>Ga0307510_10000004_pt1 | contig 654130 bp, 549 predicted proteins | sample 12_EM_MG_FD_207224 | JGI IMG/M metagenome (GOLD analysis project Ga0307510, IMG submission 207224) | Populus trichocarpa ectomycorrhiza microbial communities from riparian zone in the Pacific Northwest, United States - 12_EM | ecosystem: Host-associated > Plants > Roots > Unclassified... | reverse complement strand
GCACGGAGCTCGAGGTATTGCGTACGGATACGCCAACATTCACGGCATATGTAGAAGCGCGCCGCAATCGCCGCGAAGAATGGTTCAAAGTGCCAGCCGGCCACGTTGACGTGTGCAACGTGCCGATCGTTGTTCGCCCGAAAACGTCTCATTGACCCAACAGGTCAACGGCCGCGGTTGGCCGACTGGGGATATCGTTACACCTACCGCGGCGTTGGCTCATCGACGCGGCCGTGGAGGTGGTGGAGGGCGCGGGCCGCCGCGCATGTCCATATTTCTCATGTGCTGCCGTTCACGCGCTCGCTGAATCATCATCTGCCGCTCCGCCGGAGAGGCATTACGCCAGCGCTCACGTAGCATCTGCCGCCTTTCCGGCGGCAAATCCTTAAACCGGTGGAAGTTCTGTCGCACGCGATCCTGTTGGTCCGGCGGCAGCGACTGAAACTTCTGCCACCGCTCCCGCAAGGCACCTCGCTGATCCGGCGGCAAGTTGTGCCAACGCTGAAAACGCTGCTGAGCCTGTCCTCGCTGCTCAGGCGACATCCCCAACCAACGAGTGCTCCCTCGCGCCAACGCCTGCTGCCGCTCTGGCGGCAACGTATTCCAATTGCCGCTGAACTTACCGAGCAGCTTCTGCTGATCTGCAGACAAACTCGACCATGGCACGCTCTGCGCAGGGGCCTGGGCCGATGCATTGGCCGGTGGGGGCGATTGCTGCGCAAACGACGGCGTGGCCGCCGCGAGCAGCACCACCAACATGATTGACGACCCCTTACTCATTTTTTTTGTCTCCGGACGCAGGAGGCTGATCCCCGTCAGGGGATTGCTTCTTGGACGGATCGGTCGGGTTGGCCTTTGCGACCTTCCCGATATCCGTCTGCGCCAGGTATTCAATCCAACTGCCATCATCCGCCGCTGTCTGTGAATCCGCCCCGGAATCCACGCTTCCCAGAAACTCGAGCAGATCGGAATCTGCCGTGGTGTCTGCCTTTTTCTGATCCTGTGCAGCCGCGGTTTCGCACACGAGTGCGAGCACTGTCAGCCCCACCAGCCGGCGTAAACCTGTGCTGGGGGTGTATCTAGGCACCGGTGCTGCTCGCCTCGTTTGAATCTGCCTGATCCACTGCCCACTCGTAGAACTGACCCGTATCCGTCTCATCAGACACGAGGTCGAGCGCGTCGCTGTCTGCCAGTAAGTCGAGATCTTCCACACCCGCACGCCCACTGCTTTCCGTCGTCAATGAGTCACCCGAATGAGAGTGCGGCCAGAGGAAAAAAGCAACCAGCAACGTCGCTGCCACCGCTCCCGCGGCCGGCATCAACGTGAAACGCTGCCATACCGAACGGCGGCGTCGAGTCGCCTCCTCAATGGCGCCATGGCGCGCCTGGTTCAGGCGCGACCTGATTCGGCCGTCCACACGCTGCACGCTGTCTTCGAGCAGCTCGCGGGTGCGCTTTTCAAATTCGAGTGTGTCTGCGTTCATTGTCGGGCCTACGTGCGCAGGCGGACTCATGTCCAAAAGTCTCCAAGTTGCGCGCGTAGCGACTGCAACGCGCGGAAGTAATGTGTCTTGACGCTGCCTTCAGAGCAACCCATCGCCGTGGCTGTTTCAGCTACGTCGAGGCCTTCCAGTGTCCGCAGCATGAACACCTGTTGTTGGCGGCGAGGAAGCGCTTCGATCGCTTTCTCGAGCGCCTCCATTGTCTCGGAAATCTCGAGCCTGCGGGGCGGCTGCGGATCCAAGCTCGGTGCCAGAGCAATCGGATCCTGCTCTTCGTCGTCCTCGTCATTGCCGCGGAAGGGCAACCACGAGATGACACGGCCTCGAACCGTGCGGCGCCGCTGCATGTCCCGGATGCGGTTCTCCAGAATCCGGTAGAACAGCGGCTTCCACTCTTCCGCCGGCCGATCAGAATACGCACGCGCAAGCTGAAGCATCGCGTCCTGGACGGCGTCTAACGCATCATCCTCGTGACGCAACGCTGCCTGCGCGATCTTGAACGCCTTCAATTCGACGCCGACCAGAAACTGGTTCAGCGCACGCGATTGGCTATTTGTAGTCGAATCCGACAGTTCCACGTCGCCGTGTGATGCCGACGGCATGCTATAAGGCGGCGCGAGCGTAGCAAACCCAGACATGGGATGTATAACGCACGTGCGCCGGACCTGGTTGACTCGGCCTTGCAGGCTGCACGGCCCTTGCAGGCTGCAGGGCCCACGAAGCGTAAACCATTGATTTCCCACGAAGCGGGAGCATTGAGTCATAGTACCGCATGACCGGACCCCAGGTCTTTCGCGTCGCGCTCGATATGCCTTTGCGACGGGTTTTCGATTATTTGGCCCCTGAGGACACTGCCCAGGAGCCCGCTTCCGCTCGCCCGGCCGCCGCTCAACCCGGCACGCGAGTCCGGGTGCCCTTCGGGCGCCAGCGCCTCGTCGGCGTCGTTATAGAGGTCGCCGAATCTTCGGATCTGCCGGCGGACCGGTTGAAGCCCATCCTGGAAGTGCTCGACCCCCAGCCCATCCTCGACCCGGCGGCGTTGGGGCTGCTCCGCTGGGCGGCCGAGTATTACCACCACCCCATCGGCGAGGTGGTCGCCGCCGCTATGCCGAAGGCCCTGCGCCTGGGAGCCAGCTCCTCTAGTAAGGAGGAGCGATGGAGCCTGACCGCAGCCGGTTACGACGCGCATGAGCAAGGCGAGCCCAAGCGCGCCCCCAAGCAACGCAAGCTCCTCGAGTTCCTCGCGGCCAACAACGCCGCCACAGCCGACGCCCTAACCGAGCACCTGCCCAATTGGCGGGACGCAGCCAAGCAGCTCGCCGCTCGCGGCTGGCTCGGCTCGATGGAGGTTGAACCCAGCGCGCCGGATACCCCCACCTCCGCGCAGTCGGAAGGACCACCACTCTCAGACGCCCAACGGAACGCCGTCCAGGCCATCAGTGAGGGCCTCAATCGCTACGGCACGTTCGTGCTTCACGGCGTCACCGGTAGCGGCAAAACCGAGGTTTACCTCCGCCTGGTCGAACGGGTGTTGACAGCAGGCCGTCGCGCCTTGGTGTTAGTCCCCGAAATTGGCCTAACACCCCAGTTGGTGAGCCGCTTCGCTCAGCGCTTCGCCGTACCCATGGCAGTGTTGCATTCTGCCTTGACGGACCACGAACGCCTGCTCGCGTGGCGCGAAGCATTCAGCGGACGCGCCAAAATCGTTCTAGGGACACGCTCTGCCGTGTTCGCGCCGGTTCCTGACCTCGGAATCATCATCGTCGACGAGGAACATGACGCGTCGTTCAAACAGCACGAAGGCGGCTTCCGCTATTCAGCTCGTGATCTCGCCGTCGTCCGCGGACAGCGCGCAGACGTCCCCATCGTGCTTGGCTCCGCCACGCCCGCGCTGGAAACACTGAACAACGTTAATACAAACCGCTACGTACGCCTGACATTACCTCGGCGCGCGGACCAGGCCGCGCCACCCCAGATGGCGTTCATAGACCTGCGAGCCCACGCGGCACACGCGGGAATATCAACGCCCGCCGTCCAGGCGATCGAACGACATATCAAGGAAGACGGGCAAGTGCTCGTATTCCTGAACCGTCGCGGATACTCACCAACACTCCTCTGCACGGCCTGCGGTTGGGTGGCACCGTGTACGGAGTGTGATGCTCGGTTAACCGTGCATATGTCCGCCGGCCGACTGCGATGCCATCACTGCGGTGCTGATGGCCCGCTTCCAACTCGCTGCCCTGTATGCGGATTCGCTGTCAAAGCAGTGGGCCAGGGAACTGAACGCGTCGAAGAAACAATGGCTACGTTGTTTCCCGACGTACCCCTCGTCAGGTTGGACCGCGACGTCGTTCGGAAGCGGGGAGACATGGAAGAGGCGATGCGACGTATGGCCTCAGGCGAAGCACGCATTCTCGTCGGCACGCAAATGGTGACGAAAGGGCACGATTTCCCCAACGTGACGCTCGTCGTAGTGTTGAACGCCGACCAAGGTTTATTCAGCACTGACTTTCGTGCGCCGGAGCGGTTGGCACAAACCATTGTGCAGGTGGCAGGCCGTGCCGGCCGCGGCACGCGCCCCGGTGAAGTGCTGGTTCAAACAGAATTCCCCGGCCATCCGCTCCTGCTGAGCCTGCAGTCTGAGGGCTACGACGGGTTCGCCCGCGCGGCGCTGGAAGAGCGTGCGCAAGCGTCATGGCCACCTTTCAGCCGACTGGCCGCAGTACGCGATTCAGCAACAACGGCACACGCAGCGCTGGAGTTTCTAACGGAAGCCCGCAAGATCGCCAAACTACCGCGCAACGTGAAGCTGCTCGGCCCAGTCCCGGCCGCGATGGCCAAACGCGCGGGCCGCCATCATGCACAGTTGTTGGTCGAAAGCCCCGAGCGCGGCGCCCTGCACCGATTCCTCGACGCCTGGCTCCCCGAGGTCGAACAGCTACAAAGTGCCCGCCGCGTCCGCTGGGCGCTGGACGTGGACCCAGGAGAGTTGTTTTAAAGACCCCGGCGTGCCGACACCACCGTGAGACGTCTCAGCCGGCGACGCCCTCGAGGATACTGAGAGAGGACGCCGTCCTCACCACCCTCTTCAACCTCAACCCCGCTCGCGCAAACAACTGCCGAAACTCATCCTTGGTGCGCTCCTTGCTTCCCAGCATCACCATCATGTTGATATCCATCAGCTTGCCCCAGTCAAACCGATTGCCCGCGGTCACAACATGATCAATGACGAGCACCCGCCCGTCCTCACCCATCGCCTTGCGACAGTTCTGCAGAATGCGCACACTCTTTTCGTCGTCCCAGTCATGGATGATGTACTTCATGACATAGGCGTCCGCCCCGGGAGGCACTGAGTCAAAGAAGTCCCCGCCCACCGCCTCACAACGCCCCGCCAGATCCGACGCGCTCATGAACCCGGATTTCGCCGCCTCTTCAATTACCGGGGGCTGATCAAAAAGCACCCCTCTTACCTTCACATAACTGCGCAAAATCGAAACGAGCAAATGCCCATGCGCTCCCCCGACGTCCACCACCTTCCGCACCTTCCCGAACGCATACGCCCGAGTGACAGCGGCATTCTCCATGACTGAGATGCTCGCCATGGACGCCGAAAACATCTTTTCTTTTTCCGGATGCTCACGCATCCAAGGAAACGCCGGAGCGCCATGGACGTGCTCAAACGCGGATTCACCCGTCCGAACCGTATGCTCCAGCGCGCCCCACGCCGACCAGTTGTAGTCATCGACGAGCATCAGCGCGAAATTGCGGAGCGACTCCGGGTGGTCGCTTCGCAGGGTTTGAGCAAGCCGGGTGAGGTGGAAGCGCCCGTGAGGGTCAGCAGCGAAAATGCCCACGCTAGCGAGGGCACGCAGAACCCGCCCAAGATACGAAGGGTGCGCCCCCACCCGTGCGGCGATTTCCTGAACGGTCAGCGGCCCTGCCGCCAGCGCATCGGCAATGCCGAGCTTCGCCGCCACAAACACAAGCTGAGATTGCCAATAAGCGGCGATGCGCTCGAGCATGGCGTCATGCGCCCGTTTCGGTAACCTCATTGACGGCCTGTGGCCAAACCTTCCTGGGTATCGCTACGCACATTCTATCCTGACGGCCTTCTGTTACGTCTCACCCTGCCAAGGAACGTCGGCCACGCGCACCCACGTCCGCTACGGCCAAGGACCTGCGCCACACTCATTGACGATGGCCGTCCCGGACTGGAGTGGGCCTGAGGGCCGACCGGCCAAGACGGGCCGCCGGCTGCGAGGCCCCTCGAGTTAAACTGCGAGCCCATAAACTGTGACCCCCTGGAGAGCAAGACCAGTGGGCCCCTCAATGCCGGAACCGATTCCTTGAAGCAGCAACTCGAGCAACTCCTGCTGACCGCCGTAAGCGGCCTGGTGGGTGGCGTCCTTCCCGAGGCTCCCGAAGCCGCCGCCGTCGCGGTCGAGCGGACCCGCGACCCGAAACATGGCGATTTCGCCTCGAACATCGCTTTGCGCCTGGCAAAGCCCGCCCGCCGCAACCCGCGCGAGCTTGCGCAGGCCATCATTGATGCGCTGCCGCCCAACTCCCTGGTCGCCCGTACGGAGGTGGCCGGAGCCGGCTTCATCAATTTCTTTTTTACGACCGAGGCCTACGGTCGCGAGCTGACGAAAATCCTCGACATGGGCGACCGCTATGGCCGATCAAATATCGGCCATGGCGAAAAGGTCATGCTGGAGTTCGTATCCGCGAATCCGACCGGTCCGCTGCACGTCGGACATGGCCGGCAAGCCGCCTATGGCGCGACGCTCGCCAATCTTCTGAACGCCGTCGGCTACAACGTGAGCCGTGAGTACTACATCAACGACGCCGGACGTCAGGTGGACATCCTCACAGCCAGCGTCTGGCTGCGATACCTGGAACAGGGCGGCGAACAAATCCCATTCCCTTCTAACGGCTACCGCGGCGACTACGTAAAGCCGATTGGTGAGCTGTTGCGCGCGAAGGTGGGCAGCGATTTCCATCGACCGGCCGCCGTCGTGCTGGCGAATCTTCCGGAAGACACGCCGGAGAATAAGGATGTCTACATCGACGCGGTCATCGAACGTTGCCGCGAGTTGATTGGTGTCGACGGCTTCTACAAAGTGTTGGAGTTGGCACTCGAGCGGATGCTCGCTGACATCCGGGACGATCTGGAGCAGTTCGGTGTCGCCTTCGATCGCTGGTATTCTGAACGCGCCCTCGGCGAAAGCGGCGCAATCGATCGGGCCCTCGAACGCCTCAAAACCCAGGGTCGCCTGTATGAAAAAGACGGCGCCACCTGGTTCCGCGCTACGGAATTCGGCGATGAGAAAGACCGCGTGGTCGTTCGCGAGAATGGCGTAAGGACTTATTTTGCGTCTGACATCGCTTATCACCTCGAAAAACGCGAGCGGGGCTTCGAACGTCTGATTGACGTTCTGGGTGCCGACCACCACGGCTATGTCGCACGCGTGCGTGCCGGCCTAGAAGCAATGGGTGAGCCGGGTAGCAGCCTGGAAGTGAATCTCATCCAGTTCGTCAGCCTCTTCCGTGGCGGCGAAAAGATTCCGATGGGCAAGCGCGAGGCTCAGTTCGTGACTTTGCGCGAGTTGCGCACCGAGGTGGGCAACGACGCCTGCCGCTTCTTCTATCTGATCAGCAGTCACGATCAGCCGCTGGACTTCGATTTGGAGCTCGCCAAGTCACGAACGCGCGACAATCCTGTGTATTACATACAGTACGCACATGCGCGCGTTTCGAGCGTGATGAAAGAGGCAGACGCTCGCGGCTACGCATACAACCGCGAAGAAGGCCTGGCCAACATTTCTTTCCTCGTGGGAGAAAACGAGCAGGCGGTGTTGAAGTCAGTCACGCGCTATCCCGAGGCGCTGGAACTCGCGGCGACTAATCGGTCGCCACACATACTCGCGCATTACCTGCGGGATTTGGCCAACAGCTTCCACACGTATTACAACGCGGAGAAGTTCATCGTCCCCGACGCCAAGTTGCGCGATGCGCGTTTGGCGCTGATCGAGGCGACGCAGCAGGTAATCCGCAATGGGCTCACCCTGTTGGGCGTATCGTCGCCGGAGACGATGTGAGGGCGAGTACGCGGGACTATAAGCGCCGCCAGAAGCCCTCCCTCGAGCTATGGAAGATGCGCGAGTTCGGTATGGGCGCGCTGGTCGGAATCATTCTGGCCGGCAGCGCCACGGTGTTCATCATGAACGCACGCCAGCACGAGGCTGCGGTACGCGAGAAGAACGAAGCACCCCGCCCCGATCCTCATCGAAAAGCGCCTCCCGACCCCGAAGCCTCCGGCACTGCCGCGACCGGCGAAAAATACGACTTCTACGAGATGCTGCCCAACTTTGAAGTGGTCGTGCCGGAGAAGGAGAAGGACGTTAAGCGCGACGTTTCCGCTACAGCGAAGGTGGAACGCCCGGGCGTATACGTTCTGCAGGCGGGCTCCTATCGCAACGAAGCCGATGCCGACCGCGTTCGTCAACAGCTATCCATGCAAGGTATCGACGCCAAGGTCCAGCGAGTGTCAGTGGACACCGACGTCTGGCACCGCGTCCGCATCGGCCCCATCACAAACCTCGACCAACTCAACAAAGTGCGCAAACAGCTCCAAGCCGCCGACGTCGACGCCCTGGTGATCCGGGTCGGTGACTAAACCGGGGGCGTGATCTGCGGATACACTCAGATCCGCAGAAGGAAGCCCCAAAAATGACCGCTCAACATACCGAAGCTGAACGCTGCTACCTGCTGGGCGCTGAGCTGGCGCAAGCCGGACACTACGAACGCGCCGTACAAGAGTGTAGTCCGCGGTTCGCCTGCAGCCGGATCTGTTCACCGCTACGCTGCAGCTCGGCCTCCTCCTGCTGACGCGGCGGCCGGGCCCGCCGCCGCGGAGCTCGGGGAGTTATGAGGTGACGACCTGCAGGATGCTGACCAGCGTTACGGGCGGGGGTCGGATAACGGGCGTGGATGTGTTTTGTTTTTGTTGCAGCGGCAACCGACGGGAGACGCTCCGGGGTTTTGCCGGGCGGTCTCGGGCCGGCGCTTCGAATTGGGTTCATCGCGAATCAACAGCACACGCTTCGTTGCGGTATTGATATCGCAGGACGTGCCGTCAACAATGTTATGCCCGTAGGGCACGCTCGAAGTCTCAATCACGCTGAGCCCGCACTACCGGCAGCGGATGCGGCGGCTCCTCTAGAACTTCGCAGCCCGCTGCCCGCATCCGCTCACACAATTTCAGGTTCAGATCTGCACGTGCGACTTTGAGGAGCACGCTGGTCTCTTTGTTGAAGATACAATAATTTCCGGGCAGCTCGGGAGCTGCCAAAAGCACCCAGCCGGTCTGAGACCCGTCCCAAAGGTAGCTATATTTGCTTTCTGTATCTGGCATGACCCGGTCAATTCCGGAAATTGAATGGAGTGGGTCGCTGATTGCCAGGATCGGCGTGCGAGAACGCCTCGAGTTGACTCAACTTCCAGATTGCCGGTTGCTCGCGTCGTGTCCATGAATGCCCGCGTCCTTCAATTCGGGCGGAACATAGCTGAGGCCCGTGGCTCAAAGCCACTGGCGCTCAGTTCAGGTCCCTGCGAATCGGCCGCCTTTGCTGCCGGGCCAACATCTGCTCCAACTGCTCGGCCGGGACCGGCCGGGAGTGCAGGAACCCCTGCGAGTGGTTGCACTTCAACTTGCGCAGCAACTCCAACTGCTGTTCGGTCTCGACGCCTTCCGCGATCGCGATCAGATTGAACGCGGAGGCCAGTCCGATGATGCTGGACACCAGCGTGCCGCTGGCCGGATCCTCGGGTAAGCCGCTGATAAAAGTCCGGTCGATCTTCAACAGATCGACCGGTAGTTTTGACAAGAGGCCAAGTGACGAATATCCAGTCCCGAAATCGTCGATGGCCACTCGCATGCCGGCGGTTCGTAATTCCCGCAGCTTGCGGCTCGCTCCCTCAACATCGTGCAACAATCCGGTTTCGGTGATTTCCAGGTCCAGTCCGTAGCCGCCGTTGTTACAGGCCGTCGCCGCGGCCAGGCAGTTTTCAACAAACGTGCGGCGGCGGATCTGTTGGGCCGATACATTCACGGCAATCCGCAGCGGGCCCAGCCCCATTCGGGTCCAGCGCCTGCAGTCCTCGGCGGCCTTGCGCAGCACCCAGTCTCCAACGGCGACAATCATCCCCGACGATTCCAGCACGGGCAGGAACCGTCCGGGCAATGTCAGTCCCGCCTGGGGGTCATTCCAACGCAGGAGTGCTTCCACCCCATCGATGCGGCCGGTCGCGATATTGACCTGCGGCTGATAGTGCAGAACAAACTGGTGCTCATCCAACGCGCCACGCAGGCTGTGCTCGAGGGCCAGGCGTTCGGCAAGCTCACTGTGCATCTCCACTTGATAGTGCAGATAGGGCTCGCCCGATTCCTTTGCTCGCTTCAACGCCGCCTCAGCACGTTGAGTCAGTGTGCTCGCGTCCTCGCCATCCACGGGATAACGCGCAATCCCGGACTTGAACGACCCCCGGATCGAACGCCCTTCAATCTTGAACACATCCTTGAAAACAGTGCTTTCCAGGAACGTCGTCACACTCTCGGCAGACGACTCGTCCTCAGGTAACACGAGCACAAAAGTACCACCGCCCAGATAACCAACACGGGTGTCACCCGCGAGGTGATGTTTCAACTGCTCGGCAACGCGCTGGAGTAGCAAATCACCCACGTGACGACCGAATGTGTCGTTCACGTTGCTCAGATGCATGACATCGAACGCGACGACCGTTGGAGATCCTTCGGGCTCGACACGATTGCGCAGCAACTCGTCCAGGCGTTCGCAGAACAGCGCCCGCTTGGCAAGACCCGTCAGCGCATCAAAGTACGCCAGGTACTGCGCCGTTGTTTCCTTGTGACGGTACTGCAGGGCGAATGACAGGCTGGCGATCATGTCCTGTAACAGCATGAGCTCTTGATCGCCGAGCTGATCAGTCTCGCGGGACGCGAGTGACAGAACACCAATGCGTGCGCCGTTGACACTGAACGGCAATGCCACCACGGACTTGAAGCCTTCCGCCAGCATTTCTTCGCGGCGGGCGACCGGTGGTTCCGGTTTAGTGAGATCGGTGGAGGCCGTAATCTCACCCGTGCGCAACGCCCGACCAACCAGGCTGCTGTCAGGATCGGTTCCATCACCAATGGGGAAGACCACCTCGCGACTATTGGTTTCGGCACTCGAGCCGAGCCGATACCACGCGACAGCGCGGCCACCATCCGGCTCCACCAGCGAGATCATCACGTCCTCAAAGCCGCCAACCTGAAGCGCCAGTCGACAGGTCTCGCGCAAAAGAGCATCTCGCTCACGGACCCTGACCACCGCAGCGTTAATGCCGCTCTGCATTTGCAACATGCGGGTCAGCCGGAGGAAACGCTCCTGCTGATGTTTGCGCTCGGTGACATCCCGGTGGGTGCCGCGATAACCAGACACTTTGCCGTCCGGCCCGACGAGGGTGAGGAGATTTCCCTCCAGCCAGCGGGGTTCGCCGCCTGTATGTATCCAGCGGCTCAAGATTCCTGATGCAGTGCGATTGTGAGGTGTCAGGCGCTCCAGCGCCTCAACAAATGACGCGCGCTCCGATTCGTCGACGAGCGCCTCAACCTGCGAGCCGATGATCTCTCCCGCTGGATTGCCCAGCATGCCGCGAACGGACTCGCTGCTGAAAACAAACCGTCGGTCGGCATCCAGCTCCCATATCCAGTCCTGGGACGTATCGACAATGTCGCGAAGCCGTTGCTCGCTTTCCCGGATCTGTCGCTCGGCTATCCGGCGCCGTGCACGCTCACTGACTTCGCGGAGCGCACGTCGAACGGCCGGCACCAACCGCGCCGGGTTGGTTTTGAGGACGTAGTCGACCGCCCCTTTGCGGAGCGCTTCGATGGCGCGTTCCTCGCCAATCGTTCCGGACAGAAATATGAAAGGCACATCCGGTGCCTCCGACGTGGCGATCTCCAGGGCCGCCAGCCCGTCGAATTCAGGCAACGAAAAATCGGAAAGGATGATGTGCGGCCGAAACCGATTCAGTGCGGTTCGAAAGCTCGGCTCGGAGTCCGCCCGGATGTGGACGCAGCGGATACCTCCGCGAGCGAGCTGATGAACAGCAAGATCGGAGTCGACGCTGACGTCTTCGACGATCAGCACACGCAAGCCGTGCAGCTCCAAGTTGCGCGACACTCCTGTCTGACACTCAATGGATTGATACAGGCGAGCCGGATCGGCTGCGCCCGAAGGCAGCAACGTGAACCAGGCAGACCCGATTTGGGGTTGTACTTGTTCGGGTTACTGCGGGCAGCGGGCTGAATATCTCAGCACGGCCAAAAAATATTTAATCTTCGGAGATGTTCCGGAAGTCCACGCCGAGTGAGCGCAGCTTGCGGTAGAGGTGTGTACGTTCCATCCCAACCCGCTTGGCGAGCTGGCCCACCTTACCATTACATAACAGGAGCTGTTGCTGCAGATACGCCCGCTCAAACTGCTCGCGCGCCTCGCGCAGCGGCAATGCCAGCAGGTCCTGCTTGACCAGCGGCTCCCCCGGAGGGGCCTGAACAGCCAGCTCGCGCTCAATCTCCTCGAGGCGGATCTCCTCCGCACCGCCCTGGATCAACAGGCGATGGACGAGATTCTTCAACTCCCGCACGTTGTCCGGCCATGGATAGTTACGCAGGCGATTCTGGGCCGCGACACTGAAGCGCCGGAACTGCAGCCCCTCATTATCAACGAGCCGATCGACGTAGTGTCGCAGGAGCTCAGGCACGTCCTCGGCGTAATCGCGCAGGGGCGGAACACGCACGATCAACATGTTTAGATGGGCCAACAGGTCGCGGCGGAAGGAGTCGGTACCGGCGCGGTTTTCGATGCCCGGCTGGCCGGATGACAGCACGCGCGCGGCCAACCGGACCGGCTCGGTACCCCCCAGCCGCATGAACTGACCGGATTCGAGCACACCGACCAGCAACCGTTGTGCCGACGGCGGCAGGTCCTCAACCTCATGAATAAACAGTGTGCCTTCGCCGGCCTCCTCCAGCAGACCGATCTGCCGGGTGCCGTTCCCTTCCCGCCCGAACAAGCGGCTCTCGGCATCAACTTCGCGCAGGCTGCTGGCGAGGAGAGTGACAAAGGGGTGATTGGCGCGCGGGCTGCGCTCATGGAGATAACGGGCAAAGGCTTCACGGCCGGAACCGGGCTCGCCGGTCAACAATACGGACGAAGGATTCGCGGCGATCTGCTGCAGCTCGGTGCGGAGCTGTTGCATCTGTTTGCTTTTGCCGACGGGAACCATCAAGGCCGGCGTGAGGAGCTTCCCCGATTGGCGCTTGCGCTTGCCCGCATCCAGGGCGCGCTCAACGGTCCGGAGTAGCTTTGCGAGGGAAAGCGGCTTCTCCACGAAATCAAACGCGCCCAGCCGCGTCGCCTCGACCGCCGTTTCGACCGTGCCATGACCCGACATCATGACAACAGGGCAGCCATCGGAAGTTGCAGCAGACCACTCGCGCAGAAGGGTGATGCCATCAACATCAGGCATCCATATGTCGAGCAACACGAGATCCGGAGTCTGACGCGCGCGCGAGGCCCTTGCCTGGACAGCGTTTGCGGCGACGTCCACTTCGTAGCCTTCCTCGGAGAGGATCTCCTTCAGAAGTCCGCGGATGTCAGCCTCGTCATCAACCACCAGGATGTGTGGAATAGTCATGCCCTTTCCCTCCTCATCTGCTCGCGCCTTTCACGCGCGCCCCCCGCCGCCGATCGTGTGCTGTCTTTGACCGGGAGCACGACGCGCACACGTGCGCCGCCCTCGGGACGATTGTCCGCATCAATCCGGCCGCCGTGCTCTTCAACAATCTTCTTGACGATGGCGAGCCCCAGACCGGTCCCCTTCGGCTTGCTCGTCACATAGGGGTCAAAGACCCTGCCGAGCAGCTCCCGCTGGAATCCAGGGCCATTGTCACACACGGTGAGCACGGCGTACGACGCATCGCCCCCGGATTCGAGCCGGCTGGCGATTTCGAGGGTTGGAGAGGCCACCCCATCGAGCGACTCGAGTGCGTTCGTGACCAGATTGTTGAGGATCTGGCGGATGCGTCCGCGGTCGGCCTCGATCCCCTCGATGCTCTCGTCGAGGTCCAGCCGGATGGTGGCCCGCGGGTCCTGGGACCGGTACAGGTCCGCCACCTCAGTAACGAGCTGGTTCAAGCTGAAGCGCGTGATTTTCATCTCCGGCGCACGCGCATATTCGCTGAACGCATTCACCATCTGCTGCATGGCTTCCACCTGGGAGACGATGGTCCGGGTCGACCGATCGAGTATCTCCGCATCCGCCGGGTTCATGCTTGCCAAAAACTTGCGCCGCATGCGTTCCGCTGACAATTGAATAGGTGTCAGCGGATTTTTGATCTCATGCGCAAGCCGTCGCGCCACCTCGCCCCACGCCGCATCCCTCTGCGCCGACAGGAGCGCAGTGATGTCGTCGAACACAATGACATAGGCCATGTCCGCGTCCTCGCCCGGCATCGGAGTACAGGCACACATCAAAGTCCGACGACCGGCTGCTCCTTCGAGCTCCAGTTGTTCGCGCCACTCGTCACGCCCAGCGGCAAAACGTACGGCGATAGCCGCAACAAACTGGCCCAGTCGATCATTCCCCGCCGCCAGCTCGGGCAGTGAACGACCAGTGGCGACCGACAGCTCCGTTCCCAGAATGGCGCCCGCGGCTTGATTGGCCATGCGCACAGTCAGCGTCCGGTCCACCGCCAACACTCCCGTGGACAGTCTCGCGAGAATGATGGCCAGCCTTTCGCGCTCGCGCTCCACAGCCTGCTGACTGCGAGTCGCCTCTTCATGTGCCCGACGCAGACGCTTGGTCATGTCGTTGAATGAATGAACGAGAAAGCCCATCTCGTCACGAGATGGCAGCGGCAGCCGTGTTCCGAAATCGCCTTTACCCACTGCTCGGGTACCCGCAATCAGGTCCTGCACGGGGCGCACGAGCCGTTGCGCGAAAAAAATCGCGCCGTAAATCGCCGCGAGCATGGCGAGTAAGAGCACTAACGTCAGCGTGAGCCGGAATCCGGACTTCAAGGCCTCGCGCAGCGCCGCCAACTCACCGTATTGCGAATAGGAACGCTGGACCGCCTCGGACAGTGCCGATATCTGGGGCGGTACCTGATAAATCGCGACGACGTAGCGGGTGTCGGACTTTCCAGTCGTCGACGAGTCACTGAGCGGTGCAGCGGTTCGGATGAAGTATTGACCGTCGGACTGCGGCTCGAGACTCACGTACATCCGACGCTCTTTGATCTGCCTGATGAGATCAGAGGGCGGCCGGGACGGCAGAGTCTCTAGTGGATTCTCGACGCTGGCCGCGATGATCCGCTCGTGCTCACCGAACAGCACGATTTCAATACCACTGGTCGCTCGGCGCTCGTTGTCGATTTTCTCCTGGATTTCCCCGGAAGCACTGGTGGCGAGACTGTGCGCGAGTTGCTCGGTCCGACTCGAATACTCCTTCATGCGCAGATTCAAGGCGGCGCCCGACAGCACCAGCGCATCGCTCAAACCCTGCTTCACCTCCACCTTGAACCAGCTATCGATGCCGCGATTCAGGAAGTCGAGCGAGAACAGATACACAATCAGCAGGGGCGCAATGACGAGCGCACCGAAAATGCTGACAGTCCGGGCAGTCAGCCGTGATCCGGGGACATGCTCGCGATAGTCTCTGACGAGCTGCCACAACTTGCGCGCCAACAGGACGCTGAGCGCGATGACGCCCGTGATATTGAGCAGCAGGATCCAGGGCTGCAGGCGATCGAATGCGGAGGAGTTCTGAACGCTTTTCGCGAGCAGCATGAGCGCGCCGACGCCAACTGCTCCCCATAGGACGACTAGCGCGGGAATGCCCCACGCTTTGCGTCCACTCTGCCCGCCGTTCAGACCGGGAGAGACCATGAGTACCACTCACTTACACGTCGAAAATCGTCAGTCCAGAAAAACAGAGCTCGTAACGATGCGGGTAATTTGCCTCGCCGGACGCCCGCACGCACGCTGATCAGGTAGCTTCCGCCATTCAACTGCGGTTCCACCAGTATCGGCCAACTGTCGATGCGACCGAGATAAGCCACGGCCTCATCCAACGTCGGAAAGTTTTCCTGCTGTCCCGTCTTCACATCTCGTACGACGTAACGGTCGCTCACAGCGTGATACATGAGTTCGCGTCTGAGCGTCAGGTCTACTACGGTGGCGTTGAACCACATATGCCGCTCGCGTTCGACACGAGTGTCCAGCTCAAACGTCAGGGTTACGCCATCTCGCAAGGCGTCCTTGATCTGGGGATTGACCGGGTACTCGACCCGCGCGTGAAGCAGGAATACTCCGTTGTCGATGTTCACATAGGCAGAGTGAACCTCGAGCACCCCGTCCAAGGCGTCCGCGTACGCGCCCGTCGCCCACATGGCTAGCAGGATGAGGAAGGCCCGGAACGGCCCGGTTCTTGTGACGCAGGCTAACAACTTAGCTGAGACCCCTCGCGGCTATTCAGGTTCCGACGGCCGTTGTCTTTTCGACACAAGCATAATAGAAGCCGTCGGTGCCCGCCTGAGCGCCTGAAATGAGCTGTATCCCTAATTTTCTGTCCAGTGCCCCAGGCGGCAGCGCAACCGCGGGAGGTATGGCCGCAACGCGGGCGGACGACTCGGTCGCCAGCAATCGGGCCACCACTTCCTCGTTCTCGGCGGGCAAGAGAGAGCACGTGCAGTAGACCAGCCGGCCACCGGGGGCCAGCATGCTGAACGTAGACCGGAGGATCCGCTCCTGGGTCGCCGCGAAGGAGGCAATGTCCGAAGCACGCCGCAGCAGCTTTATATCCGGATGACGACGGATGACCCCCGTCGACGAGCACGGGGCATCCACGAGAATTCGATCGAAGAGCCTCCCGGAGCCCAACGGCTCACGAATGTCGGCAATCTCGACCGTCGCATGACGCCGAAGCCGCTCCAGATTCTGGCGGATGAGGGCGACACGGCTCTCATCAACGTCGACGGCAACCAGTTCCTGATCAGGCGTGGACTCCAGCAGGTGTCCCGTCTTCCCTCCCGGCGCTGCACAGGCGTCCAGGACCCGCATCCCCGGCCGAACATCCAACAGCTTTGCCGCTAGCTGTGCACCGGCATCCTGCACCGACACGATGCCCTCACTGAAGCCGGGTAATTGAGCCACGGCTATGGGGCGCTCCAGGCGTACCGCAGCGGGAGCCCAGTCGATGGCCGTTGCTGCGATATCTGCCGCCGCCAACTCTGAGAGGTAAAGCTCCCGGGTCTTTCGCGATAGGTCTATACGGAGTACGAGCGGAGGATGCTCGTTGTTAGCTGTCAGGATGGTCTCGGCCGCATTGGGCCACGCCTCTTCCAACAGTTTCACCAACCATTGCGGATGTGCCGTTCGGCCCGACAGCTTGCGATCAACCTGTCCTAACAACGTCGCTTTCTCGGCGACAAACCTTCGTAAAACGGCGTTCACCAGCCCGCTCGCTCTCCCCTGACGGAGGATTCGCGTGGCATCCACTGCGGCGTGTGCAGTGGCCTGCGGAGCATTTCGGGAGTACTCGATTTGGTGCGCACTGACGGCGAGGAGGGCCCGGATTTCGTTGGCGACTCCGTCCGGCCGTGAGAGGAGACGGTCGATTGCCGGTGCCAGTCGCAGGTACCAACGGAAGGTACCCAGTGCAATCGCCCTGACGGCGGCGCGTTGCGAAGACTCGTCATACGCGCGAAGCGCCTCGTCGGACGAGCGGCCGTCAAAAACAACTGTGGAGACTGCTCGCGCGGCGTCCGCCAGGGCTGCGGCGCCGGGAGCCCAACGGGAACGCTCAGCCAAGTCGGCGCCCCGCCAGATTGAGGGTGTTCATGAGATCGCGCGCCGCTACGGGCTTCTTGCCGGGGCGCTGAAGTTCCTTGAGGGCTAACCGGCCACTGCCACAGGCCACAATGATGGCGTCGCCGCGAAGCTCGACTATCCGGCCGGCCTCGGTGGGGCCCGCGAGCGCGGATCCAGCGGCGACCGTCGACAGCGCATCGCTACTGCCGCTAGCGTCGAGCGCCTCGGCTGCGTAGATGCGCAACTGTTCGCCGTCGAGGCGGGTCTCGGCGATCGGGAAGGGATTGAAGGCCCGCACCTTACGCTCGATCTCCAAAGCAGGCTTCGACCAGTCGATCAATGCCTCGGCTTTGTCGATCTTTGCCGCGTACGTGACGCCATCATCGCGCTGTGGCGTTGAAACGGCGCGATCCTCAGCCAATTGATCCAGCACCTCGACGACCGCCGAGGCCCCCTGTGCCGCGAGGCGATCATGCAGCGAACCGCCGGTATCTTGCGGCGATATAGTTACACGACGCTCCAAAAAGACCGGCCCGGTATCCAAGCCAACGTCCATGCGCATGATGCTGACTCCCGTCTCGGCGTCGCCAGCCAGAATCGCCCGCTGAATAGGCGCAGCTCCGCGCCAACGCGGCAGCAGGGAAGCATGGATATTCACGCAGCCCAATCTCGGAAGCTCCAGGGCCGCACGGGGCAGGATCAGGCCGTATGCGACGACCACGAGTACATCGGGCTGCCACGACGCTAAATCAGCCCTATCGGCCTCGGTTTTGAGCGTAACGGGCTGGGAAACGGGTATTCCCCGCTCCAGAGCCGCGAGCTTCACAGGGCTTGCAGCGAGCTGACGCCCCCGGCCCTTCGGTCGGTCGGGTTGGGTCAGCACGCCAACGACGGCGTGGCGCGATCCAGCCACGCCCTCGAGCGCGGTCAGCGCGAAATCAGGCGTTCCAGCGAACGCAACGCGCAGGGTCACCCCCTGGATTGAAATCACCTAATCGCGGCTTCGCGAGCGCGACTCGCGCGCTGCTTGCGCTCTTTCTCCAGCTTCTTCCGGATTCGTTGCCGCTTCAGATCGGAGAGGTAGTCCACGAACAGCTTGCCATCCAGGTGATCCATCTCGTGCTGGATGCACACGGCCATCATTCCCTCAAAGTCTTCCTCGGATACCGCCCCCGTCCGGTCCTTCCAACGGACGCGCACGTTGGAAGCACGGACCACGCCGTCGAAAATCCCGGGAACGGACAGACAACCCTCTTCCGTCTCGGCCTCGCCTTCACGCGAGAGAATTTCCGGGTTGATGAACACCCGCGGCTGATCGCGGTTGTCGGAAATATCGATGACCAGGACCCGCTCGTGAACGTCCACCTGGGAGGCCGCGAGCCCGATGCCTGGGGCTGCATACATGGTCTCGAACATGTCATCAATCAGCTTGCCCAGCTCAGCGTCAAACTTCGTCACCGGGCGCGCTCGGGTGCGCAGCCGCTGATCCGGGAATTCGAGAATCGTTCTGATGGCCATGTCACTAATTTCCGCTACGTTTTCAATACACTAGACCGGCCTGGGAGCCTTGGGGGCTCACCTGGGCCGTGATCCAGCGCACAAAGTTGACATTAAATCGTGTGCCGGCCCGTCTGCCCAAAGTATAACAACTAGGATGCTGGGCCTGTTGTGTGTGGGGCCTTCAGCATATCTGCCCGATCGCGAGGTATCGCAGTGTCAAATCGAATTCCTTCGGTTCGCGAAATGAGCGCTGGCCGAAAGCTCCCCGTTGCGCCCGCTATTGCGGGGCTCGTGGCGCTCATGACCGTTTCCGGCTGCTCCTGGTTCCATCACCGCAGTGATGAACCGGCCGTAGCCGCCCGTGCCTCGGCTCCCGAGGTGCCGGATTCACCCGACGCCCTTCCGGCCGACGAGATGACTGCCACAGAGGCCGCCACCAGCGGTGCCGGCGCTTCCGCCTCCGCGTCCTCAGGTCCCACCACCGTCGATGCCGGGATGCTGGCTCCGAACGCTCCGAAGAGCTACGTGGTCAAGCGCGGAGACACCCTCTGGGGTATCTCCTCGACGTTCCTTCGTGATCCTTGGTTATGGCCTGAGGTCTGGTATATCAACCCCCAGGTCGCCAACCCTCACCTGATCTATCCCGGTGACACGCTTGCATTGGCGTTCGGGAAAGATGGTCGGCCGATTATTCGCCTCGAGCAGGGCGGCGCCGCGCGCCTCGACCCCCGCCTGCGCAGTTCGCCGCTGGATGGGGCGATCCCGACGATTCCCTACTCCGCAATTTCAGCCTTCCTCTCGCGCCCGTCCGTACTCACTGACGAGCAGGTGCATGACTCGCCACACGTGGTGGCGTTTCGCGATGAGCACGTGATCGCGGGCACTGGCCACACGGTCTACATCGCCGATCTGAAGGCTGAGCCAAACGCACGATACAGCGTCGTCCATGTTGGAGAGCCGCTACGTGACCCCGACGACAACAAGGTTGTTGGTTATCAGGGAATCTACACCGCGACAGCGTTGGTTTCGCAGCCTGGTCAGCCAACCAAGGCGCTGTTGATCGACACCAGCCGAGAAACCATGCAAGGTGACAAGGTGCTGGCGGCTGACCTCGAAGTGCCGTTGAATTTCATGCTGCGCGCGCCGCGGAATGATGTTCATGGGCGAATCATTTCGGTAATCGATGGCACTGAGGACATCGGTCAGTACCAGATCGTTGTCATCAACCGGGGCAAGCGCCACGGCATCGATGCGGGTCACGTACTGGCGGTCGACACCGCGGGCAAGACAGTTACCGATGTCTATGGGAAGCAGTCAAAATATGCCCGTTGGCTCGGCGGCGCGGGCACCTCCTTCTCTCCGAAGGTGAAGCTGCCTGATGAGCGTGCCGGCACGGTGCTGATCTTCAAGTCCTACGATCGCGTGAGCTACGGACTGATCGTCGGCGCCGCCGACGTCATCCGCGTCCAGGACGTCGTCCATAATCCGTAAAACCGGCTAGTTTCGCCGGGCTGCCAAACACCCATCGCCTCACTAACATGAGGCGATGGATGGCTTCTTCATTCGCGCCGCATTCGCTCGCGCCTCAGGGCTTCGCGCCTCCCACGTTGCAGCGCTTCTCGCCGTCGCGGAAGGCGACCTGACACGCTGCCTGGCGCCCGAAACACTCAACCAGGTTCAACTTCCGCCGGCGGCCCTGTCCTGGCTGCGCTTTCCCGACACTACGACGTTGGATGCCGATCTCGAGTGGATCACACGCAACGACATCCGGATGTTGGCCAGCAGCGATGCGGATTACCCGGAACGGCTTCGCGAGCTCGCGGATGCACCGGCGGCCCTCTACGTCCTGGGTGACCCCCGAAAACTGGCCGGGCCTCAACTGGCCATGGTCGGCTCCCGCAATGCCACACCCCTCGGTTCCGACACAGCCCATCAGTACGCGGAGTTCTTTGCCCGGGCCGGGCTGACCATCACCAGTGGTCTGGCATTGGGCATCGATGCAGCGAGTCACCGGGGTGCGTTGGCCGGCGGAGGGTCGACCGTGGCGGTCTGCGGCACGAGCCTGGACGAGGTCTATCCATCCCAACATGACGAGCTGGCACGGAAAATCCGCGCGAACGGCGCCCTGGTGTCGGAGTTGCCGCCACGGACACCGCCGCGCCGAGGGAATTTCCCGCGACGCAATCGCCTGATCAGCGGCCTTTCGCTGGCCACCCTGGTGGTGGAGGCGGGGTTGCACAGCGGATCCTTGAGCACGGCGCAGCATGCTCGCCGCCAGGGCCGCCAGGTGCTCGCGATACCTGGATCTATTGCCAGTCCCATGAGTCGCGGAACCCACAAACTGATCCGTGACGGTGCCACCCTGGTGCAGCGCCCCGAGGAGGTGCTGTTGGAGCTAAAAATTCCTCTGCCAAATGAAGGACTTGCCCGGCGCCGCAGACCCTGTCGGGGCGGCCTGCCAATGGACAAGGGATATGAAATGCTGTTAGATGCCGTCGGCTTCGAGCCCGTGGGCATTGATGTTCTGGCGATTCGGACCGGACTGCCGGGTGAATTGATCAGCTCAATGTTGCTGGTTCTCGAACTCCAGGGGCGTATCGCTCCCTACCCTGGCGGCCAGTTTGGTCGCATACCTAGATGATGACCGGCACCGTTCTCGACATCCTGATTTACGTGTTTGACCGCTACATGCTCGACGAGGTACCCGAGGTGCCTGAACGCGAGCATCTCGCGCGCGACCTGGAAAGGGTGGGCTTCGCTCACGCGAACGTCGAACGCGCGCTGGATTGGTTGGCCGACCTCGCCTCCGAGCGCGACCGACCGCCGCTGGGGATCGGACCCCTCGCAGGCGGCGCCTTGCGAATTTATTCGGATGGCGAGCTCGCCCGGTTGTCGACTGAATGTCGTGGGTTTCTCGTGACCCTGGAGCGGCTCGGCATCCTGTCGCCCCAGCAGCGCGAGATTGTGATCGATCGGATGCTGGCACTCGACGCCGACGAGCTGGACACGGAGCAGTTGAAGTGGGTGGTCTTGATGGTGCTGTCGAGCCAACCCGGGCAGGAGCAGGCGTTTGAGCGACTGGAAGATCTGGTATCCGATGTGCATCCCAACACCCCGCATTGATCCGTCAGCGTCGACGGTGGCTGCAAGGTCCGCGGCTCGCCCGCGGTTTTTTATTTTTAGGAGCCGGTTCGCGTAGGCAATGGCAGACAATCTCGTCATAGTCGAATCGCCCGCCAAGGCGAAGACGATCAAGAAGTACCTCGGCAAGGATTTCGAAGTCCTCGCATCGTATGGACACGTCCGGGATCTCGTACCGAAGGAAGGTGCGGTCGATCCCGATCATGGATTTGCCATGCGGTACCAGATTCTCGAGAAGAACGAGCGTCACGTGGACGCCATCGCCAAGACCCTGCGCAAGTCGAAGACCCTGCTCCTCGCAACCGACCCTGACCGCGAAGGTGAGGCCATTGCCTGGCACCTGAAAGAGCTGTTGCAGGAGCGCGGCGATCTGACCGGCAAAACCGTCCAGCGCGTCGTTTTCTACGAGATTACGAAGAATGCCATCCGTGAGGCCGTGGCCCAGCCGCGCGACCTGGCGTTGGATCTCGTCAACGCGCAGCAGGCACGTCGTGCGCTCGACTACCTGGTTGGATTCAACCTCTCACCCTTGCTATGGAAAAAAGTCCGGCAGGGACTGTCCGCCGGCCGCGTGCAGAGCCCCGCTCTGCGCATGATCTGCGAACGCGAGGCGGAGATCGCGGCGTTCGTTGCCCAGGAATATTGGACGATTGACGGCGAAGGTGCGCACTCTGCGCAGAATTTCCCGCTCAAGCTGACCGAGTACCGCGGCGCGAAGGTCGAGCAATTCAGCTTCGTGAATGAGCCGCAGGCGCGCGAAGTTGAGCAGACCATCGAGGCCGCGGCACGCGCTGCCGCACGTCCCGGATATCAGGGACTCGGCGAGCTCGTCGTCCACGCGATCGACAAGAAGCAACGTCGCCGCAACCCGGCCCCACCGTTCACAACCTCGACGTTGCAACAGGAAGCAGCTCGCAAGTTGGGATTCAACGCGCGCCGCACGATGCGACTCGCGCAGCAGTTGTATGAAGGCGTTGATATTGGTGAAGGCGCCCAAGGTCTCATAACGTATATGCGTACCGACTCCGTCTCGTTGGCTGCGGAAGCAGTCACTGAGATTCGTGATGTCGCCGCGCGCTTGTACGGCAAAGGTGAAGTGGCGGAAGAGCCGCGCATCTACAAGACAAAGTCCAAGAACGCTCAGGAAGCGCACGAAGCGATTCGTCCGACTTCCGCTTCGATTACGCCTGCGCACGTTGAAGGCAAAGTCGACCCGGACCTGTACAGGTTGTATTCGCTGATCTGGAAGCGCGCAGTGGCCTCCCAGATGAGCCACGCTGTATTCGATACCGTTGCCGTCGACATGCTCGCCGGCCCCGACGGTCCGCAGCGCCACATGCTGCGCGCCAATGGATCTACCCTGATCAAACCGGGATTCATCGCGGTTTATCAGGAGGGCATGGACGACACGAAAATTGACGATACGGACCACATCCTGCCTGCCATGAAGGAAGGCGATTACGTTTCGTTGCTGACGTTGCGTGGTGAACAGCATTTCACTGAACCGCCGCCGCGTTATTCGGAAGCGTCATTGGTGAAGGCGCTCGAGGAGTACGGCATCGGCCGTCCTTCCACCTACGCCTCGATCATTTCCACGCTGCAGGATCGCGAGTACGTGGAGATGGATGCCCGGCGCTTCATTCCCACGGACATCGGCAAGATCGTCAATCGATTCCTCACCGACTACTTCAATCAGTACGTCGACTACGGATTCACGGCGGCAATGGAAGACGAGCTCGACGCGGTGTCCCGCGGCGAGGAGGAATGGACCACCCCGCTCGAGAAGTTCTGGAAGCCGTTCGTCGATCAGGTCGACAACATCGAGAAAAACGTCACCCGCGAACAGGTGGCGCTGGCGCGCGAGTTGGGTAAGGACCCTGCAACCGGCAAGCCGGTCAGCGTTCGCATGGGCCGCTTCGGACCCTTCGTGCAGATCGGCACCAAGGACGACGAGGAAAAGCCGCGGTTCGCAGGTCTGCGTCCCGGGCAGAAGATGGATTCCATCAACTTGCAGCAGGCGATGGAGCTCTTCAAGCTGCCTCGCACACTCGGACAGACTGCGGACGGTGAGACGATCACAACCAACGTTGGACGTTTCGGCCCTTACGTGAAGTACGGCAGCAAGTACGTGTCACTGAAGGACCACGATCCGTACGAAGTGACTCTCGAGCAGGCGCTCGAAACGATCCGGTTGAAGCAGGAAGCCGATGCGAACCGTACTATCACTGACTTCGGACCGGATGGTGACGGTATCCAGGTGTTGAATGGACGTTACGGTCCATACGTTACCAACGGCAAGAAGAATGCGAAGATCCCGAAAGACCGGGATCCCAAGACGCTGACACTAGGGGAGTGTCGCGTGTTGATTGAGCAGGCCCCCGAGCGCGGCGCCGGACGATTCGGCCGCGGTCGGCGCGGTGCCGCCGGCAAGCAGGCCGCTGCCAAACGGGCAGGCGGCGCGCAGGCGGCTGAGGCAACGGCTGCCAAGGGCAAAGGCAAGGGCGGCACCAAGGCCAACGGCGGCGCAACCGCTGAAGCGGGTGCCAATGGCAACGGAACGAACGGCGTGCACGGCGCTGGCGCGGATGGAGGCAAGGCAACCGCGGCGAAGCGACCGCGACCCAACACGCCGGCTTCCGGTGGTGGTGGCACATCGGCCACGGCCGCCAAAAAGTCGGCTGCGGCCAAGAAGGCTCCGGCGAAAAAGGCTGCTCCGGGTAAGGCAACCGCGGCCGGCAGTAATGCGCAACCGGTCGCGCCCGCGGCCACCCAGGCGAAACCCCCAGCCAATCGGCCTCGCGGCGAGGATTAAACTATTAGCGCGGCACTATCCCTAGCCAGGGACTGGCCGCGCGGAAGGGCTGAATAACTGTCGCCCTGCGCGGCGATGAGTCTCTCGCCCTCGCGGCCGGCGCCATTTTGCGGCCAACTAACATGAAATACCGCCACAGCTTCCACGCAGGTAACTTCGCCGACGTCCACAAGCACGTAACACTGCTTGCGCTGTTGAATGCGTTGAAGCGCAAAGATAAGGGTTTCGCCTATCTGGAAACACACGCCGGCCGGGGCGCCTACGAGCTGTCGCAACAGTCCGCTGAGGCCGTAGAAGGCCGTGGACGCTTTGACCAGGGCGACTATCACACGGACGAACTGCGAGATTTTGCAGCCCTCACGGCAGACTTCCGCTCGCAGCGGACTCAAACACGCGCCTACCCGGGCTCCCCTGTCATAGCGGCCCTGCAACTGCGGCCGCAGGACCGCGGCGTGGTGAGCGAGCTCATTCCGGCCGAGGAGCGGATACTCGAACGCGAGCTGACAATAAATCCCCGCATGCGTGTTGAGCGTGCCGACGGATTCGAGCGCCTGCGTGCGTGGCTGCCGCCTGCCGAACGGCGCGGGTTGATCTTCATCGATCCGCCCTATGAAGAAAGCCGACAGGATTTTGATCGCGTCACGGCAGCCATCGTTGACGCGATGCAGCGCTTCAGCACCGGTGTGTATGCGGCGTGGTATCCGATCAAGGACGAGCGGGAGGTGCGTGCCTGGCACGAAGGGTTTGCGCGCGGGGTCGCCGCCGAAACCATTGCCTGCGAGCTGTGGCTCTATCCTCGGGACTCCAAAGTAGCGCTGAACGGCTCCGGCATGCTGATTGTGAATCCGCCCTACCAGTTGGCGCAGCGCATGGAGCTGTGGCTGCCGGAGCTGCGAGCCCAGCTCGATGTTGGCCATCCCGGCGGTACCCGCATCACGAAGTTGACCGGTCCGACGTGACCTCGACAGCTCAGTAAGGGCAGAATTGCCCGCATGAGCGACTCATATGGAGTGGTCGGGCATCCGGTGGCCCACAGTTGGTCACCCTTCATCCATGGCCTGTTTGCCCGCGAAACCGGCCAGTCCATGACATATCGCCTGTACGACTTCACCCCCGCAGAGTTTGAGCCGCAGGTTCGGGAGTTTTTCGCCCAGGGCGGCCGCGGCCTGAACATCACGCTGCCGCACAAAATCGCCGCCGTCGACCTCGCCAACGAGCTCACCACCCGCGCCGCCCACGCAGGTGCAGTCAACACGCTGGCGATGCAGAAGGACGGAACCATTCTCGGCGACAATACCGATGGCGCGGGGCTCGTCCGTGATCTGTGCGACAACCTCAGTCTCGTCATCATCCGCAGGCGGATCCTGATTGTGGGTGCCGGCGGCGCCGCCCGCGGCGTCCTCGCACCTTTGTTGGCCCTGGAGCCGCAGGAAATCGTGATTGCCAACCGGACGGCGGAACGGGCGGAAAACCTGGCGAAAGCGTTTCAGAAGGTCGGTCCGGTGCACGGGGTCGGAATCCGTTATGTCAGCGGCGGCGCGTTCGACCTGGTGATCAACGCAACCTCTGCGAGCCTGACCAACGACCTGCCGCCCATGACAAATTCGATTATCGGCCCGGAGACCGTCTGCTACGACATGGCTTACGGGAAACACGACACACCTTTCGTGCAGTGGGCGCTCCAACACGGCTGCGCGCGCGCGGTGCAAGGTTGGGGCATGCTCGTCGAGCAGGCCGCCGAATCCTTCAGGGTGTGGCGTGGCTTGAAGCCCGGCACCGCATCAGTGCTGAGCGCTCTCAAGGAACGCGCGCTCAGCGCATAGTCACCAGCTCTTCGGCGCTCGTCGGGTGGATGGCCACGGTGTCATCGAAGTCTTGCTTGGTGGCGCCCATGCGCACGGCCACGGCAAATCCCTGGATCATCTCATCGGCGCCCGGCCCGATCACATGCACGCCGACGACGCGCTTCTCAGGCCCGGCCGTCACCAACTTCATGTCAGTCCGCGGCTTGCGGGTCGTCATCGCGTGATACATCGGAACGAACCCTGACCTGAAGACCGTTATTGCCTCATCGCCATACTGTGCTCGCGCGGCATCCTCGGTGAGGCCCACCGTCCCGATGGGCGGATGGCCGAACACAACAGTCGGAATGTTGGTGTAATCGAGATACCGGTCCGGCTGCCCGCCGAACAGGCGGTCACTGAGGCGGCGCCCCGCGGCAATGGCGACCGGCGTCAACTGCTCCCTGCCGGTCACATCCCCCACGGCATAGATACCGGGAGCGCTGGTGTTCTGAAACTTGTCCGTCTCGATGAAGTTGTAAGCATCGAGCTTCACGCCCGCGTGCTCGAGGCCGAGTCCCTCCACCGCCGGAACCCTGCCGATCGCACAGACAACCGTGTCGAACGGCCCCAACTTCCGCCCATCACGGGTTTCGATCTCCAGGTCTCCGGTGGGTGTGTGCTCGATGGCCTGCGGCCAGGCGCCGCTGGCCACCTCGATTCCTTCGTCGCGCATGATTTTCACCATGGCTTCGCCGAGCATGGAATCGAAGTCCTTCAGCGCCTTGTGCCCGCGCAGGACGAGCGTGGCATGCGCACCGAGGGAGGCGAAGATGCCGGTCAGCTCAACAGCGATGTAGCCACTACCGATAACGGCAACGCGGTCGGGCCGCTTCTGCAACGCAAAAAAGCCATCGGAAGTTATGCACAGATCTGCGCCGGGAATTGGCGGCAGCATCGGACGCCCACCCACCGCGATCAAAATGTGCGGCGCAGTCAACTTCCGTCCGCCGACATCTACGATGCGGCTGTCCACCAGGCTGCCGTAGCCACGCACCACTTCAATGTGGCGCTTCGCCAGGTTGCTCTCGTAGATGGTATTCAGCCGCGCAACGTATGCATCGCGCTTGGTCTTCAGGAGAGCCCAATCGTGCGGCTCCGGGGTCCCCAACCGAAAACCGTAGTCCGCCGCATCCTCGAGGCCGTCGGCGATATCGGCGGCATTCCACATAATCTTTTTGGGGACGCAACCGAGGTTCACGCAGGTGCCCCCGAGGGGTGCAGGCTCGACTATCGCCACTTTGGCACCGTACTCCGCCGCACGTTGCGAAGCCGCGAGCCCCCCGCTGCCTGCCCCAATCACCACGAAATCGAATGCGTCGGCCATAGCACCTTCTCGAGACCCGAGCCCTGGAATCGGTAATTGTGACATGGGGGCGACCCTTCGCAGGTCCCATCCCCCCTTCGGACTGCCCGTAATCCCCCGTTACGCCATAGAATGCGTCCAATCCTACTGCCGAGATCCGCATGGATAACCCGCTATTGGGCCAAGAGCCCCTGCCTCCCTTCGCGCGTATTCGACCCGAGCACGTTGAGCCCGGCGTCCGTGAATTGCTCGAGCGTAGCCGTGCCAAGATCGAGGAGCTCGCATCTGTTCAGCGCCCGACGTTCGCGAACGTCGTCGAGCCGCTGGAAGAGTTGCAGCACCGGGTTTCAAAAGTGTGGTCCCCGGTGAGCCATCTGAACGCGGTACAGAACTCGGATGCCCTGCGCACCGGCTACAACGCCTGCCTGCCACTTCTATCGGCGTATCAAACCGATCTGTCCCAAAGCGAGCCCCTGTATCTCGCCTACAAGACCATTGCGGAGCAGGAGAGTGACGCTCTGGGACCTGTGCAACGGCAGGTGATCGAGCATGCGCTGCGCGATTTCCGCCTGGCGGGTGTTGGCTTGCCGGCGCAGCGCAAGGAACGCTTCAAGAACGTGATGCTGGAGCTCACCCAACTGCAGGCGAAGTTTGAAGAGAACGTGCTCGATGCCACCAATGGTTGGAACTACCGGGTGTCCGACGAATCGGAGCTGCGCGGGCTCAACTCAACATTGATCGATCAGGCGCGCCGCCGCGGCCACGAGCAACGGGTTGAGGGCTGGATCCTGACACTGGATCAGCCCACCTATGTTGCAGTGGTCACGGATGCCGAGTCTGAAAAGCTCAGGCGCGCTTTCTATGAAGCGTGGTCGACACGCGCATCCGACCAGGGCCCGAACGCAAACAAATGGGACAACTCCGCAGTGATGGCAGACATCCTGCGCCTGCGTCACGAAGCCGCTCAACTGCTGGACTTCCGCAACTACGCTGAATACGTCCTCTCGACGCGCATGGCACACAGCGTGGATGAGGTCATGCAGTTTCTTCTCGAGCTGGCGAGAACCGCGCGCGAAGCGGCGTTGCAGGAGTTCACCGAGCTCGAGGCATTCGCCGGGCGCAAGCTGTCGGCCTGGGATGTGGGTTTCTACGCCGAGCGGTTGCAACGCGAGCGCTATTCCGTCTCCCAGGAGGAGATGCGGCCGTACTTCCCCCTGCCCCATGTGCTCAACGGCCTGTTTGAAGTCGCTGCGCGCCTCTTTGGAATCCGGATTACCGAAAAGACGGATGTGCCCGTTTGGCATCCCGACGTGCGCTTCTTCGAGATTCAGGGAGCTGAGGGGCGCGCGGTTGGCAGCTTCTATCTCGATGCCTACGCGCGATCCAACAAGCGCAGCGGCGCCTGGATGGATGAGTGCGTGGGCCGCAAGAAATTGGCGTCCGGCTCGGCGCTGCCGGTCGCGTACCTGGTTTGCAACTTCCTGCCGCCGAACGCCGGCCGCCCGGCGCTCCTGACCCACGATGACGTACTCACCCTGTTCCACGAGTTCGGTCATGGCCTGCATCACATGCTGACGCGGGTGGACTACCCGAGCATCGCAGGCATCAACGGCGTGTCGTGGGATGCGGTGGAGCTGCCGAGTCAATTCCTGGAAAACTACGCCTGGCATGCGGATGTGCTGCGTCGAATCTCCAGTCACGTGGACACACGGGCACCGCTGCCTACGGAAACCCTGACGCGCCTGATTGCAACGCGCAGCTTCCACGCGAGCCTGCAAATGATGCGGCAATTGGAATTCGCGCTGTTCGATTTCCGTTTGCACGCGGAGTACGACCCGGCGCAGGGCGCGCGCGTGATGCAAATGCTGCGCGAGGTCCGAAGCGAGGTTGCCGTGGTCCCCGTTCCCGAGTGGAATCGCTTCCCCAACAGCTTCGGGCACATCTTCGCCGGTGGCTACGCCGCCGGCTACTACAGTTACAAGTGGGCCGAGGTACTCGCGGCCGATGCCTTCGCCGCCTTCGAAGAGAACGGCGTGTTCGACAGCAAGACCGCGCATCGCTTTCTGGATGCAATCCTGACCCGCGGCGGCAGTCGGGATGCGTTGGAAGCCTTCGTTGAGTTTCGCGGCCGCCGACCCGACGTGCGCGCGCTGCTGAAGCAGCATGGGATCGTGGCGCCAGGCGAACTCGCGGCATGATTCCCAGAGCCTCGCTCTGGGTGGCGTTGGCGCTCGCGGCCCCTGTGTCGCATGCCGAAACGACCTACGTCAACGATCAATTGGTTGTCGGCGTAACCGCTACCTCCGAAGCGGAGAGCGAACGCATCGGCCAGGTGAAGAGCGGCGACAAGCTGGAGGTGATCGAGCGGGACGGCGATCAAACCCACATCAAGCTTTCAGGCGGCAAGGATGGCTGGGTCAAAAGCTCTTACCTCACCAACGAGCCGCCACCGCAGGTGCGCCTCACCGAGCGGACCGCCGAGGTTGAGAAGCTGAAATCGGAAGGGGACAAGCTCAAACAGGACGTTACCCGTCTGGAGGGAGAGCTGGCCGCCGCGCGCGCCGCTCACAATTCAACCTCTGATGCACCTCCACCCCCGGCACCCATACACGACACGGTGTTCCTGCGCGAGCCGGAACGACAAAGCTCAATCTCCTGGCCGGTGCTGCTGGGTGTGGCCGGCGTTATGTTGCTTATCGGTTTTATCGTGGGTTGGACCACACTCGATCGCAAGATCCGCCAGAAGTACGGCGGATTGAAGATTTACTGAGACACGGGTCACGGAAAAACGAAACGGGGGGGCTCGTTGTGCGGGAGTCCAAAACTGTGCGGTGTTTCGCTGGTACTCCCCTCAAGGGGTGGCCTAGACTGCCGAGGATCGAATATTCGAACACGGGGACGGCGAGATAGCCGCGCGGACGACACGGGAATGAGAAGCATTCGGCGCAGTGATTTTGACGTTACCAACACTGTCCAGGTGAGCTCCCCGGATGCGGTGCTCGCTGCCGTCAAGACGCTCTTTCAGCCCACCTGGCCCACGCTTTCGTTCGAGCCCCTCGACAAGGCTTTCCAGTATTTCGAACGCCTCTTTGCCGGTGAAGTGACCGGCTACCTGGGCGTCGACACCGTCTATCACGATAGACAACACACGCTCGACATCACTCTCGCGCTCGCGCGCCTGCTCGTCGGATACGAGCGGCAGCACGATGAGAAAACACGCCTGGGTGGAGATCGCGCGCTGCTGGGATTGATCACCGGCTTGTTCCACGACGTGGGTTACCTGCGCCGGCTGGATGACCGCGAGATCAATAACGGCGCCGAATTTACCCGCACCCACGTTTCACGGGGTGCGCGCTTCCTGCAGGAATATCTGCCGGTGATCGGGCTCGCGCACGCGATACCCGTGGCCACCGAAATCATTCACTTCACCGGTTACGAAGTTCCGTTCGCACAGATCAAGGTCACCGACCCGCGCGACATCAAGGTGGGTCACCTGCTGGGCACGGCGGACATGGTTGCGCAGATGGCCGATCGTTGTTACCTGGAGAAGTGCCGGGACCGGCTCTATGCGGAGTTCGTCCTGGGCGGCGTCGCTCTGCCGCTGGCCGCCAATGGCGGACGGCAGGTCAAGTACGCCTCCGGCCTGGACCTGCTGCGCCAGACCCCCGAGTTCGTTGCCGAAGTGCGGACCAAGCGGCTCGATGGCGAATTCGGCGCGGCCTACAAGAACCTCGACATCCTCTTTAACGGACGCAACCCGTATATCGAGGCGATTGATCGCAACATGGAGTACCTGCGGCAGATCCTGCGCAGTGAAAACTGGCGCCTCTTACGGCGCAACCCGCCGATCTTCGCAGCGGCCGCCGATCCTATGTCCACGATGCGTGGCCTCATGCTCGGGTACATCAAGCGCGTGTGGGCCTCCAAGCACGACGTTCATTGAGTCGGCTGGTCCACCGCTAACACGTAGCGTTGATATAACTCCGGCAGGCGGGCCAGCACGGTCTGTTTGCCCGGCATGTCAGCTTCCCCGATCGCTTCCTGCAACACCTCCAGACTCAACACCTGGAGCGCCGGCACCGACACTTCCGCGTGACTCAAGTGCCAGGGCTCCGGCCGCACGCCGCCCTGCCAGGTTGCATACGGGCGAAAAAATCCAAATCGCCCCATGTTGGAATCGAGCCAGCCGTTCAGCCGCTCGAAGCGCCCTCCCGGCCCGTACTCCTGAGCCACGAGTTGCGCGCGCTCCCCGGGCTGCAACGCCGCGGCATCCAGCACGTCAAAGTCCGAGCCCCAGTGATGGCGGCTGGCCCCCGGCAGCGCCGACCAGATGAGGATGGCGTCAATCAATGCAGATTCATTTAATTTTGCATGATCCATCGCCACGCCGGAGGGATCCAGCAGGGGTCGCCGGCCGTTGAATTTCCCGCTCCAGATGGTCAGCTGCCGATTGAAATCCCGGTAGGCCGAAACGACATATAGACTGATGCCGGCCGCCCGTGCCTCCGCCCGCATCGACAGCAACGCCTCGGCCGTACATGGGTGCAAAACACATGGAGGATCAGCCACATCACGCACGTGCGTGGCGAGCCTCCCGGTGACCTGCAAGGAATTCAGGGGCGTTGCTGAGATATTCATGTGTGTAGAGCAGTCTGCCATTCAATCCATCCGCATACAGTGACCCGCGTGCGTGCCGCAATGCGGGTAGCCCGAGGCTCGGGCGGCGGGTAATATCCATGAGGAAATCATAAGGTGACCGGATCAATCGCTGAAATGTTGTCGGAAGCGCTGTGTCAGCAGTGACTCTCAAGTTGAAATACGCGGCCGCGGCCTTCCTGGTTGTGGTCCTCGCCGTCGCCGTGGTGACGGGCGTACTCGCTTGGCAACATGACGTCAGCACGCGACTGCTGGGCAACGTTGCTGAAAATACAGCACGCGACCGTGTGGCAATAGAGCTACGTGCACGCGTGGCCGCGACCGCCGCTCACGCGGCTGACACTGTGTCAGGTGCGGTTCGTGCGCGTGATACCGCCGGCATTGCACGGCACCTTCAACAGTTTGCTGACGATTCGACGGTCAGCTCCATCACGGTGACAGATCCCGAGGGCAATGCCCTCTACCGGTGGAAGCGGCCCACGCCTCATCCCGGTGCGCTGGAATTCGAGGCAACCGAGCCTGTACGGGAGCTGGTTGAAAGCATCCCCGGGGTGCGCACTCCAAAAACATTCGGGCAATTGACGGTCACCGTCGAGCAGGTTTATCCAGTGGGCGCCACCACACTGCGCGGCCGGCTGGCGGCGGCGGACTCCGACCAGATCCGTCTGGCACTGATCATGGCGGGCGCCTTTGCCCTGGTCGCCGGAGTGGTTGGCGCGGGTATCGCCTGGCGCGCCGGACGCAAGCTGGAACTACCGATCGCCGCCCTGATCAAGGGCGCGGATCGAATCGGCCAGGGTGACTACACCCGCCCGATGGACGTCCGCCGGCGCGACGAGTTGGGTGAGCTGCAACAGGCCCTGGAGCGGATGCGAGGCCGGCTGCGGCAGTCGACAGTCAACAAGAACTACCTGCACAGCGTGCTCAACAGCATGACGGACGCAGTGTTCGTGACGTCGCCCGACGGCGTCGTCAAAGTGGCGAACTCAGCGGCCTGCAAGTTGCTCGGGTATGCCGAGGAGGAAATCCTCGGTCGTGGCATCGTTGCTGTGTTGGATGAGCGCGAGCGCGAAGGCTTCGACCTGCAGCAAGCCGCTCAAGAGACCCGCGAGACGGTTGTTCGAACCCGCGGCGGTCAGACCATCCCGGTGTCCTTTACCGGCTCGCGGATCGAGACGGACGACCCGCAGTTCCAGGGCAGCATCTTTGTTGCCCGCAACATCACGGACCGCAAGCGGGCCGAGCGCCGCATCCGCTACCTGGCCCGTTACGATGCGCTCACCAAGATCCCGAACCGGATGCAGTTCCAGCACCTGCTGCAGCAGTGCATCGCGCGCGGCCTGCGCAGCGGCCAGGTGGTCGCACTGTTGTATCTGGACATGGACCGGTTCAAAGAGGTCAACGACACCTTCGGCCACAACGCCGGCGATCGCCTCCTGGAAATTCTGTGCGAGCGCCTGACCCGCACCCTGCCGAAAGACACGGTGATCGGCCGCCTGGCCGGTGATGAGTTCGCGCTGTTCGTGGACGGGCTGCCGGCGGATGCCGACAACCGCGGACCGATCGCGCACCTGGCCCGATCGATACTCACGGAGGTCAGTCGCGGGTTTCAGCTCAATCAACACGAGGTGTACCTGACGGCGAGCATCGGTGTTGCCTTCTGCCCGCGCGACGCCGAGAACGTCATCGACCTCATCCGCAATGCCGATGCGGCGATGTACTACTCGAAGCAGAACGGCGGCAATACTTTTGCGTTCTATTCGCCGGAGATGAATGCGGCGGCGGTCGAACGCCTGATGTTGAAGAGCAAGCTGCGCCGCGCGGTGGAGCGCGACGAGCTCGTGATCCGCTACCAGCCGAAGATCGATCTGCGCAATGGCCGGATCATCGGGGCGGAAGCGCTGTTGCGTTGGCGGCTCCCCGGCCATGGCGATGTCCCGCCCTCGATGTTCATTCCGCTCGCCGAAGAATCCAACCTGATTCTCGATATCGGCGAATGGGTGCTGAACCGGGTGTGCATGGACTACCGGATCATGCAGACCGAAGGCGCCAATCCCGGCCGCGTGTCCTTGAATCTGTCCCTGAAGCAGCTGCGCCAGGCCAGCTTCATCCTCCGCTGCCGCGCGGTGTTCCGGCGGCACTCCGTGTCTCCGACCTCATTCGAGCTCGAGATCACGGAAACCACTCTGATGTCGGATGCCAAACGCACCGTGCGCCTGCTGGACGAGCTCTATGCAATGGGTCTGCATCTGTCCATCGACGACTTTGGAACGGGCTATTCTTCTCTGTCCGCCCTGCAGCAGTTCCCGATCGGCACCCTGAAGATCGACCAGTCCTTCGTGCGGGACGTCAGCGAGGACGCGGGCGATGCCACGATCGTGAAAACCATTATCGAGATGGGACGCAGCCTCGGGATGGAGGTGGTCGCCGAGGGCGTCGAGTCATTGCGCCACCTGGATTTCCTGCGCCGGAACTCCTGCCACTACGCGCAGGGCAAGCTGTTCGGCGAGCCGTGTACGGCGGAGGATCTGCTGGCGCTTCTCATGCGGCAGGCAGGCGGCACCGCGCCGTTCGCACACCTGCTGCACCATGCAGACGAGCTCGCAAGTCGTTCCGCCTGAATAAGTCACATACGGCGAACCGGATCCTGATCCGGCGCGCAACGCCCAGACGCGGTTAGAATCCATACATGCCGTTCACTTCGACGATGCGCGACGTGTCAGCTACACGTCGCTCGCGCGTGTGGAGACGGGCGGTTTTTTGGCTTTTTGTGCTCGCCTGGGCCGGCACCGCGTACTGGCAAACCAACAAGCCGCTGCCGCCGGGCACTCATGTTGATTCCCCCTGGGCAGCCATAACACCGCGTGACGTCACCTTCATTGCTGACATCACCTCGGCGGATGCCTACGGCCGCCAGAACTCCAGCCAGGCGATCTTCGACGAGGTCCTGAGTGTCATACGTTCGGCACACAAATTCATCGTTCTCGACTATTTCCTGTTCAATTCGACCCTCGGCAACGGGCCGGGAGCGCCGCCGGCGTTCCGCCCCCTGTCCGGCGAGTTGCGGGATGCGTTGCTCGAGCGCCGCCGCCTCGATCCGAACCTGCAGGTGGTGCTCATCACCGACCCCATCAATGAGGTCTACGGCGGGGTGAGCTCTCCCGACCTGCGGCTCCTGCGGGCCGCAGGGGTCCAGGTGGTCGTCACGGATCTCGATCCGCTGCGCGATTCCAACTTCATCTATTCGAGCTTCTGGCGCCTCGCCATCAAATGGTGGTCAGGCGGGAACGACCACGGCGCGACCGCGCACAATGCAGACGGCGGCTGGCTCCCCAACCCCCTCGATGAGAGCAGTACACCCATCGCATTCGGTGACTGGGCGCGCCTGCTCAACTTCAAGGCCAACCATCGCAAGGTGATCATTGCGGATGACGGTCGGGACGGGCTGGTGACGATCGTGGGCTCGGCGAACCCGCATGATGCCAGCAGCGCTCATTCCAACACGGCGCTGAAGATCACCGGCCGATCGACGCTCCCCTTGTTGGAAAGTGAGCTGCAGCTCGCCCGCTTTTCAGGCTGGACCGGTCAACTCACGGCCGCCACGCTCGCCGGGAGCGGGCCACCCACGCAGGCCCCCGGCAGCGCGGCCGCCGGGAAGGCGCATGTTGCGCCAGCCACCGACAGTGGCGACGGCCGCCTCAAGGTCGTCACCGAGGGGGGCATTCTCACCGAGCTGTTGGAGCGGATTGATGGCGCCCAGCGCGGCGAAAACATCGATATCGCCCTGTTCTACCTGGCGGATCGCACCGTGATCGAGTCACTGTTGGAGGCGAGCCGGCGCGGCGTTGCGGTGCGAGTGATCCTGGACCCCAACAAGGACGCCTTCGGCCACGCCAAGACCGGCATTCCCAACCAACCGGTGGCCAGCGAGCTGGTCGCCGCAAGCGACGGCGCGATTCACGTCCGCTGGTACCGGACCCATGGCGAGCAATTCCATACCAAGCTGGCGATGATCTACAGCCCCGAGCGCTTCTGGCTGACCACCGGCTCGGCCAACTTCACGCGCCGCAACCTGGCAGATTACAACCTCGAAGCCAACCTGGTCATCGAGCTGCCGCGTACCACGGCAGTCGCGCAACAGACTCTCGATTACTTCGAAACGTTGTGGAGCAACCGGGCCTCGATGGGAATCGAATACACAGCCGACTTCGGCTACTACGCCGATCCGTCGCAGTTGCACTATTGGCTCTACCGGGTAATGGAAGGAACGGGCGCTTCTACCTTCTGAGGATTCTGTACTGCCTGCGCGGTGCGGGTGGCAATGTCCGCCAGCGCGTGGTTGGTCGCCTCTTCAAACGCACCGACCACAGCCCCGAGCCTGTTTGCCGCAGCGGTAGCGGAACCCTCTGCAATAAAGCTACCGATGACCTCGCGCCCGGCGCGCCGGCCGACGATGCAGTCCAACACAACGTGTACTTCGGGCACGGTGCCCGCCGAGTAGTCCGCCTCAAATCGGCGTATCTCGATCTGCAGCATGTAGTCGGAGGAAAACGCGCTTCCGGAGTCCTGCACCGAGGTCCAGTCACCTGTGGTACGCAGGGTATCCACGGTCAATGACTCGACGACTGAAGACAGGTCGCCGGGCCATCGGCTGGCGATGTAGTAGCTCATCTTGTGGTCCGGCTGGACCAACACGATGTGGTCGGACTCCAGGCCCGGGGCGGCCATGGGGCGATTGATATGCAACGATGCGGTGGCTGGCTTCGCTGCGGCCTGCTGATGTGGCGCGGCCCGTAACACATAAACCTGCGTTGCCGGGGCATCGCTGTGCAGACCGCCGGAGCAGCCCGCCAAAACGCCCATCATCAATATTATTATTGAACACCGGATCACTTCGGTATCTCCAGCCCCACCTGCCGCGGCTGATACAGCAGCTGCGATGGGTTCTCCCGCAGGCTGGCTGACAACTCGCGCAGCTCCTGCGCCGCCGCCCGGCCCTCCCGCACCAACCTCTCGAGCTCCGGCAGGCCATCCCGCGTGAACGATCGCAGATCCTGCCGGCTATCCCCGATCAGCCCCTGTATCTGGTCGGTGGCCTTCTCGAGGTTGTCAGCGACAACGTGCACCCGCTGCAACGAGGCCACCACTTCAGGCCCCGCCTGATCAATAATTTGACGGGCACCCCTCGCAGAGCCCCCCAGATCCGTCGCCGCACCCCGCAACTCACCGACGAGCTCATTCACATCGCGCAGCGTCTTGGGCAACCCCTCGCTGGCCTTGTCGATGTTAGCCAACGAATGAGTGATGGCGCCGATATTCTGATCACTCAGCACACGCGCCGCCTTGTCAATCACTTCACCCGCGGACGCCAGCACATCCGGCAAGCGGTTCAGGAAAACATCAAACCGTGAGCGTGCCGAGCGAATCACCGGATAGTCGATCCCGGGAACAACGGGCGGCGCAGAAAAGTTCGGCCTGATCTGCTGCAGGTCGATGAACAGCAGTCCCGTCACGCCCTGCAATTGCAGCTCCGCCAGCGTCTTATCGGATATCGGCGTCGACGAGTCGATGTCGACGATGACCTGGACCCGTCCGGCATCCCGCGGGTCTATGGCGAGTCGCTGCACGCGCCCCACACCAACACCGAGGTAGCGCACGGCGGCGCCCCGCTCGAGACCGCTGACACTGCCGTCAAAGTAGATTTCGTACCGGCGGAAAGTCTTGTGGTCCCGGCTGTCCGAGTACCAGTAGATGAACAAAGCGCCCACCAGGGTGATGAGCAAAACAAACGCCCCGACGGCGGCGTAATTGGCTTCACGTTCCATGCTGGCTCACTTCGCTGCCCGCCAGGGCCACCCTTTCCCGCAGGCGGGCGTTGCCGCGTTCGCCGTGGAAGTACGACTGGATCCACGGGTTCGGGTTCTGAACGATGCCATCGAGCGTATCGATTACCATGTGGCGGTCGACTATCACCCCGACACGATTGCAGGTCCTGAAGATGGAGTCCAGATCGTGCGTGATCATGACAACGGTCAGCTTCAGTTCCTTCTGCAGATACAGGATCAAGTCATCAAACTCCGCCGCGCTGATCGGGTCCAGGCCGGAGGTGGGCTCATCGAGAAACAGCAGCCGCGGGTCCAGGGCCAGCGCGCGCGCGAGGGCTGCCCGCTTGACCATGCCGCCGGAGAGTTGTGATGGAAATTTCTGACACGCATCCGCCGGCAGGCCCGCGAGCCGCACCTTGAGCATGGCGAGCTCGTCCCGTTCGTGGGCCGAAATGTGAAGATGCTCGAGCATCGGTAGCTGCACGTTCTGCAGCACAGTCAGCGACGAAAACAGCGCTCCCTGTTGAAACGTCACTCCATACCGTGCCTTCACGGTCCGCATCTGCTCGACCGACATCCGGGTGATGTCGTGGCCCTCGACGCGGATGACTCCGGCCTGCGGTCGTTGCAGCCCGAGAATGCTTCGCAACAGAACGGATTTGCCGGTGCCGGAGCCCCCGACGATACCGAACACCTCGTCCTCCCGAACCTCCATGTTGAGACCGTCGTGCACAACCTGGCTGCCAAACCGGTTGACCAGTCCCTGCACTTCCAGGACCGGATAGATCAAATGCCGATCTCCATAAAGAGGACCGCAAACAACGCGTCAGCCAGGATCACCAGGAAGATGGCTTGCACCACCGCAACTGTGGTCAGCCGCCCGAGCTCCCGGGACGAGTCCCGGACCTGCATGCCTCGATAGGCGCCCGCCATGCCGATCAGCATTGCAAACACCGGAGCCTTCCACAGGCCCACCCAGAATGTAGTGGGCGTAATTGCCTCATTGACCCGAGTCAGGTACTGCGTGATGGGTATGTCCAGCAGATAACGGCACAGCAGGGCACCTCCCATCAGGCCGATGATGTCGGCCACGATCGTCAGGAGGGGCAGGGCAATCATCAATCCGATCAGGCGCGGCACGACCAGGGCTTCAAACGGCTCCACGCCGATTGCAACCAGGGCATCGACTTCTTCGTTGAGCTTCATGGAGCCCAGCTCTGCGGCAAACGCACTGCCGGAGCGGCCTGCAACAATGATGGAAGTGAGCAAAACACCCATTTCCCGCAGCACACCGATCGTCACGAGATCGACTACAAAGATTTCCGCGCCGAATCGGCGCAGCTGCTGTGCGCTCATGTAGGCGATGATGACGCTGATCAGAAAGGCGATCAGGGCCACGATGGGCATGGCCGTGATGCCGGTGTCGTAGATGTGCCGAGCGATGGAAATGGGCCGCAGGCGCTTCAGGCTCAGCGCCGCGCGGCCCAGCGTGGCAAAGATCTTGCCAAGGAAGGCGAGCGCGGCCATGAGGTCGCGCATCTCCCGCACTGAGTACAGGCCGATTTCGGCCAGGCCGGCCTCAGTCAGAGGCGCGAGGCCGTGATTGTGGGGTATCGGTAGTGGTTGATTGCACGTGGGGCGCTCGCCCTTCAGGGTCGAGTCAATCAGCCGCAGCTGATCCGGCTGCGGCCCCCTGAATTGCACTTCGGCACCCGCTTCGCGGGCCTGTCTGATGAACTCGCGCAGGCGCCACGCGCCGGACAGATCCAGGGCGGTGAGACTTTGGGTGCCGATGGACACGCGCCGGGCGTTTGCGAGATCGACGGCCGCCAGCGCGGCGTCGACCTGGTCGAGATCGAGGGCTCGCCATTCTCCGGTCAAATCAACGTCGAGGCCCTGCTCGGTACGCCGTACCTCGACGAGCATGTCAGGTGTCGTCGCGGTAGCGGCGAATCCTGATAGCGGCAAACAGGAGCGCAGCAGCGACTGCGAGCCCGAGCCACAGATCGATATTCAGGAAAGCCTTGCCCATCTCCACATTGTCGAAGAGGTCAGCGAGAGAGACAACCCGTCCGTGGTGGATCGATTCCGGGGGAGTCGGATTGATGCCGAGGACATTCCAGACCCCGGAGAACGTGCGATAACTCAACAGATCCGCGATGTGACGGGTCCCGAAGGCGGCCCGCTCCACGATGATGGCGATGACCGGCGGCAGGGCTGTCCACATAAACACGTTCTTGCGCACCCACGCGGAAATCAGCACCAGCGCGGCGGCCACCGGGGCAAACCACAGGATGCAGACGACCACCCCGTAGAGCATCAACCCCTGCACCTTCAGCCAGGCCACCGTATTCCAACCCACCGAGATATCCGGCAGCGCCTGCGAGGCCACGCGGATCGACCACAATGCCTGGAACAACACGCCGGAAACAGCCGCCAGCACATAGACGCCCAGCGGCAGGACCACCACCCCGACGAGAAACTTGGAAAGTACGGTGGTCGCATCCGAGACGGGCAGCGACTTCCAGAACAGGATGCTGCGGTCCTTGCGCTCCGTGTACAGGCAATCCATGAGATAGAAGCTCGCCACGAGGGCCATGACGAGATACTGCGGCACCGTGTGGGCCCAGATCATGAGTGTGAATGCGCCGATCCGGTTGGCCGGATCATGGAAGTTCGGGGCGCCTTCGAAATTCATGTCGCCGATGTGGAGCGGAAAGACCGTCAGAACCATGAGCACGGCGACAATCAACGGTGCGATCCAGAGGCTGCGGTGCTCCCAGAACTCGCGGCGGATGAGCGTGCCCATGACTTTCGCCGGAGACTGCTGGACGATTGTGGTAGTGGGCGGTGCGACTACCGCGGAGGTTGCTTCAGGTGTATTCATGATACCCCCTGCATTTTCGCGACGAACAGATCGGCCACCGAAGGGGTACGAAGCTCGCCCAAAGGAGCTAACTCCTGCGCGTTGCGGCCCTCGAAGAACATCGCAACACGCCCGAACACCTCGCGTTCGTAGAACGGTCCGAGCGCTCTCGCTCGCGCTGCATTCTCCGATGTAACAGTGAGCTGCGCAAAACGCTCGGGCATCATATCCACGGACGTGTCCAATACAACGTGACCCCGGTTGATGAAGATCACGTCGGTGAGCAGGTTTTCGATCTCCTCAACCTGGTGGGTCGTGAGAATGATGGTCCGCTCTTTATCGAAGTAGTCGTTCAACAGCGTGTCGTAGAACTGACGCCGGAACAGAAGATCCAGACCCAACGTAGGTTCGTCGAGGACGAGCAGACGCGCATCAATCGCCAGAATCAGTGCGAGATGCAATTGCGTAACCATGCCCTTGGAAAGCTCGCGTACGCGGCTCGACATCTTGATGTCGGTCTTGCGCAGGAAGTCTGTTGCCCGCGAGCGGTCAAAGCGGGGATGCACTCCAGCGACGAAGTCGAGTGCCTGGCTGACACGCAGCCAACGAGGCAACACGGCAACGTCCGCAATGAAGCAGACATCCTGCATGAGCTCATTACGCTCGGAGCGCGGGTCGCGTCCGAGGACACTCAATTCGCCTTCGAATTGTGTGAGGCCGAGGATGGCCTTGAATAAGGAGGTTTTGCCTGCGCCGTTGGGACCAATCAATCCAACGATGCGACCCGGTTGGATGGCAAAGCTGACGGAATCGACCGCCCGTGTGGCGCCATAAGACTTCTTCAATCCGCGAGCTTCGACTACGGGTGACATGTTTCGCGTTCCTGAGTGCGCGAGTCAGCGCCTTGTTGTAACGAAGTCATTTCCCAGGCGTCCCGCCAGTGTCGGCGTCGTCGTTCTTTGAGCTTCCCGGCGTGCTCGGCCAGGGCGCATTCGGCGCAGCGGCGCCGCCTCGCAGCAGGTCTGTGGCGGAGAGTCCCAGCCGCTGGATCGTGGCATAGACCTTCGGCCATTCCTCGTCCAGAAATCGCTGCCGCTCATCCTTCATCAGCGCCTTGCTGGCACCGACGCTCACAAACATTCCCAGGCCCCGGCGCTTCTCGACCAGTTGCTCGTCTACGAGCTGCTGATACCCCTTCAGAACGGTAAGCGGGTTCAGCCTGAATTCCGCGGCGACGCTGCGGACCGAGGGTAGCGGATCCCCTTCCTTGAGGGCACCTTCCAGAATCATTGCCACCACTCGGTCCCGCAGTTGCCGATAAATCGGCACGCTGTCATCCCACTGCGGATCCATCAATGCTCCGGGGCTCATTGCCGTTGCGGCTCGTTAGCCGACTAATCTACCAAAACAGCCGGCTGAGACTGCCCGAACCACACGTGGCGCTGCTGGATCGTCAGCTTGGCCATCTGGGCCACCGGCACCACACCGGGAGCCGTTGAGGTTGACTGTACAAAACTCCAGCTCATCACCGCAGTGATCGCCAGGGCACCCAATCCACAAGCTCCAGCCTTCAGAGCAGCATTTAAAGCGTTCATGATCGTTTCTCCTTGCTTCCCAGACGCCGCGATCTGCCCTATGCATTTCGTCGTCGTCTTGGTGTTGTATATGACTACATCACTACATGAGTGTCAAGCCCGATCACCCAAGATTCTCAAAAAGAGTGATTGTGCTGAAGCTTCAGCTGGGCACTTCACTCAGGTGGCACGGTCTTGGAAGCTGGGAATCGGCAAAAGGTTGGAACAGCCGTTCACCAGTGCAGCAGGTGGGTAGAACAGCGGGTAGAGTTGCGCTCAATGAGCAATGACGATGACGGCCAGCTCATGCTGCGGTACGCGCGTGGTGATCTGCGCGCTTTTGAAGCTCTTTATCAGCGGCACAAGACCGCGCTCTACCGCTATCTCGTCCGCCAGACCCGCAACACTGAAACCGCCAATGACTTGTTTCAGGAAGCGTGGAGCAAAATTATCGTGGGCCGCGAACGATATGAACCGCTGGCCCAGTTTCGTACGTTTCTATTTCGGATCGCACACAACTGCTTCATTGATCATTGCCGACGTGCATCCGTGCGTAACGAATCCACAGGTGGCGAGGACGGTTGGGAAACCATGTTGCCCGGCTCCGAACAAGATCGACCTGACACGCGCGCTGAACAGGCGCAGTTGACGGCGCAGTATCGCGCAGCAATCGCTACGCTTCCGGCTGAACAGCGGGACGCATTCCTGTTGTACGAATCGGGGTTGTCGTTGGAGGAGGTCGGATCTGTCACGGCTGTTAGCCCGGAAACCGCCAAGAGTCGCCTTCGCTATGCTGTGGCGAAGTTACGTGTCAGTCTGGCGCCTGCGAGGGAGAGCTATGCATCAGGTGCCGGCGTCATTCGGGAGCCAGGTGTATGACTGATCCTGAGCAGGACGAAGTGTTTGAGGCTTATTTGAAGCGCCGCCCCGTATTGCCGACGCTGGATGACCAACTCGAGCCGCCTGCGGCACTCGATCACAGGGTGTTGAATCAGGCCCGCGAGGCGATCCAGCCAGGCGCAACCACAGTCGCCGGCAGCCCGGGCCGCAACACCGCAGGTGTCGGTGGCGCCGGCGGCAACACGATGTCGCCAGGCGCCACGAAATCACCGCTGCAGCGTCCGCCGCGGTGGGCTGTGCCGGTTGCGCTGGCGGCAACCATACTGTTGTGTTTGTCGGTTGTGATGAACATCAGCCTCAACTCCAATCGCCGCAGTCCGAATATCGAGCGCATGACTGCGGCCCGCGCTGACGTCAAAGCAAGCGCCCTGGCCAACGCAACCGCCGAATCCGACGCCGCCGCTGGGGTCAGCGCTCGCTCCCCTGCGCGCGACGCATTCGCAACGAACAACGGCGAGCGTCGCGAGAGCATCTCAGGTGACATTCCGTCGCACGAGGTCGTGCTACCTCGAGCCAAGGTGGCCGGCGCCCCCGCGCCGCACGCACCGGTGGTTGCAGAGGCCTCGCCCGCAGCCTCCGCGGATGCAGAGGAGCGCAAGTCCGAGCGCAGCCTTGCTGACACGGCGAGCCGTGCGTCCGGCGCGATGGCCTCGGCCAACAGCGTTGCGCCCGTTCAGCCTGCGGAGCCGGGGGGACCCGCGAGTGTCACCGGCGGGGCTGTGCCAGCCCGATCTTCATCGGCAGCGGACAAGGCTGTGCTGATGGCGAAGGACGCCGGCGTCGCAGCGCCTCAGTACACGCCGGCGCCGGAACAGGAACGCGCTGCCGCTTCAGCCCGCAAAGCGGCTAAGGCGGTCGCGCCGCACCCGGCTGATCCGAAGATCTGGCTGCAGCAGATCGATGCCCTGCGCGCCGCGGGCAAAGCCGATCAGGCGGACGCCGAAATGCAGCGCTTCAAGGCCGCCTTCCCGAGTTACGGCACCCCATCCGCCCCGCCGGATCTCCCGAAATAGCCAAGGGCGCCAGGAGCCTGCCTGACTAATGGGCGCCGTCGCGAGGGCGTCCCCCAGCGAGCAGATTTGGCCGATCCTTTCACGCGCATAGTCGACACTATGTAAGTGAAAGGATCGGCCAAAGATGCCGCTGGGGGGCGGCCGCAGCAGGCGAACATTAGTCAGGCAGGCTCCCTGCCCGCCATTGCAGTAAAATCGCGGGCCCTTTCGTTGGAAAAAAGCGCACTGTCATGAAGCCAGCTTTGAACGTCGCGATCACCGGCGCCGCCGGTGCTATCGGCTATGCCCTTGCCTTCCGCGTCGCCTCTGGAGCGATGCTCGGCCCGGATCAGCCGGTTAACCTGCACCTCCTGGAAATCACGCCCGCTCTGCCGACGCTGCAAGGCGTCGTCATGGAGCTAGGCGACTGCGCATTTCCAACCCTCAACAAGGTCGTCGCGACCGACGACGCCAAAGTTGCTTTCCGTGACTGTCACGCCGCCCTGCTCGTCGGCGCTCGCCCTCGCGGCCCCGGAATGGAGCGTAAGGACCTGCTGCTGGCGAACGCCCAGATCTTCTCCGCTCAGGGCAAGGCCATGAACGAAGTCGCCGACCGCAACATCAAAGTGCTCGTCGTCGGCAACCCGGCCAACACCAACGCGCTGATCGCCCGCGCAAATGCCCGCGATCTGAACCCCGCCAATTTCACCGCCATGACTCGCTTGGATCACAACCGTGCGTTGAGCCAGCTGGCCGAGAACACCGGCACTCATGTCACCGCCATCCGCAAGATGACGATCTGGGGCAATCACTCGGCGACGCAGTACCCGGATGTCAGCCACACCGTCGTCAACGGTAAGCCGGCGAAGTCGCTCGTTGACCAGAAGTGGTTGGAAGAGACCTTCATTCCGGTCGTGCAACAGCGCGGAGCGGCGATCATCAAGGCCCGCGGCGCGTCGTCGGCCGCTTCGGCCGCATCCGCGGCGATTGACCACATTCATGACTGGTTCGCCGGCACACCGTCCGGTGACTGGGTGAGCATGGCCGTGCCCTCCGATGGCAGCTACGGGATCAAGGAAGGCGTTATTTACTCCTACCCTGTGACCATCAAGGACGGCGCCTACTCGATCGTTCAAGGCCTGTCGGTTGATGAGTTCAGCCGCAAGCGGATGGACGCGACGGACAAGGAGTTGCGCGAAGAGCGCGACGGCGTGAAGGACCTCCTCGGCTAACGCGAGGTCGAGGCGCGGAAGGCAGCAATGGCCCTCCGCGCCCAACCTTGGTGCGAGACGAAGGTGGCGCTGGTTCGCGGCAACCTGGCTGCCGTGTTGACTCCCGCTCACGCCCGCGCGCACGCTGGCACCTCGGCCTACAACGCCGCACCACGGCGGTGAGCCAGCCGAGGGAGCGGCGCTCGGCCCTCGATCGACGGTGAGCAGGCAATGCCTGCGTAACAAGGGTGCGACGCATGCGTCGCACGGGTTGGCCCGCAAGGGACGACCCCGGCTCGACGGTGAGCGGCCAACGGCCGCGTAACAGGAGATCAAATGCTAGGCGCGATAATCACGCTACTGCTCGTCGCAGCCGCGGCCTACGCCGTGACGCAAGTCGGCGGGGTCATCACGCTGCTGTTCATTGCAGCGGTACTGATCCTGGCCTACCGACGCCTGTCGCTCCTCACGTTTACCGCAACGTTCACCGTCCTGCTGGTCGCCTACACCTGGCTGGGCGAACGGAGCGTGACCGCCGGAATCTGGATGGGGTTCCTCTGGTTGCTGCTCGCCTCGCTGTGGCTGCTGAACGTGCGCCCATTGCGCAAGGCAATCATCACGCGGCCGTTCATGAAGGCTTATCTGAAGCTGCTGCCCCCAATGTCCCAGACCGAGCGCGAAGCGCTGGAGGCTGGGACGGTGTGGTGGGACGGTGAGCTGTTCACCGGTGCGCCGAAATGGTCGAAGCTCCTTTCAGCGAAAGCACCCACGCTGTCGGCTGAAGAACAGGCTTTCCTCGACGGCCCCTGCGAAGAGCTCTGCCGGATGCTCGATGACTGGAATATCACACACGAGCGCGGTGATATGCCTCCGCACGTGTGGGAGTTCATGAAGTCGCGCGGCTTCTTCGCCATGATCATTCCAAAGAAATACGGCGGCCTGGAGTTCTCCGCGTACGCCCATTCCTGCGTGCTGGTCAAACTCGCCAGCCGCAGCACCACTGCCTCCTCCACAGTGGCTGTACCCAACTCCCTCGGCCCCGCCGAGCTGCTCAATCACTACGGCACACAAGAGCAGAAGGACTACTACCTCCCCCGTCTCGCACGCGGCGAGGAAATCCCGTGTTTCGCATTGACGGGACCTCGCGCAGGCTCGGACGCCGCCTCTATCCCGGACACAGGCGTCGTGTGCCGTGGGATGTGGCAGGGTCGCGAAATCGTCGGGATCAAACTCAACTTCAATAAGCGCTACATCACACTTGCGCCGGTAGCAACCGTCGTCGGCCTCGCCTTCCGCATGTTCGATCCTGACAAGCTGCTGGGCGAGAAGGCCGACATCGGCATCACATGCGCCCTCATCCCACGCAACACCCCGGGTGTCACGATCGGCCGACGCCACTTCCCGATCAACATCCCCTTCCAGAACGGTCCAATCCTGGGCAAGGATGTATTTGTGCCTCTCGATGTCATCATCGGCGGGCCGACAATGGCTGGCAACGGCTGGCGCATGCTCGTGGAGCAGCTTTCCGTCGGTCGCTGTATTTCGCTGCCGTCGAACGCGACCGGCGGCTCCAAGGCCGGCACCTGGGCCACGGGCGCGTACGCCCGTATCCGGCGCCAATTCAACATGCCGGTCGGCAAGTTTGAAGGTGTTGAATCCGTCATTGCCCGGATGGTCGGCCTGACCTATACGCAGGACGCGGCACGGTCGGTAACGGCGGGTGCGATCGATGGGGGCGAGAAGCCTTCGGTCCCCTCGGCGATGCTCAAATATCACGTCACCGAAATGGGTCGGCAGGTTGCCAATGACGCCATGGACGTTCACGGCGGCAAGGGAATCTGCATGGGACCCCGCAATTACCTGGCGCGGGCCTGGGAGTCAGTCCCCGTCGCCATCACGGTTGAGGGCGCAAATCTCCTCACGCGCAGCCTGATCATCTTCGGGCAGGGCGCCATCCGCTGCCATCCGTTCGTGCTGCGTGAAATGAACGCGGCCCGCAATCCCGATCGTACCCAGGGCGTCGATGAGTTTGACCGGGCATTGTTCGGGCACATCGGGTTTGTGATCTCAAACTCGGTCCGCTCCTTCATCATGGCGGTGACCTTCTCACGCTTCGCGCGCGTACCGGTGAAGGGCCCGACGGCGAGGTATTTCCAACATATCGTCCGCTTCAGTGCGTCCTTCGCGTTTTGCGTGGACGTGGCGATGTTGACTCTGGGCGGCTACCTCAAGAAGAAGGAGAACCTGTCCGCCCGCCTCGGCGACATCCTGTCCTGCATGTACCTGGCCTCCATGGTGCTGAAGCACCATGAGAATCAGGGTCGGCAGGAGGAGGATCTGCCGATCGTGGAATGGGCGTGCCGCAACCTGCTGTATCACGCGCAAGAGCAGATGCACGGCTTCCTGCGAAACTTTCCGAATCGCTTCCTGGCCGGGGCGATGCGCTTGTTTGTTTTCCCGCGCGGGCGCACTTACTCGGCACCCGGGGACCGGCTGGGGCGCAAGGTTGCCGACCTGGTAACCAGAGCCACCGGGGCGCGCGAGCGGCTTTGCCAGCATATCTATTGGACGCTGGAGCCCAGTAATCCGCTGGGGTTGCTGCAGGAGGCACTGGTGCTCGCGCAAACGTTTGAACCGCTGGAAAAGCGCATTCGGGTCGAGGGGGTCAAGACGGGCCAGGTCACAGCGCTGGATCTGCCGGGGCAGATCCAACAGGCGGTGGCCGCGGGGATCATTTCGGAGACCGAAGGCGCCGCGCTGCACGATTACGATCGCAAGGTGATTGACCTGATCAGTGTCGACGACTTCGCCCAACACGAGCTGGGCACAAAAGCCGAACCGGTCCCACAGGTCCCGACCCCCGCCAGATCCAACATCCATGTCGCTTGAGCAGGGCCCGCCAACTCCTCCAGCAGGGCAAGATACACCGGTCGTTGTAAAAGCGGATGTCACGCCGGCGGTGGCACCGGCGGCGGTTCGTGACGCGCACGGCGAACCCAACTGCGCCAACTGCGGCGCCGTGCTCACGGGCAGGTTCTGCTCCAACTGCGGCCAGCGTCGCGAGCACGAAATTCACTCCATCTGGCACTTCACCCAGGAAGCCACCGAAGACCTGACACACGCCGACTCCCGCCTGTGGAGCACGATGTCGGCGTTGATGTTCAAACCCGGTCTTCTCACGCGCGAATTCCTGGCCGGCAGGCGGGTCAGATATCTGCCGCCCCTGCGGCTGTACCTGGTCCTGAGCGTGGTGTTCTTCCTGATCCTCGGCTCCGGCGGCGGGCATGAGTCGCGGGCCATTGCGGTCCGCACGGGCGCCGGCAAGCCTTCAGTCTCAGTGATCGATCCCAACCAGGCGAACATCCTGGCGCCCAAGCCCGGTGAAACACCGGAGCAGCGCGTTGAGCGCCTGTGCCACCCCGAATACGACGGTCCGCTGCGGAGTTTCGTGCTCCCATTTCTCGAGAAAGGTTGTCGCAGATCGATACTCGACAACGGCCACACCATCGGCGAAGCGACGCTGCACAACATTCCGCGCGCCATGTTCATATTCGTACCGGCGCTGGCGGTTGTCATGAAGTTGATGTACTGGCGCCCGCGCCGCCATTACGTCGAGCATCTGCTGTTCTTCGTACACACCCACGCGTTTATTTTCGCGCTGTTCGGTCTGTATGTACTGCTTCTGCGGCTCGTCCCTGCGGTACTGGACGATTGGATACAGTTGGTAGTATGGGGCTATACCGCGTATTACCTGTTCGTCTCGATGCGCCGCGTCTACGGACAGGGACGTTTCATAACGTTCGTGAAGTACACGGCACTGTCATTTACATACCTCATTGGAGCCGCGCTGACGCTTGCATTGACAGTGACGTACAGTGTTTATGCGTTGTAACCCTGTTTACTCATTCATCGGCATGTCGCCCGGCGCCAACACTGTGTTCCCAACACGACGCCCGGTGCGATGATAAGCTCCACGCGCGGCCATTGGCCGTTTACGGAGAGATTTGCCATGCGTATGTTTGTTGTCACCGCCGCGCTTGCACTTGCGGCGACGGGATCTTTCGCCCAGGACCGGATGGTGTCCCCGGCCGACGCCCAGGTTTATATCATCAGCCCGAAGGATGGCGCCAAGGTCTCGAGCCCGGTGACTGTGCAGTTCGGTTTGAAGGGAATGGGCATCGCGCCCGCAGGTGTGAAGATTGAAAATACGGGACACCACCACCTGTTGATTGACACCGACGCGCCGACAGATCTCAGCCAGCCGCTGCCTGCTTCCGAGAAGGTGGTGCATTTCGGCAAGGGCCAGACGGAAACCTCGGTCAAGCTGACTCCGGGCAAGCACACGTTGCAACTGCTGCTCGGTGACAGCACCCACGTGCCCCACAACCCGCCCGTGATCTCAAAGAAAATTACCATTACCGTTACAAAGTAGGATAATGGCGGTGTGGGTCGCGCTGTTCTTCATGTCGACATGGATGCGTTCTATGCATCTGTTGAACAGCGCGACAACCCCGAGACTGCCGGCAAGCCCCTCATCGTCGGCGGCACCAACGGCCGCGGAGTAGTCGCCGCCGCCAGTTACGAAGTCAGAAAGTACGGCGTCCACTCGGCCATGCCCATGAGCACGGCCTTGCGCCTGTGCCCCCACGCCATTTGTGTTCAGCCCCGGATGGCGCGGTACAAAGAAGTCTCGGTCCGGGTATTCGCCGTATTTCACGAGGTGACACCCCTGGTCCAGGGGCTTTCCCTCGATGAAGCCTTTCTCGACGTCACCGACAGCGTCGCCCTGCTCGGCGATGCGGTGTCGATCGCCCGGCGTATCAAGCAACGCATCCTCGAGGAGACCCGCCTGACGGCGTCCGTCGGCGTTGCCTCCAATAAGCTCGTGGCCAAAATCGCATCCGACCTCGCCAAGCCCGACGGGTTGACCGTGGTGGAGCCGGACCGGATTCATGAAGTGCTCGACCCGCTACCGATCCGCAGGCTTCCCGGACTCGGCCAGAAGACCGGGGCCAAGGTCGAAGCCCGCGGAATCCAGACGTTCGCACAGTTGCGCGCGGCACCGGATTCGATGCTGTGGCCGTTGTTCGGCCGATACACTCAGCGCATCCGGGATCGGGCGTCAGGGATCGACGATCGGCCGGTCGAACCCGATCGGGAAGAAAAATCCATCAGCGCCGAGGACACGTTCGAGCGGGACGTGGGCGACCCGCGCGCCCTGCGTCGAGAGCTGGCCCAGTTGGCCGACCGGGCATGCGAGCGCATGCGAAAAAAGAACCTCATGGCGCGGTGCATCGGGATTAAGATCCGGCGCGCCGACTTCTCTACCTTTACCCGCCGACAGGTGGTGGCGCCCCCGACACACGATGGGGGAACTATCGCCAAAGTCGCGAATGAGTTGCTGACCCGCTGGCTGAAGGAGAATGCGGGAGAGAAACTTCGGCTGCTGGGGGTGGTCTTGAGTGACCTCAGCACCGCATCTCAGCTCGATCTGTTCGAAGATACCCTCAGCTCTTCGAGTCGTGTGGATGCGGCCCTGGACGAGGCCCGGGCGCGGTTCGGAAGTCGAGCGCTACGGCGTGGAAACACGATCAAGTAACATGCGCCCATGTATCTCTCCTTTTTCGGCCTCAACGAAAAACCGTTCGCGATCACGCCGGATCCGCGCTATCTCTATTTGAGCGAGCGCCACGCTGAGGCCCTGGCTCATCTGCTCTATGGCATCAACGAGGCGGGCGGCTTCGTGCAGCTCACCGGCGAAGTCGGGACCGGCAAAACAACGATCGTCCGGTCACTACTCGCCCAGACCCCCAAGAACGCCGAGATCGCGCTCATCCTCAACCCGAAGATGACGGCGCCCGAGTTCCTCCTGACCATCTGCGAGGAGCTGGGCATCGGGGTACCCGATGCGGCGACGGAGAGTCTCAAGGATCTCGTCGACATTCTCAGCGGCTATCTGCTGCGCGCACACGCCGGCGGCCGGCGTGTCGTCGTCGTAGTGGACGAGGCACAGAACCTCGCACCCACGGTGCTCGAACAGGTCCGCCTCCTCACCAACCTCGAAACCAACACACGCAAGCTGTTGCAGATCATTCTCATCGGTCAACCCGAGCTGCGCGAGCTGCTCGCACGGAACGAGTTGCGACAGTTGGCTCAACGCATCACCGGGCGTTACCACCTGAATCCGCTCACTACCGCCGAAACCGCGGCGTATGTGCGGCATCGCCTGCGCGTGGCGGGCGCCACCAACGACATCTTTTCTCCGGGCGCGCTCACCGAGGTCCATCGCCTCGCCGTTGGTGTCCCGCGCGTCATCAATGTTGTTTGCGATCGCGCACTGCTCGGCGCGTATTCGATGGATCGCCATCGAGTAACCCCGAATCTCGTTCGCAATGCCGCCGCCGAAGTGTTTGGAAAGCGATTTACGCCACACTGGCTGCCATGGGTGGGCACCGGCGCGGCGGCCGGCTTGTTGGCTCTCACGGTCGCGTTGTTGTGGAGTTTCAAACCGTGGAACGCCGGATCGCACACGGCGGCTGCGGCTCCTGCGCATACGGAGGCGCCCAAGGTAGCCGCGATTGATATACCCGCGGGGGTGACCATACGCGCGGGGGTGAATACACCGGCGGTCGCACAGCCCACGCCGACTCCAGCCAAGCCGGCCCTCTCGGGGCACGAGCTCACCGACCTGTTGGCCCAGCATGCCAACGAGACGGATACGGACAGCGCATTCTCCAAGCTGTTCGGCATCTGGAGAATTCAGTACGTTCCCGCCGGTGTAGACCCCTGCAGCCAGGCCTCGAGCCAGGGCCTGGAATGCCTCAACCAGCGGGGCTCCTTCGGCCAGTTGCGGCTGTACAACCGACCAGCCATCCTGGTTCTCAGCGACAATGCCGGGGCCAGCCATCAGGTGGTACTGACTGCGTTAGACGACGAGCATGCAACCGTCCAGATGGGCGGAAGCAGCCACGATGTCAGTATTGGTGAGCTATCACGCTACTGGTTCGGAGATTTTGTTATGTTGTGGCGGCCGGGCACCAGCCAGGTGAAATCTCTCTCGCAGGGGATGCGGGGAGATGATGTACGCTGGCTCCGCCAGAGTCTGCAGCGCGTGGAAGGTGAGCACAGTGACGGACCGGTGAGCGACGTGTTCGATGAAAATCTCAGCAAGCTGGTCCGCGATTTCCAGCGTCAACACCGTCTGACTGTGGACGGCATTGCGGGGGTGCAGACACAAATTGTACTGGCGAGCGCGGTGGCCCCGCCGGATTCGCCCTCTCTTTACCTTGCCGACACACACGGCGGTTGAACGATGTCGTTCATACTCGACGCACTGAAAAAATCTGAAACCGACCGCCAGCGACAAACGGGGCCCGCCCTGTTTGAAGTGAAGGTCGCGCAGCCCAAAGCGGGTTTTCCAGTGTGGGCGATCGCCATCGTGGTGCTGCTGGTCATCAACATGGTGATTGTGGGTTGGTTGTTGCTGCGCCGGTCGCCGAAGAGCGAGGCAGACGCACAACCGCCGGTAGCGAGCCAGCCGGCACCCACGCCGCCGCCCAGCGCGGCCGTCAGCCAACCCGCGCCGACCAACACCGTGCCCCCACCAGGCCAGAACAACAGTGGGGCCCAACAGCAGGCCTATTCGCCGCCTCCAGCCCAGGAGCGCGCGCCACAGCCCATGTCGCAAGCCCCGGCCAACCCATCTGACGGGCCGCCGTCCGGCCGCGGGACGCCTGAGCGCGGTCAAAACGAGCCAACCCTCGCCAGCGGAGCAGAGCGCTACGTCGGCACGGGAGCCAACGGAGCTCCCGGTTTCAACGCGAGCGGCGGTGCCAACACAGCCCGCGGGGCCGACACGGGCGCCACGGCAAGCGCCAGCAATCCGGACGATGAAGCCCCCGCGCAAGACCCAGGCGCCTCCCCGCTGTTCAAAGGCCACGTGACGCGCGGCATGGAACGCGGCATGATGCTCTACCAGGATCTTGCCGTCGCAAATGGCGCCAATCTCCCGGAATTACGCCTCGATATGCACGTATATGACCCGAAACCGCAAGCGCGGTTCGCGCTCATCAACATGCAGAAGGTGACCGAAGGTCAGATGATGAAGGGTGACGTCAAGGTCGAGGCCATCCTCCCCGAAGGCGTCGTTATGTCACATAACGGCACCAAGTTCCTGCTACCGCGCGAGTAGCGAACCTACTCGGCGATATACCAGTGTCGATCGACCTGCTCCAGGCTGAAAGCCTGGTACGGAAGTCCCTGCCCCGCCAGGTCGTACACCGCCCGCTGACCTTCATTCTCGTAATGAGGCGCCAACCCGCGAGCAATATGTAACGTTGACAGCAGAAGCTGCCGCGTCCCCATGCTGTTCTGACAACTGCTGATCAAGGCTGTTAACGCCTTTTTCCCTGTCACTTTGCGGAAGTTCGGGCTCATTTCCTTCCCGTAGTAATCCTCGCAGCGGCCTTCGTTGAGTGCCTGCTCCGCGGCCGTCAGCAACTCCAGGATGGCTGGACTCGCGGCCTCGGTACCGCGGCCACCGCGGACCGCGGTCACGCGCCCCCCGATCAGATCGTCGATCTGCGCTTCGATTTCGCTGGGCAGGGCCGCCTTCCAGTCCTTCCCGAAGGGCCGCAGGGTCACGACGTTCACGACCTCTACTTTTCCGTGGTCTTTGGGCTGGCGACCTCGGACGACCACCTCGACGCGATCACCCTTATCAGGGATTGCCGCGAGCCCTTCCACCGAGCTGTATTCCCGTCCAGTCAAACGGAGCTTGTAACCGAGCGTCGCGTAGAAGCCGGTATCCGTAAGGCGCTCGATGTCGTCGAGCGGCATGCCCTGTCCGAACAGCCGCGAGCGGAGGGTCCCATCGCCACGTCCAGCTTCGTCCCGGAGCAGGCCGAGTATTCGAAGCCGTAAGGCCCGCAGGTCATCGGGGTGGATCGACTGGGCGACCGCCTGCGGATCACCGCTGGCAACGGCCGAGAGGAACTCGAGAGCTGCAGTCCGCTGGCTGGAGGAGACGGCCGGCGGGGCGCCGAACGCCGGTGCAGACTGCAAGGCCGATGCCCAGACCAGCGTCGCTAAGACCAATCCCGGCGCACCACGAAGACGCAATTTGACCACCTGGACCTCAGCCGTTCCGGAAGGCGACCCCAATCACAGTATCGGGCGCCCAAAGGCGACAAGAATCCAGTGCTTGCGTCATCGTCATGATGCCTCTTTCCGAGCAGTCCACTGTGCATAATTTCGCGGGAACGCCAGTCGCGAGCGACGTGCCACGGGCACCAGTCCCGACCAGGGAAAGCCTGGTCGTGTTGACCCGTGACAAGGCGTTGGTCGAGACCCTGAAGGTTCTCGGCTCCGAGCACAACATCGTCACCGTCGATGCCGAGTCCGACTTGGCAGGCGAGCTCGTGGGCAAACAAATGGGCGTGGCGATTATTGACGCCTCGTCCCTGGCGAGCCCTGTTGAACGGTTGACCGAGAAGCTGAAATCTCAATTTCCCGACCTGGTTCTCATTGTCGCCGGCGGCATCAACGATCAAACAGCGCTGGCGGCCCAGATCACCAGTGGCACCGTCTACCGATTCCTCCACAAGCCGGTCTCCGAACAGCGCGTCCGGTTGTTTGTCGATGCCGCATGGCGCCGGCACGGGGAGGAGATCCCGGCGCAAGTCGTCCCGGACGAGCCATCAGGGCCGCCTCGGGCAACGCTCATCATCGGCGCCGCCGTAACAGTCGCCTTATTGGCGGCCGGTGGTTGGTTCCTGACACGCAAGTCCGACCCAACGCCCGTCGTCCCGACAGTGATGGCGCCCGAGCGGGACGAACAGCTCGAGTCGCTGCTGAAGAAAGCAGACGCGGCGTTTGCGTCCGGAGCGTTGGTCACACCTCCCAATCAGAGCGCAGCGGATCTCTACAAGCAGGCCCTGCACCGCAATGGCGGCGATCCCCGGCCGGCCGCCGGGATCGAGAAAATCATCACCTACCTGCTGTCGTCGGCCGAGGATCAACTCCACGCCCAACACCTGGACGAGGCGCAGAAGCTCACCGACCAGGCGCGCGCCCTCAAGCCGGATCACGTCCGGGTTGCCTTCCTCAGCACCCAGATCGGCAAGGAGCGCGAGCGCTTCGTGTTGAACCAGGCGCGCCAGGCTGCTTCCAGCGGCAACATCGAACAGGCCATTGCCGTGCTCGATGGGGCGGGCAAGGACAGCAAAGCCTCCACGGTGGTTGCCGAGGCGCGCCAGGAGCTCGAGCAGCAGAAACTCGATGACCGCGTCAGTGACTATCTCGCCAAGGCGACCGAGCGACTGCACGCGGGCCAGCTCGTCGAGCCGGCCCAGGACAATGCGCGTTTCTTCATTGAATCGGCGCGAGCGGTTGCGCCCAATGAACCGCAGGTGCGACAGGCGCAGAAGCAGCTCGAAGAGCAACTGGTAGCCGAAGTCCGCAAGGCGCTGGCGGCCGGTAATGCGGAAAGCGCACAACACTGGATCGACGCTGCGGCGGACTCTGGCGTCAGCCGCGATGACATCACGGACCTGACGAAAGAAGCTCAGCGGGTTCAGACGAGCGCGAAGGCGGATGCCATGGCACGCCTGACACTTCTGTTCAACCAGCGGTTGAGTCAGGACAAAGTGGTCGACCCGCCCAACGACAGCGCGAAATTTTACCTGGCGCAGCTCGTACAATCGGATGCGACTCATCCGTCGACGGTGCTGGCGCGACAGGCATTGGCGAGTCGCACACTGGACGAAGCCAAAGCAGCGGCGCATCGCCAGGACTACGCGGGTGCGAAGCGCTGGCTCGCTGAGACACACGATGCAGGCACCGATGACGCCAGCATCAGCGCCGTTGAGCATGACATGGCGACCGCGCAGGAAAGCGCGAAGAAAGCCACCGAAGTCGTGTCGGCGGCCAACCTGGAGCTGGCCAAATACGTAGCACCCAGTTTCCCGACATCCGCGCGCCAGCGCGGGTTGAGTGGTTGGGTCGACGTCCAGCTTCTCGTGACTTCGGATGGTTCAGTTTCGGATGTGATCATCACGGGTGCAGAGCCGGTGGGCGTGTTTGAGCAGGCCGCCGTCGATGCTGTCAGAAAATGGCGCTACAAGCCCGTGGAGCGCAACGGACACGCGATCGATCAGCGTGCGCGTTTACGGATGAAATTCGCACTGGATAAATGATGGCCAAGATGCCTGCCAGGTTGCTCGTGGTTGACCAGGACGCTCGCTATGGCGAGTGGCTCAAACATCATTTGGGCGTTCTCTGTCCGGAGTCGCCCGTCAGTGTTTTGCAGCTCAATGACTTTGAGCGTTGGAGCCAGGATCTGTCGGGGCGCGACTGCGACGTATTGATGTTGGCTGCGTCGTTCGGGTCCAGTCCGGAAGATCCGAAGGCACAGGGGCTCGATTTGTTGCGGCAGTTGCGCGAGAAGCCGCATTTCCCCGCGGTGATTGCCGTTGCCGAAGAGGGCAATGAGCTCACGGCCGTCCGGGCGATGCAGCTCGGCGCGGTCGATTATCTTCCCAAGCGGCTGCTCACACCTGAGCGGCTGAAGACGTCCGTAAAGCTGGCGCTGCGAATGATCGAGAAGCGCGTTGCCCGGCGGCTCGCGAACCTCCAACAGTCGATGGACGGTGAGAGCCGATCAGTGGTCCTGCCCATCAAGATGGCAGTGACAACCGATGCGGCCGAGGCAGCGGATGCGAAGGCTGCCGGGACGCTGGTGAAACCAACAGAGGCTCCGGTCGACGATAAAGAAATCAGCCGCGATACCGGCATGCGCAGGTTCGCCGGACCGCCCGGCAGCAACGAGGGCTACCCGCCCCCCGATGCAACCTGGGCGCCCATCGCAGCCGCGATCGCCACGGAATCAGCCGCAGAAGCACCGGGCGCTGCCGACTCGGCGGCCGATTCTGAGCCAGCCGCCGCGAATGCAGACGCGCCCACCGGAACTGGCGCATCTGCGGATGCCGACACGGCGGGCAGACCCGACACGACCTCTGCCCAAGCTGACTCGGTAGCCGGGCCCGACAAGGCCTCTGCGAAAACCGACTCGGCAGCCGCACCAGACATGGCCTCTGCGAAAGCCGGCTCGGCAGCCGCACCGGACAAGGCCTCTGCGAAAACCGACTCGGCAGCCGCGCCCGACAAGGCCTCTGCGAAAGCCGGCTCAGCAGGCGCACCAGACAAGGCCTCTGCGAAAGCCGGCTCGGCAGGCGCACCCGACAAGGCCTCTGCGAAAGGCGGCTCGGCAGCCGCACCAGACAAGGACTCTGCGAAAGGCGGCTCGGCAGCCGAATCGGACGCCGCCGCTGCGAAATCGGACTCGGCGTCCGGCAAACGCAAGCGCCCCACGGAATCAAACAACCCGCAGCTGCTCCCCGCAGCCCGGGCGCCGGGCGGCGAATTCATGGCGGCCAACTTCATCCCCGGCTACACCATCCACGCCACCATCGGCGAATCCGAAAAGGCCGCCGTATACGTCGCAACGAGCGCCGCCAGAAATGAGAACGTGGCGCTGAAAGTCAGCAAGACCCTGCGCGACGAAGCCGCCGGCCGCCAGTTCCTGGAGCGTGAGTACACCGCCATCGTCGCCATCCGCGACCCTTCGGTCGTGCAGATTCACGACTACGGCATACACGCCGGCTATGAATACCTGGTCATGGAATACCTGCCGCGCGGCGACCTGAAAGCCCGCATGCAACAGCCGATGACCGAGCACGAAACACTCCGTTACGTAGCGCAGATCGCCGCAGCCTTGCAGGTGGTACACCATGCCGGTCTGCTGCACCGCGATCTGAAGCCACCCAATGTCATGTTGCGTGAAAACGGCGATGTCGCGCTGATTGACTTCGGTCTGGCCCGAGCTCTCGACGGCAGCACGCCGAGCACCCGAACCGGGGTGCTGCGCGGATCGCCGTACTACATGAGCCCCGAGCAGGCGATGGGCGAGCTGCTGGACGCCCGTTCAGATTTCTACAGCCTGGGGATCATGTACTACGAAATGTTGACCGGGAAGAAACCCTACACAGGTGGCTCGGCCATGGACGTATTACAACAGCACGTCAATGCGCCTCTGCCCATGTTGCCCAAGGCGCTGGCCCATCACGAGCCGTTGTTGCTGAAGATGATGGCCAAGTCGCGCGAGGACCGGTTCGCCAGCGCCGAGGAGATCCTCGTCGCCATCTCGGCCCGCCGCGAGGCCGATCGGGCCGTTCGCGAATCCGAGCAGGTCGAGTCGAGCGCCGCCTGAGGTCGCAGCACCGGCGCAACCTCGCGCCGACCGCAGTCGCCCAACATCCGCTCGGTGCAACTGCGCTGCCGCGAAGCATCGGCTGGGGCACCGTTCCCCACCCGAGACACTGACCCACAATCGTCCATATTGGTCATTGTGTTACGGCTATCGCCTTTCGTAACATCTTGATGCGCCACTGAAGGAGACCTCCCGCCATGCAATCGCTGGTCACAGCGTCGAATGGGCGCCGACCGGCGTACATCATCGAAGTGCTGGCGGCGGCGATCGTATACTTCGCCACCTCGCGGCTCGGCCTGGAGTTGGCCGTAGTGGCCAAGCAGGTCTCCATCATCTGGCCGGCGACCGGGCTCGCGCTGGCATTGCTGGTCCTGCGGGGGCGGATCCTCAGCCCGGCGATCTTCCTGGGCGCGTTTGCCGCCAATGTCCTGAATGACACCTCCATCATCGCCTCATTGGGCATCGCATTCGGCAATACGGTCGAAGCACTCCTGGGCGCAACATTGCTGCGACGGGTGGGCTTCCAACCCTCCATGCGTCGATTGCACGATGTGGCATCGCTCTTCTTGCTGGCGGCCTGCCTCAGCACCATAGCCAGTGCCACGATTGGCGTGACGACGTTGTGCCTGACCGGCACACAGGCCTGGGGCAGCTTCACGGCACTCTGGTCAACGTGGTGGATCGGCGATGCGATCGGCAACCTGGTCACCGCGCCGTTCATGTTTGTATGGGCCGATCAGGCCCGCAACCGGTGGCGACTGCAGCGGATCGCGGAAGGAATGCTGCTGCTCGTGTCCATGGGATTCCTGAGCCTCGCTGTGTTTGTCGACCACGGCACCGAAGTGCCCTACCCGGTTCACTACCTCATATTCCCGGCAGTCATCTGGGCGGCCTTGCGACTCGGTCAACATGCCACGGCGGCCCTGGTGTTTGGTTCAATGGCCGTCACCATAGTTGCAACCATTGCGGGCAGAGGCCCCTTCGTCACCCCCAACCTCGGTGCCAGCCTGTTGCAGGTAGCTCTCTTCATGGCCGTAGTAGCGGTCACGGGGTTGTTTCTGGGCGCCGCCACCGCGGAGCGCAATCGAGCCGAGCGCCGCAGAAGCGAGGACTATCAACGGTTACGTTTGAGTGAAGAACGCCTCGCACGCCAGGCCGAAGAGCTGGCGGCCGCCGATCGCCGCAAGGACGAGTTCCTGGCCGTCCTGGGACACGAGCTGCGCAATCCGCTGGCGCCTTTGCAGAATGGCCTCGAGTTGCTCACGCTCGGCGGCCATGACCAGGCGCTCGTCACACACGCCCGCCAGTTGATGGAACGCCAGTTGCGCCACCTCGTGCGTCTCGTCGACGACCTGCTGGATGTCGCACGCATCCGCTCGGGCAAGATCGTTCTCGAGTTGGAACGAGTCGAGATTGCGCCGATGGTGACCAGCGCGGTCGAGCTGGCACGCCCGATGATCGATTCGCGCGGCCACGAGTTGCAGGTTGTACTTCCACCGGAGCCTCTGTGGACCGATGCGGACAAGATCCGGCTGCCGCAGTTATTGGCCAACCTCCTCAACAACTCCGCGAAATATACGGACGAGGGTGGCAGCATCACCCTCAGTGTCGCGCAATTGGAGTCACACGTTGTAGTGAACGTTCGCGACACCGGCATCGGGATGGACGAGGAGTCGCTCGCGAACGTCTTCGAGCTGTTTGCTCAAGCCGCTGGAACCTCACACGCCGTTCAAGGCGGACTCGGTGTTGGATTGAGCCTGGCGCGCAGCATTGCCGAGCTGCACGGCGGCGTACTCACAGCCCACAGTGAAGGGCTCGGAAAAGGCAGCCAATTCGTGCTCCGCCTGCCGGCGGCGGCACCGCCGGCCACGTACCTGCAAGCTCCGATGACTCCCGCCGAGCCGGGCATGCGGCAACGCATCCTGGTTGTTGACGACAATGTAGATGCGGCCGAAAGCCTGGGAACGATGCTCGCTTACTCAGGCCATGACGTGCGCGTTGCACACGGCGGCGTGGAGGCTCTGACCGCCGCTCGGGAGTTCGCACCTAATGTGATGATCCTCGATCTCGGGATGCCCGAGATGGACGGATACGAGGTCGCGCGCGCGGTTCGTTCGGACCCGAAAATTGCTTCAACCCGCCTCATTGCCCTGTCGGGCTACGGGCAGCCCGACGATCGACGCAGGACAGCGGATGTCGGGTTCGATGAGCACCTGGTGAAGCCAGTTGAGCACGACGTCCTCAACGCCGCGCTCAATTAAATCAGCTGTTTGCTCATAGGCAAAAACTCGATCACAACACCCGGCGAGACCTCGTATCGGACCTGCTCGACGCCGGTGTAGCCTCGTGCCGAGTACAGCCGTATTCCGGGTAGCGTCGACATCAACTCAACGCGCGAGAAACCACGTAGCCGCGCCTCGGCTTCGCACTTGTCGAGCAACATCGTCCCGATACCGCGCCGCGCGCAGGCCGGATCTACGAAGAAAGCGCGAATTTTCGCGGGGTCCGTACGAGGATCGAGCTCCGCCGCGTCCCGCTCGGGACGCTTGTCGCCACCAAACAGCGTCTTTCGAAAGCTCCAGCCACCGCAGCCAACGATGACGCCATCTTCCTCCACAACGAAGTAAGTGCCGTCCCGGATCAGTTGTGAATCAACACCGAAGGCGCCCTGCAAGGCGCCCTCAATTTGTTCCGCTCGATAGTCCGCTGTGCTGAGTCCACGCGCCGAGCGCGCAATCAGATCCTGCAGTACATCTCGCTCCGCCAGCATTGCCTGACGCACAGTCAGCACTACTTCGACTCCAGGTAGTCGAGAACAACTTGCGTCATCGCATGCATGGCCACCGGGATCCCGCGCTCATCCAGATAGAAAAAGTCTGAATGATTGGACGGAGCCTGCAGCGGATCCTGTTCCGCCGGTGTGATGCCCACGAAGAAAAACACACTGGGGATCTTTTGCGCGAAGTAGGAGTAATCCTCCGAGGCGGTGATTACGCGAGTCTCCTTGACATGATCTGCCCCAGCCACTCGTTGCAGTGTCGGCAGGATCTGTTTCGTCAACGCGGGATCGTTGTACAACACCGGACTGCTGCCGGGCTCTACGGTGAGCTCCGCGGTGGCGCCATTTGCAGCCGCAGTATTTTCAATGATCCGCTTCATGTGACCGAGAATGGCCGTCCGCTGCTCGGGAGTGAAGGTGCGCAGTGTTCCCAGCATCTCCACATGATCAGGAATGATGTTGTAGCGAATTCCACCCTTGATGGCACCGACCGTGACCACGGCCGGATTTTCAGTGATATCGGTATCGCGGCTGATGACTGTCTGCAGAGCACTGATGATCTGGGCTGAAGCCACGATCGGATCCACCGACCGCCAGGGCGCCGAGCCGTGCGCCTGCCGCCCCTTCACCTGGATATTGAAGGAGTCCACCGCCGCCATGACAGGGCCTGCGCGATAGGCAATGTCGCCAACCCGCTCGCCGGCCCAGACATGCATGCCGAACACCACATCCGGATGGTATTTCTCGAACAATCCCTCCTTCAACATCAACTCCGCGCCGCCCTCCTCACCAGCCGGCGGGCCCTCTTCGGCTGGTTGAAAAATGAACAGGATGTTCCCGGGCAACGACTCCCGCACGCCGGCGAAAATTTGCGCAATACCCATCAGCATGGCGGTGTGCGAGTCGTGGCCGCAGGCGTGCATGACACCAACAGTCTCCCCACGATAGGTCGCAGTTGCATGCGACTTGAAGGGTACGTCGGTCTTCTCCGTCACTGGTAACGCGTCCATGTCAGCGCGAATGGCTACTGTTGGTCCAGGACGACCCCCTTTCAGGAAACCTACGACGCCGGTATGCGCGATGCCTGTCTGCACTTCCAGCCCTATGCGCTTCAATTGCTCCGCCACCAGCTTGGCGGTCCGCGTTTCGCGGTTGGAAAGCTCGGGGTGCTCGTGGATGTCGCGTCGCCATGCGATCACCTTCGGCTCGATGCTCGCACTGAGCTCGTCCACCTTGGCACGATCGACGGCCGCGACCGCGGGCAGGACACAACTCGAAAGCACGCCGATGGCGGCCGTAACAATTCGCAATTTCAACGTGGGGACTCCCTCAATTCTTATTGGCCAATCCAGCTTGACACTATGAGAGCATAAAGGTGCAATGCAGGCTCGGAGCTTGCTGGCAAACCAAGGGTCGCAAGACGTCCTGTGAATCCGATGCATCTCGTTGATACGACCCTGTTTTACTCACCTACCAGCGGCGGCATCCGGCGTTACCTGAACGCCAAGCATGCCTGGCTGAACGCGAACACCGCATGGGAGCATACAATTGTCGTGCCCGGTCCCGAGGACCGCGTCGACCGTGGCGGTGTATGCACCTTGAGCGGCTTCGTCGTGCCCGGCTCGTTCAACTACCGCCTGCCCCTGAATCCGCAACGTTGGACGGACCTGCTGCTCGCGCTCGAGCCCAGCCTCATCGAGGCCGGGGACCAGTTTCATCCGGCGTGGTGCGCGGCTCACGTTGCTCACCGGCGTGGTATTCCTGTCGCCGCTTTTTATCATTCAAATCTGCCGCAGATCATCGGCAAGCGAGCCGGCGGATTGGGTGAGCGCACGGTCGGTCGCTACGTAAAGTGGCTCTACGAGCGATTCGACGTCGTCTTCGCGCCGAGCCGTCTGATGTGCGCCTACCTCAATCACCTCGGCGTGCATAACACCATGTATCAGCCGCTGGGCGTGGACACCGAGGTATTCAAACCCGAGCGTCGCGTACCGGATTTTCGCGAGAAGCTCGGTCTGTCACCCGATACCCGACTGCTGGTCTATGCCGGCCGTTTTGCGGGCGAAAAGAACCTCCCGATCCTGCTGCAGGCATTCGCCCGGCTGGGCCATCCTTATCATCTGTTGATGGTAGGCGGGGATCATGAGGCGCGGCCCGAGAGCAACGTCACCATACTTCCCTACCGCCGCGACAGCCGCGAGCTGGCGGAAGTATTCGCATCCGCGGATGCCCTCGTACACGCGGGAACGAAGGAGACGTTCGGCCTCGTCATCCTGGAAGCGATGGCCTGTGGCCGCCCGGTGGTTGCGGTTAACGCGGGCGCGATTCCCGAGTTTGTCGACGACAGCGTCGGCATCCTCTGCCCACCCAACAAGCCTGCAGCCATGGCAGACGCCGTTGCTGCGCTCTTTGAGCGGGACCTCGAAAAGATGGGTGCGGCGGCACGCGCGCGTGTCCTGCAACGTTACACCTGGAACCATTCGTTCCATGCGCAGACCATGGCTTATGCCACTCTCGTCGGCTCGCGACGTCCGAGCGTGGCGCCGCTCGAAGTCAGCGAGTTCGTTACGGTCTCACCGCACGATCAGCAATACACCGCCGAATAACAGAATCGCGCCGAGGCCAACAATGAAATAAAACATGAAGGCGTGAGTTACCGACGACGCAGCGTCAAAAGAAGGGACTTGCCGACACGGCTGGCGGCCATTGACAACACAATGCGCCAGAACAATTTCTTGTTCCATGGCACCAGCCGCGGCGCGATCGCCCGGTAGAAGGTCGCCGACACTTCCCGATGCAGGTGCACCGAGCGTGCCGGAATCAGCCATTCGCGCCGGCCGCTCCAGATCCGATACTGACCGGCCGCAATCTCCTCAACGGTCGCATCCTCCAGGGCCTCCGGCAGCCCCGGCGGAGCCGTGCCGAGAAACGCCAGGGTTGCGATTTCATCGGAGCGATCGATGGTTCGCCCGATCAGGGTGAGCCCGAAAGGCGAATCATCCCGCCGACAACTGACGCCGCCGCGAAATCTCACGATTCGCCTGGCCTCATCCATGGCGCTGCAACATCATTGTTTGCGTCCTACGCGCATCGCGAGGGGCCAGGTCACTGTGCGAGCGGCCTGCGCGTCAGTCCAAACGGGGTCGAGTCTTTTTTCCAGCTCCGCGACGGGGTCCACGCCCTTGACCGCGACATAACGCCCGGTCGCAGACCAGCTACGCAGGTACCCCAGCAGATGAGCACGCTCCCACCTTTCCTCCATGTTGAATGGCGGAGCAGCCACTGGCGCAAAAGGAAATGCCAATGAACGATAGCCCTCCTCCACCAGACGCCGCTCGGGAGGCCAGTACGGACCGACAATGTCGTAGTAGAACTCCTGCACGAGAGCGTCAACGGCTTCGCCTTCCACGTGTAACACACCGTAGGTCCAGGCCGCTATTACACCCGATGGTACGAGCACTCGGTCCACTTCAGCGTAGAAAGAATCCAGATCGAACCAATGCAATGCCTGGGCAACCGTCACCAAGTCAATTGAGTCCAGTCCACTGGACTCCGCTTTCGCGACCCGATAGGTCACGTGACTGTGTGGCGTGGCAGCGGCGATCTGTTGCGGACTGGCGTCCGTTGCAATTACCGACTCGAAGTGCTCGGCAAGCGCTACCGAGGCCTGCCCGGTCCCACAAGCGCAGTCCCAGACCGTCCGGCGCTGCGGACACAACTGCGCCAGGTAGTCGAACAGCGCCGGAGGGTACGTCGGCCGGAAAGCCGCATAGTCGGACGCCAATTTCGAAAAGTGGTCCTTGAAGCTCATGTAGACATTGTACCGGGCGGCCCGTCTTCCGGTACGCTCGCTCACTTTGGAACGCAATCCTGTGAGCTCAGCCCCTCTCGAGCCCCGCCGTGGGCTGACCCTGGTCCATGCAACATCGCTGGTCGTCGGGATCACCATCGGTACCGGCATCTTCCTCAAGTCCGCCGTCATGGCACAGGCCGTTGGCACGCCCACCCTCGTGCTGGGCGCGTGGATCGTCGCGGGCATCATCGCCATATTCGGTGCGTTGTGTTTTGCCGAGCTGGGCGCCCTTCTGCCCCACGCCGGTGGCGAGTACGTCTACCTGCGCGCGGCGTTCGGCGAGGTGCCCGGCTTTCTGTACGTGTTCAATAGTTTTCTCGTGGGTGGCGCGAGCATCTCGGCGTACGGTGCCGCGGTGGCGATCTTCCTCGGCGACATCTACCGATTTGACAGTGTTTGGTTTGAACACACCTTCCACATCCTCGGCTCCGTCTACACCTTCCAGTTGGGAATCAGGCAGGTCATTGCTGTTGGTGTGATCGCCGTGTTCGCCCTGATCAACTGCGCCGGCGTGCTCCTGGGCGGCCGGGTGCAAACGATTCTCACCGCCGCGAAGGTCGTTTCCATTCTGGCGGTGGCCGGAGGTGTGTTTTTATTCAGTCATCCGGCGCCGGCAACTCATATGTTGCCGCCCGGAGCCGGACTGAGCGGGTTCGGCGCCGCCTTGTTCGCAGCCCTGTGGGCCTACAGCGGTTGGCAATTCCTGCCGATGGCAGCGAGCGAAGTGCAGAATCCGGAGCGCAACCTTCCGCGCGCCATCGTCGGCGGCACGTTACTCGTCCTCGGTATTTATCTGTTGGTCAACGTGGCGTATTTGTACGCGCTGCCCGTCTGGGAAGTGGCCACCTCCAACTCCACAGCGTACCCGAACGCACCGTCCGTCGCGGCGAAGGCCGTCCAAACATTTGCAGGGGCGAAAGCCGCACCCATCGCCGCGCTCATTTTCCTTATCTCATCCATCGGCGCACTGAACGGCACGATATTGGCGCGCGCCCGCGTTCCCTACGCCGCAGCGCGCGACGGACTGTTCTTCGAGAGCTTTGGCCGCCTGAATCCGCGTTCGCGGGTGCCGGTCTTTTCTATCATCGTGGTGAGTATCTGGGCGGCCCTGCTCGCAGCATCCGGGACCTTCGATCAGCTAACCAACATGGCCGTGCTGTCGTATGCGATTTTCTGGACGCCGGTGGTCCTGTCGGTCATCGTGCTCAGAGGCAAGCTTCCGGACGCGCCACGCCCCTACCGGGTTTGGGGTTACCCGTTTGTTCCGCTGGCCTTCGTGCTCGTCATGGCGTGGATCGTGATCAACGCATTGATCACTCGCCCGGCCGAGTCCGCCGCCACGATTGTGTTGATACTGCTCGGACTGCCGGCGTATCCGCTCTTCAAGCGCAGGCGTCAGAGCGACTCGAGGTCCCAGACGGTAAATGGGGCGCCCCTGCGGAGCCAGAACCCGCAGCCCGCCTCGCGAAAATGACGCTTCAGCCGCGAGCGATACCACTGCGCGCTGCGTAGATGCACGTTGGAATCGGTGCGGCTCTGGTCACAGTTGAGTTGCCAGTCCAGGCGGGTCAGGGCCGTGAAGTACAGAACACCCCGGCACAGTTTGCCGAAATTGACGAGCGCACGAGTGGCCGTATCCGAGTCCAGGTACTGCAGAACGTCGTAGCAAACGACAACATCGAACGGCGCAGCAGGCTTGTACGTCTCGATCTGGGCATGCTGCCAGCCGAAACGCTCACACAGATACTCACTGGTCTCGATACCGGTGTACGAAGCCCGAGGCAGGTAGCGTTTCAGCCAGGACTTGAGCAGCCCGGTCCCGCACCCCGCATCGAGAATTCGCCTCACCGGTAGACCCGTGTGCAGCGCATAGGCGGCAATCAGGCGCGCCCGGCTCTGCATCTCCTTCTTATCTGTAACCGCCGTGTTCGGATCGAAATAGAAACGCTCGTAGTACTCTTTGTCGAAAGCCATCTTTTTTCTAGCACAATCAACGCCTTGGGGCTCACAGCCCCAGGGCGGCGAGCAGTCGCTCGGGGTCGAGCGGCTTCGGGAGGCAGGCGTCCGCCCCCGCGCTCATTATGCGCTCGACGTTCTCCGTGCTGGGAAATCCCGTCATGGCAATGATCCGGACGTGATTGAGCGTCGGCCGCGCGCGCAGGCGGCGGCAGACCTCGAAGCCATCCATGCCGGGCATCATCAGATCGAGCAGCAGCGCGTGCGGCCGGAACGATTCGACCTTTACGCCGGCCTCAAAGCCGTCGCGCGCGATCTCGATGGCAATCTTCGCATCGCGCGCCCGGATCATCTCGGAAACAACCAGTCCGACCTGGCTGTCATCATCAACAATCAACACGCGCTCGGGCCGGCCCGAATTGCGCGGCGCCGGTGTTGAGCCCCTGCTGCGCGCGAACTCCTCAACATCGCGCAACAGGAAGCGACGATGCCCCCCCGGCGTCGTCAGCGAGCGCAACAGGCCACGCGCCGCCCACTGGCGCACGGTGACCGGATTGACCATCAACAACTCGGCAACTTCATTGGGTGTCAGATGCGTCTTGTGCTTCGATTTCTTCATTCGCGTTTCCCATCCCTCCCCGTGGGCCGCTTCCCGCGACCCGGTTCCATTGGCACAGACCGGCAGCGTGCATTGTGTGCACTGCGATTTTTCGAGCGTTTAAATCGATTTATTCGATTTTTTTATTCTTGAATGGCCTGATGAACATCCCTGGTAGCGATACTAACCCGTTGTGCGCCAAGTTGGATTCCGGACCAACATCCTGTCAACGATACCCGAACCGCGCTGCGGTCGTCTTTTCCAACCTCTGGAACGGTTTACGCACGCTCCAGTACTCACGGTACCGCAATTGATCCGTATTCGCGACTCCCTCCTGCCGTGCGGGACATCTTTTCGCACTCCGAAATGACTCGTTCCGTGGTAGAGGTGCGACATGAAAACCATCGGCCTCATCTCGGATACACACGGACTGCTTCGTCCTGAAGCGGTTCGAGCCCTCGCAGGTGTCAGTCACATCATTCATGCGGGCGATATCGGGGGCGCTGAAGTCCTGGAAGAGCTGCGGAAGATTGCGCCTGTGTACGCGGTTAGAGGCAACAATGACAAGGGCCCGTGGGCTGCGGCGCTCCCGTTGTACGAGGCGTTGGACCTGGAGGGTGTCAGCATCCACGTTCTGCACGATCTGAAGGAGATCGATCTCGACCCGAAAGCCGCCGGCTTCGATGTCGTTGTTTCAGGACATTCACACAAGCCGACCATCGCCGAACGTGACGGCGTTACGTTCATCAACCCGGGCAGTGCCGGCCCGCGCCGCTTCAAGTTGCCGGTGACTGTCGGGTACCTGGACATCACAACAGGTGGGGATCGCAGCCTGCACGGGCTGGGGGCGCGCATTGCCGAGATTTTGTGAGGGAGTCACTGGTACCGGCCGGCGGCGGTGTCCGCCTATTGCCGCCTGAAAACGGCGGGGGTAGATTCAGGCCGTGACTGCAGAAACTCCCGAAACGCTCATTCAGGCCATCCCGACCGACCGCCGTCCTGCCATCTGGCCGTGGCTGGTCATGCCCCTGATCACGCTGCTGGTGTTCTACTGGCTATATAGCCTGGACCAGGTCAGTGGTGTCGCCTCGCGTCACGCCACCTCCGCCACCGAGGCCGTCCAGCCCTAAGGCGCTTCCGCGCGGCCTACGGCCGCGCCAATCGAACAAGAACTGGCGTTCCGGGCCGGGGGTGCTTAGGATACGCGCCCCCAAATGACCCCTCCCCAGACCAAAACCCCCCGAATTCCCAAAGTCGGCTTCGTCAGCCTCGGCTGCCCGAAGGCGCTGGTCGATTCCGAGCGCATCCTGACCCACCTTCGCTCCGAAGGTTACGAGGTGTCGCCCAGCTATGACGCGGCCGACGTCGTGGTCGTCAACACCTGTGGCTTTATCGACTCGGCCGTTGACGAGTCGCTCGATGCCATCGGCGAAGCGCTCGAGCAGAACGGCCGCGTGATCGTGACAGGTTGCCTGGGGGCCAGGCCCGAACGCATCCTCGAGCGCCACCCGCGGGTTCTCAAAGTGACTGGGCCTCATGCTTATGAGGAAGTCGTTGGCGCGGTCCACGAGCACCTGCCGCCACTGCATGACCCTTTCGCCGATCTGGTACCGCCGCAGGGTATTCGGCTGACGCCGCGGCACTACGCCTATCTGAAGATCTCTGAAGGGTGCAACAACAAGTGCACCTTCTGCATCATCCCCTCGATGCGCGGTCGCCTGGTGAGCCGCAGGATCGATGAGGTGTTGCGGGAAGGCGAGCGGCTGGTGAAAGCCGGCGTCAAAGAGTTGTTGGTCATCTCACAGGACACGAGCGCCTACGGCGTGGATGTCAAATACGCATCGGCTGCGTGGCGAGACGAAAAGTACGAGACCCGTTTCATTGATCTCGCCCGCGGGTTGGGCTCATTGGGCGCCTGGGTTCGCCTTCACTACGTGTATCCGTACCCACACGTCGACGAAGTGATTCCGTTGATGGCGGAGCGGCGCGTTCTGCCCTACCTCGACATTCCTTTCCAACACGCCAGCCCCAGCGTGTTGAAACGCATGCGCCGCCCGGCCCATGGGGCTGACACCTTGGATCGAATCAAGGCCTGGCGCAAGGAGTGCCCCGACCTGGTGCTGCGCAGCACCTTTATTGTTGGCTTTCCCGGTGAGACCGAGGCCGAGTTTGAAGAGTTGTTGGAGTGGCTGGACGAGGCGCAGTTGGATCGCGTGGGTTGCTTCAAATATTCCCCCGTTGAAGGCGCCACTGCCAACGCCCTGGCCGACCATGTTGCTCCGGAGGTTCAGGAAGAGCGCTACGGCCGATTCATGGAGCGCGCCGCCGAGATCAGCGCACAGCGGCTCGCCGCCAAGGTCGGTCGGAAGATGCGCGTGCTCGTGGATGAAGTCGACAACGATGTTGCCATCGCGCGCAGCGAAGCGGATGCACCTGAAATTGACGGCGTGGTCCGCATAGCAAAGGCCGGCAAGCTCCGCGCAGGTGATTGGGCGGATGTTGAAATCACCGCAGCGGACGACTACGACCTGACTGCTCGCCTCACCAAGCCCCGCTGACGAGCTCACTGTGCCGGTGTACTGCTATGGGCGGTTGAGGTGCCGTCCCAGGTGACGGCGACGTGCTGCCATTGGTTCAGCACAATCGAGTTGGTGGAATTGAGAGAAACCGCTTTGCCCCCGACCAACAACAACCCGAGCGTCAGGGCCAACAATGAGCGTCGCATAGATCCATCTCCGCGGTAACCGGCGGTGCCGCTAATCCAGCGATATGCGGCCGATGCGCGGGGCGATGGCGAGCTGCTCAGCGGCGCAGGCTTGGATTCCCGCCTGTATCCGCTCCAGCAGGGCACGATGGGCCCCCTGGTTGATACAGTCCGCCACGACTGTGGGGAGTTGCTTGCTTATGAGGTCCGCGAGCCGTCGCAGCTCCTGGCCGACCTGGCGTTTTGGTAGCCCGCAGCGCTCGGCGAACACTGCCCACTCGAAGGGTGAGAGATCCTCCTGGCGGAATGCATCCCCGATACTCATTGCGAAGTTATCTTCGATGACATCGTGGTTCAACCCGAAGGTGCTGACCAGGTCATAGGCCGGCGCGAGCCGCACGCCGCTGATACCTGCGAAGAAGGACAGGTTTTTGGCGTGTGCATCCGTGTTGCCGATCAGGACCTGGAAGATCACCCAGCGCAGCAACTTCTGCCGCTGCACGAGCGGCTGGGCTGCAAGCTGCTGCAAGGCGAAGAGGTGCGGCAAAGTCGCCCCGTCGCGGATGTGTTTGACGTCCTTGCCGCTACCGTAGAGCCGTTCGTACTTGGCATCCACGGGCAGGCCCAGCGCCTGGCAGCCATCCATTACATGGAGTCGATTCACTGTCTCGCCGCCGGTGTTGCCGTCGCCTGCAACGGTCCTGCGATCGAAGCGCTCTACCATGAGTACCGGCTCCGGCAAGTGCAGCAACTGCACGGTGGCCACGTCGAGCCCACAGGCGGCTGCGAGCCGCATGCAGAAAAACTCATTGGAGGTTAGGCCGGCGACGATCTGCTCCACCGGCTCCGGCTTGAGGATGTGCGTGGATGCGAGGGCTCCCTCGGCAAGAAACCAGTCCGTCGCTCGCACGAACAGAGCCACCTTGTCCTGATAGCCTGGAATTGACAGCCGCACTTTGCCGTCCCACACCGAGAAGGGCATTGCCGGACGTTCGCGGATGCGCTGAGAAATTTCCTCGCGGGTCACTGCTCGCAAGGAAGTGGCCGGGGGCTGCGCACCTGTCGGCAGCAGGCGCAGCGCGCCCATGCACTCGGTCCCCAGGCTCGCAAGCAACCCCACCAGGCTCCCTTTGGACACCTTGGCAGTCGCAGCGGCGGCATCCAGGTTCTTGCCTTCTGGCAGGAGGTTCTGGAAGAAATCCCGCACGACCACTGAATGCTCAGGCGTGGTACGCGGCAGGCGTGTCGGGTCCGCCTCGCCCGGCAGTGGCAGATACGGGGAAAGCGCGAAGCGCTCGGCGTCGGCCACCCAAGTGGCATCGTAGGTGAAGGAGAAGCCCTCACCGGGTACCTGAGCCAGAATTCCGACCCGTTGCTCGCCGAGAAAGACCTCAAGCTCCAACGCCAGTTCCCTTTAGCGCCCGGCGCACCCTTGAGCTCTCCTCAGCCGGCACCACGAAGACAGCCACCCCCAGCGCGTTCAGCGCGTGGAAGGCAAGCGCGAGCGTCACCGTTCCGGTGCCCAGTTCCAAATTCGACAGCGTCTGCTTCGAGATCCCCAGCGCCTGCGCGGCGCTGGCCAGAGTAAATCCCGCCCCGGTACGCGCTGAGCGCACCGCAATCCCCAGCTCCTTCGCGGAGCTCATCTGCAGCTGCGCCGGAAAGCCGACCCTCGTGACCGTTTTCATCCGAATCCCCTGCGTCGCTACGGCCCCTGACGAGCCTTTAATCCTGCCGCAGTAGGATTTTAGACAAAGCGAGAGATCAGATCAACTATAGGACTGCTGTAATAGGATTTTAGGAGGGATTGATGATAAGCGCCGTTAAAAGCCGCTTTGGTAGGATTTTTACTCCGATTCCCGGACCAGGTGAGCTTCATGCACGACAGCAGGCTTCGCATCACGATCCGCCATTCACCAGCGACTGAATCTCCGCCTGCGTCAAGATCCGGTTGTAAACGCGGACCCCATCGATCGCACCGTTGAAATTCCGCGCTTTGTCGACCGGGCGATTGCCGATGGTAAACGGCGTGCCGACATCGGTTTGCGCAACCCCTGCACCGTTGATCGCTGAGCCCGCGCCCGTGTCGTCAGCCAGCGTACCATTCACGTAAATGTGAATGCCTTGGGTCGGTGTGCTGCCCGCTGCGGCGCTGGTGCCATCCCACGTAACAGCGACGTGCTGCCATTGATTCAACACAATCGAGTTGGTTGAATTGAGGGAGACCGCTTTTCCCTGGACCGATCCGGCGCTACCGAACTGATCGCCGGCGAACTGCACCGAGGTTGCGGAGTTCATCTTCAGGAACCAGCCGCCGTCGTTGTTGTCCTTGTCCACGATCCGGCCGCCCCCGCCACCGCCCGTCGAGACCGGTTTGATCCAGGCCATCACGGTCATGCCGTGACCCGAATTATACAGATCGTCGAGACTGCCGGTGCCGTTGACCGCCACCAGGGAGGTCGCGGCCGCAAAGCTCAAACCGCCGCCTGTTTTGCCCGTTGTCCAGGTCGGCCCGTTCACCAACGCGCCGACATTGCCACTGCCGGATGCATCCGCGGTCGTGGTACCTGAACCCTCTTCGAATTTCCAGACGCCCGCCGCGCCGACCGCTTCGGTCAGCGTCACACTATCATTGCCGGCAACCGGGTCGGCATCCCGGTGAGTCACCGAGAATGTCACCGGCCACGAGCTCAACGAAGTCAGGTTTGCCGTGACTGAGACCGTGGCTGTCTGGCCGGCGACGAGGCTGCCCAGGCTGCATACATTGACGCTCGAATCACAGCTTCCCAGGGTCGTCGTGTAAGAACCTGGATTGAGCTGCACACCCGCGGGCGGATCAACAATCAACTTAACACCCGATACGGCAGTGGTCGTGCTGTGGTTGGTAACCAGCACTTTATAGGTCGCAACGCTGCCCGCCGCGACCGAACTGCTGCTGGTCGCCGTAACACCCACGTCCGCACTGGCAGTGCCTGTACATTCGCAGTTGCTGCCGGCACCCGTAGGACAATAACGCACAGTGCCGGTTCCGAAATCGCTCACCGGCACATCCACCACGCTGCAACTGTTCGCATACAGCACCGAGCGCCAGGAGATCGGTGGGTTCAAGGTATTTCCCTGTGCAACATCGATGCCGATTCCGACATTCGGCAGGCTGGAGCTGTTGCCGGACAGCGAGGCTGATATGTTCTGCAGAGTGTTGTGGAAGATCAAAGTGGCGTCCGCCATCTGCCAGGGGCTCGGGCCCGCGGGCCCGGTGCTCCAGTTGGCATTGAGTCCGATCACACCGATCGGCGGATGTACGCTGCCATCCGCATCTCTGGAATCAGTCTGACTGATGATGTTGCGGGCCACCACAACACCGAAACCGAGATCCGGCGGTGGTGCCGCGGGACAGGTGTTGTTGGCACACAGCCATTGCGCAGCTCCATACCCGAGCTGCACGCCGCCCAAACCGCCGCCGGCGTTCGCCCAGTTGTAGGCGCCCTGTATCGAGTTGCCCCGTATTTCATTCATGGATTGCAATGCAGCACCCATGTGCGCACCCGTTGCGAGAGGCTGTCCCGGCGGGTAATACGCGTGATGCAACATGATGCCGGTGGTGTCGTACTGCTGATTACCTTCCAGCGCCGAATCCGCGGTTGAGGCGTACCAGGTGATGGTGCCCCCGCTGCCCCCGCCGCGGGTATTCGCCTTCGTGCAGGTGGGCTTGCGCTGATCGATGGAATTGTTGACGGTCACCTGCTGCCAGTAGGCCAGGTCGAGCACGACCTTGCTGCTGGAATCCGGCAGCACGTCGAAAGCGGGAGTCACGTTCAATGTCACCGTCGGACCCGAACTGTTGCTGCCGGTCGAAACAGACACGACCTTGCGCCACTGCCCTTTGCCTTTGCCCGACAACACCTGGACCCAGTAACCCTGATAAAGGGGAGTGGGATTAGCCGAGATGTCGACCGGGCCGTTGCTGTTGGCAATCTGGGTCACTATGGTTCCCTGGACGCTCACGGTCGTTCCCGCCACCCCGTGCGGGTCCGTCCAGGCGCTCGCCGCAATGACAGGCTGATAATCCGGCATGCCGCCGTTGACGCCGCTGCCATCGTAGGCGAAGGATTCACCATCACCATATTTGTCGCCCGGGCACGAAACGGTATTACTGGACACCAACATCATTTCCTGATTGATGCCCGTGCTCCAGAAGTGCGCCGCCCGCCAGCCTTTCGGGTCGGTGGGATTGATCAGGTATTGTGTCGAGGTACCGTCGGCCAGGTTGTGGCTGAAATCCAGGCGCGCGCTGGTATTGATCTGGGTCGCGATCGGGCCGCCGCCATCGAAGGTTGCGGCCGTCTGCTGAAAACTGCTCGGATAGAAGGTGTTGTACGCGATGACCGAATCGTTGAAGCGATAGGGTTGATACGGGTATACCGGTGCAGGACTGGTGCCGAGATTGCGGGCGTCGTTGCCGTCTCCCCCCAGGTAAATCGCGGTGTTCCAGGCTCCCCCGAAGGTATTGTTGGTGATGTACACGTGATCGGTGGGCAGCGCACCATCGCCGATGGCCATGTACGGGTGAGCGAACAGGTTGTTCGTGATCACGACGTTGGCGACAGTCACCGGATCGGTGCTGCTGTACAGATGCGCGAAGTACCAGGTCAGCCCGAGTCGCAGCTCCGGCGAGCCGCCGAAGCCGGACGTATAGTCGACTTTGTCGGTGAATGCGATTCCACTGACAATGTTATTTCCCTGCAGCGTAAAACCGGCGATGCTGCTCGTCGAGTTGACCCAACCGGTACCGCGCTCGATGGTGGTGGCACCCGTCCCCGTGGCTCCCGCGCCCCGCAGACCAACATTCAGCGGAACAATCACACCGAAATAACTGACACCGCACATCTCGGTGGGCGCAGTGCACTGACCCGGTCCGGTGCCGGTGCGGTCGGAGTAACTTACCCCGCTCACCCAGGTGCCGGGATTCGTCATCGTCCAGACACCCGGCCCGAAGACAACCGTGCCGCCCCCGGCAAGGGTCGCTTTGCGGATGGCCATGATGATGCAATAGGTATCATCGATGCCGTCATTCGGCTGGCAGGTGCCGGTTACCGGGTCTGCGAACTGCGGATCGCTCACTGAATACGTTGTTTGCGCCAACGGGTCGGCGTTGACCGTAAATGTTTGCGCCGCGGACTGGCCGTTACCCAACAGTGGAACCCAGCTCGTGCCATCGCGGCTCACCTGGATGGAGTAGTGATCCGCAGTCAGCGTGGCCGGTAAGCTCACCTCGGCTACATATCGCTCGAGTGCCGCGGTCGTATTCGCGGAATCATTGGCGGTGTTCTTGCCTGTCAGCGTGTAGGTCGTCCCGGTCGTTGATCCCACCAGGCGGACCTGAGTCGCGGCGGCGGCACCGGGTCCGGGTTGCAGGTTGCGGCCAACGACTTTCAACACCCGGGGCAGCCCTGCCAGGGCCGACGTCCGGTAGGCCGAATCGGGAGTGATCCACAAAGGTCGGGCGTCATTCAACGGTATCGGCGCACTCCAGCTACCGTCGGGTGCCCGCACCCAGAGGGCATACGACTGATTCGCCGTCATCGCGGCCGGTAGATGCACCGCCAGCGAATAGGGAGCATCAACCGAGCTGACCAGGTCGGCTACACCCAGGGTTGCATTCGATGTCGTTGGTACAGACGCGGGGTGCGCCGGCAGATGCGTTGTGTCTGAGACGGATTGATACACAACCACGTCGTTGGCGGCCAGGCCATAGCCCGGGATCAGCAGGAGGTCATCCGGATCACCCCGCAGCGGGCTTTCATAAGCAGGCTGGGTGTACACCGACGGCGCTGCCGCGAAAGCCGGCAGCGAAGTGACGTCGATGAGTGTGGCGAAGCAGGCAGCAACAAGTGCAACGAGACGCATGCAAACTCCCTTTCACGTCTGATTTGCGAATCCCTTGGTGGGTAAGCAAAACAGTGACGGGTTACGTTTGCGTGACGCTTCGGTTACGCCTGAGTCGATTATTCGACCGTGACGCTCTTCGCGAGATTGCGGGGCTGATCGACGTCCGTGCCCTTGAGAATGGCAACGTGGTAGGCCAACAGTTGCAGGGGCACCGTGTAGGCCATCGGTGACTGGAAGTAACTGATGTGCTTCGGCATCTCGATGACGGTCACGCCGTCGCTCGGGTGAATGCCGGCATCCGGATCGGCGAACACAATCAGCTCACCGCCGCGGGCCCGGACTTCCATCAGGTTGGATTTCAGCTTTTCCAACAAGTCGTTGTTGGGCGCGACCGCGATGACCGGCATTTCCGCATCGACCAGCGCGAGCGGCCCGTGCTTGAGCTCGCCTGCGGGATAGCCTTCCGCATGGATGTAGGAGATTTCCTTGAGCTTCAGTGCACCTTCCAGTGCGACCGGATAGAGCGCGCCGCGGCCCAGGAACAAGGCGTGGTGCTTGTCCGCAAAGCGCTCGGCCAGCTTGTGGATCACCGGATCCAACTCCAGCACGCGCTCAATCAACCCCGGAACCTCAATCAAGCGCGATACGAGCCCCCGCTCGCGCTCGGCATCCGCGCCGTTGTGGCGAGCGAGCGCAATCACGAGCATTCCCAGCGCTGCCAACTGCGTCGTGAACGCCTTGGTCGAGGCAACCCCGATTTCCGGCCCGGCGCGAGTCAACATGACCAGCTCGGATTCGCGTACCAGCGAGCTCTCCGGGACATTGCAGATGGAGAGGGTCGACAAATAGCCGGACTGTTTGGCCAGGCGCAATGCCGCCAGCGTATCCGCGGTCTCGCCTGACTGCGAGATGGTGACGAACAGAGTGTCGGCCGGCACCAGTGGACTGCGGTAGCGGTACTCGCTCGCGATATCAACTGCGCAGGGAACCTTGCCTACCTGTTCGATGAAATACCGTGCGGTCGCAGCCGCGTGATAGCTGGTGCCACAGGCCACGATGTGAACATTCTTGGTTCGACGAAAGACATCGGTGGCCGCCGGGCCGAACGCAGCTTCCAACAGACGACCGTTGGCAACACGCTCCTGCAGGGTGTTGGCAATCGCGCGCGGTTGCTCGTGAATCTCCTTGAGCATGTAATGGCGGTAAGGGCCCTTCTCCGCCGCGTCCGCCGACAGCTCGCTCTCATGGACCTGCCGTTCGACGGTGTTGCCATCCTTGTCGATGATCCGGACGGAGGTGCGGCGGATCTCAGCTACATCACCCTCTTCCAGGAAAAGGAAACGCCGCGTGACCGGCAGGAGCGCGGCAACATCCGAGGCAACAAAATTTTCTCCGACACCCAATCCGATGACGACCGGACACCCTTCGCGCGCCAGGATCAGGCGGTCAGGATCCTCTTCGCTCACGACTGCCAGTGCATAGGCGCCCTCGAGCTCGGCAACGGTGGCGCGCACCGCCTTGTACAGGTCACCCACCGTCTGCAGATGACGATGAACACGATGAGCGATCACTTCAGTATCGGTTTCCGAAGTGAACTCGTAGCCGGCGCGCTTCAACTCCTCGCGCAGTTCCTCATGATTCTCGATGATGCCGTTGTGCACGACGGCAATGCCGTCTTTGGAAATGTGAGGGTGCGCGTTACGCTCGCTGGGCACCCCATGGGTGGCCCAACGGGTGTGAGCGATGCCGATGTTGCCGAAGGTCGGTGAGCTGACCAGTGCTTCATCCAGCATCCGCACCTTGCCCACGGTACGTAGACGCTTGAGATGCTGGGTGCCGTTGAGCACGGCGATGCCTGCCGAGTCGTACCCCCGATATTCCAGCCTGTGCAGGCCTTCCATCAGGATGGGAACGATATTTCTTTCGGCGATGGCTCCGACGATTCCGCACATGCTGAGAATTTGACTCCGATATGGGTCAGCCAGTTTGCCTCAAAAAGAGGGGTACTGGCGACCGAAACGGCCCTCAGCAGGTGACATATTCCCCGGCAGGGTGCGTAGCTCACTCCTCGGAGGGCTCATGATGCGATTCCCGCTCTGAGGCGCGTTCGCGGGCCGCGTTGATCCGGTACCGCTGCTCGCGCCCATCACGGGATCCGATGGCCGGAAGGTAGACATTGACGAACCAACTTTCCGTGACGAAATACACCGGCACGGAACAAGCGTCGTAGGTACGGCAGTAAGCCTGCCAGTGCCATTCCTGCCCGGGCGCCACGTGCAGGTAGACCGGTTTGGACGACGTGCGATGTTTCGCTCCATTGGCGACCACCGCCTCACGCCGGATGACGGGCGGGTGGCCGAACTTGCTGACATCGAGCCGACCGTAGATCCCCGGGTCCGTATCGTCGGCACGAGCCACTGGATTCACCGCAAGCGTGGCTAAGACGCCCAGGGCCAAGAGCGATGCCAAGGTCCCGTTTGTCGGCCGACGACGCAGAATGCCGACTCCCAGCGTAAGCGTTAGCAGAACAACAGCCCATAAAGGCAGCGGCGCATCCACACTCGCCGGCGGCGGCCCGGAGTTACCCGTCACCGAGAACGAGTGCGAAACCGGCGTCCCCGCTGCGTAAGTTGCATCGCCGACCTGGCTCGCCACGATCGTGCACGTGCCGACGGCGACTAACGTGACAACATTGCCACTGACAGTGCAGACACTGGATGTCTGGGACGCAAACGTAACCGTCAGTCCCGAGCTCGCTGTCGCACTCACATTGATGTGACCTGTGCTCAACGCCTGATCCGACAAGACCGGGAAGTTGATGGTTTGCGGTGTCGTTCCGCCACTGCCCCCGGTGTTGGAAACGGTAGTGCTCTTCGATACCGTGGGCGCGGCTGACCAAAAAGCTCCGTCGCCTGGTTGGTTCGCGTTGATGGTACATGTACCAACCGAAACGGCGGTGACTGTATTGCCACTGACAGTACATACCGAGGTCGCCTGGCTGCTGAATGACACGGCGAGGTTGGAAGTCGCAGTGGCGGACAAGGTGGCCGTCGCGCCCACGGTCAAAGGACCGAAATCGCTGAAGGTGATGGATTGCGGCATTCCGGTCACCTGGAAGGTGCTCTTGACCGTGGCTGCCGCGAGATAGTAGCCCACGTCACCCGCTTGATCCGCAGCGATCGTACAACTTCCGACCGCAAGCGTCGTGACCTGCGATCCGTTCACACTACAGACCGCAGGAGTCTGGCTGGCGTAGGAAACCGGAAGACCTGAAGTCGCAGTCGCAGACAACGACACCGAGGATCCAACCGGGGTCGATGGCACCGATCCGAACGTAATCGTCTGGCCCGCCCCTGTTGCCGTTGTGTAGTGCACCGCGCTTTGCGCATACGCCGGGGCGGCTTCGGTGTTGCCGAGATTGTCGGTCGCGACGCTGTAGAACTCGTAGTACCCAACACCGTTCGGGAAGTTGAAGGCCGACGAATACGGCACTGTCGTGCTCGCCGAGCCTGCCACGGTCCACGCACCCCAGGTCGAGTTGTCCGACGAGAAGCGGTAGAAGTAATTCACGCTTGCCACGGAGGAAGCGGTCGATTGGATGACCACCCGCAGAACCGGTGCATTGCTGCCGAATTCCTTGGTATCGAAGCCGTAACTGGGTCCGCCCGTCTGTGACTCATCCACGGACTCGATCACCACAGACAACGTCTTGTCCCCGTTCAACTGGCTCTGGGCGAGTGACGTGAGATTCCAGTAGTACCAGGTGTTGGTCACTCCGGAGGCGAGTGTCTGCGTATCGAGCACGTTGCCGAGAGCAGGCTGGGAGTTCCAGGTTATTCCGGTCTCGGTCCAGGTGTCGGTGGCCGAGTCACGCGCTTCCACCGGTAGGGCGGGACCCGTCGACTTCCAGTTCCACATCTGAAGGATGGCGCTGCTGATCGTGCTGCCTGCCGGGATCCCTGATAGATCGAATTTGAGCCACCCGCGCTCGCTGCCGAAGGTTCCCGTTGCCGTCGTGCCCTGGATGAAGAGGTTGCTGCTGGTGCCAAAGTTGGAGCTGGCTGAACCGCTTGCAACTTCCGCGTCGGCTACCGGCCCGAGAGCATAGCCACCACCGCTGACCAATGCGGTTGCGGTCAGTGTTATCGGCTGACTGCTGACAGCAGACAGTGCATCAACATGAGAAGTAACTTGCGCCCCGGTGGGCAATGACTTGGTCGAAACCACTGCGCTGTCGCTGCGGAAGCGGAACGCGAAGCTCTCCATCGTCGGCACACCCGTCAGCTCGAGTGTGTCGCCCACGTTGCCCGGCAGTGAAGCCGCCGTGAAACCGGTCTTATCCCAAATCTTGAGTGAGGCGCCGTTCTGGTCCGCCACCGTGTCGGAAGCCACCTTGTGCGCCAGGAACTTCACGTAGTGGTTCTTGTAGTTGTCGTTCAGGAACGCATCAATCGAGGCCATGAAGGCAGGCTTGGCCAGGCTCGGGTCGTGACCGAGGATCTTGAACTCCATTGCATCGCCATACACGCCTTCCTGGTCGACAAACTCGGGGTCGCCGCCGAAGAAGGACGCTTTACCGAGCACCTGGATGATGTCGCCCGGCACCAGGGCTCCGGTCTTGAAGCCCAGGAAGCTTCGATACAACTCCTGCTCGGACAGGCGGTTGTTGGCCACAACGGAACCATCGGAGTTGACGATGCTCGTGGGCACCTGCTTGCTGCCCCGGCGCGACAAAGTCTCCGGAGTGGCGCTCAGCAGACGGATGAAGGCGTCGTCGAAAGTAGGCTTGCTGTCCGCGTCGTTCATCATTGTGACGACGGCCTGGTAGCCACCGGCGTACTGGCCGTTCAGGTGGTAGCGATCGCCTCCAACACTGTAGGCAGTCCCGGGCGTCGCGTGCGCGGTACGCATGAAAATGGGCAGACTGTCACGCACCAGGATGCCGCTAGGATCTGATTCGGCCGCGATCGTCGACGGCCACGCATAGCCACCCGACGGATGCGCCAGCATGTAGTTGTTGACCGCCACCTTGTATATGGTCGTGAGCCCGATCGGCTGGCCGTTGATCTTGACGCTCTGGATGATGCCATCGAATGCAGTGACATCCAGCTCGCGGGAGAACCCGACGTCCAGGTTGTTGGCGTTGAGGAAATTGATGATGTCCTGACCGGTCATGTTGACGCGGACGTACGTGTCGTCGGCCCACGGATAGGTTTCGTAGATCTGCACGTACTTCACGGGGCCCGCCGGAATATCCGCGCGCACGCCGCCGCCCGCTTCGATCGCAAGGTCGCAACCGCCGCCGCTCGGCCAGGCGAGTTGGTCGCATTCCCACTTCATGCCGTCGGTGATCCACTGGCCGGCCGTGTCATTGCCGTTCCAGGGATATTCATCGGCCGACCACCACTTCATCCGGTCATCCAGCACCAGGTCATCGTTTGTATAGCCGACCACCTCGTCATACGGATGTCCGGGATGCGCGGCGTTGAATTGTGAGATCAGGTTGTTGACCAGCGACTGTACATCCGGGTCCGGCGTGATATCAGAGTTGCGCAGTAGGTGCTGCACCGAGCTGACATATCCACCGCTGCCGGTGACGTGCAGCTCGCCGATGTACTTCATGTAGCTCGACGATTCGGTGAACGTCGTCTTGTAGTTCAGGCTGGCGGGCTGCCAAACCGTATCAGACCAGGTGTGCCAGTGACCCGTTACGGCGATTTCGGGGACCTTGGCATCCGCCGTATCCGCAATAACCGGCGTCGCGGGGTCGACCAGGTCGCTGTGGCCGTCGTGCGTCAGCAGAATGACGACATCACAATGCTGGTTGTTGCGCAGATCGTTGACGTAAGTGGAGATGTTGCAAACGCTGGAACCAGTCCACTGGCAGTCCACGACTTCCAGTGTGTTGGCCAACGAAGCGCCCACAGTCGCCGTCGATGTCGTATAGCCGACAATACCGACCTTGACTCCGTTGACCGTCACAGTGGTGGTCGGAGCGAAATGCGGTTGATGAGTAGAGATGTCCCGCACATTCACCGAAATGACGGGAACGCCCGCGTTGCGCATCTGCTCCATGTTCGTGATGTAGCTGACATCGCGAACATCATGATTGCCGACTACCAGGGCATCGATGCCACGCGTGCCGCGCGCATCGCCGATGGCGGCAATCTTGCTCTGGAGCAAGGAGTAGAAGGCGGTCATGCCGCCGTTGCCGTAACCGTTGTTGCTGCAGGTCGGCGTCCCACCATTTGCGGGTGTGGTGCAGTTCATGTCGCCAATCGGGCTGCCTTCGGAAATGTCACCGCCGTCGAGCACCAGTGCCGTGGGGTCGCTTTTCACCAGTGACAACAACTCTCCAGCAAGATAGGCAGCGCCGCCGACATCTTCGAACACATCCGGGCCGGGGCCATGCTGCGCAGCTATCCACTTGTGCGGAGTGAGGCGTGCATGCACGTCATTCATGTGGAAGACGGTGAATGGCTGAGCACTCGAAAGATTCGCGGAGCAGCTCGCGGTGCTGCCACCATTGTTACCCGCACATGTCCAGGTCCACGGACCGGTGCCTGCTACCGAGGAAACGGTTCCTACAGAGCAAAGATTCGTTGTCGGAGCGGCCGTCAGTGTCTGGCCGCTAGCGCTTCCGCAGGCTCCGTTGACCGCGGTGATACCCACGACCGTTGTTCCGGAGATCTCAAAGTCACTCGCTGTCGTATTCGCGGTATCAAACACGTACCACGTTCCGGATGAGCTGGTGCCGCCCCAATTGGCAATGCGGAAGGTCACGGTAGTGCCTCCCGGAACGTTTTGCAGCGCAGCCACCGCGGTCAGATCAATCGCCGGCAGCGTCCCACCCGTGCTGCTGGTCGACGAATAGTTGAGGGTCGCTACGTCAACAAATCCACCAGCACCGACCTGGTACTGAAGTGTCCCACTCGCGGCACCCGAGGCGGAGCGCCGATAGTTGAACTGGCTGATCGATGCGAACGAGGTACTGAAGCCACTGTTGGGAGTGACCGTGAAGGTCACAAAATCGCCGCCTGACACGGCGGCGGTCTCGCTGGTTGCCTGCCAGTCGGCGCCGCCCCAACCGCGTGCCGCACCTGTGCCGCCTGTTGAGAGCCCACTGCCGCGGGTCAGTCCCCCAACGGCGATATTGGCGCCGCTCGTCGTAGGCGCAAGGGGACTGGCTCCAAAGTTGCCGGCTCCGCCTGCCTGACCATGAACGTCCCACCCGGCGAGCACATCCGCAAGCGCCGGAGAAGACCACGACAACACCAGGGCTGCGCACCCGAAACCCAAGGCACGCAACCACCCCGCAGCAGTGTTATGCATAGAGTTACCGAGCGCGACGGCGCAGGCGCGCGAATCCGAACAGCCCGCTGCCCAACAGCCAGATGGCTGCAGGAACCGGCACCGGGCTCGCCGTCACAATCACATTGTCGACGCGGTCCGTGCCACCGCTGCCCACCGTTCCGCCGTTTGCCGCGACCGTATCCGCGTCAACGAGACGGAGGAACAGGTTCGTTACGTTATTGAGAGCGGAGATGGAAGACAGGTCGTCGGAGAACGTGTAAGCGGCGCTGCGCGCTCTGCCGCTGCTCCAGGCCGGGCTGGGGCTGGCGCCGTTGGCGAGCACGCTGTAGGAATTGAACGTGCTGAAGTGGGTGCCGTCGGTGCTGTACTGAAGCGTGAAGTCCTTCGGACCCGTGTTGCTGCTGGTCTGATCCCAGCTCAGGCTGACGTCCTTCAGTCCCAGCGTGCTGACGCTGAACTGGTAATAATCGCCGACCGACCATGCGGTGGAGCTGAATGAGTGTGCGGAGCCGTTTCCGGCCGGTGCGCTGTAGGTCGAGGCAGTCGAGTGGCTGCCGGTTGCCGATCCGCTTCCGACTTCAGCAGCGAACGGGCCTGCGGTGGTCGGCGCGCTCGATTCGAAAGTCCACTGCGCGACTGTATCGGCGTGGGCCGCTCCCGCGGCAAGTGCAAGGACGCCGGCAACGGCGATCCCGATGTGACGATTCGTTTTCATTATGGGCCTCCCAGGTGGCGGGGCCATCGTCGACGAGTTATGTGAACAATTGTTGACTGATGTATGAAGTTGCGAACAGCCGCGGAACTTCAATTGGCAGCCGGCTCGATGGAGGTATGGCTCGACCCATTCGGCCCGGCATAGGCGATGAACTGCAGCACGATGTCGGCGGCGGCACCCGCGCGCTCCTGCGGCAACGGCAGCGGCATCGCGTGCTCGATGGCCTGCGCGATCGAGGCACGCACCGGGCCGGAGTCATCACAACTTTCCAGCTCGACCTCCTCGAGCGACCCCGATTCGCCGGGATGAAGTCGCGCACGGCAGTGGAAATCGGCTGCGAGACGCGTGCGGGGTAGTTTCCACAGCCCTTGGATTCGCGCGGTAAGCGCGACCATGCGCTGGACATACTCCGGAGCGGAATCATCCTGCGCGATGGGCGCTGCATCCCCCTGGGCCAACTCGAGGTCCGATGACCGCGGTTTCATCGATTGCAGGTGAACAGCCGGCCATGTGGCAGAAGCGAAGGTTGGAACCGTTGAGCCGGCGAGCTCAATCCAGGCCAGCGCAGGCGCCGCGGATTTGCTGGACGCGCGTGCGCGCACGACCCCGGAGAACGCGGGGGCTAGCAACAGGACGTGCAGGGCGATTGTCAACAGCAATACAACCGCGCGTCCCGCAGACGTCGATCCAACTATCGGTTTTAGGCGCGTGAAGGCGCTTTCCTCGTGACCGTTGTGCTCACGCATCACCTACGTGGGTTAGAACGTGAAAATCACGCTCGCACTGGTGACCGGCGTCGCGGCGGCAAACCTGTGCAGGGCAGTCAGTGCATCCGCTTCCGCTTCGGGAGCCGTTGCATAAACAGCCACATCACTGCTGAGTGCCGTGACGGTGGAATGCGCGTTGCGCAGTGTGGCGATGTGATGCCATGACGCCGGTATCTCGCCCGGAAACCAACTCGGGTAGATCATTGCAACGCCGACATTGTGTCGGTGTGCCAACTGGTCCATCCAGCCGGGACGGTGAGTCACCAGGCGGGCGATACGTGCGTCCTCCGAGCCCAGCCCCCACAGATCCAGCACGTAATTCGGATTTCGATAGCTGACCCAACCGAGATCATTCACCGCGACCGGCCGACGATAGAAGTCGGTCGCGAACCGGTGCATCTGGTATTGCTCCTCGTAGATGCTTCGACTGCCCAGCGGGCCGAGCACCGTGCCGCGCAGATAAAAGATCCCGAGGCACAGGATTGCGCCGCCCGCGAGCAGGACGGAACGAAAGCGCGCCCGGCGTATGAAGGCATCCAGATGAGCATGCCAGAGCACAATGACCGCGGGGACGGTCATGGCCATCAGATAGATTTCATACCGGAACCAGCTTCCCCAGCGTCCCACCAACATATGGGCCCCGACCGCCGCAAGCACGACGGCTGCCAGCAGCACCTCACGGCGCAGGGACATCTGGCGGTTTGATATGCGAGTGAGGGCACCGCGCGATCGGAGCAATGGATGCAGGATCAGCAGCGCGACCGACAACCACAGCAACAGGATATGGGGTGTGTACGAGATCACGGCCGCGCCGGCATTGTGCGCAAGATCGAGGATCAATCCCAAGGTGGAATCGGTCGAAGCGCGCGTGGCTTCCTTGACCATCACGGAGCTCGGCAGGAGCGGCAGACCCAGAGACGACATGAGGAGCATGTAGCCCCCGAGCGCAGCGCAGCTGAGTATGAAGCCAGCCGCAGCCGCCCGGAGGTGGCCGCTCACTGCGAGCGCCCCAAGAGTCGCAAAGGTAAGGGCGGCCCCTTCGAAGCGCCACAGTGGATTCAACACGAGGACCGGGACGAGCCAGACCGGCATCTCATCGCCCTCGAGTGTCCGGGCGAGTCCGTAGATGATGGCCACACTCGTGAGCGTATGCAGAGAATGCTCGAGGCCGGTGAACACGAGCCCGACGAGGTTGATGGAGAAACAGAGCACTACCAGGAGAAAGGCAATTCGCAGCCGCGCCTGCGGCTGCGCGCCGATGCCATAACGTGAGCAGCTCGCCGCGAACAGCACCACGGTGCCCACCGCTGCGGCGGAATTCAATATCAGCGGCACTAATTCCTGCCAGGAAAAGCGGGCGAAAGGCATCAACAGAAAGGGAAGGAGAATCGACGACGACGGCGACGCCGCCTCGACCGCGTTCAAGCCGTAGTGACCTTCCGCGATGTGAATACTGAGCGCCAGCGTGATGTAGGGATCATCCAGACAGTAGACAAAATGGCCGCCGCACAAATAAACAGTTGCAACCGTCAGGAGCAGGAGTGCCGCGCCGATCGCGCCCATCGCGGGCATCGCCACTTTCGAAGTGCGGGCCGGCGTAACGGCCACCACCACCGGGGCCAGGCGGCCTGGAAGTCGCCCCTCCCAGGAAAAGGGAAATGGGAAATCGCTCATCGGGGATCCTCACGGCCGGCGTGGCTCGCGCTTCGCCTGTCTTGTGGTTATTCAGGAGCCGCAGCTCCTGTCGCGCAGCGGCGATCCGAAGAGGATTCCTTGGCCGTCAGTGCGCCTTCCGAGCAGGGATTATTCCACCGGAATGCGACAATAAAATTTCGGCCCGGAGACAATATCAACTCATAGCGATGTACTATCGTTAGCAGCCACAGGGTCGCTTTCCGCGTGCGCGACCGAGAACGTCGTTAGGCCCGCGCCCGATGCAAGCACACTGGCACTCAGGGTGACCGTCGCGGTCTGACCCGCGGACAGACTCCCCAAAGCACAGACTTTAACCGCCGGGTCGCACGATCCGAGCGTCGTCACAATCGATCCTGTATCGATTGCGACTGCCGCGGAAGGCTCGACCATCAGAGTGACACGCGAAGCGGTAGTAGCGCTGTAGTTAGTGACGTTCACTGTGTAGGTCACCGCGCTGCCTGTAACGGTCCTGCTCACAGTTACACCGACATCCACGCTCGCGGCGCCTGTACATTCACAGTTGTTGGCGGCGCCTGCGGGACAGTATCGAATGGTGCCGGTGCCGAAGTCACTGAGCGGAACGTCGACATTACTGCAACTGTTCCCATACAGAATCGTCCGCCAGTTGATCGCGGGGTTCAACGTACTACCCTGGGCCACATCCACCCCCAGACCCACCCGCGGCACCGCGGACGCACTTCCCGGATCGGTGTGGGAAACGTTCTGCAGACTGTTGCGGAAGATCAACGTGGCATCACTCATCTGCCACCGGGTGGCACCGCTCGAATCGATGGGTCCGGTGAGCCAGCCGGGGTTCAGACCGAGCGCGCCGACCGGCGGATGAACATTGCCATCCGAGTCTTTCGCGTCTGTCTGTATGAGTGTGTTACCCGCGACGCTCACCCCGAACCCGAGATCCGGTGGCGGATTCGCGGCGCATCCCGTGCTCGAGCAGACAGTATCGGAAGCTCCAAACCCGAGCTGTACTCCGCCCAGGGTGCCGTTCGTATTCGCCCAATTAAAGGAGCCCTGCACGAAGTTGCCACGCACCTCGTTGCGGGATTGCAATGACAGGCCGACATGATCCGATACCCCGGCGGGTTGTTGCGGCGGCTGATACACATGGTTCAGAAGAATGCCGGTCGTGTCGTACTGTTGGTTGGCCTCCAGCGCCGAATCCGCGGTCGAGGCATACCAGCTCAAGGTACCGGCCCCGCCATGCACGCGCGTATTGGCCTTGGTGCAGGTCGGCGTGCGCTGATCGACAAAGTTGCTCAGCGTGAGCTGCTGCCAGTAAGCGAAATCCAGGGTGACTCTGCTGGTGGAGTCCGGTGGCACATCGAACGCCGGCGTCACATTCAGTGTCACGGTCGGTCCCGCACTGTTGTTTGCGGTCGTGAGCGCGGCCACCTTGCGCCACTGGCCTTTGCCTTTTCCCTGCACGACCTGGACCCAGTAACCTTTGTAGAGCGCTCCGGGGTTCTGGGAAATATCCACCGGACCGTTGGAATTGGGCAGTGTCGTCACCACCGTTCCCTGCACGCTCAGCGTCGTTCCGGCAATACCCTGTGGATCGGTCCACGCCGCGGAGGCGATGACGGATTGATAATCCGGCATGCCGCCGAGTACCGCGCTGCCATCAAACACGATGGCCTCGCCGTCGCCGTACTTGTCGCCGGGGCACGTCACCGTATTGGCCGAGACCAGCATCATTTCCTCGTTGGCGCCCGTGCTCCAGAAGTGAGCGGCGCGCCAGCCTCTCGGGTCCGTGGCCGGATTGATCAGGTACTGTGTCGAGGTGCCGTCCGCCAGGTTGTGGCTGAAATCCAGGTGCAGCGTCGTGTCGATCTGGGTCGCGATGGAGCCGCCGCCGTTGTAGGTCGACGCCGTCTGCTGCCAACTGCTCGGATAGAACGTGTTGTAAGCAATGACCGCATCGTTGAAGCGGTACGGGGTATACGGATAAACGGGAGTCGTCATCGTCGACAGATTGCGGGCATCATTGCGGTCCTGCCCCACGGCGATCGCCGTGGCCCAGGCGCCGCCGAACACATTGTTGTTAATGTACACGTGATCGGTGGGCAGACCGCCGTTACTGATCCCGACATAGGGATGAACGAACACGTTGTTTGTGACAGTCACATTGGCAACCGTCACCGGATCGTTGGCGTTGTACAGATGGCTGAAGTACCAGGTCAGGCCGAGTTTGAGCTCGGCAGCGCCCGGGAAGCCGCCCGAGTAGTCGAAATCATCCGCAAAGGTGATACCGCTGACGGTGTTGTTACCCTGGAGCGCAAATCCAACGAGGCCCGCGTTTACACGCACCCAGCCTGTGCCACGTTCGATGGTCGTGGCCGACGGTCCCGCGCCTTGCAGATTGACGTTCAGCGGAACGATCACGCCGAAGTAACTCACACCGCAGGTTTCGGTGGGCGTGGAGCACTGCCCGGGTTTCGTGCCCACGCGATCGGAATAACTAACACCGGACGCCCATGCACCCGGATTCGACATCGTCCAGACACCCGGCCCGAAGGTGACCGTGCCGCCGCCTGCCAGAGCGGCCGCGCGAATCGCAAGAATGATGCATGCGGTGTCGTCGATACCATCATCCGGCTGGCAGGCGCCCGTGACCGGGTCCGCGAACCGGGGGTCACTTACGGAAAAAGTCGCCGCTGCAATCGGGTCTGCGTTGACTGTGAAGGTTTGTGGTGCGGATCGGCCGTTACCCAGCAGCGGCACCCAGCTCACAGCATCACGGCTGACCTGAACCGAGTAGTGATCGACGGCCAATGTGGTTGGAAGATTCACCTCTGCCACATAGCGCTCGAGTGCATCGGTGGTGTGGGTCGAGTCGTTGACCGTATTTTTGGCCGTGAGGGTGTAGGTCGAGCCCGTATTTGCACCGACCAGGCGAACCTGAGTGACCGAGGCCGCCCCGGGGGCCGGCTGTAAGTTGCGGCCGACGACTTTCAACACCCGCGGAAGTCCGGCAAGGGCGGCCGTACTGTAGGCGGAATCGGGAGTGATCCATAGCGGCCGGGCATCATTCACCGGAATCGGCGCGCTCCAGGTGTAATCCGGCGCGCGCACCCAAAATACGTACGATTGGCCTGCCGTCATCACCGCCGGCAGATGCACGGCCAAGGAATAGGGTGCGCCGGCCGAACTCACCAGGTCAGCTACTCCCGCAGTCGCATCCGAAGTAGTTGGAACCGACGCGGGAGGCACCGGCAAGCTGGTCGTATCGCTGACAGATTGATACACAACAATATCAGCGCCCTCGAGCCCGTAGCCGGGAATGAGCAACAGGTCATCCGGATCGCCCCTGACGGGGCTCTCGTATGCGGGTTGTGTGTAGACAGCGGGAGCCGCGACCGGGTCCTGCAGCGGCACGAAGCAAGCAACAACGGCACTGAGAGCGCTCAATGCACAGGAATAGCGCACACGAATTCCCTTTCGTCACCGGACAATCGAGTGATCACACCAGCCGGTGATTACGCCTTCATGATACTTCCTTGACGACCGTGTGCTTCACAGCAGAGCGGCGCCGAGTATTGTCACATTCAACGCCGCGAAAGCGAGTGGACCGGCCAGGCTGAGCGGCGGCATGGCGGCCGGATCGCCGCGGCGCTCCCGAATCAACATAAGAAGGAGTAGAAATATCAACCCGGCGTAGTAACGTTCATAGACGAAATGGCTCAAACACTGGGCCAACCCGAAGCCCACGGCAGTGGCAATGATGACCACGCGCAGGCGGCCCGGGGCCAGGGACAGCCAGAGCGCGCCGCTGGCGCCGCCGAGAACGGCCAACCCCGTAATCAGCACCGAGCGATGGTGCCAACTCGGCAACAGCCGCGTCAGATTCCACAGTCCCGAGACTCTCCCGGCATCCGGGTTCCAGTCAGTGGGGCTCAACAGCGCCGCCGTGAGACCGAATAAAGCTCCCCACCAGAGGGGGCGGGACGCCGCGGCCGTGCGCGTGAGTCCACGTACCTGGCTCCACACGAGCGGCAGATAGAACAAACCATAGAACCCGACGATAGCCGCGAAGTACGCAATGGCCGCGAGGTTCAGATCGGAGTGCCGCTCCGCGAAAGAGGGCGGCACCATGCCGTGCCAGAGAATCACGAAATATCCGAGGAGGATGCTGCACGGCAGACTCGCCAGAGCGGCAGCGAAGAATCGCCGCGCGAACTGCGCCGCATCCAATCGTTCACCACACGGAGCAACCGCGACGCTGCAAACGACTAGACACAACCAGATGTTGGATTGCCGAACGAGAACGGCGAATGCGAGTGCCGCGGCTGCCTGGACGTACCAACGCCGTGTGTCGTGGAACTCCAGTGCCAGCTCCAGCACCCAGAATACCGACAACCAGGCGAGATTGTCCGGCAGCAGCCAGACACCCGCAGGAAAGAAATAAATCGAAAACAACAGGGGGAGAAGCAGAACGATCGTGAGTGCGACACTTTGCACCTTCCGGGCGACCCGCACGCTCACCATCCAGATGAGCACCGACGTAATCAGGAGACTGGCGAGCTTGAGCAGCCTCTCTGAGTCGGACACTGCACGCGCCACGGCAGCGAGTAACAGATGGAACCCCGGCGTGGTCGCCGACGAATAGTCCCGGAAGTCGCCGCCGTCCAGGAAATGGCGGATTGCCGGATAGTGATAGGTGACCTGATCGTAGTACGCCCGGCCCTGATCGTAGTTGGCCGCGATCAGGGGCAGCGCCGCGCAACCGAAGAGGGCAACGCAGATCCAGGCTGAGAATTCCGGCGAGCGGATTGGCATGTAAACGGCGGGTATTACAAAGGGATTACAGGAGATACACCGGAAGCTGTCCGGCACGTATCGTGGGGCTCAGTCGCTCAAGCGTAACGCGGGCACGTTAAATTAAAAATCGAAGCCCTGGCGCGCGCGCATGGGGCGTCCACCATCGGACTGACCGGCGCGACCGGCGGTAATATGAATCAGCAGCAGCTCGGATTGGTCTGACCTCGAGGACAGCGTGATGACTTCCGCGAGCCGCGACTCACTCATTCCAACGCTGGCGCGGGAGACGGCGGAGAAGCTGATTGCAATCGCCGCTCTGAGCTGCGCGATCGAGCTCGTTTTTTTCAAGTTCCTGCCGGACATCGCCACCGCGGTGATCCAGCATTCGACTTCGAATCTGGCGGACTTCGGCCAGTTCCAGCGCGAATATCTCGGCGCGGGAAGCGTGCATCACGCGCGCTTTCTCGGCAACATCACTCTGTACCATCTGGCCCGATGGCTCGGCACGCTGTATCAAAGTGCCGATATACGCCTGCATCCCTTGAGACTGGCCGCGGCGATTCTGACGCCCATCTACGCTTATATGGGAGCGCACTTCGCGCTGCGCGACTCACGCACCCTGGAGTGGCGATACTTCCTGGCTCTCTACGCGCTCATGGTTGTGATCGGCCAGTATGTGTTCTACCCGGCCGACATGCCGGCCCTCGCGTTCCTGAGCATGGCCCTGTTCTTTCTCCTGCGTGAGAGACTCGGGATCACGTTCGCGCTGATGTTGATGACCGGACTGTATCGGGAGACCTCGTTTCACGTGGTGTGGCTGGTGGCGAGCTGGGCCTGGTGCAGCCGATCGCGCCCACCGCGCGTACGGCTCGCGTGGGTGGGTGCATTCGGCTTCAGCTTTTTGTGCGAATACTGGCTGGTGCGCCGCTTCTTCCCAGGTCCGGTATCCGCCGCGGGGGGCGTGATTCTCGACCCGCGCGTGCTGTTTCTCGACAAGTCGATGTTGTCGCTGACCAACCTCTGCTCGGTCGGACTCGCGGTACTGTTTCCGCTGGCGTGCCTGCTGCGGATCCGCGACATTCCCGCGGCTGATTGGCGCCGAGGCTTTTTCACCCTCAACGCCTGGGTATTCCCCGGTTGGCTGCTGTTCTACCGGATGATGAACGGCAATCTCGCGGAATTCAGAATGTTGTTTCCCGTTCTGCTGCCGTGCATCTACGCAGTTGCCTACGCAGCCGTGCGTGGTCAGTCCGGCACGAACCGATTCAGCGGCCCTTCGGCCGAAGTCGCAAATCGGGTCAGTTGACTGTCAACCTGCGACACCTCGACACCCTTCTGTATCGGAGCGACCAGCCGCACTAGCGCTCCGTCCGTCCGATTCCGGGTCAGCCCATCCCAGAAGATGTACCAGCGCACGACGTACTCGTTGGTCAGACGGCGATCCCGTTCACGGAACCAGTAGTAAACCAGCTCGCGATTGCCGCCATGCTCAATAATGACGCGATTGACGGGCCACGCGCCGCCCGAGGCGCTCCGTACCGTGTAAGGCTCAAATGACTCGACCTTCCAGCCGCCGGCCGGCAGACACAGTCGCGGCGAATGAACCGACAGCCCGCTGTCGCGCTGTGACTTGTAGTACGCGACATAGAAGTTGACCAGCGGATGCTCCGCCGCCGTGTAGTTCATGAGGAGATAGTCATCCAGGCGCAAGGCATCCAGGTACACCTGCTCCATGGTTTCGGGAGCGCCGCTCCAGGGGCCGATCTGGCTCGGGAACTCGCTGAAAAGCGGCCGCGCCGGAGCAATCTCCGGCCGCTCCGGTAGCGTATATTCCAGGGCCACGCCGGCCACGACCACTATGGCGGCGGCGACAAATGACCGCGGCACGGCCTGCAGTGACAGAGCAGGGCCCGATGTTGGAATCGATCTGTTAGCCGGCGGCGGCGCGCCGGCCGGGACGGACGCGGCTTTCGGTCGGCCCCTGCGGTTCAGCCACACCGCGAGCAGCACCACCAGCAGCGCGCTCACCATGAAGCCGACCCAACCTTCGAACTCATGCAACACGCCTTCGGCCATGCGGGTGCCCCATCGATCCACCGTAATGCCGATGATGCCGATGCGTACGCTGTTCATCAGAACGGTGAGCGGAATGCTCGACAGAAACACGATAGCGCGCTTCCAGAGCGGCCCGCCGAAGGTATACGCAATGAGCACAGACAGAGTCATCAGTGGAAACAGGTACCGCAGTCCACTGCAGGCCTCGGCCACTTCCAGCTGATAGGCGCCGAGGTCGATGACATTGCCCTCGAGATAGACGCTCACGCCGGCCGCGCGAATGACCGCGACCCCGATTTCGGAAGATATCATCTGCAGCTGCAGCGACAGCTGACCGCTCAGGATGGGCGGCAGCGGGACCATGAAGATCAACAGCAGCAGCGGCATCAGCATCCGGCGGAACAGTGCAGGTCCCGTGAGCGACAGGATCATCCCGTACAACACCAGCAGCAATGCGTAGTGCACTATGGCGGGCATCGTGGCGAGCGCTCCGACCATTCGCAGCGCGAGCCCGAGTGCCACCAACACCAGTCCGTACCAGGAACCGGTGAACGGCAGCCCGCGCAGCCGCGCGCGGTCACGCCAGACCAGGAACGCCGACAGCCCGGGGATCAGGATTCCATAGCTGTATTCGGGCTGCTCATTCCAGATGGTATAGAGCTGCCCGATAGCCGATCCGAACAGCAATGCTGCACACGTCAACGCCAGCGCGAGGAGGGCGTAGCCCGACAGCGGCGATCGCAACTGGAGCTGGGACATCCGAAAAATCAGTCTCTGGGTGAAGGCCGTGTGGAAGCGGAACTGTAGGGGCGTATTACGACGTTACCGTGACAAGCCGGGAGCCCTGGACCGCCGCCACGAACGTCAGATCGACTGACCGCGCGCGCGACGCTGCAATTCAATCAGCTTGCAGTCGATCGCGAACTCGTACCAGGCACGCAGCACGCAGAACGTGAGCCCGGCCCGCCCTTCGAGCAGGCCGCCCCGGAACAGATATAGCGCGGTGAAAATCGCCAAGGGCCGCAACGGCAGGCGGTAGGCGAGCGCCTTCGAGGCGCGCCGACGGCGCTCGGCGTCCCGTTGCAGCAAGTCTGGCCAATGAAGCCGCGTCGCTGCTCCCTCCAACCGCAGTCGGGCCTCCATGCTCGAGTAGCGATCGTGCTTGGCAATCCAGGCGTCAAAGCCCTTGTTGAACGGGAAATGATCCAGATGCCCGCGCAGGTCCCGCAACTCACCGTCCGCGTGATATTCCTCGTTGATGGGCCGCTCCACACGCACGCGGCCCACACGCGCCAGGCGCCCGAACCAGGTCGGGTAGCCGCTCGCTCCCTTGATCCAACGGCCGAACAGATGGTCGCGCCGCCTCATGCGGAACATCGCCACCTCCGGGCCCGCGCCTCGAGTCGCTTCGATCATCTGCGCATGCAGATCCGGCGGGACGCGCTCATCGGCGTCGAGCATCAGCACCCAGGGATATTTGAATGCCTGTTGTAATCCGAAATTCCGCTGCGCGGCGTAGTTGTCGAACCTGCGCTGTGCGACCCGCACTCCCTGTTGCCGGGCAATCTCGACCGTGTTGTCGGTGCTGAAGGAGTCCAACACGATGACGTCGTCGGACCACCGCACTGATTCCAGGCAGCCCCCGATATTGAGCTCCTCGTCGAAGGTGAGGACCAGGACCGAAATGGACACCTCAGCCCGAGCGCGGTGCGAGGGAGGCCAAGGCGGTTTTGGCCTCAGCGGCCCCCGAAAAATCGCCGGGTCCGGCCAACACGGTCTCGAGGTTGCTCTTAGCGCGATCCTTGAGTCCGAGCCGCAGCTCGGTCATGGCGAGATGGTAGCGAATGACCCTGGAAGCCGGCGACCGGCTGCTCGCCCGTTCCAGCAGCGGCAACGCAGCCTGGAACTCACCGCGCTTGAAGCGTACCCAACCGAGTGTATCCAGGAACGAATTATTGTCGGACGCCGCGAAGGCGTTGGTCAGGTCCCGGGCCCGATCCAGACTCGCCTGGTCGGTCCGGTAGGTGGCCAACAACATGGCGAGATTGTTGGCAGCGACTGGACGGACCGCGGCATTGCCGCTGTAGAGTGCCTGGTAGGCATCGATGGCTACATCCGGGTGACCCCGGAATTCAAACACCGCGGCAGCCTCCGACACCAGCGCGAGCTCGAAGGGCGCCAGCTTCAATGCGGCCCGATATTCGTTGAGCGAGCCGTCCCAGTCACCCTGGAAGCGCGCCACGTTGGCCAGATTCCGGTGCGGCACCCACCACTTGGGCGCCAGTGACTCGGCCTGATTGAACTGCGCCGCAGCGCCCGCGGCATCCTTGCTTCGCAGCAGCAGCTCGCCGACGAAATTGACCAGCGCGGGATCCTTCGGGGTACTCGCAAGAGCGGTCCTGGCCCGTGCCAGCGACCGCTCCGGTTTGCCGGCGGCGGTGTCCACGCGCACCAGGGCCTGCAGAATCTCGAGATCGCCCGGCTTCAGTGCCAGCGCCCGCTCGAGCTGCGTGGCACTCTCATCGAGCTTGCCCATCTGCAAGGCCGCGAGCCCCGCGAAATAGGGCCCCAAAGGCGAATCCGGCGCCGCAGCCTGCAGATCCCCGGCCGCGGTGCGCGCGGCGGCGGCATCCGGCTTTTTCAGATAGGCGCGGATCAGGGCCACGTGCATTGGAATGGAGCGGGGCACAGCCTTCACACCCTCCACGAGGGTGGCCAACGCCTCATCGTTCTGCCCGCTTGCGGCCAGCGCGTCGGCGAGCTCGATCCGCGCCACCGGATCAGCCGGTGCCTGTTGAATCGCAGTGTGCAGAGCCTCCTGCGCGAGTCCCGACTGTCCCTTCAACAGGTAGGCCTTTGCCAGGCTTCGCTGCAGGACGGGCGACTGCGGCCGATCGTGCAGGACCGCCCGAAAGTCGGCGATGGCGCTGGTGGCATCCGCACTGCCCAACTCGAGGTTGGCACGCAGAATCAGGGCGTCGTCGTCGCGAGGATTGCTTTTCAACACCTCATCGACGAGCGTGCGCGCCTGCGCAGACTGCCCTTGTTGGAAACGGATCGCGGCAATACGGTCACGCGCGGAGAGCCCATGAACACCCAGGTGATCGCGATCTATCACCTCCTGGAAAACGGCGATGCCTTCGTCCGTAGCGCCGTTGCGGATCAACAGGGCCCCGAGCCCGAAACGCAGCTCGTAATTGTCGGGTCGCTCCGCGATGAAACTGCGCAACAGTTTCTCTCCCTGTGCGCGTGAGCGCTCGGCTGCCAGGAAGTCCACCAGGGCGAGCTTCGCCTGGTCCACCTTCGAGTCATCCTTCCATGTGCGTGAGGCCTTCTCGGCGTCCTCGAGCACGCGCTGCGCTCGATCGAGCTCGTGCACACGGCGCAAGTGCGCGGCCAACTGAAAGCGCGGCGTCAGCTCGCGCGGTCGCAGCTCAATGATCTTCAGCATCTGCTCCTCGGCCTCCTTGCGCTGGCCGTTGGCCAGGTAGAGGTTGGCAAGCAGCTCGCGAAGGTCCGAGGAGTCGGGGCTTTTCCGGACCGCATTGTCCGCGACGGCGATAGCGCCCGGGTAGTCGTGGTTTTCGGCAAAGAGTGCCGCACGCACGGCGACGGCATTCTCATTGGCCGGTGCGAGCTGAATCGCGCGATCCGCATCGGCGAGTACGCTCGGATCATCTTTTTTCAACATGTGGTGCGCGGCGGCCTCGCCGGCGAGCACATCCGGATTGTTGGGCTCCTTGGCCAGCGCGGGCGCGAGCACTTCCAGAGCTTTCTGCGGGGCGCCCCCAAACACGTACATTTTGCCCATGGAGGCGCGCGCCGGCACATAGGTGCCATCGGCATCGACCGCCGCCAGGTAGTAACCGGCCGCCTGGCGCGGGTTGCCCCGCTTTTCTTCAACCTGACCCTGCAGGTACAGCGCCTCGACGCTCTTGGGTTGAATCTGCAGTGCGTTGCGAAATTCGACCCCGGCCTTGTCGAGCTGACCGCTCGCCAGCAGCTCCCTGCCGTGCGCCAGATGGCTCTGGAAGCGGGCCTTCGCGCCTCCGCAGGCACACAGAACACTGAGGAGCACAATCCCCACGAGCACAGCCCTGGCGCGCTTCAAAAACATCGGCTATCGAATTGTTCTTCAGATGAGGGCTCAGACGGTATTCAAACAGCGTGACGAGCGTATGACGGGCGACCGCAGGCCGCCACCGTAATACCGGTGTCATGAGCAGACGCGATTCTTGCGTTTCGCAGATATTCAGTTCCATGGACAGCACTTCGAACGTTGTGATTTTCAGGATCGGCAGCATTGGCGATACCGTGGTCGCCCTGCCTTGCTTCCATGCAATTGCCCGGACCTTCTCCCGCCAGCGGCGCATTCTTCTGACCAACACTGTGGACACGACGCGCCAGTCGACGGTCGAGTCTCTCCTGCATGGGACAGGACTCGTGCACGAGACACTCTATTTCCCGGCCGGCGGTGGCAACCTTCGGGATTCCTGGGCGCTCGCACGGCAGCTGCGCAAACTGAATCCGCAGACTCTGGTGCACCTCGCGCCCCGAACCACCGCGCTCCGGGTCTACCGGGACCTGCTGTTCTTTACAGCTGCGGGAATTCGCAACATCGTCGGTGCGCCGGTCAGCACCAGCCTGCGTGAATGCAACGTGGATCCCGAAACGGGCGCGCTCGAGCACGAAGCCGAACGTCTGGCACGCATTGTCGCTCCCGAAATCCGGGTCGACCTCGACCGTTCTGCCTGGGATTTGCGTTTGAGTGAGGCCGAGGAGCAAACCGCCGAGCGATGCCTGAGCGGACTGCCTCCCTGGCGTCCGCTCGTGGCAGTGTCACCCGGCTGCCGCGTCACTGCGAAGGATTGGGGCGAGGCTCGCTGGGAGGCTCTGATCGGATTGTTACGGCAGCGCCTGCCGGGGCTATCCCTCGTGTTTGTTGGCGCGCCGGATGAGCGCGCGCTCGTCGAGCGTCTGTCGGCCCAGTGGCCGGGCGCGAAGCTCAATCTGTGTGGGCAGTTGACTCCACGCGAATCGGCGGCCGTGCTCGGTAAATGTAATCTTTTACTGTGTCACGACAGTGGTCCGATGCATCTGGCAGCGAGCCAGGGCACCCGGTGCATCGCGTTGTTCGGTCATTTCAATCGACCGCGCCAATGGTTCCCTTACGGCTCCGACCACACGGTCATCTATCAAGCCGAGGGCGTGCAAACGATCCGGGTCGAGCAGGTAGCCGAGGCCGTGGAAGTGGCCGTGCTCGCGATTGAAGGCGATGTGGCGCCCCGGCTCGACTGGGCGGACGCCGGCACGGCGTAACCCGTGTTGCAAAACCTTCACATCGACCCGCTAAAGTTGTGAAGAATTGTTAATCAAAAGACAAATTAAAACGTGTGCGGAATCGTCGGGGTTTTTGACAGCAGCGGCACCCTCCCGCAACCGGAGCGATTCGCCGACAGCATGAGCCGGCTGCGGCGGCGCGGCCCGGATGACTCGGGAATCTGGTGCAGCAGTCAGGTACGACTCGGACATCGGCGGCTCGCCATCCTGGATCTCTCCGCGACCGGTCACCAGCCGATGGTGGCCTCCGACGGCCGCTACGTCATCGTGTTCAATGGAGAAATTTTCAATCACCAGGAGTTGCGGCCGCAGCTCACGCCTCGCGGCGGCTGGCGCGGGACATCCGACACGGAGACTCTGCTCGAAGCATACCGGCGCTGGGGTACGGCCTGCGTCTCGCGTCTGAACGGCATGTTTGCCTTCGCGATCTGGGACAACCTGGAGCGGCGCCTGTTTCTGGCGCGAGATCGCATGGGCGTGAAACCGCTGTATTACAGCTGGTCAAACGGCCGCTTCGTGTTTGCATCGCGCCCCAGCGCAATGACCGGACTGCTGCGGGAGGGCAGCGCCCAGATCGATCCATCCAGTCTGCGCCTGTTTCTCGAGCTGGGATACATCCCGGCGCCGCACTCGCTGTACCGGGAAATCCGCAAGCTGCCGCCCGGGCACGTCATGTTGGTTGATGCCCGCGGCCCGCAGTTGACGCGCTATTGGGACTACCGGCACATTGCCCCGGATGCCGCGCTGCTGAAACGCGACGAGTCGCAAATCATCGATGAGCTGGATGAGCTGATCCGCAGCTCCACGCGAATGCGCATGTTGAGCGACGTACCCCTCGGTGCATTTCTCTCCGGTGGTGTCGACAGCGCCTACATTGTCGCGGCCATGAAAGCCGTCGGCGGCGGCGCGCCGCGCGCTTTCAGTATCGCATTCACGGAAGAGCAATACGATGAAGGGCCGGCGGCAACAGCGATCGCGCGCCACCTGGGCGTCGATCATGTTGTCGAGACATTGAGCGTCTCCGACCTGTTGACACGGCTGCCACTGTACGTGGATGAATTCGACGAGCCATTCGCCGACAGTTCGGCATTTCCCACCATCGCAGTCGCGCAACTCGCCAGGCAACACGTCACCGTAGCGCTGACCGGCGATGCCGGTGATGAGTTGTTCGGCGGCTATCACTACTACCCGCTGTTCGAAAGGCTGGCGCAAACGAGCCGCTGGCCTTCGGGTCTGAAACGGTTGGTACGCAGCACGTTGAGCGCCTTCCCGTCGCATAGAGCCAAACTCCTGGCCGGAGCGCTCCGCCCGGACTCGGCGATCGGTGTCTACAACTTCCTGCGTAGTCTGTCGAAGGACTTCGATGCGCTGCTGAGCGAGGACGTATTGTCCCGGACGAGCGCATCCAGCGAAATTTTCGAGGCCACGGCCGCGGGCTTCGCGCCGGGATTGAGCCACGCAGATATCGGCATGCGGCTGGACATGAGCCTGCAGCTCGTTGATGGCTACCTCCAGAAGGTCGATGTGGCCACCATGACCGCCTCGCTGGAGGCGCGTTGTCCTTTCATCGATTACCGCCTCGTCGAGTGGTCGATGCGTTTGCCGGTGCAGTTCAAGTTGGGCCCCAGGGGACAGACCAAGTCGATCCTGAAGAAGGCACTGTGCCGATACCTGCCTCCTGAGTTTGTCTACCGTCCGAAGCGCGGATTCAGCGTGCCCGTCGCCCAATGGCTGCGCGGACCGTTGCGTAACTGGGCTGAGGAGCTCATATACGACCAGTCGCTCATGTCACGCCTGCCGTTGCAGACAGAGCGCGTACGCCAACTGTTCGCGCTGCATGTCAGCGGTGCCCGGGATGCGCATCCGCTGTTGTGGGCAACACTGATGTTGCTTTGTTATGTAGCACGGCACGAGCGGGGCACTGCAGTGCCGCCGCTCATCACCCGCCACGCGGCTTAGGCCGAAAACGGACGACCGATGGCAGACGTAGAAGCGGGCCCCCGCGTGGTGTTCGTCAATCGATATTTTCATCCCGATCAGTCGGCCACGAGCCGCATGCTGTCTGATCTGGCCTTTCGCCTGGCCGCCCGCGGCTTTCGCATCTCCGTGGTGACCTCGCGGCAACTGTACGAGAATCCTCGCGCCTCGCTGCCGCCCTTCGAGCAACTCGACGGTGTTACCATCCACCGGGTTGAGACAGCGCAACGCGGGCGCTCGAACCTTCTCGGCCGGGCTCTCGACTACTCCAGCTTTCACGTCGCTGCCGGCCTGCGCCTCCTGAAGTTGACTCGGCGCGGCGACGTTGTGGTCGCGAAGACCGACCCGCCGCTGATCTCGATCGTGGTCTGCATCGTCGCCCGGCTGCGCGGCGCCGTGTTGGTTAATTGGCTGCAGGACCTGTTTCCGGAAGTCGCCTCAGTCCTGACCCCCGGCATACTGCCGGCATGGGTGGTACGTCTGCTCACCTGGGCGCGCAACTCATCGTTGCGGCGTGCATCCATGAACGTCGTGTTGGGAGACAGGATGCGGTGTCGGTTGTTGAATGCCGGCATCCGTGACTCGCGGATCCGCATCATTTCCAACTGGGCCGATACGGCTACCGTGGTTCCACAGGACACTCGCCTCAGCCAGACTCGCAGCCGCCACGGCCTCGGCGACCGGTTCGTGGTGGGCTACTCAGGCAACCTGGGACGGGCACACGAGTTCGACACGTTGGTGGGCGCCGCGCGCCTGCTCCGAAACGTGCCCCGCTTTGCCTTTCTCATAACCGGTTCGGGTGCCAAGGCGGACGAGTTGCGCGAGTCCATCCGCGCCGAGGGCATCGAGAGCTTTTATTTTCAGGGCTACCAGCCCGCTGAGCTGCTGAGTGACAGCCTGTCCGCGGCGGATGTGCATTTAGTGAGTCTTTTGTCCGCGCTGGAAGGATTGATCGTACCCAGCAAGGTGTACGGCATCCTGGCTGCGGGACGTCCCGCTGTGTTCGTCGGCGACCCAGCCGGCGATGTCGGTAGTCTGTTGACCACGCAAGAATGCGGAGTGGCGGTTGCTGTCGGTGACAGCGCGCGCCTGGCGGCAGACCTCCGCGCTCTCAGCGCCTCACCCGAGCGCCTGCGCGCCATGGGGCTCAAAGCACGCGAGGTCGCGGTTTCCCGATATACGAGTGAGCACGCAGTCGCGGCGTGGGCTGGGTTTCTCGGGGACATTGCGCCTGACACGGCCACCCGCTAGGAGGCGGCTCATGCGATTACGATACGTCCTGGCTGCCGTCAGCGCTTTTGTGTTGCTGTCGAGTCCGAATGCGCGCTCGGCCGCCCCGCTCCTGTTGCATACGCCGGAGTACGAAGCTCCGGTGCGCGGTGATCCTGACGATCTGCTCATGATTGCAGGGAGCGGATTCGACTCCGCCGATCGGGTGATCTATCAGGCGATGGATGCCCGGCGATCTCTCGACCGCTCGGTGCCTGCGACCAACACGACGGAAGCGGGCACGGTGCCGATCGTACAGAGGGACAACCCGAAGTACGCGCTGACTGTGAAGCTGCCAGCGCAGATGCGCAAAGGCAGGGCCTACCGCCTTTGGGTGGTGACCGCGAAGAACGAATGGAGCGCACCGGTTGCGATCAACGACCCGCGGCCGGAATGGATCACACCGGCATTCATCTACTCGAGCGCCGACCTCGCTCATCTCGGCCGGGTGCTGCGCATCGTCGGTCAAAACCTGGCCAGCCTCGACGGCCAGGCGCTCGAGATCAGGTTGGATGGCGCCGGCGGGCGCGCGTATACATTGGTCGTGCCGCTTGCCGCCACGCCCGACGCGCAAGCCGTACAGGATCACGTTGCAACGGCTTCGCTGCCGGCGGGCATCATTCCTGACCTTTACACTGTCAGTATTCGCGGCAAAAGGCTCGACTGGATTGAGCTGAAGGATCAAAAGCTCGAAGTGAGGCCGGACCCGCGGGAGCCGCCGGCATTTTCGATCGACGACCCGGCTTACGGCGGATGCCATCCGGATGATGCGGCCGACGACAGTGCCTGCCTGGCACGTGCGCTCGAAGCTGCTGGCCGGGCAGGTAGCGGCGTCGTGCGGATTCCTCCGGGTCATTGGGACGTGATGACCGCAGGACAGGCGGGCAATAACGGGTTTCTGCTCCCACCCCAGGTTCAACTGCGCGGCGCGGGTCCCGAGAGCAGTTTCGTGGCGCGGCACGGCGCGCAGCGGTCGGGTGTCGACCCCTTGTTGACGGTGACGAGTCACAACTCCGTGACCGGCCTGACATTCACGGATGACTGGAAATTCCGCGCGCTCGCGCAGTCCCGCCCGGTCATTCAACTGGGGCCGATGCCGGTCGGCGATGAATCCCTTGCAGCGACCTCGCATCGCGTGGATGACATCATCATCACCGACAACCGGTTCATGCACATCGGGCGCGCGATCACCGACGATGGCGGCCGCCCCCTGGCCCGGTTATTCATTACCGCGAACGTGTTCGGCGCCTACTCGGATGCAATCGGACTTCCGGGGAGTCCCGCCGTCGTGTGGGAACCGTTCCGGATCGACGACACCGTGGTGCGCAACAATCGCTTCATTCCCGGCAGCTACCTCGACCTGACCGCGAAGCAGGGTGTCCTCGCAAGCGGCATGGGCGCGGCGCGGCGCGTGGATTTCAGCGCGAATGTCATCGATGGCAGCAGCTCGGAAAACCTCCAGGAGAGCGCCGATCCGCCCGGCTTCCGGGCGGGCCTGTTCTGGAACATGAACAACAGTGTCGAGCGCTTGCTGGTGGCCGAGAACCAGATCGCCTGCTCGGGCGACAAGGTGGGCGATGGCGAGGCTATCTCGATTGACGGCAGCGGCGGCACGCAGGGCTTCGAGGAGACTACGGTGGTCGCCGCGGCCGGCTCAGACTGGATCACGGTACGGGGCCGGCTCAATACCGAGCAGCGAGGACGCAAGGCGCCGGAGGGCTACTACAGCAACGGTCACTGGGTGCAGATCGTGGCGGGGCCCGGCTCCGGGCAGACTCGCAGAATCGTCAGTTATACCGAAGACCAAACCAACTCCACTGTGACCTTCCGCATCGCACCTGCGTGGGATGTCGTTCCGAGCGGCCCCGACGGTCGAAGCGTCGTCCAGCGGCAATTCTGGGAGGTAGCGATCGTCGGCAACTCGGTTGAGCATCGCAGCCCGCCGTGCCGCAAATCCAACATGAGCGCACCGACCGGCGGACTCATCGGCATCTGGGCTCCGTCAGCGGATGTGACCATCGAGGCCAACCGCCAATGGGACACGGATGGTATCCAGTTTGCCCAGGGGCACAGCGCGCGCACGCCCACGTGTCCAACCTGTGCAAACAACACCACGATTCAAACCGCCCTCGAGATCCGCGGCAACTTCATCGACGGCGAATACGACTGGTCATCGGACTGCAGCAACGGCGGGATTCGTGGCCAGATGGGCGCTTCCCCCACACCGGAGTCGCCGCCGCCCGTAGTGGGATACGGTATCTCCATCTCCCACAACACCATCATCCATGCCGATGGCTATCGCGGCGGTGGCATCAACATACCGCTGACCTCGTATCCCGGACCGCCGCCGGGCAATTGGCCGTTCATTCAGAATCTGCTGATCTTCAACAACACGCTGCGTGACTTCGAAGGCGCCGCGCCCGCCGGGAAATGCAACCGGGCGCAGCGCGAGCGCAGTGGCATCCGTCTCGAAGGCAATGAGAACATCCGGTACTCCGTCCTGTACGGCAACCAGTGCGAGCGCGTGGCGCGGCCGCTGGCCGACTCGGGACTGGGCACGTTGAAAATCTGCTCCGGGGACCCGCCCGGCAGTTGTGAATGTCCGGCCCGCTGACCGTACCGCCTAGGGCGTGTCGAGCTGAAAGTGCGTCCGCTTCGGCAAGGTATCCCGGAATTTCTCGAGCGACGTGCGGATGGGTGCCGCCGACTCGGCATCCGTCGCATAGAAGCTCACGTGGGTGCTCGCCGCGGTCACCTTCATCTGGTCGAATGTCAGTTGCCCGAGGCGCACCCATCCTGAGGGCCGCTCCGGAAACCAATCATCGTAGATCATTACCAGTCGCACACCGTGCTGCTCGGTCAGCCTGCGCAACCATTCGGGTCCGACCTCGCTGGCGCGCGCCAACAAGGCTTCGCGCGAAGCGAGCCCTCCCAGATCCAGCACGTAATTCGGATTGCGCAAAGCCACCCAACCAAGATCGTTCACCGCGACCGGCTGGCGGTAGAAATCGACCACGAATCGATGCATCTGGTATTGCTGGTCGTAGATGTTGTTACTGGCGGCGGGGGTGCTCGCGAGCGCGACCAGGTAACCGAGCGATGCGACCGCCAGGCCGCCGATGACCACAATCTTCTGTGCGAGCGCGGCCCGGGAGCCCAGCACGCGCGCCAACATGCCGCGGTACAGATGGATCAACGCCATGGCCATCGCGCCGCACAGGTAGACTTCATACCGATAGTAGGCACCCAGCTTCCCGAACAGCAGATCGATGACCATGGCGGCACAGATCACGGCCGCCAGGCCTCGCTCCGGCGCCGCACGATTGCGATCGCGGGCGCCGGCGAACAGCAGCACCGCGCCGAACAGCAGGACGTTGGCCTGTGTATCGCCGGACAGGTTGCTGTAGAGATTTCTCAACAGAGTGATCGGTCCGCCGCCGGTGCGCGCGATGTCGGACTTCGCCATAACGGAGGCAGGCAGGAGGTCCAGTCCATGCGACAGCATGAAGGCCGAAAAAGCGCCCATCACGACGCCCATCGCGAGCATGGCAAGCAAGGAGCCTCGCACGTGGCCGCGCCACAGAAAATACGCCAGCGCGGGTACCGAGAGCGCGAGACTGTCATACCGGAGCAATGGCAACAGGGCCACGGCAAACCACGCGCTGCGCGGCACGCGTGCGGTACGCCCTTCCTGGATCAGGCCTCGAACCAACACGACCGCGAGCAGTTGCTGCAGTGAGTGCTCCATCCCGGTGAAGATGATCGGCACAAGGTTGACGCCGACAATCAGTACCGTTGCGAAAAGAGCAGCGGCCAGGCCGGACGTCCCCGCGCCTGACAGCGCGACTCGTAACTCGCCGACCAGCAGCCGCAAGGTTGCGAACGCCGAGGCGACATTAATGAGCAAGGGCACCAGAACGTACGCGGATGCAGGAAGCGAGGCAAACGAGGCCAACAGGAACGGCCAGAGAATGCTCGACGCGGGGGCAGACACTTCCCCGGTGTTGATGCCATACGTGCCGGCCCAGATGCGGTCGGCAAGCGACAGGTGGATATAGGCATCATCCAGGCTGTAAACCAACATGCCGCCGTTCAACAGCAGGATGGTCACAATCTCGGCAACGATCAGTATGCCGAACACGGCAAAGGGCAGCCGTTCGTAGCCGCGTGATCCTTTCGCGGCCAATGACGATACGGAATCGAGGCTGTAGGTAGATTGGCTCATGGGGTGACCCGGTGCGGGTAGCACTCAGCGCAGCAGGTTGGGAAAGCGCGGCACCGGTTGAGCGAGGGCAACAGGCAGCGTGACGGCTGTCCGCGGCCGCGGCAACGGTGACTCACGCTCGGCAGACGGCTCGCCTGTCAGAGCACCCGGCGCCACCCGGCGCGCGAAACACAGATGCATGAGGCCGATAGCCGCCATGCCCCGAAGCCACAGGACGTACGAGATGGGCATCGTGCCGCCAAAGCCCATGCACAGAGGCTGCGCGGTGACCAGCAGCACCATCACGCGGGTGAGCGTAACTCCGTTTTCCAGGCTGAATCGAGTCCCGACGAAGCCCAGGAGCACGCCCATGGCCCCCATGCCGAAGATCACCCCGCCCCAGCCGAAGTTCCAATACAACTCGCCCACGTGCGAGATGGAAATGAAGACGCCCGAATCGGACTTGAGAATGACCCGGCCAAACATCTCTCCCACCGACACGTCCTTCTTGTCGGGCATGAGCAGGCGCGGCACAAATGCGTATGGAATGGCGACGAGGGAAGTACCCTCGAGGTACGGAACATCGACGCCGACGTGCGCAAGCAATAGATCCAGGTTGCCCTTGCTGGAGGAGCGTTCCAGGAAAGTGCCGGCGCGCTCGCGGCCCGTGTTCACCTTTTCGGTGGCGGACACGGCTTTCTCGAACAACTGGTCGAGCTGTTGCAGGGCCTGCGCCCGATCCAGGCCGCGCTCGCCGGTCACGGCGCGGTAGGCCTGGAACACCGGAAAAGCCACCATCAAAAATACCACGAGGAAGGCTATCCAGCCCTTGGTCAGGCGGTTCGTGACCAGACCGCGGGTCATGATGACGAGCACAGGCGCCATGATCGCCTGCATCTTGATGTCTTCTATGAATCCGACGACCACTTGCGTGAGGACGACGAGCATAATCAACACCATCCAACGCGCACCGCCGAACTTCGCATATCCATATGCGAGCATGAGGGCACCTACGGATACCATCATCTGGCCGAGCATCACCAGCAGCGTCAGTACCGGACCCATGCTCGCCATTCCCTTCGCCGCCGCGAATCCGAGCTTGGAAGGCACGACATAGATCTGGTAGTAGAAGCTGGCGGTCATGCCTGACAGCCACAGCGCCAGCCCGACCAGCAGGATCGCGCCAGCCGGCCATTCTGCTTTCGGCTGCCGGCCCCGACCCGGATCCCACCACGCCGCCACCAACAGGTAGCCGACCAGGGCGCAGGCGCCTCCCGTCAGTACCAACAACTCCACCGGTGTCAGAAAGCCATCGCGCTCGGGCTGAATCAGGTCCGTGCCGAGCAGCGTCATCTGCAGGTTCATTGCGCCGAAGAACAGGAAATAGCACCCCATGAAGATGCCGAGGAGCGCATAGCGGTCGTTGAGCCTGGAGAGGAACAACAATGGCGCGGTACACAATGCCAACAGCGCACAGGCGTAGATCGCCATGCCCGGGGGCAGATCGTGAATCTGGGCACCGGTGAGGGAGGCCAGCAGCGCGGTCAGGTTCAGCCCCTGATAGATAGCGGTGCGATGTCGCACCAGCCAGCCGCCGTCTGCCATAAATAATGAACCCCACTGATTTACGCTGTCCGCCCTTTGAGCATGCACTGCATTTGTTACACGTCTTGAACGCCCCCTTCGAATGCTTCACTTGACACAGATTCCGTCCCTGGGACAGGGGGGGCTGGTAACCGGCGTCGCCGCGCTTCTGGCGCTTTTTGCGGGAGTCCCTGCGCGGACCCCGCGATGGCTGCCCGCGGCCCTGGCGGCTTGCACCGCACTTGCGCTATTGACCGAGGCGCTGCTGTCGACCTGGTATCTGTGGTCGCCGACGTACATAGACCATATCGAGGCCTCGGCCGCCTCCATGACGCACTACTGGATGCAGGGAAAGCCGATCTACCCTGCCCTGGACTCATTTACCTTCCACGGGCTTTTGTATGGGCCCCTGCTGCCGGAGGTGAATTCCCTCGGGTACTGCCTGGCCGGGGGCCTTCTGGGGTCCAAGTTGGTGGGCTGGGCCGCTGCCTGGCTGGCCCTGGGGATCATTGCGTGCATCGCCGCGCCTCGCGATCGCAACTGGGACTGGCTGATCGGGCTCGTATCGGCCGGCTGCATCGTGGCCTCGTTCGGCAGCATCCTGACCGCCAATCGCGCCGATTCCGTGCTTCTGCTGCTTGCCGCCGTGGCGCTGTGGTCGGCCGCGCGCCTCCCCATGTGGTTCGGCCTGCTGCTCGTGGGATCGCTGGCAGGGCTTGCCGCGGGTCTCAAGTTGCACGGCCCCGCGTACCTGCTTCCAGCATTCGCGTGGATAGCCGTTCGGCATGGCCCCTCACTGCCCCTTCGCACCGTCCTCGCCGGGGCATTGGTCACCATCCTGGTTGCGGCTGTTGCGCTCGTCGTGCCTTTCCTGCCGCCCAATGTCGGCGCTGCTCATTTCATCAGCTACCTGCACCTCGGTGCGAAACACGGGCTGGATCCAACTTCGTTCGCCTGGGGTTGCGCGTTTCTGCTGTGCTTGTGGACCCCGCCACTGTTCGTTGTCCGCGCTTTGCGTGCGGATCCGGCCCGCGCTGTGCCCCGGGAGCTCATCGTTTTCGCCGCAGTGCTGTTGCTGGCCGAGCTGGCAGTCACGGTCATCGCGGCCAAGCCGGGCGCCGGCACGCATCACATGTTGCCTTTCGTGGGTTATCACAGCTTCCTCGTGACACAACTTCTCGCGTGCGCGGGCTCCCCAAACGGGCAACGACACTGGAGCGAGCGTCCTACCGCGCACGCGGCGTTGGTTGGTGTGGCCCTGGTACTGTTCGGAACGAGCTGGTCCACTGCGCTGGGCATCCGGGCCAGTGTCAACTTCGAGCTGCAAAGGCCGCTGCAGCGGGAGCAATCAGCGGAGCTGCTGCATTTTGCCGATGCATATCCGGGTGGCATGGTGGGTATCGCCGGCAACGAGTCCTACGCACTGACTCTCTTGCGGCCCTGGATCACGTTGCGTGGAACATTACAGACCGATTACGGCGCGTGGATGGACTGGAACCTGAGCGGCCTCAGTGATCAGCCCCTGGCTATTGCGCTACGAACGTGCGCGATACCCTACCTGTTTGTTCCAATCGGGGGCGAGCCCTTCTCGATGATCAACACATATGGGAGCGGCCCACTGTTTTCCGATGATGTGCGCGACGCGTTCGCCGGCCGCTATGCATTGATCGATCCCGGCCGATTCTTCAACGTCTATCGGTGCGGCGCTTCATCTCCCGGTACAGCGTCTCAGTAGACTCGACGATACCGTCCCACGACAGTTGCGTCCTGGCCGTCTGCGCGCCGCGGCGACCCATTTCCTGCCGGCGTGCGGGATCGAGCAAGAGCTCCTGGATCACCGCGGCGAGCTTTTCGGGTGCCCCGTCCGTCACGACACCCGCACCCGCAGCCCGCACCAGGGGCGCGATTCCAACCTCTGGGGTCAACACCACCGGACAGCCCATGGCCATGGCTTCTGCCACCACGTTGCCGAAGTTCTCGGAATAAGACGGGAGCACGAACAACTGCGCCCGTTCATATAGTGTCCACTTGTGCTCATCGCTGACCTCGCCGATGAACATGACACGGTCCGCGACACCCCGGGTGCGCGCCAGATCCATCAGTTGCGGTTGGTAATTTTCATCGTCATTGCCGGCAATCACGAGCGGACAGTCCGCGATGTGTTGCCACGCCTCAATCAGTCGGTCGAGACCCTTCTTCCAGGTGATGCGACTCAGGAACAACACATAGCGTGCCGGCAGGCCGCTGTACGGCCCTCTTTCCAACGGCTCGTACGTCTGGGGATAGTCCACGCCATTGGGAATACAAGCGATCCGTCGGGCGGACAATCCAAGTGCGTGCAGCTCTTCGCCTTCAGCCTCGGCCGTGACGTGCACAGCGGCCGCAAGCGCCAGTGTCTTTCTCTCGAAGAGTTGAATCCACGCCGATTTGATCCAGCGGCTTTTGCGCGAGATCAGGTCCCGAATCAGTTGTCCTCGAGGAGCCACTGTGTAAGGAATACCGGCACGGGCCGCCTCGCGCGCGGCGGCCAGCAGAGGCCAGAGATAAACTCCGTGCGTATGCACCACGTCGAAACCTGAAATCGACTGCCGGAGGCGGCGCCCGAGTGACGGCGACCAATACAGCCGGCGCAACGCCGGTACGGGAAAGTAGTGAACATGGACGCCGTCGATGATTACAGGCTGGTCGGTCGGTACGTCGAGGTCCCGATCGCCGTCGACGCTTGTTGTGTAGACGTGTACGTCATGACCGCGTCGTGCGAGGCCGGCGGCTAGTCCGTGGACCGAACGGATCGGACCGCCATAGCGAACGGCAGGATAATAGGTGGCAACCACGTGAAGAATGCGCAAGCGGCGGGAGCCTTCTCGCATCAGCGCGCACCCTCGGGAGCTGCTACCGTGTGTGAGTGCTCAGCGGTCCGCGCAGAGCGGTTCAGGAACGGGCGCTCGCAGAAATACCAGAACAGGCTGGCGATCAGTACCTGCAGAACGACCATCAGGGTCAGTTGCACCGCTGCGGGCACCTGCGGCAGCAGGTGGCTCGCAGCCTCGTTGACCAGACGCAAGTTGAATTGGTTGACGAGATACAGGCTATAGGAGATCAGCCCGAGAGCGGCCAGCGGCCGCCACAGCCACGATTTGCACACGGAATCACTGAGCGGGCGCGCGAAATACAACAGCAGCGTGACGGCACAGGCTGCGAACCACTCCGTGTAGGCGCGAAGCAGCAACGGAGTCTGCGGATTCCACGGGAAAATGCGGGCCGCGCACCAAACGCCCAGGATCAGCATCACGAGCACAAAGCCGGTGCGAACAGCGCGGCTCGTCGACAAGCACAGTGCGTGGAACAACAACACGCCGACGGCGAATGGCAACCAATACTCTATGAACAGGCCGCAGATCCAGCCGCCGGGAAGCCAGCAATTCCACACGAGCCCGACGACCGCGAGGGCTGACACCGGCACCCACAGGGAAATGCGTGCGCGGATCGCCAACATCAGAAGCAGCGCCATGACCAGATAGAACTGGTCTTCATAGTTGAGTGACCAGAAGGCTGACACCACCAGCGTCGGATTCTGCGGTGCATCGGCTACCGGGTGGAACAGCAGAGTGAGCCACTGCGTGAGGGTCAGGTTCTGCACCCAGACGATCCAGGAGTGCGGCAGGTCGTTTGCGCCCTCAATTCCGGCCTTCAACAGGCGCGTTGCCACGTAAAACGCAATCGCGAACAGGTACGGCGGGTAGATCCGGTGCAGGCGCCGCCACATGAACGCGCCCCATCCGAGCCCTTTGCGACGGGCCGTCTCGGTAGCCGCGCCAATGCAGTAGCCGCTGATAACGAAGAACACGATCACCGCGTAGTGACCCAGCGTCGTGATCAGAAGATGGTGCATGACTACGACGAGCGCAGCCAGCCCGCGCAACCCTTCGATCAGATCGTAGCGGAACGGCCACGAGCGCCCGTGAGACTCAGACCCTCTGCTAACGTTCACGTCATGATTTAAATGGCGGGACACGGAATGCTAGAGAGAGATTGCGACGGTTCGGTGACAGGCACGCAGGGCCCGGCGCGTCCGTTACACTCATTTGAAAAGAAACTCGACTAGTGTGCCGGGGTGCAACAAAAGCTGTACGTTCAATACGGTTGTGGCTGGTCCGCCCCGCAGGGCTGGAGGAACTTCGATGCCTCCCCGGCGCTGCGCTTCGAGCGACTGCCCGTCGTCGGGCGCCTCTACACCAAGAACGGAGCCCGCTTTCCGCAAGGGGTCGAATTCGGCGACATCGTCAGGGGCCTGCCGATCGAGGCCAATGCGTGCGACGGCATCTACTGCTCGCACGTTCTCGAGCACCTGGCGCTGAGTGATTTGCGCCGCGCCCTGGAAAATACCTACCGCGTGCTCAAGCCCGGGGCAACCTTCCGGCTCGTGCTGCCGGATCTGCTCAGCAGCGCGCGCCGCTATCTGGACAGCTCGAGCGCCGATGCCTCCTTTGCTTTCATGCGCGAGACCTGCCTGGGCGAGGAAGACCGGGCACGCTCGCTCAAGGGGTTTCTAACTCACTGGCTGGGCAACTCCCGCCACCTGTGGATGTGGGACTACGCGTCCATGTGTGGGGAGCTGCAGGCGGCGGGCTTCGTCAACATTCGCCGTGCGGCGTTCGGGGACTCACCGGACGCGATGTTCGCAACCGTCGAGCAGAAAGATCGGTGGGATGACTGTCTCGGTGTGGAATGCACCAAGCCGTGAGCTCACGGTAGACCCGTTGCAGACCACCCCGGCGCCTTCATCCCATCCCGCTTGCCCTGGCCGAGCTCCAGAACTGCAGCAGCAATCGCGCCTGCGGCAGCCTCCACGGACCAACGGGCACTCTCGCGCTCGGCGGCGCCGCCCATCTCGCGCAACGCAGCAGGGCTACAGCTCGCGGCGTCGCTCACGACCGTGGTTAATTGTTCGAGGTTGCCCGATTCAAACATCCACCCGTTACGGCCGTGGACGACCAGGTCGCGCGCGCCGCCAACACGATCGCTCGCGATCACTGCACGCCTGGACGCCATTGCCTCGTTCAGTGCCAGTCCCCAGGTCTCCCCGGGCCCCCGGGAGGGTAATACAAAAATATCGCCCAGCCGATAAACGGCCGGCATTGCGCGTTGATTCTGGAATGGCAGGAAGTACACCCGGGCGCAGCCGGATGCGCGGCGGCGCAACTGCGCCTCCAGCGGACCCTCGCCGACGAAGACCAGTTGACCCGGAGCGCCCGCGCGCAGAAACGCCTCGAGCAACAGCAGCGGGTCTTTCTTCGCCTGCAACTTTCCCGCATAGACGAGCGTTACCGCCTCAGGTGCCATACCCAACTCGCCGCGCCAGTGTGCGACCTGTTGGTGTTGTTCGGTAGCGTCCGAGGAAAAGCGCTTTACATCGACCGCGTGTGGGGCAAAGCCGATACGCTCCGCGGGTACCCCGCACCAGCGGAAGTAGTCGCGGTTGTTGGAGCCAACGGCCAGTGCGACATCGATGTGACGGTACACCCAGCTCAGGAACGCACGCCGGGCCGCGGCGCGCCAGCGCGAAGCCGAGTCCAGCAGAGTGGAGTCGCCGCGAAAAAACACTGGAACGCGGCCCTTGAAATGCCGCATGGCGTTCAGATGCGACGCGCAGTTCCAACCGAATACCAACACAGCATCGGCACGCCACGACTCCACTGTGCGCGTCAGGCCGGGAGTGCGCACGCCCCAGAAATGATGGGTACCGGGCCGCTCGGCCACATTCGGCACAAACTCGAATTCGTAGCCGTCCAGCAGCGGAATGTCCCAGGCGACAGCGCGGCCGAATCCGGGATCGACGACGTTGCCGTCCCGGGTTTGCGACCAGGTATAGAAGACTTTGACATCCAACCCCGGGGTGCGCGCGAGTAGCTGAAATAGCGGAGCGTAATACTGGATCGGATGGGTCGATACAATCGCGAGGCGTACGCTGCTCATGTGTCGACAGTAGCGAAATGTTGTTACAGATTGGGCACGGCGGCGGCGAGGCTTTGCCCTCCGAAGGCCACGCGTAGCGTGCGCCGGGCGGCCACCGCCGCCACGGTCAGTTGTACCAAATAGTAGGCCGGCACCGCCACGGCCGCGCCTTTGAGTCCGAGAGTCAGGATTCCGGCTGGAGTCAGGGCCACGGCTGCCGCCACCGCACACACCTGGATAGCCAATACGCGCCGCGTCCGGCCAAAGGCGTAACAAACACGTTCAAAGACGTAGGAAACCGCACGAAGCGCATAACCGGCGGCAATCCAGGGCATCAGTGAAGCGGCACTGCGATAGGGCTCCGCCACCAGGTAGTGCGCAAGAAGATCATGGCCGAGGACGAAGAGGAGCACACCGACGAAAGCCGTCACGGTGACGATGCCGAGCCAGATGCCCAGCACCCGGCTCGAGCGGGCGCGATCACCGTGTGCCACAGCAGTCTGATAAATAGGCCGCAGGCCCTGTTCGACCGTGCCGTTGAGAATCAGGAATGGCAGGCAGGAAAGACCATAAATAGCCGCATAAACTCCCGCATCGGCAACACCGAGCAGACCTCCGATGATGTACCGGTCGCCCAACTGACTCGCCCACGAGATCACGCCGAGAGGAATGAGAGGGAGCGCGTAAGACCACATTCGCTGGTCGAGTGCCCGAGCACGGTCCACGTCCTGCATCTCGGTAGCCTGGCGCGGCCAGAGGCGGTAAGAAAAGGCTGCCAGGAGGCAAGCGGAGACCACGAGGTACGACCCCAGGACCACCACTGGGGACTGACCGATCAACAATACGACGACAGACGCCGCGAGTGGTCGGGACCATGCGTCCGCCGCCATCCACAGTCCGTAACGCTTTTGGCGGCGAGCCGCATTCAGCAGGCTCAGATTCGCCGACCGCCAACAGTCCGATGCGAACAACAGACCCAACAGGATGACCAACACCGGCTCGCCGTGACCGAATACCACGTACCCGATTGCACCCACCACAGCCGCGAGGACAACCCACGGAATCATCGTCCGATAACAGCGCAATACGGACGAGAGAAGCTCGCTCGCCGAGCCGTCCGCAACGATTCGCGGATAAAAGTGGATCGCCGCCTGTGTGATGGGAGCAGCTACCAGGCTGATTGCGAGAGCAGACAGTCCGGTTGCCAGCGAAACAACTCCATATTTTTCCGGCGTCAGAAACTGCGTCAGTATGCGCACACCAACGAGAGTGCCGACGGCCGTGATTCCCTGGCCACCGACCACCCAACAGGCTTCGATGAGCTGCCGACGATTCATGACGTCGGCGGAGATTCAGACCCTCTCCGGATGCTCACATCAGGCTGTCGCGAGCGAACCCTGAGTGCCGCTTCCGGCAGCTCTGAGCGGCAACAGCCCTCCCGCGGTACGATCGGCAATCACGAGGTCGATGAGATCGATTGTAATATCCGGGCGCTGATCGGCAAACCCGTATACCAAGGCGGTGTCGCAGACCAGGTTCACCAGTCGCGGTACTCCGCCGCTGGACTCGTAGACCCGTTGCAGCGCCTCGGGCTCGAACAGGTCCGAACGTCCTCCGGCAACGGTGAGCCTGTGACGGACGTAGCCTATCGTCTCCTCCAGGTTGAGCGCCTCCAGGTGATGATCGATCACGATACGCTGCGCGAACTGCCGCAGATTCTGCAGACGTAGTGTCTGCCGCAATTCCGGCTGACCGATCAACACGGTCTGCAGGCACAGATCCTTGCCGGCGTTGAGATTCGAGAGCACGCGCAACTCTTCGAGGCCTTCGACCCCGAGGTTCTGTGCTTCGTCGATGACGAGCACGGTGCGTACTCCCTTGGCGTACACCTGCTTTACGTGGCTGACAAACCGGCGATACAACTCGCTCGGACCCGCCGCACCGACCTCGAGGCTCAATGACTCCATCACCCACGGCAACAATGGGCCGAAGCCGGGATAGGCGTTGGTAATAAACGCGACGTTCAATTGCTCGTCGGTCCGCTCCAGGAAATGACGAACCACGGTCGTCTTGCCGCAGCCCACTTCGCCGGTGATGAGTGCGAACCCTGTGGCCTGCGAAAGTGCGTACTGCAACATTGTGAGCGCGTGGCGATACCGCTTCGCGGGATACAGGAAAGCGGGATCGGGAGTCAGTGCGAAAGGCTTCTCACGCAGCGCGTAGTACTTTTCGTACATGGGTGTCTCAGTACGCCCGTGTCTCTGACTCGGACGAGCGGTTGAGCACGGTGCCTATGACTTTGGTGTTTCCCAGCAGCTCCATCACTCGAACGACATCCTCGCGGCGGGTCCGGCGCTCGTGGACCACCAACACCACGCCATCGAGCAGCGGCGCCACCATGAGAGCATCATCGCTCAACAGCACTGGGGGCAGGTCGACGAGCACCAGGCGGCCGGGCTCCCGACCTTGCAGCTCGTTGAGAAGCTTGCGAGTCGCCAGTCCCGCCAGAACTTCCGAGCTGCCGTGCACGGGCGCCATGGTTGGCAGCACCTGCAGTCGCTCGACGCCCTCGAGCCCATAACACACATTTTTTGTGGGCATATCCGTGGCGAACCAGGCCTCGAGACCCTGTTCGACCGACAAACCCAGGGTGCGTGCAATCGCCGGGCGGCGCAGGTCGAAATCCACGAGCACCACGGACTGGTTCGGCTCCGCGGCCAGGCTCAGGGCGAGATTGATGGCGGTCAGCGTTTTACCCTCGCCATTGACCGCGCTGACCACGCCGACCGTGGAGAGGCCATGAGTGCGCGCCCGCTGCAACACTTGTGTGCGCAGCATCCGGTAGGCATGGCCGGCCGCCTGCACGTCGAGAGTTGGGACGATCCGCTTTTCCTTGCAGGCAGACCAATTGACCGGGAGGCGCGCGACCGACTCCACCGTGCCCAGGGAAAACTCACGGTTGAGCGCCATGCGCTCGATCCGCGGGTCCTCCTCGGTCGGGGCATTATTACGAACACTCTGCGCCGGCAGTTTGGAGAGATCGAGCGCGCGTTGAATTCTGTCCATCGATCGCCTCTAAAAGCCCATGCGTCGGGCGAATGTGAACCACAGGACATCGAGCGGTCTGTAGAAGAAGTGGGTCATGACGACGGCAATGCACAGGCTTGCCATCGCTCCCCCGAATGCGAAACGGATGCGCAGGCGATGGTTACGCTGCTCGCTGTCCGTCTCGATGTGAGGAACCAGCGCGAGCGGCGGAATGCCGGTGAGCTGCATCAGATCCAGGCGGCCACGTACGCTGGTGTCGAAGTTCTCGAGGAGCCACAACAATCCGGCGGCCAGCAGGCCGCTCATGAAGAGCCCGCCGACAAATATCAATTTCCGGTTCGGGCTCACGGGCGTTTCGGGCGGCAGGGGCGGATCGATCAGGGTGAAGCGCTCGCCCTTGCGGTCGGCCTCGAGATTCTGCGCCGTGCCGGCTTCGGCCTGCTTCGAGCGCAACTCGGCATACTTCAGGCGTGTGTTGTCGTAGTCCCGGGCCAACTCGCGGTATTCCTGCTCCACCTTCGGTGAGAGGCTCAGGTCATCCTGGTACTTCGCGAGCTGCGCTTTCAGCTTGTTGACTTCAACATCGAGCGATGCGAGCTCGTTGACGGTGGCCGACAGTTGCGCCTGTATCGTGACGTAGGCCGGATTGTCGGCGTCCTTGATTGTCAGGGACGAAGGAGCCGGCGGCGCGGGAGGGGCGGCAGCGAGCTGCGCCTCCAGGGACTGCACTGTGCGCTCGAGCTTCACCCGATCGGGATGTTCGGGCCCATAACGGCCGCTGACATCGGCCAGCGACGCCCTGGCCTCCTCGAGCTGGCGTTTCAGATCGGCGTTCGGTCCGCCCGGAGTGACATCGACAGGCTTGCCGGATGCCGCCACCTGCACTTCCAGTCCCTTCACTTCCCGCTCGAGGCGAATCACATCCGGATGATCGGGAGAGTAGCGCGAGCGGGCGCTATCCAACTGCTGGCGGGCCACTTTGAGGCGATCGGCCGTGGACATGATGCGCTCGCCCGTGTCCGAGTACATCTGCGAGTTGGGCTTGAGCTGCACGAGCTGGGCTTCCAGGAAGACCTTCTGTTGCTCCAGTGAGGACTTGCGGGCTGACTGGGCGCGCAGCTCTTCCTCGATGTGCTCCATCATCTGCATATTCATGGGAGTCAGCTCGGGAAGCTGACGGTAGTGTTTGTCCTTGAACTGGGCGAGTTGCGCCTCGAGCTCACCGATGCGATGGTTCAACCGGTCGCTTTCGCCTTGCAGGAAGGTCGCCGCATCGCGCGCCAGCTGGGTGCGGTTCTGCAGATTCTCGTTCAGGTACAGCGTGGTGAGCTCGTTTGCGACCTTGGCCGCCAGATCCGGGCTCGTGCTGGTGTAGGAAATCTCGAACGCAATGGTGGCACTCGTCGGATGGCCACTGCGTGGATCGATCACATCGGCGCTGATCATGTGCAGGCCGATGTCTTTGCGCATCTTGTCGAGGAGCGCCTCGCGCGTGCTGTTGGCACGTTCATCGGCATAAAGATCATAGCGCTTGATGATCCCGAGCAGCGTCTCGGTCGTCATGACACGTTTGCTGATCACTTGGATCCGCTCGTCCGCGTAGGAGGTGATGGTCGAGCGCACCATCTCCTGTGGCATCTCCTGCTGCTCGATGAGGATCGTGCCGCCCGAGCGATAGTGCGCCGGAAGCAGAACTGTCAAAAGCAGGGTCAACGTGAGACCGAGCGTGAAGATTCCGATCAACCACGGACGCCGGTACTTCGCTGCTGCGAGCAGCGCCGGCAATGAGGACGGCTTGTCTGTTTCAGCGTTCAATTACTCACCATTGGCGCAAAAGCGGCTGCGGCGCCCACTTCACTGTCAACGAGGTCCGCCACGAGTAGAAATCGTGATCCGGAATCCCGACCTGCTGCGTCCTGATTCCCTCTACGCGCCAGCCGAGCGTCCAGGTCTCGCGCAAGCGCCAGTCGAAGCCCAACGACAGGTCGTTGTAGTTGGGGCGATCCAACCGCAACAACACAGTGGCCTCGTTGTTCTGCATTCTGTTGAGATCGAGCGTGGCGATCACGTAGGAGTTCAACGGCCGCATCAGGGTCACGTCGTACCTTTGCTGTTCAACCAGAAAGCCGAATCCGTATGGCACCAGGCTGCGCGAATACGACGCCGACAGCTTGCCGAGACCGTCGAACAGCGAATGAACCAGGGAAGCGGAGGCCACCGTGCCGGTGCTGTTTTGTCCGCTCAACACGCGCCGGCTTTTTCCCAGGGAGACATCGGCGGTCGTGCGCTCGGAAAACGCGTAGACATATTCCCCTTGCAGGCCGTACTCGTGGCTGTCGTTTCCCGCGGTCTCACTTTGCAGCCGGTCCCCATAGGCGCTGAGCGTAAAGGTGCCGCGCTCACTGAGCTGGAAGCGCTCGCCCAGCGATGCCGAAGTGTATTTGTAACCGCTCAGGACCGAGGTGCCACGCCCGTAGTAACTCGTGTCGCTATAGTTGACTTGGGCCACCACCGCGCGTCGTTCGGTTTGACTGAAATTCCAGCCGAGACCGGCCAGGGTCTGGCGGCGATGGGTATCGGCGCTGACCAACCCCGTTTCCAGCAGCTCCGACACCAGGGTCGTCTGGTCCACATAGGAGGCGGACAGGTTCAACGCGCTGCGCTCCAGGGACCAGTCGAGTCCGAGGCTGGCGCCACGGTCATCGCCGTTGCCGTACCCGGAATCCGAATACCGGCGCCAGGTGTATCGCGGCGCGAAGCTGACTTGCAGATTCTCGGTGGTACGCCTGAAGTTGAAATCAGCGGTCACGAACGCCGCTTCGGTGCCTTTGCCGTTGACCACCAGGCTGCGATTTTCGTCGTAGTCGCTCGCGGCACTGTAAATGGAAGTCACGGACCACTCGGCCGCATCGACCGCGTCCGGACGTGCCAGCAGGGCGTAACTACTCAGCGCGGCAGGACACGCAACTGTTTTCATGACACGCAGGCTGGCACTGAGGATACCCACGGCTCACGGAACCACCACGGTGTCACCGCTCTGGAGCTGAATGTTCTGTGACAGATTCCGCCCATGAGCAACGTCCGAGTAGTGGAAGCTGAGTGCCTGCTGGCGGCCATTCTGCCGTCGCAGGATGACGATATCGTTGACGGCGGCGTAGGGGGTCGTGCCGCCGGCCAGGCTGATTGCCTGCATCACATCGAGCGCATTGATCAGCGGGAAATCGCCCGCATGAATGACCTTCCCGACGACGTAGATGCGATTGCCGCCGATCTGTTTCAGCGCGACCGCCACAGACGGAGAAGGAATATATTTCTGCAGCCTCTCGACCAGGATGGCGCGCACGTCTTCGACGGTCCTGCCACGGGCGTCGATCTCACCCGCCAGCGGAAAACTGAAGCTCCCATCCGGCCGCACCAGGACCTCGCGTTGCAAGTCCGTCTCCTTCCACACGGACACTTCGAGCAAATCGCCGGCCTGCAGCTTGTAAGTCAGCTTATCGACCGTTCCCGGTACCGGCTGCTGGACCGATGACACCGGATCCGCCGCGCACGCAGCGCCACTCCAGAGGGCAACAGAAAACCATAGCCATGCTTGGATGGCCCGACATTCGCGCATTTCTCGAGCTACTTGTTGGGAGTGGAATTGAGGGCGCGCGGGATACGAGTCCCGCGCGTTCCTTGTTATACGAATGTAATACTATGCGGTGTACATGACGCTTTCGTTTCGCGCCTGCATCAGGCACTGACGCCAAATGTAGCGGCTTCGATAGCCGCACCCTGCCGAAGCGTCCGCCGGAGCGCAAAGAACACCATCAGTCCGATCAGCAACATGCCTCCAGCCGCCGGCAGCGGAACCGCCGAAGGCGTGAAGGTGAACATCACCGAGTACAGCCCCAGGTTCAACGAGCCACCGGCCGTGGCCAGCACGTGGGCGAAGTAGGTCCCGGCTCCCACCTGGTAGGTCTCGAACTGCTGACTGGTCGAGTCCAACGCATGGACCGATTGCGCCGTAGACAGTGTCTGCGGATTGAGCAGGTTCGAGGAGTCACTCAAATTGAAACTGAGTGCGGACAGAGGGGTTGGCCATGGAACGCTGGAGACCTGCGCCGTGATCGTCCCCGCGCTGGGGGCGGTCATGGAGTAAGTATCCGCGGCGCTGCCATACACCATGGTGGTGGCTGCTTTGAGCAGGAGCTCGTCAGCGTGTGCCGCGGGGACTCGGGCGAGGCCCAATGCCCCGATTGTCATCACGGCCGCCATGCGGGCTGCAAGGCCCAGTCGGGCCTTCACATTCTTTGTCAGCTTCATCGTCGTCCTCCTTCTAGTACTTCAGGTTGATCGGTTGCTACGGCCGTCAGATGCACAGCCGGTGGAACGCCTTCGGACTGAGCCGGGCGGTACACGTATTTGGCGTAGAGGTACTGGCGCAGCGATTCGGAGAGCTCCGCCGGGTTCTGGCGGCGCCGCTCGGTCCGATTGAGCTCGCTCAGCTTGAGCGCCGCATACGGTTCCTGACTTCCCGTCAGGGCGAGCAGCGCAATGTCATCGCGATCCACGCGGCGGTCCGACTCGACCCCGTGATTGATGATCGATTCCAGCTTCGTGGCATCGATGTCGAAAAAACGGAGCACCTCCGCTCCCGATTCCACGAACACAGGTACGAGGTTGCGTCCATCGACCTCCGAGTCATAGAGCGGCCCGAGCCGGGCCAGCATGCTTTTGACAGCGAAACGAATGACATCTGAGTCGCGAACTCCGAGCCGATTCGCGAGTTTTTTTACTTTACGAACGTCTGCGGCGTTCATGCGAATTGAAACCGCCTGTTTTCGACCTTCAATCACGTTGCACCCACCCTCGTCGTCCGGTTGTCCAGTTTTGTTACATAAGACTGTAGTCGCGGCGTGTTGCAGATCCTTTTCGCTTCGATGACGTTCGCACCGGTTTTGTCGCTTCTGCAGCAGACTCATGACTTACCCTCGCTGCCGCAAAACGTTCACCGCTTCGAAACCGGTAGGTGTTACACACGAGGCATGAAACGAATGCTCAAACGCACACCGACGTTGGTCGTGGTTCCGCTGGCGATGTTGTTTTTTGCAGTCAGCCCGCGAGCGCAGGCCCTCATGGCGGGACAGGCTCCGGATTCCCCGGCCGCCCGCGTCAACCCGAATTCCGATACCACCTGGTCGGGAGTCGGTTCGGTGATGGTGAACGGAGCGCCGCTGTCAGGCGTCGTCATTGCCGGCGGGTTCGTATTGACGGCTGCGCACGTGGTCAATGGCCAACCGACGACGGCCTTGAAGTTTGTTTTGAATCTCGGCGCCACACAGTGGACATCGCCGATCGAATCGGTCGTAATCCATCCGACCTACCGCTTTCCGTATGACGATCTGGCGGTTCTGAAGCTCGCGAATCCGGTGCCGCCCTCGGTGCCGATCTATCGGATGTACACGGGAGTTCAGGTCACGGGCCTGATACTCACATTGGTCGGTTATGGCGCCTCAGGTAACGGCGACGCAGGCGTCACCGTCGGTGCGAGCTCCTCGGTGAAACGCATTGGCGAGAACGTTCTCGACGCGGTGCAATCCACCATCGATACGAGCGGACACACCAGCCGGTTTTTGATTTATGACTTTGACGGTCCCACGGGGAATGGTGGTCTGGGCGGACCGACCCTCGGCAATACTTTGGAGACCGTCGTGGCCGAGGGCGACTCCGGCGGTCCCGTCTTTGTCCACAACGGCAGCACGCCGCAGATCTTCGGTATCAGCAACTTCGTGTCCGCGCCGAACGGCGGAACCGTGACCTATGAGTTTGGAACCGTCGGCGGCGGCATCATCGCATCCGACTCGCGCTTCTCGGCCTGGTTGCAGACAGCAACCGAAGGCACGCTCGGCAGTCCTGCGCAGGTCGATGTGCCGTTGCCGCTCTGGTCCGGGGTGCTGCTGGCCTTTGTCCTGGTCACTCTTTCGATGAGGTATGCCAACCCTGCGCCGCTGCCGATTGCCAGGAAGTTGACACCGCCACCCTGGACAAAGTCACTCCAGAACACGAGCGGCGAATAGTCCGCCGAGTTGGCCGCGTCATAGACGATGCGCCACAGATTGGCCAGCAATGTCAAAGGCACACCCACGGTTGCTATCAACACAACACCGGGCACAGCGACTCCGAGCCTGAATAGATAGTTGCGTGGACGCGCAAACAGAGCCGCGAGAAACAGCGTCGTCGGTAATACCACATTTGCGACCAACGTAGAGCTGATCGCCTGGCCGCGCGGATCCGGGTTGAAGGTCTTGCCACTGACAGTGATGGGACGTGCCAATCCGACCGCCAGTCGAAACAGGAGCTCACCGCCTTCGCGCGTGACCTCCAGGCTCTGGACTTTGAAAGTGCCGTCGAGCCACTGTATCTGCGCGGCAAACGCGGGCAAACAGGCATTGCCGATCCGTTCGGCCGTACTCCACAGGAGCGCGCCGATCAGGATGCTGAGTGCGACGAAGCGGGCGAACGCCGGTCCCATTGCAGGACTCCAAAAAAGAACAGCAGCACGCCTAGTATCAACAGCAGCGGGGTCACCAGACCGTGCAGATGCCCGAACAGGACCGGGTCATCGCGGAATGCGTAAAACAATCCGAGTACGCGGGCCTGGTTGAGCGCGAATACCCAGGCGGTTCCCGCCAGAAGACCGAATAGCCGCGTACGCAACGTGAATGGATACGCCAGCAAGGCTGCAAACAGCGGGATCAGGATCTCGGTTCCTTCGCAGCCGTTCCGTACATTCAACTGGGTGCCAGGCGCGACGATGCTGGCACCCTGGGCCGACGCCCCGATACCAGGTGTCAACATCTGGATGAGCGTGACGCTCGATCGTACGTTGACGTCTTCGATCAACCAGCGCTCGAATCCCGAGCCGCGAGCGGCAATCCATGCTGCCTGCAACACGATGAACAGCACGGCGAAGATGGCGGCGATGGCCCACGGCGAGCGCCGGCCACGCGCCGCGTTCATCAGCGCGACGCCGGCTGTGTGGGTGCAGCCGATTGTACTCGCTGGCTGGCCGCTTTCTCCCGATACTCCTGCAGCAAATTCTCCATGCCGACGCCGCCGATACCGGTCACTGGCTCCTTCTGGCGCACAGCCGTCCAGACACCCTTGTTCTCGTAGCGCCGTGCCAGCTCCTGGGAGTATTCATACATCTTGACGTTCTTCGCCTCACAGCTCGAGCCGGCCGCGCGGCTCGCATCGAGATCCGACTGCACACGCTTCAGCAGGGTCTCGCGCTCGTTCAACATCTTGGCGGTTTCGGTCTGCTTCGCCGACAGAGCGGCCAGTTGTTGGCGCGCGTTCTCGAGCTGCGAGGTGAGGCCCGCCTGCGAATCGGCTGCGGCCTTCAACTTCGCGCGCAGGCCCGCCTGCTCGGACTTGGAGCTGTTGCGCAACGTATCGAGCTGGGAGTCCGCGGCCTTGAGTTTCTGCTCGGCCTCGGACTTACTCTGCGCGAGGGCGGAGGATTCCGTTTGGCTCTGGCGCAAGGCTTCCTGTGCCCGACGCAGCATCTCGCGCTCGCGCGAATTCTTGCTGTCGTCGGCAGCGGCTGCCGTGCCGAGCGCGCCCCAGGCAATCAATAAACTGCTCGCGATTGCGGCCCAACGCATGGAAAGCCCTCCTAAAATGATGCAATGAGATCCAATTGCAACACGTCGATGGCCAGAGGCAGTCCGTCGATCTGCTTGGCACTGAACCAACGCACGCCGAGCGTGCTGTTGGGCATGAAGGCATAGCGACCGCCGAGGAAATAGCCCGTAGCGTTAGTTCCACCGAGATGGAAATCGGCATCGGTAAACGCGTCGACGACTGCGTCGCGCTCGACGTGACGATAGCCAACGTACACCTGCCAGGCATTTCTCCTGTCGTATGCGACATCGCCAAATGCGAGCCGTTCCTGCGTACCAATGGTCTGCGGGTCCAGATTGAGGTTGGTGCGATCGAAGATTTCCTGGCGGTCGAAGCCGTAGTTGCGCACCCAATCGGCGCTGAACACCACATGCTTGGTCGCGAAAGCCGTCAGATCGAGTGACAGGGAGGCATTGGCCTCACGGAAACGGGAGGCCAAACCGATCAGGTAGTTCTGGGTGCCTGCCTGGGTGTTGGCCTGGGCATTGATGTCGAATACGGAGTTACCCTTCTGCCGGAACGGTGCCGCCGTGGAGCTGTACTGAGTCGAGAACGGGTCCGGATTCGGGATGCCCTGGATATGGCGATAGTCATAGAAGGCCGCGCCCAAAGTCGCATTGAAGTTGCTCGTGACCTGCCAGATGGCCGAGGTCTGATAGCCATACAGCCACTTGCTGCGCGCGCTGTTGAAAGGATTGGGCTCGATGTCCTGGATGGGAAATGCACCTGCCGTCGCGAACATGCGCACCGGTCCGAGCTGAGGTTTCACGCCCAGGACCACGCCCTGCAGGCTCAGGTCATCGCCCCAGACGAGGGTCGTGGGCGAAAAGAACGGATTGCCGAGGCGCCCGCCGGTGAAATACAGCCAGGACAGCGGCCGGTAGGAAATGAAAGCGCGATCGAATCCGACCGTGGCGCGGGTGTTGTAGTTACCCAGATTTTCGTTCTCGGTGCTCGGGTCGCCGCCACTGCCCACGCTGCCGGTGGTGAGGCGGAAGCCGGCATCTACACTGTCGGCGATATGGACGTCAGTTCCAAAACGCACGCGCAGACGCAGGCGATTGCGCGGGTCCTGGGTGTTGTTGATGTTGTATGCGCCGAAATCGGGAAGTTGGAACAACTGCGGCAGGGCGTTGGATTGATTGTCGGTCGGGAAGCGGTCGCCCTGGCCCCGCAGGCGGATATCACCACTGAAGGTGAAGCGATCCACCCACTGGGGCAGCGCGCCGGGCTCACCCCAGCGCTCCTGTTTTGCCTGCGCCAGAACGTCGGCTTTGACCTCGTCGCGGATCTGCTGTTTGACCGCCTCCGGGACGTAGGGAACCCGAATGACGGGCGGCTCACCGGGTTTTCCGGGCACCGTCGCGCCGGAGGCCGCCGGAGCTGCGGCACCGGTCGATCCCGGAGCGCCGGCGACTGGCGGAGTACCGGGAGCAGTGGCGGCGGCGGCGGATCCACCGGAAGCAGTGGCGCCTGCGGACCCTGGGACGGCGGCCACCGCTGGAGCGCCAGCAGGTTTCTTGCCGGCTTCCTCGGCCTTGCGAATGAGCTCATCGGCTTTCTCGCGACTCAACACGCCCTGGTCGACCAACGCATTCACCAGCGCGATGGTCGTATCCCGCAGCTTGCGTACTTCGTCGAGGTCATCCGCCATTGCTGGAGACGCGGATGCCGCGGCGAGCAGCAAACACACCAACCCCTGAATACGTCGCTTGGTCATACCCGATCCCGTTTATTACTGTCTTCGTTGCAAAAAGTTCGGTTCTTGCGCAGGCGCCTCAGCGCTCGGAAATCTCGAGACCCATCGGCATGGGCATCCCCTGCGGCGGCTGTTGCGGCATGCGGTGAAAATCCGCCATGGCGGTGCGGATCTGGCGCTCGACATCGGGCGCTGCCCCGCTCACCTCGAAACGCTGCACGGTTCCGTCGGCATCCAGCCAAAGCAACATCCTCGCGTCTTTGACTTTTGCCTTGCGGCGGGTCAACTCGTCCTGGATGAACTGCGCCACGTGGCCGACATAGTTCTGGAAAATCTCACCATTGCCGATGTCGCCGCCGATGTAGTCGTTCTTCACCTCGCCGGCGGCGAACGGGCTCGGGCCATCGCCCGCCGCACCCTCCATCTTCACAACCTGCGGCTCCGGCGGCGTTTCCTTCTGCTTCTCCTGATCCTGCTTCGTCTGCATCTTCGGTTCGATCTTTGGCTTCTCCGGCGGCGGGGGCGGAGGTGGCGGCGGCGGGGTATCCGGCAGCAGCGCAATCTTCGCTACCTGGTGCCGAGCCTTCGCACTGCCCGAGCTCAGTTTCATGCCGAGCCAGACGACCAGCAGCACGAACGCAACCATGCCGACAAACACAGCCACGCGGCGCATCCAGATCTGTCCCTGGGTTCCGTGAGGTCGAGTGTCGACGAGGTCGCTCATGGCTGCATCTATGTGCCGATGCGGCTGGTGACCAGCCCCATGTTGACTTTCAACCGGTTGCACAGATCGATGACGGCAATCACCTTGTCGTACTGAGTGGTCGGATCGCCTTTGATCGCTACCGAGAACTGGGGATCACGCGACTGCAGTGCCGTCAGCTGCGTCTCCAGTTCCTGCGCAGTCACGCCGACGCCATTCAACAGAACTGCACCGGAGGGAATGATCTGGATGATCCGGACCTCGTGATGCTCAGTGGACGGTTTGTTCGATGGCTTCGGCATCGATACGTTGAGACCCTGAATGGTCGCAGTGGTCATCAGGATGAACACGACCAGCAGCACGTACGCCAGATCGAGCATCGGCGTTACGTTGATGGTGTCGTAGGGTTTTGAATCGGTGTTGACGTGCATGATGCCTCCCGTTACGGAGTAGCTCGTTTGGTGACCAGGCCGATATCGGTGATGTCCAGGCTCTTCACGACCTCGAGCACCTCCATCACCTTCTGATACTGAGCGGCGGAATCGGCTTTCAACACGACGGGAAGATTGGGATTCGCCGCCTTGTATTGACCCAGGCTGGCGCGCAGCTGATCCATGTCGACCGGATAAGCATCGAGATACACCGCTCCATCAGCAGTGATGGTGATCCCGCGGGTCTGAGGCTTGCCGAGATTGTCCGCTGCCTGCGTAATCGGCGAATGAACTTTGACACCCTGGACCGCCGCGGTCGTCAGGATGATGAAGGTAACGAGGAGCACATACGCGAGATCGAGCATCGGCGTGATGTTGATGTCGTCGTAGAGCTCATTACCCTCTTTCTGGTCCGCGGACATTACCGATCTCCGTAAGTCTCGGCCACGCGCGTGACGAACTCATCGATGAAGATCTGCATATCAGACGTGATCGTCTTGATGCGCGAGGAGAGGTAGTTGTAGCCAAACAGTGCCGGGATCGCGACGGAAAGACCGGCCACGGTCGCGAGCAGCGCGGCGGCGATGCCGGGTGCGATGGCGTTCACGTTGACATCGCCCGCCGCGGCAATGGCAGCGAAAGTGATCATGACGCCGATGACCGTACCCAACAGACCGAGGAACGGGCCTCCGGAAATAGCGATCGTCAACAGCACCATCTGCGCGTTGAGTCGATAGCTTTCCCGGACCGAATCGGCATCGATCGCAGCCTTGACGGCGTCGATCGAGGCAAAGGACAGCGGCCCCCGGTCAGCCGCTCCCACATCGCGCTTGGTGAGCTCGACCAGTCCCGCCTGATACAGCCGGAACAGGGACGAATCGGCGAACCGCTCGGTGACCTGGCCGCCCTCGAGCTTGAGAAGATTCTGGGAGCGGCGGAACTCACTCAGGAAGCGTCGGTTGGCGCCTTCTGTACGGTTGACATACAGACTCTTGGTCACCATGACCAGGACGGCGATGACAAACATCACTCCCAGGATACTGATGACCACCCAGGCATCCGGCGTCAGACTCTTGAAGAGAATGCCGAAGTAGTTGCCGCCGCCGGCCTCCGAGCTGGTGCTGTCCGGCGTTTCGGTCTTGGTGGCAATCAACTTCGCATCAGCACTCTGGGCGGCGTACGCGAGCTTCACCCACTCTGCCGTTCGCACGGTGTTGCTGATCTCGATCTCATCCAACAAACCCTGATACCCGTCAGCCGCTTTGATCTCGCCTTCGATGGCGGGTATGTTCGCGATGTCGCCTTGGCCAGCCTGCGCCCCGTTGACATACAACGTGGCCTTACCCGAACCCACAGTGAGAATGATCTGCGACCAGGTGGCTGGCGCGACATTGCCGCCGGCCACCGTGGTCCCGCCGACCTGCGCACTCAACGCGCCGTTGGCGAGGGCAATCTTCACGGCCCCTTGTGAGAACAGCGTACCCGCCGCGGCTTCGGGCTTAACCCACATCGCCACACTGAAGGACCCACCGGCCGCGACTTTCAATTTGTCATTGGCCGGCCACACGATCGGCGTGGTGTTGGGATGGGCGCTCTGGCCGATCAGGCCGTTGGCTTCCAGGGGGACGGCGGCGCTTGCCTTGATGGTGCCGGTCTGGTCGGCCGCGATACCGTCCTTTTCGGCAAAGTGAAAGGCCGCAAGCGTGGCCGCATCAAACACGTTGGTATCGGGCGCGGTCGCAGTGGCTTTTTCATTGCCGCCGTACACGTAGAACACGTTCTTGTCGGTCCCGGGCAGGACGTTGGGAACCTGGACCCACAGCAGCCCGAGCTCATTCAGGCTGTCGAAGCGCTCGATCCAGAATTTCAACGGCGTCTTGTCGTCGCCCGCGACGACGCGCAGATCCGAGCCATCGGGCTTTGCGCCGACAAAATCAAAGTTGCCGGAGTGCAGTCGCACCGGCACCGTCATTCCCGCGACAGGCTGTTGCGTCTGGACGCCCGCATTGGTCGTGTTGAGGAGGATCTCGGTCCTTTGCTTCCAATCGTCGTTCCACCACGCCTGCGACACGGCCGGGACCAGGAGGACCATGGCAAGGAGGGCTCTGATGTATGTTTTCATCGTTCAGTCGCGTCCTGTGAAACTCAATAGGTGTAGTTCACCTGGAACAGTCCTCGGTAGCGACCCGCGAAAGTCACGGAGCCGTCCTTCAAAATCCGCGCGCCATCCAGATTGACGGTGAGGCCGTACGCCTTGAACCGCAGGCCGATACCGGCGCTCGCCAGAGAGAATTCCGCTTCCTGCTCCGCCAGAGGATCGAGAATCGTCAGATGGGCCGCTTCGGTGAACAACAGGAAGTACGATCTCTCGATGGCCGCGAAACGCTGCGCCAGCAACTGGGGGGTGCGCAGCTCGAGAGACCCGCGAATACCGCTGTCACCCAGCCGTTCTGCTTCCGTGTAGCCGCGCACGCTGTCTGCACCGCCAGCGGAATACTGCTCGTTGTTCAGCAACGGGCCGCTGGACAATTGTCCGTCCACACGGCCAATCAGACTCCAACTCCAGGGCAGAACCTGTTGACGCTCGAGACTGGGATGGAAGATGAAGAAGGACGGACTGGCACCGGCGCGCTTGTCAGAAAACTGAGTGTGGTCAGTTCCCAGGCCCCGGATGGTGAACGTGATCGAGGATTCGAAGATCGTCGCGTTTCGGCCGCCCGTAGTGGCGGCAATCAGCTTGCTGTCGCGTGGATCTCCGGCCAGCGTGGCGCTGTATTGAGCAGTGAAAGACGGATAGCTGGCCGGTGAGGCAATCGTCCCCGCCGCATCCGCGAGCGCGATGTTCTGCTTCAGATCCTTGTAGTCCAGGCCGGCCGTGAAGCTGTGATAGAAGCCCGGCAGGGACGAGGGCAGCGAGTTGATCAGCCGGGCACCGAATATGTTGCCCTTGCCGATGACGTTGACGTCGCCGACCGCCGCGATGTTGCTGTTGGAATGCACAGCATACAGGGCCCAGATGCCATGTTCCTGCGTCGGAATTACGTACGAGGCAGAGAAGACCTCCGCATTGGACGGATTGCTGGGGGCGACCTGGTACTGGACGCTGAGGCTCTGCGAGCGCTGGAACAGATTGTCATACTCCAACTCGCCGACGAGTCGCGTCTTGGCGGTGTTGGAGCTGTAGCGGTTATTGGCTTCGACCGTGGCGTGCACAGGCAGCTCGTCCTCGACCCGCAGATCGACGTCCACCTTGCCGGGCGTCTCCGAGGCCTTCAGGACCGGCGTGACTTTCAGATCCGCCGAGTGGTTCGCCTCGTTGATCTGCCTCTGCACTTCATTGAAGTCGGGCACGGAGCCTTCGTTCAGCTCCTGCAGGGTGTCCCGAATCACCGCCAGGGAATGGTAGCGGGAGCCCTCGATGTGCAGCTTGCCGACGGCAGCCTCGGTTACGCGCAGCCGCACGACGCCGCTGCCGATGGCCTGCTGAGGAATATTGACTACGACGGTCTTGTAGCCGCGGTCGTGGTAGGCCTTTTCGAGCTCCCTGCGGGCAGCTTCGACATCATCGACGGTGCGGCTTTCACCCAGGTGCGACATTACGGCGCGCTCGACATCGATGGTCTGGAGCAGCGTGTTGCCCTCCACCTGATATTCGAGCACAGGGAAGTTGCGGACAGGTGTCGGAGCTGCCGGTTGTTTGGCGACGACAGCCGGCGGCGGCGGGGCTGCTGGCGCTGCTCCTTCGGCGGCTGAGGCGGCGTGCCAGGCGCCCACGGCACCCAGCGTGCACACCGTGGCCGCGGCTGCACGCAGACAAAATTGTGGTATGGCGTTACCCGCCCGGTTGATTGATCGCCACACGTCTCGTCTCGGCGGCGTGCCGCTGTTGTTGTGCCGGAAGTAGCGTTACTGACTCGCGCCACCGCCGATGTACGGCGTAAGGTTCGAGCCCGGAATGGTGCGACATCAAGATTACGATTCGATGACTCGCAGCCACATTTCTTCACGACCGCGCCGGGCGCACCCCGCGGCCCGGGCACTCACGTACTCAGTTGGTCTCGCACTGAACGCCCAGGCAGAACATCCGCACCGAAATGAACGTCGGGGCGAGATCATCGTTCAGTTGTTGGAAGTTGTTTTCGTTACCCAGTGTCTGATTGAGCTGCTCCGCGACCGCCTTGCCCGCATCCGAGAGGCCATTGGCCCCGGACAACGCGCCGGCGAAGGCGCCCGCGTCCGATGTTGGCACGCCGGTCGCGGTGCCGCTGACCTTGATGTTGCCCACGTTCAGCACCTGCAGGGCCGCGATGTTCAGGTTGATCGCGCGAATGCCGGCCTCGCCGGCATCGACGGTTCCCTTGGGTGCAATCAGGTTTACCTGCCCTGGTTTGATGTCAGAGCGCGTCAGAAGCTGACCGATACCGCTGCCTGAGATGGCACCGACGGGATTGACGATCACGTTACCATTCTGATCTGTCTGCACGACCGGAGGCGGCGCTCCCTGGGCCGTCTTGGCGCCCTTGCCGGCGTCAATATTGCCATTCGAAGACCACAGGATGATGTCCCCGCCCTGCAATGTCAGGATGCGGGATTGATTGACATCGAAGCTCGAATCCGCAAAGCCGTGCACACCACCGGTCGACAGCACGAGCAGGCCTAGCGAAGCGTCTGCCAGCAGCGGCGGATTGAAGAGGTCGTTCTCCTTGGTAGCAGCAAGCTGCGGCGGCGGATTGGGCACACCGACGATGACCGAGCCTCCGGGCGCGAGAATGTCGATGTCGCCGCCCTGCTCGGTCTTGATCTGACTGAAGGACATATTGATGTCCCCGTCGTATTTCACCGTATTACCCGCGGCGTCCTTCGTAGGAAACAGGGTCGCGATTGCGTTGTAGCCGCGATCGTAGGAAGTACCCTTGAGGTTGTGGTCGAGGCCGGTGGTATTCAGCTCATCAGACAGAATGTTGTTGACGAACGGCAACTGCTGCGTCCGATCCAACTTGCCAAAGCTGTCGTAGGCCTGTGTCGCGGAGGTGAATACCTGGTCGGGAAACAACTGCTGCATGTAGGCGAGCAGCGCTGCCTGGTAGTCGGATGTGGTGCCCTTTGCGCCCGGCGCAATATAGGTCGATTCGAATGCAGCGTAGGCCGGATCTCTGAAACTGCCGTCGGCATTGGTCCCGAAGCCTGCTCCGGTCAAGAGCGTCGCCCCCGTGCTCGACAGACGGATGTCCTGCAGGTTACCGCTGCTGACCACGCCGACCGAATTGCCCAAATCGATCTGGCCGCCGGCGAGCATCTCGAAGAAGCCCGGGCCCTGGATGTCGATTCCGGTCGAATTCGTCGACAGTTGGTTGGTATCCGTGTTGCGGGTCGTTGAGTAGATTATGTCGCGGCCGGCCTGGAACAGAGTTACATCGGCAGGGTGTAGGTTCTTGCCGAGGTAGCCGACGTTCGTGATATCCAATCCGGCGACCAACTCGGCCTGTTTGGGAATCGTGAGCAATCCATTGTCACCGTCGATGCTGCCGGTCTGCGCCACGAAACGCGCCGGCTGGGTATCATTTTCGTGCAGCGGTGTGAGCGGCAGGGTCGCGGCTGCGGCTAGATCAGAGATATTCAGCCGTTGCACGACCACAGGCCGCAGAGGATTGCCGATGAGTGTCGGATCGCTCTCGAACAGGGTGATCTGCCCCGGCAGCCGCAGGTCGCCCTGCGCCAGGAGGTTCAAATTTCCGGTCGCCGACGGGAAGAGAAACAGCGTCGACGGCGTCTGCACATCCCCTGAAAGCGCTGTGATGTTCAGGTTGGGCGGAGAAACAATCTGCGTCGAGCTGGTGTACTGGGAATCGAGCAGCGTTGAGGCCTTCGCCGCGATCAGAACCTCGGCCTGATCGCCGTTCAGGAGCACCGAGCCGCCCTCACTCACTACGCTGAGCGTGGTGTCCGCAGCGTAGGTATAGAAATAAGCGGTAGTCAGATTGTCGATTGCTTTGCTGTTGGCGCGCGACTGACCGATTGCAGTTGAGTTATACACGCCGTCGAGAGTCACATCCCCGCGCGCTTCCAGCAGGAACCGGGTGTTCGCAAGAGCCAGCAGCGGAGCCGGCCTGCTGTCGCTGGCAGCCTGGATCGAGCCTCCCGCCAGCAGCGCCGCGGTGCCGAGATCATCCTGGTACAGGCCGCTGAGAATGTTGCCTCCGGCCGTAACCCGCAGATTGCCGCCGCCGTTGACAACCAGACTGGAGGGCAGCGGTGTTGAATCGGTAGCGCTCGTTTTACCCACCCGACCGGTCGTCGGAATGACTACGGATAGATTGGTTATATCACCGCCTGCGCCGACTGACACGTTGCCGCCGCCGAGCGCGCCAACGCCTTGCTGGAACTTGGCGAAATCGATAAACCACGCTGTATTGCGGGCGAAGGTTCCATCCGGATTCAGCTTGCCCTGGCGCCACAGCCAATTCGAGACCAGGTTGTTTGTGGGAGCAGATGTGATATCACCTTGCGCTGCAAGGACGATATTGCCGCCGTCGACCGGAAATTCCGCGGCAGTATCCGCGGTCGTGGAATAGGTGGGGTCGCTGAAAAAGCTCGGGCCGTTGCTCGAATGCCGGCCGGCGGTATAGATGACGGAGGCCTGCGCGGTGGCCAACGACGACACGGTACCGTCAATGTTGCAACCGAGACAGACATTCCCGCCCGCAGCGGCCAGGATGCTCCCGGTACCGGTCCTGATCAGACTACCGGGCGTCAAAATAAAATCGCCTGTCCCCCGGACGGTCGCCAGCGGATTGGCTGCCGCAAGATCGGCCCCTGCCGCCAGCCTCAGGGTGCCCGAATCACCGCTGGCGAGGCTCCAGAGCGTGGGGTTGGCGCCGCCGTCGCTGACAAATCCGTCACTGATCGAGGCACTCACGATGAGATTACCAGCGGCGCGCAGTGTGAGATTGATGGGGGCACCGCCGGATGAGTTGATGGCCAGCGCGTTCAAATCCAACACGGAGCCGACTGTGATGTCACCGGTGCTGGAAATGTCGATACCGGGACGCACCTGCACCGTGAAATCCGCATTCGTCGGAGTCACCGTGGCACTGATGTCGGCAATATGAGTCGCGAAGTCCTGCAGATCGGTAGCCAGCGTGGCTGTAGTCAGATCGCCGCTATCGCCGACATTACTGACCGAGGAATAACTGCGAACACCTTCGACGATCAACGTGGCGGGAGCCGTATGCTCGATCGTCGCCAGGATCGGATTGATCCGGACTGTACCGTTGACCGCGTCGTAGCCGGCGCGCAACGTGATCTGGCCATCGGGATCGACACCCGGATTGTTCGAAGTCTGAGACTTGCCGCGCGGATCGAGAATTGCGCCCGACGCCAGTGTTATGTTGCCGGCTTGCGAGCCGAGCGTGATATCGCCGCCGCGGGCGATCGCATCGTCCGGCGCCTTGGCATAAGCGGCGCTGATCAGCTTTGAACGCGGCGCGAGGGTCAGGTCGCTGTTTGCCCAGAGCGAGATGGTGCCACCGCCGGCGACCATCTGGTTGCCGCTCGTGTCAATGGTACCGGCGACAGTGATGCTGCCCTGATCAGCGGCGAGCTCGAAACTTTCAGCCCGGACGGAACCGCTCACAACAACCGCCGTGTCGGCGCGATCGCGGATGCTGACGGCTCCTGTGAAGCCTGCACTGCCCAATCCGAGATTCGCCACGTCAAACTGTGCCCCGTTGCCCTGCGAGTCGAGAGTGAAGCTGGCGCCGTGTTGGCCGACCGCGGCGCTGCCATTGATCGTGCCCAACACAACGTGTCCGGCGGGAGCCAGCAGGGCCAGGCTGCCCGCATCTGAGCTCACCTTGTTGTCGGGACTGCTGACACCGGAGACATTGATCAGCGAGTCGCTCGCAGCGGAGATGTTGCCGCTGTCGGACCAGAGTGTGACCTTGCCGCCGGCCGCAGCGCCATAGGTATCTGCGAACTGCTGTACGACTCCGGTTGCGTCGATGCGCGACCCCGACCCAAGAACGATATCGCCGCTTCCAATGGCATGCAGATTCAACACGCCGGCGGGCAGCTCGATCAATCCGCTTTGCGCGATTGCGACTGAACCGGCGGCGGCGGTCCCTTCGAAAGTCAGGCTGCCGCCGACTCCGGGAGCTGGCGCGATTCCCGTATCGCTGCTCGCCGTCAGGGTGACTGATCCGGTGCTGTTGGAAACCTTCTGAGTAGCTCCACTGTCTGTGCTGATATGCGCAGATTGCAGGGCGAGATTCCCCGCGCCCGCCAGGTTGAGCGATCCAGAACCCTGCGCACGGATGTCCCCCGTTGCGGTCAGCCCGACGCCACCGAACCCGGCGAGATACTTGCCCCCCGCTCCCAGATTCAACTGACCGGAACCTTTCTGTCCTGAAGCCAGCGCGATCAGGCTCAATGAGCCCGTGCCGTCCGGCGTGGCCGCAAACGGGCTGCCCGCATCAGCCCCTGACACATTGGTCAGACTGATGATCCCGGCCTGCATTGTCTTGCTACCGGCGCCGTAGCCACCGAGACCCTTTGCGTCCAGCGTAATGCTCTCGAGTACGGGTGCTCCCGTGGAATCGAGGCTGCCCAACTGCACCGTGTTGTAGAAATCAATGGTCGAATCACTGTGCAGGCTCAGATCCGTCAGTCCCTTGAGGTTTGCCAGCAAGTCAGTGGTCAGATTCAGACCTATCGTGTTCGCCGGAACATCGCCCAGGCTCACGTGACTCGAAGAGGCCGTCACGCGCTTCGCTGTCAATGACGCATCGGTCGCGACAACAGTGTCGCCGGCGGAATCGAGGGTGAGATTGCCGCCGGTGACTGAAGCACCCGCAGCGATGTTCAGCAGGGCCACCGGCGTGCTCGGCACGTTTGTTCGCAGTACCGTTATCGGATTGCCACTGCCGACCCCCAGTAGTGCGCCATCCCCGTCGATATGCAAAGCCAAAGGCGTCGAGGTCGTCGAGGCGGAATCAGCCGCGATGGCGCTGCCGGATTCGAGATCCACCTGGCCGGTGGCCGCCAAAATGATATTGGTTCCCTTCAAGGGATCGGCCGCGGAGTTCTTCAACGTCACGGTGTTGGCACTGACGGTCAATTCCGCGGTGCCGTCCGTGTCGGAGCGCCGGCCGCCGAGAATCAAGGTCGACGCCCCGAGCGCGTTGAGTGAGTCGGCTGTCAGTTGAAGCGCGCCGTCGGGCGCGGCTCCGGTGGAAACGACCTCGATCTGCTGTGCTTCGATGGCAGCGATGCCGCCAGTGCCGCTCTGCAGAATGTCTTTGCCGTTGGCGTCCTTGCCGCTGACAAACTGGGCGGCCGCGAAGTCGATCTTGCCCTTCAGCTCCATCGTGCCACTCGAAATCAGATCGAGCTGACCCGCATCCGCCGGCAGGTTGACCGTAATCGCAGTACCTGTGGCAGCGGCCTGCGCCGCCGCCGCCGCCGCGGCATAGAAGAATTGGTTGGCCGTCGTCTCGATGTATTGAGACTCGGACCGGACCACGGAGCCGGGCGCGACAATGAACGAGGACGTACGGCTGTCCAGGATGCCGGTGCCTGCCACCGCAAAACGCCCGGCCGCCAGGTAGGATCCGTCAGGCTGTTTCACCGCCGGGCCCGCGGCTATGTCACTGGAGCTCGCGGACACTTTGATCGCATAGGCGCCCGGCAGCAGCGCGTAGTGCGCCGGCAGCAGCGCATAGTAGCCGTCTGCGAGTCCCGGCACGCCTGTCAGATACACCTCACGGCCGGCTGATATGTTGGTGCCGGTGGAATACTGATAGTCGATCGGCGCGAACTGCGAGCCGAGTCCGGGGAGGATGGCGTATGAATACGAGCCGCCCGGGTTCAGTACATCCTGCGAGCCACCGGTGCCCGCCACGAATTCATAGGCATACAGATCGCCGCCGCCGGAGAGATCCACGGTCGACTGCGAGTCGGTCTTTACCACCGCCCCATTCAAAGAGACCTGCTTGCGCGGCAGCGTCGTAATCGGGCGAGTAGATCCGTCAGTTGAGTTGACGGGATAAGTCCACTGATTCGAGTTCTGAGTCGAGCCGAATGGGATGGTCATACCGTCGGCCGCGACCGACGTCAGACTGCCTGCATGCAACTCCAACACCGAGTCGCTGCCTACGACATTCAGGGCAATTTGTCCCAACGGGGCACGCAAGGTGCCGTACTGATCGATTCCCGACCCATTGATAGTGAGCGTACCCAACGCGGACAGCGGCACTGTGCCGGACGAGGTGCCCGGAAGAATGGTGACCTGGCCAGGAACATAGCTGTAACTGGTGCTCTGCGTCGGGTCCGACCCCAGGTCCGCAGGATTGATCGTGAAATCAGTGGCGGTGGTCGGATATATCTGTGTCGCCTGCAACGTCAGATGCGCGGTCGTAGCCAGGGAGCCGGCGAAATCCGTCACTGAGCTGTTGACTCCATAAGTCAACCTCAGGTCTCCGGAACTGACGAGCGCAACAGCGCCGAACCCGTTGAGGACGCTGTGCCCGACGACATCGATCTGATTGGCGGTAACCGCAAGCAGCCCATTGCCCGCTGTAGGGACGTAGGCGCGTGCCGACTCGCCCGATAAAGGTGCATCGTAATTTGCATACCCCAACGCAACGTAGGGTGCGGAGATGGTGGCCCTCGTCCCGGCAGTTGCCGCGAGTTGCGGCGCACTGATCGAAACACTGCCGCGGGCACTCAGCGACAACGCGCCATCGAGGGTGACAATATCCGCGCTTTTCAGCGTGATGTTGTCAAACCCACCATTGGTGAGCTCACTGCCTGCGATGGTCGCCTGCCCACTCAGCACAGCTCCATTGGCATCGAGTGGCAGAGAATCACCGCCCGGTGCTTTACCGGCGGTGACGATGAGATTGCGGTCAGTTGTCGGGTACACCGCGCCCGAGCCGTTGAGGTTGTAAGAGTTCGTTTTTGTGAGATCGAACAGGGTCAGCCCAACGGTGAGCGAGCCTCCCGCTGCACCTGACACCGGGGCGGCGGCTCCGGCGAGCGTGCCGTTGAGGACTATGTTCTCGCGCGCCTCAATGTCGATGCTACCGGCACTGCCCGCCACCGTTGTCGGAGTCACGCCGCGAGTGTTGATAATGTCCACAACCGCGGTCGTGCCCGAGACATCGATCACCGACCCGGACTGGGCGACGACACTGCCCTTACCGGCCTGAACAGTTATATTGCCGCCGTCGAGCACCTGCCCGGTCCGATATCCCTTCGCATTGTTGGTGTAGACCGCTGCGTAGCCCGGCGCAAGCAATTGCGCCGTTTTACCGACGAGCAACTCTTGCGCGGGCAGATAGCCATCGTCATCACCTTGCGTTGTCGTCGCGACGCCCGGTGCAACTTGCAGCGAAATGTTGCCTGCGGGTGCATCGATCTTGCCCAGGAATGTCAGATTCTCGCGCGCGGTCAGACTAACGCTGGCGCCGGGGTCGGTCAGGATGCTCTCGCCCGCGTTGAAGACCAGATTTCCGAGTCCCGGACCAGAGCCGCTGGAGCCGGAAGCTGCGAATGACAACGAAGTGGGTTTACGCTGATAGTCGGGCAGCAGCCCCAGGCGCGTGAAGTCACGCAGGTCGGTGCCCGTAGCCTGCAACAGCGCGGACTTTGTAAAGAGGAGATTCTGCTGAATGGGCTGGATGACGTTGGTTTGCGCGGGATCACCAGATCCGATCGTCATTCCGTTGATGCCGGTAATGCTGTAGCTGCTGAATCCGTTCGAGGCGAAGAAGTTGCCCGTCAGCGCCAGCTGGCCCTGCTGCCCGGCGACACTACTGTCAACGCTGGCCCATGCGGAAGTGATGGACAGCGTGCCGCCATTGCTTAGGCTCTCACCTAGAAGGGTCCCGCCGAGTTGGACTCCACCCGTCGCCGGGCCCGCGCCCGCGCTGGAATAAGTACCTGTTTTCAATGTGATGGAACCACCGGTTCCGGCAACTACAGAGTTCCGATCTGTTACCCAACCACCGCCGGAGACATCGATGAGACTGCCGGCGCCCAGCACAATGTCATTGTGAAGATCTTGACTGCTCAGATTCACGGACGCGGTCTGCATCGAGACGCTGCCCCCGTCGTAGAGCGTCGGCGCCGTTTTCTGGTCGTTACCGAGTAGCGGCGAGTCGTTCACCCAGGTCCCGCGCACATCAATTTGCGCGCCTGGCGCCAGCGTGATGTTGCGATCTGCTACCGGATCTCCGGTCAGATTGTCCGTTGACAGTGCGTATTCGGTTGCGACCGTCACCGTGCCACGCGGAATCTGGATATTCCCGGATATCGCAACCGATGCGGCATGAAGGGTCAGAGAGCCATTGCCGGCCAGCGTAACCGGGCTGTCAGCATCAATGGTGATGGTGCCGTTGCTGTACACGCTGACGTTGTTGAAGCCGCCTTTAGCCAGGGCCTCGGGCGACAAAGCGCTGATGCCGATGTCAGCCGTCGGCAGGGCCACTGGTATGGTACCCGGTGGCGCGAAGGTGCCGAGATTGTCGGTCAAGTTATCCTGAAACACGACGCTGGGCGCATCAAAGTTCTTGAAGCCATGGGTATCGGGTGCCGCTGAAAGATCACCCAGCACCAGCGTCCCGCCCTTGGGTAGGCTCGATGGGAGCCCCGTGGATGCGCTGCGCTGGTACGGCCCCGGCGTCGTCGTGGCGAGCATCTGCCCACGCAGGTAGCTTTGCGGGGCCTTGATGTCCAACTCGCCCGCATCGGCGCCCTGAAGATATCCGGCAATCTGACCGCTCGTCTGCTTAAACGATGTCTGGGAACCCCAGCGTTGATCTGTGTATGAATAACTATTCTGAAACGCGATGTACTGCAGATCCGGCCGGGCATCGCTGATGTCGTAGACCTTGCCGTCGATACCGATGAGCTTGGTGGTCGCACCGGGACTGGTCTGGTAGGCGATACTGCCGCCTGACACGTTCTGGACCGAGCCCGCGCGGGTGATGACATCGCCCCCGGCGTTGAGCGAGATGGTTCCACCGGTAGTCAGCTTCTCCTGCACACCTCGGCCAATGGTGTTGGCGTAACGTTGCAGGGTCGCGTCATTCAACAACGGCGTGCCCTTGCCAATATCCACCGTGACAGTCTGTCCGTGGAGGAAACCATCACGCAGTATTGGATCATCCTGCAGCTCGTTCAGACCGAGCTGAATGTCAATCAGATTGCGAGATGCGCCTACCTGAACGTTCTGCAGACCCGAGGCATCAATCGTACTGCCCGAGTCGAGATAGATTTGGCCGCCGTCCGAGGTTGCAACCAAACCATGGCCCTGGATTTTCTTCACATAGTCAAACGGGTTCGCGGCCGCGTCGACATCGATCTGGCCGCCCGGCGCGATGACTTTGGCGCCATTGTTGGCGATGACTGTCTGACCGACTAACTCAACCTGAGAGCGATTGAACACTTGCGAATCGGTGACAGTCTGCTTGTCGGTGGTGTCCGCCGTTACCTGGGTGACGCTACCCGAGTTGAGATTCAGCGTTCCACCGACGTTGGGCAATAACTGCCCTTTAGGAAGGCCGGCGGCACTGCCGTTATAAAATTGGGCGTTTGGGTGCGAGGTGTCGACGTTACCGGCCACGAGATAAATCGAGCCGTTGGCATTGACCGACGTCGTGGCATTGATGGTGCCGGACTGATTGACGACCAGGCCCGCGATGGTGACGTTGCCGCGGGCCGCGGTGATCGTGCCTTCGTTTGTCGCCGTACTGTTCGCCGCCAATTGCTGTCCATCGACAGCGATGAGCAGGCCGCGCATGGACGGGTCGGTGGTCGACGCAAGGTAAACCGTCGTACCGGCCCCCATGATGGTCTGTCCATCGGGCGTGTTGATGGTGCCGGAATTCTTTACGGTGGTTCCGAGCAGCATCACTCTTCCACCATCGCTGGTGGTCAGCGTTGCACCCTGCTCAACAGTCACTCCGCCGGTCGTTCCGGTGGAATTAGCCTGAAACGCTACACCAAGCTGACCAGCTCGCGTGATGGCATCCGTATTTCCCGAGAGCACGCCATTCTTGTAGACGGTGTCGGGGATATCCAATGTGGATGCGGTGAGCCCACCGACATTCACCTGGGCACCGTTCGCAAACACGATGCCGTTCTGGTTGATGAGATAAATCTGGCCATTCGCCGTGAGCTGGCCGGCGATGGTGCTGGGCTGGCCGCTCCAGATTCGATTCAGGGTCGATGCGGTCGAGGACGGCTGTACGAAATTCACCGAGTTGCCGGCGGCGATGCCGAAATCTTTCCAGTTGAGGATCGCTGAGGTGGATGTCTGGTTCACCGTCAGGTTCTTGCCGGCGATCGTCGCGCCCGCCGTTCCGGATTGCACGAACGGCAGATTTCCGGCGTGCACACCACAAGCGCCCCCCGCGCACGGAGTCGGTAACGGACCGGCGTCCGCCTGGCGGGCCGCCGCTGCCTGCAGAATGGCAGCGACAGCCAACATGATGGCGCGATTGGGCGCAGAAAATTTGGCAGTCATGGGCTCGGCAATTTAGAGAACGCTGATGACAATCCGACGACGACAAAGAAAATCGGGGCCCTGCCGATGGCAGGGCCCCGAATGTGGGTCTTACGGACTTCTGCGTTCCGCTTTATTCAGCAATCAGACACTAGACCTTAGAACTGCAGCTGCAGGGGACCCTGCGAGTTGCCGTTGTGGCTGCCCTTGGTGATGCAATCATCATACGGGTTGCCGGCAGGAGCGCCGACGACCAGCGGGTCGAGCATCACGCCAGGAACCGAGACTTCCGTCGCCGGGTCGGTCGCTACCACGAGGAACGCGTCGATGAAGGTCTTGTTGGTGCCCGTGCCGGTGTGATCGGCATTGCGGAACTGCAGGGAGTTCGTGAAGAACAGGTCATAAGCGCCGCTCGTCACGTTGTCCGGATCGAAGGCATTGGCCACGGCGTTGCCGCAGTTCTTGGCAGTCGTGCCCTGAACCGCAACACCATTCAGAGAGGCGAAGGTGTAGTGGTCAGAAGCGCCAGGCTGGAACTCGAGGCCGAGGACACCGACAGCGCGGACGCCGGCGGTATTCGCGTTGTTCAACGCAGTCTTCACGTTGCCGTTGCTGGACTCGGCGCAATCGCCGCCCGTGGTGTTGTCATAGCTGCCCGAACCGTGCACGGCAGGAGCGCCGCAGTTGCCCTTCGAAGTGGCAATGACGTTCGGCGGAAGCGCGCCACCCGAGGCAACCGCACCCGGGTTGCTCAGGAAGTACTGGTTGTACGCAGCCTTGGAGCCGGATCCAGCCGCGCGATTGATGAAGGTGATCGGGCCGGCAGGCAGCGGGTTGCCGGCGGCATTCATAAGCTGGCTCCAGTCCGTGTACGAGCCGCTGTAGATCGCAGTGATTTCGGCCTTTGTGAAATTCGTCTTCTGAGCGGCCAACAGGCTGTTGGTCGCGACGCCGAAGACGTTTTCGTAGATCGGCTGCTGGGTTATGGCGGTCAGCTCGGAAGCCTTGATGGCGGTCGAGCCTGAGGGAACGTTGACGCCGGAGAACAGGCCGATCTCTTCGTCGGACAGACCGATGAGCGGAGCGTTGTTGACGGTCAGCGCAGCATTCGTGACGGTGAACTGTGTGGCGCTGCCGGCCGGGCAAGCGGTCGAGTTGTTCAGGAACTGCTGAACGTCAATCAGGTGCGAGCGAACGAGACCGTCGATGCCGTTCTTGAACGTGCCACCGTTGTTCGCGTAGGTGATGTAGGCCTTCTTGCCGACCAGGTTGGCGGGCATGGCAGTGCCGTTCGGCAGCGTGGTACCGATCGTTCCGAAGACAGCGCGATAGTTCGCACCCTGCGTGCCGCAGGCGGCATCGGTGTAAACGTCGAAGGTGGTCATCAGCTTCTCAGCGAATGCCAGGAAGGCACCGCCCTGAGCGGACCCACCACCGATGTTGATGGTGATATCAGGGGCAACGGTCGGGCCGAACGCGAAGGCCTGGGAGCCAACCGCGAGAGCAACAGCGGCGGCGACCAGACTGACTTTGGTTTTCATGGTATGCAAATTCCTATGAAGTCAATGGATTGGGGGGTTTCAAGGGCCAGGGCAGGTAGGGCTCCGCATCCAGCGAAGCCCTACGAGTCCATTTAGGCAGCAGCGCCTGAGAACGAAACGTCCGTGCCGGACTTGCCGCGACGGGAAATGATTCCCATCAGAGCCAGGCCGGAGAGCAGCAGCGTCACGGGCATCGGCAGCGGCGTCGGGATCGGGGAGGTATAGGTCAGCGTGTCGCCGACGAGATTCCAGGTTCCGTAGGTCGCGACAGTGGCCTTCACCAGGTTGGAAGCGGTGGCGGTGAGCCGGTAGAACGTCTGGGCAGTGCCGACGTCAGCCAGCGTGTTGGGCCAGCCGCTGGCGATCTGGAACTGGGTGCCGAAATAGGCATCCGGGTTCGCGTTCGGGCCGGAGGTCGTGACGAACAGCGACGACGTGGAGGTCGTGGTCGAACCGTTGACCGCGTGGATGTAGCCGTCAACGATATTGTTGCGGACCTGTTGATTGGTGGTGGACCCGACGCTGCCCGAGCTCGTTCCGGTCGGAGCGGTTGAGGTGATGAGACCACCGTTGCCGGGGTCTTTTCCGATGGTGTTGAAACCAACTACGTTGTACTGAACCTCATCCGAGCCCGTTGTGGCCTTGAAGGCGGTCCAGTTAGCGTCGCTGGCGAGGCTGATCGACTGAGAACCATTGGCGTTGAACGTGTTGAAGTGATTGCTTGCATCGCTCGCGCTGAGGTCGAGCACGTAGTCGGTGCCGGCCGTCAGATCGACGACGTTGAGGAAAATCGAGCTGTTGCCCGTCTGGCCGTCGGCGAGGTTCGTGTTGGCGAATACCGAGCCGCTGGCGGCGAGCACGAGCGCGCCGGCGAGCAGCCTGGTGGACAGATTCAATTTCATTGCGGAGCTCCCATTCAAATGATGCGCGCGGGCGCGCTGGAGAAAATTTCCTGAAAGACGCAATGCTTCCCGAGGTTCACACGGGCAGTCCGTTTGGCCCGGTCGGCGTTGCAGGAAGGGATGCTGAAGGAGCTTCGTGGCGATTCCGTGACGGAAGTTTTAAACAGTATTCGCTGAGCGTGATCCAACAGACGGATTTTTCACGCTCGATGTCAGACCACTGACGAGTGTCTTACGTTTGTGCGCGGCCGCGGTGGGCCGTAAGACGTTCGGCCACCGCGACCAACAGTGCGATCAACAGCAGGCTGTCGATGGATCCACCCCCACCGCCCTTGGCCGGCGGATTGACGGTGACCGTAACCGACTGTGATGCCTGGCCCCCCTCGCCGGTGCAGGTCAGGGTGTACGTCGTCGAGGTCGTGAGCACAGGGGTCGTGAATGAGTCTTTCACTGTTTGTGAGCCGGTCCAGCCACCCGTGGCCGTGCAGTTCGTTGCATTCTTGACATCCCAGCTCAAAGAGCTCGTCTTACCGGAATCGATGGTGGTCGGATTGGCGGCGAAGGTAATCACCGGAGCTGCCTGAGTGGCTGCCGCCGTCAACAGGTATGTACCAGCTTTATCGGTATCCGCCGGGCGCGCGAGTACGTTGACGAAGTAGTTGCCCGCCGCAGCCGTGAGACTGAGCTTGCCGAGGGTGTTGATGGAGCCGATGAGATTGCCCCCTTGAGTCACCGTGACCACAAAGCTCTGGAAGGGCGAGGGGAATGCCAGATCGGTCGCGACGATGTCGTAGCTGCCCGCGGCCGTGATGGATAGCTTCTCGCTGCTCGATGCCGCGCCAACCGGCTGAGCCATGTCATAAAGAAGCGATGTACTGCCGCTGGCGGTCACATTCACATCGAAGAGCCCACCCAGAGTGGCGTCTGCCTGCGCAATGACCAACAGGGTCAAGGGACCCGCCGCGCCATTCAGAGCAATAGACCCAGTTGCGGTAATCGGGGTGCCAATGACAACCCCACCCTGAACGGCGGCCATCCTCACAGCGGTCAGAGGCACCGGCGCAGAGAAGTTCTGCAGATTCGCGGTGTACGCGCCAGCGGAGGACAGGCTGGTATCAAAGCTGAACGCTGTCGAGCCGGATGTTGGATCCGCGACCGCACGCGCGAGTGACATTTCCGCTGCGCCTCCTTGCGGGGTCAACTGGATCGAATAACTGCCTGCTGATTGAGCCGCCGGCGTGGCCACCGCATATACGTCGTAGGAACCGGCTACGGCTGTGAACGACGCAGATCCCGCTGCCGCCAACGACTGCGCGACCTGGCCGTTCGAGACCACGACGCTTTGCAACTGGGTCAGGGCTTCCGGGTACTGCAGGTCGGCCAGGACGAAAGTATGAGGGCCCGCGGTCAGGGTCTGAGTACTCACCAGAGTTGAATTGCCCACAGGGACTGTTTTTGCGTAGGTGGGCGAACCGCCGCCAGCCGGCAGCACCGTGGCCGAAAAGAGACCGGCCGCGGCGGTCGGATCGGCCTGTCCGATTGCAAATATCCGGTAGGTCACTCCCGGCTGCAGGGTGGCGGAGCCCTGCAGGCTCTGCGAGCTGTCAGGAAGAGTCAGCACCGGCGTGGGGACGCCCTCGGACAGGATCGCGAGGGTCAGCAGCGACAGGCTGTGTGGGAGGTTCAGGTCCGACAGGGTGACCTGGTAGATCCCGGCTGTCGTGACGGTAAAGCTGTCATCCAACACGGCCGTGCCAGTGGCGACCTGCTGCGCCGGCTGGCCGATGACACCGGAGAAGCCATACAGCAGAGTTGCACCGTCGGCACTCGTCACTTTGATGGCGACGGAGCCGGAACCCGGAACCGGCCCCGGCACTCCGACGACGTGCAGGCTGTAGCTGCCGGCAGCAGCGGCAGTGAATTGCAGCGTGCCCGCAGCCGTCAGCGGCGTTCCCACGAGTTCCTTCGTGTCAGCCAGAGCCATTTTCACTGAGGCCAGCGGCGCGGCCGGTGTCTGCTGTGCGCCGATATCGCTGAGGGTGACGGCGTATGTGCCAGGTGCCGTGATATCGAACTGGAACTCCAACGGCTTGCCGATGCCGGCGGTGGCGATCGTGCGCACGTCATTGAGCAGCAAGGTGCTGTCCGCCAGCGCCGAGCGCAACGGCAACAGGCACGCAACCAGGCAAACCAACAATACGGACAGCCGCGAACGGGCCAACAATTGATTCTTCAAAATCCTCTCCTGGGAAAAACTCACGGCCTTCGTCGGGACCGTTTTGCAGTAAAAGGCCTTCAGCCCGTTTGTTTGCTGGCCGCCAGCGCCATGCGGGCATCCTTCGCCCATGGATAAGGGGTATCCCCCGCGACCGCCGCCTCGAGATTGGTGCGGCCGCGGGCCTTCTCACCGGTCTGCAGTTGCACGAGACCCAGGTGATAGCGGAATTCCTTGTTGTCGGGTGCCTGCTCCACGGCATGTTCCAGTGGAGTCAATGCAGCCGTGAATTCACCACGGCGATAGCGGACCCAACCATACGTATCGAGCAATCCCGGTTGCCGGGACGTGGCGAAATCGGCGCTGAGATCCCTGGCCCGGTCCAGACTAGTGCGGTCGGTCCGATGGTCCACCAGGAACACTGCAAGATTGTTCGCGACTGTAGTGTTGTGAGGCGTCAGTCGGTACAACGCCTCGTAGTGGTTGACGGCCGCATCGATGTTTCCCTGGCGGACATACAATGCCGACAACTCGTTGACCAGCTGCAGTGAGGTCGGAGCGAGCTTCAGCGCCGATTCGTAGGTCGCGATCGCAGCGGGAACGTCACCGTTGGCAGCTTGCGCCAGCCCCAGATTTCTGTAGGACGGCCACCACTTCGGAGCGAGTGTAATCGTCTCGTTGAACGTGGCGATAGCCGCCGGCAGTTGGTGGTTCGCGGCCAGGAGCTGTCCCAACAGGTTGCGGGGCGCGGGGTCACGAGCGTCCATATCCTTTTCGATGGCCGCTTTGACCAGCGCAATGGCATCCGCCTGCTGACCCCGGCTCATCTGCAATTGCGCCAGCGCAGCCAGCGGCTCCATCAGTCGGGGTTGCAGGGTGCGGGCTCGTTTGAAATCAGCGGCCGCTTCATCGAGCTTTTTGCGCCCTTCATCGGCCTGCCCGGCGAGGTACGGCCCGAGAGCGCCTTTGGGTTGCAGAATTTCCAGATCGGCCGCCGCCGTGCGGGCGTTATCAAACTGGCCCGCGTCCAGGTAGGCATGGGTGAGCGCTTCGCGCACACCGACGTTGTCCGGATTCTGTCGCACTGTAGTTTGCAACAGCTTGATCGCTTCTGCGCTGCGGTTCGTACCGGACAGCAGGCGAGCCAGCTCGACGTTGAGTGAGAGATCCTGCGGGGAGATATCGAGCGCCGCACGCAGCGACTGTTCGGCGAGCGAGTTCTCACCACGCAGCAGATATGCGTTGGCCAAGAGACCCTGCACGCGCGTCGCATCTGGATGATCGCGCAGTACTGCGCGCAAGTCCGCGATCGCTGCTGCGGCATCCTGACGCTTCAACTCAATCTGACCGCGGATCATGCTCGCATCGGTGTCATGCGGATCGAGCGCGAGCACTTCCTTCGCGAGCGCCAGGGCGCGATCGTCGGCGCCGGCGGCGAACTCGATTTCGGCCGCGCGGTCGCGCGCCATCAGCCCTTTGGGTTGCTTACCCTCGCTGGCGGCAATGCCGCTGTAGATTTCGAGCGCGCCTTTCGCATTGCCCATGCGTCGCAGGTAGTCAGCCAGCCCGAAACGCAGCACGAAGTCTTCCGAATCCTTCGCGACATAGCCGCGCAACAATCGCTCGCCTTCGGCCGCCTGCCCCTGATTTGCGAAAAACTCGGCGAGCGCCAGTTTGGGCTCCGGCTCCTTCGGGCTCGCAGCGACGGCTGCCTCGAGCGCGTGACGCGCATCATCGAGCCGGTGTGCGCGCACGTAGAACACCGACAGCGCGCGCCGATAGCGCAGGTCACCAGGGCGCAGCTTCACCAACGCGAGCAGTTGCTCCTCGGCCTGAGCCGATTGCCCGGAGCTGGCGTAGAGGTCGGCGAGGACTTCCCGGAGCTCCGTCGTTTGTGGACGTTGTGCGATCGCGGCGGCGAGAAGTTTGATGGCACCCTCGGTGTCGTGGTCCTTGGTATAAAAACCGGCCCGCAGCGACAGAGCCTCTTCATTGGTCGGATCGTTCTTCAGTGCCAGTTCGGAGTCCGCACGAGCTCCGACATCATCGTTCTGTTGAGCGCGCGCGGCAGCCCGCACGGTCAACAGGCCCGCATCATTTGGATGTTTGACCAGAGCGGGCGTCACGACCCGCAGTGCCTCCTGGGGGGCACCACCGAGGACAAACAGACGGCCCAGGCTCATTTGCGCATCGAGATTGTCGGGAGACTGCTCGATCACGAACTGATACATACCAGCGGCCGCACGCGGCTTGCCGAGCTTTTCCGCGGCGTGCGCCGACATCAACACCGCGGTGACGTTTTTCGGCTCGATTTGCGTAGCGTTGCGGAATTCCACGCTGGCGTGGGCGAAGTCGCCCTTGTTGTAATACTCCTGGCCCTTGTCCAGGTGGCTCTTGAACCGGGAAGCCGCGCCGCCACAACCGGCCAGGCCCAGCGCGACGGCAACACAGACCAACGTCGTGACACGCACGCGGCCACCCGGCGCAGTACGACTCAACATGCGGATCCCCGAGACACTTTGCGTTCAGATCCGCGGCAATGTAAGCACCGCGTGTTACCAGTGCATTACATCAAATGCTGATGCCGACGAACGCGCGCACGGCTATGAACGCAAAGGTCAGTCCCAGGAACACCCGCGGCAGCAGGTGCCGCAGGTCGACAGTCAGAAGCATTTCAACTACGTAGAGCAGTATCACCGACTTTGCGACACCGGCCGACAGATCGGGCGGCAACTCGACCAGCCCCGGCAGGTTGGGCATGACCAGTGAAATAAAAATGACAATCAGGTCGAGCGTCGTCAGCTCGAAGCGACGGCCCGGGGAGGTCCAGAAGCGGATCAGGGCCGCCGCCCCGGTGATGGCTATACAGATCCACGATACGGTGTTGAGAAGCGGCGGTTTGTGCGGCATGGTCTGATCGAGGTAGACGAGCAGCACGACGCTGATGTAGGCGGCCGCACGATCGAACCAGATTGAATGCTCGCGGCTCCATAGGGTGAACACCAGCATGGCGACCAGGAGGGCAGCCGATGTCAGGCCGAGGTCCAACTTCACCTGCTGCGCGGAAGCGACCACGATGATGGCGTAAACACCGAGGCAGGCAGTCATGACTGCGAGGGCGAGTCCCGGTATCCGCGGATGAGAAAGTGCCCGCGCATAGTCGTCGCGCCCGCGGACGGTGTGCACTGGGGCTCGCTTCGGCAACGACCAGCCGCTGCTGCTCGCCCAATGCAACAGCGACAGGGCCAGGGCGCAGAATCCGACGAACGTCAGAACGATGTCGGAATCGGCATTGAACCTCAACAGGTAGGCCAGCAGGATCAGGCAAACCTGCATCATGTATATGATGAGCACGGCTTCCCGGTGCGCAAAGCCCAGGGCAAGTAGTCGGTGGTGCAGATGATTTCGGTCGGCGGCGAAGGGTGAGCGGCCCGCACGCACCCGTGTCCACATCACGGCGAGCGTATCCATGATCGGCAGCCCGAGCAGCAACAGCGGCAGAGCCGCGCTCAACGGACAGGCTTCACCCTGGGTAGCGAGCATGCCCAGGACGCCGACACTCAGGCCGAGCATCTGGCTGCCGCCGTCGCCCATGAAGATCCGCGCCGGATGTGTGTTGAATCGCAGGAAGCCGAGCACTGCGCCCGCCTGGATGAGCGCCATTGAAGTGACCGGCATGTTGCCGCTCATCGTGGCGAAGACCGCGATGGCGCACAGGCACAGCAACACCATCCCGCCCGCGAGGCCATCGAGTCCGTCCGCGAGATTGACGGCGTTGGTGATACCCACGAGCGCTACAAATGTGACCAGGGATGAGACGGCCGGCGTCAGGCTCCATCCGAAAAACGAAAGCGGGCCGACGTGCAGATTCCCGACGAACATGCAGATGCCGACCGCGATGATCTGGCCGGCGAGTTTGGTCCGATAGCCGAGCGTCACGCGGTCGTCCCAGACGCCGAACATCAGGAGCACGCACAGGCCCAACAGGAAGCCCCGCATTTCGGGCACCTGCGAAACGCTGACCATGGCCGGAATCAGAACCCCGACGGCCATGGCGAGGCCGCCGACCCGGGGCACGGGAACCGAGTGCACCTTCCGCGGACCGGGCGCATCCGTGAGTCCGAATACGGGCGCCCACCTTGCGAGAATAGGTATCAGCGCGGCCGTAACCGAGAGGGCGACAATAAATGCAAGGAACAACTGCACTGAATCCTCGAAGTTTCCAGCAGGCTAGCGTTCCGTTGCGACAGTTTGGTTAAAGAGCGGTGTTCTCTTGGTGCGTGCTACAGTCGCTGGATGCATTTAAATCAAAGCCTTTCGCGATTCCGGCTATGCATTGCGATGCTGGCCTCCACCTGGGGAGTCGCCTGCGGGGGCACAGCTCCGGCGCCTGCGCCGGCGGCCCCGGTCCCAGCTCCGGCGGCCTCCGCCCCCACGTCGGGGGCCGCTGCAGCGGAGCCTTCCGCCGCGCTACGGCACACTATTGAAAGTCGCTTTCCGGGCACGCACGTGCTCGATGTGCGTCCTTCACCGATACCGGGCCTGTTCGAGCTGTTCATGGGCGACCAGATCGTCTACGCGGATGCGACCGGAAAATATGTGCTCGTCGGCTCGATGCTGGACACCGAGAACAAGGAAAACCTGACCAACGCGAGCATGAACGACCGCGGCCGGATCGATTTCCAGACACTGCCGGTGAAAGAGGCCATCAAAGTCGTCAAGGGCAACGGTAGCCGCGTATTTGCGGTGTTCTCCGATCCGGACTGTCCGTATTGCCAGCAGTTGGAGAAGTCGCTGCTGCCGGTGAATGACTACACGATGTACGTCTATCTGTTTCCCATCGCGACATTGCATCCACAGGCGCCGGTGAAGGCACACGCCATCTGGTGCGCTCCCGATCGCGCGCAGGCGTGGCGAGACTGGATGCAGGACAAGAAGCTGCCGCCAACTAAGACCTGCAGCGGCGATCCCATTGATTCACTGCAGAAGCTCGCCGACACCCTGCATATCAACAGCACGCCGACTCTCTTTTTCGCCAATGGCACGCGACTCGCGGGCGCCCTGCCGGCCGCGGACATCGAGAAGAAGCTGGCGGAGAAATAAGGAGTTAGACAGGCTCCTTACTCGAGCTTGCGGGCCCGGCGCTGCAGCAGCTCGTACTTGCCGCGCACGGAATCGCCGTAGCGCGAGCAGAACTGCGCGAGCTTCACGACGGCGGCGCGGTATTCCTGGTCGATCCAGGAGAACTCCAGCCAGAACTCCCGCTGCGCTACCGGGGTCGTCGTGTTGCGACTGGTTATGAAGATACGCAGAGCCGCTCCCCGATGGTCGGCCAGTTCCTGCATGGCATCCTGCAGTTCTGCGAGCTCATCGAGTGCCCGGCGAGACAGGAGCCTCATGTCTGACTACGCACTCACCGCTCAAAGGTACGAAAGGTCTCGAATTCCGCGGTCGTCTTCTCGAGTTCCGTGATCACCTCGCAGTAACGCCGCCAGGCAATCCGCAACTCATCTGCTTCCTGCGGGGTGACCCGCTGGAGATTTCGCCGCACTATCCTGTGTTCCGTGTGCACCCGCTGATGAAGCTCTTCGAGCCGGTCGAGCCGATCCCAGAACTGGGTGCCGAGCCATTCCGCTCGAAGTTCTTCGGTCGCACTCATTAGCCTCACCTGTCTGTGCGTTCTCTTCGGAACGGCTGCGACGTTAGCCCAGGAGTGCTACAACCGCATTTCAACTTTGAAATCATCCGCATCATCGTAAGCTCGTGCCCGCGTAAATATCCCGCAAGCTCATACTCAGGTCCAGGGAGCGTGCTTCGACGACAGCATCCAGTGCTGTCAGCTCGATGGGACTCCATTCTTCGTCGCGACGGAAAACAATTACTTGCGGCGACCGCTGTGCGATCAACAAGTACTCCTCGAGTGTCGCTACGCGGCGGTAGTTGAGCACTTTCTCGCGCCGATCAATGTCTTCCGTGATGGGCGAGAACACTTCGACAACCACCCGGGGGTCGGTGACATAGGGGAGAGTGGGTTCCGATGCTGTACAGCCTGCAATCAGCACATCGGGGCGATAGAAGAGGTCGGTATCGTCCACGCGCAAACGCAATCCTAGATTAGATGCAATGACGGTGGCGGGTCCTGGCACGGCCTTCTCGCGCAGCAGCCCCAGTAAGTTGGCCACAATCACTTCGTGACGCGGCATCGGGGGGCGCATTTCAAACATTTCGCCGCCGATATATTCGTGCCGCACGCTGCCGCCGGTCTCGATGGCCAGGAATTCCTCCACGGTGAGTGTATGACGTTCGGCTGACACGCCCCAGCCGAGGCGGGCTTGCGCGATGGCGTCTCCGAAGTCGCCGCTATTGAGTATCCATTCGGCGAGCTCTTCGCGCTGATAGCGCGTGAGCGCGCGGATAGCCTGTTGGAGTGCCGGAATGTTGGCCGCGATGTCCGCTTGGGTGATGCGCATGATTGCTACCTCAACGTCCTTGTTGATGTGAGCAGTCTAGCCCCGCCGCCGGCTGCTGGCAGCGTCAACAGCCTGCGTGTTTACACAGAAATGCAGGGCGGCATCGCAGGCCACCGGCGCCAACTTTCGCCGCGTTTTCGCTGGGCGAGCATTTGCCGCTGGCGCGTGACGCCGTTGTCCGCATGGGCGCCGCATCGGGCACCCGCGCCCACGTTCGGCACGTTTTCGCCGGCCACGCCTTTTCGCTGGCGCGTGACGCCTACTTTTTTATTTTCGCCGGCCGCGACCAATTATCAACCGTCACTTGCCGCGCACGCGCGACGGTCAGCTTGCCCGGCACCACTTCCTTGATCACGGTCGAGCCGGCGGCAATCGTGGCGCCGGCGCCCACCTTGATGGGCGCAACCAGCACACTGTTGGACCCGGTGTGCACGTCATTCTCTATGACGGTTCGATGTTTATTCACGCCATCGTAATTGGCGATGATCGTTCCCGCCCCGATGTTCACCCGCTCACCGACCGTGGCATCACCCACGTAGGCCAGATGGTTCGCCTTCGAATCGTTGCCCATCTCGGCGTTCTTCACTTCGACGAAATTACCCACGTGTACTCTATTGGCGAGTTTCGACGTGGGCCGCGTCCGCGAGAATGGGCCGATCAGGCACTTGGCGCCGATCACCGAACTATCGAGCACACAGTTCGCGAACACCTCCGTGTCGTCCCCGATCTCACAATTGCGAATCACGCAATTGGGTCCCACGCGAACGCGATTCCCGAGCTTCACGTCGCCTTCGAGAATCACATTGATATCGAGAAAGACATCCGCTCCGTGCGTAACGGATCCGCGAACATCGAGCCGAGCCGGATCGACGACGGTCACACCGGCGATCATGAGCGCGTGTGCCGCCCGCTGCCGATAGGCGGCCTCCACCTCAGCGAGCTGCGCCTTGTCATTCACGCCGAGCACTTCGACGTTGTTGCTCGTGACGAGGGGATTGACACTCGCTTTATCCGCAACCGCCAGCGCATTGATGTCAGTCAGGTAATACTCACCCTGAGAGTTATTGTTCTTGAGCTTCTTCAGCCATTTCTTCAGGAGCTTCGCCGGAGCGGCCAACACACCTGTGTTGCACTCCTGGATCTTCAGCTCCTTCTTGGAGGCGTCCTTCTGCTCGACAACTTTCTGAACCTTCCCGCGGGCGTTGCGGATCACACGGCCATACCCGGTGGGATCCGCGACAATCATCGTCAGTAAACCCAATTCCTTAGGCCCTGAGAGAGTCAACAGTTCCTTCAGTGTCGTGGGGCTGATCAGGGGCACATCCCCGTACAGAACCAGCACGGTGTGATCATCAGGTATCTCCGGCGCCGCCTGCATGACAGCGTGACCTGTCCCGAGCCGTTCCGCCTGCAGCACCCAGGAAACCTGTTCGTCTTTCAACGTCTCGCGTACACGGTCGCCGCCGTGTCCATACACCACGTATATCGCCGTCGGCTGCAGAGCCCTGGCAGCGTTGATCACATGTTTGAGAAGCGGACGGCCTGCCACGGGCTGCAGCACTTTCGGCAGATCGGAGCGCATCCGCTTGCCTTGACCAGCGGCAAGGATCACGACGGACAGCGGGGCGGCTGTGGCGGTCGCCGATCGGGACGGGGAGTCTTTCTTTGCCATGGTCGTGCCTCAGTGGATTGAGACGGTGGTTACGTTTCCAGGGGCCCGCGCCGGTTGGGCCGGCTGGGCCTCGATCCCCTGCAACTTCTCACGCATGTGCGTGCCGATCGAGATCTGCGGATTCGAGGGCGTCTTGCCCTCCTTCGTCTCGCGCTCGCGAACCAGGGTAGCTGCCTTCTTGAAGGCGTCCTCGATGGTCTTCGTCGTGGGAACCGAGTCTTTCAGAAAGGCCTCGCCGAAGTACGTGAGATCTCTCTCATCATCGCAGCCGAAGCTGCTGTGCTCCCCATCGGAGGCCGTGATGACGAGAGTGTCGACGCCCTCGAGCGCATCGCGAAAAACACCTGAATAACAGGCTGACACAATGATGACCCGCCACTTGATGCCCGACTCTACGAGAGCGCGCTGCAGGTCGCTCGGACTCAACTGCAACAGCGGCAAAGTCCCGTTCACCACCGCGAGCCCGTCCCGCGACCCATGTGAGGTCAACATCAGCACCAGCACATCCTGTTCCACGTCCATTCGGGAGGCGATCAACTTCAGCGACTGCTGCAGGGCCGACACGGTCGCCAGCGGATAGGTGTCCCGGTCGTCATTGTCATTGATCAGGTCGACCGAGCGATCTTCCGAGCCGAAATGCTCGCCGAGCACCTGCTGCGCGAACTGCTCCTCGCGCTTGAAGATGTCCTGCTCACCGTCACCCGCGAACCCCAGGTAGAACACATTCGCGTTGGCGGGATCGCGTGGCTCCATGTGCTCCGTCGCGGCCACCAGCCTCGCGGGCTGGTCATATAAGAGTGCTTCTTCGCCGGACGTGTCGTCGGCCTGCTGCTCTTCCACATCGTCGGTGAGCCAGAGCCGGGTATCGAGGTCCAGGCTGCGCATCAGAAAAGGCGCGGCGATCACGAAAATAATCGCGACCAGCACCGACACGGCGCGTGCCGTCGTGTAGGCCGCCTGTATGACCCGCACACTGAGCAGAATCAGATACAACCGGGCCAGGACGAGCGCGCCGGCCGGATGCCTGTCGACCGTCGCGACGTCGGTCAGGAACCAGAAAACAACGAAGATGTACGGTGATACCGACAACGCCGGGATCAACAGGGAGCGAGTGTCTCCCAGGCGCGAATACGCACGGCCGACCAGCGCAATCGCAAGGAACCCGAGCAGCAGGTAGAACGACCAGTCGTACAGCCCGTCCAACCTGAGCTCCGAACCGGTCTCGGCGTGGAGCGTATCGAGCGCCCCCCACACGAGCAGGTTCAGGATGAACAGCGCGGTGAGCTGGTCAAAGGTCCGGGCGAAACGATCGGGCGCCAGGCGTCTCAGCAGGAGTAACGAAAACCCGCTCCGCAGATTCCGGAGGAGTCCGGAGCGCAGACCGTTGGACTCTGTGGGGCTCGCGGTCAGCTCCGGCGGTTGCGCAGCTTCTGAATGAGCTTGATCTGCTCGACCGCGCGCATCAACTCCGCCTGCGCCTCGGCCATGTCGATTTTGCCACTCTTATCTTTCAGCGCCTCTTCGGCGCGCTGCTTGGCTTCCTGTGCCTTGGCTTCGTCGAGGTCCTTCGCGCGAATGGCCGTGTCGGCCAATACGGTCACTTTGTTCGGCTGCACTTCCAGCGCACCACCACCAACGAAGAAGTGGTGCCGCTGGTCGTCAGGCGTCTCTACCGTCACTTCTCCCGCCCTCAGGAGCGTGAGCAACGGCGCGTGACGCGGAGCAATGCCCAGGTCACCTTGCGACGCCGGCGCAAACACCATCTTGGCATCGCCAGAGAACATCTCGCCTTCGGCGCTGACGATGTCGACGTGGATGGTGTTCGCTGCTGCCATGGTGTGAGTCTTCCTGAATGCCGTTACTGAAGGGTCTTGGCCTTCGCCACCGCTTCCTCAATGGAGCCGACCATGTAGAAGGCCTGCTCGGGGAGCGAATCGAATTCGCCACTGAGGATACCCTTGAACCCGCGGATGGTGTCCTTGAGCGGGACAATCTTTCCGTCCTGGCCCGTGAACACCTTCGCGACGTTGAACGGCTGCGACAGGAAGCGCTGCACCTTACGAGCCCGGAACACGCTCAGCTTGTCATCCTCAGACAGCTCGTCCATGCCCAGGATCGCGATGATGTCCTGCAGCTCCTTGTAGCGCTGGAGCACAGCCTGCACAGCGCGAGCGGTGTTGTAGTGCTCTTCACCAACAACCAGCGGGTCGAGCTGACGGCTGGTGGAGTCCAGCGGATCCACCGCAGGGTAAATACCCAGCGATGCAATCTGACGGGACAACACGACGGTCGCGTCCAAGTGAGCGAATGTCGTGGCGGGTGATGGGTCCGTCAAGTCGTCCGCAGGAACGTACACGGCCTGAATCGACGTGATCGAACCAGTCTTCGTGGAGGTGATGCGCTCCTGGAGCACACCCATCTCTTCGGCCAGCGTCGGCTGGTAACCTACCGCCGAAGGCATACGACCCAACAGCGCCGAAACCTCGGTGCCTGCCAGGGTGTAACGATAGATGTTGTCGACGAAGAACAGCACGTCACGGCCAACACCGCCGTCTTCGCGCTTCTCGTCACGGAAGAATTCTGCCATGGTCAGACCGGTCAACGCGACGCGCAGGCGGTTACCCGGCGGCTCGTTCATCTGACCGTACACCATCGCGACCTTCGAGTTCTCGAGGTTGTCCTTGTCGATAACGCCCGACTCGATCATCTCGTGATAGAAGTCGTTACCTTCGCGGGTGCGCTCACCCACGCCGGCGAACACCGACAGACCGCTGTACTGCTTGGCGATGTTGTTGATCAGCTCGAGCATGTTGACGGTCTTGCCGACGCCGGCGCCGCCGAACAAGCCCACCTTACCGCCCTTGGCGAACGGCACGAGCAGATCGATAACCTTGATGCCCGTGACCAGCAGATCCTGGCCGCCTGCCTGTTCGTCGAACGCCGGAGGCGCGCGGTGGATCGGCAGTGTCGAAGGAGCCTTCACGTCGCCGCGGTTGTCCTGGGGCTTACCCAACACGTCCATGATGCGGCCGAGGGTAGCCTTTCCGACGGGCACGTTGATGGGGGCGCCGGTGGCCTGCACGACCAGACCGCGCTTGAGACCTTCCGAAGCACCCATCGCGATGGTGCGAACCACTCCGTCGCCGAGCTGCTGCTGGACTTCCAACGTGAGGTCCACATCCTTCAGCTTCAGAGCGTCATACACCTTTGGAATGGATTCGCGCGGAAAGGCGACGTCCACGACGGCGCCGATGATCTGCGTGATTTTGCCTTCGGCCAGAGTTGCCATACTTTATTTCCTCAAACAGCCGCTGCGCCACCCACGATCTCCGAAAGCTCTTTCGTGATCGCGGCCTGGCGGGCCTTGTTGTAAATCAATTGCAGTTCGCCGATCAGCTTGCCGGCGTTGTCGGAAGCGGCCTTCATCGCGACCATGCGCGCGGCCATTTCCGATGCGACGTTCTCAACGGCGCCCTGATATACCTGGGACTCGACGTAGCGCATCAGCAATCCGTCGAGGATCTCCTTGGCATCGGGCTCGTAGATGTAGTCCCAATGCTCCTGCAGGTCCTTGTTGTCGACCGGCACCACCGGCAACAACTGCTCGACGACCGGCTGTTGAGTCATGGTGTTCACGAACTTCGCATTCACCAGGAATACGCGGTCGATCTTGCCGTCCCTGTAGGCATCGAGCATCACTTTGACAGTGCCGATCAGATCCTTGATGTGCGGGCGATCTCCCAGTCCCGACACGTTGGCCAGGATCGGCGTGCCGAGGCGGCGGAAGAACGCCAGACCTTTGCTGCCGAGGATCGTGAGGCTGACCTGCGCGCCCTTGCCCTGCCACTCGCGCATCAAGAGCAGAACGCGCTTGAAGACGTTTGCGTTCAAACCACCAGCGAGACCACGATCAGTGGACACAACGATGATTCCAACAGCCTTCGGCTCACGCTCCTGCAGGAATGGATGACGGTAGTCGGGATTGGCCTCCGTGAGGTGGCCGATCACGTTACGCATCTTCTCCGCGTAGGGCCGCGCCAGCTTCATGCGCTCCTGTGCGCGACGCATCTTGCTCGTGGCCACCATCTGCATGGCCTTCGTGATCTTCTGAGTGCTTTTGACACTCGAGATCTTGGAGCGGATTTCCTTGGTACCAGGCATGGGTGCTCAGCTCTAGTACGTGCCGGTGGACACGAACGCTTCGATGGCCTTCTTCAGCGCAGCCTCGTTTTCCTTGCTGAGCTTCGGAGTGGCGTTGATGTCGTCCAACACCTGCTTGTGATTGGACTTCACGAAGGACTGCAGTCCGGTCTCAAAGTCGGTCACTTTGTTGAGCGGCACCTTGTCGAAGTAACCGTTGTTGACCGCGTAAATGGTCAGAGCCATTTCAGCGACCGACATCGGCGCGTACTGCTTCTGCTTCATGACCTCAGTCGTGCGCTGACCGCGCTCGAGCTGACGACGGGTGGCTTCGTCGAGGTCCGATGCGAACTGGGAGAACGCCGCCAACTCACGGTACTGAGCGAGCGCGAGACGAATACCGCCACCCAGCTTCTTGATGATGTCAGTCTGGGCAGCGCCGCCGACGCGCGACACCGAGATACCGGCGTTCATCGCGGGACGAATACCGGCGTTGAACAGGTCGGTTTCCAGGAAGATCTGACCGTCGGTGATCGAAATGACGTTCGTCGGAACGAACGCGGTCACGTCACCCGCCTGCGTCTCGATGATCGGCAGTCCGGTGAGCGAGCCCGTCTTACCCTTCACCCGGCCTTGGGTCACCATCTCAACATACTCTTCGTTGACACGAGCGCTGCGCTCGAGCAGACGGGAGTGGAGATAGAACACGTCGCCGGGGAACGCTTCGCGGCCTGGCGGGCGGCGGAGCAACAGGGAGATCTGGCGGTACGCGACGGCCTGCTTGGACAGATCGTCGTAAATGATCAGGGCGTCTTCACCGTTATCCATGAAGTACTCGCCCATCGTCACGCCAGCGTATGCAGAGATGTACTGCAGAGCGGCCGGATCAGACGCGGATGCGGCAACAACAATCGTGTGCTTCAGAGCGCCGTGCTCTTCCAACTTGCGCACGACGTTGGCAATGGTCGACTGCTTCTGACCGATCGCAACGTAGACGCACTTAATGCCGGAGCCCTTCTGGTTGATGATCGTGTCGACGGCCATCGCGGTCTTGCCGGTCTGGCGGTCGCCGATGATCAGCTCGCGCTGTCCGCGTCCGATCGGGACCATCGAGTCGACGGCCTTATAACCCGTCTGTACCGGCTGGCTGACTGACTTACGATAAATGACGCCCGGAGCGACGCGCTCAATGGGAGACGTGCGCGAGGTATTGATCGGGCCCTTGCCATCGATCGGCCGTCCCAGAGCATCAACCACGCGGCCGAGCAACTCGGGACCCACCGGCACTTCGAGGATGCGGCCCGTCGTCTTGACGGTGTCGCCTTCAGACAGGTGTTTGTAGTCGCCCAACACGACCGCGCCCACCGAGTCCTGCTCCAGGTTCAGCGCCAGTCCAAACGTGTTGCCCGGGAACTCGAGCATCTCGCCGTAGCGCGCATCGGCCAGGCCGTGAATGCGGGTGATGCCATCGGTGACCGATACGATCGTGCCGATGTTGCGGGCTTCCGTGACACCTTTGAAGCTCTCGATCCGCTGTTTGATCAGATCGCTGATCTCGGTTGCCTTGATAGCCATGAGTTGTCCTATTACGAAATTTTTAAGCAGCCAGCTCGTACGCGATGCGATTGAGCCGCGAGCGTACCGAGCCATCGATGACCAGATCCCCGGCACGCAACACCGCCCCGCCCAGCAGGGACGGGTCGGTTTCACAATGCAGACGGACCTGCCGCTTCAATCGGCGCTGCAGAGCAGCCGACAGCGCGTCGCGCTGATTAGTCTCGAGCGCAGCAGCCGATGTCACGGTCACATCCACCACACCCTCAGCTTCGTCCTTCAGCTCGTCGAACAGAGTCGAAATCTCGGGGAGGTAGGCGAGACGCCGGTTCTCCGCGAGCGTTTGGATGAAGTTGCGGCCTTGCTCGTTGAGCTCGGGACCGGCCAGGTCGATGACAAACTTGGCCAGCTCCGCGGTGGTGACAGCCGGATGACCGAGCAGGTTGTGCACACGCGGATCCTTCACAACAGCGGCAGCCCGCTGCAGCGAGTTCGACCAGGGACTGAGAGCTTTGTGGCCCCGGGCCTCTTCAAACGCCGCTCGGGCGTACGGTCGTGCGACTGTTATTTTATCAGCCATGTCAGTCCTAGATCTGCGTGGCCAGCTTGTTGAGCAGGTCCGCGTGAGTCTGCGGATTGATCTCGCGCTCCAGCACCTTCGAGGCGGCGCTTACCGCAATAGTGGCCACTTCACGGCGCAGCGCTTCGCGCGCGTGTGAGGTTTCCAGCTCGATCTGCTGTTTGGCCTGTTCGACCAGGCGCGCACCTTCGGAAGTGGCCGTGCCCTTGGCCTGGTCAACCAGGTCGTTGGCCTGGCGCTGCGCCTGCTCGACGATCTGGGTCGCGCGCTCGCGAGCTTCGCGGACGATGGCATCGGCACGGTCGCGCGCCTGAGCGAGCTCCTGCTGTCCCTTTTCGCCCGCCGCAAGACCGGTTGCGATCTTCTTCGCGCGCTCTTCCATCGGACCGAGAATCATCGGCCACACGAACTTCATCGTGAACCAGATGAGCACGATGAAAACGATCATCTGGACGACGAGCGTTAGATTGATATTCATCTATCTATGCCTCCCGGCTGAGCGGTCGGCCGATTTATTTCAATCCCGCGAGGAACGGATTCGCGAACGTGAAGAACAGCGCGAAGCCGATTCCGATCATGGCGACCGCGTCGACGAGCGCCGCGACAATGAACATCTTGGTCTGCAGCATCGGCGAAAGCTCAGGCTGACGCGCAGAACCTTCGAGAAAGCGGCCACCGAGAATACCGAAACCGATGGCGGTGCCCAGCGCACCCAAGCCGAAGATGATTCCGACGGCCAGCACGGTCATGGCCTGGACATGTGCAACATTTTCCACTTCAAACCTCCTGAAAAAACCTTAACTCGAAGAACTAGTGATGCTCGTGCGCCATCGCGAGATAAACGATGGTGAGCACCATGAAAATAAATGCCTGCAGCGTGATCACCAGCAGGTGAAAGATCGCCCAGACCAGCGCCAGCAGGAACTGCACGACCAGGAGGGCCCAGCCGCCGGCGGTCGACAGTTGCCCGATACCCGCGAGCGTCAAGGCCGCGAGCAGCAGGAAGATCATTTCGCCGGCGAACAGGTTGCCGTACAGACGCAGCGACAACGAGATGGGGCGCGCAACGAACGGGACGACTTCGAGAACCAGGTTGGCCGGGATCAACAGCACTTTGACGATTGGATTTTTGGCGCTGAAGGGTTGCAGCGTGAACTCGCTGATGAAGCCGCCCAGGCCCTTCATCTTGATGCTGTAGTAGATGATGAGGACGAAAACCGTCAGTGAGAGAGCGAACGTGACATTGAGGTCGGTGCTGGGCACGACCTTCAGATGCTCGAAGCCCGCGCCATGAGCAATCGCCGGCAGCAGATCCACCGGCAGGACGTCCATGGCGTTGAACAGCAGCACCCAGCAGAAAATCGTGAGTCCCAGCGGAGCGATCAGCGCGCTGGCCTTGTGCGAGAAGGCGCCTTCGACCTGCTCATTGACCTTCTCGATCAGCAGCTCGATGAAATTCTGAAACTTGCTCGGCACGCCGGTGTTCTTCTGGGCCTTGCGCGCAGCCAGATAGAAGGAGCCGCCGAACAGAACGGCCAGCAATACGGAGAAGAACACGCTGTCCCAGTGGATGACAGACCAGTCGACGATGCCGTGCGGATCCTTGTTCTGCAGGAACGTCAGGTGATGGAGGATGTACTCGTTCGCGCTCGAGGGTTGTTCTGCTGCCATTACCATCTAACTCTTTGCATTCGCGAGTACCACCAGGAACACGGCGAAGGTTGCTATGTACGCGCCAAGCATTGCCTGCGGCACAACCTTCATCGTCTTCAACACCACTACAAACAACACGATCACGACGGCGACCTTGGCCGCCTCCCCGGTAAAAAACGCGCTCAGCGCGCGTTGCGGGCTCATGGAGGCCTCCTTACGGAATGCCACCAGCGCCATCGCCAGACTCGCTACGCTGCTGATCCCGCCTCCCAGCAGCGCTGAGACCGCGGCACGTGAGTCGGCGATTGCCCAACTCACCAGCGCGCAGAGCAGAGTCACGGTCGCCTGGCCCAGCACGACGCTGAGAGCCAGCCGCCGCGGATTGGGCAGGTCGATCGCGATCACCGCATTCCCGTTTTAGGGGCCCGCTCTTGGGAGGCGAACGCCGCACTCGTAGGCCCGGCCTACGCGGCCCGGACAAAAAGCCGGCGGATTATAGAGAGCGCACGCGCGGCAGTCCACAACGTAAGGCGGCCAGATTGTCCCACCCACGCGCGCCTCGTCCGACTGTTCCAGTTATGGTTGTCAGCCGACAAAAATCAAGGGCTTAGGCCCGCCAGCGCCGTTATGTCAGTGGATGTGCGCGAGGATGCCGTCGAGCTCGTCGAGGCTGTTGTAACTGACCACCAGCTTGCCCTTGCCGCCGCTGGAATGTTGGATCGAGACTCGGGCGCCGAGCTTATCCGCCAGCTCCTGCTCGAGGCGATTCACGTTGGGATCGCCGTTCGCCGCTTCTTCGACTTTGCTCGTCGGCGATTGCTGCAGGCGCCGCACGAGCGACTCCGTCTCACGCACCGACAAGCTCTTCTTGACGACAATGAGCGCGGTCTCGATCTGCTGTTTGCGATTTGACAGCGCTAGCAATGCCCGAGCGTGGCCCATTTCCAGCTCACGCTTCTCGACCCTGTCGGCCACTTCGGGTGCGAGCTCCAGCAGGCGCAGGAGGTTGCTCACGCCCGCCCGGGAGCGACCCACGGCATCCGCTGCCTGCTGATGGGAGAGCGCGAACTCATTGATGAGTCGCTCCAGTGCGCGAGCTTCTTCCAGGGGATTCAGATTCTCGCGCTGGATGTTTTCAATGAGCGCGACCGCGATAGCCGCTTCATCGGGGATGTGGCGGACGACGGCCGGAATTTCGGTGAGCCCGGCAATCTGCGCCGCACGCCAGCGGCGTTCGCCGGCGATGATTTCGTAATGCTGCGAGGGTCCAGCCCCTTCAATCGGTCGCACGACGATGGGCTGAATGACGCCCTGCGCCCTGATGGAATCGGCCAGCTCCTGGAGCGTTTCCGGCCGCATGTCCACACGCGGCTGATACTTTCCGCGCTGCAGAAGGTCGAGCGGCAGCTTTGCAAGCTCTTCACCAGGCGGGCCCGCCGGCGTGGTGGCAGGTGCGTTTGCAGAAGGTGACGCAGCCGGCGCGGGGCGTGAGGCACCCAGCAGGTCCGCGAGCCCCCGGCCCAAGGTGGGTTTTTTATTGATCATTCCGTGATCATAGCGAATTGGGCCGACGCGACCACTGGCCGAGTGCTCAGCCGCCGGAGTGGGCTCGGGTTGAGTCCTCGACTTCCGCCTCGGGCGGCGTGCCGTCCGACTCGCCGGCCTGCGGCTCGGCGGCGCCTCCGTTGGTTGCCGCTTCAGCGGCCGTTGACTCCGGCGCGATGGCAACACCACCACCGTTGTCGCCGGTCGCCACCGTGGCTGTCGCCGCATGCGCTACGTTTTCATGATCCTCTTCTTCACGGCGGATCATTTCGCCGGCCAACGCCAGGTAGGCCAACGCGCCACGCGACTCCCGGTCGTGAAACAACACGGGCTTGCCGAAAGAAGGGGCCTCCGCGAGCCGGATATTCCGCGGAATAATCGTCCGGAACACCTTGTCGCCGAAGTGCATGATGAGCTGCGCACTGACCTCGTTCGCGAGGTTGTTTCGCGGATCGAACATCGTGCGCAGAATCCCTTCAATCTCGAGGTTTTCATTCACCGCGCTCTTGATCTGCTCGATCGTGCCGACGAGGGCGGACAATCCCTCCAGCGCGTAGTACTCACACTGCATGGGAATCAGCACGCTGTCAGCCGCAACCAGTGAGTTCACTGTCAGCATGTTCAGTGCGGGCGGGCAGTCGATGAGAATGACGTCATATGATTCGCGCAGCGGCGCCAGCGCGTTCCGTAGCTTCGTCTCGCGGCCCGCCATCATGGTGAGCAGACGGACTTCGGCTGCGGTCAGGTCCTGGTTGGCGGGCAGCAGATCGAAGCCACCCGGGTCCACCCGCACCAGTGCGGCGCCGATCTCGACTTCGCCCAGCAGTACATCGACCGAGCTCGATTGCAGCTGGGATTTGTCGACCCCACTTCCCATGGTGGCGTTTCCCTGCGGATCCAGGTCGACCAGCAGTACCCGCCGCTTGGTTGCCGCCAGCGAGGCGGCCAGGTTTACCGCGGTGGTCGTCTTGCCGACACCACCCTTCTGATTCGCAACCGCGATGACCCTCTTCATGGGGGAGAGTGTACGCGGCACGCGGCCCCGCCGCCTGCAAGGCTGCGTCGTAGAAGTTGCTCTCCAGAGCGACCTGGTGAACCATTCATCGCACGAATGGGCCCAAAGTGAGACAGACCATGCAAGTAGAGCTGGATCGAGGCGACCTCCGGATCCTCGATGTGCTGCAGGAACACGGGGATCTGTCCGCGGCGGATGTCGCCGAGCGGGTCGGGATGACCCCCTCCACCTGCTGGCGGCGGGTGAGCCGGCTCCAGGAGCTGGGCGTGGTCAAAAACCGCGTCGCCGTCCTGGATCGCGAGAAGATCGGATTGAATGTCCTGGTGTTCTCGCGCGTGAAGCTCGCCGGTCACGGCCGGGACGCCCTGTTGAAATTCGAGCAGGCGGTACGCGAGCATCCGGAGATCCTGGAGTGCTACACCATGATGGGCGAAACCGACTTTCTGCTGCGGATCGTGTGCCGCGACATCAAGGCGTATGAAGCCTTCTTTCTCGATCACCTGTCGAGATTTCCCGGGGTGCAGGAGGTGAATTCCTCCATTGCGATGGCGGTCGTGAAGGAAACCACCGCGCTGCCACTCAACACCGCGGCCCGTTAGCCCGTTTTGAGCACCACCACGCACCGTGCCTCATTCAACCCCGGAATGCTCAGCTCGCGGCCGCCCGGTTGCCGCCAGGATGCGGGCAGGCCATCGATCTCGGTCTGCGGCCATTTACCTTTCATCGCCAACACCTGCGTTTGCGAGCTGCACAACGGAGCGACCTGGGCAACCAACTCCGGCAACGGCGCGAACGCCCGCGCAACTACAGTGTCAAAGGTGCGACCTTCGATGGTTTCGACGCGGCCATGCAAGCCCTCGACATTAGCCAGGCCGAGGGTGCGTGCCGCGTGCTGCACGAAGCGGATCTTCTTGCCGTTGGAATCAATGAGCGTAAAGCGCCGCTGTGGGTTCAACACCGCCAGAGGCAGCCCCGGAAATCCCGCACCCGTGCCAACATCCGCCACGCTCGTGCCCTGCAGGTCGGTATGTATGGAAAGACTGTCGAGCAGATGATGAGTCAACATCTCATCGCGATCGCGGATGGCCGTGAGGTTGTAGGTACGATTCCACCGCTCGAGCTCATCCAGCAGACGCAGGAGCCGCGCGGCGTCCGCTGCGGTGAGATCGACTCCAAGCGTCGCGGCGCCGTGTGCGAGGCGTTCGGCCGTGCTCAAAAAGGGCTCCAATGAGACTGCTGCTCGTTGAAGATGATGCCATGATCGGCGAAGCGCTGCGGACGGGCCTGCGGCGCGATGGCTTTGCCGTGGACTGGGTGCGCGACGGCGATTCGGCGGAGCAGGTTCTGCGCACGGAGCCGTTTGACCTGGTGTTGCTGGACCTGGGTCTGCCGCGCAAGGACGGCCTGCAGCTCCTGAAGTCACTGCGGGCGCGCAATGAAATGCTGCCCGTACTCATCATCACCGCGCGCGATGCCGTTTCCGATCGAGTTCAAGGGCTCGATGCCGGCGCGGATGATTATCTGGTAAAGCCCTTCGACCTCGACGAGCTGGCGGCGCGGATCCGGGCCCTGCTGCGGCGAAAGTCGGGGCGCACCGTGCCGGCAGTCGAGCATCTGGGCGTCATCCTGGACCCCGCATCCCATCGGGTGACCCAGGACGGGCGCGAAGTGACCTTGTCACCGAAGGAATTCGCGCTGTTGCATCTGTTGATGGAACGTCCGGGGAACATACTGTCGCGTACTCAAATCGAAGAACGTCTATACGGCTGGGGTGAGGAGGTGGAAAGTAACGCTGTGGAAGTCCACATACACGGTCTCAGGCGCAAGTTGGGATCCGACTTCATTGTCAACGTCCGTGGCGTGGGCTATCGGGTCCGTCCGGCATGAATTCAGTTCGCGCGCGACTGCTCGCCTGGCTGCTCGGCGGCGTGCTGTTTGTAGGAGCCGTGGGAGGTTGGTTCGTTTATCGCAACGCTCTGGCCGAAGCGGACGTGTTCTTCGACTATCACCTGCGTCAGACCGCGCTGCTCCTGAGCGACCAGCCGGTTGAATACCAGTTGACTCCGGAAATTCCGCAGACCACGGCAGAGTACGATTTCGTGGTGCAGGTCTGGACGCTCGACGGGGTCCGCGTCTATTTGTCGCGGCCGCATGCAGTGCTGCCGGCCATCACCACACTGGGATTTTCAACAGTCAGCACCAGCGAGGGGCGCTGGCGGGTGTTTGGTGTGCAGGCTGCGACGAAGGTCATACAAGTTGCGCAGCCGATGCGCGTGCGCGAGCGCCAGGCTGTTGAGCTCGCTCTGCGAACCTTGATGCCCTTCGTGTTGTTGCTGCCGATGCTGGTGATTTTCATCTGGTTTGCCGTCGGCCATGCGCTCGAGCCCGTCAGGCGTTTGACCTCGTTGGTGCAATCCAGAAAGGTGACAGTTCTCGATCCCTTGCCGGCCGACAATCTGCCCGGCGAGGTGCAGCCACTCGTCGGTGCACTCAACGACCTGCTCGGACGACTGGGAGCTGCGTTGGAACGAGAGCGCGGTTTCCTGGCCGACGCCGCTCACGAGCTTCGAACTCCGTTGACGGCCCTGCACTTGCAGATGGGCACACTTGCGCGCGCGACAAATGAGGCGGAGCGCGCAGATGCGATGGAGAAGCTATCCGCCGGCGTGCAGCGCGCGATCAGGCTGGTTGAGCAACTGCTCTCCCTTGCGCGGCAGGAGCCCCGTGCGGACATGGCGCGCAGACGGTTGCGATTTGATGACCTGGCTCGCGAAGTCGTCGCAGAGATGATCCCCTTGGCGGATGCCCGGAAGATCGACCTCGGGATTTCCGCCTCACAGCCGGCGTATGTCCTCGGAGATTCCGATGCGCTTCGGACGCTGGTGCGAAACCTGGTCGACAACGCTGTGCGGTATACGCCCACCGAAGGAAGGGTGGACGTTTCAGTGCAGGACTCAGATGAGCCCGGAACCAGTCACGGTGCGGTTCTGCGGGTGGTGGATACGGGACCCGGAATTCCCCCCGATGAGCGAAAGCGCGTTTTCGACCGATTTTACCGCCCGCCAGGGACCGCGCCGCCCGGCAGCGGACTCGGGATGGCGATTGTAAAAGCCATTGCCGATGCCCACGGCGCGACCATCCTGCTCGACACCGACCCCAACACGCGTGGCCTCTCCGTCACCGTGTCCTTTCCCTTCAGCTGAGTCTCCTTCAGCTCCAGTGAGAGGGACTTCACGTCTACAACAATCCACAGAATCCGATTGATGCGCTGCAGTTAATGTATGTGTACCTGATCACATCTCTCACGGGGTCCCAAGGGTAGCTTCGCAGCGAGTTTCGGTGTGTCCGCGAACGGATTGGCGACACCGCTCGCGCGGACCTTAAAAAGAGTGAGGAACGATGGTCGCCCGGCGCATTGCGTTGGTCAAACCGGCATCTGCGGCCGACGAAAAGGTCACGCATGCGCTGCAATTGTTTGACTCAATCCTTTGGGCCTTCCAGGGCACGAGCAGCCGTACCAGCTGGACGGTCGTCGCGCCCGACGCTGCCGATGTAATCGTTGTTCACGAGGCCGATCCCGATGAGCAGATTGCCGCCTGGCGCTTGCAAGGCAAGCTCATCGTCGAGTTCGCCGTCGCCGAACCGACTTCCGCCGCTCTGGTTTACCCCTTCCGGGCCGCCCAGGCCCTGGCGCTGCTCGAGCGCCTGGATACGCAATTACAGGCACAGGGTGAACCGCTGCCCCCGAAAGCCAGTGCCGCCGACCCCTGGAGCTTTGTCGAGACCCTGCGGACCATCCGGGAGGTTCAGAACAGCGAAGCCTGGTTGGTTGCCCGCGATGGCAAGGTCGCCTCGCTGTGGCTGCGCGCCGACGGCGGGATGTACGCAGCAGAACACGCCACCGTGCAGGCTATCCGCCGCGGCACGATGCAGCTAGCCACCCTCAATTTGCAGAAAAGCCCGTTTCCCGAGGGCGGACCTACGCCACGGGCCGGCACCGAGTTGAGTTGGTTCGCCGCCTATCACGCGAGCGCCGCGCTGGCACCCTGGCTGAACGCGGCGACCCGTTACCGGGTCACCCGCTGGCCCAATTTTGGTTTGATCCGACCGCTGCCGTCCCATATTCGCGTGGCGGCGGCACTCGCCTCGATGCCCGCGCGCCCCGACGAAATTGCCGCGCGCGCCAACGTGTCACCTGAGGAAGCCATTCGAACACTCAACGCGTTGGCCGCGGCCAACGTGGTGCTGGGGGTCGAGGCCGAAGTCGTTCCGGTAAAGAAAGCACCCACACCGGCCGTCCAGCCGCGCGGTGGCTTTACTTCATTCCTGCGCAACATGCGCAAACACCTTGGGTTGGGGACCTGACTGTGAGTAATGAGCAGGAGCTCAAGATCGTGTTCACCGGCCCCATGGGCGCCGGGAAAACCACGGCTATTCGCTCGATCAGCGATATTCCGCCGGTCTCAACCGAGGTCGACAACACGGATCGCGCAGCGTGCGACAAAGACTCCACCACGGTTGCACTCGACTACGGCCAACTCGCACTCGAAGACGGTACGGCGGTCCGGTTGTACGGCACGCCGGGCCAGGAACGCTTCTCTTTCATGTGGGAGATTCTCTGCGCCGGCGCAATCGGCGTGGTCCTTCTGATTGATGGATCGACTCCGACAGCGCTCGAGGACCTGCGTTCGTACGCGCAGGTTTTCCACCGCATCAATCCCGACCAACCCTTCGTCATCGGAGTTGGCCGCACCAGCTCTGAAGACACCGGCCTTCTCGATCGCTACGCGCAATCGCTCGCCGCCAGCGGAATTGTCGCACCCGTATTCGATGTCGACGTCCGCAAGCGCGAGGATGTACTGCTCTTGATCGAAACATTGCTGTGCATACTCGAGACGCAAGTGCCGGGGACGGAACATGCAGTCCACTAATCCACGGTCGACTGCCGCTCAGGAGCAGCTCGCAGTGTTTGTGGCTGCCAATCCTGACGTCACGCTCGCGCTGGTGACTTCCAGCGATGGATTTGAAGTTGCGGCCCACCCGGCCCTGCCGGTCGCGCAGCGAATCGCCGCAATGAGCAGCTCGCTGCAGGCTCTGTCCGAGGCCATCGCGCGCGAAGCCGGCCGCGGCCGCAGCCGCAATCTCATCATTGAAACCGACAACGGGACGATCCTGGTGCTCGGTATACCCAACACCACGCCGCGCCTGTCACTCGCGGTCATTGCCTCCGGCAGCGAGGTCCTGGGGCGCCTGTTATGGGCGACACGCAACTGTTGTGTCGCCCTCGAGAACAACCTGAAATCTCAACTGAAGTAAGTACTGGAGTCTATTATGGCAACCGTCAACGAATCATTGAATTCACTGCTGCGCACCGACGGTGCGCTGGCCGCCGCGCTGGTTGATTCCAACAGCGGCATGATGCTGGGTGGGGTCGGAACGGGCATGGACCTGGAGCTGGCGGCGGCCGGCAACACCGAGGTCGTGCGCTCGAAGCTGAAGACCATGAAGAGCCTGGGCCTCAATGACAACATCGAGGACATGCTGATCACGCTCTCCAAGCAGTATCACATCATCCGCCCGGTGCAGGCCAAGACCGGCATTTTCATTTACCTCGTGCTGGATCGCGCCAAGGCCAACCTCGCCATGGCCCGCCGCGCCTGCCAGGACTCCGAAACCTCACTGTCGTTCTAGAACTCAACACTGCAAAGGGATAGCTGACATGGCCAACGAAAAGCAACTGCTCGAGATGTTCGGCAAGATCGAGGGCGACGTGAACGGCGTGATCGCCACCGCGGTCGTAGACCTCGAGTCGGGCATGACCCTCGCCGCCAAGAGCAACCGCTCGGATTTCGATCTCGCGGTCGCCAGTGCCTACAACAGCGAGCTGGTGAAGCAGAAGATGAAGATCATGCGCGCCCTGAACCTGAGGGCCAGCCTCGAGGACATGCTGATCACCCTGTCCGATCAGTTTCACCTGCTCAAGTTCCTGCCGGGTGGCACCTCGTTCGTCTATCTCGCGGCCGATCGTTCCGGGACCAACCTGGCGATCCTGCGTAACGCGGTGAACAAGCACATCGGCTCGCTGCCGGCGTAACCCGCGGCACCGGGGCTCGATCATGGCTGTACTCGACCCTCGCAGCGACACGGTTGTGATCCGTGTTGTGTACGATGGCGCGCCCATGGCCGGCAAGAGCACGAGCGTCGGCGCTCTCGGCCGGGGCTTGGGCTCCGAGGTCTATTCGCCCGCCGAAGTGAGCGGGCGAACGCTGTATTTCGACTGGCTGGAGTACACCGGCGGACAGTTCGAAGGCCGCCGGATCCGTTGCCAGATCATCAGCGTGCCCGGGCAGGCGACGTTGGCTCCACGCCGGCGGCGGCTGCTCGAGTCGGCGGATGCCATCGTGTTTGTCGGTGACAGCTCGCCGGCGGGCTTCATTTCGGATCGCGGTTACCTGAGCGGCCTGGCGCGCGTGTTGGAACAGATTCCCGGGCCCCCGGTGGGCCTGGTGCTGCAGGCCAACAAGCGCGACCATATCCATGCCATCCCCATCGATCAGATCCGTTCGATGATGGAATCCATGGGGTTGCGCGCCGGTGTGGTCGAATCGGTCGCCAACAGCGGCGTGGGTATCCGCGAGGCGTTTGTGTTTGCTATCCGGCTCGCGTTGGACAGGGTGCGGGAGCTGATGCGAACGAAGCAGCTCCTGCAGGCGCGACCTCAGGTCGACAGCCCACAAGAGTTGCTCGACCTGTTGAAGAAGAGTGAAGAAGGCAGCCTGGAATACGCCGCTGAGGCCGGGCTCGTCCATACGCGTGTGAGTGATGTCCGGCCCCAGTCGATTGTGTCGGACGCGATCGCACAGGCCACGCTCGAAAGCGAGCCGCTCGCCAAAGGGCACGTGCCGGCAACACCGGATGAGCGCGTCGAGAGCGGGTTGGTCTGGCCACCGGTCGATGGTCGAACGGTGCTGCACGAGATTGCCAAGGCGCGCATTCAGTTGAGCTGCTCGGAACAGGGAGACTGGTCCGGCGTATCCGAGGGACAGTGGCAGATTTATTCCGCTGCGTCTGATGTGTTTGACGACGTCAACGCCGGGAGGATGGTGCTTGTGGACGCTGCGCGGAATAACGCCGCCGCAGACCGAGGCCGATCGATAGATATGTGCGTCGCCCTGGCAAGCGACGGCTCCGGCCGTTACCGCCTCTGGCACATTACGAGGCTGGCCGAAGCGGCCATAAGTGCCTGATTTATAGAGGCTACGTAGCCTCGACGCTCTCTTAAGGGTCTCTTAAGTCTTCTGCATCAGTATAGGCGGCAGAGATTAGTGGAGACCCCCATGACTGTCAGAACCTTCGTACGGAATCAGCTTTACGGCGTGCTGCTGGGCGCAACCGTTGTAGCAGCGCCCATTGGTGCGCTATATGCGTTCGGCGCCACGCCGGCACCTGCGGCTGCCACGCAGCCGGCTCCCGTTGTACCGGCGCCCGCCACCGGCAATCCAAACGCCGTGCTCCCGGACTTCAGCACCATGGTGCAGAAGTACGGCCCAGCCGTCGTGAACATCAGTGTTGTATCCAAGGTCCCGACTTCCTACAGCCCGAATGACCAGGATTCCGACGACGATGGCGATGACGATTCCGGCCAGGGCCAGCAGGGTCCGCAGGGCCAGAACCCGTTTGGTCCTAACAGTCCGTTCGCACCTTTCTTCCGTGGCTCGCCGATGCAGCCTCCGCAGCAGGCGCCGATGCACGGTGAAGGCTCAGGCTTCATTGTCAGCGCCGACGGCACGATCCTGACAAACGCGCACGTTGTGAATGGCGCGAGCGAAGTCACCGTGCGCCTGACCGATCGGCGCGAGTACATCGCGAAAGTTGTCGGCGTCGACACCAAGAGTGACGTGGCAGTGATTCGCATTGCGGCGAAGAACCTGCCCACCGTCAAACTCGGCGACACGCACAACCTGAAGGTGGGTGAGTGGGTCGTTGCGATCGGTGCGCCGTTCGGGTTCGAGAACAGTGTGACCGCGGGTATCGTCAGCGCAAAGGGCCGCACTCTGCCGGATTCCGGTTACGTGCCGTTCATCCAGACGGACGTGCCGATCAACCCGGGCAACTCGGGCGGCCCGTTGTTCAACATGCGCGGCGAAGTCGTCGGCATCAACTCTCAGATATACACCCGCTCGGGTGGCTACCAGGGCGTGTCCTTTTCGATTCCGATCGATGTCGCCATGGGTGTCAGCACGCAGCTCCAGACCCACGGCCACGTCACGCGCGGCAAGCTCGGTGTTGTCATTCAGAACGTCGACCAGGGGCTGGCGGACTCTTTCGGCCTGCCCAACCCCGAAGGGGCGTTGGTGTCCAGCGTCGAGAAAGGCGGCGCCGCGGCGCAGGCCGGTGTCGAGCCGGGCGATGTGATCCTCAAGTTGAACGGCGAGCCCGTGAACCAATCCAACGAGCTGCCTGCGGTGATCGCGGGGCTGCAGCCTGGAACCACGGTCAAGCTGGAAGTCTGGAGGAACCACGCCGCTCGCGAGGTGAGCGTCAAGCTGGCTTCAATGGATGACAAGCGAACTGCATCCAACAAAGTCGATCAAGGCCAGTCCGGTGGCAAGATCGGTCTGGCGGTGCGACCCCTCACCAGCGAGGAGCAGCGCGAGGCCAAGACAACGGGACTGCTCGTGGAACAGGCGAAGGGTCCGGCCTTGAATGCGGGACTGCAGCCTGGTGACATCGTGGTCGCCGCCAACGGCGCTCCGGTGTCGAGCGTCGAGGATCTGCGCTCCGCTGTTGAGAAGTCGAAGAGCCACATTGCGCTGTTGGTACAGCGCGGCGAGACCCGGTTGTTTGTTCCGGTGCGCGTGGGCTGATGCTGGTGTTCCAGCGCGGGTAGACTCACTGCCCGCTGGGGCCGGCTCCCTCTACTCCCGGGGAGCCGGCCTCAACCTTTTGCGGCGAGCGCCTCTTCGAGCTCACTGGTGAGCGGCTTCAAGAAGAACGACTCTTCAGGCATCACCCGCGCCTGAATTCCCCGTTTGCGCAGCGTCTCTGACACAACCGGCCCGACCGCAGCCACTACGGTGTTGGAAAGCGCCTTGGAGACTCTCTCTGCCGGAGCGATCGCGAACAGCCGTTCCACTTGAGGCGTGCTTGTGAAGGCAACAGCGTCAATTTCACGCGCTTCCAAGCGATCGATGAGATTCAGCACTGCCTGGTCGTCCGCCGCATCGGCGTAGACGTAGGGCGCGACGACCGACACCGTCGCGCCGGCCTGCTCCAGGAAATCCACCAACGGTCGATTGGGCTCCGTCCCGTAGAGCTGCAAACCGACACGGTGTCCTTTCAGATCCTGCGACCGCAGGCTGTTGATCACGCCTTCGGTGGTTGGAATCTCAGCCGCGATGTCCGGCTTGAATCCCAACTCCCGCAGCGCCCGCGCTGGCTTGGGACCGCGCGTGATTTTGCGAACGGGCCCCAGGGCCTGCACGAACGAATCCTTCAAAGCCGGCTCATTTCGCTCGATGCACGAAAGGATGCGACGAAGGCCTTCGCCCGTCAGGAGGATGAGATCATCGCAGGCGCCGCTTGCGAATTGGCGGCTCCATTCCAAGACGGGCGCCGGATCGGGCGCGTCGAGGATGGCGACCATCGGGCAACGAACGACGGTCGCGCCGCGACGCTCGAGCATCGCGGCGAAGATCTCGACTTCACGCGTCTCGGGGATGGCGATGACGCGGTCTTTGAGCGGCTGGGATTCCATGCGGCGATATTACCCCCGTTGCCGTGGACGGCACGAACTCGCGGCGCCCTCATGGCGTGCGCTCGTCGCGGCGGTCGGCGCGGGGCTTACTCCGCAATTGCTACCGCGCCCTCCAGACCCACGCTTGCCTGGGAAGTCAAAGCCCACGCCAGCCACTGCCGCTGCAAGGTTGCCACAAGGACAAACGCTAGCGCAGCGAGCACGCCGAATGTGGCAAAGCCCAATTGGTAGCTACCCGTGCTTTCCTTCGCTATCCCCATCACCACCGGCAGATAGAAGCCACCAATACCGCCGGCGGCGCCGATGATCCCGGTCATGATTCCCGTCTTCCCCTTCCAACGATGCGGCACCAACTGAAACGTCGCACCGTTCCCCAGGCCGAAACAGAAATAGAGCGCCACGAGCAGGGCAATGCCACCCGCCAAGGGCGGCATCAAGGTCGCAAATCCAAAGTTGCACAGCGAGATGGCGACCAGGAGCACCAGCAATACTTTCACGCCGGACAGACGGTCGGCGATGAGGCCGCCTATGGGGCGAACCATCGCACCGGTGAGCGAAAGCAGTGCCATGATGAAACCGGCGTCGACCTTGCTGATTTGATATTGCGTGGTCAGGAGCAGGCTCACATAGGAGGACATTCCCACGAACCCGCCGAAGGTGATGCTGTAGACGAGCATGATCACCCACGTGTCACGCTCGCCCAACACGGCAAGGTACTTACGCGGCAAAACCGAGAACGCGAGTACGGAGCCAAACAAAGGCAACAGCAACTGCCCGGTCTTTCCCGCCCCGAAAACCCCTGCGTTGACCAGTAGAACGAGCGCTATCAACCCAACAATAGATATCCCGAGCCCGGCGAACGCGCGCGCAGCACTCCCGCTCTTGGCACTCCTGTCCTCAGCCCAGAAAAACACCGCGACCGCTGTCAGGGCGAGCAGTGGGATCACCGCCATGGTGGCACGCTGCCAGCCAAAACTCTGCGCGAGCCCGGGAAAAAGGAAACCATCCACAACAGCACCGATGTTGCCCGCGGCGGCCAGCCCGAGGACCAGTCCCTGCACGCGCGGCGGGTAGCTGCTGCCCGCCATCGGCAATGCAATGGCGAAACTAGCGCCGCCCACACCGAGAAATACACCCAGAACCAACAGCAGGGTGTAGGTCGGGACAATCGGAAGAAGCAGCACAAACGCCGGAATGGACGAGAGCCCTATACCGAGCAATGCGAGCCGCCGTCCGTTGGTGGACTGAAACAGATTGCCGAAGCTCACGCGCACGATGGAGGCGGCAAGCACCGGCACCGCCACGAGAAAGCTCGCCTGAATGGGGGTGAGCGCAATCTGCTTGGAAATAAAGGGTGCCAGCGGACCAAACATCACCCAGGTGGTGAAGCCTGTGTCGAAATACAGGAAGCAGGCCAGCAACGCCTTCCAGTTACCGCTTCGGAGTGATGCGACCAGATGACTCATTGATATCCCCTTCGCCCAAAAAAAAACGCTACCGCCCGAGCTGGATTACTCGAGTCGGCAGCGTTGCCGTGCTGACCCAACACGAGTCAGTGTGTTCAGGAGGGATGCAAGGCATATGCCACGGTGTTGAGGGCCGTTTGGCGGATCGAAGGAGACGCCGTTGCCCGCGAACAGGGCGCGCATCGTTGGCGTTGCACGAACATCGAGCGAACCGCGTGGATCAGCGATTGCGTTACCGTTATGCGTCAAAGCTCCCGGGGTCGAAGGCTCCACCGTCGAAGAATCGCTCTATCTTCGTGTCCTCAACGGGAATGTCAGGCACGACTGATGCGAGCGCCGCCCGATACAAGTCAGGTCGATAAGTGGCGCGCACCGCCGCCACGTGATTCGGTGCAAACTCGATCTGCTTCCACCGCAACATCTGCTCATAGAACCACAGGGCGTGGCTCACCCAGGGAAACGTCGCGTGGTGTCGTGCCGGAGTAAAGAAATCATGGAATTGCACTGGCTCGGCGCCCGTCGTCAGCGCGAGTTGGCCACTGAGCGCCCGGTGCAACAGGTCTGCTGGAGCGCCAACGTACCGGGGCTGCGCCAACAGCTTGGCCAGCTCAGCATGATTTTCGGGATTCTCACACCAGACGGAAGCGCGGTAGAGCGCTCGCTGTAGAGCGGCGAGTTGTTTCGGATGTCGTTGTGCCCACTCGAGGCGGCACCCGAGCACTTTCTCCGGACTGGAAGGCCAGATCGCGGTCGTTGGCAGCACGATGGTGCCAACCCCGGCCTGAACAGCAACACTATTCCACGGCTCGCCAACGCAGAACCCATCGATCTGTCCACCCCGCAGTGCATCAACCAGAAAGGGTGGAGGGATGACAACCAACCGCACGTCGCGATCGGGATCGACTCCGCCGGCCGCGAGCCAGTAGCGCAACTCGTAGTTGTGGCAGGAAAAAGGATAAACCATCGCGAACGTGAGGGGCCTGTGCAGGCTGCAAGGCCCTGGCCGGCGCTGAACAGCCCGTTTGAGTGCAGTGGCCTGGACAGTCGGCCCCGCGCCAGGCGTGGCGCCCTCCTTGACCATCTGCTCCCAGAGCCGCAGTGACACTGTGATTGCGTTGCCTCCGAGGCCCAAAGCGAACGGGGCGATCACCGGGACCCTGACGTGTCCAATGCCGAGGGTCGATGCAACTGTCATCGGCCCTAACATGTGAGCGGCGTCGAAGTGCCCGATGACCACACGATCGCGAATGTTCGCCCAGGACGTCTCGCGCACCAACGCCAGCTCGAGACCTTCTTCCGCTGCGAAGCCGCGCTCCGCGGCCACCACGAGACTCGCGCAATCCAGCAGCGGGATGAACCCCAGGATCACCTTCATTTCAAAAGCCTCGCGGCAGTGACTACGCTCTGCGCGACTTCGGCGAGACGGCGGTTTTCGCTCATGGCGGCCTTGCGCAGCAGGCCATAGGCGGCCTCTTCGGACAAACCTCGTTCTTTCATGAGGATGCCCTTGGCGCGCTCAATGGTCTTTCGATCCTCCAGCTCCTGTTTGGCCTGCTCCAGCTCGTCGCGTAACTGACTGAATGCATTGAAGCGACTGACAGCCATGTCGAGGATGGACTTGACCCGCTCCTTGCGTAGTCCGTCGACTACGTAGGCACCGACACCCGATTCGACGGCCGCGCGGATCATGTCCGTGTCTGAATGATCGACAAACATGGCAATAGGTCGCCGGACACAACGGGAAACCTGAAACATCTGCTCCAATACGTCGCGATTGGGGTTCTCCAGATCGATGAAAATGACATCGGGATCCGCATCGACGATGCGACGTAACAGGTTCTGCATATCGCGCACGACAGAAACATTGGTGTAGCCGGCCTCCCGCAATCCTTCTTCGAGAATTGAAGCCCGCGTGACGTTTTGGTCCACGAGGAGGATGCGTAGTGTTGCGTCGGCCATCTGGCGGAAGCTGCAACGCTTGTGCCATGGCGAGATCGAGTCGGCTCAGGGGGTGTCGATCACCCCGGTCGCACACACCTGGTGCAGCCAGCATCGCTTTTGCCCTGTCAGTGATCGCTGTTCGCAGCGTTCGAGCCCCCTACAGGGCCTCGAGCGATGGCACGCAGGTTGCACATCAGTAACCACACACGACCCACTACTGGGTCAAGGGCAACGCCGCCGATTCAACTACGCAGAGTGCGTATTTGAGCCGCGCGGCGTTTTTTTTTGGAAGGCGCAAATGAACGCACGCTCGAAGTTGCTCGTGGTCGGCAATGGCATGGTGGGGCAGCGATTCCTGGAATCGCTGCCACCGGATTCGCCATTCGACATCACCGTTTTGGCTGAGGAGCCGCGGCCCGCGTATGACCGGGTACAGTTGTCCGCGTTCTTCTCGGGCAAAACCGCGGACGATCTTTCGCTGGTTTCGCCTTCCTACTTCGCATCGAGTGGCATTGCGCTGAAGCTGAACGAGCGCGCTGTGTCTATCGACCGCGCAGCGCGCAAGGTGCGCGCATCCAGCGGCTCGGAGTTGGAATACGACGTCCTCGTGCTGGCGTTGGGTTCGTATCCGTTTGTGCCGCCCATTCCCGGGCGCGACCGGCCCGATTGCCATGTTTACCGGACTATCGAGGATCTGGAAGCGATTCGCGCCAGCTCTGCCGGCGTGCGCGTCGGCACGGTGGTGGGAGGCGGCCTGTTGGGCCTCGAGGCCGCCAAGGCTTTGCGCGACCTGGGACTGGAAACACACGTTGTTGAGTTTGCTCCACGCCTGATGGCGTTGCAGGTTGATGATGGCGGCGCCGGGATGCTCCGCCGCAAGATCGAAGCGCTGGGCGTGCGAGTTCACACCGGCAAGCACACGAAGAGCATCGAAGGCGGGCAGAGTGCTCGCCACGTCATGAACTTTGCCGACGGCAGTACGCTGGAGACTGATGTCATCGTATTTTCAGCGGGCATTCGCCCTCGCGACGACCTGGCCCGCAGCAGTGGACTAACCGTGGGGGAGCGCGGCGGCATTGCCATTGATGACTATTGTCGGACGTCTGACCCCAACATATTTGCCATCGGCGAATGCGCGCTGTGGCGCGGGCGCACGTTTGGCCTGGTCGCCCCGGGCTACGATATGGCGCGGGTGGCGGCGCACGGCGTAGCTGCGGCAGGGGCGCAGGAGGCCACCAACACGCCTGCCTTCACCGGTGCGGATATGAGCACCAAACTCAAACTCCTCGGCGTCGCCGTAGCCTCCATAGGCGACGCCCACGCGGCCTCCCCCGGCGCGCGCGCCTACTCATTCATCGATGAGCGCCGCGAGGTCTACAAGAAGCTGGTTGTCACCGAAGACGGCGCCAAACTGCTGGGCGCAGTGATGGTCGGCGACACCGACGACTACGGCACCTGGCTGCAAATGATGCTCAACAGCCTCCCGCTGCCCGAGCACCCTGAGGACCTGATATTGCCGCCCCGTGCCGGTGCAAAGCCAGCAGGCCTCACCGCACTCCCCGCCGAAGCGCAAATCTGCTCCTGCAACAACATCAGCAAAGGCGCCATCTGCTCCGCAGTCGAAAACGGCTGCACCACCATCGGCGCCCTGAAGAAAGCCACCCGTGCGGCTACTTCATGCGGAGGCTGTGCCCCTCTGGTCACACAAGTGTTGCAAGCCGAACTGAAGCGCAAAGGCATCTCCGTCAACACGCACCTGTGCGAGCATTTCAGCTACTCCCGCCAGCAGCTCTTTTCCCTCATCCGCGTCGGCAGTCTGCGCACCTTCGAAGACACTCTTGCGAAACACGGCCGCGGGTTGGGATGTGACATCTGCAAGCCCGCCATAGGATCCATTCTGGCCTCATGCTGGAACGAGTTTGTCCTGGGAGGCGAACGCGCCGCTCTACAGGACACCAACGACTACTACCTCGCCAACATGCAGAAAGACGGCACCTATTCCGTCGTCCCGCGTGTGCCGGGCGGCGAAATCACTCCCGAGAAGCTCATCGTCATAGGCGAGGTCGCGCGAAAATTCGGGCTCTACACCAAGATCACAGGCGGTCAGCGCATCGACTTGTTCGGCGCCCGAGTGGACCAACTGCCGCTGATCTGGAAAGAACTGATCGCCGCTGGCTTTGAGTCAGGACACGCCTACGGCAAGGCCATGCGCACAGTGAAGTCCTGTGTAGGCTCAACCTGGTGTCGATTCGGCGTACAGGACAGTGTGGGCCTGGCGATCGAGATTGAAAATCGATATCGCGGCCTGCGCGGACCTCACAAGATCAAACTGGCCGTCTCCGGCTGCACCCGCGAATGCGCGGAGGCCCAGGGTAAAGACGTCGGTGTGATTGCCACCGAGAAAGGCTGGAATCTCTACGTCTGTGGCAATGGAGGCATGAAGCCCCGCCACGCGGAGCTTCTGGCCGCCGACCTGGATAAGAACACTCTCATCCGCTACATCGACCGCTTCCTGATGTTCTACATCAGAACCGCGGATCGACTGCAACGAACCTCAACCTGGCGCGACAACCTCGAAGGAGGCCTCGACTACCTGAAAGGCGTCGTCTGCCGTGACGAGCTCGGTATCGCTACCGAGTTGGAGGCCGACATGGCGCGAGTCGTTGCGACTTACGAGTGCGAGTGGAAGAAGGCGGTTGAAGATCCGATCACACTGAGGCGCTTCAGGCACTTCGTGAACAGCGACGACACGGATCCCAACGTCCTGTTCGTACAAGAGCGTGGTCAAATCCGGCCGGCGACACGTGCGGAGCGCCGCGAGCAAACGGATGCCGTAGCATGAGCGAGGGTTGGACCCGCATTTGCGAGTTAGATGACGTAGTGCCCGGTACCGGAGTCTGCGCCCTGGTCGAGGGCCGGCAAATCGCAATCTTCCGCATCGCCGACACAGTCTACGCCACAGACAACTTCGACCCTGCCAGCGAAGCAAATGTACTTTCACGGGGTCTCGTCGGTGATCTCAAGGGCGAGCGCGTGGTCGCCTCTCCGATTTACAAGCATCACTACAGCCTGACAACAGGCCGGTGCCTCGAAGACGATACCAAAACCGTTCACGTGCATCGTGCAAAGGTGTTGGACGGTCGGATATGGGTAAGGTCTGGTGGCGAGACCACGAGAACAACCTGCCCGTACTGTGGGGTCGGCTGCGGAGTTCTCGCGCGAAACGTCAACGGCACCGTCGAAATAGCTGGAGACCCCGCGCACCCCGCCAACCTCGGTGCTCTCTGCTCCAAAGGCTATGCCCTCGCGGAAACGCTCGGGACCGACGGTCGACTACTTCATCCTCAGGTTGACGGGCAGCCGGTCACCTGGGACCAGGCACTGGAAACGGTCAGCGACGGATTTTCCCGAATCATGGCCGAGCACGGCCCTGACGCCGTTGCGTTCTATGTTTCCGGTCAGCTTCTGACGGAAGACTACTACGTCGCCAACAAGCTGATGAAAGGCTTCATTGGCAGCGCCAACATCGACACGAATTCACGGCTGTGCATGGCTTCGGCGGTCGCAGGTCACAAGCGCGCCTTTGGCGAGGACGTCGTTCCAGCCTGCTACGAGGATCTAGAGCTCGCAGACCTGATTGTCCTGGTCGGCTCAAACACTGCCTGGTGCCATCCCGTGCTGTTCCGGCGAATAACGACCGAGAAGGAGCGCCGCCCGGAGCTTCAGATCGTCGTCATCGATCCACGTCGCACGCCCACCTGCGAGATCGCGGACCTGCATCTGCCGATCAAAGCAGGAACCGACGTCTGGCTGTTCAACGGCCTGCTCTCCCATTTGCGCCGTAGTGGTGCGGTCAACTCCGCCTTCGTCGCGGCTCACACTCTCGGAGCGGCTGAAGCTCTGGAGACTGCCGAGGGGACCACTTCGGAAGTGGCCAGTGTTTGCGGACTCGACCCGGACCGGCTCGGCGAGTTCTATCGACTATTCGCGGCACACGAACGCGTCGTCACAGTCTTCTCGCAGGGAGTGAACCAATCCTCCGCCGGAACCGACAAGGTCAACAGCATCATCAACTGCCACCTGCTGACCGGCCGGATCGGACGTCCAGGAATGGGGCCTTTTTCGTTCACAGGGCAACCCAACGCCATGGGCGGCAGGGAAGTCGGCGGCATGGCCAACACGCTGGCTGCGCATCTGGAGCTGGAAAATCCGCAGCATCGCGCACTGACGCAGAATTTCTGGAACAGCCCCCGCATCGCCACGCGCCCCGGCCTCAAAGCGGTTGACCTCTTCGAGGCCATGCACGCCGGTAAAATCAAGGCCGTGTGGATCATGGGCACGAACCCGGTGGTCAGCATGCCGGACGCGGATCGAGTTCGCGCAGCCTTGGCCCGCTGCGAGCTGGTAGTCGTCTCTGACTGTATCGAGAAGACCGACACGACCGCCTACGCCCATGTGTTACTTCCAGCCGCCGGCTGGGGTGAAAAAGACGGCACGGTCACCAACTCCGAACGCCGGATCTCGCGGCAGCGCGCTTTTCTCGACCTCCCCGGCGAGGCTCGGCCCGATTGGTGGATCGTGTGTGAAGTCGCCAGGCGCATGGGCTTCGACTTTGATTTCCGCACGCCGTCCGACATTTTTTCAGAGCATGCGCAGCTGTCCGGATTGGAGAACGAAGGAACGCGAGCCTTCGACATCTCCGGTCTGTCGACATTGACCGCATCCGCGTACGAAAGCCTGCAGCCGGTCCAGTGGCCGGTGAACGATCGCTACCTCAACGGGGCCCAGCGGTTGTTTGAAGACGGACGGTTCATGCATCCCGACGGCAAAGCGCGACTGATTCCAACTCCGCCGCGCGGCCCGGCGCATGCTGCAAACGACGAATTTCCAATGGTGCTCAATACGGGTCGCATCCGCGATCAATGGCACACCATGACGCGAACAGGCCGTTCGCCTCGCCTTGCGGAGAATCTCCCGGAACCCTTTGTCGACATTCATCCCCAGGATGCGCTGCTGACGGCTGCGCGCGAGGGCGGGCTTGCGCGAGTGACAACTCAATGGGGCTCGATGGTCGCGCGAGTGAAATGTAGTGGTGAGATTCCACGCGGTACAGTCTTTGTCCCTATGCACTGGAATGACTCGAACGCTTCCCAAGCGCGGGTGGGCGCACTTGTCAGTCCTGTTGTGGACAGCATCTCAGGCGAGCCTGAGTTCAAGCACACTCCGGTGCGGGTAGAGCCATTCCCAGTTAAATGGCATGGGTTCGTGATGTCGCGGAAACCGCTCCCCCAAATCGACGCAACCTGGTGGACGCGAATTACCGCAGCCCAGTGCAGCCGCTACGAGATCGCCGGACGCGAAGTCCCATCCTCTGATTGGGCCCGAGCCCTGCTGGGCGCCACGGGCGAATTCATCGAATACCAGAACGACACCGTCGGAGGATACCGCGCCGCTCACATCGTCGACGATCGGCTGGAGGCATGCGTTTACATCGGCGAGCTCCCTGACCGAAATCTCATCACGACACTCTTCGGCCTGTCGAAGTTGGAAAACGCCCATCGCCTGGCGCTGATGACTACCGGCGCCGTCGTCGAAGGCGACGACCCGGGCCCATTGGTCTGCTCCTGTTTCGCAGTCGGCCGCAACACCATTCTGCGCGCCATCGAAGCGAATGGTTTCACCGCAACCCGTCAGGTCGTGTCGTGCTTGCGGGCCGGCGGCAACTGTGGATCCTGCTTGCCCGAGATCAAGGGCCTGTTGGGCTGTACGCCGAAGAGGATCCCGGTTTCGATCTCAACGGCCGTGCCGTTGCTCACATAGGGTTTGAAACGCCACTGTTGCAGGGCTTCGGTGATGGTTCGAGCCTGGTCGGGAAACGAGCTGATGAAGTGGATGAACTTCACCTTGCCATTCGTGTCGATGACGACTCGCACAGGAATGGAGTTGAAGCGTCGATCCGTCAGGATCGGATCCACGCGGTTGAGAACGTTGTTGTATCCCTTTACGCATAACGGCGCCGTGCCGCCGAACGTCATCCCCTGCATTGCCGTGATCTGTTGATCGATAACCTGGGAGCTCGTGCTGGTGAACGTAAATTGCACCGCGTGGCAGCGTATCTGCGTCGCCAGGACGGTCCAATGGAGCTCGGTTACCGGCGAATAGTAATCGAGACGTGCAAACGGCCGACCCGCCACGGTGACCTCGGTCGGCGGTCGCTCGACTTTGTAGTCGGCCCGCAAGTGCGATCCGGTGTCGCCGAAGAACAGGTCCTGCGCCTCAATCAGCACACTGCCCGCATGTTCTTTGACCGGGTCAATCTGAGCCAGCACATAGTACCCGCGATCAGAGGGCGGCGGTCCCTCGAACTTCTCCTTCCAGCCATCTGCGAATGGGTAGGTCAATTGGAAATAGTCGCTACGGTAATTGCGAGCGGTGACCTTACCGCCTTCGGGAACCGGAGTAGTTGAATTGCTGGCGGACGACCAGGCGCCTTTGACCAGAATAACCCCCGCCGGCACTTTAGCCGGCGGGGTTGGCGCAGCGCTCCACGAACCAACCGATGTCAGCCCCAGAAAAGCCATGAACGTGAAGTAGCGCGCGCGCATAACATCTCCCTACAGAGAACGCAGGAAGTTCAGCACATCCTGCTGGCTGGCGGCCGAGAGCGAGTTGAAGTTCGATACCACCGCGCTGGCTTCCGAGCCGCTGCTCGCGTGAGCCCGGATCGCAGTCAGCAGGTTGCTGGTGCGGCCGTCGTGGAGGAAGAAGATCCGCTGACCGACTCCCCACAGCGGTGCGGTCCGGAACTGATCTCCGCCCGCGTTACCCTGTGAGACGTTGTCGTTCAACCCGGTCCCCATGTGATGAATCTCGAAGTCGGAGAAGGCTGCGACCGCTGCATTTCCCAATGACGGAGTCACATTCGACGCCTGGGTGGAGCCGACAGTCGGGGTGTGGCACACGGAGCAGCCGATCGAGTTGAACACGGCGGAGCCGTGCGAGATCGAGGTGGCTCCGCCCGGGACCGTCGTTGAAGGAGTTGGCGGCGCCAGCAGCTTCATGAACATCGTGAAGCCGATGACATCGCTGGGAATCGACGCGTTGGTGGCGAACTGATCGGAGCCGGTGGTGGCGGCGAAGTTGGTGATGTCCTCGGGATAGCCTTTTTTGGCGAGATTCAGGCAGTTGGTCGGCAGGCCGTTGCTCAGCACTTCCTCACCCGGCAGCGGCCGGTCCTGCGTGAAGATCTCGTTGGTGATCCCCATCTCCACGTTGTAGGCCTCGCCGGCAAACAGCTCGAGCGACTTGTTCTGCGCCTTCCAGCCGAACCGGGCGATGGTTCCGTCATTGCCGTTGCGATTGAAGGTGCCGCTGATGCCGAGCCCGTTGCCGGTCTGCGCCGACTGGTTGTTCAGCAGGGTCGAGTCATCGATGTTCTCCACCAACCCGGCGCCGAACACAGGTGTCGGGATGCGGAATATGAGGTTGTTGGCCGCCTGCGCGGTGGCGAAGCTCGGTTGCTGCAGGCTGCACGAGCCGGCATCGGCGCGACCTGAGACTGTATACAGGTCTTCCACGCCGCCATTGGGGGCCGCAGTGTTGGCGGTGCCGTTGGCGTTGAAGAAGAACGGAAACCGGGCTTCGCGCGTAGGCCCGTTCGCCGTGATGAAGGACGGAATGGAGTTGGTGCTGCTGCTCACGATGCCGGCGCTGATGACCGCCGCCTCGGGATTGTTGGCCGGGCCCGAGCCGCCAAAGGTCGGCTGCGAATGACAGGCCGCGCACTGATTGAAGTTGAAGCGGGGGCCGAGACCGGTACCGCCGGTTCCCCCGGAGACATTGTCTACCTCCTGGAAGCGATCGAGACCATCGTCGAAGAACTCGAGCACACCCTGCGGGGTGTTGGCCGTCACCGAGGCGAGTGGCAACGGACTCGTGCTGGTGGCGGCCGCCTGGCCGTTGACGGCCCCGGGTCGCACCCCCGGGTCGGTTTGAGCGAACGCGTACGGAATCGATAATAAACCCACGGCGAATGCCGCCGACTGCGTCATGCGCGACATGTTGGATACTCCCTGACCCTCCTGATTGGAGGGAGCGTTAGACTCAGTCAAGGAGCGCCTGCAACGGAATAGTCCGTGAGATCCAGCACTGTTGGATTCAGGTTCGCCTGGATCCTCAGATCCATGGCGGCGCCGCCAAACGTCAGGAATCGCTCGCGAGCGGGGCGTACATGAGCGAGATTGCCTCGGTCCGGCGGTGGATCCCCAGCTTGCCCAGGATGCTGTGCACATGATTCTTCACAGTCGGCAGCTCGATTCCGAGCGACCGCGAGATCATCTTGTTGGACATTCCCTGTTGCAGCAGGCGCAGAATCTGGGATTCCCGGGCCGTCAGCGCGTTCGAGGCGGCGCGGCTGCTGCTCGACAGGGCGGCGACGCGTCGAAACAGGGAGCCGGCGATCTTGGGAGAGCAGTGGACCTCGCCGCGGGCAGTCGCTTCGATTGCCTCCAGCATGTCGGTGATGGAGGCGTCACGGGTAATAAAACCGGCAATTCCCAACTGCGCGCAGTTCAACACCTCGGCTTCGTTTTCCGCCATGCCGAGGGCGACGATTCTCGTGGCCCCGGAGCTCGTCGCGGCCATGCGCCCCCATTGTCGGGCCACCGAGAAGGCCTCGCCCATCGCCATGTCGAGCAGGGCGATGTCAGGGGTCAGTCGCTGAATCTGCTCCACGGCATCGGCCGCCGACTCGGCCACGCCCACGAGCGTAATCTGTTCTTCAGCTTGCTCGAGGACCCGACCGAGAGCTTCCCGGTACAGGCGTATGTGGCTCGCGACCAGGACGCGAATCACCATGATGACCACCCTCCCCGCCTTCCATGCGACGGGCAGTAATCATTCAGCGGGAACGGGTTGTCAATAGACCTTACGTCAGCCCAACTTGTAAGTGTCTGGATCTGAGCGCTTAACGGGCGTTCCTGCGCCCCGTGTTATCTCACACCCGGCATGAGCCGCTTCAGGAGCGGGGTCAACAGCAACATCAGGCCGCCGCCGAGGGCGCCCCACCAGAAGATCTTCAAGAACAGCGCCGGCAGCGATTCGAGGTTGCCGGCGTCATAATCTCCTGATAGCCGTCCCGCCAGGTTGGTCCCCAGGGCCGTGGCCATGAACCAGACTCCCAACACCTGGCCGATAAAGCGTGTTGGCACGAGCTTGGTCATCGAGGAAAGTCCCACCGGCGACAGACACAACTCGCCCCAGGTGTGCATCAGATAGGTAAATACCAGCCAGGTCATGGCGACCTTCTGGCCGGCCAGCACGAAGCCTGCGGCCACGTACATGATCAGGAAGCCGAGACCCAGGAATATCAACCCGGCCCCGAATTTGGCGGGCGCCGACAGATCCCGATTGTGCCGTCCAAGAAACAACCAGAGGACCGCGAAAACGGGGGCGAAGAGGATGATGAACAGCGGATTCACGGCTTGCAGCACCCCGGCGGGGACTTCCCACCCGAGCAGGTGCCGCTCGGTATAGCGCTGGGCGAACAGGTTGAAGGAGGCGCCCATCTGCTCGTAGCCTGCGAAGAAGATCGCGCAACCAATGAATAAGGCAATCAAAACATAGGCGCGTCTGCGCTCTTCGGCTGTCAGCCCGGCAAAGAAGATCAGGTAAGTGAAGTAGGCGAATGCGAGCACGACAATCAGCCAGCTCGTCGCCGCCGACAGCAGGTTGGCGTCCAGCTTGATGGTACCGGCCACTGCCAGCCCGGCGACCACGATAACAACAGCAAACAACGCGATGATGGGCAGCCAGGATGCGCGTCTGGCATCCGGTGCCAACTCGCGGCCGGCGGTCCCGAGATGGTGTCGGCTCCTCAGGAACTGAGCGAGCCCGAACAACATGCCGATCGCCGGCAACGCGAATCCCCAGTGCCAGCCATACCGGGCCGCGAACAGCGGGACGAGCAGCGAGCCCAGAAACGACCCGGTGTTGATGCCCATGTAGAAAATCGAAAACCCGGCGTCGCGCCGCGAGCCGCCTTCGGGATAGAGTTGGGCGACGATGGCGCTGACATTGGGCTTCAGCAGGCCGACCCCAAAAATGTTGAGCAACATCCCCAGGAAGAAGACCTGGGGCGTGTTCGAGATCAGGACCGCATTGCCGATCGTGATCAGGACGCCGCCCGCCAGGACGGCGCGCTGTTGACCGACCAGGCGATCCGCTATGTAGCCGCCCAGGAGCGACAGCAGATAGCCGCATCCGAGATACAGACCGTAGATGGCGCTGGCGGTCCGATCATCGATGCCGAGTCCGGTGACGGCATCGACCATGTACAGGATGAGGATCGCCCGCATTCCGTAGAAGGCAAAGCGCTCCCACATCTCCGTGAAGAAAAGTGTGAACAGCCCGCGCGGCTGGCCGAACAACTCAGCCTGACTCACGAAACCTTTATTTCTTTGCTGTCGGAAGTCTCGCGGCGCATTTTCAACATGATCTTCGCCATGATCAGGCCGCCCTCATAGAGCAGGTACATGGGCACGGCCATGATGGACTGCGACACGACATCGGGCGGGGTCAGAAGGGCTGCAACGACGAAACAGCCGATGAGCACGTAGCGCCGGCTGCCGCGCAGCGTTTCCAATCGCACCACGCCGGTCAACACGAGCAGCACTACCGCGACCGGTACTTCAAAAGCGGCACCGAACGCCAGAAACATCGTGATGACGAAATCGAGATACGCATTGATGTCCGTCATCATCGTCACGCCGTGCGGCGTGGACGCGGCGAAAAACTGGAACATCACCGGAAAGACGAAGAAGTAGGCAAACACAACTCCCAGGTAGAACAGGAGTATCGACGAAACCAACAGTGGAACCGCGAAGCGCTTCTCGTGGCGGTACAGCCCCGGAGCCACGAAGGCCCACAACTGATAGAGAACCACCGGCATCGCCAGGAACGCTGCGACAAACAATGAGAGTTTGAACGGCGTCGTGAAAGGGGACATCACGGAGGTCGCGATGAGCGGCGTGCCCTTCGGGAGCTTGTCGCGCAGCGGGATCGAGACGAACGTGAAGATCTGGTTCGAATAGAACATGCACGGCAGGAAGATCAGCCCGATCGCACTGATGGCGCGGATGAGCCGGTCCCGCAACTCGAGCAGATGCGAGATCAGCGTGCCTTCGGCCAGTTTTTCGTCAGGTTCCTCGCTCATGGGAAGGAGCATACCCTGCGGTGGTGGTGCCCTGAGCGGGCTTGTCTGTGGGGGTCACACCACCATCCCCAGCGGGGACGGCATCCCCAGCGGGGACAGCATGCCCAGCGGGGACGGCATCCCCGGCGGAGCCGCCGATCCAGTCGTGCTGGCCGGATTCGGTGGCGGGAGGCTCATTGGTCGGTGTCCCCGCTGGGGATGGCGGCGACGGCAGGGGGCGCCCCTCCGAATCGGTGGGATGGGCGTGCGAATACCAATCGGGATACTCGGGCGGCTGCTCCGGTTGAGCTGACGGCGTCACGGCTTCGCCGGCGATCGACGCGGTGGTCTCGCGCGGCGGGACCGGCAAAGGACGGCCCTCTGCATCGGTCGGATGCGCGTGCGAGTAGTGGTCGGGGTGTGACGGCGTGGGCGGTTCAGCTGGCGTCTGCGTTGCCGCGGCTGCATCGCTGGGAATCGGAGCCGCCGCGGGGGGAGGCTCAATCACCGCGGGCGCTGGCGCGGCAACCGCCTCTGTCGCCGCTGGGGATGGCGGCGGGACAACTGCCGGTGCGGGGGTCGTGATCGCCGGGGGCCGGGACTTACGAGCCTCCTCCAGGTTCACCTCTTCCTCGAGCTGTTCGCGAAACTGCCGCGCCATACCCCGGGCACGGCCGATCCAGCGACCCACCTGCGAGGCTACGCGTGGCAACTTCTCGGGGCCCAGCACAATGAGCGCCAGCCCGAAAATGAGCAGAATCTCTGAGAAACCGATATCGAACACGCAGCCGTAGCCCTATGAATCTCAGGCGCTCCGGTCGGAGGAGTTCGGGCTGGCTTCCCGCGCCTTGCGGGTCTCAGCAAACTCGGCATCCTTGGGATCGGCCGGAATCCGCCGCTGCGAATTCACCTCTTCGTCCTCACCTTCATTCATCGACTTCTTGAAGCCACGAACCGCTGCGCCCAGGTCGGATCCGACCGTGCGCAACTTCTTGGCTCCGAATACCACCAGCACGACGAGCAGGATGATCACCAGCTCTTTCATTCCCATGCCGCCCATAAGCGTTAACTCCTGCTTTAGGTCCGCGGAAAAAGCCCACGGATCATAGGACAAATGAGCCCCAGCGACGCGGAAAGTTCGCTCAGATTCGCTAGTCGGCCACACTTGCCGCCGGGGTTTCGAGCCAAAAGGTCACAGGACCGTCATTGACCAGCGACACCTGCATATTGGCCCCGAACACGCCCGAGGCTACGGTGCCATGGAGGGCCCGCGCCCGGTCCAGGAAATAGTCAAAGAGGCGCCGCGCATCCTCGGGAGCGGCGGCCGTACTGAAGCCGGCACGGGTCCCCTTCTGGGTATCGGCTGCCAGGGTGAACTGGGAGACCAGAAGCAGCTCGCCCTGGATGTCGCGCAGCGAAAGATTCATCTTCCCCTGCTCGTCCGGAAAGATCCGATAGGCCAGGACCCTCTCCAGCAGACGGTCAGCGGAGGTGGTCGTGTCGCCGCGCCGCACACCCACGAGGGCCAGGATGCCGCGGCTGATGGCCCCGACAGTCTGAGAATCGACCGTCACTTCAGCCCGAGTGACGCGTTGAATGAGCGCAATCATGGAACAACCATCGCTATGTCATTCGCTTTGTGTGGAATTTGCCATGACGAGACCGTAACATTCGGGGCCATTTTTGAGTGGGTGGAGTGACGATGACGCTTCAGTGGCTTCGTTCGGGAATCGCCGCGGCAATTTGCGCGGGTGTCATCAGCACTACAGCAACGGCCCAGGAGCCGCCTGCGGGTGATGCGCAGAAGGGCAAGCAGCTCTCGTATACCTGCCTCGGCTGCCACGGCGTCGATGGCTATAAGAATGCCTACCCGAACTACAGCGTCCCTGAGCTCGAAGGTCAGCACCCTGAGTACATCATCGCCGCTCTGAAGGAGTACCGGGACGGTGATCGTGCGCACCTGACGATGCACTCGCAGGCCTCGTCACTCACCGACCAGGACATCGCCAATGTCGCTGCCTACTTTGCAGGCAAGCCGCTGACCGCGGATGCCAAGCCGGTTGGCGAAGTGCCGGAGCCGGCGAAGATCTGCACCTCGTGCCACGGCCCGAACGGAGTTGGAATCACCTCGCAGTATCCATCATTGGCGGGTCAGCATCCGGACTACATCGTCCGCGCTCTGCAGGAGTACAAGCACGGCGGCCGCAAGAACCCGATCATGATGGGCATGGCCCAGACCGTGAAGGACGAGGACATGGCGATCATTGCCGACTACTTCAGCAAGCAGCGTCCGTCACTCGCCACTGAGAGCCGTCCCTACACCAGCTTCGGCCACGAGGCTGCTGGAAAGTAAACGTTAGGTCCGGGCGGTCGGCACAACGCCGGCCGCCACCTGTTCTACTTAGCCGCCTTCAGTTTGGTTAGAAACATCGCGACGGTCTCGAGGTAAGCATCCTCGTTGGCTTTCTTCCGGAAGCCGTGGCCTTCATCCTTCGCCGCCAAGTACCAGACCTCCGCCCCCTTGCTGCGCATCCGCCAGACGATCTGCTGAGCCTCGTTGGGCGGCACCCGCGGATCATTCAATCCTTCCACCACCAGCAGCGGCCGCCGGATCAGCGCCACCTTATTGACCGGTGAGATCTGATTCAGAAACGCGCGCATCTTCGGATCGCGCTCATCTCCATACTCCGCGCGCCGCAGATCGCGCCGATACGGCGCGGTGTTCTCCAGGAACGAGACGAAGTTACTGATGCCGACCTCGTCGATGCCGCCTTTCAAGCGGTCTCCGTAAGCTGCCAGCGCCGCCAGCGACATGTAACCGCCGTAAGAGCCACCCATGACAGCCACATGGTCGCGATCAAACATGGGTTGCAACCCGAGCCACACAATCAACGACCCGATGTCTTTGACCGCATCCTCGCGCAACACACCGTTATCCAGCTTGAGAAACGTCTTCCCATATCCGGATGAGCCACGTACGTTAGGTTGAATCACCGCGTACCCGAGATCGTTGACGAGGAACTGCACAAACGGATTCCAACCCACTCGCGATTGCGATTCCGGGCCGCCGTGGATATCGATGACGACAGGATGCGGACCCGCGCCGCGAGGCCGATAGAGGTACGCGGAGATCATGCGTTGACCGCCTGCAACTCGATCCCACGTCGGATAGCGAACGAGCTCAGCGGGCACAAACGAGCTCACGTCCAACGGCCCGACCTCGCTTCGCGTCCAACGCTCCAGCGCGTTGTGAGTCAGATCGTAGACATACGCATCGCGCGGGGTTTGCGCTGATTCAGCAGAGAAGCCGAGACGTCGGCCTGTTTTGTCGAAGCTGAGGTTGATGACGCGGCCGTCCGGCACGCCTGGAGGTGACTGCTCGAGCTTCGCGAGCGTGTCGAGAACCGTCAGCTTGCTGCGACCGTCTTCGTTCGCGACGTAGGCAACGTATCGGCCGTCCGTACTGACATCGAAGTCCTCGATGTCCCACTGAATCTTGTCCGTGAGCTTGCGGGTCTCGTGCGATACGGGATCCACATAGCGTAGCTGTGCGAACTCTCCGTCCTCATCGGACGCAAGGTAGATACCGCGACCATCAGGAGCGAACTTGGCCAATTTAATGCCAACTTTGCGGCCGCTGTCATCTACCGGAGTGATAGTTCCGGTGTAGACATCCGCGATGTAAAGATAGCTCTCGTTGATGGAAACGTACTTCCAGAGCAGGAGCTTGCGGTCGTCCGGTGACCAGTCCAACGGGTACCACGTATCTTGCTGACCACCTGCGACGAGTCGTGGCGGGCTCGCGGATCCGACATCTACGACGTAAACGTCGTAGCTGATTCCGTCGCGCTCGTTTCCATAGAAGGCGACCCGCTTGCCGTCATGCGACCAAATGGGGCTGCCGTGCAGGAACTTGCCCTTGGTGAGCTGCTGGACATTCGCGCCGGAGGAGTAGTAATAGAGTTGAGCGTTCTCATCACCGCCCTGATCCTTCAGGAAGACGAATGCGCTGCCTGGTCCATTTGTGGGCGCAACGCGCGGGGCGCGGGCCGCACTGACGGGGTCCGGGTAGAAGGTGAGCTGCTCGCGGAATCCTAAGGGTGTGGCAATCCGATGTACCTGTTCGACGTCGCCGAACCTCGTCGCAACCAGCATCGAGCCATCAGGCATCCAGTCCAGGAAAGTAGCCTGGCGTGATTGCCGGAACAGCCCCAGGCGCTCCGCGAGTTGGGTATCGCGTGGTGGGATGCTCTCGTAGATGAGGTTGCCGCGTTCCTGGCGCGCCGGCGCTGTTTGCTGCGCCTGGGCCCGTGCAGGCTGCAAGGCCGGAAGTCCCGTGAGCGTCAGCACGCCAACGACGCATGAAGCGGGAAGAATTGCGAACAGATTTGCTTTGGCCATCGGGTCGGAGGAAAGAATGAGTCTCGAGATGGCTATGTTGCCCGAAACGCTCCCGTCCATGAACTCGAAGTCGATGAAGGCGAGAATTACTCGACATCCTGACGGAATATTTGCCGTGGATGCGGAGTACGTACGGCCTGGATACGCCGCTGTGCACATCATTGAGCACAACGGGCGTGCAGCATTCGTCGATACGGGGACGAACCACTCGGTTCCTCACCTGCTCGCAGCCCTGGATGAGCTCGGCATTGCATACGATTCAGTCGACTACGTGTTTCTGACGCACGTTCACATGGATCACGCCGGTGGAGCAGGATTGCTCATTCAGCATTTGCCGAACGCGCGCGTGCTCATCCATCCGCGCGGCGTGCCTCACATGATAGATCCCTCGAAACTGGTCGCAGCTTCACAGGCTGTATATGGAGTGGAAGAGTTCCGGAAGCTGTATGGCGACGTTCTACCCGTTCCGCAGGACCGGATCATCAATGTCCCCGATAACTATCGCTGCAGCCTCGGTGGCCGCGAGCTAGATCTGATTCATACGCCAGGCCACGCGTTGCATCACTACGTCATCGTTGACCGTGAGCACGCCGCTATCTTCTCGGGGGATACATTTGGGTTGTCGTATCGGGCACTCGATACGCCGCAGGGCGCGTTCATCGTTCCAACGAGCTCGCCCTCGCAATTTGATCCGGATCAATTGATTTCATCCATTGGCCGGATGATGTCTCATGCGCCGGAGTCGATTTATCTGATGCACTACAGTCGCGTGACCGGGACACCGCGTCTGGCGGCTCTGCTGAAGTCGCAAGTTCGCGAGTTCGTACGCATAGCCCGTGAGAGTGAAAATCAACCGGACCCACATAACGCGATCCGTTCGCAGATGATGCAGATGTGGCTGACGATGCTGCAACAGCAGGGCAGTACACTCAGTCCCCGGGAAGTAGCCCATTGGCTGGAGGGCGACCTGGAGCTCAACGCTCAGGGCCTCCTGATCTGGCTGCAGCGACAGAAGAAGGAAGGAAAGTGATGGACTCGTTCAAAGCCTTTCGCATCCACGAAGAAAACCAAAAAATCGTAGCCCGCTTCGAGCAACTGAAGCTCGATGACCTCGCCGCAGGCGACGTGGTCGTGCGGGTGACGCATTCCGACATCAACTTCAAGGACGTGCTCGCCGCAACCGGCGCGGGAAAAATTCTGCGCCGCTACCCGTTGGTCGGCGGAATCGATTTCGCGGGCGTCGTCGAATCCTCCACTGACTCACGCTACTCCCCGGGTGATCCGGTTCTCGTGACAGGTTCCGGGTTGTCAGAAACGCATGACGGAGGTTATACGGAGTTCGCCCGCGTGAAGGGCGAATGGGTCATTCCGATGCCACCGGGTCTGGATGCGCACAGCGCCATGGCGTTGGGTACAGCAGGATTCACGGCCGCACTCGCAATCCACCGCATGGAACGCAACGGCCAGACTCCGGATCGCGGCCCGATTGTTGTGACGGGTGCATCCGGCGGAGTGGGCAGCGTCGCAATCGACATGCTCGCCGGGCGCGGCTACGAAGTTGTGGCCGTAAGTGGTAAGGGCTCCTCACATGAGTACCTGAAGACGCTCGGCGCGAAGACCATCCTGGCACGCCAGGACCTGGAAATCGGCACTCGTCCCCTCGAGTCGGTTCGCTTTGCCGGCGCCATCGATAACGTCGGCGGGGACATTCTCGGGTGGCTGACCCGGGTGGTGGATTTCTGGGGCAACATTGCGAGTATCGGGCAGACGGGCGGTGCCAAGCTCGAAACCACCGTGATGCCGTTTATCCTGCGCGGCATCAGCCTCATCGGTATCAATTCAGCGGCAACCCTGCGACCCGTGCGCCTCGAGGTCTGGAACCGAATCGCCACTGACCTGAAACCCCGTCACCTGGACCGGATTGTCACGCGGACAATTTCATTCGACGACCTGCCGGGCGCCTTCGCCGCGTATCTCGACGGAAGCGTCACCGGCCGCACCGTTGTAAAAATAACTGAGTGAAGTTTCCGCCGGTTACTCGTGGGTAGATTTGGCTACTAGAATGGCGTCATACAAAAGAGGTTAACGCCATGTCTGAAGCAGCCACGATTGCACCCAAGACCAAGAAGTCCGTAGCTCTGTCCGGAGTTACCGCGGGAAATACGGCATTGTCCACCGTCGGAGTGACGGGCAATGACCTGCATTACCGTGGCTATGACATTCTCGAGATCGCCAACACGTGCGAGTTCGAGGAGATCGCGTTCCTGCTGGTGCATGGGAAGCTGCCGACCCGTACCGAGCTCGATGGCTACAAGCTGAAGCTCAAGGCGTTGCGCGGTCTGTCCGCTGCCGTGCGCGCGGCACTGGAAACGCTGCCTGCGGCCGCGCATCCGATGGATGTGCTGCGCACCGGATGCTCCGTGTTGGGCTGCGTGCTGCCGGAGAAGGACGATCACAACGTCGCCGGCGCGCGCGAGATTGCCGATCAGCTCATTGCCTCCTTCGGCTCGATGCTCTGCTACTGGTATCACTACAGCCACAACGGCCAGCGCATTCACGTGGAGACCGAGGACGACTCCGTCGGTGGCCACTTCCTGCATCTGCTGCATCGACGATCCCCCAGCCAGTCCTGGGTGCGTGCCATGCACACCTCGCTGATTCTGTACGCCGAGCACGAGTTCAATGCGTCCACGTTTGCCGCGCGGGTGATTGCCGGCACCGGTTCGGACATTCACTCGTGCATCACCGGTGCCATCGGGGCGCTGCGCGGCCCGAAGCACGGCGGTGCCAATGAGGTCGCGTTCGAGATCCAGAAGCGATATGACACGCCCGATCAGGCTGAGAGTGACATCCGCGCGCGCGTCGAGAAGAGGGAGGTGATCATCGGCTTCGGACATCCGGTGTACACGATCTCCGACCCACGCAACGAGGTGATCAAGGAAGTGGCGCGGCGCCTGTCGCGCGAAGCCGGCGACACGAAGATGTACAACATCGCCGAGCGGATCGAGGCGGTGATGAAGGACGCGAAGCGGATGTTCCCGAACCTGGATTGGTTCTCGGCCGTGTCCTATCACCTGATGGGTGTACCCACGGCCATGTTCACACCTTTGTTTGTGATTGCACGCACCACCGGGTGGGCTGCGCACGTGATGGAACAGCGCGCCGACGGAAAGATCATTCGCCCCACGGCCAACTATATGGGACCCGAAAACCTGAAGTTTGTACCCATTGACGAACGAACCTGAGGCGCCCTAACGCCTTCAAACACGAGCTTTCTGTTACTGACAAAAGACGAGGAAAAAGCCCAGAAACTCTGGGCTCAAATGACGTGGCAATCGGGCGTGTTTATTCGACGATGCTTCTGAATAGCGGGACGCGCGTTGAGTTCGGCGTCCGCGGAGCGATGCTAGTCAGATCGGCTCTACAATCTGCCCACAGTGTGATCATCGAGCCCCCTCTCTCAGGATGAGCGCACTGCGGGCAGCCGAGCGTTCCTTGCTCACCAGGAAACGGCGTTAGTTACGTGTTGTAACGGTTCGTAGGCGCAGTTCCGGCTTCAGTAAAGAAGCCTGTTGGCTGGCCCTTGGTCTGCTTCGACGCCTTCCCACAGTCGATCAGCATCATGTGAGCAATGAACAACAATTTCATGAAATACTCTCCTGTTAAACATTAGTGCTTGTTTCGCGCTCCTTTGCTCGGTTTTATAGCTGGTGCGCCGGACTGGCGCACGACATCCCCTCAATGAAAATTGAAAGGAATCAAACTTATTGGCGATGCGATGACCTACCAGCGCTTGCGGATCTCAAAGCTGACCAGGCGCCCATACAGGTCGGCATTTTCCTGATCGTAGCCGATGCCCACTGCAGAATTGTTGAGAAATGGCGGACGGACGTCGAACAGATTCTGAACATTCAGCGCCACTTGTGTGTTTCCCAGCCATCCGAACGCGTCCCGGGGAGTCTGATAGCTCAATTGCATATCGAGGGTGGTCCAGGGTGACACACCCCGGCTCGGTACGCTGATGGTGTCCCGATAGCTGTTTTCAAAGTTGACGAATCCCGCAACTCCGAAGCCGCGACGCTCCCACGCAGCCGAGCCGCGCGCACGCAGATTGATCGGGTTATTTTGCGTGCTCACGATGTTATCCAGCGAGCTGGTAGGCGTATTGGACTGCGCGTAGCGAAGCAGGTACGTCGCATTCAGACCGAAGTCGAAATGGCCGGCACGATTATCCGTGTTGTACTTGCTGATGACATCGAACCCATTGGTCTTGAGCATGGCGATGTTGCGCAGACGGTTGTCACCGATGATCGTCGCACCCGAGTTGATACAGTCCTGCATCGATCCTTGCTGGAACACCGTCTGCTGACAGGCGGCGGCGAGCTCTGCCGGAGTCGCGTTTCTGGTAAAAAGCCACGCGTAATTCGGTTGCAACAGTGCGTCGGGCGAGAGCTGTGCATCCGTGATCCGGTTCGCGTAGGTAATGTTAAAGTACGTCAATGACATCGACAGACCGGGAACGACAGGAACGGCAAAGTCGGTGCCAAGCGTCCAGCTACGGGCGCTTTCCGGACGGAGGGTCGAATTGGTGCCGAACAGAGCCAGTATTGGGGTCATTCCCGTGGGGGAATTCGGATCGTTGAGCGGTTCAATGGCGCTCTGACTTCCGGACACGACCAGGTCGGTCAGGTTGGGAGGCTTGAAGGACTTCGTCCAACTGCTGCGAACACTCCAGTCGCGATCGATCGACCAGAGCATTCCCACCTTTGGGCTCGTGGCGCTGCCCACATCGCTGAAATCCTCGTGCCTTGCGCCCACCGCAAACTCGAGCCGGCGCACGCCGGGAAGCTCACTCCCCTCGCCTACAATGGGGACCCGCGCTTCTATGAACTCCGACTTGATGTTCCGGCTCAGGAGGCCGGAATCGACCGCAGCCGCATGCGGAATTTCGGTCGAGATCCTGAAGTCCTGCAAGCGATACTCCGCGCCGATGCTCAGTTCCAGGTTACCGCCCGGGAGTGAAACAACCGGACCCGTAGCGCTGAATCCTGCTGTTTTGAGCGACGACGTAGATAGGGAGTGAAAGTCACCGGCTATCGATGCCAAAGTCGCGGGATTGTTGTTTGATGCACCACCAAACGGGTTGAACGCTGTCGTCGGGTTCGTATCATTGAGCGCTGTATCCAGTGCTGCCGGGTTGACGTGACCCTGCTCCGTATAGTTCTGTTTTTCGAACGTGTAGCCCGCAATGAGGTCCGCAGTCCAATCCTGGAACAGGGACATCGACAGCCCGAGCGAAAAGTTACCGGTGTCAACTCTATTTTCAGTGATGACGGAGCCGAAGTAACCGGTTGAACCCGCTAATACGGTGACGGCGTCCGTTCCGCCGGCCGGATTGATGTAGTAAGGATTTGAGGCGGGAACAGACATGACCAGGGGATCGGCCGCGGCTGTGATGTCAGAAACATTGCGCCGGGTGAACAATCCTTCGAAATGCAAATTCAGCTCATCCGTCAGATGTTGAGTTTCTTTGGAAAAGACATCCCAACGCTTCTCTCCCGGAGTGACGTATGATCCCTGATACAGGTCGTAGGAATTGCTCGTCCCAGGCACCAGGGAGCTCGGCGTGAGGGCAGATCCGTTCGAGCTCTTCGGGATCGCGTACGTCTGAGTGCCGGCGAGGAGAGTGCCCGGCCCGGCGCCATAATACCCCTCGAAGTTACTGCCGCCCAACGCAGTCAGGTTATTCGAATACTGCGGGCGATCCCGCGCCAACAAGGGATCGCGCTGGAAATACTCGAATGACAGAAAATCCGCTCCCGAGTCCCGCGACTGTCCGAGCAGCTGACTGAATTGACGCTCACCCATATCGCCGTTGGTCACGCCACCGGTGCGGGCCTGCGTGGCAACCCCGGTGAAGTTCTTCCGGGTCACAAAGTTAACCACCCCTCCGATCGCATCCGCACCGTACTTGGCAGACGCTCCATCGGGAAGAATGTCTATGTGATCGATGATGCTCAACGGTATGTTAGAAATATCATCGAAGGCTCCCGCTGTCCCGCTCGGCGCGAGCCGCTTCCCGTCAATCAACACGAGGGTCGCACCGGCATCGAGTCCGCGAATGTTGATACCGGAGCCATGTGCAGCGTTGGAGGTGGCCTCCCGACCCAACACCGTATCTTCTGTTGGCCCACCACCAAACACCTGCGGCACCGTCCGAAGGAAATCTTCCGTAGTAGCCAACCCCGAGCGCTCGATGTCGGTGCGGCTGAAGTTGACCGTCTGCGTACCCAACAGCGGCATGGTGCCGCTGGCCGGGCCGGCGCCCGAAATCAACACCTGCTCGAGCTCGGCATCGTCAAACCCGGGCGCATGTTTCGGATGCGCCGCCAGACGATGCCACAGCCGCGACAGCACGGAAGGCTTCTTCGGTGTCACGGCCAGTGTATGGTCGTTGACAAAATCGAAGACGAGGTTCGTGCCCTTGAGCATGTCTTTCAGGGCGGTGGAAGCGTCGAGATCACCGGTAACCGCACGAGTCTTCATTCCCCTGAGGATGTTGAAGTCGAACAGAACCTGCAGATCGGACTGGCGACTGAACTCATTCAGCATCACGGAGGCGTCGCCGGCCTCGAGGTCGAAATGTCTGTGCGGTCCCGCGGCGTTCGCGGTGGCTGTATGGAGAGCCAGGAATACGACGAGTATTGCGTATGTCCGCCCTGCAGCACGGCACGGAGCTACTCGGCGAGACCCCTCCTTGTGTTCATCCATGCTACGCACAGTAATGGGCAACCTTAGTGAACAGACGGAAGGGCGTCAGAATTCCGTCACTCCAAATCGGCCTCAGTTGGCTGCCTGAGGATGGTGCATGGCGGTGTTCACTTAACGGAGCAAACACTACCCAACATCCCTGTTTGAGTGCGTTGCAACATGGCTGTAATAATGCAAACGTCATGCAGCAATCACGACGACCGTGCGGCATCGGACGGTGGTTACCGACGTGTCATCCAGCGCGGGGGGCGGATGCCAACAACCCGATTTGGGTTTTTTTGGCTGACGAGACGATGTGTGCCGCTGCGAGTCCATCTGCAGTGAGTTCCCTGGCTTGAGCCGCGTCCCTTTATACACGGCGTCGAGGAGCCTGTTTGACGCTTGTGCGAGACACCAGGTCCTGGGGCCGCATCCTACAGATACACGCCACCGCCAGCACCGTTACTCGCATCCGGATTGATTTTATTTCCCGCGCCAACGGCGCGCGATGTAGTTATAGCCCATGACCATTTCGCCGATGACCTTTGAGCATGGGCCTATGCCTTTAAGGCATCGCCCCTGCACCCCCTTTTGAGAATCGATCTAAGCCCCCAGCCGCCCCCCGAAACCACTTCAAGACCGCCTGACAAACACGTCGATCTTCCCCCGCGGCCCGATCAGGGATGACCCCACCCATCCGGTCACCCAGACCACAAACGCGGTCCCGAACGCTGACCAGAATCCCCCGAATATGTGGAACCCCGGGAGCATCCAAGCCACGAGGGCTACCATAGCTGTGTTGATGACCAGCAGAAACAGTCCCAGGCTCAGGATGGTCAGCGGCAGCGTGAGGATGATCGCGATAGGCCGGACGATCGCATTGACCACCCCGAGCAGGACCCCGGCGAACACCAAAGTCCAGGGGTCATCGATCCGAATCCCCGATACCAGTCGGGTCGCCACCCAAAGGCCGAGCGCACTGATGCAGGCCCGCAAAATAAAGCCGGTCATGGCAGATTTCCCGCAGTCATTGGCACTGTCGTACCCGTCATGGCGCCTTGCTCCGAAGTTGCTTCTCCGTGAACACCTTTAACCGCGTCATCGCCTGCTGCCAACCCAACCTGAGCCTTTGATACTGCCGGTTCCACTCCTCGGTTGCCGGAAAACCCGACCCCAACAGCCTGAGGATCGTTCCAGGCTCCTTGGAGTTGGCGTCGATGATGAAGTCATCGACAATCGGATCTTCCGTCGGCGGAAGGGCTTTCGTCGGGAGGTAGATCAGGCGCAGGCGCCGCCCGGGATCGAAGACGTCAATGTGTGCTTCCAGCTCCGTCACACGATCCACGGTCGCGCGAAACAACCCGCCCTTTTGCGGTCGGATGAGCGCGCGGGGCGAGCACCATATCGCCAGGTGTTGCGGCTCCGTCAGAGCTCGCCAGACCTCCTCGGCATCAGCAACGATATCAACGCGGTGGGCGTAACCCCGGGCTCTTTCCCTCATAGATCTATTCTGCCATCGGGGTGAGCGCAGTTCTCCACTATGCTACTTGGCCGTAGCCGTTCACCAACGCCGCCAGGTACCCATGCCATATATCCACATCGTCATCGGCCTCGCCCTCGTCCAATTCCTCTGGTTTGCCCTGGCCGTCGCAGGCGCTCGCGGCCGCTACAAAGTTGCGGCTCCCGCAGTAACAGGGCACGAGATATTCGAGAGGTATCTGCGCGTTCAGTTGAACACATTGGAGCAGCTCGTCGTGTTCATCCCTTCGATCCTGCTCTTTGGGCAGTACCTGAGTCCGTACGTAGCGGCGGGCCTGGGCGTGATCTTCCTGATCGGGCGCCTGGTCTACTTCTTCACGTACGTGAAAAACCCCAAGTCACGAGAGCTGGGGTTCATCCTGACAGTCGGTCCCAACGTCGCGCTCCTCGGGGGAGCCATCTTCGGCTCAGCGAGAGCGGCTTTCTACCACTGAGCTGCGCGACTTGAAGAACGCCACTGCCATCGGAAGCAACGACACAAAGATGATGATGATCGTGACGATCCCGAAGTTCTGCTTCACCACGGGAATGTTGCCAAACAGGTAGCCGCCCCAGATAAACAACGCCACCCACAAGGTCCCGCCGAGCAGGTTCCAGCCCAGGAATTTGCCGTACGCCATCCGACCAACACCTGCGACGAACGGCGCAAACGTCCGGATGATGGGCATGAAGCGCGACAGTGCCACGGCCATGGCGCCATAGTTCTTGAAGAAGTCCTCCGTGCGATGGAGGTATTCAACTTTGAGCAGCCGGTAGCGTCCGCTGAACGCGGGCGGACCGATGGCGCGACCAATGGAGTAGTTCAACGTGTTGCCCAGAACAGCGGCAACCGCGAGGGATACAAAGAGAAACGGCGCGCTGAGCGTGCCAGTCGTATCAACAGCGGCCAGTGCGCCGACGGCGAACAACAAGGAGTCGCCTGGCAGGAAGGGCGTGACGACCAGGCCGGTCTCGCAAAAAATCACCGCAAAAAGGATCGGGTAAATCCACAGGTGGTAGGCGGCGAGCAAATCGACGAGGTGCTTGTCGAGATGCAGTACGAGATCAATAAACCAGGAAATCAAAGCAGCGACGACCTACGGCGGCAAGGGGCAGCCGCGAGCATATACGAGCCCGCCCCAGGCCGGACGGGCCGAAGAAATTAATATTTCTTAAGGTACGAAGGCAGCCCGAACCAGAGCACCTGATCCCACTTGGCCCTTAGTGGCTGCGGCAACCTTAACCTCGTCCTTGAGCGTACCCAAGGCCAAGGATACTTCCTTGTCGCGTGACTGCAGTGACGTCGCGTTTTTACCCGTCAGCAACTCAGCCGGCGGATCCTCAGCGCCTTGCGCCACGATGTCGGGAACGATCCCCTTGCCATGAATCGACGCACCTGAAGGAGTGAAGTACCGGGAGGTCGTCAGCTTGACCGCACCACCGTGCGACAGCGGCATCACCGTCTGCACAGAACCCTTGCCATACGTCTTGTGCCCGATCAGCTCGGCACGTCCGTGATCCTTCAGCGCGCCGGCGACAATCTCGGAGGCCGACGCTGATCCGCCGTTAACGAGCACCACCAGCGGTGCCCCGTCAATCAAATCACCAGGGGTCGCATCCATCCGGAAGCGAGCGTCAGGCGTCCGACCGTCCGCAGTAACAATCACGCCCTCATTCAAAAAGGCATCTGCGACGGCAACCCCGGCCTCCAGCACACCACCTGGATTGTTTCGCAGGTCGAGCACTAGCCCCTTGATACCGCCCGGATTGTCGCGTTTCAGGCGGGCAACCGCATGATTCACATCATCCGCGGTGGTCTCACTGAAGCCAGTGATTCGCAGGTATCCATAACCGGGCTCCAGGCTCTGCTGGGCCACGCTGTGAACTTCTACCTTCGCACGGCGGAGTGAGAAGTCGAGAGTCTGTCCATTGGAGGGACGCAGAACGGTGAGCTTCACCAAGCTGCCTGACGACCCGCGCATCCGCGCAATCGCACCGGCAAGGTCCGCCCCAATATCCTGGTCATCAATCCGAACGATCTGATCCCCCGGAAGCAGCCCCGCCTGATCAGCGGGCGAACCCTCGATGGGACGCAGAATCTTCACGGCCGAATCTTCGGCCACGACTTCGATGCCGACACCCGGGTACGAGCCCATGGTGCTCAATCGAATCTCTTCGAACTCATCGGTGTCGAGAAAAGCGGAGTGGGGGTCCAGCGCTGCAACCATGCCGCGGATGGCCTTGTCCATGAGAGCGTGATCGTCGACATCGTCGACATACTCGCGCTTGATCCTTTCATACACCTCGGCGAACAGCCGCGCTTCTTCCCACGGCAGGGCAGCAGGGTTGGACCCAGTCCTGCCTTGCGTGGCCGCATTGGCCACCGTGGCGGCGTCAGCCGCCGCGGCAGTATTAACAAGAGAGCTCGGATGTTCCGCAAGTACGCCGCTCGTCAACGACGCGGAGAAGCCAAATGCGACCCCCGCGATGAGAGCGATCAGCGTTCGCGATCGCGTCGACATCATTTCCTCAAACCCCCCGGTTTGGATGCATCACGGATACTACAGCCGTCCCTCATGGGTCAATCCCGAACGGGCTGTTTACAGAACGTGCACCAATCTGGTTGTGCGAGTTGCAGATCAGTGCACAATTTCAATGAAGTGATCGAGCTCGATGTCGCTGATTACGGTCGGCGTAGTGTCAGCGGACGCATACAGCGACAGCTCGGGCAACAGTTCAGACAGCGGTGCGGGCCGGCCAATAGCAAAGCCTTGTCCATAGTCCACACCCAGTGTCGCAAGTCGAGTACGAATCTCTTCAGTCTCGACGTATTCCGCCACTGTCGTCAGCGACATGCTGCGGGCGAGTTGCGCAATGGCGCGGACCATCGACTCAGCTCGAGGATCCTTGAGAATGTCACGCACGAAACTGCCATCAATCTTCAACATCGTAACCGGCAACTGGCGCAGGTAGGCCAGCGAGGACAGGCCGGTGCCAAAATCATCCAGCGCCACATTGCAACCGAGGTCACGCAGGCTGCGGATGAGCGATTCCGCGCGCGCAATATTGGCAATCGTCGCGTTCTCTGTCAGCTCGAAGGTAAAGACCGCGGGGTCGATGCCGCTCGAGCGAATGCGCTCCAGTACAAAGTCCACGAAGCTCTCATCGTTCAGCGACTGGCCGGAGAAGTTGATTGCAAACGACACGGTCTGGCCCGACAGCAGCTCGGCCTGCGGCTTGAGCAACTCAATTGCGTGGTTGATCACCCACCGGTCAATCTCCGGCATCAGCTGATAGCGATTCGCGGCCGACAGAAACCGATCCGGGCCGACAGTCCGGCCATCTTCATCGAGCATGCGCAACAGCAGCTCGAAATGCGGCCTGGGATTTTCGGCGCAGGCAAACGGCACGATCAATTGCGAATACAACTGCAGGCGGCCGGCATCGATCGCGGCCCGCAACTGTCCGGCAATGTTGATATCGGCAAAACGCCGCACCAGGCTCACATCGTTGCTCTTGTACACCTCGACGCGATTGCGGCCGCGGTCTTTCGCTGCCTTGCAGGCTGTTTCCGCGGCTGCCAGCGAGTGCATCAATTCGCCCGCGGCGGTATCCAGCGTAGCGACACCGACACTGATCGAAACGTGCAGGCGCGATTCACCATGAGTCGTCCCCAACTGCTCGACACCTTCACGCAGCGACTCGGCAAACTTCGCCGCATCGTCGAGTTGAGTCGGCAACAACACGGCGAAGCGGTCGCCGGAGATTCGGGCTGCGAACGCGCCGGGCGGCAGGCGGTGGCGAATCAACTCGCCGAGTTGGCCCAATACGGAGTCGCCCACATGCATACCGAAGCTGTCGTTGATGACGTGCAGCTGGTCAGCGTCTATGTACAGAGCCGTCCAGTGTTTCGAGCTCTTCGGATCTCCAACGACCGCACGCACGCGTTGTTCAAACGCGGGCCGGGTATAAAGACCGCTGAGCGCGTCGTGGCTGCTCTCGATGAGAGCGACAGCCTTGCGTGCCAGAATCTCTGTCAGCCGCGCCTCACGTTCACCAAACGGTTCGCCGAGGTCTTCACGGAACAATGCCAGCACACCCATCGTTTTTCCCGCGCCCGAGCGCAGCGCACACGACAGGATCTTGTAGGGAAGGATGCCCATCGCACTGTTGGGCGCCATCTTGTTGATGATCACAGGCTCACGCCGCGCCTGCGCCATCGACAGCAACTGCTTGTGCGCGCGCGCCACGAGCTGCATGTCGGCAGCCCGGTTCGTCGCGGAACGCAACATCGCAATGCTCTTGTCCGGCACAATCAACGCAGCCGTCGAGCAATTCACATGCTCAATGGCCTGCTTCAGTATTCCTTTGAGCTCATCCGCGCCATCGCCGGTTGGACGATCCGCCGTCCCATCCGCCAGCAACAACTCCAGGTCACGATCGCGGGAGGTAACCGTGCGGCTCAGCAGGTCGATGGCGGCACGTGACAACAGATCACGGCGCAGGCACTCGAGCACCGGACGCAACAGAGCATGTTTGAACGAGAACTCATTGGCCTCCGACTCCGCCGTGCCGTTCTGCTGCTTGCACATCACAGCGACGATGCCGATGAGCTCCTCGGCTTCATCGCGTATCCAGAACAGATACACAGGCTGGGTGCCATCCAACATCCGCAGCATGCCGGGTCCCTGCGGACGAGGTCCGCCGGACGTGAGCGCATCCTCAACGAGATTGTGAAAGTCGGGTCCGGTTGTCGTTTCGCTCGACCATCGCATGGCACCGGACGCATCGAACAACGACACGCTGCTGGCCCTCGGCAAAAGCGAGCGCACGAGTTGGACGTAAGGCTCGAAGGAGCCCCACGGATCGGGGGTCATCTCATTCTTATCTAGGGGGACAGCCATCCGCACCGGCCCTGGGCGTTCTCGGGTGGTGCAACCATCTCAGACCATGGTCCAAGACAGCGTTGCGCGAGTTGGCGATTCCGAGGGGCGGATAACTTACGTTAGTCCTAAACATTGAACTTATTCACATTGCGGGACAGGTGCAACGCTCAGCCGGGCCCCTTACCGCTGAGCTCAGGGTTCGCCAGTGCGGAACCAGGGACGGGGATCGACCGCCTTGCCCCCTTTTCGGATTTCGAAATACAGCTCCGGCCGGTTACTCCCGCCGCTGTCACCCGCCGAACCCAGCGTGTCTCCGGCGTTCACGCGCTCGCCTACTGTCTTATAGAGTCGCTCGTTGTGACCATACAGGCTCATATAGCCTTCACCGTGATCAATGATGGTGAGCAGCCCCAAGCCGGGCAGCCAGTCTGCGTAGATGACGCGCCCACCATACACGGCACGCACCGGCGCCCCACGCTCCGTCGCAACCAACACACCATCCCACTTGACACCACCCGCGCGCGACTCCCCAAACCGCGCAACGAGCCGGCCGCCGACAGGCCACGTGAGCTTGCCGCGCAAATGGGCAAACGCGTCGTTGTTGTTGATGGTGGGAAACTTCTCCATCGCCCGACGCAGTTCCGCCAGCAGCTTTTCCAAGCCGCCTTGTTGGCTCTTCAACCGCTCCAGGCTTTGCGCGTGTGAGTTGGATTCGGCTGTCAGGCTGGCGAGCACACCGGAGCGCTTTTCGCGCGCCTGCTCCAGATCCATGAGATCCGCGCGCTGCTGCTTCTCCAGCTCGGCGAGCCTGGCGTCTTCCGCCTGCACCTGTTCGTCGAGGTCAGCGATGGCCTGCACGTCGTTCTCGATCACATGGATTTGATCCGCGCGCGCGCGCCCGAAGTAGCTGTAATAGACGAACATGCGACCGGCGCGCTCCGGATCCTTCTGATTCAGAAGGAGCTTCAGCGGCTCCTCTTTCCCGATCTGGTAGGCGGCGCGCAACTGTCCCGCCAATGCACCGCGGTTCTGCGCCAGATCGGCTTCCCGCGCCTTCTTTTGCGCGGCAAGCGACGAACGCCTGGAGGCGCGTTCCGCGCGGCTGCGGCGGACCCCGTCCAGGCCCTCGCGTGCCTTGCCGACCGAGAGCTCCGCGCTCTTCAGCTCCTTGGACAGCCGATCCTTCGCTACCGCCTCCTCGCTCACCTGCCGGGTGACCCGCTCAATCTCGGATTTGACCGCCTGCAGCTCAGCCTCGGTTTTCCGGGCATCCGCTTCCGATTGTGCCGCCGGGACGGCCCGGCTCGGAACGACGCAAAGCACCAGGCAGGCCAGCAGCGCCGGCCCGACGGCCCGGCCAATCGTCAACTCAATACGATCGGTCATGATAGGGGCGCTATAATGCGCGCCCTTTTTCCGACCGGCTCGCATGGAACATCTTTCCGAATACATCGCCCATCACCCGTGGTACGCCGCTGGCCTGGCCGTTGCGGCCCTTCTGGTCATAGTCTACGAGCTGCGGAACCGGAGCGAGAACCTCTCGGCCGTGTCGCCTCAGGACCTGGTACGGCTCATGAACCAGGGGGCCACCGTCATCGACCTGCGCCCGGCCGAAGAATATGCGAACGGTCACGTGTCCGGCGCCCGGCAGATGTCGGGCGAGCAGATTCTGAAGGCCAATGAAACCCTGAAGAAGCAGAAAGAAAAGGTCGTCGTGGTTTACGACGACAGTGGCTCATTGGGAGCCGCCGCTGCCCGGCAGCTTACTGCCCAGGGATTCACCAAGGCGTTCAACCTTCGTGGGGGAATCAGTGCATGGCGCGCTGAGAATCTGCCGCTGTCGAAGGCCTGAGGCTCGCGGAGCGTCATGGCCCAAGCGCAGGTTGTTATGTATTTGACAGACTGGTGCCCGTATTGCGCACGGGCCCGTGGATTGCTCGAACGCAAAAGCGTTACATACGAGACAATCAATATCGACGAGCGCCCCGAGGCGCGCGCAGAGATGATGGCACGAAGCGGCCGTCGCTCCGTACCGCAGATCTTCATTGGCGATACTCATGTCGGCGGATGCGACGACCTGTACGCTCTTGATGCAGCTGGCGGCCTGGACCCCTTACTCAATTCTGGAGCGTGATATGAGCAGTAACATGGCCGGCGGCGTGCCGGATCCCAATGCACAGGGCGACAACGGCCCAACCCTTTCCCTGCAGAACGTGTATCTGAAGGATTGCTCCTACGAGGCACCCAACGGTCCTCGTGTGGATGGCAACTGGAATCCGCAGATCAACCTCGACCTGCACACGAGCGCGAACGTGTTGACGCCGGAACTGCGTGAGATTGTCCTCACCGTAACGGTGGCCGCCAAGCAGAACGACGCCACGATCTTCCTCGTGGAAGTCAAACAGGCCGGTATCTTCCTGATGCGCGGTCTGGCCGAGCCCGATGTGAAGCGCGCTGTCAGCAGCATTTGCCCGAGCGTGTTGTTTCCGTACGCCCGGGCTGCTGTTTCGCATCTCGTGACACAGGGCGGGTTCCCGCAGTTCCTGTTGCCGCCGGTGAACTTCGACGCGCTGTATGCGCAGTCGGCTTCGCAACCACCGCAGGCGGCTGCGAACTAACAGCTTCGAGCTGATACGTCGTGGACCCCATGAACGAGCATCAGGCACCCGTCGCGGTGCTCGGCGCCGGCTCATGGGGTACCGCACTTGCAATCCAATTCGCACGCAGCGGTCACCCGACGAGCTTCTGGGGCCGTGATCGCGACGCATTACTTGCGATGGCGGCGAGCCGTCGCAACACGCGATACCTGACATCGGCGGAATTTCCCGCTTCCCTGACTGTTGAGCCGGACCTCGCAGCGGCGCTTGCCGGTGCTCGCGATGCCCTCATCGCAGTACCGAGCCATGCGTTCCGCAAGATGCTGCAGGAGATTCAGCCTCATCTGAAACCTGACACGCGCCTGGCCTGGGCCACCAAGGGTTTTGAGCTCGATACGGGGTTGTTGCCGCATCAGGTTGCGCGGGAGGTTCTCGGGTCGAACCGAGCCGTCGCGGTGCTGTCGGGACCTACGTTTGCCCGAGAGGTGGGAGCCGGATTGCCCACCGCCATGACCATCGCCTCGCCCGACGAACAATTCGCGAAGGCCCTGGCCCATGGTTTGTCCTCGGCCAATTTTCGTGCGTACACCTCGACTGACATCACTGGCGTGGAAGTCGGAGGCGCCGTCAAAAATGTGCTCGCAGTGGGGGCCGGACTGTCGGACGGACTCGGCTTCGGAGCCAACACGCGCGTTGCATTGATCACGCGCGGTCTCGTAGAAATGATGCGCCTGGGTGTCGCCGCCGGCGCAAACCGCGAAACCTTCATGGGCCTCGCAGGCCTGGGTGATCTGGTCCTGACCTGCACAGACGATCAATCACGCAATCGCCGGTTTGGCCTGGCGCTGGCAGCGGGGCGCACCCCGCAGCAGGCGTTGTCTGAAATCGGCCAGGTCGTCGAGGGATATACGGCCGCAAAGGCAACCCACACCGTATCCAAGCGCATGAAGGTGGAAATGCCGCTGTGCGAAGGCGTCTACCGCGTGCTCTACGAAGGTATCCCCGCCCGCGACGCGGTTCGCGAGCTGATGACGCGACCTATCAAGCCAGAAATCGAATAGATCGCCCACGCTGCCCGCGGGCTGACTAGGTCGATGCGCCCGGCAAAGCCAGCCCACCGGCGAACCCCTGTTGCCGCCAAGCCTCGTACACAACCAACGCCACCGTGTTTGACAGGTTGATACTGCGGTTGCCTGGACGCATGGGAATCGTCAGACGTTGATCCTCGGGAAAACGGTCCAGCACTTTGGCGGGCAACCCCCGCGTCTCCGGTCCAAACATCAAGGCGTCGCCCGGCTGAAACGCGGCCTCGCTATAGATCCGCGAGCTTCCCGTTTCAACACAGAACACCCGAGCTCCCGCCAACTCAGTCAGGCATGCGTCGAGGCTGACGTGCACCCGCACCTGCGCCATCGCGTCGTAGTCGAGGCCCGCACGCCGCAGCGCTTTGTCCTCGATCTCAAACCCCAGTGGCCGCACGAGATGCAGCGTGCTACCGGTATTGGCGCACAACCGGATCACGTTCCCCGTGTTCGGCGGAATTTCCGGTTGGAAGAGCACCACATTGAACATTTCGCCATAATGCCCGGCATGAACGCCGTTGCCCATCCCGGTCACGATCCGCTGCACTTTGATTTTTGCGGCCTCGATTTCGGCTCACCCGTCGTCCTCCTGTCAGGATGCGTGGGATTCGGGGAGGAATTCACGCGCATCGAGGGCTTCTCGAATCGAGAAGCCGGTGCCGTCGTGCTCAAAGGCACGACCCAGAATCCGCGCCTGGGAAATCCTCCGCACCGGATCTTCGAAACCGCAGCCGGCATGCTGAATTCCATTGGCCTGCAGAATCCCGGCGTCGACCACGTCGTGCGGCGCATTCTGCCGGAGCTCGACTTCTCCGAGACTCGCTTCATTGCCAACGTGTCCGGCTCGACGATCGAAGAGTACGTCGAAGTGACACGCCGCTTCGACCAGTCGCCCATCGACGCGATCGAAATCAACATTTCGTGTCCAAACGTGAAAGAGGGGGGCGTGGCGTTCGGCAATTATCCCGAGATGTCCGCGCAAGTCGTGCAAGCATGCCGGCGAGCGACGACCAAACCTATTATTACCAAGCTGTCACCCAACCAGACCGATATCCGCGAAAATGCGCGGCGCTGCATCGAAGCGGGTTCGGATGCCCTGGCGGTGATGAACACGGTCATGGGTATGGCGATTGACGTGCGCACGCGTCGCCCCGTCATTGGGAACATCCAGGGCGGTTTGTCGGGCCCCGCCATCAAGCCGATTTCACTGTTGAAAGTGCACCAGGTGTACGAGGTGGCGCGGCGACATCACGTGCCCATCATCGGACAGGGCGGAATCACCAACGCGACCGATGCCCTGGAGTTCATCATTGCGGGCGCATCCGCTGTGGGTGTCGGCACGGCGTTGTTTTACGACCCCATGATCTGCAAGAAGATCAACGCGGGGATTGCCGAGTATCTGCAAACCAACGGTCTGAAGAACGTAACCGAGCTGGTGGGTACGTTGCAGACGACCGCGGAAGCTGCGCCCAAACCGGCAGTTTGAGTCATGTGCGCCCGGTATGCAGCCACGATCTGCGCCGGCCTGCTCGCCGCCACGGCTTCGCACGCGTGGGCTTGCGACCCTGTCGTGGACACCACCGACGCCTGCCCGGACACCCGCTGGCCTACAGTGGTCGGCGCGCAATACACGTTTGTGCGCCAACACCAGTCGCGGTTGGATTCACCCTACGCAGGCCGCCTGAGCCTCGATCCCAACGGCGACACCGAGCAAACCCACACCATCGGCTTTTATTTCGGCTGGGCGCCGACGGGCTGGGCCCAGGCCTACTTTGATATTGAGAAATTCATGGGAGCCGGTGTCAGCGGCTCCGTGGGCCTCGCCGGACTCACCAACGGGGACGTGGTCCGCGAAGGGGCCGCGGGTCTGCCGAAGGTTTTCTACATCGCGCGTCAGTATGTGCGGTTCATGTTGCCTCTTGCGCCGGGAGCGACTCATGTCGATGCCGCCCAGGATCAATCGGGCGGCAATGAAGCGGACACGCGGTTGGAGCTCAAATTCGGCCTGATGGCCGCCAGTGACGACTTCGATCACAACCGCTACGCCAGCTCGACCCGCACCCAGTTCATGAACTGGTCCTTGTGGGCCAACAGCGCCTGGGATTATGCGGCCAACACGCGCGGGTATACCTACGGCGCAGTGTTTGGGTATGTCAGCCCACACTGGTCCTTGAAGTACGGCGCATACCTGATGCCTGTAAAGGCGAATGGTCAGGAGTTGGAGGATGTGCCGGGACGGGCTCGGGGCGACAATCTGGAGCTGACACTGGCACCGCCGGGTGTGGGCACGATAGTGCGTTTGCTTGCCTATAGGAACACGGCGCGCATGGGCATTTACCGCGATGCTCTGGCAATCGCGGCTGCCAACGGGACCGTGCCTGACATCGTCGCCGACGACCGGGAAGGGCGCCACAAAACCGGCTTCGGCATCAACATCGAGCAACCCCTGGCCGACGACGGAGCCACGGGCGCGTTTGCCCGGCTCGGCTGGAATGACGGCCGGACCGAGAGTTTCGCATTTACCGAAGTGGATCGTCTGGTGAGTGTCGGCGGCCTGCTCTCGGGCCGACATTGGCGGCGGCCCGAAGACAGGCTCGGCGCCGCGGTCGCTGTCGAAGGCCTGTCGGGTCCGCATCGGGACTATCTGGAGGCCGGAGGCTCGGGCTTTCTGTTGGGCGACGGCACGTTGAGATACGGTCACGAGCAGATTTTCGAGGTTTTCTACAACGCCCAACTCGCCAGCATCGACCTGACAGCGAAATTCCCCCTGAAAATACAGCTCAGTCCCGACTTTCAGTACATCCGCAATCCTGCCTACAATCGGGATCGCGGGCCGGTGAAGTTCTGGGCCGTTCGGTTACATCTAGAGCTGTAGTTGATGAGCGAACCGCCTGCACTGCCGGACGACGCGAACATACCGCTGCTGACGCGCCGCATCGCCGTTGAGCTGATGCCGATTTTCTATCAGGACATCCGGCGTCTCGCGCGTCGTGAGCGCCGGCGAGTCAGCGCCGGGGTCACCATGCAGACCACCGCCCTCGTTTCCGAGGCATACCTGAAGCTTCACGGTTCACCGGAATTCAACAATCGCGAGCATTTTTTGCGGGCGGCTGCGTTGGCCATGCGCCATGTGTTGGTGAGCCACGCTCGTGAGCGGTTGGCGGCGAAGCGGGGCGGGCGCGAGAAACCGATGCCCCTGGATGAAGCCCCTGAAGTGGCTGGGGACGATGACGCCGTGCTGCTCGAAATCAACGAGGCGCTGGAGCGCCTGACGCAGATCAATCCACGACTCGCGTATGTTGTGGAGTGTCGGTTCTTCGCGGGCTTCGATGATTCGGAGACGGCGATCGCGTTGGGGCTGACGGATCGTACAGTCCGGCGGGACTGGATCAAGGCGCGGGCGTGGCTCAGCCGCGAGCTGGGTCAACAGGCGCAGATCAGCCTGACTGGGCCTGGGGAGCCGGCTACTTAGCGCGCCATCGCGCGAACTACCGCAGCCTCGGATCAGCTGCGGCCCAGGCGCACCGCGCCTCAGCCGGACCTGGCGGGTAACTGACGTGGCGAGCGACGGGTTGTGGCGGTGCTGTGTCGGCCTACTCAGCCGGGTTTGGCTGGCAGCTCCACATACAAGAGCCCGCGCGTCGGTGCGGCCAGTTGCACCTTCAGCTCGCGTAGCTTGTCGAGCAATGCCAGGTTGATGGCCTGTTGGGTGTCCGCGTACAGCCCGAAGTCCGGTTTGGTCATGAAGTAGACCAACTCAAACTGCAGCGCTGTATCGCCATAGGTGAGCAGATGGCACCGGTCAAAGCGCGTGTCGGCCTGTGCTTCGACGATCTTCCGGACGTCGCCCGGGATCTTCGCCAGCACATCGGTCGGGGTGTCGTAGTTGACGCCGAACTGGAAGACGGCGCGGCGCTCGCCCATGCGGCCGAAGTTGCGCACGCGCGCTTTGATGATGTCGGCGTTCGCGATGATGATCTGTTCGCCGGACAGGCTGCGCAATCGCGTGCTTTTCACGCCAATATGCTCAACAGTGCCCTGGAATGTATCAATGGTGAGTGAATCACCCACGCTGAACGGCTTGTCGAGTGCAATGGACACGGAAGCGAGCACGTCGCTCAGCACCGTCTGCACGGCCAGGGCGACGGCGATACCGCCGATGCCTAAGCCGGCCAGCAGCGGCTTGATCTGCACGCCCAGGTTGTCCAGCGCGAGCAGCATGACCATCGCCCAGATGATCAACCCCGCGCAGAACAGGATCACATCCAATGAGCCTGTCAGCATCGAGTCGAGATCGGTATTTTGCGCCCGGCGCACCTCGATTCCGAAGCGCACGGAGGCCATGCCCCACAGGCCCACCTGCAGCCAGAACAGGCAGACGATGACTACTTCAACGATGCGCTCGAGCCGCGGCGGGAAAACCAGGTGGCGCGATGCCAGGAAGAGGGCGATCGCAAAGAGAAATACCCGGCTCGTCCGCTCGACGAGCAGGGTGGTCAGCTCAATCGCCGTATGGACTTTGACCCGGTCGAGGGCGCTCCACGAGCGCCGACGCGCCGCAATGAAACCCCGGATGATGGGGAGCACGGTGAGCGTCACCAGAAACGTGACGACCGAGTACCCCCAGTTCAGGACGGGGTTGCCCAGGAACTCGTATTGCAGGATGTCTTGGACACTCAACATCCCGCAAATTTAACATGCGGCGGGTTTCAGTTACTCTGCGGCGTCCATCCCCAGCTCTTTGAGCTTCCGCGTGAGCGTGTTGCGGCCCCAGCCGAGCAAGCGAGCGGCTTCCTGGCGGTGACCTTGCGTGCGCTTCAACGCCGAGCGAATCAGCACCCGCTCGAACTCCGGCTGCGCCTCATCGAGCAACGGCTTCTTGCCGTTCATCGCATGGCGATCAGCCCAACTCGACAGCGCCTTCGCCCAATCCGCATCAGCTGAGCTCGTGGGCGCCGCGGCGCCAATTTCCGGTGGCAGATCATCCGCCCTGACTTCGCTACCAGGCGCCAGCACCGACATTCTTCGGCACAGGTTTACCAGCTCACGGACGTTGCCAGGCCAACCGTACGCACTGAGCTTCGCCTCAGCATCTGCTGCCAGCACCTTGGATTCGACGCCCAGCTCGTGAGCCGCCACATTCATGTAATGACCCAACAACGCCGGAATGTCCTCCGACCTCGCCCGCAACGGCGGCAACTCAATGCGGATCACATTGAGCCGATGATACAAGTCCTCGCGGAACAGCCCTCGCTGTACCCGATCCTGCAGATTCTGGTGGGTGGCCGCAATCACGCGCACATCCACCCGAATCGGTGTCTGACCGCCCACGCGATAAAACTCACCCTCCGCCAACACACGCAACAACCGCGTCTGCAAAGGCGTTGACATGTCGCCGATCTCATCGAGAAACAGCGTGCCGCCATCCGACTGCTCAAACCGCCCACGCCGTTGCGAGTCAGCCCCTGTAAACGCGCCTTTCTCGTGTCCAAACAGCTCGGACTCGAGCAAATCGGCCGGAATCGCCGATGTGTTGAGCGCAATAAACGGTTTACCGGCGCGTGGACTGTGATCATGCAGCGCCCGCGCAACCAACTCCTTACCGGTCCCCGATTCACCGGTAATCAACACCGTCACACTGGAGCGGGCCAACCGGCCGATCGCACGAAACACCTGCTGCATCGCAGGCGCACGCCCCAGCAACTCAGGTATCTTCGGCGTCCCCGCGGCATCTCCGCCTACCTGAGGATGTGCATTGGCGGCGCGTTTGACGAGGGCCACCGCCTGATCGATATCGAACGGTTTCGGGAGGTACTCGAAGGCGCCTCCCTCATAAGCCGACACCGCGCTGCCGAGGTCGGAGTGGGCGGTCATGACGATGACCGGTAGCGCAGGACGCGCGTCGCGGATCTTTTTGAGGAGCTCGAGACCTGACTGACCGGGCATGCGGATGTCCGTAATCAACACGTCAGGTGACTCGCGTCGAAGAGCGTCCAGCGCCGGCTCCGCGGCTTCGAATGCGCGCGGCGCCATACCGCCGTTGCGCAGGGCTCGTTCCAGAACCCAACGAATGGAAGCGTCGTCGTCCACGAGCCAGATGCGCAGAGCCTGGCCGTTCATGAGAACTCTCCGAGTGGCAAGAGCAAAGTAAAGATGGTGCGTTTAGGCTCGCTCTCAAACTCGATGAGGCCGCCGTTGCGGGTCACGAGCTCCTGAGCGACCGCGAGTCCGAGGCCGGTGCCATTGGCACGACCTGTGACCAGCGGATAGAAAATGCTGGAGCGAAGCTCGTCGGGCACTCCCGGCCCGCTGTCTTCGACTTCGACACACGCCACCAGGCGGTGGCGTGCCGGCCCGATACTGACATTCGACAGTGCGCGCGTGCGCAGGACGATCCGCCCGCTGTCGCCGACGGCTTGCAGAGCATTGCGCGTAACATTCAACAGCGCCTGGATGATCTGATGCCGATCCAACATGGAGTCGGGCAGGCTCGGATCGTAATCGCGCTCGATCGTCACCGCGCTGCGCGCTTCGGCGCGTAACAGGTGATAGACGTGCTCACAGACTTCGTGAACGTTGATGTTGACTTTCTGCGGGGCGCGGCTGGGACCCGCCATTGAATCCACCAGCGCGGTCAGACGATCGGCTTCGCCGATGATCACGCGCGTGTATTCTTTCAAACCGGCTTCCTGCAGCTCGCGCTCCAGCAGTTGGGCAGCGCCTCGCAGCCCACCCAGCGGGTTTTTGATCTCGTGCGCGAGCTGGCGGATCATGAGCCGGCTGCCGTCGAGTCGCGCCAACAGGTCGTTTTCGCGGGAGATGCGCTGGCGTTGCGTGGTGTCTGCCAGCTCCAACAGCAGGTGCGTGCCGGTGATCTGGCCGGCGAGCGGGGTTATCGTGACATCCAGGATACGTGCATCGCGCGGCGCGCCGAGCGGGCGGATGACCAGCTCACGATCGGCGATGCCTTCACCGGTTTCCAACGCCCGGCGCAGGATTCCGGTCAGCCCGTTGGTGTCCTGGAGAAAATCCACAAACGGCCGGCCCCGCGCCTGATTCAGGCTGAAGGCCAGCAGGTCCTGCGCGGCGACATTGGCGTAGATGGCGCAAAGCTGCGCATCCAACATCACGATTCCCGTCGAGAGGGCATCGATCAGGTCGGTTGGATCGAAATGGGAAAGCGCGGACGGAAGGTTGGATTCAGCCACCACGGCGCACCTGTCGGCTGCGCCACGGTGCGCTGCGGTGAGTGTTTAGTGTTTCTTGACCGGATTCGTCGGCGATTGCAGGGACGGCTGACGCACGTGGAACGTCACGCTGGACGACGAACACACGGTCGTGCCGGAAGGATCCTTCACCATCATCTGAATGGTGTGCTCGCCCCGATCCACCGGTGAAATCGTAAATTGACCGCCGTTGGCCGGCACTCCTGGAACCGGTGCACCGTCCATCGTCACGAGCACGGTATCGCCGGGCCGTACGGCCGGCTGGACCGACGTTCCGGCAGAAACGGTGTCGGTATTCAGGAAGACCTGGTCGTTGGTCGGCTCCGACAGGCCGCAGCTCTGATACACCTTCTCCGTCGACTGCTTGGGCGGCGTCGGTTTGGAAGGCGTCGTCTTCGGCGCAGAGAAAGTCTGTGGCGCCTTCAGCTCCACTTTCTGAGCATTCTCGTGGGGTTGATCGCTGAAATGCGTCACCCCGTTCTCGTCTACCCATTTGTACACGGTCGCAGCGGAAGCGACGGTGCACGCTACCAGCGACATTAAGGTAAACAGATGTGTTCGCATATGGGGCCAGCATAGCTGGCCCCGGGGTCGCCCACAAAAGCGATTGGCGATATCCGTGACATACCGCCAGTCGCTGTGTTTTCTGTTGTCCCTGAGTGCCCATCAGCAGCTGTAGTAGAGCTCCAACTCGATCGGGTGGGTTGCCATGCGGAACTTGGTCACTTCCTGCATCTTCAGGCCGATGTACGCATCGATCACGTCATTGGTGAACACCCCGCCGCGTGTCAGGAACTCGCGATCCTTGTCGAGATGCTCCAGGGCCATGTCGAGCGAGTGGCACACGGTCGGAATGTGCTTCGCCTCTTCCGGCTCGAGGTCATACAGGTCCTTGTCCGCGGGATCGCCGGGATGGATCTTGTTCTGGATGCCATCGAGGCCCGCCATCATCATGGCGGCGAACGCGAAGTACGGATTGGCGCTCGAGTCCGGGAAGCGCACTTCAATGCGGCGCGCCTTCGGGTTGGAAACCCAGGGAATACGGATCGAGGCAGACCGGTTGCGCGCGGAGTAGGCGAGCATCACGGGAGCTTCGAATCCCGGCACCAGGCGCTTGTAGCTGTTGGTTCCGGCGTTCGTGAAGGCATTGATGGCCTTCGCGTGCTTGATGATGCCGCCGATGTAGTACAGAGCGGTCTCGGAGAGGCCACCGTACTTGTCACCTGCGAACAGCGCCTTGCCTTCTTTCTGCAAGGACTGGTGAACGTGCATGCCGCTGCCGTTGTCGCCAACGAGGGGCTTCGGCATGAAGGTCGCGGTCTTGCCGTAGCCATGGGCCACGTTCAGGACGGCGTACTTCAGAATCTGCACTTCGTCCGCCTTTTTCACCAGGCCGCCGGCACCGACGCCGATTTCGCACTGGCCGCCGGTCGCCACTTCATGGTGGTGCACCTCGACCTTCAGTCCCATCTCTTCGAGCGCGAGACACATGGCCGAGCGGATGTCCTGGAACGCATCTACCGGCGGAACCGGGAAGTAGCCGCCCTTGACGCCCGGACGATGGCCCTTGTTGCCATCGGCGAATTCAGTGTTGGAATTCCAGGCGCCTTGCTGCGAGTCGATGGTGTAGGACGAGCCGTGCATGTCGTTGGTGTAACGCACGCTGTCGAAGATGAAGAATTCGTTTTCCGGTCCGAACAGCGCGCCGTCGGCGATGCCGGTGGACTTCAGATAGGCCTCGGCACGCTTGCCGAGCGAGCGCGGATCGCGCTCGTAGCCCTGCATAGTGGCGGGCTCGATCACGTCGCAGCGGATGTTGACCGTCGTCTCTTCGAAAAACGGGTCGAGCACGGCAGAGCCGGCTTCCGGCATGAGGATCATGTCCGACTCATTGATACCCTTCCATCCGGAGATGGAGGAGCCGTCGAACATCTTGCCGTCGCTGAACAGGTCGTCATCGACGAGCTTGGCGGGGATCGTTACGTGCTGTTCCTTGCCACGGGTGTCCGTGAAGCGAAGATCGGCAAACTTCACGTCTTTTTCTTTTATCAGCTTGATTACATCGGTCGGTGTCATATCGCCTCCGGATTGAGTAATGCTCTTCGCAACAGCCCGGGGGGCTGCACCCTGCAAGGGCCGCCCCCTGCAAGGGCCACACACAGGCGGTCGACCAGGTGGCACCGGGATTGCGCTATCGAGCGGGTTCACAGTGCAGGCGCTATGCCAAGTTTGGTGCGCTGACAAATCAAACGGTTAGCCGCACAGCCGCCGTGCACTGCACCAGTGTGGTGCGAGTCGGTTACAGTTTGCACCTCAGCGGGGCAGGTGGCGTTGCGAATTTCACCCCGCTTGTGGGGTGCTTCACAGCCCCGCCTGATCTTGGTGCGACCCCTTGTCTATGGATGGACTCGGTGTATGATGAGTCCATATCTGGAGCAGCCGGGAGTTGTCATGAGCTTGCCATCCGGTGCACTACAGGGAAAACCCAACGAGGCCCATCAGGCGCAAGCCGCCGGGGCGGTGGGCCTGCGGGCCTTCGCCCGCATTGCCGACTTGTGGCATTTATCCATCGCCGATCAACTGACCCTGCTCGGTCTGTCATCCCGGTCCACGTACTTCAAATGGCGCAAGGAAACTCAGGTGCGCCTGCCGCGCGATACGCTCGAGCGGATCTCCTACATTCTCGGTATCTACAAAGCGCTCCAGTTGCTGCTGCCTGACACCCGCGCGGCGGATGAATGGGTCCGCCGTCCAAACGAGGCCGCCGTGTTTGGCGGCAGGTCCGCGCTCGATCGAATGTTGTCGGGCAACGTTTCGGACCTGTACATCGTCCGCCAATACCTCGACGCGCAGCGCGGCTGAGCCGGCCTCATGCAGAACGTCGAACCCGCACTCGCGGTCAGCGAGGTGCGCTGGCAGCCGTGTTTTCGCGTTATCCCCAGCCGCTATCCCACTATCCACCTGTTTGAGCGGATCGCTGATCCTGCCGAGTGGGAAACGTTGTATTGGATCGAATCGCTCACCAACCCGCGTTTGCGGGATCAAGTCGGCGACATCGAGCTGGTCCCACCCGAAGAACGAGCGTTCGGTCCCGGCGGATCCGTCATCATGGCGCCGTTTACTCATCTGGATCCGGTCGGCAGCCGTTTCGCAGACGGCACGTTCGGTGCGTTTTACGCCGCGGCGAGCCTCGCGACCTCGGTCGCTGAGACGTGTTTCCATCGCGAGGTTTTCTTGCGGGCTACGCGAGAAGAACCATTGGAGCTGGATATGCGCAGCTACCTTGCGGATGTGTCGGCGTCGTTTCACGACCTGCGCGGCAAACGGGCGCAGATGCCCGACATCTACGATCCCGACAGCTACATTTCTTCCCAGGTGCTCGGTCGGCAACTGAAACGCAGCGGCTCGAATGGTGTCGTGTACGACAGCGTGCGTCACACTGGTGGGGAGTGCCTCGCCGTTTATCGGCCGAAACTCATTCTCAATATCCGACAGGGCGTGCATCTGCGGTACGTTTGGGACGGGAAACGGATCAGCCGCGTCTACGAGCTGAGGCAGCTAGGAGCGGCGAGCGGTGACGCCCGGTAGGCAAGCCGCCGTCCGCTATACTCGGGGGCTGTTTAGGTCCCAGCCTTCACCGACGGGTTGATGCATGAAAATCGGCACTGCGCCGCGCACGTTCCAGGAGCTCATATTCGGCTTGCAGCGCTACTGGTCCGACCAGGGATGCGTCATTCTGCAGCCCTACGATATGGAGGTCGGTGCCGGTACTTTCCATACGGCGACTTTCCTTCGCTCCATCGGCCCTGAGCCCTGGGCCGCCGCCTACGTGCAGCCGTCCCGCCGGCCAACGGATGGTCGCTACGGCGACAACCCGTTCCGCCTGCAGCACTACTATCAATTCCAGGTCCTGATCAAGCCATCGCCTCCGAACTTCCAGGACCTGTACCTGGGCAGTTTGCGCTCGCTGGGCCTGGATCCGCTGGTTCACGACATCCGCTTCGTTGAAGACAACTGGGAATCACCGACGCTGGGCGCCTGGGGCCTGGGTTGGGAGGTCTGGCTGAACGGAATGGAGGTCTCGCAGTTCACCTATTTCCAACAGGTGGGCGGCCTCGACTGCCGGCCGGTCAGCGGCGAGATCACTTATGGTCTCGAGCGGCTCGCGATGTATCTGCAGGGCGTCGAGAGCATTTACGACATCGTGTGGACAAACGGACCGCGCGGACCGGTCACGTATCGCGACGTCTACCACCAGAACGAGGTCGAGCAGTCGACCTACAACTTCGAGATTGCCGACGTGCCGATGTTATTTCGGCACTTCGACGAGCACGAGAAGATGTGCAAGGAGTTGATTGCCGCGAAGTTGGCGTTGCCCGCTTACGAGCAGGTGCTCAAGGCGTCTCACACCTTCAACCTGCTGGATGCCCGGAAGGCCATCTCTGTGACGGAGCGACAGCGGTACATCCTTCGGGTGCGTACGCTTGCCAGCGCTGTTGCGCAGGTTTACTACGCGAGCCGTGAGGCACTTGGATTTCCGCTACTCAAAAAGGAAGCGGCTGATGCAGGGGCCGCGGCATGACGGTGGATAAGAAAGACTTCCTGGTTGAGCTGGGAACTGAAGAGCTGCCCCCAACGGCATTGCGGGGGTTGGAGCTTGCGTTTGCTGCGGGCGTGCAATCGGGGTTGGAGAAGGCTGGATTGACTCACAGTGGCCTGGTTTCGTATGCCACGCCCCGTCGACTGGCCATCTGGGTCAAGAAATTGGTTTCGCGCCAACCCGACCAGGACATCAAGCGGCGAGGGCCGCCTGTCAGTGCTTCGTTCGATGCGTCGGGTCAGCCGACGCGAGCTGCGTCTGCGTTCGCGGAAAGTTGCGGCGTTGCTGTGGACGCGTTGCAGAAGTTGGACGAGGGCAAGGGGACGTTCCTGTTTTTTATCGGCACCAAGGCGGGCGCCGCGGCGACCGAGTTGCTGCCTTCGATTGTCCAGGCGTCACTGGATGCCCTTCCCATTCCACGACGGATGCATTGGGGATCAGGCACGGCTGAGTTCGTCCGCCCTGTGCATTGGCTCGTCATGATGTACGGCAAGGATGTGTTGCCGGCTCGGTTGCTGGGAATCGAGTCAGGAAATCAAAGCCAAGGGCATCGGTTTCACGCACCACGGCCCATCAAGGTCAGCTCGCCTTCGTCTTACGAGACTACGCTGCGCAGCCGCGGGTACGTTCTTGCCGACTTCGCTACTCGCCGCGAGTTGATCCGTAACAAGGTGGTCGAGGTTGCTACCTCGTTGGGCGGTACCGCGCTCATCGGTGACGACCTGCTCGATGAAGTCACTGCACTGGTCGAGTGGCCAGTACCTATCGCCGGACGCTTTGAAGAGCGGTTCCTCCAGCTGCCGCGTGAGGTGTTGATTTCAACACTGCAGGATCACCAGCGGTATTTCGCTGTAGAGGATTCGCACGGCCGGCTGTTGCCGAGTTTCATCACGGTCAGCAACATCGAGAGCCGCGATCCTTCCAAGGTGCGCGAAGGTAACGAGCGCGTCGTTCGACCGCGACTCGCCGATGCTGCGTTCTTTTGGGAACAGGACCGCAAGCAGACTTTGGCGTCGCGCCGAGACGCACTGGATGCAATGACATTCCAGGTGAAGCTCGGATCGCTGGGTGACAAGACCCGTCGCGTGCGAGCGCTCGCCGGCGAGATCGCCGCCAGTGGTGTTGGCGATCGCTCGGAGGCGGAGCGTGCGGCTGAGCTGTGCAAGTGTGACTTGCTGACCGCGATGGTGGGCGAATTCCCTGAGCTACAGGGAATCATGGGCACGTACTACGCGCTCGCCGACGGTGAGCCGGCAGAGGTCGCCGTCGCGATCCGTGAACATTACCTGCCGCGCGGCGCAGGCGACGAGCTCCCCGAGACGCACGCCGGCCTCGCTGTCGCGATCGCCGACAAACTCGACACCCTCGCCGGCATCTTCGAGATCGGCGAGAAGCCCACCGGCGCCAAGGACCCCTTCGGCCTTCGCCGCGCCGCCATCGGCTTACTCCGTATCGTCATCGAGAAGCGCCTCGATCTCGACCTGCGGAAGTTGATTGCTGTTGCGTTGGGGAACGTTCGCGCTGACGTCGAGCGCATTCGGGCCGCCAAAGCTGCGGCGGCTGGATCGGGTGCGCCCGCCTCCGCGGCCGGCGCATCGTCTGCGCGTGGCTCAACTGCGCTGCCCGCCGAGGACCAGGTCTACGACTTCATTATGGAGCGCCTGCGCGCCTACTACCTGGAGCGCGCCCCTGCCCCCGGCGCGACCGCAGCGTTCACCACGGAAATGTTCGATGCGGTGTTGGCCACCAAACCCGGCTCACCGCTGGACTTCGACGCCCGGCTGAAAGCCCTGCGTGCCTTCCTGGACCTCCCCGAAGCAACCGCCTTGGCCGCAGCCAACAAGCGCATCGCAAACATCCTCCGCAAGTCCGGTGAATCCTCCGAGGGCTCGGTGGACATCGAGGCCCTCAAGGACCCAGCCGAGACAGCCCTATGGGGCGCGATGGAGCTGCTGCGGTCCCGCGTCGCCACAGAGGTCGCACAACGCGAATACGCCAACGCACTGGGCCGTCTCGCCCAACTGCGCCCACCTGTCGATGCCTTCTTTGAAAAGGTCATGGTGATGGACGAGGATCCCCGGCTGCGCAAGAACCGGCTGGCCCTGCTCGCCCAGCTCCACGGCCTCTTTATCGGCATTGCCGACCTGTCCCGGCTTCCCGGCTGAACCCACACTCACGCAGCACAATGCAGCTCATCGGCTCCCTGATATTCACCGTCTTCCTGTTTGCCTGGACTTTCTTCTACTCGATCTTCTTCGTGATCGCGTGCTCGATGCTGCCCTTTCGCAAACGATTCATCCTCGCCCGAGTGTGGGGACTGGTCCTGTTGTGGGCGTTGAAAGTCACCTGCCGACTCGACTATCGCATCGATGGCCGCGAGAACCTGCCCGCAGGCAATCACATTGCACTGTGGAAACATTCATCGTCGTGGGAAACCATCGCCATGGCTGTCGTGTTTCCGCGGCAGGTGTGGGTGTTGAAACGCGAGCTGACATGGATCCCTTTCGTCGGCTGGGCCATCCGTCAGCTGCACGCCATCGCCATTGATCGCAAGTCAGGACACTCCGCCGTCGGCCAGGTGCTCGAGCAAGGCAAGCAACGGCTCGACGAAGGCGACTGGATCATGATCTTCCCCGAGGGCACACGGATGCCTCATGGGCAAACACGAAAGTACGGGGTCAGCGGCACGTTGCTGGCGACGGAGGGGAAAAAGCTCATTGTTCCGGTAGCACATAACGCGGGCAGCTACTGGCCGCGCCGCGGATGGATGAAGAAACCGGGTACTGTGCGCGTCGTCATAGGACCCCCGATCGAGCCCGCCGGCCGCGACCCGCGCGAGATCAACAAGCAGGTGCAGGACTGGATTGAGAGCACCGTCTCGAGTCTGGCCGGCTAGGGGAATTCCGTAGCAATCCGGTGCTCGCGCGTCGCGATTGCGAAATGTCGCTCACGGAGTGAGACGCGCACAGTATTTTGCCCGGCGTTGTTTGAATGAGAATCGCATCCGGCGCCGCGATAGTTTTGCAACTTGGCCGCGGCGTGCGGAAGACACTCCATGCGCCTGCCTTTCAAGCTCTGTTCTGCGATCGCCCTGACGTGGACTTTGGCCGCATGCGGCTCGTTACCGAGCCAGACGTTCGACCACTCCGTGCGCGCCCGCATCAAGCGGATCGAAGTCGTTCCCATCGGCACACCGGAACACGCCCAGGCGCGCATCATGAATCCCATCGGCGCCGGCTTCGGGCTCGTCGGTAATTTTGTTGAATCCCAGCGCGCTGCCGGCGCCAGTCAGGTTGTCGAGAGCGCGCTCGCCGAGGCGCATTACGACTTCCGCACTTCTCTCTACAACTCCATTGCCCAGGCAGTGAGTAAAGTTGGTTTCACCATCAACCGGCTGGCCGGTCCGCGCCCTGACAAGGAGCGCTCGAGGTTTCTATCGAAGTATCCACGTGAGAAGAAGGTGGATGCGTACCTGGATGTCTACGCGACATATGTCGGCTTCGAAGCGCCTCAGTCATCCACCGCTTATCGCCCACGCCTCGAGATATCCGCGCGTCTCGTGAGCGCCAAGGACAACACGATCCTCTTCCAGGACCGCATCATTTACGGTTGCACGGAAAACACGGACGAGGAAGCCGTCCTCGTCCGCGCCGACGACAAATTCAGCTTCCGCAACCGCGGCGCGTTCCAGACCGACCCCACCAAGACCGCCCGCGCTCTGCAGTCCGCCATCGACGCGACCGCCTGGGAGCTGGCCAAGCAGTTTATGTAACACCGCGGGTTGGAGGCAGCCTGGCCGGTTGCCCCGCTGGGCACCGCCGCAGGTCTCCCCGACGGCTCCCGCACACCTGTCGTTCCGCGGCAGCGCGAGCGTTCGCCGCTGGTGCCTGGGCGGAAACCTGACTTTCTCCCGCCCCGCTTCCTCTACGGCGCATCTGCTGCGATATTCGCCGCCCCCAGGACGAATGGTCGGTCATTTGAATTCATCGATGCTCGTGGCGGTGCCCTTACTGCTGCTCTCCGCCGGTTTCGTGTACTGGGCCTGCGAATACTTCGTTAACGGTGTGGAGTGGGTCGGCCACAAGGCGGGCATCTCCCAAAACGCGGTCGGGACAGTCCTCGCCGCATTCGGTACGGCACTTCCCGAAAGCGTCGTCACTTTTGTCGCTGTCGTGTTTGGCCAGGATGCCGAGCAGAAGAACATCGGAGTCGGCGCTGCCCTGGGCGGCCCCCTGGTCCTGGCCACCATTGCCTACCCGATCGTCGGCGTCATGCTCCTGCTCACCCGGGGCCAGCACCCAAATCAACCGATTGACGTCAATCGTCAGAGATTGAGCCGCGATCAGAGCTGGTTCCTGCTGATCTTTGTATTCAAGATCGCCCTGGGCTTCCTGGCCTTCTCCATCAAACCCTGGCTCGGCTGGCTCTTTCTCGCGGCCTACGCGGCCTACACCTGGGTTGAAGTCCGCCACGAAGGCGACGCCCCGGAGGGCGACCTCGAGCCCCTGAAGTTTCAGAGTAAAGCCGAGAACCCCGGCTGGCCCATGATCGCCATGCAGACTTTGCTTGCATTGGGTGTGATCTTCGAGGCATCTCACGTCTTCGTCGCCCAACTGGATGTTGTCGGCCCATGGCTCGGCATTCCATCGACCGTCGTTGCGCTGTTTCTGAGCCCGATCGCTACCGAGCTCCCGGAAACAATGAACGCCATAATCTGGATCCGGCAAGGGAAGCACCGCCTGGCGCTATCGAACATCAGCGGCTCGATGATGATTCAGGCAACGGTGCCGACGGCCCTGGGGTTGTTCTTTACGCCGTGGCTATTCGATGGAGCGCTAACCGTGGCGGCCGTGGTCACTGCCATTGCGGTTGCCGGGTTGTTGATCCTGCTGAGACGGAATGCCCTGACCCCGGTCCGGCTGGCGTCGTTCGCGCTGGGGTACGCCGCCTTCGTGATCGGCATTTGGGCCATTGCTCATTGATATTCGGCGCCTGCGAAGCCGATCTCGCCGAGTGAGGACTGCAGGCACGTCCAGCCCGAGACCCCGGGCCGGGTCTCTCCACACCTGGTGCACCGTGGTCAATCGATTGCTGAGCCCAAGAACGGGCTCAGCGAGTCGAACTCGAGCCACGCGGCGCTGATGGCGATTGCCATCCAGCGCCTTCGGTCCTGGACATCAGACGTCGAGGTTCATCACCGATAGCGCGTTCTTCTCAATGAAGTCGCGACGGGGTTCGACCTGGTCACCCATGAGCGTTGTGAATATGTCATCTGCGGCAACTGCGTCATCGATCTTCACCTGCATGAGGCGGCGCGTGTCCGGGTTGATGGTCGTGTCCCACAACTGATCCGGATTCATCTCGCCCAGCCCTTTGTAACGTTGAATGTGTTGGCCGCGGCGAGCCTGCTCAAACAGCCACTTCATGGCGTCCTTGAACGAACCGATCTCGTACCGGTCCTCGCCTCGGGTGACATAAGCTCCCTCGCCGATCAATCCGGCGAGTGTCCGCGCCAGGTCGGCGATCCGCTGGTACTCAGCCGACTCGAAAAACTCACGCGGCAGGTACTTCTTGCTCGGCGTGCCGTGCTCCGTCTTGTTGATCAGAACACGCGGCCCATGCCCATCGCTTGCCTCACCGACCTGGACACTGTAAGTGCGAGTCCCGTCATCGAGCGCGTTGAGTCGCTGATGCAGCTCCTGAGCCCACCCAAGCAACCAATCGCTCCGATCGAAATCTTCCGTGTGCACTACAGGCATGTAGATCAACTGATCCAACAGACGATCGTCATAACGCCGTGACCAGCGCTTGATGATCGCCTGCACTTCCATGTACTGGCGCGCCAGCGCCTCGAGTCCAGAACCCTGAACCGGCGGAGCTTCGGCATTCACGTGGAGTGCCGAGCTCTCCAACGCGGTATTCAACAACACAGCGTTCAGCTCGAGGTCGTCCTTAACATAAGATTCCTGCTTGCCGCGCTTCACCTTATAAAGGGGCGGTTGAGCGATGTAGATGTGACCACGCTCAATGAGCATCGGAACCTGACGGTAGAAGAACGTCAGCAGCAGCGTACGGATGTGGGACCCGTCCACGTCCGCGTCAGTCATGATGATGATGCGGTGGTATCGCAGCTTATCGATGTCGAACTCGTCGCGGCCGATGCCACACCCAAGCGCGGTGATCAGCGTTCCAACTTCCGCCGAAGAAATCATCTTGTCGAAGCGTGCCTTCTCGACGTTCAGGATCTTGCCCTTCAGGGGCAGGATGGCCTGGGTTCGACGGTCGCGCCCTTGTTTGGCGGATCCACCTGCCGAGTCACCCTCGACGATGAAGATCTCTGACAGCGCGGGATCTTTCTCCTGGCAATCCGCCAGTTTCCCGGGCAGGCCGGCAATATCCAACGCTCCCTTGCGGCGAGTCATTTCACGCGCCTTACGGGCCGCTTCGCGCGCCCTGGCCGCTTCAACCGCCTTGGCGACGATCAGCTTCGCTTCAGCGGGATGCTCGAGCAGGAATTCCTGCAATTTCGTGCTGACCGCCGTCTCCACAACGCCCTTCACCTCGGACGAAACCAACTTGTCCTTGGTCTGCGAGGAGAACTTCGGATCCGGCAGCTTCACAGACAGGATGGCGGTGAGACCTTCACGAGCGTCATCACCGGTGGTCTGGATCTTCTCCTTCTTCGCCGACATCTCTTTTTCGATGTAGTCGTTCAGGGTGCGCGTGAGTGCGCTGCGGAATCCAGCCAGGTGGGTACCGCCGTCCTTCTGCGGAATGTTGTTGGTGTAGCAGAACATGCTCTCCTGGTAGGAGTCGTTCCACTGCATCGCGACCTCAACGGCGATCGGGCCATCGGCGGTCTTGAACCAGAAGACCGACTCGTGCACAGGGGTACGGGTGCGGTTCAGGTGCTTCACAAAAGCCCCGAGTCCGCCCTCGTGCTTGAAGACGTCCGACTTGTTCTCGCGCTCGTCAATCAGGTCGATGCGAACACCCGAGTTGAGGAAGGAGAGCTCGCGCAGCCGCTTGGCGAGGATCTCGTAGTTGAACTGGATGTTGGTGAAGATCTTGGCGCTGGGGCGGAAACGAATCGTGGTCCCACGCTCCTGGGTATCACCGAACGTCGCCATCGGCGCCGCGGGCTCACCCAAGTGGTATTCCTGCTTGTGATGCTTGCCGTCCCGGTAAACGGTCAGCAGCAGGTAATCGGACAGCGCATTGACGACTGAAACACCGACGCCGTGAAGTCCGCCAGAGACCTTGTACGAGGTGTCGTCGAACTTACCGCCCGAGTGCAGGACGGTCATGATCACTTCGGCAGCGGAGCGGCCTTCTTCGGGATGGATATCGACGGGGATACCACGACCGTTGTCCGAGACGGTGACCGATTCATCCGCATGAATGGTTACCACCACTCGGTCGCAATAGCCGGCCAGAGCTTCGTCGATGGAGTTGTCGACGACCTCGAAAACCATGTGGTGCAAACCGGAGCCGTCATCGGTGTCCCCGATGTACATTCCGGGGCGTTTCCGCACCGCATCGAGGCCCTTCAAAACTTTGATTTTGCTGGAGTCGTAGACGTCGTCAGATGCCATGAAATTGCCCGATTTATGGATGGGGCATTATACCGGGGTACCCCTCCCCTGACCACGCAAACGGCGGCCTAAATCCTCAATAAATTTGAGCACATACGACGGCTCAAACCGGTAAAAGCACGCCCCGGAAGCGGAGGAGCTCGCTGAGTCGCGAACCCTGGATTTCGTCCTATCCTATATGGGGTCGAATCCAGCGATGTTCCACGTGGAACGCGGTGCGCGTCCCCCTAAACCCCAATCTGGATGAAATCGGCTGCCCTGCTAAGGGCAACGGCAGCGACCCGCCTCCGTATCCGCGGAGCCTATTACCTTGCAAGGCTGCCGACACGACTACACCGCATCGGACCCTCGGGCACCTTGTCGGCGTCATTCCTGCGGTAGCGGTCGAACATGCGAGAGTGATTCCGCAGCCGCGGCATGTGCCCAAGCGCCATCCGCTTCCCGAGGTTCCACGTGGAACATGGACCCGCAGCGCCACAGGCCCGTACCAAGAGGTAGAGGCGGGTAACTGCCTCGCAGGCACAGCGCACAATGGGGACCGCGGAACCGCTCGCGCGGCCGTTCACCGGGTACTAGCAATGATCAGTGCCTGCTCGCGCTCGAGGCAGTGATCAAGACCAAAACTCGGACTAAACCGCGGATTGTCTCCGACGCAAATAGCGGGTACGCCTCCGATGACTTGAAGCAGTCACGTGGAATAGTGGTCCTAAAAAGCTGAGACTTCTAAGCCGAGCCGTGGCTCTCGTTGGCGAGGGAAAGTCAGGGCAGTGCCCCGACCGAGGCGTGACGCAGAAACTGCCAATCACTTCGTGGCTTCCCAGCGGAGCCCGAAGAGAACTCGCGCCCCTGCGAGGCCAATGGCACCTCCCTGGCGGATGCCACCACTACCGAGGGCCCGCACTAGCAAGCACCGGCCGTCTTGAGTGGTGCCGCCATGACTTGGCGCGCGATACACCTCACCACTCTACGAGAGCACGCCCCTGCGTGGGCAATGGCCTGCATTTGGCGGACACCGCCACGGCGGGGGCCTGCACTCGCCGGCACCGGCCGGCCCGAGAGGTGGTCTGGGATATGGCGCGCAATACACCACGCCACTGCCCCTACGGGAATGCGCGCCCCCCGCGAGGGCAATTGCCCGCCCTTTCCCGAGCACCGGCCCTCTCGAGAGTTCCACGTGGAACTCAGGTGGCGGGTACGCGACCCCACCAACCCTAAGAGAGCTAGAAAACCTGCGAGGGCAATGGCTGCCCTTGCCGAGCGCCCCACGACCTCGGCGTGGACTAGCGCCGACCCACTCCTCAACAGGTTCCACGTGGAACATTGGCGGCGCTAGAACATGCCGTCCACGCCACGAGGGCTGACACAGCTGCGAAGCCAGTGGCCCGGGATTGGTAGAGCACCCGGCGACGGCTGCCTAAACCCGACTGGTGCTGGCCGGATGGAGAGGTGCCACATGGGACGCGACACGCCACCACTCTCGGAGACCTCGCACCCCCTCGGCACCGATGGTCCAGGAGAGTGGTAGAGCACCCGGGCGACTGCGGACTAAACCGGCCGGTGCCGGCCAGACGGACAGGTGCCATGTAGGGGACACCACGCCACCACTCTGCGAAGAACTGGCACCCCCTCGGCACCGATGGTCCACGAGTGGTAGAGCACCCGGGCGACTGCGGACCAAACCGGCCGGTGCCAGCCCGATGGACAGGTGCCATGTGCGGGACACCACGCCACCGCTCTGCGAAGAACCGGCACGCCCCGGGGCGGCGCCAATGATCCCCGACTGATGGGGCATCAGCGCACCTGGGGCTCGGGACTAGTCGCTGATGGCCCGCCTGAGAAGTCGACGTGAATCCATGGGGCGCGCTACAACCCGCAGGCAAACCGGGAAAATTGGTACTCCTGCGAGGCCAAGCGCCCGCGCTTAATGCAGCACTCCGTGGGTGAGGCTCGAGATAAGTGCCGCTGGCTAGCTCAAGAGGTTCCACGTGGAACATCAGGCGTGCTGCATCACACCATCACTCTGGGGGAGCTGGTACGACGACGGAGACTAGTTCGTGCGTAGCCTCGTGCCTTCACGCTTGATCGATCCGGCGGCGACCGCCGAGGATCCGCCGCTGCTTAATGACATTCGTGCGGAGTTCTCGAACTCGAAGCTCCACGACATTCCCGCCGCAGTGCAGTCCAATGAATCCATCGAGCCGCGTGGGGCAACTCGACAATCGGATCGGCGAGAGACTTCGATCGACCGCGAAGCAGGGCGCGCCCCGGTCTGGCCCCGACCGAAAAGCCGTAGCGATCCGGCCCGGCAGAGCCGTCGTCTTCAGCGGGCGCCGCTTCGACCGAATTTGGCGGTACCGAGTCAGGTCTACGTACCGAAGCGGGCGGAGAACTACGCCGGTGTCACCGCCCCACGTTCCACGTGGAACACGCGCTCGGGTCGACCGAACAGATTGGATTCTGATTGCAGCGACGTCAGGACCAACTGGCAATTGAGGCGACTGACTTCCTCGATAAAGCGAAGGAGATGCGCACCATCAAGCTCCGCGGCCGGGTCGTCCAGCAGCAGGGTGGGTGTCGTCGACATACGCTGCTGAAGGAGCTGAATCTGCGCGAGGGTCATTGCGATCGCCACTAGCTTCTGCTGGCCACGCGAGAGGATCTCCCGCGCAGGTCGGCCGCCCAGGCGAACCAGCACGTCTGCTCGATGAGGACCGCTATGTGTGAGCCCTCGGGATTGGTCCCGAGCTCGGGAGTCCACGAGCGCCTGCGCCAAGGAGACATCCTGTGACCAACCCCGGCTGTAGTGGAGATCAATCTCCAGCCCACTGAGCGCAACCACCGTCTGCTTCCAAGCAGGCTGCATCTGCTCCAGCATCCCTCGCCGCGCCTCGGCGACGAGCTCACCCAATCGCGCAACCTCAGGATCCCAAGCCATTGCCTGGCCCGGCTGGGTCCTGAGTGCAGCATTCCGCTGTTTCACCGCCCGCGTATATCGAACCCAAACATCAACGAACCCAGGTTCCACGTGGAACACCGCCCAGTCCATCCAGCGTCGCCGCCGAAACCCACCTTCCTCGACGAGTTTGTGAACGCCTGGGTCAATCACCTGGACCGGAAACGCCTGCGATAACTCAGTCAGCGATCCCGCCGCGGCCGCATTGATCCGCGCAGTAGTGCCACCTGCCTTAGCAACCTGCACCCCCATCGCCTGCGAAGGCACCCCATCCGTCCGTCCAAACACGGTCAGCCGCGACTGCCCGTGCCGAATCAACTTCTCCGAGTTCCGCGTCCGAAACGACCGCCCGCGCCCAAGCAGAAAGATCGCCTCCAACAACGAAGTCTTCCCGGACCCGTTGCTCCCCCAAATCAAACTCCGCCGTGGATCCAGTGCCAACTCAGCGTGTTGGATGCACCGCAGGTCATCGACGGTTAGTTGGATCAGGCTCAACAGCAATCCTTCGCTCAACGACAGAGCGAGATGGCGAGTGCACTTGGCAATCGCATCCAAGCAGCTTCAAACCCGGACGGTCAACCGCTCAAATCAAAACTAAGGATCCGGGTTGGGGTGGTCGGGTGAGGTGAGAAAACCGATGGACAGGATGTCCGAGTAGCCAGCCGCTCTCAGATTGCCTCGAACCGTTTCGCCACGGGCAATCGCAGCACGACCTGTCCCATCCGAGTCAACTAGCACAGACTCAGAAAGAGGGAGGTGTTGATCGTTTTTCAAATACGCCGCGACAACGTCGCAATGCATCTGTTGCGCATCCACGATGCAATTGCGCCCATCGGTCAAGACACGCACATGGACAAATTTCACATGACCCCTTGGCTGGCGGTGATCAAGGGCTTCGCTCACCCGTACAACAGCGTCGCGGTCACAGCCGCACAAGCAGGCAGCGACCCCAAACCGAGGCAATTGCCTACAGCCGCATCGGCATCACGACGTACCGCGTGTGCGTAGCTCCAGGCGAATGAATCAGACAGCTGCTGTTTGAATCAGTGAGCCCAATCTCGACCTTCTCGGTGTCGATAGCACCCAACGCATCCAGCAGGTAGTTCACATTGAACCCAATCTCAACCTCTTCCCCGGAGTAAGCGACCTCAACCTGGTCCTCAGCCTCTTCCTGCTCGGGGTTATGTGCTTGAATTACAAGCATTTCCGGCTTAGCTGTCAGCCGAATTCCCCGGTATTTCTCATTCGACAGAATGGCCGTCCGCTGCAACGCCTGCCGCAGCAATTCCCGATCAGCCTCCACCTTCCGCGCCGGATTAGCCGGAATTACGCGCCCATATTCCGGGAATCGCCCATCAATCAGCTTGGAAGTGAACCGAATAGCGCCGATCTGTGCCCGAATGTGGTTCGTGCCGATGGCCAGCTCGATGGTCCCTTCAGTGCCCAACGTCCGCTGAAGCTCCAAGACGCCCTTACGCGGCACAATCACCTGCTGCGAAGTCTTGGCGGCGCCCTCCTCGAGGGTCATCTCACACAAAGCCAACCGATGTCCATCGGTAGCCACCGCCCGCAGCGAAGTCCCCTCAGTCTCCAACAGCAGCCCATTCAGGTAATACCGAACATCCTGCTGCGCCATCGAGAAGTGAGTCTTCTCGATCAACCGCCGAAACTCCCCCTGGCCCACAATCAGCGTTTGCTGAGCATTGATCTCCTCCACCAGCGGAAACTCAGCCGCCGGCAAAGTCGACAACGTGAACCGGCTGCGTCCAGCCTTCACCACGATCCGCTCACCCTCAGTGCTGAGCGTCACGCTCGACTGCTCGGGCAGCGACTTGAAAATATCGAGCAGCTTGCGCCCCGGCACCGTGATGTCGCCGCCTTGCGCAACATTCACCATGCTCGTCGCCACGAGCTCCACTTCCAGGTCAGTCCCAGTGATGCTCAGCCGATTCTCTTTCGCCGATAGCAGAACGTTTGCGAGCACAGGCATCGTCTGCCTTCGCTCGACCACTCCGATCACGCTTTGCAGGGGTGAGAGAAAATCTTCGCGGGGAGCTGTCAGCTTCATAATCTTAGATCTTTCTTTATTTAAGAATTCAGATTGTTGTTGCTATAGAGCCTGTGAATAACGGGCATGAACCAACTTTGCCACGCGGCTCAATCGGTTGCACCCCTCTTGCGCCCGCACAAACCGATGCGCGAGCTGCCAGTTTACTGTGCGCCACCTGTGCGTAACTTTATCCACAGAAACATCCACAGTCAGCCCACAGGCATTTACACATCATCCAGCCAAAGTTCTCAACAGGTTCGAATAGTCCTCGGTCATGCGCTGCTCCGAGCCCCGCAGTTCCTTGATCCGCTTGCAGGCGTGCAGCACAGTCGTGTGGTCACGACCGCCAAACGCATCACCGATCTCCGGAAGGCTATGACTCGTCAACTCCTTGGCCAGGGCCATCGCCACCTGCCGCGGACGCGCCACAGAACGGCTACGGCGCTTTGAGAGCAGGTCCGCGACGCGAACCTTGTAGTAGTCCGCAACGGTCTTCTGAATATTCTCGATCGTAACCAGTTTCGCCTGTAGAGACAGCAGGTCTTTCAGGGCTTCTTTGGTGAAATCAACGGTGATTGGATGACCGGTGAAACGCGAGTTGGCAATCACCCTGCGCAGCGCGCCTTCCAGCTCACGCACATTCGAGCGGATTCGCTTACCGATAAAGAACGCGACCTCTTCCGGCAGAATCACGCCCGCGTGCTGCGCTTTGGAAATCAGGATCGCGACGCACGTTTCGAGCTCGGGCGGCTCGATCGCAACAGTGAGCCCCCAACCGAACCGCGACTTCAGCCGGTCCTCGAGACCCTCGACTTCTTTCGGGTACCGATCGCAGGTCAGAATGACCTGATGCTGCCCTTCGAGCAGCTCATTGAACGTGTGAAAGAACTCTTCCTGCGACCGATCCTTGTTGGCGAAGAACTGAATGTCGTCAATCATGAGCGCATCGAGCGAGCGATAGGCGGCTTTGAACTCGTTCATCGAGTTGTGCTGCAGAGCGCGGACCATATCGCTCACAAACCGCTCCGAATGCACATACGCAATCCGCGCTTCCGAATCGCGTTCCTTGATCATGTGTGCAATCGCGTGCATCAGATGCGTCTTGCCCAGACCAACACCGCCGTATAGGAACAGCGGGTTGTATGCACGACCAGGATTCTCCGCCACCTGATGAGCAGCAGCCTTGGCGAGCTGATTGCTCTTGCCCGTCACAAACGATTCGAACGTGAAGTCCGGCTGCAAGCGCGCACCGACAACCAGGCCGTCCGTGCGTCGTGGACGCGAGGGCGGCGGTGATGCAGGGGGTGGTGGCCTTACAGTAACTGTACGCGAGCCGACCTCAACAGTGACGACGGGGACGTCGCCCCCGTTTTGGTCGCGCAAGAGCTCGCCGATCCTCGGCAGCAGGTTGGCATTCACCCAGTCGACCACAAATCGATTCGGCGCGAACAGCTTCAACGCGCCCGCGCCCTCCAGAACCTGGAGGGGACGTACCCATGTATTAAACTGCTGCTCCGGAAGCTCAGCTTCCAAAGCAGAAATGCATTGAGTCCAATGAGACGCTTCCACGCGCTGCCTCCGCGGCCGCCTCGACGGGACCTGTGAAAAGGGCTGCGCAGTCTATACCTAGTGCGGCGTGTGCTGAAGCCGTAATCGAAGAGATTCTATTGACACCTTGGTACTCAACGGCTTAGCCTTCCCGCCCTTTTTGAGAACCCACGGACCATCGCGGAGCCCATGCAATGAAGCGCACCTATCAACCGAGCAAAGTGCGGCGTGCACGCACACACGGTTTCCGGGCCCGCATGGCTACCAAGAATGGCCGTGCCGTTCTGGCTCGCCGTCGCGCCAAGGGCCGTAGAAAGCTGATTCCATAAGTCACCTATTGACGGGGGTCGCTTGACCGGCGACAGCGCGGCTCGCAAGAGGCTGACGCTCCCCGCGCAGAAGCGACTCCGCCGTAAGTCGGACTTCGATGCCACGTACGCGCGAGGTCGCCGGCTCGGCAATGGATTCTTTGGCGTGACCGCTGTCGAGAATAATCAAGGGTGGCCACGCCTCGGCCTGGCCGTTGCCGTTCGAGTTGCCGGGGGTGGTGTCCAACGCAACCGGATTCGAAGGATAATCCGCGAGTCGTTTCGCCTACACCAGCATGAGTTGCCGGCTGTCGATATTGTCGTCAGCATGCGCGATCGTGCACGGGGAGCTACTGGCGCAGAACTACGCGAGAGCCTGGGCGCGCTGTGGAAGAGCGTGACAGGTAAGTTTGACCCCTCTGCAACGCAGACGTCCGGCTGAATGCGCGCCTCGTCCGCATGAGAATGGAATAATAGAACGCGCAATGCGCTACGTAGCCACGCTCCTGATTCGAATTTACCAGTGGACCGTGAGCCCGTTTCTCGGTCCCACATGCCGATTCCATCCGTCCTGTTCCCACTATGCGCTCGAGGCAATCAACCGATTCGGTCTATTCCGAGGCGGCTGGTTGACTGTGAAGCGCATCGGACGATGCCATCCCTGGCATCCGGGTGGCTTCGATCCCGTACCGCGGTCCTCCGGCGCGACCAACGCCCCGACTGCCTGCAACCATCCGGCACATGACTAACAACCCTCGAATTTATCTGTGGATCGCTCTTGCGTTGATGGCCTGGTTGAACTGGGACGCCTTCCAGCGTGACTATGCGCCGGCGGCCAATGCCATAACCAACACGACGCATCCGGCAAACCCCAATCCGTCGAGCGCGGCAGCGAGCTCCAACGATCTGGCCAACCAGATTCCGCAAGCCGGCAAAGAGACATCGCCAGCGTCGAACGCGACGGCGACACCTGCTACCGCCAACTCAACAGAGACGGCTGCCCCCGCAGCCTCCTCTGCACCAGTTGTACATGTACTCACAGACGTCCTCGATATCGACATCAGCACGCTGGGCGGCACCATCCAACGCGCAGACCTGTTGAAATATCCAAAGGTTAAAGGCGAGTCCGCACCCGTCCGCCTGGAGAACCAGGACGATCCGCTGACCACCTACCTGTTGCAGTCAGGCCTCACCGGCTCACAACCAACACCCAGCCATCTGACACCGCTGCAGAGCGCGAAGTCCGACTACCAACTCGGCAATGACAACGAGTTGCGCGTGCCACTGACCTGGACCAATGACAAGGGTGTGCAGGTCACCAAGACGTTCGTTTTCAAGCGCGGCGAATACGCGATCGACATTGAGTACGACGTCGAGAATCACTCGGACGCCCCCTGGTCAGCCGCGCCCTACGCGCAACTCCTGCGCAACGACCCACGCACCAAGCGCTCGATGTTCAACGTCGAGACGTATGCGTATCACGGCCCGGCGTTCTACGACGGCAAGAAGTACAAGAAGCTCGATACGGCTGACAGCACCGACAGCCGCCTCTCGGTGGACGTCACTAATGGCTGGATCGCCGCTCTTCAACATCACTTCGTCAGCGCGATCGTGCCGCCGAAGGATCAGAAGTATCACTTCACGCTGAAGGCCGACGGTGACCGCTTCAGTCTCGCTGCCATGGGCGACACCCACACGGTGGCCCCCGGAGCGTCCGCCAAGTTCGGCACCGACATTTTTGTCGGTCCCAAATTGCAGCGGCAGTTGAAGGCCACCGGGCCCGAGCTCGCCCGCGTCACCGACTACAACTACCTCTACATCCTCGCCCAGCCGCTGTTCATCGTGCTGGACACGGTCGACCGCTTCTTCGGCAACTGGGGTGTGGCCATCATCCTGGTGACGTTCCTGCTGAAGCTCTGCTTCTACCCGTTGTCCGAGGCGAGCGGCCGCTCCATGGCCAAAATGAAGCAGCTCCAGCCGCGGATCAAAGCCCTGCAGGACACGTACAAGGACGACTCGGAGAAGCGCGGGCGCGCCATGATGGAGTTGTATCAGCGCGAGAAGATCAATCCGGTCGCCGGCTGTCTGCCCATCATCATCCAGATCCCAGTGTTCCTGGCGTTTTACTGGGTGCTGCTGGAAAGCGTCGAAATGCGCCAGGCGCCGTTCGCCTTCTGGATCCACGATCTCTCGTCGCGTGATCCGTACTTCGTACTTCCGCTGATCATGGCCGCGGCGATGTTTGGCCAGTACAAGTTGAACCCCGCGCCCCCGGACCCGGTCCAGGCCAAGGTGTTCATGTTCATGCCGCTGGTCATGTCGTTCATGTTCGCGTTCTTCCCCGCCGGCCTGGTGCTGTACTGGGTGACGAACACGTGCCTGTCCATCGCGCAACAGTGGAACATCAACCGCCGCATTGCAGCAGAAGCGGCTAAGCGGAAAAACTAATGTGCCACCGGCGGCAGCGTTGTCGCCGGGACCACGTTAATGGGGCGCGCCGTGTCCCCATGCCCGCAGCAAACGCTTCGGTAGCACGCAGGCCGGCGCGCAAGGCAGCCTTCGGTGCTGCACTCAGACGTGACCTGGCGGTGCCGGGATGCCCGCAATCATAGCTTTGGTTTTGGGGCGCGACCGGCACCTTCACCAACACCCGGGCCGCCGGCCTTCACGCGCTTGCTGACGGATTCCGCGGCCGCCCACCGCTGACTATCTCGCCATCTTGCGCGCGCGAGCTGATATATCGCGCGACGCAGGTCGCACCCGCCTTCCGCACAATCTAAGATATGCGCGCATGGGCAAGGTCGACACAATCGTTGCGACGGCAACACCTCCCGGTCGCGGTGGCGTTGGCATCGTGCGTGTCTCAGGACCCAAGGTCCCAGAAATCGCCGCAGTGATTCTCGGCGAACTCCCGCCCACGCGACGTGCGACCTTTGCGCGCTTTCTCGATGCAGAGCAGGAAACCATCGACGCCGGTCTGGCCCTCTTTTTCCCCGCGCCGCATTCATACACCGGCGAGCACGTCCTCGAACTACAGGGGCACGGTGGCGCACTCGTCATGGAAGCGCTCGTCGATCGAGTTGTTGAGATCGGGGGCCGCCGAGCCCAACCTGGCGAATTTACCCAACGAGCCTTTCTCAACGACAAAGTCGATCTGGCGCAAGCAGAAGCGATCGCAGACCTCATAGATGCCGGCTCCCGCGCCGCAGTGCGCGCAGCCATGCGCTCCTTGCAGGGTGAATTCTCCGCGATGATCCGCGGTCTCACCGACGCGGTGATTGACCTGCGCACTTACGTTGAAGCGGCAATAGACTTCCCCGAAGAGGAAGTCGACTTCCTGGCCGACGAGCAACTGACCGAGCGGTTCCATTCCGTCCGCGAACACTTCGACGGCGTTGAACAGAGCGCTCGCCAAGGGCGCCTCCTCCGCGAAGGAATGACCGTGGTCATTGCCGGCCGTCCCAACGCCGGCAAATCGAGCCTGCTGAACAAACTTGCCGGTTACGAGGCTGCCATCGTTACTCCAATTGCCGGTACAACTCGCGACATCGTGCGCGAGCGTATCGACATCGACGGCATGCCCCTGCACGTGTTGGACACAGCGGGCCTCCGTCAGGGTGGTGATGTCGTCGAGGAGGAAGGCATCCGCCGCGCCAAAGTTGAAATGACCCGCGCCGACCGCGTGTTGTTTGTCATCGACACGCCTGAAGACCCGCTGGGCGAATCCTTCCACCAGGAACGCTCCCTCATGCCCGGCGACGTTCCGGTCACCTTGGTTTTCAACAAGTGTGACCTGTCAGTTGGGGTGCCGGTAGCCGACACCTATTCCGGCCCCCCGCGGGTCACCGTGTCGGCGACGACCGGGAAAGGTATGGATGTGTTGCGTGCCCATCTCAAACAATGCATGGGCTATCAATCAGTCGACTCCGGCACAGTCTCCGCCCGCCAGCGTCACCTCGACTCCCTCACCCGCGCCCGTCGCAACGTCGACGAAGCGTACCGTCAACTCCAGGAGCGCCGCGCCGGCGAGCTGGTCGCCGAAGAGCTCCGCGGTGCCCAACAAGCGCTAAACGAAATCACCGGCGAGTTCACCAGCGACGACCTGCTGGGCCGGATCTTCTCCAGCTTCTGCATCGGAAAGTAACCAAGCTTGCCCACTGAGGGTCAATTGCTGTCGGCACCCTGAGGGGCGGCGATTCCACGATCGGATGCGGCTGCTTCGGCTTGCGCGGCGAAATGCCTCAAGACGCGCGTTTTATTGGTGTGAATGGCCCATTTGACGATCGGCAGCCAATAGACGTAGGGATTTAGATTGAGTTCGTGGCGTGTGTCTAACGTCAGCCGGGTGTGGCCATTGGTCAATGGCGTAATTGTGAAGCGCGCATTCAAGGTCACAAAATAGCCGTTCACATGCGGCGCATGTACCTGTTGATATGGACTCAGTTCGCGCATAGTGGGTGGATCGCTCAGTACGTCGAAGGACAGCCGCGCAGGAGGCTGCCATTCCGTCACTCGCTCATAAGCGACTCCTGTAGAAAACACTCCTTCGCGGATTGCTCCCACACCGCTACCGTGAATGCTTCCACTCATCGGGTAGGCCAGGCCCCAGCGGAACGGGGCGGCAGGCGGATCGGGGATCGGACCCATGTGCACGATGGCATCCCACACGTCCCGATCACCGGCGGCGACCTCAATGTTCTCACTACTCTGAAAGGCCACATGCGGAGGCGCGATGACATCAATCGCGAGAAACAATGGCAAGACCGATAGGCTCATAGCGGTGTACCGCGGCGCACCACCAGGCCCATGTATAGCAATCGTTCGCCCGACAATCCCGCCAATCCATGCAAAGAGAGCGATGAGGGGCGTTGCCAGCGCGAGGCAGACAACCCCCTCAACAGCGATAGCCAGGAGACCCACGGCGCCCAGGAAGCAGGCGCCTAAGACGAGTTTCGCAGTGGCTCGGGAACCGATGTCCGTCCGTCGATTGCCGATGTATGCGGTGGTGCACCCAACAAGAAACGGTGACGCGAAAAACAAGAAGAAGCCGTAGGTACCAAACACGAGCGTACAGACAACCTCCAACGCGACCGACACAATCAATCCGGCGAACAGGCCCTTGAGCGCCGTAGCCAGCGATATCCGTCCGGTCGTAGTGGGAACGTCAGTGGTACGCGGAATCCCGTCTTCGCCGAGCCAGAAGACAGTGAACAGCTGGACTATTGGGACGCTGATCAGGCAAGCGACGACTTCGGATCGGTCTGTAGCTCGCGCACGACGAATCGCCAGAGCTAACAGCGACCAAGTCACTGCTATGTCCAGGATAGTCAACAGGAGCAGCTCAGGACTAGCAGTGCCGGATCGTGGGCTGGACGCAAACCAAAACCCCAATGTAACCGCGGGTGAAGGAAGAAGCGTCCAGGCCGTCGGCGAAGCGGCCCAGTAAACCAATACGTGAGCGAGGTATTGAGCAACGAGAAGGACCCATGAGCCTCTCAGGTATGACTTCCTCGAGATAGGGTCTAGAAAACTAGGTAGGAGGACCATTCGCTGCGTTCCCGATCCGGTAGTCCGTCAATCTCTTATGTTCCGACGCACCCTAAAACTTCGTTTCTCATGCCCGCCGAGTTGGGTAATATACGCGTCTATACATAGTTGGCTTATTAGCACATTAGCTAATAATAGAGATATATGCAAGTTGACAAGGTTTTCGAAGCGCTCGCGTCCGGACCTCGCAGGCAGATCCTCGCGTATCTGTCCAAGGCCGAGTTGACGACCTCCGAGCTGGCTGCCAGATTCGAAATGACGGCGCCGTCCATGTCCAGGCACCTGTCTGTGCTGGAAAATGCTGGATTGGTTACCAGTAAACGGCTGGGTCAACGCGTCATCTATCAGCTCCAACCCGACAGTTTAGTCAATACGCTGACCGGATTTGCATTAGAGATTTGCCCGGTGGGCGGCCCATTGAAGCGCGAATCCCGAGCACTTGCGAAGCGCAAGGCAGTCGACGCAAGGGGTAACCAGAAGGCGAATTCCCGCTGACACTGGCGGTCGGCGTCTACTGTTGGAGAAGTGAGTGCCCGCGTGATTCCTCGAGTTCGATCCACTGTTGCGACAAAATGTCGGGTGACGCTGATAACCGCGTTTACCTTCTTTTCGGCATTCGTTACGGCAACGCCAGTGCAAGCGGATGCCGAACTGCAGACATTTCTTGGGAAGGCGAGAAGCTCATGGCTGACCGTGTAGCGTCCCGCAAGAACAAACGGCAACTCGGAAGCGCCATCGCAATTGCCTCGTGTTTACTTCTCATGGGATGCGCTACATCGTCCAAGGCAAAATCGACCCGAAGGAACGGCATTTGCAGCGAGCCGTGATCGCGCTTGCAAAGCAAGCTGACGCTGATTCGCTAGCGGCTGCGGGACTCTTGAATTTATCGATTCACCGCGATGACTCCTTGGCTCTGATCGACAGAGCTACGGCGGCAGCGCCCGAACGACGCGATCTCGTCTGGCTCCGAGCACAAATCTGTCAGGAAGTGACCCTCTGCGATCCAGAACCGATAGAGCGCCGCCTGCGCGAATTGGATCCGTCCAACGGGGCCGGGTGGATGGGCGCCCTGGTTCGGGCCAACTCGTCGAAGAACGATGAGGCAAAGGACGCTGCGCTCGCAGCGATGGGCCATTCGGACCGCGTTGATATCTATTGGACAACGCTCATCGCGCGGCTTGGTCGTGCCACCGCCCGGACCGCGGCGATATCGCTGGATGAGGCCGAGGTATCGATCATTGGCGTCCTCGCAGCTCGGGCAATCCCCGCCTATGGCGCCGCGTCCAATTCCTGTAAAGGAGAGCGACTGCGGCATGCCGAGATCATTGAAGTCTGTCGAGGCGTCGCGCGAGCCTTCGAGCGCGGCGACACCTACATCACGGAAATGATTGGAGTTGCAATCGCTAAGCGCGTCTGGCCCGAGGATTCTCCGGAATGGAAGGCAGCTGCCGAAGCCCGGCGTGTCTACGAATATAGATCTAAGTTCTGGGCGACCTTGGACCTGATGAACACATCGCATGCTGAAGAGTATCTGGCCTTGTGCGCGCAGAACCGCCGCGAACAGGATGTTTTTCTGGCACAGTTGATTTCGGCAGGTAAGGACCCGAATCCGCCGCAGGAGTGAAGGTGCCGACGGAAACAACCCCCGACTGGGTGCGACGTCACGCCACGACGATCGGGTTAGCATTCTTTGTTCTGGGGACGACTCTCACAGCGATTTTCTTCGCAATCTTCGCTCCTCACGCCGGACACCGGGCAATGAGCATCGCCGTAGTGCTCCTATTCGTGGCCTTCACGGCGTTTTACGCGTGGGCCGTTACTCCGCTAAAGCGATCTGACGCGCGCATGGCTGGCTCTCCACGGCTAACCATTCGGGAACACTTCAAGCGAACAAATGCGCTCTTTGTGCGCATCGTGGTCCCCATTTTCGGGACATGGGTCGGGGCCATCATGCTGTTCGGAACCGGCATGACGAAGGCGCACCAGCAAGCCTTGGGCGTCGCGGGTGGCGTTGTTGGTGTTCTGATCGGATCGCTGTTCATCCGGAACCGGCTGCTCTGTCCACGCTGCGGGACTAACTTCCGGAAGGAGCGCCTTGCGAAGCTCGGGCGATGGTCTTTTGACAGCCGTGGGACAGCAGACCTATGGGACGCTTGCCCGCATTGTGGTGTGAGCTTCGATGAGTTGTACCGGAGATAGCGCAGCTCATTGCGCGACCGTGGGTTCAACCGCCCGGTGCGAGCCGCAGTGTCCTGGCGGTTCTGATTGCGTTAGCATCGACCGATAGCCATGCCGCCCGCGACGCGGAAGAAATGACTCAGCCCGCCTGATCCGGCTTCCTTGCCTGCGCTCAGATCAATGCAACGCCCTGCGAAATCGAGAAGGCCAGGTACCGGAGCTTACGCGCGTGGCTCGACGCGACCCCCGCGTTTGTATCTACTCCTCATCGGACTCCTGTTCACTCTGCCGCTGGACGGGATGGCGTCACCGTTCTGTTCGGGCGCGTCTGTCTACTGTTGGTTCGCGGATCCCCCAGGGGAGTTTGAATGGCCCGGCGCGGGCGTCTGCAAGTTGAATTCCTACGGCTTTTATGAATTCTGCCTGCTCCCCCCTCCGCAGCCAACTACGAGACCTGAGATCCCTGTGATGGACGACGTCGTGCGCCCCTCGTTGAATAAGACGCCCGTCCCTCTGTGGCTGACGGCCACTCAAATGTTTTGGCTGTTGCTGGTCGTGTCGTGGCTTACGGTTTCCGGCGCCGGATTCTTGCTACTCGCTCGAAAGGTAGTCAGGAAAGCTCGATCGAGATTCGACGGGAGATCGCGTGTCGACGAGCCTGTGACACTGCCCACGAGACTGGTCTTCGTCGGAGCTATCTGCGCCGCGTTGGTCGTCTTTGGGGGTGCCTATCAACTCCAGCGGCTGCATCAGGTTGAGATTGGGCTGGAGGATGAGGCCGTGGCGGAGTCCGATGCTCGCCTGGAATGCGAAGTGAAAGCCGGGATTCGGCCTCCGCATGGCACGATAAACTGGCAACCTGGCAGAGAACCCAATCCATGCGTGACCAAGGAGGACACTGTCGCAAGGCTCCAAGCGAACGCCGGGAGAATTAGGTTCGTTCGTGATTGGATACGACCGGTCGGGATGACCCTGTTCCTCTTGTTCTGCGTACCGTGGCTCTTCTCCAGGTTAATTCGCAGGAGCCAAAAAACCCTGGCGTGAGCGGACTCGTTGCGATCAGTTGCTGATCACAATGGATCCGCTTGGATTCAGGGCGGGGAAGGGGGAGCCGCTGATCTCGGTGAGTCCACCGGTGCTGCGGTCGATCTTGAATACCGAGACAGCGCCCTGGTAGTCCGCAGGCGGCGGTGTGTTGGACTGCCCCCAGATAATATTGTCCGGGGGCACCTGCATGATGTAGAAGAACTGTCCGAGTGGGTCGATGGCGGCATATCCGGGATAAAATCCAAATTGCACTTGATTGACCGGCGGATTGATGTTCACAGCACCCGTGCCCGGATCAATCGCAGCGAACGAAACAAGGTTCGAGTGCGTATGTATGGCATAGAAGTACTTTCCGAACGGATCGATAGCCGAAGCGGTGTAGGGCTCATTGCTGCCCCCGACCGGAAAGCCCGGAGCGTTGGTCAATGCACCTGTGGTGGGGTCGACAACGCCACCGTCGATTCCGCTATACGCAGCGTAGACATACTTACCCGACGGCGTGGTAACGTTGACCCGCACATCAGAGGGAGAACCCGGTGAAACCGAAACGCTCCCGGTATCTGTGTTGAGTTGCAGCACGAAGGTACCGTAGTCGGAATTAACATAGACGAAGCGTCCGAGGGGATCGACAACCACCTCCTCGAGGAAGCCCCCCGATGGGTTGAGCCCATTGAAGGGTGAGCCCTGCATGGGTTTCAGCGTCCCATGATCCGAGGTGAAGCCATAAAGACGCGTCGACGCGGTCACGAAGACGAATTTGCCGGACGCGTCGACCGCGATCGAATATGGACGGTCGGCTCCGAGATCGACATCGCTGTAAGGAGTCAGCGCTCCGTTGCCGCGGTCAATGGTGAACACGGCGACATCGCCGCCCGTTGTTCCGTTGATGTTGGCGACGTAGGCATAGCTGCCGGCCGAATCAACAACCATCCCGGCGGGCAGCGCATTATCGGCGAAGGGTGAGCCGGGGATGGGAGTCAGCGCCCCGCTGGTGGCATCTATCTGAAACCCCGAGATGCTGTTCGCCCCGTGAACCGGCATGTAGAGGAAGCGCGGCGGGTTGGTGGTACAGGCCACCTCGACATTGGTAATGTCGGAGTCCGAAATAGTCCCGGATCCATTCTGCACGATGCAGGTCTGCGACGGCGTTGTGGGTTGTGTTGCAACTGTTATGTTGTATGCAGTGCCGGAGGCAAGGCTGCTGAACAAGCTCGAATAGCTGCCATTGGCGGCGGGACCGATAGCCGATCCGCTCGTGGCGCCGTTCAACTGCAGGGCGAGCCGCGATCCCACCAGACCGCTGACCTTGATGCTGACTGTGTGCGGCCCGGAACCGCCTCCGCTGCCACCGCAGGAGCACAGCAACACGGCGCTGAGCGTCAGTGCGAGCTTGGAACGGCCATGTTTCATAATTGTTACCTTCCCTGCGTGTTTGAGCAGAAGCAGCTGTGATTTTGCGAGTCATGATGCGCCGTCATAACCCTCGAGAGCTGTTATCAAATTGTACCCGTACAACTCAAACGGACTGTGAAAAGCAACACACGGATGCAATCCCGCTGCTGCCTGCTCCAGAATTCTTGACAAACACGCTCAGGTTTTTCTGGTGTAGCCCATCTTCGAGGCCTGCAGATCCAATGCCCGCTCCACGGCGTCGCCGAACAGGTCGGTCTCCGGAAGCTTCTTGCTGGCGACCAGGCGTTGCATCGCATGTTCGTGGGCTTCCAGCGAGCTGTCGGCGAGGATGTGGGTGACCGGGATACCTTCGCGGACGAGCTCTCGGGAGACGAGGATGGTTCGGTGGCAGTCCAGCGGCTCGCGCTCCGCGCACATGATGGCGATGCGGTGCTCGGCCATGCCTGTCTTCAGGCGGACGATGCCGCGGCGAAAGAGGTCAGTCTTCGCCAGCAGGGCGTAGCTGACGCGGCCGTCCGCGTCGTAGACCGCCGGGTCCTCGCTGCGGGCGCCGAGTTCCGCGCCTAGATACACATACTGAATTCCCGCTGCCGCAAGAGCAGCTTGCAACTTCTCCCGGCGGAACTGGGGGTTGAACCGGCTGTACGGGGTAGATCGGACGTCAGCCAGGGCCGTGATGCCGTGGGGCTGAAGCAGCCCGATGAACCGCTCGATGGGGTGGTTCGAATGTCCGACGGTAAATATCATACTGCTTGCCATGACATGGACTGGACGCGCAATTACCTTGCCTGAGACCGTCGGCGCTTCGCTCGAAGTGCTGTTCCAGAGTCCAGTGCATCATGTCCAAGTTTTCGAGCATTCGCTATTCGTGCGGATGCATGGGCGTGCGATCGCCACGACCCGCAGGCGGCGAATTTACCTCCGCGGCAGCGGGGCGGAGTTCTTCGAAGATCCCTGGCTGATGCTTCACGAGTACTGCCACGTCATCAGACAGTGGGAGCCCCGTACGCTCACTATCCGCAGTTACATGATGGAGTGCATGCGCCGAGGCTATTGGAACAACCGCTTTGAAGTGGAAGCCCGGGCGTTCGCGGACGAGCACACGCACCGTCTGCGGAAAATGCTGAAGAGCGGCCCGAGGGCTTAGGTCCGCGCTGCGAGGAGATCGCGGCCGTGACCGCGGGCAATCACGACGCCACAACGGTCACGAGGGGGTACTGTGCCCCTTCGGCGGCCCCGAGGCCTACGAGCACCGCGAGCCCGGATATTCAACCTAACAAAGCTTCGCGGTGATACAGCCGGCCGGCGATGAACACCAAGATCGCTCCAACAGCCAACGTAGCTCCGATGGAGAGCGCCAGAAACGCTGCCGAGATGGGCTCGTCGCGCAGCAGGCTCGTGATCAGGAAATGCTGGCTCAGCGAGGGCACTGCCATCAACGCGGCAGTGGGCCGTAGGCCCAGCACGCTGGCGAACACCAGTGGCAACGTAGGTACGAGCAGCACCAGTCCAAGGTACGTCTGCGCCTCCCGATAGCTTCGGGTGAACGCTGCGACGATGGTCATCAACGCTGCCCCCAACGGCACAAGCGGCAAGCAACAGGCGATGAGTGTCAATGCCACGAGCGGGCCAAAGTTGACGCTCATGCCGAACCGCTCCAGTCCCGCGAATCGCAGCACAATCGAAAACGCCGTGACGGTCAGCGACAGCGACAACGTCATAAACGCACACGTCGCAAGCATCTTCCCGTAGATCAGACTTTCACGGCGTACCGGCACTGTGAGGAGCGGCTCCAGGGAGCCCCGCTCCCGTTCTCCCGCGGTAGCGTCAATGGCGAGGTACATGCCACCCATGAGCATCGTCAGCAGTACCAGGTAACTCAACGTACCGAGTGCAAGAACAGACCGTCCCGCAGGAGTGGACACATCCACGTCGTGAATGACAATCGGTGATAGCACCAACGGATCAACGCCGCGCGTCATCACGCGCAGCCGCGCAACGAGCTGCCCGTACTGACTCAGCAACGCTTTGACGCGAGCAACGTCCTTCCCATTGTTCGCATCCGACGAATCAACATACAGCAGCAACTGCGCCGGCTGGGACGTCTGCAAGCGCGACCCGAACTCGTCAGTGATCATCAGCACAAAGGTCTTGCGATGTTCCTTAACTGCCTCGCGTGCTGCAGCGTCGTCATATGCAACGGTCTCGACCTTGACACCGTATTGCTTCAAGTGAGCCAGCAGATTGGGCGCTCGCTCAGCGTGAGAGACCGTCAGCGTCACCGGCTTGTCGGCGGCGGAAGTTCCTCGCTCGATCGACAATGAAAGTGCAGCGCCAAATAACAAGGGCCCGAACAGAGGACCAAATATCAACGCAGAGATCAGCGTTCGGCGATCGCGCAGATTCTCCCGGAACTCCTTCCGGAAAACACTCAATATGGCCCACATCATGAAAGGCCCTCGCCCGTCCCGATCAACCGCACGAACGCGTCTTCCAAGCTGCTCTCACCCGTTCGCTGACGCAGTTCCTCCGGTGTCCCATTCGCTACGACGGTACCGTGGGCAATGACGACTACGTCGTCACAAAGCGCTCCGACCTCCTGCATGACATGACTGGAGAACAAAACGCAATGACCGTCATCCCGCAACTTAGCCAGCAGCCGGCGCAAGCTACGCACGGCCATCACGTCCAAACCGTTCGTCGGCTCATCCAACAGAATGTTCCGCGGTCGGTGTATCAGCGCACGAGCCAGCGCCGTCTTGATACGTTGGCCCTGCGAAAATCCCTTGGCACTCCGGTCCGCGAATGGGTCCATCTCCAACAGTGAAATCAGCTCGACGGTCCGCGCTATGCATTCCTTCCGGCCGAGTCCATGCAATGAACCGAAATATTCAATGTTCTCGCGGGCTGTCAGATGCGGGTAGATGCCAGCGTTGTGAGGCAACACGCCCATACGCCGGCGCGCCTCCAACGGCTGATTCACAATGCTGATGCCATCAATCAATGCGTCTCCCGACTCGGGCGCAATAACCGTGTAGAGCATGCGCAAAGTCGTCGACTTGCCGGCCCCGTTAGGCCCCAGCAATCCGGTGATACGCCCATCTGTCGCGCGCAAGCTCACATCGCGTACGGCAGTCACGCGCCCAAAATGCTTTTGCAGACCGGTCGCTTCAATCATGGAGATGGCCCGCCCACACTGACGAAGAACGGCATGGGGACATCGTTCTTCACGCACGAGACATCGAGTCCCTCTACCTTGCCCTGCTGAACGAAGTTGCCCATCACCCGGTCAACGCACGGTGCCGTCAATTGCCCGTGTCCAAATCCTTTGATGACAACGTGCATGCTGTGCGCGAAACCGCGCCGTGCCTGCTCGGCGTCAGTCGGCGGAGTAACGGGATCGTCTCCGCCAGACAGTAGCAACGCCGGCACGTCGGAATGCAGCTCTGTGTGGAAGTCCGGATCAATGGGCCCTCGCGGCCAGATGGAACAGATGCCTTTGAGGCCGTCGAGCTGAGCCGTCCCCAGGTAGGTCTTTTCGAGCTCAGTGCGATTGACCTTGGAGAGATCCCAGAACGGAACATCTTCAGTGCAAACGATGCTGTTGTGCATGCCATATGCGACGGCGTTGCCATATGACCGGTTAACCATCAGGAACTGCGATGCAAGGGGGATGAAGTTGGCAGACGGCCCAGTCGCGCCGTGTAGCATCAGGGGTAGAAGTGCCGCTTGCTCTGCGGTGTAACTCCCGAGCCGCAAAACCGTCGCCAAATGAAAGCTCGTAAATTCGAGTTTCGAAAGCTCGCCGCTGGTCGGATCCGCCAGAGTTACTGACGCGGCGTGCGCCTGCAGAGAGTCACGCAGTGTGTGATAGGCCACCGCGGGATCTCCGAAGCGCTTGCTGCATTCAGTGTCATGGGCGCAGCGAGACAGGATACTCGATAGCGCGTGCTCTGCATTGAATGCAGTGTCTGTTCCAAGCGCTAGCTGCGGTGGCACAACTCCATCCAGGATTACAGAGCGGGTCTGCGCAGGAAATCGGCGCACATAGTGTTGAGCGACACGAGTTCCATATGACACGCCGTAGAGATTGATCCGCTGATAACCGAGCGCCACACGCACAGCATCGAGATCGCGAACGGCAACGCTCGTTGTATAGAATTCAACATGTGAGGTCTTCTGCAACGTTGTCAGGCACCGCTGGGCATCAGCCGTGATCTGAGCATCGCTGGCGCGGTAAAGATCATCGTCGTCGAGCGAGCAGTTCAGGGGGTTGGATTTCCCCGTACCGCGTTGGTCGACGAGGACAATGTCACGGTCGCGATGGATTCGCTCGAAGAAGTAAGCCGCAGAAGCGTAGAACGTCGTGGCGGCCATCCCCGGACCGCCAGCGAGCACGAACAACGGGTCTGGCTGCTTGTGGCGATTGATGGCGGAAACGCGAGCGACCCGCAGCGAAATACGGCGACCACCCGGCTCAGCGGGATTCTCCGGCACGGCCAGCTCGCCGCACTCGGCCAGGACGACGGCCACCTTCGAGGGATCCTCGAGCTGACACGAGCTGAGCGCCAGGCCGGGATTGGCCGACGCCTCGGCGCTGGTCGGGGTCGCGGTTGCCGGGTGCCCAGCCGTCACGCCGGTCTGCTCGGCAAGCGCGAGAACACTTCGGCCGCTGGACCGAGGTGCCGCGTCCCCAGTTGACGGAGTACCGGGGTCAGGCCGCCCCAGCGCATCAGCGGTCAGGCGCACCGCTCCGTCAGGTGACCCGGTCGCTTTGCTGGCCAACGGCGCTGCGCTAGCAGGCGAGCCAGCCACTTCACCGGACGGCCGAACCTCGGCAGCTCCGCCGGGCGTGTTGCCCACCAGGGTGGCGATGCCAAACACCCCAATCGCCACCAATGAAACCGTCCGTAAATTCACGCAGTGCGGGCCTTGGCCTTGTTCGTAGATCGTCCAGCCCTACAATACGCGACTAGCATTTTCAGCAGCCACGACCTGGACCCCGAATTCAATGCGCTTCGCCCAATCCTTTGACGTCATCGTCATTGGTGGCGGCCATGCCGGCACCGAAGCGGCATTGGCGGCCGCCCGCATGGGCGTGCGTACGCTACTACTGACGCAGAGCATCGAAACCCTGGGCCAGATGAGCTGCAACCCGGCCGTCGGAGGGATCGGAAAGGGCCATCTGGTCCGCGAAATCGATGCACTGGGCGGCGCCATGGCCCGCGCCACCGACCGCGCCGGAATCCAATTCCGCACCCTCAACGCCAGTAAGGGACCGGCCGTCCGAGCCACGCGCGCGCAGGCCGACCGCCAGCTGTACAAGCAGGCGATTCGAACAGTCCTCGAAAACCAACCCCATCTCACGCTTTTCCAGCAGGAAGCAGGCGACCTGCTGGTCGACGGTCAAACCGTCCGCGGCGTGGTGACGGTGACAGGCATCGCTTTCGAGGCCCCATCGGTCGTGCTCACCGTGGGCACGTTCCTCGGCGGCCGGATCCATGTCGGCCTCGACAACTACCAAGGTGGCCGCGCGGGGGACCCGCCGTCTAACAAACTGGCGGCTCGCCTCCGCGAGTTGCATCCCCGGGTTGGACGCCTGAAGACCGGCACACCTCCCCGAATCGACGGCCGAAGCCTCAACTTCGAAGTGATGACCGCTCAGCCGGGCGACACGCCGACGCCGGTATTTTCGTTTGTCGGGCGCGACAGTGAGCATCCGCAGCAGCTCAATTGTTTCATTACGAATACAAATGAGCGAACCCACGAGATTATTCGGGCCGCCACCGACCGCTCCCCTATGTTCACGGGCGTCATCGAAGGCGTTGGCCCTCGCTACTGTCCCTCAGTCGAAGACAAGGTCGTGCGCTTCGCAGACAAGCTGTCGCACCAGATCTTCGTTGAGCCGGAAGGCCTCACAACGAACGAGGTCTATCCGAACGGTATCTCCACGAGCCTCCCGTTCGACGTGCAGTACGAGTTCGTGCGCAGCATCCGCGGCTTCGAGAATGCGCACCTCACCCGGCCCGGCTACGCGATCGAATATGACTTTTTCGATCCCCGGGACCTGAAGCCATCCCTGGAGACCAAGACTCTCGAGGGCTTGTTCTTCGCCGGCCAGATCAACGGCACCACAGGATACGAAGAGGCAGCGGCACAGGGCCTCCTTGCCGGGATCAACGCGACGCTCAAGTGCAAAGGGCGTGAGCCATGGTCGCCCAAGCGTAGCGACGCTTACCTCGGCGTCCTCGTCGATGATCTCGTCACCCGCGGCACGCGCGAACCGTATCGGATGTTCACGAGCCGAGCGGAGCACCGACTACTGCTGCGTGAGGACAATGCGGATCTGCGACTGACACCGATTGGTCGCGAGCTCGGTCTCGTCGACGACGAACGTTGGCGGCTGTTTGAGGAAAAGCGCCGCCTGTCAGACGCGGAACTCCAGCGGTTGACCGCGACCCGCATTCAACCAAGCGCTGTTCCGTCAGACTGGACGGCAAAAGTTCTCGCCGGTACTCCGCTCAGCAGAGACTTTTCTGCTTTCGAGCTGCTGCTGCGTCCGGAAGTCGGCTACGACGATCTCCTCGAGATCGCAGGTCAACCGGATTGGTCCAACGTGGACGACCGCCTGCCAGCCCAGGTCCGCATGCAAATCGAAGTTCGCGCCAAGTACGCGGGTTACATCGAGCGCCAGCAGGATGAGATCGAGCGTCACCAGCGAAACGAAGAGACGCGCCTGCCCGACGACCTCGACTATCTCCAGGTTGCCGGCTTGTCCCACGAGGTTCGCCAGAAGCTCGGCGAGGCTCGTCCGGCGACTGTTGGCCAGGCGGGCCGTGTGCCGGGCGTGACGCCGGCGGCCATCTCGCTCCTGCTGGTGCACCTGAAGAAGCGGACATTGAAAGACAAGGCGCGCGTGGCATGAGCGCCTTCATCGACACCTTGAATGCCCGCTGGGACCGCAGCAACTCGCTGGTCTGTGTGGGCCTGGACCCGGAAATCGAGCGTCTGCCCCACGACATCGCCATGCAGCCCTCGCCGATATTCCAATTCAACAAGGCGATCATCGACGCGACCGCGGATCTCGTATGTGCCTACAAGCCGCAGTTCGCACATTACGCGGCTTACGAGGCCGAGGACCAACTCGAGCGGACGATCGAGTACATCCATCGCAGCTATCCCGGCATTCCGGTCATTCTCGACTCCAAGCGCGGTGATGTTGGGAACACGGCCGAGCGCTACGCCATCGAGGCATTCGAGCGCTACGGCGCCGATGCCGTCACTGTGAATCCCTACCTGGGCGGCGATTCCCTCGAGCCCTTCCTCCGGTACGAGGACAAAGGCGTCATCATCCTGTGTCGCACTTCCAACCCCGGTGGACGGGACCTCCAGGATCTCGATGTAGGGGGGCGGAAGTTGTATCAGGTGGTGGCGGATATGGCCGCGCGCCAATGGAACAGCCGAGGAAATTGTGCACTCGTCGTCGGAGCGACCCAACCTCGCGAGCTTGCGGAGGTGCGGGAGATTGTCGGCAAGATGCCGTTCCTCGTTCCGGGTGTGGGCGCGCAGGGCGGGGATGTCGCCGCGGCCGTCACGAACGGTCAGACAGCCGATGGCGCCGGCCTGATCATCAGTTCGTCGCGGGCCATTCTGTATGCCAGCTCTGATGAGAATTTCAGCACCGCTGCTCGCGCCGCTACGGAAGCCCTTCGCGACCAGATCAACGCCAGCCGATCCAAGCGCTGAATAGCGTGCGAACACTGCGCGTTGCGCTCACTGTTGTCCTGGCTGCCCTGTCAGGTTCGGCCGGCGCAGCAACCCTGCTGAGAGGCTCAGGCGCCGAGCCGGACTCCCTGGATCCACAGAAAGCCCGTTCGGTCGAGTCACAAAACATCCTGCGCGATCTGTGCGAGGGTCTGACGACACTCGACAAGTCCGCGGGAGTTGCTCCCGGTGTTGCGACGGACTGGACTATCAGCCCGGACGGCAAGACCTACACGTTCCACCTGCGCCCCCAGGCGCGCTGGTCAAACGGCGATCATGTTGTGGCTGCCGACTTCGTCGCCGCACTGCGCAGACTGGTGGATCCCGCCACCGGCTCGGCGTACGCGCAAGTCATCGATGTCATCGAAAATGCGCCCGACATCGTTGCGGGCAAGAAGTCGCCCAACACGTTAGGCGTCGCGGCGCCCACAGATTCTACGGTTGTAGTCACCTTGGGATCGCCTGCTGCCTACCTGCCGAGCCTGCTCTCGCACACCAGCACCTGTCCGGTCCATCGGCCAACTCTGGCTCAACACCCGGATCAACTGGCCAAACCGGGCGTCATGGTCGCAAACGGCGCGTTCGTCCTGAAAGAGTGGGTGCAGGGCTCACACATCCTCGCTGCTCGCAATCACAACTACTGGAACGACGCGGCGACTCATCTCGATGGCGTCAAATACCTGCTCATTCCGGATGAGAACGCCGAGCTCACGCGTTACCGGGCGGGTGCTCTGCATACCACGTATGTAGTCCCGCGAGGTCAGTTCGATTGGATTCGAGCCAATCTCGCCAGGGAGTTGCATGTGGCGCCGCAGTTGGATACGTACTACTACGGCTTCAATTTAAACAAGGCTCCCTTCAAGGATAGTCCCGGACTGCGGCGCGCACTGTCACTGGTCATCGATCGAGAGAGGCTCACCAGGCAGGTGCTGCGTGTGGGTGAGTTGCCCGCCTATGGTTGGATTCCACCCGGTGTCAGCAACTACACCTCGCAATCGTTCGACTATCGCAATACGCCGCTCACGGCGCGGGTTGCCGAGGCCCGTAGCCTGTATGCTCGAGCCGGCTACTCAGCCTCCAGGCCCTTGCGATTTGAGTTGCGATACAACGCTGGTGAAGTCCACAACAAAGTGGCGGTTGTCGTGGCCTCGATGTGGAAGGAAGCGCTGGGCGTTGAAGTGGTCCTGACAGCCGTCGAATTCAAATCGCTTCTGCAGGACATCGACAGCGGCAATGTGCAGATGTTTCGCTCCAGTTGGCTGGGCGACTACAACGATGCCTACACATTCGCGCAGTATTTCAAGAGCAATTTCGGCATCAACCTGCCGCATTACCGCAGTGCCGGGTATGACGCCCTGATTGAAAAAGCCGCGACCGAAGTCGACACGGCGAAGCGCCGGGAGCTGCTGGAATCAGGCGAGCGGCTCATGCTGCGGGATCATCCAATGATCCCGATCTACTTCTACGTCAACAAACACCTGGTCAAACCGGAAGTCCAGGGCTGGTACGACAACGTAATGAATGTCGTATACAGCAAGGATCTGAGCCTAAGCGGCAGCGCGCCGTAACCGGTCTCCTGTGAGGTCGTGCACGAAACTTCCATACCAGTTGTGGATATCGTGTTTCCTGACAGCGGACATCATCCGTTCGTGACGCTGCTTACGTTCCTGTAGGGGCATGTTCAGCGCGGTCTGAAGTGCCTTCGCCATTCCGCACTTGTCGTACGGATTCACCAGTAGTGCGCTGTGCAGCTCTTCAGCCGCTCCGGCCATGGGCGAGAGAATCAACACGCCCGGGTCCTCGGGATCCTGGGCGGCGACAAACTCCTTGGCCACGAGATTCATGCCGTCGCGGACCGGCGTGACGAGCCCCACTTTCGCGGCGCGCAGGAAGCCCATCGTGGTGGAGTGAGTGTAGTCGCGATTCAGATACCGGATGGGCGTCCAGTCAGCTTCCGCGAACCGCCCGTTGAGACGGCCTGCGGTTTGTTCCAGTCCCCTGCGGATTTCGCCATAGGCCAGCACATCCGACCGGCTCGGAGGGGCGATCTGCAGGAAGGTCACCTGCCCCCGTGTTTCGGGGAACGTTTCGAGAAACTGCTCGTATGCGAGAAAGCGCTCCGTCAGACCCTTCGTGTAGTCCAGGCGGTCGACACCGACAATCAACTTTCGCCCCATCAGGCTCGCGGCCATTCGCTGCACGGTGTCCTGATCGTGTGTGATCGTCGCTTCGCTCACCACGCTGTCAACGTCGATACCGATGGGATAGGCACCCACACCAACACTGCGTCCACCCATTTGGACCCGGTCGACCACTGCCGACGCCGGTGGGTCGAGACAGGAGAGGAACGAGCTCACGTCATTTTCAGTCTGGAATCCAACCAGGTCGTACTGGCCCATGTCGTTGACCAGTTTCTGGTAGTGAGGCAGCAACCTCAGGATCTGCAGATGCGGGAAGGGAATGTGTAGAAAGAACCCGATGGGCCCTGTGAACCCCAGGCGTCGCAGGTAACGGCCCAGGGGGATGAGCTGATAGTCATGGACCCAGATGGCATCGCCAGGCTCGACCACTTTCAGGAGCTGGCGGGCAAACTGCTCATTGACAGACTGGTAGGCCTCGTACTGGTGTTGCTCGTGGGTGAATCGATCCGGAAAGTAGTGGAACAGCGGCCAAAGTGTCCCGTTGCAGTAGCCGTTGTAGAAGCCGTCGAATTCCGCGGGCTTCAGGTCGATAGTTGCGAAGCGGACTTTTCCGCGGGTGGTGACTTCCGGCTCGGGGGCAGGATGCTCAGAGGTTTCACCGCTCCAGCCGAACCACACGCCACCGGTATGTTGGAGTGCCGCCAGGATGCCCACGGCCAGGCCTCCCGGCGCCGCGCCCCGCCTGGGCAGCGAAATGCGATTGGATACACACACTAACCGTCTCACTCGAATGCAAACGCATGAGACCGTAGCCGGTTCCCCGGGCTCCCGGGAACGCCGGACAAAGTCAAATTGGGCGGAGATGTTTGCGCGCCGAAGGCGCGCCGGCGGATGCGCAGCCGCCAAAAACCACGCCCCGCGCGGCTCATGCCGCGCCAATTAAACCAGCGGCGGCGTGAGAGAACCCGGGCTCCGCGCGGCTAGTCCCTGGCTAGGGATAGTGCCGCGCCAATTGAACTAGCGCATTTGCAGCCAGCCCATGCTGGGCCGGAATCGCAGGGCCCTGTCCTGGCCCGCTGCCACGTCCGTCGGGAGCACCCTGACGCCGGCATCGGCCAGGAAGTCCTGGACCATGCTCAGGATGATGTCGAACGTCTCCTGGGCGCCCACCTGGTCGGACAAGTGGGCAACCACTCGGGCCTGAAGATTGCGAGCAGTGGGAGCAATTTCACGCATCGACTCGACGCAGCGGTCGAGTAGGAGCAACTCTGTGGCCAGAGTCGAATCTGTCATATCCACAGGCTTGGGCGAACGGACGATGCAGCGCAGATGGAGCAGGGCCCCGGCCTCTTCGACCGCGTCGTACACGCAAACCGCGATCGCGGAACGCAGTTCCGTGATGAGGATTGCATCGTCGGCGGCGACCTCAAACCGGTCAGGCGCGACGGTAATTTCCCGTTGGGTGGGCATCTGATGTTGTATACCGTTCCGTCGCATGAGCGTGCGTCTCCCTGGTTCTCAAATTTTGAATGCCCGCACGTTGCTAGAATAGAACAACCTTAACCGTCAGGTCTGCATCCATGAAAACTTTATTTGCCGCGCTGCTCGCGTGCGTCGTGTCACAGGTCAATGCTCAACAGTTTACGTCACCCGTGTCGTCAATTCGCGTCACAGGTGATGCAGTCGTCACAGCGAAACCGGACCGCGCGCTCATTGATGTCGGCGTTCTGACACAGGAGAAACAGTCGCAGAACGCATCGTCGCAGAATGCAAAGCAGCTCGATGCCGTCATGGTCGCGTTGCACAAGCTGCTGGGCGCGGACGCGGACATCAAAACTATCAACTACGCGTTGAATCCGGACTATCAATATCGGCCGATGGGCGGAAAGTCCGCGGTCAGCTCCTACACTGCCTTGAACGTCGTGCGAGTTACGGTCGACGATTTGGATAAAGTCGGTGGAGTGATTGATGCAGCAACACAAGCCGGCGCGAATCACGTCGAGAGCGTTCGCTACACGGTGAAGGACCAACAGGTGTTGCATTCACAGGCTGTACGCGAGGCAGCGTTGAAGGCGCGCGCCAACGCCGACGCACTCGCGTCCGCACTCAACCTCAAAATTACTCGCATCGTGTCAGTGGAGGAAGGCGACGCCTCGGGGCCCGGAGCCGATGTTTCAGACCCGCGCGACCCGGCGGGACCTGCGCCAGCGCCGATACAGTCCAGCTCATTTGTAGTCACCGCGAACGTTACGTTGACAGTCGAGGTCAGTTCGCACTAGAACGAGAGGAGGTGACGGCGAAAGGGGGATTTGACCATGACCATGGTTAGACAGCTCATTGACCGGAAGGGCCCGACCTTGTACTCAGTCGAGCCCGAGGACCCCGTACTCGAGGCCATTCGGCAAATGGCCGAGCATCACGTCGGCGCCCTGCTCGTCATGAAAGGCACTGAGCTGCAGGGCATCATCTCCGAGCGCGACTACGCCCGCAAAGTCATCCTGCATGGCCGTTCTTCGGCCGAGACGCCGGTGTGGCAGATCATGAGCTCGCCGGTCGTGACCGTATCACCCGATCAGACCGTGCAGGACTGCATGCATCTCATGACCGAGCGCCGGATCCGGCATCTGCCGGTCGTAGACAAGGGACGGGTGGTCGCGATGATCTCGATCGGGGACCTGGTCAAGTCGGTGATCGAAGATCAACAACACACCATCGAGCAGCTCGAAAGCTACATCCACCATTGAGGCCGGGCGGTCATGGAGGACTGCGGCCCGAAAGGTGAGTTGGACGAAATAATCCCCAGTCGGCCAACCGTTTGCAGGAGGAATCGGACCGCAGCCTCCCCACTAAGATGCACGTAAACGCGGATTGGTTTCAGCCACCTGCGTCAAAATGAGTGGCGCGAGCGTTAAAAAACGCGAAGTCAGTTCAAGCGAGCCGTGCGTACGACCAACGGTGCACCCGATTGGTGCGAAAAGTCACTTCCGCCAGAATGCGGGCGTGAACAGCACAATCACACTGAAGATCTCGAGCCGTCCCAGCAGCATGGCACCGGTGCAGATCCAGGTCTGCGGCGCCGTGAGGGCGTGCAGATTGCTGGCCGGCCCATCTGCATGCAGGCCATGCGCCGTATTGTTTATTGACGCAACCGCCGCCCCGATGGAGGCCGGCAGCTCGAGCCCCGTGAGCAACAGCGCGAATGTCAGTAATGCCGCTGTCATGAAATACATGAAAATGAATCCAAGTACCGCGCTGGCGACACGGTCCGGAATCGGCCGGCCGCCCACGCGAACCGGAGCCACCGCGCTCGGGTGCACCAGGAGCTTGAGCTCGTGGCCGGCCTGCTTCGCCAGCAGTAATGCACGAAACATCTTGATGCCGCCGCCCGCTGAGCCTGTGCTGCAGATGATGCAGGACAGGAACAACATCCAGAACGGCGCGAACACCGGCCATGCGTCTACATTCTGAGTGACCAGGCCGGTGGTGGTTGCCATCGAAACCACACTGAATGCTGCGTGGCGCAAGGAGATGAAAAAGCTGGGGTAGGTATCGTGTGACCACAATAGAACTGCGACTACTACGATGCTGACGCCGAGGAGGGCAACTACTGCCCTGAATTCGGGATCACGCGCGTAAGGTTCCAACGACAACCGACGCAACGCAACGAAGTGGCGTGCAAAATTCAGCGAGGCCACCAGCATCAGCGCAATCAACACGAACTCGATGGGCGCCGAGTTGAAATAACCCACGCTGGCATCGTGGGTGGAAAAGCCACCCAACCCCACCGCCGAAAAAGCGTGGCAAATGGCGTCAAACCAGGACATCCCGCAGATACGCAGAGCCACGATCCCAACTGCGGTGATGAGTGTGTAAACCAGCCAGAGCGATCGGGCTGTCTCCGCAATCCGGGGCGCGAGCTTGTCATCCTTGACCGGTCCGGGCGTTTCGCCCTTGTAGAGCTGCAGGCCGCCCACTCCCAACAGCGGCAGCACGGCGAGCGCCATGACAATGATCCCCAGGCCGCCCACCCACTGCAGCTCGTGGCGCCACAGGTTGAGCGACGGTGCCAGATGATCGAGGCCGACGAGCACCGTGGAGCCGGTCGAGGTCAATCCTGACATCGTCTCGAAAAACGCCCGCGTGAAACTGAGCTGCGGCAGCGCCATCAGGAGTGGAATGGTGGCCAGCGCGGAGGTGGCTACCCAGATCAGCGTGACCAGAAGGAAGCCGTCCCTCGGCTTCAGCTCACGTTTCCAGGTTGTGGTCGCGGCGACTGTCAACAAGCCCGTGCCCGTGCTGACGGCCCCACCTACAACAAAGTACAGCGCCAGCCCATCACCCGAAAAGATCGAGCAGATCAGCGGCAGAACGTACGTCGCACCAAAGAACGCCAGTAACAGCCCGAGAACGTTCGCTACCGCGAGCATTCGTCAGTTCCTAACGCGACGCTTGCAAGAATAGTCGCTCGACCGCGTCGAGGTGCCGGCGGTCGGATAGGAACAGAATCGCGTGGTCATCCGCCTGCACCACGGTATCGTGATGAGCCATCATCACGTCTTCTCCGCGGACAATCGCGCCGATCGAGGTCCCCTCTGGAAGCATGATTTCCTCAACGCGCCGGCCTACCACGCGCGAGCTGTTTTCATCGCCATGCACCACTGCTTCGAGCGCCTCCGCGGCGCCGCGCCTCAGGGAGTGCACGCGAACCACATCACCGCGTCGAACGTGAGCGAGCAGTGAGCCGATGGTGATTGTCTGAGGCGAAATAGCGATGTCGATGCTGCCGCTCTCGATCAGGTCTGCGTACGACGGCTTGTTGATCAGCGCCATCACTTTGTGAGCGCCGAGGCGTTTCGCCAACATGGCCGACAGGATGTTGGCCTCTTCCGAATTGGTGAGCGCGGCAAAGACATCGGCGCTGTCGATGTTCTCCTCGATCAACAGCTCTTCGTCCGCGGCGTCTCCGTTCAGGACGATGGCGTTCTCCAGGAGCTCGGAGGCTTTGCGTGCGCGCCTCAGGTCCCGCTCGATGAGCTTCACCTGGCTGCTTTTCTCCAGCGCACGCGCGAGCCTGAGACCGATGTTGCCGCCACCTGCGATGACCACCTTTTTGACAGGATCGTCCTGCTTGCGCAGCTCGCTCATGACCTTCTTGATATCGGTTCGCGCGGCGAGGAAGAAGACCTCGTCACCGCTCTCGATCACCGTGTCACCTTCGGGTGAAACGCTGCGACCCGCACGATAGATCGCCACCACGCGCGCTTCGGCTTTGGGCAGGTGCTCCGGCAGCTCACGTAGTCGTTGACCGACGAGGGGTCCACCCTTGAGTGCACGCACACCCACGAGTTGCACCTTGCCATCTGCAAAATCCAACACCTGCAGCGCGCCGGGATACTTGATGAGACGCTCGACGTACTCAGTCACCAACTGTTCGGGGCTGATGAAGACGTCGACATTCAGCGCATCGTCCCTGAACAACTCGGGACGGTTCGTGTATTCGGCAGAGCGGATGCGCGCAATCTTGGTCGGCGTGCGATACAGCGTGTACGCAATCTCACAAGCCATCATGTTGACTTCATCGCTGCTGGTGAGAGCCACGATGATGTCTGCCTCAGGTGCGCCCGCCGCCTCCAGTACCGTTGGATAAGAGGCATTGCCGGCGACTGTGCGGATGTCGAGCCGGTCCTGCAGGTTGCGCAGAATATCTTCGTCGACGTCGACGACCGTGACTTCGTTGGCCTCCTCGCGGGAAAGACTGTGAGCTGCGCTGCGACCCACCTGCCCTGCGCCGAGGATGACTATTTTCACATCGGCTCCAGGTATTCAGCCATCATCCATTTCCGGCCCTGCTGCTGCTCAAAATTGACTTCCACGCGGGCCGTAGACCCGTTGCCCTCAACATTGAGGATCACACCTTCGCCGAATTTGCGGTGCCGAACGCGGCTGCCGAGCCTCATGCCCGGGGCCGCGGATTCCTCGGAGCGCATCCGCGACATGGCGACGGGACGCGCGACCTGGATGCGAGGACGGATCTCCTCGATCAGATCTTCGGGCACTTCCTTGATGAACCGTGACTGCATGCCGTAGCTGTCGACGCCATGCAGCCGGCGTTGCTCGGCGTAAGTCAGAAACAGTTGCTTCATTGCGCGTGTCATTCCGACATAACACAACCGGCGCTCTTCCTCGAGGCCGTCGATGTCATTCAGGGAGCGCTGATGGGGAAACAACCCATCCTCCATTCCGCTCAGGAACACCATCGGGAATTCGAGTCCCTTGGCGGTGTGGAGTGTCATCATCTGCACGCAGTCCTCCCAGGCGTCAGCCTGCCCCTCGCCGGATTCGAGCACGGCGTGCGCGAGGAAGGCCTCCAACGGCTTCATGTCACCTTCGAGCCCTTCGGGCGTGAAGCCTCGGGCCGCACTCACGAGCTCATCCAGGTTCTCAACCCGCGCTTCACCGCGATCCTGCTTGTCCTTCTTGAAGTGCTCAATCAGGCCGCTGCTCTGCAGGACGTGATCAACCTGCTCGTGCAAAACCAGCGCGGAGACCTCGTGTGCGAGGCGCTCAATCAACTGCATGAAACCGCTCAACGCCGCCGTTGCCTTGGGCCCGAGAGAGCCCTGCCCGCTGATACAGGCGGCCGCGGCATCCCACAGTGAGCTGCCCGCGCCCTTGGCGTATTCACGGACCGAATCCAGGCTCTTCGCGCCGATGCCGCGGGTCGGTAGATTGACCACGCGCTCAAACGACTGATCGTCGAGCCGGTTGGACACGAGGCGCAGATACGCGAGCGCGTCCTTGATCTCAGCGCGCTCGAAGAACCGCAGGCCGCCATACACCTTGTAGGGAATCCGCCCCGACAGGAAGGCCTCTTCAAACACCCGCGATTGCGCGTTGGAACGGTAGAGGATCGCGATCTCACGACGCTGGCCGCCATGGGCCACCCAGTCGCGGATCCGATGGGTCACAAACTCCGCCTCGTCGCGCTCATTGAAGGCCGCATACAGGCGGATCGGATCGCCACGCTCACCGCTCGTCCACAGGTTCTTGCCGAGGCGCCCGGTGTTGTTGGATATCAAGCCGTTGGCGGCTGCCAGGATGGCACCGGTCGAACGATAGTTCTGCTCCAGCCTGAAGAGCTTCGAACCGGGGAAGTCCCGCCGGAACTGATGCAGGTTCTCAACGCGCGCGCCACGCCAGCGATAAATGGACTGATCGTCATCGCCGACCGCGAACGGATAGCCCTCGCTTCCAACCAACAGCTTCATCCAGGCGTACTGAATGGCGTTGGTATCCTGGAACTCGTCAATCAACACATGGCGAAAGCGGCGGCGATAGTGCGCGAGCAGGCCTTCGTTGTCGCGCCAGACCTCGAACGCGCGCAGCAGCAGCTCAGCGAAGTCAACAACGCCCGCTTTGGCGCAAGCCGCTTCGTATTCCGCATAGAGTTTGATCAACTGATGGCGCGTCGGGTCGTTGCCGTCTTTCAGGGACGAGGGGCGGTGCCCTTCATCCTTGTTCGAGTTGATGAACCACTGCACCTCGCGGGGGATCCAGCGATTCTCATCCAGGTTCTGTGCCTTGATGAGCTTCTTGATCAGGCGCTGCTGATCCTCGGAGTCCAGGATCTGGAAGCCCTGGGGCAGGCCGGCCTCCCGCCAGTGCAGGCGCAGGAGCCGGTGGGCAATTCCGTGGAAAGTGCCGATCCACAGGCCGCCACCGGGAATGCCGAGCAGTTGCTCAACCCGACCCCGCATTTCGCCTGCGGCCTTGTTCGTGAACGTAACTGCCAGGATGCCGTGCGGGGAGGCGTCCAGGGCCTGGATCAGGTAGACGATGCGGTGGGTCAGCACCCGGGTTTTGCCGCTGCCGGCGCCGGCGAGCACCAGCATCGGGCCCAGCGGTGCGGTCACAGCTTCGCGCTGTGCCTCATTCAGCGGGTTCAGGAGCGCGGAGAGGTCGTGGGGATCCGGCATGGGGGGCGGATTCTACAAAATTCCGCGACTGCTTATTCGCCTCCGACCACCCCTTTTTCAGCGAATTGCAGAAGTGCTGCCATGAAGCCGAGCAGCACCGGTCCGATGACCAGGCCAAGGATTCCGAACGCGGAGGCGCCCCCGATGGCCCCAACGAATACCGCCAATGTCGATACTTCTGCTTGCTTTGCCGTCAGGTAGGGCCTCAGGAAGTTATCCATTACTCCGACACCTGCGCTCCACACGCCGAGGAAGATCGCTGCACCCCACCGGCCTTCGGCGATCAGGTACAGCACTGCCGGTACGAGCACGATCGTCGAGCCGACGGGAAGGAACGCGGCGAGTGTCGCAAGAACTCCGAAGACCACTGGTGACGGTAAGTCCACCAGTGCGAAACCGATCCCCGTGAATGCACCCTGGATCAACGCTGTCGCAACCGAACCGAATACGACCGCTCGCGTGACATCGCCAAGGTAAGCGATCAGTTGTCCGCGAGGTCGTGGCTCCATTGGGATCAAGGCGATCAAACGCCTCAACATCAAGCGTCCATCGCGCAGCAGAAAGAAAAGCAGAAACAGCATCATGAAAAAACCAACCAAGGATCCCATGACGCCCAATGCGATGCTGCCTCCCATTGTCGCAGCAGATTTCAGCACCGTCTGTGCGCTGTCCAGGACCCAGGTTTTGATCTGCTCAGCGGAGACCGGGGCTGTATCTCTCACCCATCGGACGGCGCTCCCGATGACGGGTGTCGTATCCAACCGCGCCAGCAGGTCTGGATACGTCAATGTGCTCTTCGACATGGCCGACAGAATGTTGGCAACCTGCCGTGCAAACACGACCCCTAAAAACGCAATCGGAGCCATGATGAAAAACGGCGCCAGCGCCGTGAGCAGACCGGCCGAGAGCGAGGCGCGATTTTTGAACTTCTTTGTCAACCGCTCATGCAGCGGATGAAGCAGAAATGCCAGCACCGCGGCCCAGCCGATCGTCGTCCACAAAGGCTCCAGAATCGACCACAACAACCAGCCGAGGATGAGCAGTGCGGCGATGACGAACGTGTAGCGATAGAAGGATGAATACATCTGAGCCTCACTTTACCCCACAGGCGCTATCCCGACTGGGAAATGCCCGCGTATGGGCGGAGTTCCCCTCGGCCTCCTCCCCGATCCATTCCACGAAGGCACGGACATTCGGTCGTGAGAAATTGGCGGGCGGCGCGACGAGCCGATACGACCACCCGGCCTTCCACGAATCCTGCGTGAGTCGGACGAGCTGACCCCGCGACAGCAATCCCTCAATATTCGGGCCCCGACCCAGCGCCACGCCGAGGCCGGCTACCGCTGCGCTGAGCAATACAATGGAATCAGTGAATTTCAGGCCTCGCAGCGCTCCGGGCGAATCAACACCGGCGCGCTCAAACCACCCCTGCCAACTCAACCAGGGCTGCGTCGGTTGGCCGTCCACATCGTGAAGCAAAGGGAGTCCCTTGAGGTCAGCGACCGTCATCGGCAGCAGTGACGGGGCGACGAGCGTGGGACTCGCGACTGGAAACACCTCCTCGCCCATCAAAAAGACAGATTTGGTGTCGGCTCCAGTGCCCGCGGTGAAGCGGATGGCCACATCAACGTCCTCGCGGCGAAAGTCTGCCAGCGCCCGGCTGGTCTTCAGCAGCAGATCGATTCGCGGATAGCGCTCCCGAAAACGGGAGATCCGCGGCAGCAGCCAGCCCGAAGCGAAGGCGGGGAGCGCGGCGACCGTCAGCAGGCCGCCGATTCCACCTGACCGCAGACGGGCGGAGGCTTCCGAGAGGCGATCGAAGCCCGCCGTCAGAACCGGCAGGTAGGTGCTGCCCAACTCGGTCAGCAGCAGTCCGCGGGGCAGCCGTTTGAACAGGCGGGTCCCGAGGTAACGCTCGAGGGTGCGTACCTGTTGGCTCACGGCGGAGTCGGTGACTTTCAGCTCCTCAGCGGCAGCCGAAAAGCTGCCGTGACGCGCGGCCGCCTCGAAGGCGCGGAGGGCATTGAGCGGGGGGAGTCGTCGGGGCATAGGCGCAGCGTCGGAGCATTGTGGTGTAGGACGGCAATGGGCAATGGCGAGCACCCGTCGCGCAGTGCGGCCACGGCGGCATCGGTCGACCTGGTGCGCGGTGGCCAGCCCCGGCGAGCATACCGTCGACCCGGTCATCAGCCCAAGAAAATCTTGCCCTTGGCCGCTGCAGCTTTCTGTTGGCGGGAGCGGCCGAAGCGCTCGATAATGCGCGCCATGAACACGCTGTACGACTACCTGGACTCCGGTAACGGCTTCAAGATCAGGCTGTTGCTGGCGCAACTGAAGCAACCCTATCGCTGGATCGAGAAGGACATTCTCGCCAGCGAGACCCGCACACCCGAGTTTCTGGCCAAGAATCCCAATGGCCGGATTCCGGCCCTGGAGTTGGATGACGGGACGGTCATTTCCGAATCCAACGCCATCCTCTGGTATCTCGCCGAAGGAAGTCCGTTTATTCCGGACAATCGACTACAGCGTGCGCAGGTGTTGCAGTGGATGTTCTTTGAGCAGTATAGCCACGAGCCGTATGTGGCGACTTCGCGCTTCATCGTCAAGCACTTTCCAGCCGATTCACCGCGGCAGGCCGAGCTTCCAGACCGGATGGCTCGTGGCCGGGCGGCGTTGGGCGTGATGGATACACATCTTGCACAGCAGCCGTTTTTTGCGGGCCAGGCCTATACGCTTGCCGATATAGCGCTGTACGCATACACGCATGTGGCTCACGAGGCTGGGTTTGATTTGGCGCCGTACAAGAACGTGCGCGGCTGGATTGAGCGTGTTGCCAGTCAGCCGGGGTATGTGTCGATATATCAGCGGCCGGGGAATTGAGCGTCGCTCAAGGCATGAAGAAAGGCGATTACGTCGGCACGTTCGTCGGGTGATAGATTGAATGTGCGGAGTTCGGGATCGCTTGCAGGTTGCTGCGCTACGCTTGCGTAGTGATCTAACACGGCTTCTAGTGTGCTGAACCGGCCGTCGTGCATGTAGGGCGCGGTGAGCGCGATGTTGCGGAGGGTGGGGACGCGCATCGGCTGATTGCCAACGCCGTTGTTGGCGAACGCCGCCTCACCGGTGACGCCTTTGCTGTCACGCCAGTTCCCATTGAAGTTGAACCCGGAGTGACACGTGCCGCACCCGGCGCGGGATGAATAGAAGAGTTGCATGCCGCGCTTCTCCTGCGCGGACAGCGCGTCATGCTCGCCGCGGAACACGTAGTGATCGAACGGTGAGTCCCCGGCGATGAGCGTCCGCTCAAACGCCGCGATCGCCTTGATGATGTTGTCAAACGTGACCGCTGTATTGCGGTCCGCCCCGCGCAGACTCGCATCGGAACGCACGGCTGTTGCCGCCTGGCCGGAGCCGGCGGTCGAGTCGCCGCCTGTGCTCGCGCCTGACTCGCCATCGCTGCCGTGAACCGCGGCAGTCGCCGGCACGTTATGGTCGCCGGTGGGAAACGCTTGCGCGAACGCGGCGTCATACTCTGCGTCTGCTGACAGCATGGTGCAAACAGTGCGCTCGCGGCCGGCGAGGCCCAGTTCCACCGGGTGCTGATTCAGCAGAGGCTCCAGCATTTGCTGTTCGAGAGATAGCACCTCAGGTTTCGTCCACCCAAAGCTGATGTTGTACGCGGCGTTGACCAGCGACATGGCGCTGCGAGCCAGCGTTTGCCCCGTCACGCCCACCGCGACAGCCCGTCCATCAGTAAACGCACGCGCGGGATTGTGGCAACTAGCGCAGCTATATCCACCCGTCACGGACAACCGCGGCTCGAAGAATAGCCGCCGCCCTAGAGCCACCTTCTCGGCCGACATAGGGTTGTCAGCCGGCATCGCCGGCGTGGGAAAGCCACGCGGCAGGTGCCATTCGTAAGACCCTATGCGCGCCGAACCGGTCGCTGTGTCAGCCGGCGCCGCATGCGCTGAGCCGCGCGCCAACAGAAGGACTGCTACAGCGGTACACCAGCCAATCGCCTGTGGTCTCGAGCGTCCAAGGCTGCCCACGCCGCGCACCAACACGTGCGGCAGCGCCTCTAATTCCAGCTAGCTGCCGCCCCGTCCCGCGTCAGCGCCGCGGTCTGTCCGGCAATAGCCGACCGCTCCTGAATCCACTTATCAAATTCACCCACAGCAGTTGCATCCGCGGACGCTGACGTCTTCTGCACGTCCAACCACCCGCGCATAGCCACCAGCAACTTATCCGCCAACTGCCGATTCCCAGCGAACAAGTCCAGATAAGCCTGCTTCGCATCGGCTATCCGGTTGAGGCCAAGAAATGCTTCCCCTCGATACTCGAGGGCGTCAGGGTACCCTGGTCGCAGAGTCAGCGCCTGTTCGTACGCACTCAACGCCACGTCGTAGTTTCCGAGGTGACGGTTGGTATAACCCACGTAGTTCCAAGCCTCGGGCATTTCCGGGTTGGTCTGCGCGGCCTGTTGGAATCGCTTCAGCGCACTTGCGTAGTACTCCTGAGCCTCGTGCCCGGCACGGTCCTTCTTCTTCGCGTCAGTCGATTTCTCAGCATCCGCTTGATACTTGTCCGCCTTCTTCACATCGTGAACACCCTCGTTGTAGAGGGTTTTCGCCTTCTCCTCCGGAGTCTGCTCTCGCGGAGCACGCATTTCCGGCTCCGGCCCACCACCATTCGCCCAGGCTACCGGCACGGCCGTCGCCGCGAGCAAACACGCTGACCAAATCTGCATTCGCATTTTCATGAACCCGCTCCCGGCGGCCTTGCAGGCTGCGAGGCCGAATAAAGTGCTTTGACGCTACCATTTGTCGCGCAATTCCCGAAGCTTCAGGAACACCGTTTTCGCATCGGGCTGCGCACCGATATCCGGGAACCTCTCGCGCAACCGCGCAACCACTGTCGGACTCTGCAGACGCAGGAATGTATTGAACTGTTTCTCCTCGCCGAGCGTCGTAACCGGCATCGCTGCCGCGTCACGCTGACGCGCAGTAGCGACACGTGTTGATGCCACAGCGTTGTCAGGTTCCCGATCGAGAGTGAACTCGAGGTTGCGTGCCATATACTCATGGCCCGGAAACACTCGCGTACTGTCGGGCAATCGCGCCAGTTGGCGCGCAAAGGTGTCGTACAGCACCGCCGGATCACCTCCATTGTGACAATTACCCGCCCCGGCGTTGAAAAACGTGTCGCCGCAAAACAGTGCGGGCGCATCGGTCTGGGCAAAGAGACACACATGGGCCAGCGTGTGGCCAGGCGTATCCATACATTCGAGCTCGACCGTTTTACCAACGCGGATGACATCACCTTTCTTTAGACCCCGATCGACGCCGCCGATGCGCGCCGCAGCATCGGCGTGGGCCAGCACTTTCGCGCGGGTGGCTGCAACGAGCCCCGCATTGCCCCCCGTGTGATCGAGATGCTCGTGCGTGTTGAGGATTTGCGTTATTTCCCACCCTTTGGCGCGGGCGGCCGCGAGCACGAGCTGCCACTCGAGCGGATCGACAGCGAGTGCTTCGCCGCTGTCCGGGCACGCAATCAAATAGTGGAAATTGCGGAAGGCATTCGCCGACCAGATACGTTCGATCAACATAAATTGTCTCTCGTTGCGGCAAAACCACGCCGCTGTCGGGCGCTGGCGCGCCATAATAGGCCGATGTGGAAGCTTTCAGCATGATGCATACCTTCCTGTTCGAGCCCGGGGTATGGACCTCCAAAGGCACCTTCTGGCGTGCCGACGGCGAGCCCATCGAATCCCAGGGTCGCGTGGAGATTGCTCATCACCCCACAATCTGGATTCTCTCCGGCAGTCTCAAGGTCTTCGGCTCTCCGCCGGTCGAGTTCGTCAATGCCTACTCGATCAGTCCCCCGGGACGAGATGGCACCTGCATGAAGTGGAAGTCCGAGAATGCAACGCTCGGCAAGCTGAGCGGCACGTATAGTGTCGTGGGCAGCAGCATTTTGTGCGTCTATACATGTACCGCGTCCGGATATCACGGATCGGAACACCTGGGACAGGTTGACGCCAACCGTTACAACGCTGCAGGCATACTGCTGCTTCACGAGCGTCGCCTGTCGTCCTGGCAACTGGTGCTGACTCGCAAGGCTCCCTGATATGTTGGAAGTGCGACGCAGTCGTGACCGCGGTTACGACGATCACGGCTGGTTCAAGTCCTGGTATACGTTCGTATACGCCGACTACTACGATCCCGAGCACGTGGATTTCGGTCCGCTGAAAGTTCTGAACGAAGATAAGGTCATGGCGGGGAAGAGCTATCCCGGTGAGCAGCGTCGCGACATCGAGGTGCTGACCTATCTCATCGACGGTGAGTTGCGCCACCAGGATTCGCTCGGGAACGAAACAGTCCTCCAGGCGGGCAGCCTCCAGTGCGTGAACGCCGGCACCGGCATCCGACACACCGAGTCGAATGCCTCTGCATCCCGGGAAGCGCATCTTCTGCATATCTGTCTCGCGCCGCTGCGGGCCGGCATGGCACCGAGCTACGAGCAGAAGCTGTTTTCCAGCGAAAGCAAACGCGGCAAGTTGCGGCTGCTGGCTTCGCCCGAAGGCGAGAATGGCTCGCTCACACTCCACCAGGACGTTCGGATTTTCGGTGGGCGGTTTCACGAAGCGGAGCGCATGGAGCTGGAACTGCAAACGGGCAGACGCGCTTACATGCACGTGGTGCGTGGCTCGATTGCCGTCAATGAAACTCGCTTGAATGCCGGTGACGGTGTCAAGATCAACCCGCCGGGCAATGTGGTCATCCAGCATGGCCGCGACGCGGACATCATGATGTTTGAGGTCCTGGCGGGTGTTCCGGTACCGAAGCGCAAATCAACTCGTCAGACTTAAGTCTATACCCACCGGCATCCCGGTTCATAACGCATGTTATTCCTGGGGAATGGCGTGATACGTTCGCGTACACTGCGCGCTGTCCGAAGGGATCGAATGTCGCAAGGTTGGTATGCGCATCCTGGTGGTCGAGGATGATTTCCTGGTTGCAGACGCAATCCGCCGCGGGTTGTGCATGTCAGGTTTTGCTGTTGATTGCGCCTCGGATGCCGAGCAGGCCGCGGCCGCGTTGGCGGCCGAACACTTCGATCTCGCGCTGCTGGACATCGCGCTGCCCGGCTCCGACGGGCTGACATTTCTGCGTCGCCTGCGAAACGCGGGCACGCATCTGCCGGTGATGATTCTCACCGCGCGGGAAACCCTGGCCACCAAGGTGCAGGCGCTGGACCTGGGCGCGGATGATTTCCTGGTCAAGCCGTTCGAACAGTCGGAGCTCGCGGCCCGCTGCCGCGCGTTGATCCGCCGCTCCAACCTGAAGTCGAGCGGCCAACTCACACTCGGCAAGCTGCGGATCGACATCACCGGGCGGCAGCTCTATATCGATGCGGAGCCGGTCGAGCTCACCAATCGGGAATGGCTGATTGTCGAGTGCCTGGCCCTGAATGCCGGCCGGATCGTCACCAAGGAACGCCTGCAGCAGGCGGTGGCGAGCTGGGATCAGGCTATCACCCCCAATGCCGTCGAAGTCCATGTTTCCAGAGTGCGCGCCAAGCTCGGAGAGTCCGTAGTGCTGCGCGCCGTCCGCGGCTTGGGATACCGCCTCGACGAACCCCGATGACCGCAGGGTCAGCGTCGGCCACATCGATCCGCCGACGCCTGCTGCTCTTCCTACTGCCGCCGCTGACATTGCTCATGTTGGTCGGTGTGCTCATCAATTACCGCACGGCCACCATTTTTGTGCGCGCGGCGTACGATCAGAAGCTCGCGGATATTGCCCGCTCCTTCGCGACGCAAATCCAACAGGGGAAGCCGACGCCGAGCGTTGCACCACCGGGGATCCTGTTTTCCATCTCAACACCGGGCGGACAGACCCTTGCGGGACGGCCGGGCTTGCCCGCAGCTGCGTCGGGCAGCGCACCTCTGACTTACGGCGATGCCAACCTGAGTGGTCAAGACCTTCGTCTCGCGACCTATCGCATTCCCGAGGCGGTCATCACGGTCGCCGAGAACGATGCCTCGCGCCCGAATCCCGGCCGATTCATTCTCGCGAGCAACTGGCTCATCGATTTCATCCAATTGGACATCATTCTGCTGATTGTCTGGATTGGTGTGCACTTTGGTCTCAAGCCTCTGTTGGCGCTGCGCCGCCAGATTGAGGCCCGCTCGGCCCGTGAGCTCAGCCCGCTCGATACGGCGCCGGTTCCCGCCGAAGTGCGGCCGTTGATCGACGCGCTGAACCTGTTGTTCGAGCTGCATGCCGGCGCTGCGCAGGCTCAGAGCCGCTTCGTGGCGGACACTGCGCATCAATTGCGCACACCCATTGCAGGGTTGCTCGGGTCTCTCCAGGTGCTCATGCGTGAGCCGGCTGCGGCGCCTCTGCAGAGTCGACTGGCGTCGCTGTATGAAGGCGTATCGACGCTGTCGCACTCGGCCAATCAGCTTCTGGCGCTGGCTCGGGCGGATCGATCGACGACCCTCAACGATGGTTTCGGCAAGACCGATCTGAAATCGGCCGTTGAGCGCATCGTTGAACGTAACGTCGACCGCGCTGTGGAATGCGGGCTCGATCTCGGTGCCGAGTGCAGTCCTGCCAATGTCGAAGCCAATGCGCGACTGTTGGATGACCTGCTGGGCAATCTGATGGACAACGCTCTCAAATACACACCATCAGGCGGCCGCGTGACGGTGCGCTGTGGCTATGACGCGGGCCGACCCTTCCTGGAAGTCGAAGACGATGGCCCAGGAATTCCGGAGTCCGAGCGCCCGCGCGTATTGGAGCGATTCTATCGAATCCCTGGTTCCGCTCCCGGTGGTTGCGGACTGGGACTGGCGATCGTGGATGAAATCGCAAAACAACATGACGCGAGACTGTCCATCGAGTCAGGCGCTGCCCACCGCGGGGTCAGAATCAACTTGCTGTTTCCAGCGGTGCGTGCGAGCGCCGCGGAAAGTGCGAACCGCGTCGCATCCTAAAGCGACAGCCCCGCTCCCGCAGCCAATGCGGCTGCTTCGTCAGCTTGCCGCAAGGTTGATTTCCTATTGTGCGCGCGGCCTGTCACAGGTCCGTTTCACATTGCATCAAGGAATGGCACGCGATGGTCCCGAAAAGGATGTCCGGCATGACACTCGTCGAGCTGCTCGTCGTAATGACGATCGCGGCCATCCTCATCGGTGTTGGAGTGCCGTCATTCCGCTACGTCACGACCTCCAACCGCATGTCGGGCGAGATCAACAATCTGCTGGGGGATCTACAGTTCGCACGCTCGGAAGCCCTGAAGGAAGGTCAGACCGTGACGGTCTGCAGCTCGACCGACGGCAATACCTGCATGACCACCTCGTGGGAGCGGGGTTGGATCGTGTTCTCCGATCCCACCGCCGGTCAGAAATCGGCCAACAATCTCGCGTTGCGGGTGCAGAAAGCCTTCCTCGGCGGCGACACGCTCAAATTCGACAACAACATCCAGGCGATCAGCTTCAACCGCGAGGGCTTTGCCAATGAGCCCCTGGCATTTGCGCCTCCTGCGCTCACAGCGACGCTGCATGACAAGAACGTAACGCTCCCCTGGTCGCGCTGCCTGGTGGTGACAGCGGGTCGCATCGCCACCGAGACCGCAGGTCCGGTCAGTGCAACCCAACTGACGGCCTGCAAATGAAATCACGCGGCTTCAGTCTCATAGAAGTGATGGTGGCGCTCATCATCATCTCGGTTGGCCTGCTCGGCATTGCGAAGATGCAGGCGCTTGCCCTCTCGAGCACCGGCAGCGCCCGCCTTCGTTCACTCGCGTCGATTGAGGCAGCCAGTCTGGCCTCAGCGATGCATTCCGATCGTGCCTACTGGGCCACCGGCGCATCGACGGTTACGGTGACGGGCACCACGATATCGGACGCAACGCTGGCCGCCGTACGCGGTTGCACGGGCAGCACGGGCACACGCCCGACACCCTGCACTCCTGTGCAGATGGCGGCTGAAGACCTTCAGATGTGGGCCAAGGCACTGCAGCCGGTATTGCCGAATGATTCGGCGACCATCACCTGCCAACAGGCAGCCGGCACGCCAGTGACCTGCACGATTCAAATCCAATGGGCGGAACACGTCGTCAATCTCAATCAGCAGGAAAGTGTCGCGGCGGTGCCTGCCACCACCTACACGCTGGCGGTGGAACCATGAAAGTACTCAGACGCAACCACCGTGGCTTCAGCCTGGTTGAGCTGATGGTCTCCATCGCCGTGGCGCTGTTCCTTGTGGGTGGCGTCGTGTCGATGCTGGCCAGCACGCGTCACACCTACAAGAACCAGAGCCAACTGTCCCAACTACAGGACGATCAGCGGCTGGCCATGACTCTGATCGCGAATGTCGTGCAGTCCGCGGGCTATTACCCTGATCCCATCCTCATGACCGCGACGACTGAATTCAAAGCCGGCCCGGTGATTTTCACCGGCCAGAGCCTGTCATTCGCGGCGGACGGCCAGTCCATGACAGGTGCCACCAACACAACGGCGGCGGGCGATACCCTGGTCGTCCGCTTTGAGACCTCGGGAACGGGTTCGGACAACGTCATCGACTGCACCGGGCACCAGTGGACAGGTAAGTCTGTCATCGTCAACACCCTGACGCTGGATGCCAACAGCAATCTGCTGTGCGCGATCAATGGCCAGACGCCCATTCAGTTGGTCACCGGCGTTACGAATATGCAGGTTTGGTACGGACTCAAGACGGATTTCTCGGTCGACAACAATCAGGTCGATACCTACGTGCCTACCGCTGACATGCAATCGGCCGACTGGCCCAATGTCATCAGCTTGCGTCTGACTCTGACGTTCAAGAATCCCCTGTACAAAGAGGCCGGGCAGACCAGTCAGACGCTCGACTTCACGCGGGTTGTGACAGTGATGAACAGAGCGGGAGTCAAGACGTGAGACAGCGTGGGATGGTGCTGGTGAGCTCGCTGTTGTTGCTGCTCGTCGTGACAATTATCGCGATCACCATGTTTCACAGCTTTGGTACGCAGGAGCGTATTGCCAGCAACGTGCGCGAAAAACAACGCGCGGTACATGCCGCCGAGAGTGCCCAGCAGTATGCGGAGTGGTGGCTCTCGATGGGCAACGGTGGTGCGATTGTCACTTGCGGTGCCGCAGTAACAGCCCCCTTGGGTCAGGTCTGTCAGAACAAGCTGACCGACGTGGTTCCCAGCTCGAATGTCGCGAACGTTCCCTGGCAGATAGCAGGTGCGGAAACGGGTGTGATCTACACGCCTCCGGGTATGACGATCTCAACGACTCCGGCGGCCGGCACGTACTACAAGTCACCCAGTTTCTACATTTCCTACATCGGGCTCACCGATGGTGGCAAGTCGAGTGTTTATCAGATTGATGCGGTTGGCTACGGCGGCCGACCCGACGCCGTCGCGGTGGTCGAAAGCACTTACAAGGTGACTGCCGCCACGAAGGATTTGGGAGGATTGTGATGAGAATCAGACCTTCAATCGCAGCAGCGGTGATCGCATCCGCACTGCTGCCGGTGGCAGCGTTCGGCCAGTTGGTCATCAAGGATGACTTCACGGGCGCCTCTACACAGAACACCTGGAAAGCCACCAATGGCGCCTGTCTCACGGCCGGTGACGGCACGGGCTCCGTGCCCAAATGCGACGGCCTCAAGTACTACAACGAGACGCTCGTCGGCGGTGCGAACGGTACCCTCCCGGACCCGGTAGGCAACGGCGCCTTGCGTTTCACGAACGGTTTCCCGGGCGGCTTCAACCAGAATGGCGCGATCGTCTCGACCCTGAATCCGGCTTTCACCACCAAGCAGGGTGTCCAGGTCACCTTCACAACGGAGACCTATCTGGGCAACAAAGGCGGCGGAGGTAAGGATGGTGCCGACGGCATCAGCTTCTTCCTCATGGATGCGTCGCAGCCGGCCGGCATAGGTGCGTTCGGTGGCAGCTTGGGTTACAGCTGCTCCGACAGCAATCCGCCCTACGACGGCCTCGTCGGTGGTTACATCGCTGTTGGAGTCGACGAGTTCGGCAACTTCCTGAACGGCGGTCCCACCCGCAGCGCGGACTATCCCGACAACGGAGCGGACAACACCGCCACCGGCTGGGGTTATCAGCCCAATCGTATCGGCCTGCGTGGCGCAGGGAGTGTCTCCTGGGCGTACCTGAACAAGACCTACAATTCGATGTACCCCGATTCGCTCGCCACCACGCCTTCGGGCGTGATGGTGAACTACCAGGGCAACCAGGTGAATGCTCCCTACTCCTGGATCGCCACCCAGGATGCCTGCAACACGGGGTTTCTCTCGGATTATTCGAAGCCTGCCGCCCCGAAGAAATCCAAAACGGCCATCATGGACTACCCGGCCATCCCCACCGCCTTCAAGGTGCTGGATTCCGGCGTCAAGATCGCCAAGGAAAAGGCTCTGACGCGCGGCGAAGGCACCCCAATCACCTACAAGCTGAAGATCACCTCCGATGGGATGTTGAGCTTTTCCTACAGCTTGAATGGCGCCGCTTATCAACCCGTGATCACCGGCCAGAACATTACGACGTCCAACGGCAATCTGCCCGCCGGCCTGCAGTTCGGGTTCGCCGGCTCCACCGGCGGCAGTACCAACATCCACGAGATCATGTGCTTCCAGGCCGCACCCGCCGATGTGTCGGCGAGCTCGGTCGGCCTGAACCAGCAGCAGGGCCAGAAGGTGCAGGAAGGCACCCAGGTCTACTTCGCCTTCTACAATCCCAACACCTGGGCGGGCGGCCTGACCGCGAACAACTTCGTGATCGCCAACGGCACCCTGAGCATCAACGCGGTGGCGAATTGGGACGCCTCGTGCGTGTTGACCGGTGTGGCGAACGGACAGACCTGCCAGACCACCAACGGCGGAGCGGTCGCCGCGCAGACCACGCGCACAATTCTCAGCTTTGACGACAACAAGCGTGCGGGCGTTGCGTTCCAGTACGGAAACCTGTCGACCGGCCAGCAATCGGCGCTGGATTCCAGCGCCTCGAATGGTACGAGCCTGCGCCTGAACTATCTCCGGGGTGATCGCACCGATGAGGTCACCGCCGCGGGCACCGGCGATTTCCGGGCCCGCGCCGGCGTGTTGGGTGACATTCTCGATTCCAGCCCCACCTGGGTCGGACCGCCCTCGGCTCCGTATCCCACCAAGTGGGTCGATGCGCTGAATGCAGCAGCGACCATTCCCGAAAACGGGAGTAACAATTACGGCTACCCGGCATTCGCGACGGGTAGTGCGGCAACCCGCGTCAACGTTGTGTACTCGGGTGCCAACGACGGCTTCCTGCACGGTTTCCGTTCGGGGTCTTTCAATTCGGACGGCAGCTACAACAAGACGAACAATGACGGGACGGAGATGCTCGCGTACATGCCGGGATCCGTGGTGCGCACGATCCACAACTCGAGCAACAGCAGCCTGGACTTCTCCGATCCGAAATACGGCCACGCCTTCTTCGTAGATGCGACTCCGGGCACGGGTGATGTCTTCTACGTCAGCGCCGGCAGCACTACTTATTGGCATACCTGGCTGGTGAGCGGCCTGGGCGGCAGCCCCGGGCTGTTTGTCCTGGATGTCACCGATCCCACTCAATTTTCGGAGAGCAGTCCCAAGAGCACCGTCATTGCCGAGTGGACCCCATCCGGCATTCCGGGCGGGTGTAACGGCGCCGGCAGTTGCGGCGACAGCATGGGCAACATTTCCGGCATTCCGCAGATCCGCCGCTTCCACAACGGACAGTGGGGCGCTGTGATCGGCAACGGAACGGGCAGCGCCGCCGGCGACGCCGGCCTATTCATCATGCTCATCGACTCGGGCGGCACCCCGTCGCTGCGCTACCTCAGCGCAACCCATGAGACCAAATCGGCACCGGGAAGCAACGGGATCGTCTACGTGACCGCCGCCGATCTCGATGGCGATCACATCACCGACTACGTCTACGGCGGGGATCTCAAAGGAAATGTCTGGCGCTTCGACCTGACTAACAGTGATGCATCGAAGTGGACCGCGGGCTCCGCTGCACTATTCAGCACCGGCGGGCAGCCGATCACAACCAAGCCTGTGGTCGTTTCAGTCCCCTCCAGCACGGGCGCACCGAGGGTCATGGTCGAATTCGGCACCGGCCAGATGACACCTATCACCAACACCACGGCGCCTGCGTATGCCTCCGGAAGCCAGAGCCTGTATGGAATCTGGGACTGGAACATGAACAACTGGAACTCGAAACCGTCGCTCAAGTACGCGAGCATGACCTCGATGAAGGCGGGTGCCTCGCTCGTGAAACAGACCATCTCCTCACCGGCGACGGGCTTCCGTTCAATCACCAACACGCCGGTGTGCTGGATGGATGTGCCCAGCTGCGCGGGGACGCCGCAGTACGGCTGGCAGGATCCCCTGCCGGACACCTCCAAGACACCGACCGCCTCCGGCTCAACCACCAACTATGAGCAGGTCATTTTCAGCCCGATCCTCGAGGTCGGCGCGTTCATCGTGAACACCACGGTGCCGCCTGCCAACTCGCCGACGACCTGTACTGTAACCACTCCGACCGGTTGGACCATGGCCATTTCGCCGGAGAACGGCGGAGCGTTCCCAACTTCATTCTTCCCGGGCCCCGACGGCACCTTCTCGACACTCAATGTCAGCGGTGTTGCCTGGAATGGCACAGGTACACCGGCGATTGTGGTCATCAGCGATCCGCCACCGGATCAGCAGGCCGCCGCCGGGACCTATATCGCCAGCCAGACCACGGGTGGCAACGGTGATGTCAGCCTGGTCAATCCTCCGGCCGGCACCAAGGGTGGACGCATCACCTGGATCGAGCGACGCTAATGAGGCCTTCCAACATGAAAACACACCGCCGCGCAGCCGGCTTCACGCTGGTGGAGCTGATGGTGACGATCCTGATCGGCGCCATCCTGGTGACCGTCGCGGTCCCCGGCTTCCTGCAGCAGATTCGCAAGTCCCGGCGCACCGATGCGAAGACGGCGATCCTGGATCTGGCGAGCCGCGAGGAGCGCCTGTTCAGCACGACCAACACCTTCAGTGCCGATGCACCGACCATGGGATATGCGGCATTCGGGCAGCCCATCGGCAGCGGGTACTACAAGCTGGATGTGGTGGCTCCGGCAGCCGCCAATCCGCCGACCTTTACGATTACCGCCACGGCGATCAGTTCGCAGGTGAAGGATACGCTGTGCGCGAAGTTCATCGTCGATCAGACGGGCAAGCAGTCGTCGCAGGACAGCTCGGGTGTGGATTCGAGCACCCAGTGCCTCAACTAGGCTCGGGTCGCTCGGCGCCGACACAGGTTAACCATACAGTCTGAGTCAATTCGAGGTTGAGTTTCTGAGAACCCGGCCACTTTCAGCGCCCGGGAATTGCGACACGCTTCTCATAATCCGCTGTTAAATGCCGCAGCGCGGACAGAATCGCCCGCTTCGTCAGCTCCGCGCAAGCTTTGAAATCCAGTCTGGTCCCACACGCGGGAAGTGGGATCAACATGAAAGGCTCGACGGGTTTTACGCTGGTTGAATTGCTGGTGGTCATCATGATCGTCAGCATCCTGATGGGAATCGGCGCCCCTTCCTACAAGTACGTCACCAACTCCTACCGCCTGTCTGCCGAGGTGAACGGCCTGCTGGGCGACATGCAGTTGGCCCGCGCCGAGGCCATCAAGGAAGGCGTGTCCGTGACGGTGTGCGCTTCGACGGATCAAGCCAACTGCAGTCAATCGAGCGACTGGTCGCAGGGTTGGATCGCGTTTGTAGACCCGAACAACGTCGGTGTCAGGGACCCGGATGAGACCCTCCTGCACAAGCAGAAGGCGCTGCACGCCGGCGACAAGCTAGTGGACACGACGGGCACATTCTCCAGTGCCACATTCAACAGGGCAGGATTCCTTTCGTTCACCGGCATGCCCGTTGAGGGCATCACCCTGACCCTGCACGATGACAAGGCCATTTCCGATCACACGCGCTGCCTCTGGATCGCCTCCCAAGGCTTGATGACCACTCAGACACCTGCCACCGACGCAGGCTGCAAATGAGTTGCCGTCCGCGCGGTTTCAGCCTCATCGAAGTGATGGTGGCCCTGGTCGTCATGTCGATCGGACTGCTCGGCATCGCCAAGATGCAGGCGGCGGCCCTCTCCAACACGGCCATCGCCAGCACGCGCTCACTGGCGGCGATAGAAGTCGCGAGCCTCGCCGCTTCCATGCACGCCAATCGCGGGTACTGGAGCTCGCCCGCAGTCGCTCCCTCGATTACTTTGCAAGGTGCGACCGTTACTCCCAATGTGGCGCCTCTGGGTGACTGTGTCGCTGCAACCTGCACGCCTGCGGGACTGGCCCAATTTGACCTGCAGGAATGGACGAAGGCGGCTCTTCAGGTTCTTCCGCCTGACTACCTTGCGACGATCACCTGCGCTCCTACCGATACACCACCGAATTGCACGATCCAGATCCAGTGGGCTGAGAAATCGGTGGCAGTCAACAAAGATGGCCTGGTGCAATCCGCCGGCCTGAACCTGCCCAAATACGAGCTGTACGTCGAGCCATGAGCAACTCCCGCCAACGCGGCTACACGCTCGTCGAGCTGATGGTGGCCATCTCGGTTGCGTTGTTCCTGATGGGTGGCGCGCTCCTGATGGTCCAGCACACGCGCAATGCCTTCAAAGCGCAGAACCAACTCTCGCAATTGCAGGAGAGCGAGCGGATGGCAATGGCCCTGATCACGGATGTCGTTCAATCCGCGGGCTACTACCCCAATCCTCACAATTTCACGGACGCGCAGACCCTTGTCGTCTCGCCGGCATTCGTGACTGCGGGCACGCCCAACATCGCCGCTCTTGCTGTTCCCAATGCGATTGGCGACACGATTACGGTCCGGTATGCAGCCGGTCCGGCGGATAACGTCTACAACTGCCGCGGTGATAAGAACACGGCGGCTTCGCCATTCGAGACCTGGGAAAACACGTTCGCAGTGGTCCCCGCGTCACCTGCTCAGGACGGGACACCTCAGTTCCAATTGGAGTGTCAGCTATGGAGCCTGTCCACCAATACCGCGGTCCCGACTCCATTGGTAGCCGGCGTACAAAACCTGACGATTCAGTACGGGTTGAATACCACCGGCGCGGGAGCCGCGAGCTGTGCCGATCGCTACAAGGCGACCAAGGATATGCAGACGGCCGACTGGAGCAACATCTGCTCCGTCAAGGTGACCCTGACGTTTGCGAATCCCTTCAATCCCAAGGGCGGCCCGAAGCCAACCCTCAATTTCACGCGCGTCATTGCCGTGATGAACCAGGTGTGAATCCATGAGCTCCTTCCGGTTGCCCTCTACCCAGAAAGGCATGGCCCTGGTCACAGGCATGCTGCTGTTGGTCGTGGTGACGATACTCGCGATGAGCATGTTCCGTGGTTACGGCACACAGCAGAAAATCGCCGGCAATGTCCGTGAGAAGAATCGTGCGGTCAGCGCAGCCGTCAGCGCTCAGCAGTATGCAGAGTACTGGTTGAGCAGTGCCACGCCACCGCCCGCTGTTGACTGCAGCGGTATGAACACTTCGCCCGTCCCGCAGGTTTGCCTCAATTCTCCCGACTTCACGGTGGTGCCCTGGACTCTGAGCGCGCAGCCCGTGGGCGTTAAGTTCAACACTTTCAACAAGACGGCGAAAGTGGACCCGTTGCCGTCCCAGGGAAGCTACTTCTCGACGCCCATGTTCTACATCACCGATCTCGGCCAATCGGCCGCCGGACCCGGTGAGATCTACCAGATCGACGCTACCGGTTGGGGCGGTACACCCGACACCGTCGCTGTCGTCGAAAGCACCTTTCTTCTCGCACCCTCGGGCCGCAGCTACGACAAATGAAACACTCCAACATGAAGCGAACGCTGAGCGTCCTTGCCACGTTGGCCATCGGCTCCAGTGCGCATGCTCAGGCTGTGTTGACCGTCAGTGACGACTTCACACAGACCAGCGCGCAAAACAACTGGGCCACCTTCGATGGTGCGTGTCTCACCGCCGGTAACGGCTCGGGGAGCGTCCCCGCCTGTATCGGGCTGCCCTATTACCAGAACCAGACTTTGGTGGGCGGTACGAGTGGCACGCTGCCGGACACCGGAGGCTCGGGCGCACTGCGTTTGACCAACGGCTTCACGCAGGGTCACGGCTCGGGTTTTGGCTTCGGTTTCAACCAGGCCGGCGGCATCATTTCCAACTTCACGTTCCAGGCCGGCACCGGCGTGGACATTCTCTTCAAGACCGTGACTTACCGCGGTAACTCCGGCGGTAATGGCGGTGGCGCGGGTGTGGACCGTGGCGACGGCGCCGACGGCATGAGCTTCTTCCTGGTTGATGCCACCAACAACAACGGCAATCCCTACGACATGGGAGCCTTCGGTGGCAGCTTGGGCTACACCTGCTCGAATCGGAACAATGACGGAACCGTGCGCGCCGATGGCACGCCGCGTCAGTACGACGGCTTGTTGAATGCCTACATCGGCTTAGGTATGGACGAGTTCGGCAACTTCCTGAATCCGGGCGACAACACGGTGTCCGGCCCCGGACTGCAGGCCAGCCGCATCGGGTTGCGCGGCGCCGGCAGCATTTCCTGGAAGGGGCTGCATGCCTATCACCCTATTCAGTATCCGGTATCGTTGACACTGGATCAGCAGGCCAGGGCGGTTAACAACACCTGCAAGACCGGCACGATCTGGGACTATTCCCAGGCCACGCCGACGAACACCGGCACTCCTGTCAATGACTACGCCGATCTGGGTGCTACGACAATCCTGCCGACCACGCAGCCGATCGCCAACGAAGCCGCGCTGACCCGGGCCGACGGCACCCCGATCGCCTATCACCTGAAAATCACCCAGGACGGCTTACTGAGCTTCTGGTACAGCTACAACAACGGCGCGTTCCAGTCGGTCATCACCGATCAGTCGATCTCGGCCAAGAACGGCAATCTTCCGAACCTGCTGCGCTTCGGTTTCGCCGGCTCCACCGGCGGCAGCACCAACGTGCACGAGATCCTGTGCTTTCAGGCCAATCCAACCCAACTCGCGGACACCTCGGTGGGTGTCAACCAGAAGGAAGCGACGCAGATCGGCAGCGGTACTCAGGCCTTTCTTGCCACGTACTTCCCGAACGGTTGGTGGGGTCGGGTCACCGCCAGCAATCTCCTGTACGACCCCACGACTCAACAGATTCTCGTGAGCGCGAAAGCCAACTGGGATGCATCCTGCGTCCTCACCGGGGTTACAGCTCCGAATACCTGTGTGACTACGGGCCAAACCACCCTGGCGGCCCAGGGGTCCTCCAGCAGGTCCATCATCACCTGGAATGGTACTCAGGGCGTGCCATTCCAGTGGACGCTGCTGTCAGATGCGGAGCGTGCGGCGCTCGATCCGGGTGTCTCCAGCGCCGGAACCCCGAATCGGCTGAGCTACCTGCGCGGCGATCGTACGAACGAAGTCAACACGAGTGGCGTGGGCCTGTATCGTGCGCGCACCAGCGTGCTGGGAGACGTCGTCGATTCGAGCCCGACCTGGGTGGGTCCGCCCAACAATCCCTACACGCTCATCTGGCGTGATCTGCTCTATCCGAACAACCCGGCTCCCGAGAACGGGGTTGCGACCTACACGCAGTTTGTCACTCTGCGGCAAACACGGCAGAACGTCGTCTATACAGGCTCGAACGACGGCTTGTTGCACGGTTTTCGCACGGGTGGCTACGACACCAGCGGAAATTTCGATACCCAGGCTCCCAACGACGGCCTCGAGGTGCTCGCGTACATGCCGGGCGCCGTGGTCAGCACGATCCACAACAACGACAACAATGCGATTGATTATTCCAACACCCATTACGGCCATGCGTTTTTTGTAGACGCGCCGCCGGCAACCGATGATCTGTTCTACAGCGGCGCCTGGCATACGTGGCTCGTCGGCGGACTGGGACCGGGCGGCAGCGCGATCTACATGCTGGATGTCACGGATCCGACTCAGTTCAGCGAAAAGAATGCCGCCGCCCTGGTGATCGGCGAGTGGAATGCGAACAACCTGCAGTGTGTGAGCAACGGCGGTTGCGGCCAGAACCTCGGTAACACGTATGGCGTGCCGGTCATCCGTCGCCTGCACAACGGTGATTGGGGAGTGATCTTCGGCAACGGGTTTGGAAGTGCCAGCGGGGATGCGGGTATTTTCATCATGACCGTCAATCCCACTTCGGGCGCCAAGGCGTTCTACTATCTCACTACCAACCAGCAGGGCACCAGCAATGGCATCGCCTCGCCGGCACCTGCCGACTACGACGGCGACCACATTACCGACTACGTGTATGCCGGAGATCTGCTTGGGCACGTGTGGCGGTTCGACCTCACGAGCAGTGACCCGAACCAGTGGGCGGTGACGGGCGGCGGGGCGCTGTTCACTGATCCGGCCGGCCAGCCGATCACGACCAAGCTCATGGTGGGCTCAGGACCCGTGCAGGGCTCGCCGCGCGCCATGATCGACTTCGGCACCGGCATGAAGACGCCGCTGACCAACACGGCGCCGGCTGCATTTGCGCCGGGCGTACACACCTTGTACGGCATCTGGGACTGGAACATGAGCGCCTGGAATGCAAAGTCCACAGCTCGCTTCGTCAGCCTCAATGCGCCGCCCGCGACTTTGACGCTGCAACCGCAACAGCTCATTCCGAACGGCAATGGCGACCTGGACGGGACCAGCAACACCATCTGCTGGGCCGACCTGACCGACTGCTCCAAGTCTCCGCAGTATGGCTGGTTCATCACCCTCGGCCATCCGAATGAGCAGATCATCTTCAACCCCGTGATCTATCAGAATGCGCTGCTGGTCAATACCACGGTGCCGGCGGACAACTCGCCATTCAGTTGCAAGAACAACGGCGATGGCGGTTATACGATTGCGATCGCCCTGGACACCGGGGCGGCGATTCCGGGCCTGTTTCCGTTGTACGGCGACACGCTGGCCGCGGGTTCGCTGACCAACAACTCCGGTAGCCCGTTCATTGTGCTGGCCGGTGGTCAGGCCTACATGGTGACCCAGACGGTGGGCGGCGGAAAAGTGGACGGCCCCATTGCCTGCCAGAAGGGCTCGCAACTGTGTGACGCGCGAATCAAACCCCAGGGCCCGGTCGGCAAGCGCCTGACCTGGATCCAGAGACGCTGAGCGGGCAGGGAGAATTCAATGCAGGCGTATTTCGAACCGCGGCGGGCAGCCGGCTTCACGTTGATTGAGCTCATGGTGACCCTCGTGGTGGCCACGATCCTGATCGCCATTGCGGTGCCTTCCTATCAGGCGCAGGTGCGCAAGTCCCGACGGACTGAAGCACGCAATGCGGTGATGGATCTCGCGGCGCGCGAGGAGCGGTACTTCAGCGTGAACAACGACTATTCGGCTTCGGCCATGCAGTTGGGATACGGGACGGACGACGCTGCGATTACGAATCGTCCAATTGGTGGTGGCTACTACACGGTAACGGTGACTAATACCGAGCCCATGCCAGTAGCGACTCCGCCGACGCGGGCCTCCTTCATAATCACCGCCACCGCAGTCGGTGCGCAGGTGAAGGATGCGACGTGCCTCAGCTTCACGGTGGACGACACGGGGACACAAACGTCCACGCCTTCAGGCACGGAGTGCTGGAACTAAGGGCACGCCTAAGTGCGAACGTAGTGGTCGACGAGGAGCGCGGCGAACAGCCACATCAGGTAATTCACCGAGAATTTGAAGACCTTCATCGGCAGCTCCTGCCGCGCTGTGATCTTCATAGCGAACGCGTAGTAGAGAAAGCCCGCATTCAGCCCCAGGGCCACGACCAGGTATAGCAGTCCGCTCATGCGCGTCAAAAATGGCATGAGTGTGATGATGACCAGCAGGACGGTGTAAAGCAGAACCTGTAGCCGCGTGTATTCGACGCCGTGGGTGACCGGCAACATCGGGATACCGGCCCGCGCGTATTCATCGCGGCGGGCGATGGCGAGCGCCCAGAAGTGCGGTGGCGTCCACACAAAAATAATCAAGAAGAGCAACAGCGCATTCGGGTCGATCGAGTTGGTCACGGCGGCCCAGCCCAACACCGGCGGCGCCGCACCGGCTGCCCCGCCGATGACGATGTTTTGCGAGGTCGCTCGCTTCAGCCACACCGTGTAGACGACCGCGTAGCCGATCAGAGAACAAAAGGTCAGCACAGCGGTGAGCAGGTTGACGAGGAATGACAGTATCGCCATCGCCGTCATTCCCAACACGGCGGCAAACACCAGTGCCTGGCGTTCATTCAACGTGCCGGTGGGTAACGGCCGCGCCCGCGTACGATTCATCTGCTCGTCGATGCGACGATCGAGCACGTGATTGATGGTTGCTGCGCAGCCGGAGGCGAGCGCAATGCCCAGATTCCCCCAAATGAGCGCGTCGAGCGGCGGCATGCCTGGGCTGGCCAGCAAGGTGCCGACGATCGCCGTAAAGGTGATCAGCGCAACCACCTTGGGCTTCGTCAGTTCGAGGTAGCGGCGCCAGATCGCCGTCGGGCCCGGCGCGAATTCGGAGGTCGTCGCCACGATTAGGTCAGTCGCAGGCTCGGTAGCCATTTGGGGACGCGCAGCGTAACAGATCGCGCACGGTGCCTCATGGTGTAGGCAGTGACGGCGAGCATTGCGCATCGACGCGGCACGGCGCCGTCAACTGGGGCGCTCGCTGGCCTTGGTGCTCGGAGTCGGGCCGCAATGACGTGGGCGCAGGCGTGCGCTAGTTGGGGCGTGGCCAGTTCTTTACGCTGGGGTGTCGAAACTGCCCTCACGCTGCAGCTTGGCGATGGCCGCCGCCAGGTCCTCGGGACTGATGGGCTTGGCAAGATGGCCCTGGTACCCGCTGGAGCGTGCCCGGATGGCATCCTCGAGCCGAGCGAACGCGGTCAGCGCAAGGGCCGCCACACGCCCGCCCCGCTCAGCCGGGCGCGCGCGCAACAGCCGCATGAACTCGTACCCGTCCACGCCGGGCATTCCTATATCCGAAACGATAACGTCGGGCACCCACTTGTCGAGAAGAGTGAGCGCCTCTTCAGCAGTACCCGTTGATCGAAGCTCAAAGCCCGCCTTCTCGAGGCCGGTCACGGTGACTTCCCGGGCGTCCGCATCATCTTCGACGAGCAGCACGCGCCAGGGCCTGTCCCGCGCCTGCCGTGCTACAACGGGAGCCGCTGCCGGAGCCGCACTTTTTACGCTCGCCAGTGCGCCATTCGGCAGGGGTAGGCTCACCACAAAACTGGAGCCGGCGTCCACTCCGGCGCTCTCTGCCTTTACTTGGCCCCCATGCAACTCGACGACGTGACGCACGATCGCGAGTCCGAGTCCCATGCCGGTGTGCTGGCGCGTGCTCGTGCTGTCCGCCTGTCTGAAGCGATCAAACACATGCGGCAGAAAGTCGCTCGAGATGCCGATTCCGGTGTCCGTAACGGTCACCACCACATCGGTGTCCGTCTTGTACATCCGGACATCGACCGCGCCGTTGGCGGGAGTGAATTTCACCGCGTTGGACAGGAGATTCCAGAACACCTGCTGCAGCCGGTCCGGGTCGCCCTTGATCACCACATCACCGGCTTCCTGGGTCAGCGTCACGATGATCTGCTTGGCGGACGCCACCATCCGCTGGTTATCCACCGCAGACTTCAACACCGAGCCGAGCTTGATGTCCTGCAGCTCCATGCGGAACTTGCCGGTGACGATCCGGGACACATCCAACAGGTCTTCAATCAACTGGGCCTGGGAGCGGGCGGCACGCTCGATCGCTTCCGCCGCCCGCACTTTCTGATCGTCGGTCAGGGGACCGTTGCGCAACAGGTGGGCCCAGCCGATGATGATGTTCATCGGGGTACGCAACTCGTGCGACAGGTTCGCCAGGAACTCGTCTTTGAGTCGGGTGGCTTCCTCCGCCTGGGCGCGCGCCGCCTGCTCGCGTAACACCGTTTCGCGCAAGCCCGCCTCGGTGCGATGCAACTGCAACAGCGTGCTGACCACCGTCTCCAGCACCTTGGCCTCGAGAGGCTCGGTGAGATAAATATCGGCGCCGCCCAACAGGCCTTCCTGCTGGTCCTTCTCGGTAATAAAAGTCGCCGATATCTGGATGACCGGAATCAGGCGGGTGGCCGGATCGGCTTTGATCTGACGGCAGACATCGATGCCGCTCATGTCCGGAAGCCTGACGTCCATCAGGATCAGGTCGGGCAACATCTCGCGGGCCAACTGCAAGCCCCGCGCCCCGGTGCCAGCCTCCACGACCTGATAACCCGCGGCACGCAGAACACGCGTCTTCTGGTACCGCATGGCCTCGGTATCATCGACATTGAGTATGGTTGTGCGAACCTGCTGCATCATCTTCGTCTCAGGGTCCGAGACCGTTGGAAGCCAGGATCGAGCGCGCCCAGGCATCGTTCAGCTCGCTTTTCTGCACAACTGACTGCGCGCGGCGGCTGAGGCGCTCCCGTTGGTCGCGCGATATCAACGCCGAGGTGACGATCGCGACCGGCACTTCCTGCAGAGTGGTATCCCTGCGCAGCTCCTCGAGGACATCCTCGCCGCCGAGGTCGGGAAGATTCAGATCGAGAAAGATCAGGGACGGTTTCGAACGGCGCGCAGCCGCGAGCCCGCTGCGACCGTCGCGAGCCTCTATCACAAAGACTTTCGAGTCCTCGAGCAGCTTGTGCAACAGGTAGCGGGCCGCCGGATCGTCATCGATGACCAGCACGCGTCGTGCGGTGAGGCTGTCGAGCTCGGACAGCAGCTGTTGAGCGGTGATCGGCTTGACGCAATACGCATCCGCACCGAGAGCGCGGGCTTTCCGCTCATCTTCGACGGTCGTGACGACAATGACCGGAATGTTTGCGGTGGCTGCCGTGCTCTTGAGGTCGCTCAGCCAGCGCCAGCTGTCTTCGCCCTTCAACATGATGTCGAGCACGATCGCCTGGGGCCGGACGCGTTGCATCAGCTCCCGTGCTTCGCGCAGGTTGCGTGCTGCAAGGGGCTGATAGCGCGAGTCCCGCAGGTATCTCGTAAGGATGTGGCGTAATTCAACTTCATCATCGATGATCATGACGGGCATCAAGCCGGCTTCAATGGGTAACTCGACGGTAGCTGCGGCAGGTACGCTGTCTTCCTCGTAATGCATCGGCAGCGTCGCTGCAAACACCGAGCCGACTCCAACTTCGCTTGTGACATTCACTTCGCCGCGCAACAGCCGGGCGAGGCGGCGGCACAGCGGCAGCCCGAGGCCGGTGCCTTTCACCTTGGCCTGCAGGGGGCTCGGGATCTGGGTGAATTCCTCGAAGATCGTTTCCTGGTAATCCGGGCTGATGCCGATGCCGGTATCGGTGACCGCGAAGGCGACAGAGCGTCCATCCCGGGTCGGTGCGGCGCTCACGCGAACTTCACCCCGCTCGGTGAACTTGATGGCGTTGGAAATGAAGTTACGCAGAATCTGCGACACTTTGCCTTCGTCGGTGTACAGCTCGAGCGGCGCTTCCGGCTCATCAAACACCAGTCGGACACCTTCTCCCACCAGCAGCGGGCGCAACATGCCGCGCAGGGCGCTGAAGAGGTTGGTGACGTTGAATTCAACGGGGCGCACTTCAGTCTTGCCGGCTTCGATCTTGGCGAGGTCGAGCAGGTCGTCCACCAAGGCCGTGAGATCGACGGCGGCCTTGCTGATGAAGTCGACCTGCCTGGACTGCTCCGGGTTGAGTGGGCCGTCCGCTTCCTCTTTCAACAGGCGCGACAAGGCCTGGATCGAGTTGAGCGGCGTGCGGAACTCGTGGCTCATGTTGGACAGGAACCGGGTCTTGGTCTCGTCGGCCCGCCGCAGGTGATCCGCCTTCTCATCCAGCTCCGCATACAGGGCAACGACGCCGCGATTGGTATCTTCGAGCTCGCGGTTGAGGTGCAACAGCTCCGACTGGCGCTCGCGTAGCTCGGCGAGCGTCCGCACCAGCTCGCGGTTCTGCTCCTGCACTTCCTCCAGCGCCCCTGCCGGCGCCTTGCTGGTCAGCTCCCTGACGATTTGATTGAACGCGGTGGGGTCTACGAAGGGAGCTCGTGACGGCAAAATCTTTTTCAACAGCACGTCAGTGCCCGAGCTGGAGGACTTGACCTCCACCTGGTCCATCAGTCGATGGGCACCCAGGATACCCATGCCCATCCCGGTCGAAGAGCGGTAGTTACCGCTCATGACGTGTGCGAGATCGGGTATGCCGGGGCCTTGGTCCTGTACCCGCACGAGCAACAATTGGGGCGCGCTCAGACCTTCCAGCGTGAATTCGACGCGGCCGCCCTTCGCGTATCTGAAGGCGTTGCGGACAATCTCGGATACGGCCGTCGCGATGCGCGTCTGATCCTGGCCCTCAAACCCCAACAAAGCGCCGATTTGACGAGCCCGCTGTCTTGCGATGACAACGTCTTGCTCGTAGCGGATCGCAACCGTGAGAAGAGACTTGTTCATTTGGATCAGCCTGCTGCCCCGCCTCCGTTTCGGACGACCAGAACGGTTACGTCATCCCGACCCCTCTCATGATCGCGGTACAGCACCCCGGCAATGATTCCGGGGTGGCGGCCCACCAGCCCGGGATAATCCGCCAGATTCCAATGCGTTGCCAGCCCGTCACTGTGCAGCAGGAGCAGCGCGTCCGTGGGCAGTGGCAAGTCGAATTGCTGTACCCGGCGCATCACGTGCCCGAGGGTGCCGTTATGCGAGACCAGCTGCCTTCGCACGTCGCCCGCTTCGATGCGGCAGGCTACGTTTCCAACGCCGGCGAACCCAACCTTGTCGGTTGAGATCTTTGCCACGGCTACTGCGGCACCTCGCGTTGGAGCCAGCGCGCGGTGGCAGGCCTGGATAGTGTCGGCGGGCTCATCGTCAGGTCGCTGCTCCAGCACCCGCGTGGCGGCTAGCGAGGCTCGGGCCGCATCCGGCCCATGACCCAGACCGTCCGCAACCAGGAAGCTGTGCCGCCCTTTGCTGCTGACCGTGGTCCAGGAATCGCCCGACACGGTTTCGCCGGCCTTGGGGAGGCAAATGACGCCCATTTCAATTGGCGGCTGTGCTGTCGGCGGCCTGGCCCAGATTTCCAGCCTGAGCACAGTCCCGTTGCCGCCGGGCGCGTAAACATCGAAGGTGTCCGCGAGCCGGGTCATCGCCCCCAGTCCGGTTCCAGGACTGCCGGCGGTGGATACGCCATCCCTCAGGCTCGTCTGAACATTGGGTATGCCGGGGCCACGGTCCAGGGCAAGTACTTCCAACCCCGCGACGCCGGCGCGCTCGAGGACGCGAACCACGATCCTTCCGGTGCCGGCATGCTTCACGATGTTGGTGGCTGCTTCCGTGACACACAGACCGACCTTTCCGGCCTGCGTCTCGTCAAAGCCGCACGACTCAGTCAACTCGACGGCCGCACGCCGCGCAGCGCCGACTTCACTCCGCTCGCTGATCTGAAAATAAACCTGGGGTAACACCGCCGTGGCCGTCAGCGCCAGCGGGCGATCACGATCCGCGTTCCCTTGCCTGGCGCAGAATCGATGGTGAATTCATTGGAGAGCCGCCGGGCACCACTCAGTCCCAGGCCCAACCCACCACCGGTGGAAAAACCATCCGTCAGGGCCTTCTCCAGGTCCTCGATGCCGGGGCCCTGATCGCTGAAGGTCAGGCGCAGGCCTTTGCGTATGCCATCCATGAGCCGTTCAATCTCGACTTCGCCGCCATTTCCGTAGTCGAGAGTGTTGCGGGCGAGCTCGCTCGCCGCGGTGACCAGCTTTGTCTGGTCCACGAGCGAAAAGCCGTGTTTAACCGCATGCTCACGTGTTGCTTGCCGTACGCGGACGATGTCTTCCTGTGTACGGATCGGCAGAACTGCGCGGCTGGCAACGCTGATGCTGACGGAAACGGGCACCTACTGCTCGACCTCCGGGTCATCGAGGCTCTTTTGCAGAAGCGCCATACCCTTGTCGACGTTGAGGGCCGTACGGACTCCTTCCAGCGACAAACCCAGCTCGACCAGAGTGATGGCCACCGCGGGTTGCATACCGGTGACCACGGTCTCCGCATCCAACACCCGGGCCATTCCGGCGATATTGCTGATCATGCGGCCGATGAAGGAATCGACGATCTCGAGCGACGAGATGTCAATCAACACGCCGCGCGCCTTGACGGCCACGATCCGGGCGGTCAGGTCATCCTGGAGCTGCATGGCCAGTTGGTCATGCATGTCCACCTGGATGGTGACCAGGAGGAACGGGCCCATCTTCAAAATCGGGATTCTGTCCATGTCTCAACTGCCGAGGCCCTTGGGAAGCGCGGATTGAGTGCGCTTCAGAGCGATCAGGAAGGCATCCGCCAGTGTGGCCTTGGTAATGACCGAGCCCAGGTCGACACCCAGGTGCACGATGGTTTGCGCGATCTGCGGACGGATGCCGCTGATGATGCAGTCGGCACCCATCAGACGGGCCGCGGCGACGGTCTTCAACAGGTGTTGTGCGACCAACGTGTCAACTGTTGGTACACCCGTTATGTCAATGATGGCGATGGCGGCGCCGGTCTCCACAATCTTCTGCAGCAGGCTTTCCATGACAACCTGGGTGCGCGCGCTGTCGAGTGTGCCGATCAACGGCAGTGCCAGGATGTCCTTCCACAGATTCACAACCGGGGTGGACAACTCGAGCAGCTCCTGCTGCTGCCGCGCGATGACCTCCTCGCGGGTCTTCTGGTAGATCTCGATCGTGTACACACCCAGCCTGTCGAGCAGTACCGTGGTTACCCAGAACTCGTCGGCCAGGGCCTTCCCCTCGCTGACTTCGCTGCGCAACCGACTGAACAGCGGTTGCTTCAGGGAAAAGACAAAAGTCGCGGTCTCCGCGGGCGAAAACCCCTGGATGGCGCGGGAGCGGGAAATTCCGCCGAGAAATTCGTGAACGGGCGCCCATGCGCTTCCTGACACATTCTCCAGGTCGCCGGTGCGGGCGGCTTCCGCGAGCAACGCCAGGAACTCGCGGCATTGCTCGCGCAATTCGCTCTCTTTCATGAGATCGGGGCGGGTGGCGCCGTCGGCGGTTTGACTCGCAAGCCACTCTGCGAGCAGCTCTTTTTGTGATTTGGCAATGATCTGCTGCAGTACCTGGCCGGCTGCCATCTGCGGTCCCCTTTTGCTCGGCGTTGGAAGAGTTTGTCGCGCTGGAGACTATCAGAAGGGGCGGTGGCGCGCTGTAGCTCCAGCGCCACGCAACAGGGCCAGGACCGACAGCAACAACAGCGCAGCGCCGGCCGTGTGCGCCGTGGCGAGCGAGAGAGGAAAACCACGTAAAACCATGGTTATCCCGATGGTCAGCTGCAGGATCAACGCGGCTAGCACAGCGTACGCGGCGCTAACATATGTTGATGACGCTTTGCGGCGGATCGCTGTGACCGCTGCCAGTGTAAGCGTCAACGCGGCCACGATGGCGCCCATGCGGTGCGTTAGATGAATGGCCACGCGCGCAGGGATGGAAAGCACGCCGCCTTCATAATTCACTCCGAGGCCGCGCCACAGAATGAAAGCGTCACGGAAGTCTGAATTCGGCCACCAGGCGCCCTGGCACTCAGGAAAGTCCGGGCACGCAATGTCAGCGTAGTTGGTGCTCGTCCAACCGCCGAGGGCGATTTGCACAATGAGCGCAATTAGCCCGATGAGCGTCAGTTGCCACACGAGACGCGCAGAATCCCGATCCCCGCTCGAATACTGCTGCTGTAGGGAAAGCCACAGCCACCAAAGTAGACTCAACGTCGTCAGGCCAAAGAGCAGGTGACCTGTAACTACCAACGGTGTTACCTGCCACGTAACGGTCAGCATCCCCAACAGGCCTTGAAAGACGATGATCCCCACCAGGCCCCAGGCGAGCGGCAGGCTGATCAAACGTTGGCGGCGCGTTACAAACGCGAGCACCGCGAGCGCGACACAGATCAGCCCGAGTGTTGAAGCCGCGTAGCGGTGGATCATCTCCCGCCAGGCCTTGCCTTCATCGATCGGCTTGTTGGGAAAGACCTGGTTGTTCTCCGCGATGTCCAGGTGACTGGGCGGTGTTATGTGCCCATAGCATCCCGGCCAGTCAGGGCAGCCCAGTCCTGCCGTGGTGAGACGGACATAAGCGCCCAGTACCACCACGGTGAAACACAACACGAGGCCCGCGAGGGCGAGTGATCGGATCCAGCGGGATGGACTACTCATTTCAACCAATGTGCGAAAGGGACAGGAGCTTCTTCAGATCCTGAAGCAGGCCCTTGGGGTCCTGACGAATGTCATAGCGCATCATCAGGTTGCCCAACGGATCGACAATAAACAGGGATTGCTCACGGGCGTCGGCGGGGAACAGGCTCAGGTCCGCCGGCGCAGTCAGGACTTTCAGCCCGGCATGCTCGTGTTGCAGATACTCCTGCGCGCAGCACTCGCCGGTAGCCAGGAACACGCGCTCGACCCGTCCAATCTCATTGTTGAGCGACAAGCGTGTCTGACGCATCACCACCAGGGCATGACGGCAAGCGTCATTGCACTGGCCGTCACCGATATAGACCAGGGTCCACTTGTGGTGAAACAGATCGGCCGGCAGGCCGGCATAAGCGGGCAATGGGCGTGCCGGTGAAATCAACTCGCCGTGGTTCACTGTTTTGATCGGGCGCCAGTCGGTGCCGTAGTACACCCAGAACGCCACGGCGAGCGGCAACAGGAACAGTCCCGCGAGCAGGCCCAACAGACGCAGATTGCGTAGGCGCAATTCTTTTTCGACCCCATTCATGATGCCGACCCTACCTTCCGCAGGCTCAGACCTACCCACAATACAAACAACACGACCGCAAACGACCACCACTGAACGGCGTACGACCAGTGTCGAATCGGTTCCATGCCCGGCGGATGCCAGTCCCGCACGTAGCCGTCGGCTTCCTTCGGATCCAGGAGAATGATCTCAGGTTCCAACGGGATGCCCAGCGCCATGCTCAACTGCGCCATGCTCGGAAATGCGGTTACTTTCGGCCAGGGTGCCTGCGGGCTGGGCGCTGCGCGACCGCTCGCGAGCCCCGCAACCGGCAGGTTGTCGACCCGACCCACCACGGTCACCGAGTCATGCGCTTGAAGCGCGACTCCCGGCAATCGCTCACGCAGGCCGGTGAAAGGCACCCAGCCCCGATCCACCAGCAGTGTGCGACCGTTCGGCCGCTGCAGTGGAGTCAGGACCTCGTAACCCGGGCGACCCTGATAGCTGCGATTGTCGAGCAGGAACTGGTGATCCGCATCCAGGTGGCCCACCGCGCTCACTCTCTGAAAGCGCATCGCCTGATCGATGCCACGCGATCCCAACGGAATGACCTGCTCCGTGCCGGCCGCGAATCGATCGTACTCGGCCTGTCGCACCTCGCCGCGGCCCCACTGCCAACGTCCCAGGTAGAAGAAGGCCACGCACAGGAGCACCGTCAGGATCGTGAAAAACCACGACGGAGCAAAGACACGGGAACCGATCGGAATCCGGATGGACACGCCATTCGCCCGGGGTCTATAAACAGACGCACATGGAAATCATAGTCCGTCTGCTCATTTTCGCCGTGCTCATTGGCATCGTCGCCAGCCTGGGCTCGGCTCTCTTCCAGTTGTCGCGGAAAAATGGGGACTCACGCAAGCTGGCGCGCGACCTGACCATCCGCGTGGGCCTGTCCGTGAGCCTCTTTATTCTGCTGATGATTGCCTGGCACTTCGGACTGATAGCGCCGCACGGCATAGCCCCTCGTCGATAACGCGGAAATTGCGTAAGCAATTTCCGCGGGGGTTGCATTAATCATCAGATCCAGTAGACGAAGATGAACAAACCGAGCCAGACCACGTCCACGAAGTGCCAGTACCAGGCCACGGCCTCGAAGGCGAAGTGATGCTCTGGGGTGAAATGGCCTTTCAGCACACGCAGCCAGATGACGAGCAGCATGATCGCGCCAATCGTCACGTGTAGACCGTGGAAGCCCGTCAGCATGAAGAAGGTCGAACCGTAGATACCGGTCGAGAGCTTCAGGCCGAGCTCCTTGTAAGCCTCGCCGTACTCGTGCGACTGCAGGCCGACGAACAGGAAGCCGAGAAGGAAGGTGAAGGCCAGGAACACCGTCAGCAGGCCGCGCTTCCCGGAGCGCAGGGCGTGGTGAGCGATCGTTACCGTGACGCCGCTGGTCAGCAGGATTGCGGTGTTGACCGCGGGAAGGCTGAAAGCGGGAATGACACTGAACGAAGAGTCGGCCCGGCCGCCCACATGCCCTGGACCGTTGGTTGGCCACGTCCCTTCATAGCTCGGCCACAGGACCAGGTTGGTGAACATCTTCACGCCCTGGCCGGAAAGCCACGGCACTGACAGCGTCCGGGCGTAGAACAACGCGCCGAAGAAGGCGGCGAAGAACATCACCTCGGAGAAGATGAACCACATCATTCCCATGCGGAAGGAGTGGTCGACCTGGCTGTTGTACATGCCGCGCTGACTCTCGTCGATGACGGTGCCGAACCAGCCGAAGAACATGAACGCCATCAGGAGCGCACCGGGGATGAACACCCAGCCGCCGACCCAGTCGTTGAGATAGGTAATGGCACCGAGCATCACGGTGAACAGCGAGACCGAGCCCACGATGGGCCACGTGCTGTTGTGGGGGATGTAGTACGAGTTGCTATCGTGTGCGTGTGCTGCGTTTGCCATTTTTCTCTCAGCGCGAGGAGACCCGCGAAGACTCATCGTAAAAAGTGTAGGACAGCGTGATCCGGTCCACATAGCTCGGGATGGCCGGATCAATGATGAAACGGACCGGCATGTCCCGCTGCTCATTCACATTGAAGTGCTGTGGCGAGAAGCAGAAGCATTCCGTCTTGTGAAAATAGGCGGCCACCTTGGAGGGGGCGATGCTCGGGATGGCCTGGGCAACGGTGTCGCGGCCGGTCAGGTTGTGAAAGAAGAACTCGGCGGAGTACAGCTTGCCGGGATGGACTTCGATCTCGCGCTTCACGGGCCGGAAATCCCATTCACCGTTGCCGCCTTCGTTGCTCAGGAATTCGACGGTGATGGTGCGGTTCGGATCCAGGTGCTCGACCGCCTTCGCCTTGCGCAGCAGCGCGCTTTGATCGCCCACGCCGGTCACTCCACAAATCACGTTGTAGAGCGGCACGAGCGCAAAGGCGAACCCGAAGCTGCCCGCGGCAATGCCCAGCAGCTTCCAGGTCAGGGAGCGATCAGATTCCTTCTTCTGCTCTGTCACGATTTTGCGCGTAGCACTGACATGACAATGAAGGCGAAATAGAACGCCGCAGCAATCAGCCCGAACAGGATGGCCGATCTACGGACCTTCCTGCGTCGGGCATCTTCATTGGGTTCAATCACGGCGCTCAGTGGAACGCTCCCTTGGCAATCACTTCATCCGAAGGCGGCGTGGTCCAGGAGTGATAAGGAGCCGGTGAAGGCAGTTCCCACTCGAGGCCATGAGCGCCTTCCCACGGCTTGTTGACCTTCACAGGCGTTCCGGACTTGACGCACTTGATGATCAGGTAAGGGAACAGCAACTGCGCCAGACCGAACCCGAAGCCACCGATCGAGGACACCATGTTCCAGTCGGTGAACTGCACGGCGTAGTCCGGGATACGGCGCGGCATGCCGGCCAGCCCCAGGAAGTGCTGCGGGAAGAACAGAACATTTACGAAGATCGCTGACAACCAGAAGTGCCACTTCGCCAGCGTCATGTCGTACATGTTGCCGACCCACTTCGGCAGCCAGTAGTACACGCCGCCCATGATCCCGAAGATCGCACCGGGCACCAGCACGTAATGGAAGTGAGCCACGACGAAGTAGGTGTCCTGGTACTGATAGTCGGCGGGGACGATCGCGAGCATCAGGCCCGAGAAACCACCGATCGTGAACAGGAAGAGGAACGCGAGGGCGAACAGCATCGGCGGCTCGAAGGTGATCGAGCCCTTCCACATCGTCGCGGTCCAGTTGAACACCTTGACACCCGTCGGGATGGCGATGAGCATCGTGGAGAGCATGAAGAAGAGCTGTGCCGCGAGGGGCATGCCGACCACAAACATGTGGTGAGCCCAGACGATGAACGAGAGGAACGCGATGGACGCGGTTGCGTAGACCATCGCTTCATAGCCGAACAGTGGCTTCCGCGAGAACGTCGGGATGATCTCGGAGACGATGCCGAACGCCGGCAGAATCAGGATGTACACCTCGGGGTGCCCGAAGAACCAAAAGATGTGCTGGAACATTACCGGGTCGCCACCGCCGGCGGCGGTGAAGAAGGTGGTGCCGAAGAAGTGATCGGTCAGCAACATCGTCACGGCACCTGCGAGCACCGGCATGACGGCGATCAGCAGGTACGCAGTGATCAGCCACGTCCAGACGAACAGCGGCATGCGCAGCAGTGACATGCCAGGCGCACGCATGTTCAGGATCGTGACGACAACGTTGATTGCACCCAGGATCGATGAAGCACCCATCATGTGAACGGCGAAGATCAACATCGGGAACGAGGCGCCGTTCTGCAGTACGAGCGGCGGATACATCGTCCAACCGCCGGCGGGTGAACCGCCAGGAACGAACAACGTCGACAGCAGCAACGTAAAGGCGAACGGAAGGATCCAGAAGCTGAAGTTGTTGAGGCGCGGGAGGGCCATGTCGGGTGCGCCCACTTGCATGGGGATCATCCAGTTGGCGAGACCCGTCCAGGCCGGCATGACCGCGCCGAAGATCATGATCAGCGCGTGCATGGTGGTCATGGAGTTGAAGAGCTGCGGATCGACGAACTGCATGCCGGGCTTGAACAGCTCAGCGCGGATCACCATCGCCATGGAGCCGCCGACGAAGAACATCAGGCAAGCGAACACCAGGTACATCGTGCCGATGTCTTTGTGGTTGGTTGCGTAGACCCAGCGCCGCCAGCCGTGCGGCTTGTGGTCGTGGTCGTCGTGTGCGGCGGCTACTGAATGCTCGGCCATGAGGTTTCTCTCAACTTGATATGGCTAGTGTTCTGACTTTCAGATCAATTAAACAGCGAGGAACTAGCGGGCATCCGCAAGCGCGGGCGCCGGGATGGACGCTGCGCTGGCCGTCGGGGTTGTGCCCGTGCTGGCCGGCGCGGCTGCGCTCTTCTGCTTCGCGGCGGTCTCGCTCAGCCAGGCCTCGTAGTCTTCCTTCGAACGTGCATCCACCACGATCGGCATGAAGCCGTGATCGCGTCCGCACAGCTCAGCGCACTGGCCGCGGTAGATACCGGGCTTATCCGCATCAACCTTGAACCAGGCTTCATTCACGAAGCCGGGGATGCCGTCCTTCTTCACAGCGAATGCAGGTACCCACCAGGAATGAATGACATCCGCGCCGGTCACTAGCAGGCGAACCTTCGTGCCCACCGGGACGACAACGGGGTTGTCAACGCTGAGCAGGTAGTGATCGACCGTGTTGGGATCAACACCCGATCCCAGCTCACGAGCGGCATCGCTCTTGCGGTCGAGGCGGGAGAAGAACGTGACACCCTTGTCGAGGTATTCGTAGTTCCAGCCCCACTGGAAGCCCGTCACCTTGATGGTGAGCTCGGTCTTCGTCGTGTCTTCGATTTCCACCAGCGTGCGCGCGGCGGGAACTGCCATCGCAACCAGAATGACGATGGGAACGGTGGTCCAGATGATTTCCACCTTCGTGTTGTGGACCAGCGTGGTATCGGCGACCGCGCCCTGGGATTTGCGGTAGGCGATCAGCGACCAGAACATGGCGCCAAACACCACGACGCCGATCACCACACACACCCAGAAAATCAGCATGTGCAGGTCATAGATGTGACGGCTCATGTCCGTCACGCCCTGCGTCATGTTCAACAGGCTCCACCCAGACTGTTCGGCTTGCATCATCATTTCAATCGTGACCTTGGTTAGACCTTTTGGCGCGCGCTCATCACAAGGTACCAGCGCCTACGCATGACCCAAGAAACCATCCCCAATTGTGCTCCCCAGCGCGCGGCCTCAATGACCCACGTTGGGCGCCAGAGAAGGCGACTCGTTGACGCGACCAATCAACCGTTGCAACCGAAGGGCAAGTCCGCGTCGCTCCGCCTCGGTGAGAAAATTACCCAGCTCGCATTGACGTCCGTGCGACTCGATCGTGAGCCGGCTCGGATGCAGCCGCGATGCGGGGCGGCGGAGTTTAACCTGTGCCCAATGCCGCGGGAACACGTGTTGAACGGAATGCCGACGATCGCTGAGCTCTACGCTCACGTCGTCATCGGTAACGGTGATCGTCTGACGGTGATGGCGTCGCGCCATGCTCACCCTGAGCGCCCACCCCAGGAACGCCATTTCGAGACCTGAAAACGGCAGGACCGGCCAGAAGCCTCTGAACGTCATGAACCCGGCAATGGCAAATGAAACGGCGCACATCCCGCCGAAAAACAGAAAAGCGGTGCGCACGCTGAGCGAACAGTGTGGACAGATCTCGATGCGTTGCAGCTCGGGTTGCACTGAGGTCACCACAGTCTCTCAGCGGGTTGACCCGGGATGGTACTGCAGGACATTTTTTATTCAAGTCAAAAACTTATGAGAGAAAGATGGCGCGCCAACTGTTCGCCGCGGCGAACGTCCGGGTGTGCCATCGGTGTGACGCTCGGGAATACCGCCAATGCTTCGCTTCCCAGCAGTCGCTCGAGAGTGGCTAAGTTTTCTGCAGCTCGGTCGAACGCCGGGTCAATGCAGTTCGCGACCCAGCCGGCGAGCGGGACGCCTTTGGCTTCAATGGCTTCCTTGCTGAGCTGTGCATGGTTCAGGCATCCCAAGCGCACGCCGACCACCAAAATGGCCGGGATCTGCAGCGATTTGGAGAGGTCGGCCATGGACTGCGTGCCGCTGATGGGCGCGTACCAACCACCGGCGCCCTCAACGACAGTGAAGTCTGCGCTGCCGGCCAATGCCTCAAATCTGTCTTTGATTGTGCGGATATCTACGCGGACTTTGGCCTCTTCCGCTGCGATATGCGGCGAAATTGCCGGTTCGAAGCAGTAGGGGTTCACCGTTGCGTAGGGAGCGTCGACATTCGATGCTGCCATCAGCGCTAGCGCATCCTCGTTTCGGAGCCCGTCCGAGGTGTGCGCTGATCCCGAGGCGATCGGCTTCATCACCGCGACCCGCAGCCCGTGCTTCACCAGGGCCTTCACCAGCGAAACTGAAACGTGAGTTTTGCCGATACCCGTGTCGGTGCCGGTTACGAAGAGAGCGTTGAGTTTGGTCGTGGACATGGGGGCAGCTTACTCAGTGCGCTTCGGCGACTGCGACTGCGCTGGGTTTCTCACTGTGGGGGCTCCGAGAATCGGCGGTGCCGCCATCACCGCCGCGCCGGGCGCCGGATGGCATTGGGTGAAATGCGCACCTCGCCGCCTACGGCGGGAGCGCCGGCGCGGCCTGCGGATCCCCACGTCGCGCCATAAATTACCTCGTACGTCGCGGGCAGCCGGCCATCGCGTCTGAACGTTTCGTACGCCGCCTGCACCCGCGCGAGGCGAGCTCGGCCCATCAACCCTCGCGAACGTCCCTCGGTGACGTTGTGAGCGCCGATGGCCTTCAAATCTCTCATCAGCCCCAACGTGTCCGTGTAGGTGAGCTGAATACGATCAACATCCAACACCGGCTCAACGAGCCCGGCGCGAACCAATGCTTCACCCACGTCATGCATATCAACAAACTGATTGACGTGGTTATACCCATCCGCTTCCGCCCACGCGGCGCGCAGCTCCTTGAGCGTGTCCGGACCAAAGCTGCTGAACGCGAAGAATCCGTCTGGCTTCAACACTCGCCTGATTTCCGCGAAAGTTACGTCCAGCGGGTCGCACCACTGCAGCATCAAGCTGCTGAACACGACATCAACACTGGAATCCGCGAACGGCAAGCGCATTGCGTCCGCGCATACGCGCTCAAAGCGGCGAAACAAATGCTGACGCCTCTGCGCCTCGCGCAGCATGCCAGGAGCCATATCCAGCGCCACCACCAGCGCACGCCGATACCGGCGCTTCAATTCCTCAGCTCCCCGGCCGGTTCCGGTGCCCAGGTCGAGCACTACTTGAGGTTGGAATTTGAAAAATTCCAACCGGGTCATCAACTCTTCGTTCACCCGCGCCTGCAAGACCGCCGCCGCTTCGTAACTCGCGCTCGCGCGATCAAACGACGTCCGAATGCTCGGCCGATCGAGCCGAAACGCCTTCGCGCTGGTGCCTGCTTCAGACTCGCCGCTGCTCATCGCGATGACGCCTGCAGCTTTTTGCGTGCTCGCGCCTTCATGCGCTTCTTCTTCGCGGGACGCGCTTCGCGCGCACTTGGTGAACCATTGGCGCCAACTTTACCTGGCGCGCCCGTCGCCGCCCCCGCAGCCGTCGGCGTTGCCGACTTGCCGTTCGGGCCTGCCGCGGCAGTCGCGCCCGGCGCGGACATCCCGGACGCGGGGGCACTCGTTACGGCGCTGCTCCGGGACGTCGCGACGCTGGCGGCCGGCGCGGCGGCTTCAACGGTCGTGGCGTGTACGTCCGTCTCCCCGGCGCGTAAAAACGGCTCCAGCACCGCAATGAACTCCTTTCGATGCGAAAGGAACGGCGCGTGCGCAGCGCGGCGCATCTCAACGTATCGCGCATCCGGCAGCGCCGCTGCCAACACGCGCGACGCACCGGGCGCGGTGATTCGATCATTCTGGCCAGCGATAACTAACGTCGGTGTCAGCACATGCGGCAGCGTCGGTCTGAGATCACTCGTGGCCAATGTGTTGAGCCCGGCCTCGAGCGCCTCCGGTTTGGCTTCACCGTGAACGGACAGCGCGTGCCGCATCTGATCGACCACGCTGGTTCCGTCCATGCTGCCTCTCACCTGCAGGTCCAGGAAATCGCGCACGGTCTGCTGATAATCCTCACGCAATTGCGTGGCCATCTTCGCGATGACTTCCAACTTCATCCCATACGGCCAATCAGCCGCAGCCACAAACCGCGGCGTTGTCGCCACGAGCACCAGCTTGTCGATCTGCGCCGGCATCGCCGCCGCGAGATCCAAGGCAATCTGCCCGCCTAGCGACCACCCCATCAGCGAGTAACGATTGGAAATCGGGGTCAACGTCGAGTGGAGCAACCACGCCTGCTCAGCAGGCGTAATTCGCCCCGGCGTCCAAGGGCTCTTTCCGTGGCCGGGCAGGTCAACCGCGATCAATCGAAACCGGCCGCGCAATTCCTGCACCAGCCCATCCCACACCCGCACGTTGAGACCCCACCCGTGCAGCAGCACGAGGTCGGGACCACTACCGTTGACTTCGACGTATAGGTCCGACATCAGGAAACCACATTCCGCGCCGCGCAAACGCGGCTCAATGTTTCGACCAGCGCATCCACTTGCGCCTCAGTATGCGCGGCCGAGAGCGTTACCCGTAACCGCGCGCTGCCCTGGGGAACAGTCGGCGGGCGAATGGCCACCACACAAAACCCCTCAGCCAAAAGATCCCGCTGCGCAAGCAACGCCGCCTCCGAGCTTCCGAGCAAAATCGGTTGAATGGGGGTCAACGGCTGCGCCCCGCCGACCGCCACCGAGTCTTGGTGGCCCGCATGAGCCGCTGCCGCATGAGCCGCTGCCGCATGAGCCGCTGCCGCATGAGCCGACGCCGCGTGATCCGACGCCGCGTGAGCCGACGCCGCATGAGCCGACGCCGCATGAGCCGACGCCGCATGAGCCGACGCCGCGTGAGCCGACGCCGCATGAGCCGACGCCGCGTGAGCCGACGCCGCGTGACCTGCCGCTGGTTCTAACAACGGCACACCCGCTTGCCCGGCGCCTTGCCGAAACCGTGCTGCCAGCGCTAGCACCCGCTCCCGCCGCCAGGTCTCCCGCTGTGCGATCTCCAAAGCCTTTCGCGATGCGGCGGCTACCGGCTGCGGAAGCGCTGTTGTGTAGATATAGGGCCGTGCCTTTTGCATCAAAAGCTCAATCAACTCAGCGGACCCGGCCACAAACGCACCAAACGACCCGAACGCTTTGCCTAACGTGCCCACCAACACAGGCACTGCGTCCGCATCCAACGCAAAATGCTCCACAGCCCCGCGGCCTGTCGCGCCGATCACGCCGAGTCCATGGGCATCGTCAACGACCAACCAAGCGTCGTGCGACTTGGCGATATCCGCCAAATCAGCCAGCGGCCCAACGTCCCCATCCATGCTGAAGACGCCGTCTGTCGCCAATACGGACGTGCTTTCGGTTATCGCCGATTCAGCAGCGCCCGCATCCGCGTGAGCGAATCGTTTGAATCGCGCGCCGGACAACAAACCGCCGTCAATCAACGATGCGTGACTGAGCCGATCCAACAGCACCGTCTCGCTGCGACCGGCAAGCGTCGTCATTACGGCAAGGTTTGCCATGTACCCCGTCGAAAACAGCAACGCCCGCTCGCGCCCCGTGAAAGCAGCAAGCTCCTCTTCCAGGCGCGTGTGCTCCGCCGCATGCCCAGTCACGAGATGCGAAGCACCGCTCCCCGACCCACAGCGCTCCGCGCACTCGCTCATAGCCGAGGCAACCGCCGGATGCCGAGCAAGTCCCAAATAATCATTGCTGGAAAAGTCGACGAGCTGCCGCCCGTCAACAACGGCGGTTACCCGACTGCCCGCCTCAACAAACGAGTCAATCGTCCGCCGCTGCCGCCGCAAATGCTCGCGGTCCAACTCATCAAAAACCGCCTGCAGCTCACCCGCCTTGCGTTTCATGAAGCGAAACGCCGCGAGCACCACGCCCGTCGCAAGTCGGTCGGCCTACGCCTCAACGCCAGCATCGCGCGCACTCAGCGCATGTGCGGCCGGCTTCAGAGACTTGTCGGATGCGCAGGGAATCCCACAACCGGCAGCATCCTCAATGGCCCCCTCAGCCTTCAACCCCAACCGCGCAAACAACGCCTGATCCCGCACAACATCCGGATTCCCGGTGGTGAGCAGTTTCTCGCCATAGAACATTGAATTGGCGCCGGCCAGGAAACACAGCGCCTGCGTCTCGTCACTCATGCTCTGCCGCCCGGCAGACAGGCGAACATGCGACGCAGGCATGAGGATCCGAGCAACAGCGATCGTGCGGACGAAATCGAACGGGTCGACGCCGGCTTTGCCGTGGAGGGGTGTGCCTGGCACCTGGACGAGCTGGTTGATCGGTACGCTCTCGGGATGTTCCGGCAGGTTGGCAAGAGTGCGCAGTAGTTGCGCACGATCGGTCACCGTCTCACCCATCCCAACAATTCCGCCACAACACACCTTCAACCCGGCGTCACGCACTGCTTCGAGTGTGTCGAGGCGATCTTGATAGGTACGCGTCGTAATAATCTCACCGTAGTACTCCGGCGAGGTGTCCAGGTTGTGGTTGTAGTAATCCAACCCAGCGTCCTTGAGTTGCGTCGCCTGCTCAGGCTTCAGCATCCCCAGCGTCGCGCAAGTCTCCAGTCCTGTGGCGCGAACCTCGCGAATCATCTCTGAGATGATCGCAATGTCCTTCGCCTTCGGCGCGCGGTACGCGGCACCCATGCAGAACCGAGTGGCGCCAGCCGCCTTAGCTTGCTGAGCAGCTTCGCGAACGGCTGCGACTTCGAGCAGCGTTTCGCGATCGAGTCCGGTGTCGTAGTGAACGCTCTGAGGGCAGTACTTGCAGTCCTCGGGGCAAGCGCCCGTCTTGATCGACAGCAGCGTGCTCATCTGTACGGTGTTCGGGGCGTGATGCTCCCGGTGCACACGCTGCGCGTGGAAGACGAGGTCCATAAACGGCAGGGCGAACAACGCCTCCACCTCAGGAAGGGACCAGTCGTGTCGAACAGAGCCGAGCGAAGCTAGGTTCATGAATTTTCTCAGGGAGGCGACGCGGGACGATGTTCAGGGGCCGACATGGCAGTTGTCAACCAGGAGGTGCCTGGATGGTTGACAATTGGTCAAAAATTAACCAGTCGACCTATTGGGCGTAGATGTACTGCAGCAGGATCCCGATGAAGATCACCATCCCCACGTACTGATTATTCAGAAACGCCCGCAGGCAGCCAGCCGGGTTTCGATCCCGGATCAGCCACTGCTGATACAGGAAAAGCAGGCCGGCCGCGGTCAGTCCCGCGTAGTACCACTCGCCGAAGTGCATGTTCTGCCCGGCAAGCACCAGCGCCCAGATCATCATGGCCTGCATGGCGAAGATGATCGTCTTGTCCATGTCGGCGAACAGGATTGCGCTCGATTTAACGCCGATCTTGAGGTCATCCTCCCGATCGATCATCGCGTAAATGGTGTCGTAGATGGCCGCCCACATGATGGCCGCGATATACATAACCCATGCCACCCGCGGCAACTTCCCCGTTTCCGCAGCGAAGGCCATCAGCACGCTCCAGCCCCCGAACGAAATCCCCAGATAAAGCTGCGGCATGGGGAATATGCGTTTGACGAACGGATACGACACGGTAAGTGCCGCCCCGCCAAAGGCCAGCTCGACTGTAAAACGGTCGAGAAACGTAACGAGAATGAGCGCGATCGCCAGAAGCACGACAAACAGCACGAGTGCCTCTACCGGAGAAACACGTCGCGCCGCCAGCGGCCGATCCCGCGTTCTTCGCACGTGAGGGTCAATGTCCCGGTCCGCGAAGTCGTTGATGACGCAGCCGGCCGCCCGCATCACGACCACGCCCAACACAAACACGATGAGGACCTTCTGGTTGGGGGTGCCTTCGCCGGCAACCCACAGGGCCCAAAGCGCAGGCCACAGAAGCAGCCACGTTCCGACGGGCCGGTTGAACCGGCACAACTCGGCATATCCCTCGATTCGCCGCCCGAGGCGATGAAAGAAAGGCGCTTCCCCCTTCTTGGAAGGGCTCAGAGAGAGTTCTGGCGAAACTGCAGCCATGCGATATCCAGTAGCGATCTCAATTCGCGTGCCAACCTTCGCGCCCCGACCGGTGCGTTGCGTCGACTCCCGCGCCAATGTGCTAGCGCCGACTACGGCATCGGCCGGGTACTACCCAACCCGCCCGTACCGTTCCGCCGTTCCTACCCAGCGCATGGCGAGCGCCGCAATATTATCCGGGTGGGAGGCCAACAACAGCTCCGCCGTCTCATGTACGGAAGGAAGCAGGTCCGCGTCGCGGACGAGGTCAGCTACCCGCAACTGCGCCAGCCCGGTCTGCCGGGTTCCGAGCAATTCGCCCGGTCCTCGCAATTCGAGGTCCTTGCGGGCGATCTCAAACCCGTCATTCGTCTCGCGAATGGCCCTTAGTCGTTCCCGCGCAAGCTGCGAAAGCGGGGACCTATATAGAAGAACACAAGTGCTGGCTTCGCTACCACGGCCGACGCGCCCCCGGAGCTGGTGAAGCTGCGCCAGTCCCATGCGCTCCGCGTTCTCGATAATCATCAGCGTCGCGTTGGGTACATCAACGCCGACCTCGATTACGGTGGTTGCCACCAGCAACTGAATCTTGCCGTTTTTGAACGCAATCATTGCCGCGTCCTTCTCGGCGGGCTTCATGCGCCCGTGAACGATGCCCACCCGAACGCCGGGCAACGCTTCGGCGAGCGAAGCGGCTGTCTCTTCCGCAGCCTGCGAACGGAGTTCTTCCGACTCTTCGATGAGCGGGCAGACCCAATAGGCCTGGCGACCCTCGTGGCAGAGTCCCACGATCCGTTGGACAACAGCTGCCCGCTTCTCCTCCGGAATCACGACTGTCTTAATCGGTGTACGGCCCGGGGGTAGTTCATCGATGACTGAGATATCCAGGTCCGCATAAGCAGTCATTGCCAGCGTTCGGGGAATCGGCGTCGCCGTCATGATCAACTGATGTGGGAAGCGCCCGTCCTTGCGGCCCTTCTCTTGCAGACGCATGCGCTGCTGCACGCCAAACCGGTGCTGCTCATCAACGATGACCAGCGCGAGATTTTTGAAATCCATGCCTTCCTGGAAGAGCGCATGGGTTCCCACGGCAATCCGCACTTCCCCCGCTGCGATCAATTCGAGAGCCGAGCGGCGCTCCTTCGCAGACATCGATCCGTATACGCGGGCCACATCCAACTTCAGCGGCGCGAACCAGCGCTTCAAGTTTTGGTAGTGCTGCTCCGCCAGCAACTCAGTAGGAGCCATCAAGGCAACCTGCATCCCACTTCCGGCAGCACGCGCCGCGGCCGCGGCAGCCACAACTGTTTTCCCGCAGCCAACATCACCCTGTATGAGACGCACCATGGGCCGACTCAAGCCCAGATCAGCATCCACATCGCTCAGCGCACGTCGCTGGGCACCAGTCAGAGGAAACGGCAATGACTCGATAAAACGACTCGCCAGGCCCTCGCCATCCGGCAACACTGCGGCAGGCTCGGTGCGGGCCTCATGTTTGATGAGCTTCAGACTGAGGTGATGCGCCAGCAACTCCTCGAAAGCAAGGCGTCGCTGGGTTGGATGGACGCCCGCCATCAACTCCTCGATTTCCGCCTCGCGCGGCGGCCGATGAACATACGCCAGGGCATCCTTGAGGGGTGGCAATCCCAATGAAGTCACCACATTCGGCGGTATCCAGTCCCTGACGGCGGTGCGGTCATAGTCGTCCAACACCTGGCCTATCAGTCCACGCAGGCGCCCTTGCGGCAAGCCTTCAGTGGTGGAGTAGATGGGCGTGAGGGTTTCCTCGAGCGGGGCCGCTTCCTCGGTTACCCGCCGGTATTCCGGGTGGACGATTTCCAGCCCAAAGGGCCCGCGACGGATCTCACCGAAGCAGCGGATGCGGGTGCCTCGCTGCAAACCGTTCTGCTGGGCGGCTGAGAAGTAGAAAAATCTCAGTGTCAGGAAGCCGGACCCATCGGAGATGCGACACAACATCTGGCGGCGGCGCCTGAAGGTGACTTCGGTGAGTTGAACCTCACCTTCGACGACTGTCCGTGTCCCGGGCTCCAGAGCGCCGATCAACTCAACGCGGGTCCGATCCTCGTAGCGCAATGGCAGAACGAACAGCAGGTCCTGTACCTGGGAAACGCCGATCCGCGCCAACTTCTCGGCGAGCGCGGAACCGACTCCACGCATGGTCGTGACCGGGCGTTGCTCGCCCTGCCCAGTGTTCGCCTGCGTTGTGTTAGGAATCGCAGCCACGTCATCCCAGGTAAAGAACGGCCTCGATTTCGACGCGCGCGCCGCGCGGCAACTGCGCAACGCCAACTGCTGCGCGAGCGGGAAAAGGCTCGATGCAGTAGGTTTTCATGATGTCGTTGACCTTCACGAAGTGCGACAGGTCGGTGAGGAACACGTTGACCTTTACGGCATTCGCAAGCGAGCCACCGGCGGCTTCGGCAACTGCCTTCAGGTTCTCAAACACACGGCGAATCTCAGCCTCGATGTCGCCGGTTACCAGTTGCATGGTCTCCGGGTCGAGCGGAATCTGACCCGACAGATAAACGGTGTCACCCGCGCGAACCGCCTGGGAATAGGGACCGATTGCCTGGGGCGCACGGTTGGTCTGGATGATTTGTCGGCCCATCGTTTTTAATCTCCTGTTACGCAGGCTGCGCCTGCTCACGTCGATTCCGGGGCAGTCCCTGTCGGGCCTGCCCGTGCGAGCATGCTCGCACCCTATTTATCGGCATCTTCTTGATCGTCGAGGATCTCATCGGGCTCTTCCCGCTCGTCTCCGGCCTCGCGCGCATGCGCCGCCAATGAGCGAGCCACACGCACTACATCGGGCATGCGCCTGATGACACGAATGATCCGGGCGAGATGCTCCCGATCATGCACACGCAATTCAAATATCAATACCACGGCATCGCTGCCGTGCTCATCGATCGCGACGCGGTCGATGTTGGTCTCGAGATTCGCGATGGCAGCCGCCACCGCGGCCAGAATTCCGGTCCGATTGACCGCGTACACGCGGATTTCCGAGCTGAACACCCGATCTGAGGCGGCCTGCCAGGTCACCGGCAGCCACTTTTCAGGATGTTTGCGGTAGTCCTCGACGTTGACGCAGTTTTCGCGGTGGATTACCACGCCGCGCCCGGCCGACAGGAACGCAAAGATCGGGTCGCCCGGGATCGGGAAACAGCAGCGCGCGTAGGTAACGAGCAAGCCTTCGGTGCCCGCGATGGAAAGCGGGGCCAGCGTGGTCGACCCGTCTTCCGCCTGAGCTGCAGGCAACAACCTGCGCGCAACCAGGGGCGCCAGGCGCTCGCCGAGACCAATATTCTCGTACAACTCGTCGAGATCCTTCATGCCCAGCTCGCCGAGCACTGCTGCCTGCGCTTCCGGCGTTACATCATCCAGCGACACCCGGAACTCGCCGAGCGCCTGGTTGAGCAGACGCTGTCCGAGAGCAATCGCCTCAGTGCGTCGCAAGCTCTTGAGATAGTGTCGGATAGCGCTGCGGGCCTTCGCGGTCACGACGAAGTTGACCCACGACGGATTGGGCATCGCGCCTTTGGCAGTAATGATCTCAACAGTCTGTCCGTTACGAAGCACCGTCCGCAACGGAGTCAACCGCCGATCCACCTTGGCGGCCACACACCGATTGCCAATGTCGGTGTGCACGGAGTAGGCGAAATCGACCACCGTCGCCCCACTGGGCAGGCGCAGAATCTCGCCCTTCGGAGTGAAGACATACACCTTGTCCGGGAACAGATCGACCTTGACGCTCTCGAGGAACTCCTCGGAAGAGCCGTCTTCCTGCAACTCGACGAGGTTGGAAATCCACTCGCGGGTGCGTTCCTGCTGAACGGAGCCCGAGCCCTCACCGGCCTTATATTTCCAGTGCGCGGCAATACCCGATTCGGCTACCCGGTGCATATCCTCGGTGCGGAGCTGTGCTTCAATCGGAACGCCATTCGGGCCAAACAGTGTGGTATGCAGGGACTGATAGCCATTCACACGCGGAATGGCGATGTAGTCCTTGAACCGGCCCGGCATGGGTTTGAAAACCGAGTGCACGATACCGAGTGCCCGATAACAGGTGTCGGTCCGGTCAACCACGATACGCAGGCCATAGACATCGACGATTTCGTTGAGGATGGCCCGCTTGCGCCGCATCTTCTTATAGATGCTGTAGAGATGCTTTTCGCGCGTCTCCACCTTGGCGACAATTTCATTCTTGACCAGCGCAGCATTTAACTGCTGCTCGATCTTCTTGAGGAATTCTTTTTGGTTGCCACGCGCCTTTTTCAGCGCGCGTTCCAACACGAGATAGCGCCGGGGATACAACGCCTTGAAGCCGAGGTCTTCCAACTCGAGCTTCATGTTGTAGAGGCCCAGGCGTTCGGCGATCGGCGCGTAGATCTCCAACGTCTCGCGGGCAATTGCGCGCCGCCGCGGTGTCGACATCGCCTCGATCGTCCGCATGTTGTGCATGCGATCCGCGAGTTTTACGAGGATGACCCGCAGGTCACGCACCATCGCAAGCAACATCTTGCGGAATGATTCCGCCTGCGCTTCCTCGCGGCTCTTGAACTTGATCTGGTCGAGTTTGGTGACCGCGTCGACGAGCTCAGCCACAGCGGCACCGAATCGCGCCGCCAGTTGATCCTTGGGCGTCGGGGTATCTTCGATGACGTCGTGAAGGATCGCGGCCACGATGGTGTCTCCATCGAGCCGCAAGTCCGCGAGAATGGCTGCAGCGGCAACCGGGTGGGCGATATAGGGTTCGCCGGAAAGGCGCTTCTGGCCCTTATGTGCCGAAGCGCCGAACTCGGCAGCTTCGCGAATGCGAGCGACCTGCTCCGCGGGAAGGTACGTTCCCACCGAGGCCAGCAATTCCTTCAGCCCCGGGGTGCGCCTTCCGCCGGGAAGAAGTCCCAGGAGCGAAGACGCGTAGTCCATAGGTCAGGAGCCCGGCGATCAGTCTCCCAGGCCGAATTGCGGGGCGCGGAAGGTGGATTGGACATCCATCTCCGGAACCGGCGATTCGACCGGAGGCTCGGGTTCGCGCAGCATCTCGACAGTCACATTGCCCGCTGCAATCTCGCGCAGGGCGACGACGGTCGGCTTGTCATTTTCCCAAGCCACGGTGGGCTCGGCTCCGTTGGCCAGTCGGCGCGCGCGTTGCGCAGCAAGGAGCACGAGCTGGAACAGGTTATCGACGTTGTTCAGGCAGTCTTCGACAGTAATTCTGGCCATGTTTACGACTTTGCCACGCTGAAAAATTTGAAGGAGACGCCCACCGGGGGCGCAGAAGGTCAATCAGTATACGCGAAAGCCTGCGGATCAGGCCAGCGACGAGGGTGTAACCCTATATGCGGCCTGCGAAGCGTCGCGCAACCCCAGTCCGTCAGCGGCCGACCAGCTGCTTCAGCAACGGCGCCAGCTCCGGCCGATGCGCATCGAGCGCTTTTCCCCGACCTTCCACAATACTGACCAGATCGCCCACCGCCCTATCGAAGTCGTCGTTCACGACCACGTAATTGAATTCGCTCCAGTGGGACATATCCCCCACTGCATCCCGGAGCCGACGGGCGATCACCTCTTCGGAGTCCGTGCGGCGATTTCGGAGCCGTTCTTCCAAGGAATCGCGTGACGGTGGCAGGACGAAGATAGTTACGCACTCGGGCAACGACTTTCGTACCTGCTGCGCGCCCTGCCAGTCTATTTCGAGGACGACGTTATTCCCGCGCGCGAGCTCCGTTTCCACCGGACGGCGTCCGGTCCCGTAAAAGTTGTCGAAAACCTGGGCGTATTCGAGAAATTGCCCCTGCGCCTGAAGTCGCTGGAAGTCGCCGACCGACACAAAGTGGTACTCGCGACCGTCCTGCTCGGTAGGCCGGATTTTACGAGTGGTATAGGAGATGGATACGTGCAGCTCGGGCTTGCGCTGCAGAAGCGCTTTCACGAGCGAGGTCTTGCCTGCGCCCGAAGGGGCAGCAATGACGAAAAGACGACCGCGGTCAGGTGAGGAAGGCATGGGCCGCGAAACATACACGCGGCTCACTGACCGGTCTACTGTGGCCCAATCTTCAGGCGCTCCAGGTAGTCCCTGACCACATCCCGATACCCCTCGCTGCTCGTTACCGTGGTCCCTCCGGCGAGCACCAGAATGAAGTCCCCGCGCGGTGTCCGGCTGATCTCACGAATGTGATTCGTATTCACCACGCAAGACCGGCTTATGCGCAACATCGGTTGCGACTGCAGCGATTTCTCCGCCGCCTGCAAAGTGCTGCGCGCAATGAAAACCTCGCGGCCCACAGTCAGCTTCACGTAATTCCGGTCCGCCTCCAGTAGCTCAATCTGCCCCACATCGAGCATATGCATGCGGCTGCCGGACTCGGCGAGGATCCGTGGTCGACTTTCAACTTGCCCGCGGACACTGCGTTCGATCTGGCTGAGCACGGATGTCAGGGCTGCCTGCCGTTCTGCAACGCTTTCGGCTTCGCGCCGCTTGCGGACCCGCTCTACCGTCTTCTGAAACCGATCGTCATCGAACGGCTTGAGCAGGTAGTCAACGGCGCTGACTTCAAATGCCTCCAGCGCGTATTGATCATAGGCGGTCACGAACACAATCAGCGGCAGGTCTTTCGGATCCAGGGCCCGGGCAATGGCCACCCCATTCAATGAATCGATCTGAATATCGAGAAACAACAGGTGAGGCGGCTGGGTCCGAATGGCCGCCAATGCGGAACGGCTGTCGCCATACTCGCCGATTATCCGCAGGTCAGGACAGCGCAGGCAGCATTCACGCAAAGTGCGCCGCGCAGTCGGTTCATCGTCGACGATGATAACGTCCAACATGTTGGTCGCTACGCTGCCGCGAGCTCTGGGCCGTCGCGCAGCAGCGGCATGCGGATCTCCGTGATCCAGTTGGTCGCATCCGCGGCGGCTGCACTGAATGTGGCGCGTTCGGCGAATTGAACCTGCAGGCGCTCGCGGACATTGCGCAGCCCGATTCCGTCCCGGCCGGCCACGGCATTGGGAGCGATTGTGTTGATCACACGCAGCACCAGGTTATCGCCGCAGACCGTGACTTCAACCCTGATTTCCACGCCGGCGCTGTGTCCCGCGAGACCATGAACGACGGCGTTTTCAATCAGGGGTTGCAGAATCAGGCTGGGCACCCAGACCGGCGGAATGCCGTCGAGATCCGCCATCCAGATGGTGAGTCGGTCGGCAAAGCGCTTCTGCTGCAGTTCCAGATATAAGCGCGAAAAGCGCAGTTCGTCCGCCAACAGCGAGAATTCACGTTCGCCTGCCGTCAACAATCTGCGCAGCAGATCGCCCAGTTGCACCACCATTGACTGGGCAGCGGACGGATCCCAACCGATCTGGCCTCTGATGGTGTGCAACAGGTTGAAGAGTGTGTGCGGTGACAACTGCATGCGCAGCGCGGCGAGATGCGCTGACGTCAACGCGCGCTCGAGAGCGGCCGACCGCAGTTGCGAGTCGCGATATTGTTGGTAAACCCCGAAACCGGTGATGAGCGCGAGACCAAATCCGTAAGTCAGCTCGAAGTTGGTAGCGGCCGCGAGCCACATGGCCGAATCGGGTCCTTTGAGAAACTCGGCCCATGTCCAGTGTTCGGAATGTGACCAGCTGTCCTCGTGGCCGATCAGGTATTGAGCCAGCACCAACGCCGGTGAGGCCAGAAAGGAGAAGAAGAGTCCCATCACGATCTGAATCGGTACCGTGCGCCACATGGGCGTCCAACCGACGCGCAGCGATCCCAGCACGCACAGCACCAGGAAGGGATAAAGAAACAGATGTTGCAACACGCGCGCGTCCCAGGGCGCGAAGTAATGCCCTGGTGACATGTGTGCGAAGCTCGCCTGCATGCTCGTCGCATACAGTACGTTGGACAGCGTTACATAAACCCAGAACGTGGTCAGGATTGCCAACAGGGGCCAGAACCTGAGGCCGGTCCTGACCGATTCGGTCAGACCTGCTGCGATGCTGCGCGCCTGCCGGGACCCCAAAAATGGCCGATTTGTGGTGACGGCGTTCATTTCAATCTCCCGCAATGCACTTAGAGTACTCCGGAAGGAGGCCTAAATCTCCAGGAAGTGAGCGAATTGCGGGACGACTGCGTTGGTCGCGGGGACGAATCCGGGGGCTGCTCGGCGAACGATTTTCCACACGCGTTCGTCAGCCATCAACCATCGAAAATGACCGCACTGAAACAGCGCGGCGGCGGCAGGTACGAACTCGTCAGAACGCGGGACCAACTCGATTGCGACCCGCAGACGGGAACGGGGGCGACGGTGTTTCATATGCGCACTGTAGATCAATCACCAGCACCACCCCAGGAGAGGATCATGACCACCGTTGCTTCCAAGTTAGTTCTGGCCGTCGCAGGTCTCGTTGCTTCGGTCACTGGATTCGCAGCCACGCCCGATGTTGATGTACCTTCAGTGAAAGTCAGATATGACGATCTCAACCTCGCGACGACCTCGGGCGCCAACACTCTGTATCGGCGGATCTCGGCGGCGGCGCGTGACGTGTGCCCTGATCTGTACTCGCGCGATCCGCATGTCGTCCTTGCGGCGCAGCACTGTCAGGCTGCTGCGATTGCGAAGGCAGTGAGCGAAGTCAACAGCCCGAGCCTCGCGATGCTCCATGCAAGTCGCGCTTCCCGCGGTTGATGTCGGCTGTGGCGGTGCACCGGCGTTGCGCGAAACGCCGGTGACCGACCGGGGTTTGTGAAGCTGCTTTGAACCTAACCTGCATATGATACGGTGCGACCTCCTCCACCTGGCTCCCCGAGGTCGCCGGCATGCCGGACAGGCGATGGATTGCCTTGATTGCCCTGTGCCTGGGCGTGGTGATGATTGTTCTCGATGGAACCGTCGTTACTGTTGCGCTGCCGTTGATCAGAGCTGATCTCGGATTCTCCCAGGCCGCCCTGGTCTGGGTCATCAATGCCTACATTCTGACATTCGGCGGCTGCCTGTTATTGGGAGGCCGCCTGGGTGATCTCTACGGCGCACGCCGCGTGTTCCTCATTGGAATAGTGGCCTTCACGTTCGCTTCGCTCGCGTGCGGCCTGGCTACCACCCAGCTGGAGATGATCTGGGCACGTGCGGTCCAGGGCGCAGGGGGCGCGGTCGTTGATGCCGTTTCACTGGCTCTCATCACCAACATGTTCATCGAGACGGGTGAACGCGCCAAGGCGATGGGCATCTACGGCTTTATCGCTTCGGCTGGCGCCACCTTGGGCGTGCTGCTCGGTGGGTTCATCACTTCATACTTTGACTGGCACTGGGTTTTCCTGCTCAACATTCCATTCGGGGTGGTGGTGTATGCGTTGTGCCTGCGATTCGTACCGAAAGCGCCAGCCGAACATGCAAAGGCGGGACGCCTCGACCTGATGGGAGCCGTGACATTGACGGCAGCTTTGATGCTCGCCGTCTACGGCATCATCAGTGGCGGCGAGGTAGGTTGGTTCTCGAGCAAGTCCATGGCGACATTGGGAGGTGTGGTGACGCTGTTGGCGGCATTCATCTTCGTTGAATCGCGGGTGAGCAATCCCTTGATGCCGCTCAGGGTGTTGCGCTCCCGGATGCTCGTGGTCACCAATGTCACCGCAGCATTGTCGGCCGCGGCCATGTTTGCGACGTTCTTCCTCACGCTGTATCTGCAGAGGGTATTAGGGAAAAGCCCAATCCAGGTGTCGTTGATTTTCCTGCCGACTTGCCTCATCAGCGCCGTCCTGGCGCTCGGCTTTTCCGCCCGGATCGTCAACCGCTACGGGATCAGGCGCCCCTTCGCCGCCGGACTGCTGATGGCCGCGCTCGGACTCGGGTTGCTCGCCGGAATTCCGGTTCAGGGCGACGTGCTGACGGATGTCTTCCCGGGCATGACGCTGTTTACGATCGGCGCAGGGGTCGCCGGGAGTCCCTTGTTCCTTTCGGCGATGCACGGGGTCGCGCCAAAAGACTCCGGACTCGCATCAGGACTAGTCGGCACGTCGTCCATGATCGGCGGATCGCTGGGACTGGCAATCCTCGCTGCCTCGGCGGAGGCGTGGACCCGCAACCTCGAAGCACTGGGTGCGGATCCAATGGTTGCGCTGATAGGTGGCTACCACGTGGCCTTCGCCACCGGTGCGGTGTTAGCTGTCGTGTCTGCAGCGCTGGGGCTGCTGTGGCTCCCAGCCACTATTCAACGTTCTGAACCTGCTCACGTAATCGCGCCGTAAGTGCTTGATAGCACCTCGTGCTTGCGGTAAGACACCCTCATGCGCTATTCCACTCGAATCAAGCCGGTCAGCTACCTCAAGGCCAAGGCAGTGATTCAAGACATGGCCTCGTATGAGGAAACGTTGGCCCTTCTGAAGATACTCGCGCTGGGTAATCAGCAGGTGGCGCTAGGCAAGGTCAAGCCTGTAGCCGAAGTCATGAAGCGACTCCGTGGTCAGTCGACCGGTGACTGATGCGCTTCAAAGGAAGACGCGGAGCGCGGACTGACTCCCAGGGAACTCGCCGCCCTCGGCATTCAGGAGTACCGCCAAGTATTCTTCAAGCCCCATCGAGTTATCTATCGGCACGTCGACCAACAGGTCGTGATCTATGTTATTGCCGACGGGCGACGTGACATCAGTCGCTTCTCGCACGCCGGCTCCTTGTCGCGTAGCTCGTGTCCGCATTCTGCAGATACTCCGAGTTAGCGACCATTTAGGATCCTTCCACGCGGACCACGGCCGCTCCACACTTTGGCCTCCTGTGGAGCCTCAATGGGTTCGAATTCAAGTTCCCTCAAATCGATGAGTTCTTCGGGCTCGCCCGGTGCGCGCTTCGAATCCAACGAAATATTTACCGCGCGGGTATGCGCACAACTGGCCATAGTTTAGTCGTTCTCGTCGCGACTTGGCATTGCCTGGAATCAGGGAGAGAAAATCGCTGGAGTCGTTGTAGGAATCAAACTCTTAGTTGTTCTAATTAACGGGATGCCGATCGAGCTGCCCTTGTACTGGCGGCTGCCCGACCTTAACCTAGCTTCAATAGCCGTGATCGCGTTCGCCCGCCCGAAAGGGTCCACACCATGAGTGGGATCGTCAAGAGGATCGGCATACAAACCCCGCCCCACTGGCGGGGTTTGTTTAGTGATATCTGAGTACGATTTTTGTGTTAACCGCATGAGCTCCTCGGAGACTTCCAAAATCCCATGTCGCGGATCAGAGGTTGAGTTGGCGGGGTAGATCACCCAAAAACCAAGCACGATATGTCGCCGAGGTACTTTTGAATACAAGAAAGATGACATTACAACGAGAGGCGTATGTCCAGCGGAAATAAATCAGAACCGCAGTCGACGGATTCGGAGGACATGGTAGTGACCTCGTTGATTCAGCGAGCCGAGGCAGCCGTGGCCTCAATTGAGCAACGCGCACAGGAGTCCTTTGCGGCGGCAACGGACTCGCAGGTTCAGAGTAACTCTGCACTGGCAGAAGTGCAGTCAAAACTGCAAGAAATCACTTCCATGCTTACGCAGGCGGTGGCTGTCAGGACGCAATTCGCGGAGATTCAAACCGTTGTCGAACAGCACTCACGGAATGCGGCGACTGCAATCTCTGCAGCAACAGAAGCGCAGACGCAGACTACTGCCGCAATGGCCGAGGCGCAGACAAAATTGCAAGAGATCTCGGCCGTTGCGACGCAAGCGGTGGCGGCTAGGGTGCAAATCACGGATACCCAGGCCGTCATTGCCACCAAGTCCGACCACATTGAGGGTGCACAGAAGCACGCGGACCAAGTTCGTGGACAGATGGATCGCGCATTAACGGCCGCGCAGGCGAGCGCCACTGAGGTGGATGGCCTGAAGACGCGGGCCGTGTCCGTTGCGGACAGTGTGGCGCAAACACAGGCCGCAGTAACCAAGAGCAAGGCGGATGTTGACGCAAATGCTGAGGCCGTGCGGCAATCTCTCGCTGCGGCTACTTCGGCCATGGCGGAATTGAAGGCGCTCGCTGATAAGGCTGATCAAACTGAGCAAAAAATTGCGGACTACGAGGCGCGACTTGCTGATCTGGAAAAGCAATCCAACGAGCAACTCAAAACTATTGTTGGGTTACTTCCGGGGGCGACAAGCGCTGGTTTGGCGAGCGCCTTTGACGCGCGGCGCCAGTCGTTCTTGGAACCCAGTAGACGCTGGCAGTGGTGGTTCGTGGGCTCGGTTATTGCCCTGATAGCTTTGGGAGTTACCGGCTTGGTGCAGCTGTATATGGGTGATGGGGTACTTAGCTACGAGAAGGTTCTGCGAGTCTGGTTAGCAAGAGTTCCAATAGCTGCGGCGCTCGTGTGGCTCGCCTTGTATACGAGCCGGGAAGCTTCGCTGGCAAAAAGGCTAGAAGAGGACTACGGCTACAAGTCGGCGATTGCAGCCTCATTTCAGGGGTTCCAGAAGCAGATGCAGGAGATAGCGGCAACCGTAGGTGCCGAATCGCCCTTGGGCAAGTTATGTCACGATACGCTGATCGCGATAGCCAGTCCTCCAGGGCGCATTTACGAAAAGCATGCGCTTACGGTGTCCCCATCTGGGGAGATCAAGGAACTCGCCGGAGCGCTGGTAGAAGCGCTGGGTAAGGTAACGGGAAAGTGACCCCCTCGACTTGGGCGCAAGGCGAGGTACCTTCCCGAGGTCAGAGTCCGGATACAATGACGGAACCGATGCGGCCGGGCATCTTCATCTGGAAGTCACTTCCGTCATTACCGCCGTGATCCGTGATATTGTCTTATAAATCAATCACTTATGAGAGGATCTTCCGTCGAGCGCCTGATAAAGTATGTCAAGAGGCTTGCAGCTAATCTGTTTTTTTGGACGCGCCCCTTGAATCGACCGGCCTGCGCGCCTACCATGATCCACGTGACGCAATAGCCGAAGGCGAAAGCCGCGTCTGCCCGCCCCGCAAGGGGTCCTGCCAAGTGTGGGATAGTCAAGAGGATCGGCGTACCAAGCCCCGCCACGCGCGGGGTTTGGCTTTTTTGGGACTATCTCTTTGGGCTCTTACCGAGCACCACCATACCTACCAAGGTGCTAAAGCTAATCTTCCTCGGCTTCACGCCGTACGGCGGGGAGGTCACCTTACCAACGTACGCGCTCTCTACCATCATAACCACTGCACTCGGCGACTGAGGATTCTTGCCCGCCGGCTTCAGCTTGAAGAAGACCCAATACTCAAAGTCTTGTGGTACGCCAGCGATCTCCGCTACGAGATAGTTCGGTCGACTCTGATTAAAGTAACAGTTGCGCCCTTTTAGGTTCTTAACGATGGCGTGCAGTCTCTTCGAATGTCCATAGCGATCTGGGCAGAAGTGGCGGTGGTCATTTGGCGAGCTGTACGCGGCATGTGCGTCGGCTAGAACGCATTCCTTCGTGAAGGTGTGAGAGGAAAAGCCGACGTGAATCGGTACATCGCGCGCCGCGTGGATGGGGGTCGCGTCGAGAGTCAGTGTGTACTGGAGGGGATGGACGTGCCTCAGGTCATACACCGTACCGGCCGCATCGATGTGCGGCGTCCACCGTTTGAATACCGAACTAACGGAAGCCAGTTCAAGCTCCAGAGGCTGAGAACCAGATTAATTGTATCATTTCAAACGGCGCGCTAGGTGAGTGAGCGAAGTGAAAACAACATGTTTGCACGCAACGAACCATTCAACAGTCCGAACTCCTTGATAACTCATGACCGCTACGTCGAGATCACTTCAACCGGCTCACTGACAAACTGATACCCTGATTTCGCCTGTCCCGAGTAGTCCTCATCTCAGCTACGTGCAGTAACATCCTCGCAGCGGCGGCCGGAATTGTTGACGCAACTCCGGACGCCTAACCACAACGAGCCCGAAGGATGCGGTATGGCTACCTGCAATTCTAGGGAGGTGGAGCGGCGGCGTTCGCGCGTTGGTCGCAAATGGTCGCGAGCACAAGCGGCGCGAGCGTCGTCGTCGGCCGTGGAAATTCGGCCGCAAAGCGCGATCGAATGTCAGCGCGGAGAGATAGCTCTTGTTATCACTCTACTGTCTATTTGCCAGAAAGGCTTGAAAACAAGAGCAATTCAGATAGCAGGCAGGACGGGCCAAAACACGCCGAGACGCCGCAAAGCATCACTCGACGTTCTGCACCTGTATGTACAATATCCAATTAAAACAAATCGTTAGGCGAAATCTTCGGGAACGGGACACATTATGGGACGCGCGGCGCGTGGGCACTCAAAGAACCGGTCTTGACCCCGCGCGGAGGCGCGAAGCCGTTTTACCCGGCTAACCGGCAAGCCGACCGTACCGTTCATCTCATACCGCGCACTACCGCGCGAAGCAAGGTGAACACATGGCACACAAGGAACTCACGACCGAACAGAAGGCCGCCCGTACTGCAGCACGCCTGGCGCGCGTTCGGGACACCATACAGAACTTCGATACCCTGCCGGACTCCGCGCATGTGCGCCTGCCGGTTATATGCGCGCTTCTGGGTTGCAGCCCCGCGACCGCGTGGCGACGGGTTCGTCTTCAGGTATTCCCGGCCAGCGTCAAACTGAGCACGAAAATTACCACCTGGCGCGTGGGCGACATCCGCAAAGCTCTCTCCAATCCACACCCGGCAAACACTATCGATCCGGCCCAGCATGCGCGCAACGTGGGTATGGCCAAGCGCGCCGCTTCGAGTGACCAGCCATGAACGACCTAACCACCGTCATCCGACAGTGCGAGCGGGCGGGACTCCATTTCGTCCCAGGTCGCAAGCATGGAAAGCTGGTTGATCCCCGCACCGGTCGGTATGTGTCCATCAGCTCAACACCTAGCTGCCCCCACGCCCACAAGCACGTGCTGCGAGACGTGCGCAAGTACCTCGGTCTACCGGTGACGTTATGAGTACGGAGAAGCGGATTCCCCAACGCGACGCACTGAAAATGTCAGGCGTCTACGGTGACGGTCGGCCGGCGCCCCGACAAGGCACAGCGATTTACCTGAATGCGGCTCCTGTTAACCGCGCCCAACGCCGATTGCTTGCGCGTGTGAAGCGCCGCAGAGCAGAAAAGACTCACGAGTAATTTTGCCATGACGACATCACAAAACCTGACCGACGCGTCAGGAACGGAAACGGCTGTCCCCTCGATTCGCATTTCACTCGGCAAGCGTGCCAGTGACGCGCACCCGGTACTGACACAATGCACCTGGCCAGAATTCACCACGTGGTTGAAGCAGAGGCAACGCGAGGTTGGCCCGAAGGACGGCGAGTATGTTTGTCTCGCGGAGTTCAGGCCCCACCCGCCTGCACATCAACACGGTAACAAGTCGCCGCCGTGTCATGACACCGGTGCCTGTCGCGATCTGGACTTCCTCGTACACAGCTCCGGTGTGCCACTCGACTTCGATAAGGGGAACGTTTCCGAGGCAACCATCCGCGCCGTTTTGAACGGCTACAGTTACGTGGCATATACAACGTACGGCCATACGCCCGCTGCGCCTCGCTGGCGGGTGTTCGTCCCTGTGGCCTCGCCCATGGACGCCGCGACACACAAAGCCACGTGGATGACGCTCAACGCAGCCTTCAGCGGCCTCGCGGACCCTGCAGCTAGCGACGCCAGCCGGTTGAGCTACCTCCCTGGAGCCTGTATTGACCCAACCGCCGCTCAGATCTTCCACGCTGACGGCGCCCTCCTTGTGCCTACCATCCCGGTGGCTGAACCCACACCGGTTGTAAAGGAACGTAGTGACGGGCCGGTACCGGGGTGGGCTGGCCCCGCTGATGACGACCAGTTGTATCAGGATGCACAAGCCGTTGTGATCCGCGGGGGACTGGAAAGAATCGAATACCAGGGCAAATCACTGCTCAGAGTCCTGTGTGAGCCTGACGTTGCGATATTGGAGAAGCGCTACCCACCGAGGGAATCACATCAGCAGTGGAACTACTCGGAAGCCGATTCCGCGCTGATCAGTGAATGGATGTTTTTCACCGGCAATGATCAGGCGCGATCTGTACAGATGGCACTACGCGCCGGCTGTGTTACATGCCGGGGAGAGCCGGAAGACGAGATGCGGCGCAAGTTGGGCTATTTGCCGCCCAAGCGGATCAGGCCCAAAGTCTATCAATGGCCGAAGCCTAAAGTTCCCAAGGGAACAAAGGCCACCATTGAAGACCCAACACAGACTGAGCAAGACCCGCGGCCGGTCATACTGTTGAAAAGCGGTGCGTTCGATAAATACACCGCCCAGGTCGAAAAACTGTTAGCCGATTCGGTGTACGTGCACGGCCACGGACTAGTTCGCATTGGTCGGGCCGCGGAAATACTGGACGAATCGGCGGCTACAAAGCGCGAGGCCGCGCAGGCCGTGTGCATCCCGGTGTCGTCTGGGTGGCTGCGCCGTGAATCGATGGAGCGGGCAAAGTTTTGGAAGTTCGACAAGCGAGCCCAGGAGTGGGAGCCGAAGGACTGCCCGAAGGAACTGGCTGATAACATCCTGGACCTCCAGGCGTGGCCGTCGTTTCGGCAGTTGATTGCCATATCGCCCCTGCCAGTGCTGCGCACGGACATGAGTGTATGGACGCACGCAGGCTATGACACTGTGACAGGCGTTTACCACCAACCAACCCTGACAATGCCGGCGATTCCGTCGCAGCCGACAAGGGATGATGCCATGACGGCCCTGTCGCGGCTGCTGGAGCCGTTCGACCAGTTCCCGTACGCATCACGTGAGGCCGTGGCCGTATTTCTCTCCCACGTCATCAGCGCCGTGCTGCGACCCACCTTTGATACATCACCAATCTTTCTCTACACGTCCCCCATCGCCGCGACCGGCAAAACACTGCTGGCCGACATGCCCAACACCATCGCCCATGGTGTGATGGCCGCCCACTCGCCTTATAGCGAGAGTGATGAGCTACGCAAGGTGCTATTCGCATCCCTCCTGGCCGGCGATGCCGCGTTGACGTTGGACAACGTCCCGAACGGTCAGAAGATCCGCGCACCGGGCCTGTGCGTGTTCGCTACGTCGGGCACGTACTCGGATCGCATCCTGGGAGTGAGCGAGACTCGCAAGGTGCCGAATCGCTGTACGGTGGTCTTGACCGGAAATAACATCACGCCTGTGAGCGACCTTGCCCGACGTTCGCTGGTGTGCCGCCTGGATGCCAATGCGGAGTCGGCCCGCGGCCGTAAATTCCGTATCAGTGATCTACGCGGCCACGTTCGCGGGCAGCGCGCGCAGCTCATCGTGGACGTGCATACCATTGTCCGCGCTTACGCCTGTGCGGGCCGGCCGGACGTGGCGCACCCCCTTGAGTCATTTGAAGGGTGGTCGCGGTTGGTCCGTGATCCTTTGGTGTGGCTCGGACAGGCCGACCCTGTGGCATCCCAGGAGACGGAGACGGATGACGAGCTGGGACCGCTCCAGGGCGCTTTTGAGGCGATTGCAGCCGCCACCTTGGGGCAAGGCCACGCATTCACCGCGGCGCAGCTCGCAGGCATGACGGCGTTACAGCCGCCGGCCGGATTGAGGGATGTGCTCATCAATGCCGGGTGCTCCGAACCTGCAGACGGAAAGAAGCTCGGTTACTGGTTGCGAGAGCAAAAGGACCGTGTCGCTTGTGGGATGAAACTGGTGACGCAGCGAGGGACGCACAACAGCGTGGCTCAATGGCGGTTGCGACAGGTCTAACGAGCTTGGGGGACATGGGGGACATAAAAGGGATGGTTTCACCCAAGCTCTAGAGATATGGCAGACAACTACGACGGCGACCCTAAATTTGGCCAATTATGGAGATTATGGATTTACATTCGTCTGCCACTTTCCATGGGGCTGGGTGAAACCATCCCTTTTATGTCCCCCATGTCCCCCCGATTGCATGCTCATCGTGGACGTAACGCCCCCCTCCCACCACCCGAGAGATGCGACGCGGCCAAAATTTAGCGATACCAACCTGACATGACGGTTATGGGGGCTGGCCAGCGCCGCTAAGCCTCCATAATCTCCATCACCTATTACCGCCGGTTTTGCCGTGATACGCTGGGTTCACGTGTCCCCTCTCGTGTCCCATCATTCGTGTCATGTCAGATAACTGCGTAAAACCAGGCACCACCCGATCTAATACAGAGTCATGCCTGGAACATGAAGTGACCGCCACTCCCGCATCGGTCTGTGGCGAGTTGGTTGTCGCGGCCGCACCCCGGAGCCAGGGGTCCGTTACGCTGCGGCCAAAACCCGAAGCGTTCGCCCAGGCGTACGTGGCCCATGGAAACGCATCCAGGGCCTACCGGGAGGTGTTCGATTGTCAGGGCACCATGCGCCCCAACGTCATCCGTCAGCGGGCCTACGAACTCGTGCATGAGCCCAGGGTGGCGGCTCGCATTCGCCAGCTATACGACCAGGCCGCAAAGGACACGACCATCAGTGCCCGGGTGCGCATGGTGCGGCTACAGGAGATATGCGAAGCGGACTCAGCGGAAATTGTCCGTGTCGTCACTGAACCCTGCAGCATGTGCTGGGCGGACGACTTGGTAATGGCCAGCGCTGCGGACCGCGCCTTAGCGAAGCTCGCACCCTGGCCCGACCTCAACGCCCCACGTGATGACTGCCCCGCGTGCCGCGGCCATGGCGCTTCGCGAATGGTCCTGACACCGACTGATCAGCTCAGCCCAGCGGCCCGTCGGCTGCTCAAGGCCGTGCGCCAGAAGTCGGACGGCTCAATCGAAGTGGTTATGCACGACCAGCTCCAGGCAACTGACATGCTCAACAAAATGCAAGGCGTCTACGTAGACCGATCCGTCAGCATCAACGCCAACGTGAACGTGCCGCCGCCCGATGTGAGCGCTGAGTCGGTACTGAACTTGTGGAAGGAGACGCGCGATGTTTGTTGATATTGGCCGGCTGATGCAGGCAGTGGGCAATTTCGGTTGGGGACAGGAGCCCGATCTGTACACGTTCCAACCGGCAACGCGCGTCGAGCCCGTCGAACCAGCGCATCATCGCCCTATCCCGTCAGTCGAATCAGAGACAGTCGATCCCGCCCGGCCGCCGGACATCACTCCCCGCGCATTGAAAGCCGCCCACGGTCCCGTTTACGTACCCCCGCCACCCAGCCCTGTGGACGTGCTCGCCCAGGCGCTAGAGGCCGCAGAGACCGATGCGGAGCGCTCTAGACTGTTGACTGGTGTCAGCCGGGAGGTTCGCGACCGGCTAAATAATCGGCTCCGATACCTTCGAATCATGCGCTCCGAGAGCCCACACGCAACGTTTGAGCGAGAACTGGCCGCCGCCCTTGATGATGCCGCACGCCGCACCGTGATTGCGTCGCGTAGTGCCGCATTTCTCAACAGGTGGGCTCTGTGGCAGCGCGGCGACCACACATCGAAATCGCAACACTACCTCAACATCATGAGCGCTCCTTGATCTAACTCCGGCGGTCCGCAGAAAGCGCTGGCGCCAATGTACTAATTAGTTGGATTAGTTGTCTCATGTCAGATCATGAGAGATCACGCAGCGTGCAGGGATAGCGCAGTCAAAAAAAGCCTGCTAGGTTGATAGTTGTTCCGCTCTTACGCATGGAGCGCAACCCTTGGGTTGGCGCCCGTAGTTGTTGCAGACCGCGGGCGCCAATTTTTAAATTCAGAGTCAGGTAATCATGAACAGTTTTGCTTTTGACCGTTCGTCGGCGCGCCGCGTAGATCAAGATGGCCATTTGTTTGTCGAGATGACTAACATCAGCAAAGCTGTTGTGAATGGCTATCTGGGGAGGGAAATTCCTGATTGGCAAGCGATGGGCCTCGATCCCAGTCGCATCTATCAGTTGTACCGCGACCCCGCGGAGCTGGCGACTGCCGCGAAAAGCTTCGCTGGCAAGCCGCTGCTGCTCGCGCACCAGCCGGTCACCGCGGATGGTCATCCGACCGAGTTGGTTATCGGCTCTGTGGGCACCACGGTGGAGTTTAAAGCCCCATACCTGAAGGCATCGCTCAGTGTTTGGCGCCAAGACGCAATAGACCTCATTGAGTCTGGGGAGCAATGCGAGTTGTCGTGCGGATATCGATACACCGCATTCATGAATCCCGGCCGCACTCCTGAAGGTGTTGCGTTTGATGGCCGAATCCGCCAGATCCGAGGCAACCATGTAACGCTCGTCAAAGAAGGCCGAGCCGGTCCCGATGTGGTGGTAGCCGACGGCAGCATACGGTCGCGCGTTGCGTTCGACCCCTCCTCAATCTGGATTCGCAAGGGATAGTCACCATGACCAACGCGCTGACATTCGGTAACTCCTGGGAATTGCTCAGGCAGTTGGGATACGTACCCGTCCCACTCTCCGAGAGCGGCCAGCCCTTGGGACCGGTGTTCGTTCACCAACTCGACCACAGTAAGCTCGAAGCGAGCAACCCCCTGCCGGTGGGAGTCTTGACGTGGGTCCCGGCGCCGCGCGGCGAGTTCGATCCGATCAAGGACCCGGTGGCGATCCGCCTGGCCACACTGACGGTGAAGGTGCGAGCCGATCTGATGTCCGACGTGGACGCTATCGTCGCGAAACATACCGGCAAGGCGCGACGTCTCGTACGAATTGAGGATGACGGCTCCATGCGGATTCCCTTCCGATTGACCGATGAGCCCTTCCCGACCGTTCAAACGTCTACCGCCAATGACCCCGGCCACGCCGTTATCGAGACGGGGCCTTCGTGGATTCCACTCGATGGCAATTGGCGCGACGGAATGTATCCCACCGACGTGCCCCGTTCGGAGCTGCCGGAAATGACCCGGGATGTCGCTGACGCGCTGGTCAAGAAATTGGACGCGCTGTTTGAAGCCCGCGCGCCGCGCTGGGAGCCTCCAGTGTACGTCCGCCGTCCGATTCTCGAACCGGGTGCGCGCCTGCTGTATGGCAACCAAAGGGCATTGAACCAACTGCGGGAGAACGGCTGGCCGGATCTTTTACCGGTCCGGTGGGGACACCAGCAAGTCGAACGAGACGGGTACATGATGACCCAGCTCGACAAATTTAAGTATAACGTGGACGTGTCGAGCCATGGTGTTGGGTTCATGCTCAAGGGCCTGGTCACTATCGAAACCATCTCGCCTTGGCGCCCCGACGTTGACGCTATCATAAGGGACCTCGGACCATGTCTGGTGCGAAGCGTGGCCGGCGATGAGTCGCGACGTCTCCATCTCTTCCGCAGCCAGTACAATGGTTCGGACCAGGCCTTATATAGCCCATTTGTCAACATGGCCGTAAGACGAACCGGGCTGTTGGTATTGTCCGGTGCGGATGAGAATGGGCATGCGTACGCTTGGGACTCTGACCTCCTGCAAGCGAAGCTGTCCGAGCTGGCTACGTTTGATGCATGGGACGTCCAGAAGGTTCAGCGCGCGTTAGAGCCCCTTCCCCGGATCAAGTCGAGTCGTCGCGGGGCTGTTGCGTGATGCGTGGCGACGACTACAGCAACGATGTGTTATACGGGCCGGCGCTCACGCGCCTCGACTGCCCAACGTGCGGCCCCGAAACACTCCACAAGCGCGGCATCTGCGTGCATTGCGGGCGGCAATACAAACCCCCGCTCGCGACCATCATCAAGCCGCCGCAGTTGAATCGCGCTCGGCGGCGCTGGGCTGATAGCACGTGACGCCGAGTTAGCTGGCAGGCGGCGTTGGCCTGATGGGCATGAGCAAATCCACCTCCGAGCACGCTAGACCCCGCGCCAGCGCCTCAAGGTTGGCGAGCGTGATGTTGACTGTCTCTTGCTCAACATCCCCGATATAGCTGTCGACGAACCCGCAGAGCCGCGCAAGCTCGTGTTGGGTATGGCCTCGCGCTTGACGAAGCCTCTTGCAATTGGATGCCAGTCGCCAAAGGATCTCTGCACTGGGCTTGCGGCGACTCATCGTCGGTTTCGCTTATAGCGCCCTGTTACTACAGGTCTGTGTACCGGCCCACAACGACACCCACAATTCGGGCATCAGTCGGCATGGTGATGAACTTGTCCGGCCAGTTCTGATTCAGCGGCTTGAGGTAGCGGCGCTCGCCCTCGACGACGAGTCGCTTGAATATCACTTCGTTCTGCTCACCCAGCCGCACTAAGACGTCTTTGCCATGTATGGGCGCGACGTCAGGGTCAATGTAGATAAGGTCACCATGGTGGTAATCGGGCTCCATCGACTCGCCCGACACCCTCAATGCCACAGTCAGCGGACCGTGCCTCTTTCTTGGGCACTCTATCCAATCCGTGGCGTCGCTGAGTTGTTCCAGCCGTCCGAACTCCGCGAATCTCCCCGCTTGCGCAAAAGAAAGCAGCGGCACGTGGCGCGGTATTTGAGCCGACGGAAGAGTCCCCGAAGCCCCGTTCCCCTGTTCGCCACCTTCTGCAATGGCAGCCAGAGTTGAGTACGACATACCGAACGCATGCGCCAAACGTTCCAGGTTTTCGGACTGTGGACTGACTTCTCCGCGCAGTATGCGGCCGATGGTCGACTGCGTCATTCCCGACCTCCTCGCAAGCGCGGTCTGTGTTCTCAAGTGTCTGTTGGCTTGCATTAAGCCTCTGATGGCTCGACTCCACTCGGGTCTGGCCGTATGTTTTCGTTTAGCCATCATTGGTCCCGTTTCACAACTCACCCCGCAGGCGTGCCAGCACCATGGACAACATCAACACCGGGTCAACGTTCAGCGCGTGGGCGTTCTTCAGGAATACCCATAGATTGGGACAACGTTGGCCCCGTTCTTGAAGCGACACGTAGGTTTGGGCGGTCTCGGATGCTTCTGCTAGCTGCTCCTGCGACAGCCCGGTGGTGCCTTCGCGTAGGTTTTTGAGCACAGCACCGTGGGCTGTTTGAACTTGTTGACGAGTGGGCAGACTCATGACTCGTCCCTCGGCAGTCCGTGCAGCATATCCAACACGCGGTCGAGTTCATCGAGGATGCTTTCGCGAAGTACGCGCGCCGTAGCCTCCTCGAAATTGAGGTCGTTCTCTCCTCGCAGCGCGCGGTAGAGCACGTCCCCAATGGACCGCGTCGTTTCGAGAGACCGAATCACGGCGGGCAAGTCGATCTTCAGGCCGCGAATCGAGACCGCAGTTGGCTTTGTGGAACGCGCTTTTGATGTGCGGACGCGTATAGACTTCGCTCGGTGTGAGGAACCCATGTGATTGCACCTCTCGCTAGGTGTGATTGCGTGGCTAGGGTCCTCGGCCGGGTTGGCGCCTGGTCGGGGACCCGCTTGGGATCTATGTCCCAAACCGAGTCTAGACCGCTTTGCGATTTTCGCAAAGTAGCCCACACCAACGACCCTTGGCGCCCGAATTTCTCGTGGGGCACCGATGGCAGGCAATTTCAGGAATGGCGCCTATGACGCCCTGGTAGAAGCGCTGAAGGCACGAAGGGAAGCAATGGGACTATCTCAGATCGACGTTGCCGCGGCGCTGCCGGGCTGGCTCGGGCTCGAAAACACGATGCTGAACAAGATCGAGCATAAAACTCGCGACGTCTCATTCGTCGAGGCACGCGAGCTGGCAAAGGTCCTGGGGCTCGACGTGGCTAAACTCGATGCGATGGCGGTTGAGCTGGAGACCGGACGGCATTTGCCTGTCACGCCAGCTAGGGCAAAACGGGCACGCAAGAAGCGTTAAAGGAAAGTCGTCGGCCGTTCGCGGTCGGGCGAGTTTGACGGGACCGTCAACACAGCTTGCCGCGCCCCAGGACTAACCGCGCGCCCTGCCGAACGTATCCACCTTCGGCCAGATTGCGAGCGCATCATCAGCAATCTTTTTCGCATGGGGGTTGGTGTCACCGGCTTGGAGCAGTGCCTCACGTAATCGCAGGACTTCTTCGGCAGCGCGTTCCGGTCCGTTCAGACCCATAAACACGGCAATCAAATGGTCTCGATTCATGCTTCCGCTTCCCTAGCGTCTTGTGCCGGGGCAGTAGTGTACTGCCGTGAGGCATTGGGTAGGTGTGACGGTGCCGTCAACGCTTCGGTCGAGCGGCCCCAATCTGAAGCCGAAACTGTTTGAATCCAATTTTGCGGGTACTCCCTTTGAACGGGTAGCGATACTCGGCTTCGCCTCCCTTACCTGTTGATTCTTCGCACTTGCCGCGGTACTCCGTTTCAATTAGGCCCTTAAGCTCCGGCCACAAATCGCGGGCCGTCAGCCACTTCCCTAACTCGTCCCGATGGCCAGCGAGACTAGCTATCAGCTTCTTCATCGGTTCGCCCTTCTGTCCGGCGGGTTTTTCATCGGATGCCCCCCGCGACTCCACCGTGGCCTTGCGCCGCTGCGAGTCGCGAAGGTCAAGTGCCCGCTGTACGGAACCGTACTGTGCTTCCAACCGCTCCTTCTCAGACTTAGCCGCTTGGAACGCTTCGGTGTTGTTGTGTTTAGGGAATCGCTCCGACATCGATTTTGACCGCTCGAAATGCTGGGCGTTACGTAGCAAATCGGCAAGTCGTAGAAACCTACCAGGAAAGCGCTTCAGTTGCTTCAACCGACGAATCTCGTCCTGTGCGGCTTTAAGCCGAGAGTCACTCCCGCCTTTGGCAATTAGCCCTTGATGTTGTGTGATTGCCGCGTTGATTTCGGCAATTTCCCGCGCTCGTTCCGCGCTGGGCTTCTTAGCCGCCACGGCGCGCCTTCCGTTTGGCCGGTGTCGTGTTGGGTTGCTTGGCGCTTTCGCATTCATCAACCATGGCCGCCAGCTTGTTCAGTGCGTCCCGTCGTTCGTCAAAATATTCGTGACGGTCGTATATTCCCTCCACGCCTTTGATCTTGTGGTTGAGGCATCGCTCTGCGATGTGCGGGGGAACTTTCAACTCACCCATCAGCGTGCGCGCCGTTCGTCGGAAGTCATGGATGGTGAATCTTTCCACGTCCGGCAGATTCTTGCGCACGTTGGACAGTGCCACGTTCAGCGTGTTCTCGTGGATGTAAGGCAGCATGCGGTCCTGGGCCTTCCGTGCCGGCAGCAGGTAGTCGCTACCATCGGCCAGCCGGATCAGCTCCCGCAGGGCTTCCACGGCGGACGGCGGCAACGGAATATCGATCGCGACGTTGGTCTTTGTCCGTTCCGCCGGCAATTCCCATACGGCGCGGTCTAGGTCGAATTCTTCAACCTTGGCGTTGGTCAGCTCTTGCTTGCGGACGGCCAGTATCAACAGCAGTTTGAACGTCAGTAAATTCTGGTTCGTAAGCTCGCGGGTGTTGCGCATCGCTGCGAACAACTTGGCCAGTTCGTCACGCGACAGGGCGCGCGTGCGGGCTTCCTCTTTCCCGCCGGCATCGTTCAAATCGAATGCGGACGCCGGGTTGCCGTCCGCCAGCTCGCGCTTCACGGCGTAGTTGAACATGCGGCGGGTCCATCGAAGCACATCGTTTGCGATGGAGGGGGCGCCGCGCTCCACGATGGTCTGCAACATCGTATCGATGTGGCGGGGCTTCACGTCCCGGACAGGCAGCTTGCCAATGCTGGGCCGGATATCCTTCTCGATCCGGGCGCGCACGATGTTGGGATGCTTCCATCGCCCCAGGATGTTGCGCTCAAAATATTCGTCGGCCAGGTGCGCTACGGTGAACACGTTGCGGCTCGCATCGATCTTGGCTACCGCCTCACGCTGCCGTTCCTGTTTTTCAGCGGCCACGTCGTGACCCAGCGTGACACGCGCTCTAAGCTCCTTGGCAGCCTTGCGCGCGGCGGCGATGGAAAGATCCTTGTAACTACCCAGGACCATCACCCGGGCCTTACCGGGGCTCCCAGGCGTGCCGTTGTTGCCACGGCTGCCGCCGATTCGGTACCGCAGTCTCCACACCGGGTGCTCGTACCCGTCGCGATAGGCCAGTGTCAGACCGTCGCCATCCGATTTCTCAAACCGCTTGCCGGCATTGCACCAGCTTCGTATTGCCGCATCCGTGAGGGTTCCCATGTTCGCTCTCGTGTGTACCTGTGGTTGTCACCCCCGGGCGGCTACGGGGCGCGCTAGGGGACACACGAATTATGCGCTTGGGTTGGCTTAGGCGATACGGCGTGAGACGACTAAAACCGGGCGAAAGTCGCGTTCTGCGGGTTTTAAAGGTGATCGGTCGTCTAACCAGAAATCACCACAAATCATTCGACGTTCTGCACCTGCTCCCGCATCTGCTCAATAATCACTTTCATGTCCACCGCACTACGCGTGGTCTCCAGGTCCTGCGACTTGGATGACAGCGTGTTGGCTTCGCGGTTGAGCTCCTGCATGAGGAAATCGAGCCGTCGACCCGCGGCTTCATTGCCGTTGATGATTCGTCGGATCTCGACGATGTGACCGCTCAGCCGATCGAGCTCCTCATCGACATCGAGCCGCTGCAACATCAGCGCCAATTCCTGCTCCAACCGATCGCGATCGATATTGGCCTGCAACTCGGCGAGGCGCTCATTGAGCTTCGCGCGGATGCGTACCTGGACTTCGGGAAGGCGGCGGCGGACCTGAGCGACCAACGTTTCCAGTGCAGCGCATCGCTGCTCTAGTAGCTCGCGCAACCGAAGTCCCTCGCGAGCGCGCGCACCCACCAGGTCCTCGACCGTCTCGTCGAACAGGGTACGGGCCGTCACCAGCAGGTCATCGCCTACGTTGGTGTCGTCTCGGAGAATTCCCGGCCACCGAAGTATGTCTAGTACGTTGACCGTATGGTCGGGCAGTAATTTGGCGACGTCGCGAACGCGCGCTGTCAATCGTTCCAGCGCCTGCGCGTCGACCTCGAGCGCGCTGTCCGCCCCCTGCAGGCGGCGATATGACATAGAGCAGTCAACCTTGCCGCGCTTGACCTCCTTCGCAAGCCGCTGTCGCAGCTCGGATTCTGTCTGGCGGAGCTCATCGGGCAGACGAAAGCCCGCCTCGAGGAAGCGGTGGTTGACGCTGCGAATTTCACAGACGAGAGTTCCCCACGGCCCCGATACCTCGCGGCGTGCGAACCCGGTCATGCTGGCTAATGTTGTCAAGGCGGGAGCGGAAACTACGCGAGTATGCTGCGGGGTGATATAAAGCTGAATCGATTCTAACAGAAGTACGGAACTCTTCTTGCGCGTGGACTACGCCGATATCAGCCTCCTTGGTGGGCGCGAGGAGAACCAGGACCGGGTCTCCTGCGCAGTCGCTGAGCATTCTGCCTTGCTGGTGGTCGTCGACGGCATGGGCGGGCATGCCAATGGAGCCCGGGCCGCCGAGGTGACGCAGCAGGTCATCCTCGAGGCATTCTGGCATACCCCGCAGCCCATCTTCGATCCAATGGGCTTTTTGCACCTCACTCTGGGCAGAGCCCATGAGGAAGTCGTCAAGCTAGGGGCCAACCTCTCGATTGAACATCGACCGCGTGCTACCTGCGCCGTATGTATCGTCCAGCAGAGCGCAACGTGGTGGGCCCACGTCGGCGACAGCCGGCTGTATCACATGCGGCAGGGTACGGTTGTTAATCGGACGCGTGACCATAGCCACGTCGAGCTTTTGCTCCGCGAAGGTTTGATAACCGCCGAGCAGGCGCAAGTGCACCCAATGCGCAATTTTGTGGAATGTTGCCTGGGCGGAGACCCTATCCTCCCGGACATGACCCTCGCGAAGCGCCGTCCCCTGGAACCAAACGACGTCCTGCTCGTATGCACTGATGGAATGTGGTCCGGAGTGCGTGATAACGAGTTGGCCAGCGAGCTGAGTGCCCCGGGTGTGAACCTGCGGCAAACGCTCACCAGTCTTGCGGAGCGTGCGGTGGTACGTACGGGCGCTGCGAGCGACAACACATCAGCCGCAGCCCTGCGCTGGGTAAGTGAGTAATGACTGTCAGACCAAGTAATCGCGCAGCCGACGAGTTGCGCCCGGTTTCGTTTACGCGGCAATTTACCCGGCACGCGGAAGGTTCCGTGCTGGTGAAGTTCGGCGATACGCACGTGCTTTGCACTGCAAGTGTTGAAGAGACTATTCCGTCATTCCTGCGGGGCAAGGGTCAGGGGTGGGTTACCGCTGAATACGGAATGCTGCCCCGTGCGACACATACGCGCTCGCCTCGTGAAGCGGCGAAAGGGAAACAGAGCGGCCGCACTCAGGAGATTCAGCGCCTCATCGGCCGCTCGCTGCGCGCAGTGACTGATCTGAAGGCTTTGGGCGAGCGCACGATCACCATCGACTGCGACGTGCTCCAGGCAGACGGCGGAACTCGAACCGCGGCGATCACCGGAGGCTTTGTCGCGTTGGCCGACGCCTGTGACAAGCTGATCGCGCGCAGGGCTATTGCCGCCAGCCCGTTGCACGGCCAGATCGCCGCGATATCCGTAGGCATCTACAACGGTACGCCCGTGTTGGATCTCGACTATGCGGAAGATTCGACCGCCGAAACTGACATGAACGTCGTCATGAACAACGGCGGTGGGTTTGTGGAAGTGCAGGGGACCGCAGAAGGCCATGCCTTTCGACGGCATGAGCTCGACTCGCTGTTGAACCTCGCTGCCGGCGGTATCGCCAGCCTGTTCGCGCTTCAGACCCAAGCGCTCCAGTCGGCGTGACGCCCCTTCGACGCGCCAGCAACCCCCAAGCGGCCTGCGCGACGTGCGAGTAGTTCTCGCCAGCAGCAACAAGGGCAAGCTGCGAGAACTCTCTGCCCTGCTGGGGCCTCTCGGCTACGACGTCGTCACCCAGGACACACTCGGCATCGACACGCCGCCGGAGACGGGCGATACGTTTGCTGCCAACGCTCTCTTGAAAGCCCGTCACGCAGCAGCTGTCGCGAGTCTCCCTGCTTTGGCGGACGACTCAGGCATCGAGGTCGACGCATTGAACGGTCGTCCCGGCATTTACTCCGCGCGTTACGCAGGCGAAGGCGCGAGCGACCAGGACAACCTCCTCAAGATGCTTGCCGAAATGCACGGTGTCTCCGAAAGCAGGCGCACAGCGCGCTACCAGTGCGTCATAGCCTTCGTAAGCACAGCAGAGGACCCTAACCCCATACTGGCCAACGGCACCTGGGAAGGCACCCTGATCAGTCACGCGAGGGGCTTGGGAGGCTTCGGGTATGACCCCATATTCATTCCCAGCGGTTTCGACCGCACAGCCGCAGAGCTCGACCCGGCGGAGAAGAACTCGCTGAGCCACCGGGGCCAGGCCCTGCGTGCTTTAATTAGTCAGCTTCAAAACCGAGGCTCATAGACCCCAGCAACGCCACCGGGCGCAGCATCGCCGCTTCCATGTCCAGCCTCATCGCTCCACCCCTGTCGCTTTACCTCCACTTTCCGTGGTGCGTACGAAAGTGCCCGTACTGTGATTTCAACTCGCACACCCTGCACGGCAAGCTGGACGAAACGGGTTATCTCGACGCTCTCGAACGCGACATCGCAAGTCAGGCACCCGAAGTACCTGGCCGCGAGATCGTCAGCGTGTTCATGGGCGGTGGCACGCCTAGTCTTTTTCCCCCAGCCGCTATCGCCCGCGTCCTCGACGCAGCTCGCAGGCATCTAACTTTTGCCGGCGATGTCGAAGTCACCATGGAGGCCAACCCCGGCACCATCGAGCGCGGCCGCTTCGCTGAGTATCGTGCGGCGGGGGTCAACCGGGTTTCCCTCGGTGCACAGAGCTTCAATGCCAACACCCTGCAGACCCTGGGCCGGATTCACTCACCGGATGAAACGCGCCGTGCCGCTGAGGAGCTACACGCCGCGGGCCTGACGAATTTCAATCTGGACCTGATGTACGCACTCCCGGGCCAGGACGTGTCGGCCGCGTTGTCAGATGTGGAATCAGCGATCGCGCTCAAACCAACACATCTGTCGCATTATCAACTTACTCTGGAACCGGGGACGGTATTCGCGGCCCAGCCGCCCGCGGATCTGCCGACCGACGATACGGCCGCTGAAATTCTGGCGGTGTGTGGCGCCCGGCTGGCTGAGGCAGGATTTGCCCAATACGAGGTCTCCGCGTACGCCCAGCCGGATCGGCAGTGCCGGCACAACCTCAATTACTGGACCTTCGGCGACTACCTCGGCGTCGGTGCCGGCGCCCACGGCAAAATCACGACTCCGGAAGTCAGCACTCGCTCCGGCGCCCCTCGCGGCATCGGCGCCGATCTTGGCATCGGCGCTCATCCCGGCACTGGTGCTGATTCAGCAGCCGGCGCCAGCCGGCCCACCGCCGCTGATCTGGCTACCCGCGCTGCCCGTGGCGCCATCGTCCGAACCACTCAAACCCGCGACCCCCGCCGTTACACGGCAGCGCCAGAGCCTGCCCGAGCCCCCGTTCCCGAAGCCCAAAGACCATTCGAATTCATGCTAAACGCCCTGCGTCTGACCGAGGGCTTCGAGATCAAAACTTTCAGTGAACGCACCGGTTTAGCCTGGGACGTCGTCGCCCCCGAGGTCCAAAAGCTCCTGGATCAGCAGCTCCTGGAAGTCCAGGGCACCCGTCTCCATGCGACCATGGTCGGCCTGCGTTTTCTCAACAATCTGCTGCTCAGCTTCCTTGACGAAACCCCACAAACGACCGGGGCTTTTGGATTGTCAACCGCGATTTGAGTGGATTCCCCGCGCCGCCGCGGGCTTTATTCACAGGTCGAAGGGCTCAAGTCGGCAAATGAGTACATTACGAGGTAAACAGGGGATGTTGCTCAATAATGTGCCGCTAACTGATTGAAATATAAGCCTGAAATACCCTGGTCATTTTTTCACCAAGGTAACAAATATGCAATATGGAAGCGTTTTTTGGCCCGGGTAGGTTGAGAAGTCCACAGAGTTATCCACAGCTTCTGTGGATAAGGAAACGCTTGCTCGGACCCGTTCCCGTTTGCTGCTGTGCACCCGTTTCAGCTCGCCCGCGACGAAGGCTTGAGCAGTCGCGATAGTGCCGCTAAACTCCCGCGCCCTTTAATTCCGAATCGGTCGCCGCCATTTACCCGGTCGGCATCCATTCCAGACCCGGTGTACCCCATGAAAGCCACAGGCCATCCCGAATACAAAGAGATCAACGTGAGCTGCACCTGCGGCAACACGTTCAAGACAGCTTCGACCCTCGGACACGATCTGCAGGTCGAAGTGTGCTCGAACTGCCACCCGTTCTACACCGGCAAGCAGAAGATTGTCGATACGGCCGGCCGCGTCGACAAGTTCCGCAAGAAGTACGCCGCCGCCGCCGCGGGCAGCGCAGCCAAATGATCTGATTGGATGAAATTGCCAGCGGCAATTTCATCAGCCTCTCGATAGTTGCGGACCATGGATGGTTCTATGGTCCGCAGCTCTGGCACTCGCGCCAGCCGCCCCGTCGCCCTGGCAGCCATCGCTGCCGCAACGCTTCTAATAGCGTCCGCCTGCGCCACCAATCCCGAAACGGGTAGCCACAACGTCGTCCTCACCTCCGTGAAGGGCGAGCAAGACCAGGCCAAGCGAGTCCACCAGGAAATCATCCAGTTCTACGGACTGTACGAAGACCAGTCCGTTCAGGACTACGTCCAGCGCGTCGGCGCACGGGTCGCCGCTCAAACCCCAATCGCAAGCTGGGACTTCAAATTCTTCGTGCTGGACGACGATGAAGTGAACGCCTTCACCCCAGGAGGCGGCTACGTTTATATCCACCGTGGTCTGCTGAACTATCTGGGCTCCGAAGCAGAGCTCGCCGCCGTGCTCGGGCATGAGATCGGCCACGACGTCGCGCGGCATCCAGCACGCACAGAGGCGCGTAGCGTGTTGATGTCAGTGGGCGCCGTCGCCGCTGCGATCGCCAGCGGCTCTGAAGCAATCGCCGAAATGGCGAACATCGGCGCAACCGCCTGGATCCAGGGATACGGTCGCGACAATGAGATGGAAGCGGACCGCCTGGGTCTCGAATATGCCTCGAAGGCCGGTTATCGCCCCGAAGCCATGACGGCGGTCTTCAAGGTGCTGAAAGGCCAGGAGTCATTCGAGCTGCAGCAGGCCAGGGATGAATCTCGCGAACCCAACATCTATCACGGAGTGTTCTCGGACCATCCCGCTCCGGATGCCCGCGCAATCCGAGCCGCGCAAACAGCCTCCCACATTTCCAAAGAACCACCCAGTGGCTGGCTCGACAACCGTGATGCATATATGCACGCAATAGACGGCCTGCCTTACGGCTCCAGTCGCGAGCAAGGCATCGTGCGCGACAATCGCTTCTATCACGAAGGCATGGCCCTGACAGTTGCATTCCCACGCGGTTGGACCGTGAACAATCTTCGCGATCGCTTACTCGTCTACACAAAAGCAAAAGATACGCTGCTGCAGATCACCACTGAAAAGCGCCCTGAGCAGCAATCGCCGCGGGAATTTCTACTGAAGAAGTTGAGAGGCGGTGCCTTCTCCCGCGGTGCCGAGATTTCCGTGGACGGTATGGAAGGTTACACACTGATTACACGCTCCGGATCGCCGCTCGACAGTGGTGAAGGTCCCGTTCGTTGGGCGGCGCTCTATCGCGACAAAAGCGTATTCCTCATCGGCGGTGCGAGTCGCTCCAGCGCGAATGGTGCTCCCGTTGATGACGGCATTTTCCTGAGCTGCATACAGACGATGCGTCACCTGAAACCCGCGGAATATCCGCTCGCGCAGCCCTTCAGGCTGAAGATCGTCACCGCGACCTCGACCACAAAAATCGAGGATTACGTCAAGAATGTACCGGATGAAAAGTTTCAGCAGGAACGTCTGCGGTTGCTCAATGGACTGTATCCAAAAGGCGAACCGCACGAGGGCGCGCTTCTGAAGATAATTGAATAGCGCGCGCGGCCTTCGCAGGCGGCAGGCCCTTGCAGGCAGCAGGCCTAAAAACCCGCCTTCTCTACCGTCCGGTAACTTGATTTACATGGCCGGACGCTGTATTTCTCAAACGTTGTGCCGCGCTCGACGCCGTGTCGATTCTTCGCGGTCCCATCAGGAAAAACGAACCGCATGACCGAGAAAAAGTTCGAGCTCGTCGATCGAGCCACGGAGCGCAAAGCGCAGCTACCCGTCCGTAATGGAACCATTGGACCGTCGGTCGTTGACATTTCAACGATCAACAAGGACCTCGGTGTCTTCACGTACGATCCCGGCTTCGGGATGACGGCAGCCACCGACAGCAAGATCACCTACATCGACGGCGATGCAGGTGTGCTGCTGTACCGCGGCTACCCCGTCGAGCAGCTCGCAGAGCAGAGCTCGTTCATGGAATGCGCTTATCTGCTGCTGCTGGGCGAGCTGCCGAGCACGAAGCAGCTGAACGAGTTCAACGGTAACATCCGCCTGCACACAATGATCAATGAATCATTGCTGCGCTTCTTCAACGGCTTTCATCACAACGCGCATCCGATGGCGATGGTGTCCGCGGTGATTGCCTCGATGTCGGCGTTCTATCACGACACGATGGACATCTATAACCCGCGGCATCGTGAGATTTTCGCCCATCGCATCGTCGCCAAGATTCCGACGATTGCTGCCGCGGCACACAAGCATTCTCTGGGCCAGCCGTTCATTTATCCGCAAAACAACCTCGACTACTGCAGCAATCTGCTGCACATGTTGTTTGCAGTGCCGTGCGAGCCGTACCAGGTGGACCCGGTGGCCGCCGAAGCGCTCGACCTGTTGTTCGTTCTCCATGCAGATCACGAACAGAATGCGAGCACGTCGACTGTTCGCCTGGCCGGCAGCACCGGAGCGAATCCGTACGCTGCGATCTCCGCCGGTGTCTCTGCTCTGTGGGGCCCTGCGCACGGCGGTGCCAACGAAGCCGTGCTCGCCATGCTCGAGCAGATCGGCACCGTGGACAACATTCCGAAGTACCTGGCCATGGCGAAGGACAAATCCAGTCACTTCCGTCTCATGGGCTTCGGCCATCGCGTGTACAAGAACTTCGATCCGCGCGCCAAGATCATCCGCGAGATGTGCCACAAGGTGCTCGCGAAGCTCGGACGCACCGACAATCCGCTGTTCGAGCTGGCGCTGCGCCTGGAAGAGATTGCGCTCAAGGACGAATACTTCGTCTCGCGCAAGCTGTACCCGAACGTGGATTTCTATTCGGGCATGATCTACAGCGCGATCGGCATTCCGCGCTCGATGTTCACCGTGATGTTTGCAATCGCGCGCACCGTCGGTTGGGTGGCGCACTGGCAGGAAATGATCTCCGATCCGGGCATGCGAATCGGCCGTCCGCGCCAGCTATACACCGGCGCGACCCGGCGCGACTACACGACCATCGACAAGCGCAACGACAAGGCAGCCGAGCACCGCAGTCACAATTGAAATTGGCGCGGCACTATCCCTGGCCAGGGACTAGCCGCGCGGCTCGTTGATTAGCGCGGCACTGGCCGCGCGGAAGGGTTCTATCGGCGCCATGCCGTGGGCGCTGCGCGCCGTCCGCTCGAGGGGATTGATACGGGGCTGCGCCATCACGGCGAGCCCCGTTTGACACATACGACCGGCCGGCGTGCTGCGTGCCGTGCGTCAGCTGTCGAGCAGCGCTTCCACCTCTAACTTGTTGGCCCGCTTCATGGGCCGCCCATCCACCGGGCTCACCGGCGCCTGCCGGATCCCGTCCGTCGGAAACACCGTCGCCTCGATCGACTGATCATCGAGCTCAAACCGCACACCCGGATAAGCCAACACCCGCTCCGCATTCATGCGGACCCGCTTCTCCGTCACCTCGTGCGGGATCCCCTCATCCATCAGCTTGATGGTGACCGACTCCGCCCGCTCCGTAAACAGATGCAGCTGCACGTCGGAATGCTCAGTGGCGGTGCCACTCAACACCGAGCCCACCAGCCGCGGCTCAAACTCCTGCAGATACAACATCGCATTGAGCGCAGCCCGGCGCTGGTCACGCAGCGTTTCAACGTGGGACTCACCGCCGAACAGGCGTTGATACTCGGCCAGCGCGTCTTCGATTTCGACATTCCGCGGCAGCACCGCGGCACTGGTCGGAACGCCCATGCGCTCCGCCGCTTTCCGTTTCGCTATCAGAAAATCCCGAATCCCGTGTTCCGCCATGATGCGGGCCGCCTCCTGTGCCAGGGCGCGCCGCAAGTTTTCCGATCTTTGTACATTGTGTCTGCTCATATCGGGACCATCCGGTGACGAAAGGTTTAGAAAATGGGCTCTGAGCTTTGTGCCCCTCCTTCGGTACCCTGTACCACTGAACCATTTTCAGCATTGCCGGCGGGCAGGTGATCCGCCATGAAGGTTTCCATGAAGCCGTCCGGGTTCTCCGGTCCCACCAGCTCGCCGGTTCGCGACGATACCCGTAGCTGAACGAGCCCCTCCGGCATGGGCCGGCGCTTGTCCGGCACGCCCTTCAGCGCTTCCCGCATGAACTGAATCCAGATCGGCAGCGCGGTGCGCGAGCCTTCCTCGCGCTCGCCCAGCGGCCGCTCCTGGTCATACCCGACCCACACGGTCGCCACGAGATTGGGAGTAAAGCCATTGAACCAGGTGTCCTTGGCTTCGTTGGTCGTGCCGGTCTTGCCGGCGATGTCGCTGCGACCCAGCGAGCGCGCACGAACACCCGTACCGCGCTTGATTACGTCCGCCATCATGTCAGTCATGATGTATGCGTTCTGAGGACTGATGACACGCTCCGCGAGCTGATCAGCCGCCAGGGGACCCCGTCCCCCGCGCAGGCTATCCGCCGTCTGCAGATTGTCCTGAGTATTGCCTGTCAGCATCAAGTCTCCCAGATCCACAGGCTTTTCGCATTCCTCGCATGCCACACGCGGCTTAGCCTGCCAGACCACCTGGCCGGCCGCATTCTCGATGCGGTCCACGAAGTACGGCGTCACCTTGAAGCCGTCATTCGCAAATACAGCATAACCGGTCGCAACTTCCAAAGGAGTGGCTTGCACGGTACCCAATGCCAGTGTCAGGTTCTGTGGCAGCGTCCGCTTGTCAAAGCCAAAGCGCGTCACGTAATCGGTGGTGTAGGGAATGCCGACTTCGCGTAGCAACCGGATCGACACCAGGTTGCGTGACTTGACCAGCGCTTCGCGCAACCGCATCGGGCCGCTGAAGTCGCCATGCGAGTTCTCGGGGCGCCAGGAAGCTTCGATACCGTCACCTTCCAGGACGACCGGGGCGTCCAGCAGCACGCTGGCCGGCGTGAACCCATTTTCCAGGGCACCGGAGTAGAGGAAGGGCTTGAACCCGGAGCCGGGCAGGCGCCGCGCCTGGATCACGCGGTTGTACTTGTTGGTGTAGTAGTCAAACCCACCCACCAGGGCCGAGATCGCCCCGTCCTCCGGGTCGAGGGACACCAGGGCGCTCTGCGCTTCCGGTATCTGCCCCAGTTGGGCCACGCCGCTGCTGTTGGCGACGACATAAATAACATCGCCCTTCGCAACAATATCGCTCGCGGTCTTCGGCGGCGTGCCGAGCGGGCCGCCGCCGGTAGCCGCCTTGCGGGCCCAGGACATGCCGTCCCAGTCGATCTGCGCAAAGCCGCGGCTCTTCGCATAGACGCGCACGGCCTTGTCAGCCACTGACACAACAATCGCCGGGGACAGGATGCCGACGCTGGAGTACTCCTCCACCTGACCATCCAACTGGTCCGGGCGCCCTTCCGGGGCCACATTGACGTGGCCGACAGGCCCGCGATAGCCATGACGGCGATCGTACTCAATCAAACCGATCCGGACGGCCCGGTTGGCCGCGGCCTGCAGCCGTGAATCGATGGTCGTGTATACCTTGTAGCCGGCACTCTCGGCCGCGATGCCAAATTGTTGACGGACCTGCAGACGGGCCATCTCGGCGATGTAGGGCGCCTCCACGTCAAACAAGGGGCCGTGAGCGTGCGCATTCATCGGCTCCTCGTTGGCCGCTTTGGCGGTGGCCGCGTCGAGGAAACCTACATCCGACATCCGCCGCAGGACGTAGCTGCGCCGGGCAGTCGCCAGTTGCGGGTTGACGATCGGGTTATAAGTAGAGGGCGCCTTGGGGAGGCCCGCGAGCGTGGCCGCCTCGGCCACCGTCAGCTCGTCCAATGACTTGCCGAAATAGGTCTCCGCCGCGGCCGAGACCCCGTAAGCGCGCTGCCCGAGGAATATGACATTCAGGTAGAGGCCGAGAATCTCCTCCTTTTTGAACTCATGTTCCATCTCATATGTCACGAAAGTCTCTTGCAATTTGCGCCGGACTGACTTGTCGAGGGTGAGGAACACGTTGCGGGCGGTCTGCATCGTGATGGTGCTGGCGCCCTGGGTCTTGTGCCCGGAGATGGTATCGACCAACACGGCGCGCACCACGCCGATGTAGTCGATACCGTGATGCTCGAAGAAACGATCGTCTTCGGCGGCCAGGAAAGCGTGTTTGACGAGGTCGGGAATCTGCTCGTAAGTAGCCGGAATCCGCCGTTGCTCGCCGATCTGCGCGATCAAACCTCCGGTGCGCGAATAAACACGCAGCGGCACTTGAAACTCAACGCTACGCATCGCCTGGGGCGTTGGTAAGGTTGGTGACAGATACACAAAACTACAGATGAAGGCGTACGCGGCCAGAAGTGTGATTAATGTCACACAGGCAACAACAGCTCCGCCGATCCGAAAGTAATTCCATTTCACAGAAAACAACTCTCTTGGCTTGCGCTCCCAACGGGCGCTATGCATAGTAACGGCCGTTTCAAGGGCAAACTCACCGAAAGGTGGGGACGCAAAGCCTCCGGTCTACGGGACGAAAGTGCCTACGACAGCGGGGTTGCCGGCTCGAACGTTAACCCACCGGGGCGCACGCCACAAAGCGCTCACCTGAAGGGTTCGGCCGATCCTCGCAATCACCGGGTGTGGTGATTCTGCCACCTGGTACCTGTCACTTCCCGTAGCCATGAGATCAATGCGTCTCCTGGACGATAGTTCGACATGGCGCAACACAAATGGTTGACCTCGGTTCGCGGCGTTACGCCTTTGCGTGAGACCCGTAGCAATTCCGGTCGTGCCGTGCCGCACACAGCGCTGTTGTGTGATGGGCCGCACGTTCTATTTAACAATGCGCTGTTATATAGTGGCCACCGCTTTCGTGCGGGGTCAGCGCTTTCAGGCGTAACTACCTGAAAAGGAAATAAAATAATGTTCCTCTTCCAGCGCAAATACCGTCCCTTGCTGGGGCTCGATATCACCACCTCCTCAGTCAAACTGATCGAGCTGGCGATGGCGGGCGGCCAGTATCGGGTCGAGGCATATGCTGCGGAGCCCACGCCACAAAACGCCATCAATGAGAAGGCGATTGTGGATGCAGAAGCCGTTGGTGAAGCCATCCGCCGTGCCGTCAAGCGCGCGGGGGCCAAGTCCGGCGAAGTTGCCATTGCCATCAGCGGCGATGCGGCGATTACCAAGGTCATCCAGATGCCGCGCTCCCTGCGCAATTCAGACCTGGAAGCCCAGGTTGAAATGCAGGCCGATCAGTACATCCCCTTCCCCATGGACGAAGTCAGCTATGACTTCGAGGTGCTGGGGCCGTCGGAAAAGGACCCCGAGACGAATGATGTGCTGCTCGTGGCCACCCGCACGGAGAACGTGGAGCAGCGCCAGGCCGCGGTCAAAGCGGCGGGGCTGACCGCGAAGATTGTCGACGTTGAGGCCTTTGCCCTCGAGAACGCCTGCAAACTGATGACCCATCAGATGCCGGATGGCGGTATCGACCGGGCCATTGCGGTCGTGGACTTCGGCGCCAGCAGCACCACGTTCAGTGTGCTGCGCAACCTGAAAGTCGTCTATACCCGGGATTTCGCCTTCGGCGGGCAGCAGCTCACCGAAGAGATCATGCGTACTTACGGCCTTTCCATGGAGGAAGCAGGCCGTGCCAAGAAAGAGGGCGGTCTGCCGGGCAACTACCAGTCGGAAGTGCTCGATCCCTTTATTGATGACATGACACAGCAGGTGAGTCGGTCGCTGCAGTTCTACCTGGCCTCGGGGTCGGGTCGCGAGCAGCCGGAGAAGATCGTGATCTGCGGCGGTTGCGCCAACATCCCGGGCGTCGCCGACGTGATTTCCAGCCGGGTGGGTATTTCGGCCGAGAAGGGCGATCCCCTGGGCCAGATGAAATTGTCCTCCCGGGCCAAGGCCCAGGCCGTTCAACGCGATGCCACGGCGCTTCTGACCGCCTGCGGACTCGCATTGAGGAGCTTCGACTGACATGCCACGCATAAACCTGCTTCCCTGGCGGGAAGAAGAACGCAAAGAGCGGAAAATTGCCTTTGGGGTCGCGATCGGTGTGTCGGCCCTGGGGGCGGCGGTGGTCACCTTCGCCGTGTACCTCATGTTCGGCTCGATGATCGATGCCCAGGAGTCGCGCAACGAGAAGCTGCGCGCCGAGATCAAGAAGCTCGATCAGCAGATCGAGGAAATCAACAATCTCGAGAGCTCCAAGCAGAAGTTCATCGCGCGCATGGAGATCATCGAGAAGCTGCAGCGCTCCCGGCCCGAGATCGTGCACGTGTTTGATGAGATCGTGAAGACGCTTCCCGACGGTGTGTATCTCACCGGGGTGAAGCAGACCGACAAGAAGTTCAAGTTCGAGGGTGTCGCCCAGTCGAGCACCCGCGTGTCCTCGTTCATGCGCAACATCGACGGCTCCGATTGGCTGCGCAACCCCGAGCTGGAAGTCGTCCAGACGGGCAGGGACGGCAAGACTCCGGGTTCCAGCTTCACGCTGTATGCCCAACAGGTATCCACTGCGGGCCAGGATGACGGCAGCGGCGGGGGCAAAGGCAAGGGCCGGCCCGGCGCCAAGGTCATGGCCAGCCGAGGTGCGCAATGAATCTCGTTGAAGAGCTGCAGACACTCGATTGGCGCGATCCGGGTCGCTGGCCCCTGGCCGTGCGGGCCGGCGCCGTGGCGTTGTGTTTTCTCCTCGTGAGTGCAATCGCCACCTACATCTTCGTTTATGACGAGCAGGTGCCCGAGCTGCAGAAGCGCGAGGACACCGAGCAGCAGCTGCGCCAGGAGTTCAAGACCAAGCATGCCAAGGCCGTGAACCTCGAGGTCTACAAGCAGCAGCTGAAGGACATCGAGCGCTCATTCGGCGCCTTGCTGCGCCAGCTCCCCGGCAAGACCGAGGTGCCCAACCTGTTGGTCGACATCTCGCAGACCGGCCTGTCGGCCGGCCTCGAAGAGAAGCTGTTCCAGCCGCAGGCCGAGCAGAAGAAGGACTTCTACGCGGAGTTGCCCATCAAGATCACCCTCACCGGCAGCTACCACCAGTTCGGTGAGTTTGTGAGCGGCATTGCCGCGCTGCCGCGCATCGTGACGTTGCATGACATCGAAATTAAGTCAGCAAATAAGGATGCTTACGACCAGCTCACACTCGATATTACGGCAAAGACGTATCGTTACCTGGACGAGGAAGAAGTTCAGGCCAACGAAGCGAGCACACGGGCCAAGCGCAAGCCGGGTAGCTAACATGACGCAACTTAACAGTAGATTTCGCTTTCGCGGAAGTGTGGCGTGTGTCCTGCTTGCGGGCTTGGCAGCAGGACTCACAGCGTGCTCCAGCGCCGACGACGAGCTCTCCCGCTTCATCGACGACACCCGCAAAGAGCCGGGTGGCCGCGTCGAGCCGATTCCCGAGGTCAAGCCCTACGAGACCTTCGTGTACGCGGCCACCAACATGCGCTCGCCCTTCATCCCGGGCGGCAATGGCGGCGGTGCGGGCGGCTCGGGTCTGCGCCCGGATTCCAAGCGCAACCGCGAGTTCCTCGAGCAGTTCTCGCTCGACACATTGAAGATGGTCGGCACCTTGAAGCTCGGTGGCCACATGTTCGGCCTCGTGCAGACCAAGGACGGCCTCGTGCACCGCGTGTCCGATGGCAACTACATGGGCCAGGCGGACGGCAAGATCACTGAAATCTCTCCAGCCAAGATCACTCTCACGGAAATCGTTCCGGATGGCCTCGGCGGTTACATGGAGCGCCCCGCGGCGCTCGGTCTCAACGAATAGTCAGTTAGCGTCGGTTCTGTCAGGGAGCTCTCAAGAATGAAACGTTCCAACCCGATGAGTCGGATCCTGGCCGCGGCCGCGTGGCTCATGATCGCAGGCGTTCTCGGGACTGTCCCGAGCCAGCCGGCTCGCGCGCAGGATGGCCCGAAGCTCGAAGCCATCGATGTGCAGCCGCTGCCCGGCCAACAGGTGCAGATCACCATGCGCCTGTCGGGACCCGCTCCGCAGCCGCTGTCCTTCACCATCGACAACCCAGCCCGCATCTCATTCGACCTGCCAGGCACGACCCTGGCGCTGCCGTCGCGCCGCATCGACGTCCACACCTCCGGCGTGGACTCGATTCTGGCCGCCGAGACCAAGGATCGCACGCGCCTGGTGATGAACCTCGACAAGCTGGTGCCCTATGACACCCGCGTCGATGGAAACAACATCATCGTCAGCCTGGGTGGATCCAACAACGCCAGTGTCAGCACCGGGACGGCCGCTGCCGCCGTGCGCAGCAGTGCCGCCATTGCCGCTGCCGGCGCTCGCGCCATCCGCAGCATCGACTTCCGCCGCAGTCAGGATGGCGCCGGCCGCATCCTGGTGCGCCTGACGGACCCGCACACTCATATCAACCTGCGTCAGGTTGGAAACCAGATCGTTGTCGATTTCGATGCCGATCTGCCTAAGAACCTCGCACGTCGCTATGACTCCAGCGACTTCGGAACACCCATCAGCTCGTTCGATGCAACGCGCGTTGGTACCGGCACCCGTCTGTCCATCAACGCCTCCGGCGACTACGAGCAGCTCGCTTATCAGTCCGACGATCAGTATGTCGTCGAGATTCAGCCGGCCCGCAAGAAGGATGTTGCCCAGGACGACAAGCCGCAGTACACCGGCGAGCGCCTGACCCTGAACTTCCAGGAGATCGAGACCCGCGCCGTTCTGCAGTTGCTCGCCGATGCGAGCGGCCAGAACATCGTTGTCAGTGATTCCGTGCAGGGCAACGTGACCCTGCGCCTGCAGAACGTTCCTTGGGACCAGGCTCTCGACATCGTCCTGCGCACCAAGGGCCTCGACAAGCGCAAGCAGGACAACGTCATCATTGTAGCTCCCCAGGAGGAGCTGGCCTCGCGCGAGAAGGCAGATCTCGCCGCCAAGAAGGACCTCCAGGAGCTGGCTCCGCTGCGCTCCGAGTACCTGCAGGTCAACTACGCGAAGGCCAAGGACATGGAAGGTCTCATCAAGTCGCAGGGCGGCAGCCTTCTGTCGAACCGCGGCAACGTGGCCGTCGATGAGCGCACCAACACTTTGTTGTTGCAGGATACCGCGGACCGTCTCGCCGACATCCGCCGCCTCGTTGCTACTCTCGACATCCCGGTACGCCAGGTGTTGATCGAGGCGCGCATCGTGGTCGTGAACGATGACTTCAAGCGCGATCTGGGTGCGCGTGTTGGTTACACGACGGCTCAGGCGAACGGCAACGGCATCTGGACCACCAGCGGCACTGCCCAGGCGACCGATACCGCGATCTCCTCGGCACTGGCCAACCAGGCTGCCAACGGCACGTCCTTCCCCGTGCAGGTTCCGACCGGCTCGGCGGGTGCGCCCCAGCGTTACAACGTGAACCTGCCCGTGCCCTCACCGGCCGGCAGCTTCGCGCTCGGCATTCTCGGCTCCAACTACATTGTTGACCTCGAGCTGTCGGCCGCCCAGGCCGAAACCCGCGCCGAAGTCATCTCCTCGCCGCGCGTCATCACGGCGAACCAGAAGGAAGCGACCATCGAGCAGGGTACGGAAATCCCGTACCAGCAGTCGGCCTCGAGCGGCGCGACCACCATATCGTTCAAGAAGGCGGTGTTGTCACTGAAGGTCACACCGCAGATCACGCCTGACAACCGCATCATTCTCGACCTCGACGTCAAGAAGGACACGATCGGCACCATCACGGTCGCCTCGGGTGGCGTGAACGTACCGTCAATTGATACTCGCGAGATCGTGACCCAGGTGCTGGTGAACGACGGTCAGACCGTCGTGCTCGGCGGCATCCTGGAGACCGAGCATCGTGACGATCAGACCAAGGTTCCATTGTTAGGCGATATCCCGGTGTTGGGCGCTCTCTTCAAGGAGCAGTCGAAGACCAACAACAAGGATGAGTTGCTGATATTCGTGACTCCGAAGATCGTTCGTGAGGGCGTCAACGTTTACTGATCGGCCGGCATGCGGCGGATTGGTCTATAAATCAGGGTGGATCATGCGTAAGTTTTTTTCGATAGCAGCATTGTCTGCATTCACATTGTTGCTCGCCGGATGCGGCGGCGATTCGTTCAGCGGCAAGGGCACTACTACCGGCACCGGCGGCACACTGAGTGCGATCGCGGTATCGAACTCGGGATCGCTTCCGGCCGATGGATCGACTACGTCGACCATTACAGCAACGGCCACCGACGGCACTGGCGCTGCAATGTCGGGCGTCGCGATCACTTTCACCAATAGCGGTGGCACCCTCTCGACGACCTCGGGGTCTACTGACAGCTCCGGCAAAGCAACCACTACGCTTTCCCTCGGAGCCGCGGCTCCGGGCTCGTCCATTACGGTAACCGCAACCTCCGGCACGATATCCGGCAGTACCGCTGTAGCCGTCGGCGCCCTCTCGCAAACGGTTACCCTGCAAACCAGCTCACCACAGATCACATCGGACAACTCAACGCCCGCGGTAATCACGGCCTTTGTGAAGGATGGCAACAACAATTTCGTACCGGGCGCTGTTGTGCACTTCCAGTCCTCTTCGGGCGGACTTGCAGTCAATGCTCCTACGGGCGGCGCGGCGGGGCAGACGGATGCGTCGGGCGCCGCCACCGCAACTCTGTCTACGGCTGGCGATCCCACGAATCGCGATATCACCGTCACGGCTTCAGTCGGCGGTAGCACTGCAAACATTGTCGTACACGTCGTAGGCTCGACATTGACTGTTACCGGTCCCTCCAGTCTCGTGATCGGAACAGCGGGCACGTACAGCGTGTCACTTTTTGATGCAGCAAAGAAGGCGATAGGTTCGCAACCGGTCACACTGACTTCCGCTGCGGGAAACACACTCAGCGCACCGACTGTCACCACCGATCCGAGCGGCCATGCGACGTTTACGGTCACAGCGGCGAAGGCCGGAGCGGATACGGTCACCGCTTCGGCGCTCGGCATAACTGCGTCGCAGAACGTCGCAATCAGCAATCAGCAGTTTCAGTTCACGGCGCCATCCACGACTACGCTCATTCCAATCACCGTCACCGCTTCCCCGACGACCCCTTGCACTCCGAATACTGCGACCAATCCAAATGCTGTGGCCGTTGTAGTGAACTGGACGTCGAGTGGTGTGCCGATCGCGGACGGCACGGCGGTGAATTTCGCAAGCACCCGCGGAACGCTCAGCGCGAGCGCTGCAGTCACAGCGGGGGGCAATGCGACCGTGGTAATTTGCTCGACGAACGCCGGTCAGGCGACCCTGTCCGCGACGGGCGCGGGAGTCAGTGCTACACAGACCATAAACTTTGTGTCTACAACTCCGAGTGCTATAGATCTGCAACCGAGTCCAACTACTGTTGGAATCACGGGTCAAAGCACGCTGACGGCTATCGTCAGGGACGCGATCGGAAACCTGGTCCAAGGCCAGACTGTGGACTTTAGTTTGACCGACATCACCGGCGGAAAGCTCTCGCTGGCGTCGGCAACCACGGACATCGGGGGTGTAGCGCAGTCGGTCTACACCGCGAGCACGACTCCGAGTGCCCCCAATGGAGTGTCGGTGACGGCGACGGTTCATGGCACCGCGATCAGCAAAGCCGCCACGCTGACAGTGGACGGTGCAGCGCTGAGCATTACCATTGGAACGGGTAACAAGGTCCGCGAAAACGACACCAAGACCGCGTTCATCATGGACTGGTTCCTGTCGGTAAAGGATGCCTCCGGTCATCCGGTCCCTTCCACTGCGGTATCGTTGACCGTCCATTCCGCTTCCAGGCCGTTCTACGCGTTCTGGAAGGGCAGCTATCAGGTTTGCGGAACCAGCTGGCAGCAATACGACGGCGTCTCTACGGCCGCGTGCGCTGTAGGTCCGCCGATCGTGCCGGCAACTATTCCGACTCCTTGCCTCAACGAGGATGTGAATCTGAATGGCATACTCGATCCGGGTGAGGACATTACAACCCCGGCGCTCGGCGTACTGTTGCCAGGTGATGTGGCTTTGGCTTCGCCCGGGGTCGTAACCACCGCCGCGGACGGAACCGGGACTTTCACGGTGGTTTATCCGGAAGATCATGCGCTGTGGGTTCAGGTGACGTTGGCCGCCAAGGCAACCGTTGCGGGTACGGAGAGTTCGACGTCGACCACGTTTGTACTGCCGATTCTCGACACCTACCTGACGACGACGACCAGCTCACCGCCTGGATTCGTCAGCCCGTACGGCGTGCACGCTTGCAATATTCCGCACTGATCCGGTCGCTCATCGACCGACGATGAATGGAGCGGCCGCCTTCTGGCGGCCGCTTCGTTTTGGGTATGCTGCGGGCTGCATGCTCGCCAAATCCAACCTCTTCCTCGTCGGGCCCATGGGATCCGGCAAAAGCGCCGTGGGCAAACAGCTCTCCCGGCTGCTGCGGCGTCCCTTCTACGACAGCGACCTCGAGATCGAGCGCCGCACTGGCGTAGATATCCCCTATATTTTCGAGAAAGAGGGCGAGGTCGGATTCCGGCAGCGCGAGAACGAGACCCTCGAAATTCTCACGGCCATGGAGCAGATCGTCATGGCTACGGGTGGCGGCGCAGTCCTGCTACCCGAAAACCGCCGGATCCTGGCCGAGCGGGGTCGCGTCGTGTACCTGAAAACCTCGGTGGCCCAGCAGGTCGAGCGGGTGCGGCAGGGCCGGGCCCGTCCGCTGCTCAGCAATGTCGATCCTGCGATCAAGCTTCAGGCGCTCATGGAAACGCGGGCGCCCCTGTACACCGAAATCGCGGATATCACCGTCGTCACTGATAACCGCCGGGTCCGAACCGTCGCGGAAGACATCCTTAGGGAACTCGACGCTACTGAAACGGGCCGTTAGGCTGACAGGGTGAACACGCTCAAAGTCGAACTCGGTGATCGGAGCTATCCCATCCTCATTGGTGAAGGGCTGCTTCGCCAGCCGGATCTCATCCGGCAGCACGTGCCCGCGCGAGACATCCTCGTCGTCAGCAATACCACTGTCGCGCCGCTTTATATGGCTTCGCTGGTCGAAGCATTCAGCGGTAGCCGGGTCGTTGAAGCCATCCTGCCTGATGGTGAGTCGCACAAGACGCTGGCCACCGTGGGCCGAATCCTCGATGTGCTCGTCGCGAACCGATTCGGGCGCGACTGCATTGTGGTCGCTCTGGGTGGCGGGGTGGTCGGTGACATGGCTGGGTTTGCCGCGGCCTGTTATCAACGCGGGGTCGCGTACGTCCAAGTCCCCACAACGTTGCTCGCCCAGGTCGATTCATCCGTGGGCGGCAAAACCGGTGTTAACCACCCCGGTGGCAAAAACCTGATCGGTGCATTCCACCAGCCCGCCGCGGTGATCGCCGACGCCTCCGTTCTTGCGTCCCTACCTCCGCGGGAGCTGCGGGCGGGTATCGCCGAGGTGATCAAATATGGCCTTCTTGGTGATGCTTCGTTCTTTGATTGGCTCGAAGGGCACCTGGATGAGCTGCTTGCGGCGGATCCCAAGGCGCTGTCGCATGTCATCAAGCGCTCCTGCGAGATCAAGGCGGAAATCGTGGGCCGCGATGAGCGGGAGCAGGGCGACCGTGCCCTTCTCAACCTCGGACACACCTTTGGGCACGCCGTTGAGTCAGCAACTCACTACACACGTTGGCTCCACGGCGAAGCCGTGGGCGCTGGACTTCTGATGGCTGCTGCGATGTCCCAAGAGTGTGGGATGGTCGATGCCGCCCAAGTGGAACGGCTGCGAGTTTTGCTCGAGCGCGCCGGCTTGCCTGTGCGCATCGACGGGGTGACCCCCGAGGTTGCGCTCGAGCACATGCGCATCGACAAGAAAGCTCTCGGCGGCCGAATGCGTTTGATCCTCCTCCGGCGGATCGGTGACTCCTTTGTCACCGCCGACTATCCCGAGGAAGCTCTCCAGCGCACGTTGAGCACCTACTTCGGATGATCTCGTGAGCGAGAAAATCCGCGATCCCGATTCGCCCCTAGATCCCGACGCTCCGGTGCCGGACACATATGTCCTGGCCCCATACGCCGCCGCCGCCGCCACTTCGCGCGGCCGCCGCTACCCCGAACCCAGACCCCCGTTCCGCACCGAATACCAACGCGACCGCGATCGCATCATCCACTCCAACGCTTTCCGGCGCCTGATCTACAAAACCCAGGTGTTCGTAAACCACGAAGGCGACCTATACCGCACCCGCATCACCCACTCCCTCGAGGTCTCCCAAATCGCCCGGTCCGCCGCCGTGGCGCTCCGCCTCAACGAATACCTAACGGAAGCGATAGCCCTCGCACACGATCTCGGCCACACCCCGTTCGGCCACGCGGGCCAGGACGCATTAAACGAGTGCATGCAGCCCCATGGCGGATTCGAACACAACCTCCAGTCCCTGCGCGTGGTCGACGAGCTCGAAGAACGTTACGCCGATTTTCCCGGTCTGAATCTGACCTTCGAATGCCGCGAAGGCATCCTCAAACATTGCTCCGTCCGCAATGCCCGCGAGCTCGGTGAGCTCGGCGAAAGATTTCTGCAACGCCGCCAACCCGGCCTCGAAGCCCAGATCGCCAACCTGGCCGACGAGATCGCCTACAACAACCACGACGTGGACGACGGCATCCGCGCCGGCATGATCGAAATTTCCGAGCTGCTGGAACTGCGTGTGTTCCGCCGCCAGTACGACATCGTGGTGAACAAATACCCCGACCTCGGCGAGCGCCGGCTGGTCCACGAAATCATCCGCCGGATGATCAACTACATCCTCACCGACCTGATCACCACCACCCAATCCAACATCGACGCCGTCCAGCCACATTCGATTGACGATGTGCGCCTACAGCCCAAACCTCTCGCGGCCCTGAGTGAAACCGGCCGGGAAGAGCACACCGAGTTGATGATGTTCCTGCGTGACCGCCTCTACCGTCACTACAAGGTGGTCCGCATGACCGCCAAAGCCCGCCGCGTCCTGCGCGAGCTGTTTGATGCGTTCTTCAACGACATCAACCTGCTCCCCACCGAATACCGCACCCTCGCAACCATCGCAGAAAAGTCCCGCGGCGCCAACGGCCGCGCCCGCGCTGTGGCCGACTACATCGCCGGCATGACCGACCGCTTCGCCATCGTCGAACACCGCCGGCTCCTGGACCCCACCGAACGCACGTAGCTCCCCACTTCCTGGACCATTCCTGCCAAGACCAAGGTCCCACCGCCGGTCCACCAATGCACTCTTTGCAACAGAAAAACAACCTTTCCATTCAATAAGTTAAATCGCCCTCTGCGACTTTCGCCCACCCTCCCGACAAAGAGTCAACGTGTCGCCGCAATTGTTTGACGGCTGTCACATTTGGCTGATACTTTGCCTTACATAAGACAACACCGTGTCGGTGCTTGCCGACGGTTCGGGGAGGTTTGAGTGGTCTTTTGGCGGCAGCCATCGGCTAGCAGACATTCTGCGGTGCACAACACGTTTGTACGATATTGCGGTGCGTCAGGCCTGAGGATGAAGTCGCATTGCCGTCGCGGAGCTGTTGCTGCCGTGCGGCAGATTCTTATATGAGCAAGACCGCGAAGGAAAAGGAAGCCGTCCTTAATGTGTTCGCGGCGATGCTACGGCCGTTGATTGGCGTGGCTTTCGAATATGGTGTTTCCGCGGCTGAAATTAGCCGCCTCCTGAAACGTGTGTACGTCCAGGCACTGGAAAGAACCCTCGCTGACCAAGGGCGCCCCGCTTCCGATGCGCGTCTGGCAATCATGGCAGGTCTTTCTGGAAGTGATGTCACCTCCCTTAGAGCCGGATCGGCGCCACAGGATGCGAATGCCGGTGTTACTCCGGAGCGGATCGGGTATGTGTTGACCACTTGGAATAGTGACAATCAGTTTGCGGGCGCATATGGAGTTCCATTGGACTTGCCCCTCATTCCCGTTGAGGGTCGTCCCTCGTTCCATGACCTCGTCGAAGTGGCTTGCCCCGGCAGTGCAGTGAATGTTGACGTTCTGCTCGATGCACTCATTGCGGCAAAGTCAGTTGAAGTGGTGGACGGCGTCGTGCGATGCCTCTCGCGCGCTTACGTCACAGGTGCACCTGACGCAAATCGGATAGAGCAGATCGGGCGTTTTACCGAGCTCGTTATCTCAACCTTTTCGCATAACCTTCTTCGCAGTGACGCAGAGCCCTCGTATTTCGAGCGGATGGTTTTCTCGGATGAGCGACTGTCTGAAGCCGGGCGGGACGCATTTCTAGCGATGGTCGGCACCCGCGGGCCAGAACTGCTTTTCGAGATTGACAATGCCCTCGTGCAACTCGATTCGTCGAAGAAGTCAGAAACGGGCAAGCGCTATGGGATGGGTATCTACTTCTTTGAAGATCCGTTCAGTGATGAACCTGCCAAGTTGAATACAGAACCGCGCGCCGCCCGACCCCCATCGGAGAAAGTCGCAACAGAGCCGCAAGAGATTGACGTGTTGGCTGGATTCGCAAAGAAAAATTGACGAGTTTTTATCGGGAGATTTGGGATGAAGGGTCTACTTATTATTGCGGCGTTCACCACGCTGAGCGCGACAAGCGCAACGCTGTGGGCGTCCCCTAGTACCAATGAACAGTCAAGTCGGCTCCTACTCGTAGGGCCGGTGGAGTCAGTTGAAAAGAAAACTGGGACCGCAATAATTCTGGGTCAGAAACTGCCCCTGGACCGCTTGGGTTCGATCATCGTCGGCGACGCCGTTTCGATCTATGGCACTGTGCGGAACGACGGCACGATCGATGCCAACAAGGTTGTTGACAAGGGTCCTTACGTACCGGGAGCAACTCCGATTCTGCTGACCGGCCTCATTCAACAACTACGTAGCTCCGTTGGACAAGCCAAGATCGCTGGTGTTCAGGTTGAGCTGACATCCGCCTATTCGGCCGACGGGACGATGGGGCTCGACTTAGGTGGCCTCGTGCAGGTATCCGGCACCCAACCCGCCATCGGGGGGATCGTCTTGGCGAACTCGGTGGTCGGAGGCGGCGGCATCAAAGCCAATTCCGTAGTCGGCGGTGGGCTCCAAGCCAATTCGGTGGTCGGAGGCGGTGGCATCAAAGCCAATTCGGTAGTCGGCGGTGGGCTCCAAGCCAATTCGGTGGTCGGAGGCGGTGGCATCAAAGCCAATTCGGTAGTCGGCGGTGGGCTCCAAGCCAACTCGGTGGTCGGAGGCGGCGGCATCAAAGCCAATTCCGTAGTCGGCGGTGGGCTCCAAGCCAACTCGGTGGTCGGAGGCGGCGGCATCAAAGCCAATTCCGTAGTCGGCGGTGGGCTCCAGGCCAACTCGGTGGTCGGAGGCGGCGGCATCAAAGCCAATTCCGTAGTTGGCGGTGGCCTCCAGGCCAACTCGGTGGTCGGAGGCGGCGGCATCAAAGCCAATTCCGTAGTCGGCGGTGGGCTCCAAGCCAACTCGGTGGTCGGAGGCGGCGGCATCAAAGCCAATTCAGTAGTCGGCGGTGGGCTCCAGGCCAACTCGGTGGTCGGCGGCGGCGGCATCAAGGCCAATTCCGTAGTGGGTGGTGGGCTCTAGGATTTCTCGATCGTGAGGCGGCGGAAGTTGAACCACACTATCCGCCGCCCTGCTGCCCCAGGAACTGATCGACTTGGACGGTCACATGGACTGATGAGTTTCGTTAACGAAACGCGAAACTAAGACCTTGCGCAGTTACTCGAACAGTTCGATCCCGTCAGCGCGCCGTGATCACGATACAGGATAGGTTGGCACTGGTCTGGGCGCTGACCTTGTCACAACAAAACATCCTAAAACGTTCGGCTGAGCGCGTTCACTACAAGCAAAAGCTAAGTGAGAACCGAGCCATCGGTTCTGCATTCTGAGGGACAAGATTACCGAGAAGATGCGACTTCCAGATCTTGCTCGTAGCCACCCTTCCAGGCCGCGGCGCATCGGCCAGGAAGAGGTGTCGAGGAGAATGTAACGTCGACACCAACGGCGACAAGCGCTGAAGTGCTGCCATTTTTGTTGCTGGATCCTATTGGTCTTTCAGACTGGCGTCATCTCCATGCGTTTCTGGGTGAAATGGCAAGAAATGCGCGCTTATCCTTCGATCCACCTCTCTGCATAATTGGGCAATCAGTCTCAAATCTCCAGTGCCCTTTTGTTTCCGGTCAGCCTGGCCAGAACCTATCGAATCTGAAAGGAATCAGTCGTGCCAGATAAAAACCTTCAAGTAAGAACTACAATCAGCGCCCGGCGAGCAGCATCAATACTGTTTCCGATCGCCGCCTTTCTCCGCGCTGGAGGGATGACTCCCGAGACTGCCGCGGCGATCTTGTCCAAAGCGTTCGATCAGGTTTCAAAACTTTCCGGCGCCCGGAAGCTTGAGCACATCGGGCATCCCACCCGTTATTCAGACATAGTCGGAATGTGGATCAGGAACAAACGCTTCATCGATAAGAACGGGCGACCTCGTATCCTGCGAATGGAGGGTAAGGATGGCTTCAAAGCATTAGTCCGAAGCGTCGCTTGGAAGGCGGATCCACAGATGGTCCTTTCTGTTCTCATCCGATACGGGAACGTGAGGTGCAACAGACAAGGAACATACGAGTTGATGCGGCCGTTTTTCTACACCAGCAACTCTCAGTCAATGGCATTCGAGCCAATAGTCAATTTCCTGAGCGATGTTACCTCGAACCTCTCGAAGATCCTGAAGCGACCAAAGAGCTGGAATGGCCCGGACCTCTTTTGGACTAAAACCGAAAATGCATGCATATCCGAGGCGACGGCGAAGAGATTCGCTGCCTTTGCTAAAGAAAGGGGTTTCGTGTTTCTAGACGAGCTAGATGATTGGTTAGATGCCAACAGCGATCGGCGAAAGGCCAGCCGTAAGCCCCGACGTCGCGTCGGGCTCGGGATTTTTTCAATCTATTCTGATCCCGAGTCGCTGGATGTGCGTTCCTAAAGTCCAGTGCTTAAGGCGCCAATCAATTCAGACTCGCAAGGATGGGCAAAGTACAAAAGGATGCCGATGCGAATCTAAATGAGACCCTGGTGTCCCTGCTGCTTCCGATCAGCAGGAGAATGCTCGTGGGGGGACTCGGTATTGGAGATCTCGTTCGAGCCGCAAAACAGGCATATGTTCGGGCAGCAATAGGTTATTTGACGTCACAGGGTTCTCGCGTGAGCGCGTCACATCTCTCCGTTGTGACGGGACTGACGCGCAAAGAGATTGCAGGTCTGCTGAGGAAAGCCAAGGGTAATCGGCCGCCTGCTGCAGGCGGCGAAGCAAAAGAACAGCGGGCCAGGCGCGTCTTGCGTGGTTGGAGGCTGGATCCTCGTTTTTGTGATAACGATGGTGCTCCAGCTAGTCTTCCTCTTCGCGGGGACAAAAAGTCTTTCTCGGTGCTCGTGAAATTGTATGGGGGCGATGTTACTCCCAATTCTGTTCTGCGAGAGTTGGAACGATTGAGAGCGGTTAGCTTCGGCAAGTCGCGTCGTTTGCGGCTTCGCTCCGTTGGCGGAAAGTCGACCGAAAATTTGAATGACTTGGCTCGTCTGTTCCCCGATTTTGCCAATACGGTTAGCCCTGAGCGTCCTTCAATTGGCCGCCCTTTGTTCTTCAGCTTCAAAGATTCTGCGATCGACTCGCTAGATCAGGCGGCGAAGTTTCAACAGACGTTCTCCAACAGGGCTGTCGCGATGTTACAAGGCTTTCAGGAATGGCTGGTTAGTCAGGAGCAAAATCGGCCATTGAAACCGATTGCTGGCGCCAAGCAAGTGCGTGTTGGGATCGGTGTGTATCTGATCCAACGACCTGAAGATGTCAATAATATTCGAGTCAAGGAAAGCACTGCGAGCCCACCGTCCGCATCCCGGAGACGCACGCGGTAAATGTCATCGCCCCCCCTGCCCCCCCACCTCCTCCCGCAACGCCTTGCGCAAAATCTTCCCCACGTTGGTCTTCGGGAGCTCGTCCCGGAAGTAGACGTGGCGAGGGGTTTTGTAGGCGGCGAGGGATTGGCGGCAGAAGTCGATCACGGAGCGTTCCGTGAGGGACGGGTCTTTGCGAACCACAAAGAGAGCAACGACTTCGCCGGAGTGTTCGTCAGGCTGGGCGACCGCGGCGACCTCGAGGATGCCGGGGTTGGCGGCGGCGACGGCTTCGACTTCGTTGGGGTACACGTTGAAGCCGGATACCAGGATCATGTCTTTCTTGCGGTCTTCGATGTAGACGTAGCCCTTCGCATCCATGCGTCCGATATCGCCAGTGCGAAGCCAGCGCCCCGGCAACATCACCTTCGCGGTTTCGTCAGGGCGGTTCCAGTAACCGGTGGTGACCTGCGGCCCATGGACGCAGATCTCGCCGATTTCACCGATGGGCAGGTCATTGCCGGCGTCGTCGCGGATGGCAATGTCGGTGGAGGGAATCGGCAGGCCGATGGCGCCGTTGAAGTCCTCGAGGGGCGGGTTGATGCAGGCGGCGGGGGAGGTTTCGGTCAGGCCCCAGGCTTGAGTCAGTAGTTTGCCGGTCACTTCCTTCCAGCGCTTGGCGACCGAGGCCTGCACGGCCATGCCGCCGCCCAATGTGATCTTGAGAGTGCTGAAATCAACAGTGGCAAAGTCAGGTTGATTCAGCAGGGCGTTGAATAACGTGTTGACGCCGGAGATGAAGCCGAAGGGATACTTCTTCAGCTCCTTGATCACGGCGGGGAAGTCCCGGGGGTTGATGATCAGGATATTCCGCCACCCGAGCCGCAGAAACAGCAGGCAGTTCGCGGTCAGCGCGAAGATGTGATACAGCGGAATCGGTGTGATCAGCGTGCCCGACTCCCGTTGGAACACGGGAGTAATCCAAGCCTCGGACTGCAGAATGTTGGCACACACGTTTGAGTGCGTGAGCATGGCCCCTTTTGCAACACCTGTAGTACCGCCGGTATATTGCAAAAAAGCCACGTCTTCGGGCCGGATCTCGACGGGATCGGCCGAAAGTGCAGCGCCCTGCGACAGGGCCTGCTTGAAGCTGACAGCACCGTCGATGTGCCATGCGGGAACCTGTTTGCGTACCTTGCGGACCACGTAGTTGACGATGGCCGCCTTCGGAAAGCCGAGCAAATCGCCCACCGCAGTCACAAACACGTGCTTCACCTTGGTTCGCGGCAGAACCTTCTGCACCACGTGCGCGAAGTTCTCGAGTACCAGGATGGCAGTGGCACCGGAGTCGACGAGTTGGTGTTCCAACTCGGGGGCCGTGTACAGCGGGTTGGTGTTGACGACAATCAGCCCGCTGCGCAGGGCAGCAAACATCGCAATCGGATACTGCAGCACATTGGGCAGCATGATCGCCAGGCGCTCGCCCTTGGCGAGCCGCGCGGTTTTCTGCAGGTAGGCCGCGAAATTCCGGGCGAGCCGGTCGATCTCGCTGTACTTCAGTGAGCGGCCCATTTGCACATAGGCCACCGAATCCGCGAACCGTGCGCAACTGTCGTCGATCAGCTGCCCGAGGGTGCGCAACTGCCCCAAGTCAATTTCCGCGGGCACACCCTCCGGGTAGGACTTCAGCCAGACTCTATCCATCTCCGCCCCCTCAACGTTCTTTCTTCAACAACGGTACGAGCTGCGGCCAGAGCGTATCAAGCACCGCCGGCTCGCCTGATGCATTTGGGTGCAACCCATCGTCCTGCATGCGCGAGCTGTCCAACGCCACGGACTGCAGCAAAAAGGGCACGAGCGGAGTGTGGTATTGCGCACTCAGGTCGGCATACATCTGTACAAAGTTCGCAGTGTATTTCGGGCCGTAATTGGGCGGAATGCGCATGCCCACGAGCAGCACCCGGGCGCCGGCCCTGGTGGCGAGCTCTACCATTTTTGACAGATTGTCTTTTGCGGTGGTGAGGGGTAATCCTCGCAGCGCGTCGTTGGCACCCAGTTCCAGGACCAGGATTTGCGGCTTATTCAGCTCCAAAGCCCTGGGCAGACGCTGCAGGCCACCGGCGGTGGTCTCTCCACTGATGCTGGCGTTGACGACGTTGTAACCGTAACCTTGTGTTCGTAGCCTCTCATTCAGTAGGGCTACCCACCCTTGTTCAGGCTTCAACTGGTAAGCGGCGCTGAGGCTGTCGCCGAAAACGAGGATAGTTCGACCGGCCGCTGCGGCGTCCTGGAGTGCGATGACCCAAAGTGTGATGCTGAGCGCGCAGGCGCCGACGATTCGTGACAGCGTTCTCAAGGCCGAAAACCTCACCAAGCGGGTTACCAGTCCAGAAGGTTCGCTCACTATTGTGCACGACGTATCGTTCGACATCGCCTCCGGCGAGTCGGTCGCTATCGTGGGTGCATCTGGTGCGGGCAAATCGACGCTCCTTGCGCTGCTGGCAGGACTCGATCTGCCCACGAGCGGGCGGGTGCTCCTCGAGGGCCAGGACCTCGCAAAGCTGGACGAGGATGGACGGGCGCGTCTCAGAGCGCAACGCGTCGGGTTCGTGTTTCAGGCATTTCACCTGATTCCGGCCCTGACTGCCCTCGAAAACGTCATGCTGCCCTTGGAGCTGTCCGGAAACGTGGACGCACGACGCGCCGCTGTAGATTCCCTTGGGCGTGTCGGGTTGGGCTCCCGAACCGGACACTATCCCCGCCAGCTCTCCGGCGGAGAGCAGCAGCGCGTCGCCCTTGCGCGCGCGTTTGTTACGCAGCCTGCGGTGCTGTTTGCGGATGAGCCTACGGGCAACCTGGACACCGTTACGGGGAGCCGCGTTGGTGAACTTCTGTTTGAGCTCAATGCGAACTCCCATACAACGCTGGTCTTAGTGACGCACGATCAGGGCTTGGCCGCACGCTGCGGCCGCACCATCCGGATGGAAGCCGGACGCTTGATATAGGCCGAGCAATGCGTGCACTTTCACTAGCTCTCAGGTCCCTCGCGCGCGAATGGCGTTCCGGCGAGCTCGGCGTATTACTGTTGGCCCTCACAGTGGCGGTTGGTGCGCTCACAGGCGTCGGGTTCCTCGTGAGCAGAATCAGCACGGCCGTTGCCCTGCAGGCTAGCGAAGTATTGGCTGCGGACGTTCGTCTTGGATCGCCACAGCCAATCGACAGGCAATACTACGAGGAGGCTGAGCGCCGCGGTCTCAAGACTGCGAGCAACACCGCGCTCCTCAGCGTCGTTTTCAATGGTGATCGAAGCCAGCTAACCAACCTGCGTGCGGTAACGACAAACTACCCCCTGCGCGGACGGGTACTGATCGCAGACGAGCCGTTCACACCTGGCCACCAAGCGCCCGGAATTCCTCCCCCAGGCGAGATATGGCCGGATTCGAAGCTGTTGTCCGCCCTGGATGCCCACGTAGGGTCGGAAGTGGCCATCGGCGGGGCAACATTGCGTGTCGGACACGTGTTGATCTCGCGACCCGATCAGGGAGGCACATTCGCGGAACTCGCCCCGTCGCTGCTGATGAACGCAGCGGACTTGCCCGCGACGCAGCTCATTCAGCCGGGCAGCCGAGTCAGTTATCGCGCCCTGTTTGCGGGTGACCGCGACAAGATCAATGAATTTAAAACCTGGCTCGTGGCGCACAAGAAGCGCAGCGAGCGGGTCCACGACATTACCGACGCGAGCCCTCAAATCAGGAGCGCGGTCGATCGCGCCGGCCGCTTCCTGAGCCTGGCCAGCCTCGTGAGCGTCCTCCTATGCGCCATCGCCGTCGCGATGTCAGCAAGACAATACGTAAACCGCCACCTGGACACAGTCGCCCTGCTGAAAACCCTGGGCGCAACAAGAGCGTTCACCCTCTCAGTCACCGTCCTGCAGCTGCTCGCAGTTGCAATCATCGCGGCGGCGCTGGGTTGCGGCTTGGGATATCTCGCCCAGGAGTGGCTCCTCAGGACCATTCGCAGCCTGTTGGCAGTGGACCTGCCACCCGCCAGTCTCGTTCCCGCCGCCATTGGTTTCATGACGGCCATCGCCGTGTTGATTGGATTTGCGCTACCTCCACTGCTGCAACTTTCGCAGACGCCGGCGTTGCGTGTATTGCGTCGCGACGTCGGTCCGCCGCCCTTGCTGCTGATGTTGGCTTTCGGCCCCGCTATCGCGGTGGTTGCATTCCTCGTCTATTGGATCGTGCGCGACTGGAAGCTCTTCCTGGGCTTCACAGGCGGCCTGGCGGCTTTCCTGGTCGTGCTCACCCTCGCTGGTTGGCTGCTCGTGTTTCTGGCAGGTCGGCTGCGCGGCAGCGTCGGGGTGGCGTGGCGATTTGGTGTTGCAAACCTCAGTCGCCGGCGCACTGAAAGCATCGTGCAGATTGTTGCGTTCGGCACGGGAATCATGGTTCTGCTGTTGTTGGGAATCGTCCGTGACGATCTCAACAGCGACTGGCGCCGCACCCTCCCCGCGGATATTCCAAACTACTTCTTCGTCAACATCCCGCCCCCCGACCGGGAGGCGTTTGTGCAATTCCTGAAGGACCGTGGCGCCAAGACCGCCCGCGTCCTGCCGATGATCCGTGGCCGGCTCACGAGCATCAAAGGTCGTTCAGTCGAGGATATGAAATTCTCCGGTGAGGAGGGCGAGAACCTCGCCACTCGCGAGCAGAACCTCACCTGGTCGACCGAGCCCGGCGCCGACAACCGGCTGGTCGCCGGCGATTGGTGGACTGCGGCCGATTACGGCAAGCCGCTGGTCTCCCTGTCGACGGAGATGCAGGATACGTTGGGCGTCAATGTCGGTGACAACCTCGCCTTTGATATCGCAGGTGAGACCTTCAACGTCAAGGTCGCCAGCATCCGCAAAGTGAAGTGGGACAGCTTCCAACCCAACTTCTTTGTCGTGTTTGCGCCCGGGGTGCTGGAGAAGACCGCGGGAACCTACATCACCAGTGCCAATCTGAAGGCCGGCGATGCCCGCTCCCTGGCGCAACTCGCGAAGCGCTTTCCCAGTGTTTCGATCTTCGACATTGATGACCTGCTGGCCCAGGTGCGCTCAGTTCTCGATAAGGCCGTGCTGGCCGTCCAGAGCGTGTTCGTTTTCACCCTGTTTGCCGGACTGACGGTTCTGCTGGCTGCCGTGCAGTCGAGCAGGGAAGAGCGACGGTACGAGAGCGCCATGCTGAGAACACTGGGCGCACGCCGCGCTACCGTGCTTCAGGGAGTGTTGTCGGAGTTCACGACACTGGGTCTGTTGTCGGGACTGCTGGCAGCCGTTGGCGCATCAGTGGCGGCCTACTTTATCGACACGCGAGTGCTGCAACTACACTACACGTTCGATTGGTGGATCGGCGTGGAGGGCCTGATCGGAGGAGCCGTGCTGGTGGCGACTACCGGATGGCTGGCAACCCGGTCAGTGGTGAATCAGCCGCCACTCAAGACCCTCAGGGCTTGAGCATCGCGCGCGCCTGTTCGGCCCAGAACAGCGCATCAACATAGGCTGCTCGAATCAGTGCCGGGGAGAGATTGCCGTAAGTAACATGGTCCCACGCGGCGCGCTCGTATGCGCGTGTGCACTTGAGAGCCTTGCCGAGGTCGCCTTCGCCGGCGACGAGTGCCCGGCAAACGGCGGGCGAAAGGGGTAGCTCTTCGACGATCTTCTGCGTGGGCATGCCGGTCATTGCGTTGAGGAGCGAAAACAGGCCGGTGATAAAAAAGGCACCGGTGTCTTTTGCGCCACCCAACTGACCCAGCTGCTCGCACATGCGGGCCCGCGTCATGGCATTGAGAAACAGGCTCGGCGGCCGGTCGTCAAATCCCTGCAGACACAGCAGCGAGCACAACTGCCGCAGATGGTTCACGCCCAGGATCACGATCGCCTGGCGGATCGAGTCAATCTTGCGCGGCAGATTGTAGTAACTCGAATTGATGCAACGCAGGACGTGATAGGACATGGACACGTTCTGGCTGATCAGCAATTCGATCTCATCGATCGAGTACTGTTCGTTCGATAGCGACGCAACCAACCGCAGGGTTGTGAGACGGCTGGCCGGCACGCGCTTGGCGCGGAAGGTCTGCGGGTGTTGCAGGAAGTAGCCCTGGAATCCCGTAAAGCCCAGTGCCACGCAGGATTCAAAATCTTCCGGCGTCTCCACGTTCTCCGCAATCAACTGCAAGCCGCGGGGTTTGAGCTCCGCCACCAGTTTTGCCAGCTCGGCGGCGGGCGGATGGCTGATCTCGAGCTTGACGATATCAGCATACTCCAACAGGCGTGGATCGCTGACCTTGGGTGAGTAGTCGTCGAGGGCAATGCGATGCCCGCGTGCGCGTAGTTTGCGGATACCTTCAACAACAGCCGGCGTTGCTTTTACATCCTCCAACACCTCGATCACTACGAGGTTCGGCGGAAGCGGCAGGTCCGGCACGTCCACCAGCAGCTCCATCGGGAAGTTGATGTGGACCGGTTGACCGCCCGACAAACGGTCGAGGCCGATTTCGAGTGCGGCGCTGGCGATGACTTCCAGCGTGGCCTGACGCGGATCCGTTACCCGAGCGTGGGTCGCGGCTGGCGAGGGCCGGTACAACAACTCAAACGCCATGACCGCCATGGCGGAATCGTAGATGGGCTGGCGGGCGACAAAGACGTCGTTTTGCGTTGCCGCCGTCGCTGGAGCATCAGTCCTGCGGCGGTCTTCTAGAGTTGTCATGTACCCTCGGGATCCGCAGAGGTCCACTTTAAAGGCGCAACTCTACGGCAGCGTTCCTGACCGTTCCGTGTCAGGATCGGCCTTTGGTGCGGACTCCTGAGCGGGAAATTGCCCGGTGCGCACCGGAATCGCGAGATCCGTCACATTGGGCCCGGGTCAGTCACATTGGGCGCAAACCCGGGGCGCCGCAAGCTCAGCGTTGAATCCCGATGGTGACCCAGGAATCCGGTTCGGGATCCCCGCGCCAGGACAAACCTTCGATGGTGAGCTGATAGTTGCCCGGGCCCAGGGCCGAGCTGTTCAGCGCAATGCGCAAGTGCCCGTTGGAGTCCTTCACCAGATTGTGTAACACCGCAACCCGACCCTGATCGATGCGATCAATGGTAATGCGGAAGGTCTTGTAGGCCGAGCGCGTCTCGTCGATCTTGAAGTCGACGAGTTGCGTCGGGCTCCCTCCGATCACAACGGCAGGGGTGTTGGAGGCCGCTTCGTGACTGGGCACCAGGCGGATCACCCGCGTGTTGGTGGCTGGCTCCAGGGGCCGCTCGGATGCCTGTTTTTCCAGCCTGGCAATCTTCTGCTCCTTGCTGGAAATGGTGCCCGCCGTGACTGCGAGCCCTACGCCCAGCACCACGATTGCAGCTACGAGGCCGAGCACAAACTGCGGTCGGGTCCAGAAACGCTGTGTCTTTTCCTGTTGCCACGGCTCGGGTGTGCCGCTCGCCTCGAGCAGTCGCAGTCCGGCGTTGACCCGCTCGGGCAACCCCAGCTCGTCGAGCAGCTTGGGATTGTCCTTGCAGAAGCGTTCGAAATCCGTAGCGCCTTTCAGGGGCAAACGCCCGGACAAATAGCGCTCAACAATCTGGTTGCGGGCGATGAAGTCCCGGTCCATCGGCGGACTGGCCGCGGACGCGGCAGCCGCGGCGGCTACGGCAGCCGACGACGCTGTGGGCACGGCGGCCGAAGCTGGCGACGGCGTAGCAGGGGCCGGTTCAGGTGAAATAGACAGCGACGAAGTCGGGCGCGCCGAAGTTGGTGCGACCGCCGCTGCAGCGGGCGCCATTGAAGCAGGTGTCACCGGGGCTGATGCCGCCGAGGTCGGTGCTGCCGAGGCCGATGACACCGGAGCCGGCGTCGGTGTCAGCTGCAGGGTCAATGGCGGTCGTGGTGGCGCTGCGGATTGCGCAGCGGCGGGACCGGGCGCGGGCGATGTGGGCGTCAACCCGAGCGACGGGGACGGGGACGGAGTCGGCGTCGGAGGAGGAGCGATCGGTGCCGCCGCTACAGGCGCCGGCGGGAATGTTGGAACTGCCATGCCCGGCGGAGGAGCGGCAACGGCCAAAGGGTCGTCCATCAACTCGACGGGCAGATCCGGCAACTGTTCTTGGAAGACCGAGGCAGAAGGTGTACTGGGCGTTGCTGGTGCGGCAGATGGCGTCGGCGTTCGCAGCGCGGACGGTGTGGCTGGTGGTGCCGGCGTTCGAAGTGGCGGGGCCGCTTTCAGTGCTGGCGCTTTCGGCGCCCCCTCGTCGGGCGAGGACGCAGAGTCTGGCGATGCGCTGCTTCCAGAAGGCGCTTTCGCCGCCGGAACAACTGTCTTTGGCGACGGTGTCGCTGTGGCGGCACTGCTGGTCGGAATGCCCACAGGTTTCGACACCCCAGCCAACGTTGCGCCTGCACGGCGGCTCGCGGCTGCCTTAGCAGCGGCGGCAATCTTTCGGGCAGTTGCAGCGGCGGCCGGACTCATCGGAGCTGGAGCCGGTGCCGCAGGGGCGGTTTCGCCGGTGGCTTTGGCCACAGGCACAGTGGCAGCGGGTGCCTTGGTATCACCCCGCGGCAACGTTCCCGCCCCATTTGTGCCATCCATTCGAGCCGGCCCACCCGCGTCAGAAACCCCCAACAATACTTCCGGATCGAGCAGCTCTCCAGCCGTCGACGCGGTTAGCGTGGGAATAAGAGCAGTGTCGGGTCGTGCCTCAGGCACGGGGGCAGCCACCGTCGGGCTAGCCGACAGGTCGAGCAAAGCGCCATGCGAAAGCAAATCCTCACCAGAATCCAATGCGTCGGAATCCAATGCGCCAGAATTCAATGAGCCAGAATCCAATGAAGAAGGCTTCGCCGAACCCGACGAAACCGTCGACCCAATGGGTTCCTCGACCGGAAGGTCGGCCAGAGGCTCAAGCTTAGGACGAGAAGCTGCTTCCATAGTTTTCGAGCCGGAGTCGGGCGATCAATCCTCGACGTATCCTGCAATGCCATCGCCGAGGTACCTAGGCGATGGCTCACAGATCGGGATGGCCGGCGCCCGCAATGTGAAGCACGTCACACTCTTCGATGCGTTCCCGTCCCGTTGACATGACAGAACCGCTAACCCGAATCGCCCTGCGCGGACGTTTGCATCTGGGAAGCATTCACCGGAGCCGCTCATGCCCACGATTCGCAATACCGTTGCCGCCATCCTCGGTCTTCTCCCGGTCATGGCAGCCAACGCAGCCAGCGACGACACCGCGATCACTATTTACAGCTCAGCGCAGCCTGGCGCGATCTCACCCGATCAATATCGACCAGTCCCCGGAGGCGGAGTCCCCAACGCATCGAGCGTCCCTGGCTACGCGATGGTGCGCCAGGAGCGCGATGTAAAACTCGCAAGCGGACGCTCCACGTTGAAGTTCGCCGACGTTGCCGCACTCATCGATCCAACAACCGTCACCTTCACCTCGTTGTCCGAACCCCGGACACGAGTGCTCGAGCAGAACTATCAGTTCGACCTGGTGAGCACCGACAAACTTCTTCTGAGGTACATCGATCGCCCAATCTCCGTTGAGCGTCACGTCGGTGATCGACTAGAGACCATCAACGGAACGCTGCTCTCGGCGACCGACGGCTTGCTATTGCGAACGGGCGACGGGTCGATTCAGTCACTGCGCGACTATTCGTCGGTTCGCTTCCCTGAAGTGCCGGGGGGTCTGGATACGCGTCCGACTCTGGTGTGGGACGTCGCTTCGCCGACCGCAGGCACTCAGCGGAGCCGCGTTACGTATCAGACCGGCGGCGTGACATGGTGGTCCGACTACAACCTCATCTTTAACGAAGGCAAGGACGCTAACAGCGGCGTGCTTGATCTCTCTGCATGGGTCAGTGTCATCAATCAGTCAGGCACCGCGTACCCGAATGCGCATCTGAAGCTCATCGCCGGTGACGTGCACCGTGCCCCAGTAGCGCCAGCGGCCATAGGGATGATGGCCAAGCGTGCAATGATGGAGGCCGACGCGGCCGCACCCGTCGCGGGCTTCCAGGAGAAATCCTTCTTCGAATTTCACCTGTACACGCTGCAGCGTCCCACGACGCTCACCAACAACTCGACGAAACAGATCGAGCTCTTTGATCAGGCTCGCCAAATTCCCGTCAGGAAGGTGTTGCTCTACAACGGTGCACCGGACTACTACCTGTATCCGAGCCCGATGATCGATCGCAATTTCACCAGCGAGTCGAATAAAAAGGTCGACGTGTATTTAGAGTTTAAAAACGATAAGCAGTATGGGCTCGGTGTTCCATTACCGGCCGGTCGCATCCGCGTATCAAAGTTCGACGCAGCGGATGGCAGCCTGGAATTCATCGGCGAGGATCGCATCGATCACACGCCGAAGGATGAAACGGTGCGCGTGAAGCTGGGATCGGCGTTCGATGTCGTTGGTGAGCGCAAACAGACCGACTTCACCGTGGACACCAAAGCAAAATGGTTGGAAGAACAATTCGAAATACGGCTGCGCAATCACAAGGACCAGCCGGTGAAAGTGGTCGTCAAAGAAAATTTATTTCGCTGGAGCAACTGGAAGATTCTCACGAAGACGCATGAATTCATAAAAGAAGATTCACGCACCATCACTTTTCCAGTAGAAGTTCCGAAGGACGGCGAGACTTTCGTCCGCTATAGAGTTCGTTACACTTGGTGAGAAGTTGAAGCGCCCACGGACCTGCGTCACATTCTCCTTCAGTCTGGTGAGATAAATTTCCGCCCCGATGCAGATGCACGCAGCTCTAGATCTGGAAAATCTTCCAGACTCACCCTATGCCAGCGAGTTGCGACGGGATTTTCCGGATCTGCGCTTCTCGCCTGAGCTCGAAAAGGAGTTCCAGACATTCCATCTGGAGCGCGTTCGGGCACGCGTGCGTTTTTTTCAGCTCGCGATCTGTGCTCTCGCGATTGCGGAGGCACTCCATCTCGTCGTCATGGACGGCGTTCCAATCAACGATGTGCTGTTCGGATGGTTGGGCGTCGTCGTGCCGGCGTGTCTCTTTCTCGTCTGGGCTTCGTGGAGCAGCTACTACGAGCGTATTTATCTGCCCTTGGCGCGGATAGTAGTCCCCATTTTCGCCATAGCGTCGGCCGTGGGCGTTGCCAGCCGCACCGTCGGATCACACCCTGACCCTTTCTATTTCCTGACGACCTACAGCATTGCGTTGTTCTTCCTTGGTGGTCAGTTGTTTCGGGAAGCGCTCTTCGCGACCGCTGCAATGATCATCGCTTTTGGTGCAACGCTCGCAGCAACTGGTCAGGACATTGCCGCCGTCGTCTACTATGTAGTCGTGCTCAGTATTACGGGTGCGGTAGGCGCGTTCGTGTACAGAGGCGTGGAGCGGCAGATTCGTACGTCGTTCCTCGAGCGCGCCTTGATGGGTGAGTTGGTTGCACGTGATGGTCTCACCGGGCTGAAGAACCGTGGCGCTTTCGATGATTACTTTCCGCGTATGTGGCAGCAGGCACTTCGCGATCGTCGATCATTGGCACTCCTGCTGATCGACGTTGACCATTTCAAACCCTATAACGACCGATATGGCCATCAGGCCGGCGATCAGACCTTGAGGCGTGTCGCTCAGGTCGTGCAGGCGTTTGCGCGCCGACCATTGGACATTGCCGCGCGCTATGGTGGGGAAGAGTTCGTCCTGGGATTGTTCGATCTGAGCGCGGAGAACATCCGCGAGATGGCGGACCAACTACGCAAAGCCATCCACGACCTGAATATCACGCACGAGGACTCGGCGACTGCCCCTTACGTGACAGCGAGCATCGGCGTGGCCATTGTTGCACCAAGAATGGGACGCAGCCCGGACGGTGCCGTGCAAGTAGCGGACGAGGCTCTCTACAGCGCGAAGCGATCCGGTCGCAACTGTATTAGCGTGGTCGACTGCGACCAGGTGATGTTCTCTACAGGGACATTCCGACGCCGGGCGTGATCGTCAGGCTACGCACGCGCACCCTTGAGGAAGTACTCCACCTTGTCACGATAGGTTCGTGAAAGCTTGAGTTCGTGACCGCCCTCGAGCGTCAGGAAATACTCCCCGTTCATGTGCGCACGAAGACTCTTCACCAGGCTGAGATTCACGATCGTCGATCGATGCACGCGTTGGAACAACTTTGGATCGAGAACTTCCTCGAGCTCCTTCATTGTTCCACGGAGGATATGAGTATTCCCACTGGCGTGGATGCACATGTAGTCGCCGGCTGCGTCAATCCACTCGATCGACGCAACGGTGACACGCACGGTCTCTCGACCTTGGCGAATCGGAAGGATTTCTGGGCGCCGCGGCTCCGTTGCCTTAGGTCCGTGAGTCAGTAGCTCTTCGAGAGCGAGCTCTCCGGACCCCGTGATCTCAGCGATGATCTCGACGAGGCGATCCCGCTGATTCGTCGCATTGCGCGACTGCACCTGATTCCGGATGCGTTCGAGTGCTGCGCTGAAGCGTTTGTCGTCAACGGGTTTCAGCAAGTAATCGACAGCACGCGCCTCAAACGCGCGAATAGCGTATTGGTCATAAGCCGTGACAAATACGACGACCGGCAAGGACTCCTGCGGCAAGTGAGCCAGAACCTCAAACCCGGACATGTTCGGCATCTGAATGTCGAGAAATAAAACGTCAGGCTTGTGCTTCGTTACCGCTTCGAGCGCTTCGCGTCCGTTTGAGCATTGCGCCACGACCTCAAAATCCGGTGCATCTTTCAGCCGGATCTCAATGCCTCGTCGCGACAGCGCTTCATCGTCCACGATGATCGTCGAGATTTTCACGCGCGGGCTACCTCAGAAACGTTTGGTCGCGCCTCTGACTGGGGATTCGCTGGGGGTGCCAGTTCAAGAGGCAACGCCATGTCCACCCGCAATCCGGGGTGGCTGTTGAGTACGGCAAACCGATGGTGCTCACCATAGAGTACCGCCAGACGCTCACGTGTGTTTCTAAGACCTACGCCTCGGCGCTCGTTTGTTGGAGCGCCATCGCGCAGCCCAGGTCCGTCATCGATGACGCTCACTTCGAGCATTGCACCGCGTATACGACCTTCGATACGAATAGAGCCTCCCTGCTCGCGCGACGACACTGCATATTTCAGCGCGTTCTCCAGCAACGGCTGCAGCAATAAGCTGGGTACCAATGCATCCAGTGCGGGCCCGTCGATAGCGTATTCCAATCGCAACCGTTCTCCGAAGCGCAGCCGTTCGGTCCCAAGATACAGGTCCAACGCTTCAATTTCCTGGCGGAGCGTAACCTTTTTAACCGGATCCTGGTCCAGGGTATAGCGCAGAAATTCCGACAGACGGGTCACCGCGTTATTGGCGGTGCGGTTCTGATTGTCGAGGATCAGAGTTGAAATGGCATTGAGCGTGTTGAACAGGAAATGCGGGTTCAACTGGTAACGCAACATCTTGAGCTGCGCTTCCTGCGCGAGCGCCGTTGCCTTCAACGCGTCCGCCTGCTGCATCTGCTGAGCCTCGTAATTCTTAAAGCTGAAATAGAATGCTGTCCAACACAGCAGCAGGTACGTGCTGGACAACGCACCCCCGAACACTTCAAACAGCGTCTTGAACTGCCAGTCCGGCTCGACGATCACCTTGTAGGCAAGATTGATCACTGATCTGAGTGCCAACGCGGTTGCGTAGCAGGTGAGCAGGACCCCGACGATGACCACGCGCGGCGATCGTCCCCAAAGCCTGCGGTAAACCGACCGCATGGGGATCGACAGGACAAAGCCCGCCACCGCCGCAATCAGGATCACCTGTCCATAACTGGAGGGCTTCTCATATAAGAGTGCCCCGAAATACTGCGTGACTGCGTACGCAGCCCAACCGGCCGCGTGCAGAGTCCAAAACAGCAGATTACGTTTTGTCCGCAGTAATTCGAGCGTCAGCATGCAGGCCGTCGCTGCAGAGGATGTTCTGGGGAGCTTAGGCCATCCATTCGTCGAATGCGGCCACGGAAAACGCGCCCGGGACTCGCCTCGTCGCACCCGGCCCGTGCCCGCGGATCATAACCCATTGATTCATATGGAATGCGCCATTACTGGAACATTACCCGCGTTACCGGGTTGTCCAGTATGGATTTCGCGAGTGAGTGATATGAGAAACCTTTTCTTAGGCATCAGCGCGGCTGCGCTATTCGCCGTCGCCGGTCTCGTAGGGGCCCAGACGTCTCCCGTTGAGACCGCGACTCAGCCCGACCCCGGTACGAAGATGCGTTTGGCGGCGATGGATACCTCCGCGGCGGCATTCCGCAAGTTGGACCGTGACAATGACGGACGCATATCCGCGCTCGAAGCTGCGGACAATCCGAAAGTCGCCGCGGCATTCACCATGGCCGACAAGGACAAAGATGGGTATTTGAGCAAGGAAGAATTCGAGGCGATGAATCCCGCCTCGCCGAATGCCATGAGAGAGGCCGACGCTTCGAGCCCAAGCGGAGATCGCGCTACCACACCCAGCGGAGATCAGGCGTCCGACCCCAGCGGTGATCAACCCGCTACCGGTCCAAACGAGCCGACCCCGACGGACAATTCACCGTCGCCACGGCGAATCGCTCATCCAAGACGCTGAAATTTGGGTTTTGGCGCGTGCGGAGTTGACCGCGGCCCCTGACGGGCCGCCGGTCGCGATCAGGCTGGCTGCGCCGGAGCGGGTGCCGGCTGGCTCCCCAACGATTCCAAGGGTTGAATCTGCGCCAACGCAGCTCCCTGCGCAAAATCAGCCCCAATAGCCGTCAACCACTGCAACGACGCCTGCGTATCCACACGCTTGGCCGAGCAGTGAATTCCCAACACCTTCACCGCTTGCGCAATGGCAACCACCATCGCCTGGGCGAGCTTGTCCTTCAAAGCGACCGTGGTCAGCTTCGGATCAATCTTCACCAGCCGCAGCGCCCGTGAGCGCAGCAGACTGGTGATCGATGAATCCAGCGAGAAGTCGTCAATCACAACAAAGCATCCGAGCTTGTCGCACAGAGTAATAAAGCGTTCGACCTGCGCGCGGCGCTGAATACACAGCGGCTCGGCAATCTCAAATCCGATGTTGTCCGGCGCAATGCCGTTGGCCTTGAGGTTGGAAGCCACGAACTGCGGAAACCGTTCGTCCTCCAACGTGGCGATCGACAGGTTGAGCGTGAAGCTGGTTGGCTCCAAGCTCCATGCAGCCCGGTTGGATCCCATCCACGCCAGCAGTTGCTGAAGAGCAATCTTGTCGAAGCCCGGAGGGACTCTGTTCGGCTGCGTTGCTCGCGGAAGCACTTCAAAGCGTCGCGTCCGTCCGCCCGCTCTGAGCTTGCTGAAAGGCAGCATTTCGAGGATGACGTTCACGCCTTCCGGCATCGCAATCATCTTCGAGGTGCTGGTAGCGCTGAGCGACTTGGTGCTGCCCGTCAACGTCCTCGAGGTCATCGTTGAGCTCGAGTTGGACGCAGGGGCGGGGGTGGCCGGCGCGGTGGCGGTGATCGTCGGCGGAGTTGGTGCTTCGGGGGGCGCAGCAGGTACGGCAACCGGAGCAGCCGCAGCCACAGGGAATTGCGTTACGTTGACTGGAGTGGCTTCGGACGACGGTGCATCGAGCTCTGGAAGATTGAGGTCAAACGCATCTGCCAGCGAAGGTGTATGTGCCGGTGTGCTCGTGACTCTCGCCGACGTCACCGACCCAGCGCCCGCCGCTGATACGACAGGTGCGGCGGGTCGAGCGGCAGCACCGGTTGAAGCGGAACTTGGAGATGCACTCGTCGAGGCAGCCGTTGACGCTGCAGCAGGTGCTGCTGTCGGCACAAAATCGAATGTTGGTATGGAGGCGGACGCCCGCGGGGCGGCGGCCAGCTTCGGCGGCGCCGCTGGTGCCGCAGGCTTCGCAGGCGGTGGATCGAAATTCAGATCGCCACCACTGACCGATGGCAAAGCTCGCAAACGCTGCGTCTGCGAAACGGGTGCCGCCGGCTGCACGTCCGGAGTTAATTCAAACTCCAGAATGTCATCGACGGCTTGTGGAGTAAGTACCGGCGGCGTTACCGCGCGCGCAGAGGCGGGTGCCGGTGCGGCAGACAATTTCGGGGGTGGCTGTGGTGCGGCCTTCGCAGCAGGCACGGGAATCGCAGGCCCGTTGCTGACTTCCGGCGCAAGTTCAATGACCTTCAGCGACTCCGTCTGAGAAACGCGCGGCGCTGCAGGGCGCAAAAGCACTGCCACCTTCTGCATGATCGAGCGTATCTGCGGCGAAGCCAACTTTTCCAGCACGCCATCATTCACTGACTTGATGTCAGCAAGAATCATCGCGAGGCCAACGAGACCCCCGACCGGCGAGCGCACCGGCAGGAAAATAGCAACCGGGCCGTCTTCGATGCCGGTTTCGTAACAATTCGAAGAAGTGTCATTGCCGAGCGCCTCAATCGCCTCGAGAACAACATTGTGCTCATCAGGCCCGAGCGCGCCTTCACTCAACCAAAGTGTATTGGCCTGCTCGTCCCAGAGTGAGACCGAGTGCAGGCGCAGCGGCGGCAACGCTGCTCGCAACTGCCATCCCAATGACTCGGCGGTGGCCGGTTCATTGGCTGCAGAAGCGGCAGGTCCGGCCGCAGCGGGTGTATTAACAGGCTGACGCACGGCAGTAGCTTTCTGTGGCTGCAAGGACTTCCCCATCCGAAGCACACAGCGTGGGCGAAAGATTCACCAACGCTGGACTTCAGAATCTCAGGAGTTTCGCTGCGGTGCCGTGACACTGCTCGCGTTCTGTCGGTAGGCGGTGTTACTTTTTGCAGTCAGTGCGCGCGGTTTGTCATATTCGACTTCCACGCCGCGCAAGTTAACATTGCGCGGCGCAGACGGAGGTCCTATAGACTTCCGAGGTAGTCTCGTTTACCGATTTCCACGCCGTTATGTCGCAAGATGTTATATGCGGTCGTCACGTGGAAGAACAGGTTCGGCAGAATCCAACGCTGTAGATACGCGAGCCCCTTGAACTCGAGAGTGCGATCCCCGGCGGGCACCTTGATGTCGCGATCTTCACAGCCTTCAAATGCGTTCGCCGGCAGCGACTTCAGAAAGTCGATCGTTCTCGCAATGCGCACGCGCAGCTCCTCGATCGTCTTTTCGTTGTCTTCGAACGGAGGTGCTTCGACACCGGCGAGTCGAGCTGCACCCTTCTTCGCGGTGTCACACGCAATCTGCACTTGCTTGGACAGTGGCAGCATGTCCGGAGCGAGGCGGGACGTGACGAGAATTGCGGAATCGAATTTCTTCTGCGCAGCGAGCGCCGTGCCCTTCTCGAGAATGGCGGACAGGTTGCCGAGCGTGTGTGTGAATATGTCTACTGATAAAGCGGGCACCGAGATTTTCATGAAAACTCCTGCGAAGGGATGGCGGCGCGGCGATTCTACATCTCTAAAGCTTGGCCGCCATGCGTCCGGGGTGAAACAATAGCAGCGTGACATCTGAGGATTGAAACGCTCTTGAGTCTTCTCTGGACGCCTGCCCAACTGGCCGTGCTGGCCAAAGTCGTGGATCTGAACGGCTTCTCCGCCGCCGCCCGCGCCCTTGGGGTTCCCAAGGCCGCGGTCAGTCGCGCCGTTGCCGACCTGGAAAAGTCCCTCGGCACCAAGGTGCTCGAGCGGACCACCCGTAGGATCTCTCTCACTCACGCCGGCCGATTGCTGTATCCGCATGCGAAGCGCGTGGTCGAGGAGTCGGAGGCCGCACGTGCCGTGATTGGCAAGCTTCACGCACCTGTCAGCGGCCCATTGAGAGTAGTGGCCGATCCAACATACGGCCGCGTGCTGTTCACGCCTCTGGTCCCGCGCTTTCTCGAGAGCTTCCCGGATATCCCCTTAGATGTGTCGATGGACGCGCCGGACGGTGCCGACGGTTGGGATGTTGCGATTCGCACGCGATCGGCGGTTGAAGGTGGATTCACCTTCCGTCTTCTCGGTGCGCCGCCCGCCTTGCTTGCGGCGACATCCGCATACCTGCAACAACGTACAGTACCCCTCCGGCCCGACGACCTACGTTCGCACGATCTTTTGACGCCGGAGGCGACCGACCCGCCGCAATATCGGTTGCGGATGGAGCGCGGTTCGCAGCGGGCGGAGGTGCTCCTGTCTCCCAAGCTCGCGGTGAATGACCCCGCAGTCCTGCACGCTGCTACGGCAGCGGGGCTCGGCATTGGTCTGTTGCCGGAGTTCCTCTGCCGCCAGGGATTGGCGACCGGACGGCTGAAGCAGGTATTGCCGGAATGGACGGTACCCCCTCCGGCGGCCTTATATGCCGTTTATCCTGCCGCGCTCGAGGCAGACCTGCGGGTTCAGCGTTTTGTGGAATTTCTGGCCGCGAACATCGTGCCGGCCCTGGGGGTTACCGGCGAGTAAGATGACTTTCCCGCTGGTAGACTAGGGGTATCCGTTCAAGGGGACTCACCATGTATCGCGCGCCGCTGCGGGAAATGCATTTTGTGCTGGAAGAGCTGCTGCAGGCCTCACGCCTCGCGCAGCTACCCGACTTTGCCGAATATTCGAGCGACGTCGCCGATTCCGTCCTGGAGGAAGCCGGCCGGTTCGCCGCAACGGTGCTCGATCCCATCAACCGCTCCGGGGATGAGCAGGGCGCGCGTTGGACCGACCAGGGAGTTGTCGCGGCACCCGGGTTCCGTGATGCGTACCAACAGTTTGCGGCGGGCGGTTGGACGCAACTCGGGACCGATCCTGAGTACGGGGGGCAGATGGTGCCGCAGGCGCTGGTGACCGCGGTCCAGGAAATCTGGGGATCCGCCAACCTGGCGTTCAAACTCTGTCCCATGTTGACTCACGGCGCGGTGCACGCGCTCGAGCTGAGCGGTACCCCGGAGCAGAAGCGGACGTTTCTGCCGAAAATGATCAGCGGCGAGTGGACCGGCACCATGAATCTCACCGAGCCGCAGGCCGGCTCGGATCTCGCGCAGATCCGTACTCGAGCCGTGCCGGAAGGCGATCACTATCGCCTCTTCGGACAGAAGATCTTCATCACCTGGGGTGACCACGACTGCACCTCCAACATCATCCACATGGTGTTGGCTCGAATCGAAGGTGCGCCGGCCGGCGTCCGGGGTATTTCGCTGTTCATCGTACCGAAAGTGCTGGTGAACAGTGATGGGTCGCTCGGAAAGCCCAATGACGTGCGGTGCGTGTCGATCGAGCACAAGCTCGGAATTCACGCGAGCCCTACCTGCGTGCTTGCCTACGGCGAGAAGGATGGCGCCATCGGCTACCTGATTGGACAGCCGAACCGCGGGCTCGAATACATGTTCATCATGATGAACGCTGCGCGCCTTTCCGTCGGTTTGGAAGGCTACGCTGTGGGTGAGCGTGCGTACCAACAGGCAGCCGAATACGCGCGCACCCGCGTTCAAGGCAAGCCGCCGGTTGCTCAGGCTGACGGTCCCGCGCCGATCATTCATCACCCGGACATCAAGCGGATGCTCCTGACAATGAAGTCGACAACGGAGGCGTGCCGCGCGGTCGCGATATACACGGCCTATCAGTTGGATCTCGCCAACCACCAAACGGATGAGAAGCAGCGAGCAGCCGCGCAACCGCGCGGCGACCTGCTGATCCCCATTGTCAAAGGGTGGTGCACTGAGACTGGCAACACGGTTGCCGCGATTGGTGTGCAGATCCACGGTGGCATGGGATTCATCGAGGAGACGGGCGCTGCGCAGTACGTGCGTGACGCGCGCATTACGACGATTTACGAGGGCACGACCGGAATTCAGTCGAATGACTTGATTGGCCGCAAAATCGGCCGCGACGGCGGTGCTGCGATGAATGCACTTCTGGCCGACATGTCCGGCGAGCTCGAAGGGCTGGAAGCCAGCCATACGCAGAAAGCAGCTTTGGAAGCCGTCGGTTTGTTAAAGGACGCAACTCAATCGCTGCTGAAGGCGTTGAGCTCACGCCCCGACGCGGCTATGGCCGTGTCAGTGCCGTACCTCATGTTGTGCGGGTACACCATGGGTGGCTGGCTGTTGGCGAGGTCCTCGGCCATTGCTGCCAAAAAACTGCAAGGCCCGGATAAGGCGTTCTACGAATCGAAGGTACACACCGCGCGGTTCTACGCTGACCAGGTGCTACCCAACACACTGGCGTTGGCTCGTGTAGTGACCTCCGGCGCCGAGAGCGTCATCGACACGGATGCAGCTCTGATTTAAGCGAGCACTATAGTGTGAGCACGCCGTCACTCACTCTGACGGCCGTGCCGCCCACGCGCACCGCGGCGACAGCTCCTTTCGCCATATCCGCTTCCAGAAAGATCAGGCTCGGGCGCCCCATCTCAAATCCCTGCTCAATGGTCCATCGCAGCGTCCCTTCCTGCTTCCCGGCTCGCTTCGCCAGATAGCCCGCGAATGCGGCTGCCGCACTCCCGGTAGCCGGGTCCTCCGCTGTCCCCAATCCACCCGCAAACATCCGCGCCCGAATATCGGACCCCGGACGCTCCGGATCGTACGAGAACACGAAAACTTCCGAAGATCCCGCCGTCGCCTGTATTCTCCGCCTGATCGAGGTATCAACACTCACACTCCCCAACACGCTTCGATTGCGCAATGGCACAATCAAAAATGGCACGGGGCACGCGAAGAACTGCGGAAAGTCCTCCTCCTGCAGAATGTCCGACTCCGCAACATTCAACAGCTCGGCCAGCTCAGCAACCGGTGGGGCGGCCACGCCTTCCTGCGGCAGCGTCGCTGTTGTGAGCTGCACGAACCACGCGCCATTCGGCTGGCGCCGCACTTTGATCGGCACGAGTCCGACTGCTTCTTCCAACAAGAAGCCACCGAGGTCGCCGGTGACGCCGGCCAATCCCTCCTCAACCAATATCTGGGCGGCGCCCACAGTCGGATGCCCCGCGAACGGCAGCTCACGAGCCACCGTGAAGATTCTCAGGCGGCGCTTGGCCCGCGAGTCACGCGGTTTGACGATGAACACCGTCTCCGACAGGTTGAACTCGCGCGCGATCGTCTGCATGACCTCATCGGAGAGATCGGGAGCATCCACAAACACAGCCAACTGATTACCGCCAAAGCGGTGTTCGGTAAACACATCGACCGTGCAGAACGGCAACTTCATGAATCATCCTTTGGAGTCGGGCTCACGGGCGGATGATGATGGTTTTCACCATCCGCACGAGCACGATGTCCGAGCTGTCGCTCGAGACTTCGAAACAGAATCAACACCACGAGCCCGAGTACGGTACCGATGATGGCAACGGCGATCTGGCCCAGTGCGGCAGTGGCACTCGCTGCTGCCGTCATCCAGATTCCTGCAGCGGTGGTCAGTCCGTGTACTTCCGCCTGATCCGTGAGCTTGAGAATGGTACCGCCGCCCAGGAACCCGATGCCTGCCGCGATGCCCTGAATGACTCGCCCCAACGAGTCGGCGCTCGTGCCGGATTCAGCGGCGCCCACGATAAACAGAGCGGTCCCTAAAGCAACCAGCATATGCGTGCGCAATCCCGCGGTCTTGTGTGTCAGCTCGCGCTGCAGGCCAATGGCAGTGCCAACGGCCAGCGCCGCCAACAGGCGCGACGTGATCCGGACGATCTGGGCAAAATCGGGTACGAGATGGCTCAGTTCACCCATGGCGTTCCCGCCGCATGGTTACGTAGGCATCGAGAGCAGCTTCGCGCGTTTTCTTCAAATCTACCACCGGTTTGGGGTAACCCTCCTGCGGGACCCACTTCCGTATATAGACATTCTGCGGATCGAAGCGCTTCGCTTGAGTTTCCGGATTGAAGATCCGGAAGTACGGCGCCGCGTCCGCGCCGCATCCCGCGGCCCATTGCCAGTTGAGTGTATTGTTGGCGAGATCCGCGTCAACCAGCGTGTCCCAGAACCAGTGCGTGCCATCCTGCCACGCTATCAACAGGTTCTTGACGAGGAAGGATGAGACCACCATCCGTACGCGGTTGTGCATCCAACCCATGGCCCACAGTTCGCGCATGCCGGCATCCACCATCGGAATGCCGGTTGTGCCTTTTTGCCAGGCGCGCAACAGGCGCGTATTGCGCCGCCAGGGAAACTTGGCGAACTCGGCATGCATCGGCTTCGTCGTTGTGTGCGGAAAGTGATGCAACAGGTGGTATGCGAATTCCCGCCACAGGATTTCGCCGAGAAAAACCGAGTTGCGCCCGCGAGGCCCGAGTGCGTGCCAGACCTGGCGTGGTCCAATCTCGCCAAAATGCAGATGGGGCGACAGCCTGGAGGTGCCTTTGATCGCGGGTAGGTTGCGTGCTGTGGCGTAGTCGTCGATGGACTTGCGCAGAAACGCGTTCAGATTCTGATTCGCACCGCGTTCACCGGGGACCCAACTGGCTGCCATTGTTTTGTACCACTGGATTTTCGGCATCAAGCCCAGTGATTTGAGGGAGGCTGATTTGGGCCAACTGCCGGGTTTGTGCAGCTTTCGTGGGACGGGCACCATCCTGCCCGGATCCAGCACATGCAACAGCCCGCGCTTGAAAGCCGTGAATACCTGATACGGCTTGCCGGTTTTATTTGCAAATCGAGTGGGATCCGCCAGCAACGCGCCGTTGAATTCCACCGGCTCAATGGCGCTTTTCCCGAGCCCCTCTGACACCTGCTGACTGCATTGCACGGCAGCGGGCTCGTAGCGCTTGTTCCAGTGAACGGCCGTAGCACCCGTTGAAGCAGCGAGCTTTTTCAGCACCGCCAACGCCCGACCGCGCGCCAGTATCAAGCGTGAGCCGCGGCTTTCCAGGTCTTCAGCCAGCGCCTGCAGCGAATGATGCAACCACCACTTCGACGCCGCACCGGGCGTCCAGTCGCCTTCTTCCTCAGGCGACCAAATGTACACAGGGATAACGGGCTGACCCGTTTGGACCGCCGCATGCAGCGCTGGGTTGTCCTTCAGCCGCAGATCCTGCCGAAACCAAACAATGACACCGCCACTCATCGGCGGCTCTTGGTTCGCCTGGCGCCACTCCTTGACGTTGTTGAATCGGGCCGCCGCGGCGTCGCAGCCGTCCGCTTACCTTGCACTCGTGACGCCGCCTTCGTCGTGCGTGCGGTTGCCGCGCTCCGCGTTGGCGCCGCCGCTGCAGCTCTCGCCGCCGGCTTCGCTGCCGCCGTCGACCTCCGCTTGACGGGCGCCTTCAATTCCAACTTCGGCGGCTCATTGAGATTCTCCAAAAACACCCGCCGCTCATCCGGCTCCAGCGCGGCCCAATCCACCTTGTCCCGGTGCATGCGCCGCAACTGCTGATCACTGATCGTCGCCTCGACGACGCTCTTGCTCTTCCACTTGGACGGCAAGTGCTGTGTCGTCCCCGTCAGTAGCAAGTCAGTGACCGCCGCCGCGACCGTCGGATCTCTCGTCAAATCACTATGCGCAGCCGACGTATAGTGGTTGCGTGCCCCCGGCAACCCGGCGCTGACCGCCGGTACGGTCCCGTCACCATGCCGTGTGACCGTGTAAACAAAGTCATCCTTGCGCTTCGTAACCGCCGTCACCGTCTCCTGCCCAACCCCAACAACGACACAAATCCGCTCGTCGGCCTGCACGAGCTTGCTTTGGATATCCCGAGCCTCTCGCAGAAGCGCCTTGTTGGGTCGTGGGCCCGTACGGGGCCACTCAGCGGGATCAAACAGGTTGGCGCAGCCGTTGCACTGCGCTGATGGAAGCATCTGATACAGGCTCGGGAAGCTGTTGAAGATCTCCGCCGCCAGTGTTTCGGGAGTCCCCGTGCCCACGAGGCTCGATATCTTTCGAACCACCGGATACGTTCCACGCAAAGCCTGCAGTGGCGCAAACGAACCGAAATTGGGTGTGCCGAGCAATACCAACCGCTCAACATTACTCATCCCCGGCTGAGTCAGCGCCGCGCGACTGACCAGGCCGCCCATGCTGTGAGCGACGATCATGACCCGATCACTCGGCTCATTGCGGATTCTGTCTGCCAGCGCGGCTCCCAACTCACTAATACCGCGCCGCCAGTCGTAATCGTAGAGAACGGGCGAGAATCCGGCGGCGCGCAGATTCAACTTCAACCTGAGATACGAGTACAACACCACGCCCAGTGGAACAATGGCCGCGCCGTCCTTCAAGTGCAGCGACGACAACCGGCCGACCTGAATATCAATCGGGTCCAGCCACAGAATGTCGTGTGGCAATGGCGGCTCACGCTTGATGCCGAGCTGCGAACCCATGATGCCGGGTACGACAAACACGCGAATCGCATCGGCAGCGAGAGGCTGAGAGGCTGCACGCTGTGCCAGCTCACGTAATTCTGTGTACTCGAGCTGGCCGAAATAAGCCGCCAGCTCCCGCTCGTACTCGCCACTGACGAGCAGGTGCTCCATTTCAGCGTCACTCCATGCGAACTTGTCGTAAGGAGTGACGTGATCCGGCAGAGGATGTTGTTGGATCAAGTCGTGGATCTCATTCCGCAGTCAGCGGACGGACAGTGGCTGTTGCTTCGACAGTCCCGCCACCTGACAACTGGATGACGAGCGGCACTTTCTCTCCGACCGTTAGCGGCTGCTTCAAGTCATGCATCATCACATGAAGTCCACCCGGCTGGAGTTTGACAGTCGCTCCAGGTGCAATCGCGAGCCGCTCATGTGGACGCATCTTTGACTGTCCCCCCTCAACCTTCGTTTCGTGGATCATCGCGTGCCCGGCGATTGGCGATTCCACTCCCGTGACGGTTATGGGCGTCGTCCCCGTGTTGCGCAGCGTCATGTAAGCCGCCGCAATATCTGCGCCCGGCGGCGTCGCCCTCACCCATGCATCTTGCACTACCAGTGGTTTTGCCCCGATGACGGGAGGCGTCTGTGCCGAGGCGACGGAGGCGAGCAGGGCAAGCGCTGCAACGCATCGAATAGAGAGCAATCTCAATCGGGCCTCCGGTGCATGTGCGGCTCGTCGGCGAGGGGCCGGAAATTATGCCAGACCGGTTCGGGGTGCCACCGCTCCACGGAATCGTTGAAGGGAGTGAGGGGTAGTGACTTGCAAAATGATAGTCACTACCCTATCTTGCCCGGCATGGAGCTCAAAACCCCCGGCAACCCTCAGTGCCCCATCGCCCGCAGCCTCGAGAGCGTGGGTGAGTGGTGGAACATTCTCATCATCCGCGACGCCGTTTACGGCCTGAAGCGCTTTGATGAGTTTCAGAAAAGCCTCGAAATTGCGCCCAACATGCTGACAAGGCGCCTGAACAGCCTCGTAAAGGACGGGATCCTGGAGCGGCGCCTGTACAGCGAGAAGCCACCCCGCTACGAATATGTCCTGACGGAGAAGGGCCGTGATTTCCGGCCCGTCCTCGCCACCCTTCTTGCTTGGGGAAACAAGCACTTCGCTCCCGAGGGAGCGAGCGTCCTTCTCGCAGATAGGGAGACCGGCGCTATCGCCGAGCCCGTGGTCGTCGATCGAGTAACCGGTCGCCGCATCCCCGGCGGCGGTTTCGCACTCGTCCCGGGCCCAGCCGCCGGCGACCGTATGCGCCAACGTCTAGCCCGCGCCGCCGAAGTTGCCGCGCAAAAAACCGGAGCCTTGTATGAATAGCGTGGCCGCCAGCCCAAGCATCGGAATCGGCGAGCCGCCGCTTGCTGACAGCCGGAGCACCGGTCCGGGCAGCCCGGCGGTGGACAGCCGTGCGGCGGTCGCCACCATGTCAGATGCTGGTGTAGCAGACGGTGTCATGCCCCGGCCCGTCGGCTCGGCCCCCGCGTTCGCTGGCAGCCCAGCAGGGGGAGCTGGTGCGGCGGTTGCCAGTGCGTCGGATGCCGGCGTAGCGGACGGCGCGGTGCCTCGGCCGCTCAACTTGCCCTCGCGCAAAACGTTGCTGATGTCCGGTGCCGCATTAATTGTCGCCGTGTCAGCCGCAGTGTTCGGCTACCACTGGTGGGCCGTCGGTCGTTTCATCGAAAGCACCGACGACGCATACGTCGGCGGCGATATCACCGTCATTGCGCCGAAAGTGAGCGGCTTCATCTCTCGTGTCGCCGTCACCGACAACCAGCAAGTCCATGCTGGTGACATTCTCGTCGAGTTGGATAACCGTGACTACGTCGCCGCGCGCGCTCGCGCAGTTGCAGCGGTTGCAGCTCAGGAAGCGGCCATCACCAACCTGTCAGCCACTCGCCACCTGCAGGAGGCCGTCATCGCACAAGCGCAAGCTGGCATCAACGCTACGGACGCTGAAATCGAACGCTCTCAGGAAGACCAGGTGCGCTACCGACGGCTGGAGAAACTGTCGGCCGTATCGACGCAGGAATCGCAGAAAGCTGACGCTGACTATAAGAACGCCATCGCCGCGGGAGCAAAGGCTCGCGCTGCGCTGTCTGCAGCTCAACGCCAGTTAGACGTCATCGACTCCCAAAGCCAACAGGCTACAGCCGCGTTGGCACAGGCAAAAGCTGACCGCGATGTTGCTGACCTCAACCTCAGCTACACCGAGCTACGCGCACCGATGGACGGCACCGTCGGCAACCGAAGTGCGCGCGCCGGCTCCTACGCCACCATCGGTGCCCAAATGATGTCGCTCGTGCCAGCCAGAGGCCTGTGGGTCGACGCCAACTTCAAGGAAAGCCAGCTAGCCCGGATGCGCGCCGGCCAACCCGTCAACGTCGAAGCAGACGTGCTCCCCGGCCGAGTCTTCCACGGCCACGTCGCGAGCCTCGCCCCCGCGACAGGCGCCGTTTTCAGCGTACTCCCCGCCGAAAACGCCACAGGCAACTTCACGAAAATCGTCCAACGCGTCCCAGTCCGCATCGTCCTCGACGGCGACGCCTCCCAACTAGGCCAACTCCGCCCCGGCCTCTCAGTCATCGCCGCAGTCGACATGCACCCACCCACCGACACTCGCTCGGTATCGACCCTGACGCCCGTCGTGCCTGCGGTCGGCGCCTCGCATTCCGCCGCTGCGGCCACCAACGCGACTACGTCTGGCACCCTAACAAGCGCCCGTACACCACCAGTAGCCGCCAACTAGGCCGCCATGGCCACCCTGACACTGTCCTCACCCGGCCTAACCCCCGCGGCCGCTGCGCCACCGCCGGCAGCGGCCGCCGCCCCGGTGACCACTGAGCTCACCGAAGGCAAAAAAATCTTCGCCTTCGCCGTCATGTGCGTAGGCTTCTTCATCGCCCTGCTGGACATCCAGATCGTCGCTGCCTCCCTCAAGGACATAGGCGGTGGCCTGTCAGCCGGCGCAGATGAGCTGTCCTGGGTCCAAACCAGCTACCTGATCGCCGAGATCATCGTCATACCCCTGTCAGGTTGGCTATCCCGCGTGATGTCAACACGCTGGCTGTTCTGTGTGTCAGCCGCAGGCTTCACACTCACCAGCCTGCTCTGCGGCTGGGCCTGGAACATCCAAAGCATGATCGTCTTCCGCGCCCTGCAGGGATTCCTGGGCGGCTCGATGATCCCCACTGCGTTCACCGCCGCGTTCGCCTTCTTCAAAGGCCCGCGCGTAGTGATCGCAGCAGCCTGCATCGGCGCGCTGTCCTCCCTCGCCCCAACCCTCGGCCCCACCGTGGGCGGTTGGATCACCGACAACTACTCCTGGCACTGGCTCTTCTTCATCAACCTCATACCGGGCATCTTCGTGGCCGTCATGGTCCCGATGCTGGTCCGCATCGACAAACCCAACCTGAGTTTGCTGAAAGGCGCCGACTACCTCGGCATGGTGTTAATGGCCGCCTTCCTGGGCTGCCTGGAATACACATTGGAAGAGGGCCCCCGTTGGGATTGGTTCGGTGACCCCACAATCAGAACGACAGCATGGATTACCGGCCTCAGCGGAATCGCATTTGTCTGGCGCAGCCTGACCTACTCTGAACCGGTAGTCGACCTGCGCGCCCTGAAGAGCCGCAACTTCACCCTCGGCTGTTTCTTCTCCTTCGTTGCCGGCATCGGAATCTTCTCCATCATCTACTTGTCCCCCCTGTTCCTGGGAAGAGTGCGGGGTTACAGCGCCCAGGAAATCGGCTGGACGGTCTTCTCCACCGGCATATTCCAGTTGATGGCCATACCTGTGTATGCCTTCTGCGCGAGGCGCATCGACCTGCGTTGGCTGTTGATGTTTGGAATGGCCTGCTTTGCGGTGGGTATCTGGTACTTCACACCCATCACCCACGACTGGGGCGCGCAGGAATTCCTGTTTCCGCAGGCGTTGCGTGGCTTTGCGCAGCAGTTCGCCATTGCGCCCACAGTCACCCTGACCCTGGGCGGCCTTCCGCCCGAGCGATTGAAGCTGGCCTCCGGCCTGTTCAACCTCATGCGCAATCTGGGAGGCGCAATAGGAATCGCCGCCTGTGGCACCATTCTCAACGACCGAACCAACCTGCACTTCCTGAGGTTGGCGGAGCACCTGACAGCCGCAAATCCAACCGCCGCAAACCTGTTGCACTCAACAGCCGCAGCCCACGGTGACACAGCGGCACTGCGACAATTGTGGTCTCTAACGTACCGGGAAGCTCAGGTACTCACGTACTCGGATGCATTCCTGATGATCGCAATCTGCTTCGTAGTCGCCACCCTCATGGTGCCACTCATGCGGAAAACGGCGCCACCAAAGGCTGCCGCCTCCGCAGACGCTCACTAAGCTAAAGCGACCCGCGCGCGTCAACGCGCCAGATCTCCTCTAACACATTGCCGCGAACGCAATGGTAGAAGTCGTGCATGTTTACAGTCGGGTCGCAATGAGGCGTCACCAGCTCAACTTTGGCGCCAAGCTTCAATTTCTGGCCCGGAACCTTGCCGAATTCGTCTCCAAAGTACTTGTACACGGCATCCTTCGACACTCCCTTGGCGAGCCGTGCCACCGGCCCATCCATCGAGAAAGTCTTGAACCCGCCGTCCGTGGTCGGCGAAGTCGGATGATTGTTGCTGATGACCGTGCACTGTACAAACAACGCCGTCTTAAAAGGATTCGGGCCAGTGCTCAGGAGCTGCACATCCTCATACTCAACATCCATGAAAACATATGATCCGCACTGACACTCCGTGAATAGACCTGCGCGCCGATCAATCTCAAACGACCCGGTCCCGCCACCTGTCACGATCCCCGGCGTGTACCCGAGTTCCTCCGAAGCTGCCTTCAGCACAGCTTTCAGGTGCCCCAACTCCACGTTGTAGGCCTTCTCCCGCTCAGAGGGCAGCGTAATGTGCTGAACCATGCCGGAATAGGCCTGCACCCCGGCCAGCTTCAATACCTTCGACGATTGCACGCGGCGGATGAGTTTCAACGCCCCGGCAACATCGGGCACTCCTGTGCGCGTCATGCCAATATCGATGTCCACCAGCACCGTGAGCTTCCGGCCGCCCCGCTCCAGCGCTTCAACGCCCGCAAGCGTATCGACGACAACCATGAAGTCCTTGCTGCGTTTGGCAAGCCCGAGCACGATATCCAACTTGATATCGCCAACGACAGGCGTAGTCAGCAACACGCCCGGCAACCCCGCCTCAACCAGCACGGCCGCCTCACGCACCGTGGCTACGGAAATACCAACCGCTCCAGCCGCTATCTGCCGCCGAGCAACCTCAATGCTCTTGTGAGTCTTCGCATGCGGCCTCAATGCGACACCCGCCTGCTTGCAAAGCCGAGCCATGGTCTTCAGGTTGTGCTCAAAAGCACCCAAGTCCAAAATCAAAGCCGGCGTCGCCAACGCGTGACGCGACTTCGGCGTCCCAATGAGCCCTACATTGGGCCCAAGATCACTGCGCCTGCTGCCTTTGACCTTATTTCGCATTGTCATGAATAATCTTACACATCGCATCAATAGCCACGCGCCGTGCGCTGGTCTTCCTCCATACAGCGCCCACCAGTCTCGATGGAGCAGGCCGGGTAAACGGTCGTATGGTCACGCCCTTGGCATTCCCATAGGCCCCGCGACTCGCCAACTCCGGTAGCAACGTTACCCCAGCTCCTGTAGCAACCATCTGCCGCAGCGTCTCGAGGCTCGTTGCGCGAAAATCCTGCTTCTCATGCAGGTCCACGCGACTGCAAACCTCCAACGCCTGATCTCGCAGGCAATGCCCATCCTCCAGCAGTAACAGCGTTTCGCCGTTCAGCTCATCCAACTTCACACTGTCACGTTTGGAAAGACGATGTTGGTCCGGCATCGCGACGACAAACGGCTCCGTAAACAGCTCCCGACTCTCATAGCCATCCGCGGCGACGGGCAAAGCAAGGATACCCAGGTCGATCTCTCCGGACTCGAGCCGCTCCAAAATCTGCTCCGTCTGATATTCATACAGACGCAACTCCAACCGAGGCAACCCCTTCCGAATCGGCTGAGATACTCGGGGCAAGAGATATGGTCCGATCGTAGGCAGCAGCGCCACCCGCAAACGCCCCGCCAAGGGGTCACGGTGAGCGCGCGCGAGTGTGACCACCTCTTCGCTGGCCTCCAGCATCCGCCGGGCGCGCGAGACGATCTGCTCCCCAGCCTCGGTCAGCGAGACGTTCTTGGGCTGGCGCTCTATGAGCTGCACCCCCAGATAGTCCTCCAGCTTCTTGAGCTGCGCCGACAGCGTGGGCTGGCTGACGAAGCATTTCTCGGCGGCGCGCCCGAAATGGCGCGTATCGGCCACCGCGACCAGGTACCGCAGGTCCTTCAGCTTGATATCGACACCTTGACTCACTTCATCTACCCCATATACAGCGTCTATCGATCCTATCATATCAATCGATTGGACCTATAGAGAGGCAGGCGGCAAACTGCTCGCCATTCCGGGGGGAGAACCCGTTAACCACAGCAAAGCACCTTTCAGGAGCATTTAGATCATGTTGAGCATTGGACAGAAATTTCCTCAGTTTTCCCTCACCGGCGTGGTGTCGAACGATCTGAAGAACGCGTTCCAGCCCTTCACCCAGGACAGCTTCCAGGGCAAGTGGCAGATCGTGTTCTTCTGGCCCAAGGACTTCACGTTTGTGTGCCCGACCGAGATTGCCGCGTTCGGCAAGCTCGATAAGGAATTCAAGGCCCGTGACGCACAGGTTCTGGGCGTCAGCACCGACAGCGAGTTCGTGCACCTGGCCTGGCGTAAGGACAAGGAAGAGCTGCGTAACCTGCCCTTCCCGATGTTGGCTGACATCAAGCGCGAGCTCTCCAGCGCGCTGGGTATTCTCGATCCCGAAGCCGGCGTCGCGCAGCGCGCAACGTTCATCGTCGACCCGCAGGGTGTCGTTCGCTTTGTCTATGTGACTGACCTCAACGTCGGTCGCAGCCCTGAAGAAGTCCTGCGTGTGTTGGACGCGCTTCAGACGGACGAGCTCTGCCCCTGCAACTGGAAGCAGGGTGAAGACACTCTGAAGGCCGCCTAAGACTAGTTGAAAGGTGAGGGTGCTGGGCACCCGACGGGGGAGACCGCCAATCCCCCGTTAATTTACGAAGGAAAAGATACATGGCAACCCTCGACACCATCCGCGACGCGATTCCCGACTACGCGCGCGACCTCAAACTCAACCTCGGAAGCGTGCTTGCGACAACGGGCGCTCCGGGCCTGACCGAGAAGCAGATCTGGGCTGTTGCCTTGGCGTCAGCCATCGCTTCCCGTTACGCCCCTTTCACGCGCGACATCGAGTCGCTGGCCGCATCTCATCTCGATGCGGCGTATGTGAATGGCGCGCGCGCTGCCGCGTCGATCATGGGCATGAACAACATCTACTACCGGTTCCTGCACCTCGTCGAGGACCCGGAGTACGCGCAGATGCCTGCCCGCTTGCGTATGAACGTCATCGGCAACCCCGGCATCGACAAGCAGGACTTCGAGCTCCTGTCTCTGGCCGTGTCCGCGATCAACGGTTGCGGAACGTGTGTTGCCTCACACGAACGTACCCTGCGCAAGCACGAGATGAGTCGCGAAGCAGTGCAGAGTGCGGTTCGTATTGCTGCAACCGTCCACGCAGTGGCGCGTGTCCTCGAGGATGCTGCCAGTCAGGCAGCTACTGCTGGGGTGCAAGCCGCGGCATAAGACTGACGCCAACTCCCGCCGGTGGGTTATCCTGAGGCATGTCGCTTAGGGTATCGGCGGGAGTCGTCGTCGTCAGAGAGCTCAAGGGCTCCTGGCGTTTCCTGATGTTGCGCGCGTATCGCAACTGGGACTTTCCCAAGGGACTGGTCGAAAGCGGAGAGCAGCCGCTCCAAGCTGCGATTCGCGAGGTCAGGGAAGAGACGCTGATCGAGTCGTTGGATTTCCGCTGGGGCGAGGTCTACCGAGAGACCGCCCCATACAGCCACAAGAAAATCGCTCGTTACTACGTTGCGCAGACTTCCATCGAAGCTGTGACGCTTCCGGTGCGGCCGGAACTTGGGCGTGCGGAGCACAACGAGTGGCGTTGGGTCACTTTTGAGCAGGGACTCGCGCTGTGCTCTCCGCGTCTGGATCCCATCATCCGTTGGGCGGCCGAAACGATCGGGGTTACCCCGTCACTTGGCTGAACCTGACACCGCCTCGTGGCGGGCCGCGTTCATAATCGACTCCACAAACAGAGCGAGCAGCGACTCCGCAGTCGGCGCCGTCATTTCCATCGGGCTCGACATCATGAACAACCTCACCCCCTCGGCGAGACTCATGAATCCCATAGCCATCTTTTCCGGCGACATGACGGGGTGCACGCCAACGCGGTCATAGAAGAACTGAATGAACTTCGCGATCTGGGCGCGCTTCTCGCTCATGAGCGTTTCCAGCTTCACACGGAAGCGGGCATCGCGCGCCGCCAGCATCCGCGCTTCCGTCCAGTTCATGAACGACTCATTGTCGCGGAACATGTGCGCGTAGATATCGCGCGCGCGCGCCTGGATCTGGTCTACAGGTAAGTCACCGGTACGCAAGGCTTCGAGCTCCCCGGTGGCCTTCACGTGGTCGCAGCGCAGAAGCTCAATGAACAGGTCGTCCTTGCTCTTGAAGTTCGAATAGAACGCGCCCCGGGAATATCCCGCGGCCGCTGCAATATTCTCCACGCTCGCTGCGTCTAGTCCTTTACGCGCTATCAGCTTCTGGGCGGCGTCCATCAGGCGCTGTCGGGTCTGCTCGCGGCTGTCTTCCCTGCTGAGGCGTTTTCGAGTCATTCGCGGCAGCCTACCACGCCGGCCCACCGCATTGGAATACATCTTTGTATCAAGATACACTAGTGTATCTGAATTCTAGATTGTATCCACGCAACCGGCGGGCAGGGTGATCGTGATGCGAAGACTCTTTATTGGCGGAACTAGGCTTCTGGCGGCCGCAACTGTGCTTGCGACCGCTGCCTGCGGACACGCACCGGCGCCCCCACCGCCCCCGGCGGTAGTGGTCGCGTTGCCCGTCCACCCCGATGCAGACGCTCAAAGCGGGGGTGAGGGGGCGGTCCGGTACCCCGTCGAAGTCACCGCGCGTTACTCGAACGCAATGTCGTTCCGCGTTCCCGGCAAGCTGATCAAACGCAATGTCCGACTCGGTGATGCGGTTGAGGAAGGGCAGGTCCTGGCCCAGCTCGACCCCGTCGATGCGCAAAAGCAGTTCGCGAGCGCGAAGGCCGCCTTCGATGCCGCGGAGCATCGGCTGGTGTACGCCCAGCAGCAGCTCGATCGCGATAAGGCCCAGAGCGAAGCCAACCTCATCGCAACCAACCAACTCGAGCAGACGCAGGACAGCTACACCGCAGCGCTCGCGGGACGCGATCAGGCCTCAGCGCAACTCGTTGTTGCGCGCAACAACCTGCAATACAACACGCTGGTCGCTGACCACGATGGATTGATCACCAGCGAAAACGCCGATACCGGGCAGGTGGTGTCCGCCGGGCAGGCGGTATATGGGCTCGCCTGGAACGGCGACACCGACGTGATACTCGACGCCGCCGAAAGCGAACTCGGCCGGATCGCCATCGGCCAATCCGCCAAAGTGACGTTTCCGGCGCTACCGGGCCGCCAGTTCGAAGCGCGCGTCCGCGAAATCGCTCCCGCTGCCGACGCCCAAAGCCGCACATTCCGCGTGAAGTTGCAAATGACCGGCTCGCTCGACGCCGTGCGCCTGGGAATGACCGGCGACGCTACCCTGCTACCGGTAGCCGCCGCCGCATCCTCCACGGCCGCTGGCCATGCCGGCTCCACGCATGCTGGTGGCGCAACCAACGATGTGCCGTCCGTCGCGGCGGCACCGACGATTACGCTGCCGGCCACCGCCATCTTTCACCAGGGCAACACCCCCGCCGTCTGGATCATCACCGGCAACGACTCGACTCTCCAGCTACGCGCAGTAAAGGTCAGCAGCTACTCTGACCGCTCCACAGTCGTAACCGCCGGCCTGAACGACGGTGACGTGGTAGTGCTGGCAGGTGTACACACTGTATACGCAGGCCAACACGTCAAACCCGTCCACCCGCTGTTTGACGGAGAAGGCAACATCGACGGCCCGGCCCCAGTCGCCCCGGCGGGCGCCTCGGCAACCACGCCGGCCGCGGCCCCCGCCGACGCCCAGCCGGCCAACATTCCGCAGGTCGCCGCGACCCAATCGAACGCAGGCGCCCAATGAGCAACGAGTCCTCAGCTACGCTCGGCCACCCGCCGGTCCCAGCCACCACCCCAGCCGAGGAAGCTCACCGCTTCAACCTCTCGACCTGGACCCTGAAGCATCAGCCGCTGGTGATCTTCCTCCTCGCCCTGCTGACCCTGTTCGGCATCATCTCCTACGGCCGCCTGGCCCAATCCGAGGACCCACCGTTCACCTTCAAGGTGATGGTCGTCACCACCTACTGGCCCGGTGCGACAGCCCGCCAGGTGCAGGAAGAAGTCACCGACCGGATCGCCCGCAAGCTCCAGGAAACCCCGGATATAGATTTCCTGCGCAGCTACTCCCGCCCAGGCGAATCCACGCTCTTCTTCACCATCAAAGACTCAGCGCCGCCTTCAAAGGTGCCGGACACCTGGTACCAGGTCCGGAAGAAAGTGGGTGACATCACAAACACCCTACCCACCGGCATCCAGGGCCCGTTCTTCAACGACGAATTTGGTGACGTCTACACCAACATCTACGCCCTCGAAAGTGATGGCTTCTCGTTCGCGCAAATGCACGACTACGCCGAGCGCCTGCGAACCGAGTTGCTGCACGTACCGAACGTCCAAAAGGTCGACTTCATAGCCGACCAGGAACAGCGCATCTACGTAGAGATCCCGAACGCCCAGTTAGCCAAGCTCGGCCTGACTCCTCAGCAGATCGCTGACGCCGTAAACGCTCAAAACGCAGTAGCGGGCTCGGGGGTCTTCACCACCGACGCCGACCGTGTCTACGTCCGCCCAACAGGCCAATTTGCGGATGTTCAAAAAATCGGCGACACCCTGATCCGCGTCAATGGACGTGTGATTCGACTCGGCGACATCGCCACCATCAAGCGCGGTTTCGTCGACCCGCCCAGCCAATACATGCGATTCAACGGCCACGCCGTCCTGGGAATCGGCATCACGATGCGCCCGGGCGGAGACGTCATTGCTCTGGGCAAGGCGCTGAATGGAGAAACAGCACGTCTGCGCGAGTCACTACCCGCAGGCCTGAAGCTCACCCAGGTATCGGACATGCCCGAAGCAGTCAGCCACTCCGTGGAAGACTTCGTTGAGGCTGTCGCAGAGGCGATCGGCATTGTGTTGCTGGTGAGCCTGGTCAGCCTGGGCGTCCGGACCGGAATGGTCGTCGTGATCTCCATCCCCCTGGTGTTGGCCGCGACCTCGTTGCTCATGTACGTCTTCGATATCGGGCTCCACAAAGTATCGCTCGGTACATTGATCTTGGCGCTGGGCCTGTTGGTCGACGACGCGATCATTGCCGTCGAAACCATGGCGGTGAAGTTGGAGCAGGGATTCGATCGAATGCGCGCCGCGGCATTTGCTTACAGCAGCACCGCGTTCCCCATGCTTACGGGCACGTTGGTCACGGTGTCAGGCTTCCTTCCGATCGCGCTCGCGAAGTCAGGAACCGGCGAGTACACGCGCTCCATTTTCGAGGTCTCGGCCATCGCGCTACTGCTGTCCTGGTTGGCGGCCGTTATCGTCATTCCACTCCTCGGCTACCGCATATTGTCAGAGCACCCAACGTCCGGCGGACTGGGTCACAGGAAAGAATCCGCCGGCTCAAAGGAACACCACGACGTCTACGACACCCCCTTCTACAACCGCCTGCGCGGCTGGATCAGTTGGTGTGTCGACCGTCGTGTCACGGTGTTGGTCGTGACGTTGATCATGTTCGTCATGGCCCTCGCGGCATTCAAGTTGGTGCCCCAGCAGTTCTTCCCCAGCTCGGACCGCCCCGAAGTGTTGGTAGACCTGCGCTTACCTGAAGGCGCTTCCTTCGCCGCCACCCTCCGCCAAACCCAACGGCTCGAAGCAGCGCTGAAAGACCGGCCCGAAATCGATCACTACATCGACTTCGTGGGAGCGGGCGCACCGCGCTTCTATCTCCCCCTGGACCAGCAATTGGCCGCCCCCAACTTCGCGCAGTTCGTGATAACGGCTCACAACGTGAAAGACCGCGAAAAGCTGATCCCCGTTCTGGATGGCATCCTCCATAAGGATTTCTCCTCAACCCGAACGCGCATCACCCGCCTGGAGAATGGGCCGCCGGTCGGCTTCCCGATCCAATTCCGCGTCACCGGTCCCGAGATCGGTACGGTTCGCCATTGGGCGGAGCGGGTTGCCCAGGTGATGCGGCAAAACCCGGATACCAACAACGTGCAGTTCAATTGGGACGAGCCCGCCGAGCGGTCCGTTCACTTCGAAGTGGACCAGACCCAGGCGCGCCGGCTCAACATCACGTCTCAGGAAATAGCCAACTACCTGAACATGTCGTTGACGGGCTATACCATCACGCAGTTCCGGGAGCGCGACAAGCTCATCGGTGTCGATCTGCGGGCACCGGAGCACGATCGAGTCGATCCCTCGCAGATCGAGCGACTCGCCATTCCTTCGCAAAGCGGAGTTGCAGTTCCTCTCGCGGCACTCGGCCATTTCACCTACGGTCTCGAATACGGCGTGATCTGGGAGCGCAATCGTCAGCCCTCGATAACTGTCCAATCCGACGTGCAACACGGCGCCCAAGGCATCGATGTAACCACCAAGGTTGACGCCGCGCTGGCACAGGTCCGAAAGGAAATGCCTGTTGGCTACCGAGTCGAAATCGGCGGTTCAGTCGAGGAAAATGGCAAGGCGCAGGCATCGATCAATGCGCAGATGCCGTTGCTCCTGATCGCCGTCCTGGTACTGCTGATGGTGCAGCTACAGAGCTTCAGTCGTACGCTCATGGTCATTCTCACCGCGCCTCTTGGATTGATCGGCGTCGTGATCGCGTTGCTTCTGCTCCACATGCCTTTCGGCTTTGTGGCGCTGCTCGGGACGATTGCGATGTTTGGAATCATCATGCGCAACTCCGTCATTCTGCTCGACCAGATAGAGCAGGATATTCTTGCCGGTCACACCCGCTTCGAAGCCATCATCGGAGCCACGGTGCGCCGTTTCCGCCCGATCACGCTCACAGCCGCCGCGGCGGTGTTGGCGTTGATCCCGCTTCTGCGGAGCAACTTCTTCGGCCCAATGGCGACAGCGCTGATGGGCGGCATCACAGTCGCAACAATACTGACGCTGGTATATCTCCCGGCGCTGTACGCACTGTGGTTCCGTGTCCGGCGCGACGAGCCCGCACCGAAGCCAGCGCAGGTGTTGGCATCATGAAGTCATCAGTCACATTGATTGCTGTCGTGTTGGCAGTCTCGGCCTGTACAGCTTTCGGCCCGAGCCGCATGCCGCCAAAAATGCCTGAGCCAGCCCACTATTCTGTGGATAGTCAGCCGGCCCAAACGGTGGCCGCCGACGGAGTCACTCAGCAGATCGCCACGGGCGCTCGTCCGGTGCCTGAGTGGTGGAAGGAGTTTGGCTCTGACGATCTCAACGCGTTGGTGGACGAAGGGCTTCGAAACAGTCCTTCTTACGCGAGCGCTCAGGCCACTCTAAAGGCGGCGCGGGAGCAACTGCGTGGCCAGATCGGCGATAACCTGTTCCCAAAGATCGATCTGGAGTTCGACCCCTCACGCCAGCGGTCGTTGGGAATTCCCGTCCTGCCGCAGCAGACATTCATTGAGAACGTCTTTGTTGCGCAGGCTAATGCGAGTTACACGTTTGATTTCTTTGGCGCTGCTTTTTTGGCTGACCGCGCCCTGGCGGGCCAGGTAAAGCAACAGGCTCTGCAGCTCGAAGCGACGCGCCGTGCGCTGGTTACCAACATCGTGGTCGCGACGATCAATTCGGCCTCCATGGCTGAGCAGGTCGCCGCTACCGAGGCACTCGTCAATCTAGGCGAAGAACGCGCACGACAGATAGCAAGCCGATACAAACTCGGCAGCGCCTCCCGCGAGGAAATGCTCAGCAGCGAGCAGGATGCCGCAAATGCGGCCGCCACTTTACCTGCGCTGCGAGCGCAGGCGTTGGCGGTTCGTCATGCCCAGGCGGTGCTGATCGGCAGAACGCCTGATAATGCCCCTGCGCCGCTGAAGCTGTCAGATCTGAAGCTTCCGGAGAGCGTCCCTGTTTCGGTTCCCACGGAGTTGTTGCACCAGAGACCTGACATTCTGGCCGCTGAGGCCGCTCTGAAAGCAGCGGCGGACGAAGCGGGGGCTGCCACCGCGTCCATGTTCCCGTCGCTCACGTTGAATGCCTCATACGGACGCGGCGCGTTCGATTGGTCGACGTTTTCCTCGCCGCAGGGGGTGATTTGGAGTGTGGCGGGTTCGGTGACCCAGCCGTTGTTCCATGGCGGCGCTCTCTTCGCACGTCGGCGTCAGTATCAGGCTAACTACGAAGCTGCCGTGGGTCAGTACAAGCAGACGGTATTGTCCGCGTTCAGAACTGTCGCCGACACACTGGTTTCGCTGGACGGAGATGCAACTACGCTGGCCCAGACTCAGCGGGCAGAAACTGCCGCCCAAAGTCTCAACGGCGATACTGAAGCGCGCTACAAACTGGGCGCGACCGCGTACTACGCGACACTCACGGCGGGGCAGCAATACCAGAACGCCCGTGTGCAGGTTGCACGCGCACGTGCATCGAGGCTGGCGGACACTGCGGCCCTGTTCGATTCCATGGGCAATCCGTGATGAAATGGATACATGAGACTACGGCTAGGATTTGCATACATTGTCTTCGCGTTGAACGTGTTGGCGTCGGCTGCTGTGACGTGGGATGCGGCGTCCGCGGCGGAACCACCGGTCGCTCCGCCGGCACCCCTGGTAGTCCCAGATGACACCGGCAAGGATGTCACTCTTCCGAAAACCCCCACTCGCATAGTCAGCCTGGCCCCCGGCGCAACGGAAATGCTGTTCGCGGCCGGCGCCGGCAAACACGTCATCGCGACCGTTGAATATTCCGACGAGCCGCCCGCCGCAAAGCAGGTCCCCCGCATCGGCGACGTCGTTGCAATCGACATGGAAAGGCTGGTGGCGCTGCGGCCCGAAGTAGCCGTTGTCTGGCCCGGCGGCGGCAACCCCGCGCAGATCGAGGAGATCAGCCGTCTGCACATTCCCATGTACCGACAGCAAGTCAACAAGCTATCGGACATCCCCAACTCGCTACGCCGGCTCGGCGCGCTGGCAGGCACCCACGACGTAGCAGAGCAAGCTGCGAAAAGCATCGAAGCGCGACTCGCAGCGCTAACACGCACTTACGGAAACGGCCGTCATCCCAGCGTCCTAATGGAAGTCTGGAACCACCCTTTCTACACTGTGGGTGGCACGCAGTTGATCAGCGACGTCCTAACTACCTGCGGCGCGCGCAACGCCTTCGGCGACCTGAAAGAGTTGAGCCCGGTAATCGACGTAGAAGCCGTCGTAGCCCGCGATCCCGACATCATCGTCGCCGCCGCGCCACCAGGCGCTGGCCCCGAGTGGCTGGCCGATTGGAAGCGCTTCACAACACTGCGCGCCGTCCGCAAAGGCAACCTCATCACCTTCGAAGATCCGCGCCTGGTCCGCTTAGGCCCCAGCGTCGTCGATGCAACAGACGCTCTGTGCAAAGCGTTAGCATCGGCCCACTAACGATTGACGGGTTGAATAGAGTCAGTTCCGTTCGAAAACGGATTCGAACTCGGTCGCCTCGATCGCACGATCGAACCATGTTTCGATGGAGGCCAGATCGGCGGCAAAAATGCGCGCACGCAGCGCCTCTGACACTCGGTTGGTTATTCGTGTGGCAGAACCGCGTGCGACGTCTTCATGCAATAGCAACGTCCGATTCGCCACGGTGACACTTACGCGCACATCTGCAGCAGCTTCGAACGTGCGCAGCGGTCTGCGGAATACCGGCCACAGCGCCCGGAACAAGGCACGAAGTTGCAAGTTACCGCGAGCGGCATAGTGAAATGGGTCTGCGGTGTCGGCTTGCGTTCAAGGCCGCATTGATGATCAGCCGTGCTCTCACCTTCGAAGATCCACGCCTGGTCCGGCTAGGCCCCAGCGTCGTCGATGCAACAGACGCCCTGTGCAAAGCGTCAGCAACGGCCCACTAACGATCCTCACGGTCACCGGTTGAATAGAGTCAATTCCGATCGAAAACGGATTCGAACTCGGTCGCCTCGATCGCACGATCGAACCATGTTTCGATGGAGGCCAGATCGGCAGCAAAAATGCGCGCACGCAGCGCCTCTGACACGGTGCCGATACGCTTCTCCATCAACCGCACCAGCATCCGAGCCTTGCCTTCGGCGATGCCTCTCTCCTTGGCACGAGCCTGGCCGACGGCAATACCGTCTTCGAAATACTGCTTACCGAAACCTTGCATGATCTCCTCCGGGTGGTCGGGTATGAAGGGTTGTAGAACTTTGCTCCAACTACTTTGATTTCCTCGCGGCGGCGCGCTGCTTCCAGTAGGCGACAAATTCTTCGGTATTCGCCGGCCAGAAAGAGTTCTTTTTGTTGAAGGGTGCGCGGATACCTTCGACCGCGGAAGAAGTCTGTGCTGAAATACGCAATCCAGCCGTCCGACGGGCCTTGCTTTTGAGGTGGGGGTTGGAGTCAATCAGCCTCTTCACAGATCAACTATAGCATCGCAGCGCGTTTTCTTGTTATGAAGGTTTCCAACACAAGGATTGATCGCCTTGGCGATCGTATACGATCAGAAGATATTGCTGACGAGGATTTGCAACTACTCAACGAGTATCGCCTGTCATTTACTCCGGCGTATGAGGCGGTTGTAGATACGCTGCAAAATGCGTTGAAGCTTAAGACCACTGGTCGGCCCGAAAAGTGGACGAGCTCGATCTCTGAGAAGTTACGACGCGAAAGCCTACGCCTCACGCAAATGCAGGACATAGCAGGATGTAGAGTGGTTGTCGGCGATGTGATTGCACAGGACGAAGTTACTAGACGCCTGACCAAAGCGTTCGAAGAAACGTCGGTAATCGACAGGCGCAAAAACCCGAGTTACGGATACCGAGCTGTACATGTAGTTGTGCGGAAAGGTGCCGTGCCGGTGGAGGTTCAAATCCGTACTGAGTTGCAGCATAGTTGGGCGCAGCTTTCGGAGCGGCTGTCGGACATGATGGATCCGAGTATCAAGTACGGGGGCGGTTCGGACCATGTCAGAACCAAGCTCGCGAGGATCTCCGAAAACGTCCGGAAGGTGGAACTCCTGGAGAATAGATTCCGCGACTCGAACGCCTGCTTGGAGCACGTTTCCACGCTCAAGGAAATTAAGAGCGATTTCAAAGAATTGCTCGAAGAGATGATCGAGCAGGGCATTCTGTGGGAAGATGAGTAGCATGCTGTTCCTCATTCAATACAATCGGCGAGCCGGCAGGCTCGTACGCATGGAGCGATTTGCGACCTCTCAGCGAGCGGAAGCCAGCCGAGCTAGATTCGATTTGGAAATCGAGTTGCGGCATCAGGGCCTGAACGACGAAGTCGTAATACTCGAGGCCGTAAGTGAGGAAGACCTGCACAAAACGCATGGCCGTTACTTCGCGGATTTTCGCGAGCGTCTGGAAGCTGCGGCCAGCCTTTAGAAGCGCACGCCGGTAGGTGCACACGGCAGAGGCCGTTCGCCAGTTTTTCAACCATCGATCGAAGGATCGCTGTCCAGTCGGCTGGAAAGATCACCCAAATCGAGGGGAATGCCGGGAGCGTATGCTTATAGCAGCGTCAAGATGCCGGGCTCCGGATTGCCGACCACGGCGCCTCGAGAAGGCACGAAGTTGCAAGCTACCACGAGCGGCGTAGTGAAGAGGGTCTGCGGTGTCGGCTTGCGTTCAAGGCCGCATATTGATCATCAGCCCTGCTCTCAGGTCGATTTGAGAACACATGTTGGTCCGACGCGCGAGCAGCCGACGCCGCAGGCCCTCTTCACTGGGACGCGCCCAACCTGTGGCACGTCCCCACCGCCGAAGGCGGAAAGATGATAGCCGGAAGCACCTTTTGGTGGCCGCGAAGCGGCCCGGCTAGCAGGATAAAGTTCGTTCCTCCACAGCCCGATACATCGCCGATACCCACAAACAGGAAGTCGCCGTAACGGCGCAGCCCCTAACGCCGAATATCAATCCCGAAAGTTATTAAACTGCAGCGGCGTCTCCAACTTCGCCCCCCGCAGCATCTGAATCACGGACTGAAGGTCATCCCGGTTCTTCCCCGTTACCCTGACTTTCTCGCCCTGCAGGGCCGAGGTGACCTTCATCTTTGAGTCCTTGATCAGCTTGGAGATCTTCCGCGCCGCCTCCGCGTCGATTCCTTCCTTGAAGACGATGTCCTGTTGCGCAGATCCCAGATCGACCTTCGCATCCAGGATGTCCATGTAGGCGAGATCGATGCCCCGCTTCGAGCATCGCAGCGTCAGGATATCCAGCATCTGTTTGAGCTGAAATTCCACCTCCGCCTTCAGGGTCACCGTCTGGTCCAACAACTCGATGGTGGCCCCGGTGTCCTTGAAATCGAAGCGCGTCGACAGCTCGCGAATCGCCTGGTCCACCGCGTTGGCGAGCTCGTGTTTATTCAGCTCGGAAACAACATCAAATGAGGGCATCGGGTCCTCCCGTTACTGGTCTGCCGAGGCCTTCTTGACCTCGGCCTCGAGCTTCTTGCGGTTCTTGCGCGCCAGCTCGATGAACCGGGGCGTAGGTCCGACGTCCTCGTACACGGGGTCGCCCTGCTCATCAGTCGAAATCACCTTCTGGCCCGCAACGTAGGGCATAGCCGTCGCAATTTCCTGCAGCGCCGCCCCGAGCAGATCCGTGATCAACTGCTCAGCCGACCGCCCCGGGAACATCTCCGCCAGCGCTTGCAGCTGGGCCGCATCATCGACCGGCAGCCGGACGGCATAATCCGTCACTGTTCGCGGTGCCGCAGCCGACTCCCGCCACGACTCGAGCAGCGTTTTGAAACTCACAGGCAACTCACCTCAACCCACCCAGGATGTTCCTATTCTAGGCCATTACTTGACGCCTTGGCCGGGCCCCGGCGATACTCGTTCGCACATGTTCCAGCAGCAACTCATTTCCGTTACGACCTGGTGGTGGCGCATCTCCTGACGGAGAGGGCCCCCTTCGCTGCTTTTACACCTAAGTTTCTCTCAAGCGAAAACCCATCTCCGGTAAAGCCGAGATGGGTTTTTTGCGTTTGGGCGTCTTTTTAAAGTACAGACAGGAGTCCGCGGCGTGAAACCGCCCTTCGACATATCTGGTGACCTCGATACGCCGGTTTCGGCGTTCATGAAGCTTGCGTCCTTCTCGCCGCGCTTCCTGCTCGAGAGCGTCGAAGGCGGTGAGCGGTTGGCCCGCTACTCCTTCATCGGCTTCGGCGACGGGCTGGAGGTGAAGCTGGATCGTGATGGCTTCACTATCGGCCGCGAACGGCGCCCCATCCCCGCAAACAGCATCGAGCTGCTGGACGCATTGCGCCATGCGCTAAAGCTGGCGCCAACCCCCCAGCCGAGCATAGCCGGCGTCCCTCTAGCGGGGGGCCTAGTAGGCTACTCGTCATACGATGTGGTGCGCTTCTTCGAACGCCTCCCCGCCCGAATCCAGAGTGACACCCCAGCCCTCCACTACATCGCACCTCGTTCCCTTCTCGTTTTTGACCACCTCACCCGTGGCATCGCCCTGGTCCACGCCGGCTCTGAAGAAGAACGGCAGTCACTCCGTAAGGAAGTCATACGAGCGTTGCGCGGGGCTCTGCCCAACGGCCAGCGTCCTGGCCGCTACTCCGAACCCACGCAGACCTACACACGGAACGATTACCTGGCTGGAGTGAAGCGAACGCAGGAATATATCGCCTCAGGCGACGTCTATCAGTTAGTCCTATCAGCACGCTTCTCGGGTCGACACGAGATCGACCCATTCCAAGCGTATCGTGCACTTCGCCTCATCAACCCCTCACCGTACATGTACTACTGCGCCCTCGGCGATGTAACAGTCGTCGGCTCATCGCCTGAAGCGCTCGTCAAACTCAAGGGCGGCCTGGCTCAGTTGCGTCCGATCGCAGGAACCCGACCGCGGTCCGATGATGTCGAGATTGACGTTGCCCGCGAAGCCGAACTCCGCGCGGATCCCAAAGAGAATGCGGAGCACGTCATGCTCGTCGACTTGGCGCGAAATGATCTCGGCCGCGTTGCTACCGCAGGCACGGTGCGCGTTGAACCTTACCGCGCCATTGAACGCTACAGCCACGTGATGCACATGGTTAGTGGCGTGCATGGTCAGCTAGCAGCTGGTGCTGATGCCTTCGATCTTTTCGCAGCGGCGTTCCCCGCAGGGACCTTGGTGGGCGCACCCAAAGTGCGCGCCATGCAGATCATCGACGAACTGGAGCCCACCAACCGCGGTCTGTATGGCGGCACGGTCGGGTATTTCGGTGCTGGAGGCGACATGGATCATGCAATCACCATCCGCACACTCGTGTTCAACGGTGACGAATACAGCTTCCAGGCCGGCGCGGGCATCGTTGCCGACAGCGTTCCGGAAACAGAGTATGAAGAAGTTCTCGCCAAGAGTGGTTCCATGAAGCGAGGGCTGGAGTTGGTGAGGAACGGTCTATGAAGCCGCGTCTGCTGTTGATCGACAACTACGACTCGTTTACCTATAACCTCGTCCAGGCATTCCTGGTGTTGGGTGCTGATGTACAGGTGTATCGCAACGACGCCATAACACCGGAAGCCGCCCGCAAGCTGCAGCCTTCCCACCTGTGCATTTCACCGGGCCCCGGCACTCCGTACGATGCCGGTGTCTCGATGGACATGATTCGCGCCTTCGCCGGCACGATTCCGGTGTTCGGTGTGTGTCTGGGGCACCAGTCGATTGTCGAGGTCTTTGGAGGCAAGGTCGTGCGGGCGGGGCGCCTGATGCACGGCAAAACGTCGATCGTCGAACATGATGGCCGGGGACTGTTTACCGGATTGCCTCAGCCATGTGAGGTGGGCCGATATCATTCACTCATCGCTGCGCCCGAATCCCTGCCCGCGGAGCTCGAAGTGACTGCGCGCACGCCCGAGGGCGAAATCATGGGTGTTCGGCACCGGACCTCGATGGTGGAAGGCGTGCAATTCCATCCGGAAAGCATCCTGACACCGGACGGTCCGCAGTTGATGCGCAATTTCCTGGAGCGAGTACCGCATGCCGCCGTCGCGTGAGACTCTCGAAAGGCTCCTCAATCGCCGGAACTTGAGCGAGTTGGAGGCGGAGGACCTGTTGTATCAGTTGACTGATCCGACAGGCTCCCAGGTCATGGCCGGCGCTGTGCTGGCAGCTCTGCGGGCCAAGGGCGTCAATGCGGATGAAGTCCGTGGCTTTGCCAATGGCATGCGCCGCCTCGCTCGTCGGCCCCACATTCCGGCGGAGGTCCGCGGAATTGACGTCGTGGGTACCGGAGGCGACTCATCGGGAAGCGTCAACATTTCCACAGGCACCGCGTTGCTGACCGCCGCATGCGGCGTACCTGTGCTCAAACACGGCAACAGGTCAGTGTCGAGTCGTGCCGGCAGTGCCGACGTACTCGAAGCTCTGGGTTTGAAGATACCGCTGGACGAGAAGCAGGCGGGCGACTGTCTGGCTGCATCCGGCTTCACTTTCCTGTTTGCCCCGCATTTCCACCCGGCCATGAAAACTGTTGCGCCCGTGCGGACGGCGCTCGGTGTGCGCACCATCTTCAACATCCTGGGACCGCTGATGAATCCGGCAACACCGCCATTTCATCTGATTGGCGCATTCAGTCTCGACATTGCCCGGCTCATTGCTGACACCGTGTCTGGAATGGAAATCGAGCGGACGTTCGTGGTGCATGGAGCCGAGGGTTGGGATGAGCCGACCCCGATAGGCTCATTCACCGTCTTCGATGTCCGGCCCGGAAGAGTGGATATGCAGATCAGAGAGCCTGGGGATTACGGCCTGAAGACCTGTCAGGCGTCCGATCTCGCTGGCGGCGATGCGCAGCAGAACGCCAGGGCCCTCGAGGCTGTGTTGAATGGCCAGGACCACGGAGCTCATCGCGATTGCCTGCTGCTCGGCACTTCCCTGGCGCTCGAAGTGGTCGGGCGTACGAGCTCACCGCAGGAAGGTGTTGAAATAGCCGCGGCCGCGATCGACAGCGGGAAGGCGCGTCAAGTGCTGCAATCGCTGCTGACGTTCTCGAAGAACGCGGAGGCGGCGGTGGCCAACAGTAGTCAGCCGTCGCCGACCAGCGCGCGCACAGCGTCGAGCCCAACCACAGGGGCCACAGCGGCAGGCGTAACCACCGAAGCCACAACGTCGGGCGTAACCTTGGCGAGCCGTACACCATGAGCGACTTCCTGGAGCAGATGGCTGCCAACAGCCGTCAACGGCTCGAAGCAGCACGCAGCATTCGCTCGGAAGCAGCGCTGCTGCAAGTAACAGAAGCCATGGCGCCGGCGCCCACGCTGGTCACCCATCGCTTCGATCTCATCGCCGAGCTCAAACTCCGCTCCCCGGCGGTGGGCCAACTAAAAGCAAACACCGAGGATGTCGCATCCCGGGTAACCACCTACGCACGTGCCGGTGCAGCGGCAGTGTCCGTATTGACCGAGCCCAGCCGCTTCGACGGCTCAATGAGTCACCTCGAGCAGGCAACGCAAGCGCTCGCATCCCTGAACGTACCGGCCATGCGCAAAGATTTCCTGGTCGATCCGTACCAGGTACTCGAAGCGCGGGTGGCCGGGGCGGGCGGCGTCCTGGTCATCATCCGGATGCTCTCCCCATCGGGCATCCAGGAAATGTTGGAGTGCGCGAGCAACGTGGGTCTGTTTGTTCTGCTGGAAGCCTTCGATGAAGCCGACATCGAAGTCATGCACCGGATCCTGAGCCCGAAAACCACGGGCCAGGTCCTGGCCGGTCTGAACTGCCGCGACCTGGCGACCCTCCAGATCGTCCCCGAGCGCCTCATCGACCTCGCTCATTTGCTCCCGACCCACGTGCCGCGTGTAGCAGAAAGCGGAGTAGTCACTCCCGAAGACGCCGCTCGCGTAGCCGCCGCCGGCTACGAATTGGCGTTGGTCGGCAGTGCGTTGATGCAAGGTGGCGATCCGCACACGCTGGCAGCGGCCATGCTCAAAGCGGGCCGTCAAAGCCGCGCGCAATGAGCATCTGGATCAAAATCTGCGGCATGACCACCCCGGAGGCCGTGGAGGCCTGCCTGGCAGCCGGAGTCGATGCCATCGGCTTCGTGTTTGCTGAGTCGGTCCGCCAGGTCACCCCGGCCCGAGCCGCGAGCCTGGCCGCGCCTGCCCGCGGTCGCGTGGTCTGCACAGCGGTGACCCGTCATCCCACTCAGCAACTGATCGACGAAGTCATTGCGGTGTTTCAACCCGATCTGTTACAAACTGACAGCGACGATCTGCACCGCCTCAGATTGCCGCCACGACTCCCACTGCTGCCCGTCTTTCGCCAACGCGCACAGAACCTGCCGCCCAGGTTCCTGTTCGAGAGCCACACCAGTGGCAGCGGTACCACTGCGGACTGGACCCTCGCGAGTCAACTGGCAGCCCAGTCGGAATTGATCCTGGCAGGTGGCCTCAATGCAACCAACGTTGCAACGGCCATCGCCACCGTCAACCCGTTTGGTGTTGACGTATCCAGCGGCGTCGAGGAACGCCCCGGTATCAAGAGTCAAACTGAAATCACGCGCTTCGTGTCAGCGGCACGAAGTAACCAGGAGAAACGATGACAGCGCCACCCCTCGACAGTGAGCAACTGCTCGCTGATGCCATCGCCGGAAAATTCCCCGACGCCCAGGGCCGTTTCGGCCCCTTCGGCGGTCGGTTTGTGCCCGAGACCCTCATTCCGGCGCTGGAGCGTCTGGAGGAAGGTATTCGCAAGCACCTGCATGCCCACGATTTTCAAACTGAATACAAACAGCAGCTCAAGAGCTGGATCGGCCGCCCCACGGCGCTCACCTACTGCACCCGACTTTCTGAACGGTGGGGCGCGAAGATCTGGCTGAAACGCGAGGATCTGGCGCATACCGGCGCGCATAAGATCAACAACGCCATCGGCCAGGCACTGCTGGCAAAGCGCCTCGGAGCCAAGCGGATCATCGCCGAGACCGGTGCCGGTCAACACGGCGTGGCGACCGCGGCTGCCTGTGCCCGGCTAGGCCTGCCTTGCGTTGTCTACATGGGTTCTGTCGACATGGAGCGTCAGGCGCCCAACGTTGGGCGCATGCGTCTCCTCGGCGCCGAAGTGATACCTGTGACCGGTGGAGACAAGACACTGCGTGCCGCCATCGACGAAGCACTGCGTGACTGGGTGGCCGATCCGCTCGATACCTTCTACATCATCGGCTCGGCGGTGGGTCCGCATCCCTTTCCGTACCTGGTGCGTGAGCTACAGTCCGTCATCGGTCGCGAAGCGCGGACCCAGATGCTCGAAGAGGCTGGCGGCTTGCCGGATGTTCTCATCGCGTGCGTGGGAGGTGGATCCAACTCCATTGGTGCGTTCCACGCCTTCGTTCCGGAGAAGTCCGTCGCTATCATTGGTGTCGAAGCCGGTGGACGTGGCAAAGGACTGGGCGACAATGCGGCGACCCTGACGTACGGCAGTCCCGGAGTGTTGCAAGGTAGTTTCTCGATGTTGTTGCAGGATCAGGACGGGCAGATCCAGGAGACCCATTCGGTCTCCGCCGGCCTCGACTACCCGGGCGTCGGCCCGGAGCACGCGCTACTGCTGGCCGCCGGTCGCGTCCGGTACCAGTCCGCATCGGATGAAGAAGCCCTGGAGGCAGTGAAGGCATTGTGCGAATCCGAGGGGATTCTCCCCGCGATCGAAAGTGCCCATGCATTGGTCGGTGCCCGGCAGTGGGCGCAAAAACATCCGGGCTCGCGGATTCTCGTGTGCCTCTCCGGTAGAGGCGACAAGGACATGCCGACGCTTCAAACCACCTTGCTGGCAGGTGCGCGATGAAACTCCGTGACACCCTGAGTGAGGCTGTACGGGCCGCTAGCAGAGGCGGTGAGCCTGCGTTGGTAGCCTTTCTGACGGCCGGATTTCCGAGCAAGGATCGGTTTCGCGAGCACTTGCAGGCGGTGGCGGCGGGCGCGGACGTCGTTGAGATCGGCGTCCCGTTCACCGATCCAATGGCAGACGGTGTCACGATTCAACGCTCGAGCCAGGCGGCCCTGGCACAGGGCGTGAATCTGCGCTGGATCTTCTCCGAGCTCGAAGCTACCCGGGTGAAAGCGCCGCTGGTGCTGATGAGCTACCTCAATCCGCTGTTGGCTTTCGGTCTCGAGAAACTGGCGGATGCGGCTGCACGTGCCAACGTGGCCGGGTTCATCGTGCCGGACCTGCCCCTCGATGAGGGGGCGGATCTGCGCGCGGCGCTGGATGCGAAGGGCGTCGCCATGATCCAGATGGTGACCCCCGTAACCAAGCCGGAGCGCCTCAGGCAACTCTGCGAGGCCAGCCAGGGTTTTGTGTACGCTGTGACGATGACCGGTACGACGGGCAAGAACGTATCCATTCCGACCGAGGTCGTGTCCTACCTGGATCGCGTACGCTCGCTGACAAAGACCCCTGTTTGTGCCGGCTTCGGGATCCGCAGCCGTGAGCAGGTTGAGTTGCTGCGCGGACACGTCGATGGTGTCGTTGTCGGTTCCGCGCTCGTGGAAGTCCTGGAGCGCGGCGGGAATCCCACTGAATGGCTGGGCACATTGCGACCCAAACGGTGACCACTCGCTATTGGAAGATTGCGGCCTTGCTGGCCGCGTTGTCCATGGTGGGTCCGTTCACGATCGACACAGCCTTCCCGTCGTTCCACGCGATTGCGGAGGACTTCGGCTTGAGCAAGTGGGCAGTCCAGCAGACGCTGACGGCCTACTTGCTGCCCCTGTCGATCATGTCATTGGTACAGGGACCAGCCTCTGATGCGTTGGGCCGCCGCCCGATCATTCTTGCGGGGCTGTGTGTCTACACGCTGGCCTCGGTCGGCTGCACGTTCGCACCCAACTTCGCCACGCTGCTGATATTCCGCGCACTGCAGGGGACGAGTGCCGGCGTTGGCATGATCGTCGGCCGCGCCGTCATCCGCGATCTCTTTGAAGGCCCGCAGGCTCAGAAGCTCTTGAGCCTCGTGACCATGCTGTTTGCCTTTGCTCCGGCCGTGGCTCCTGTCATAGGCGGTTGGATCCACGTCACTCTGGGCTGGCACGCCGTGTTTGGATTCATGGCGTTGTTTGCACTGTCACTCGCCATCGGGTCGTATCTCTTGCTTCCTGAGACTCATCCCAAGGAGAAGCGCCCGCACCTGCACGTCGGGACTCTGGCGCGCACGGCGTGGTCCGTAGTGTGCCACCGCGAGTTCCTGCTCCTCGCCTTCGGCATGGGCGCAAACTTCGCCGCCCTCATGATCTTTGTCGGCGCGGCTCCCTCGGTAGTCGTGGATCACTGGCATCTGACCGAGACTGAGTTCGCCAACCTGTTCATCCCGGTGATCGGAGGTCTCATCAGCTCCGCGTTTGTGTCGGGCCGCATGGCCGGCCGCTTCACCTACGCACAGCAGTCGCGCCTCGGCTTCATGTTGGCTATGAGCGGATCCGCGGTAATGAGCCTGTTGTTCGCAACCGTCAAAGCCCCGCCGATACTCATCCAGCAATTCCTGATCGCCTTCATTGCCTTCGGTGTGCAGCTCGCAGGTCCAACTTTGAGCCTGCGAATGCTCGACCTGTTTCCACTCGCGCGCGGCTCGGCTGCGTCCGTTCAGTCATGTGTGTCGATTGCGATCTCCGCGCTCGTGTTCGGCTTCATCGCCCCCATCCTGAGCGACTCGATGTTGTACCTGGCGATCGGTTCCTTTTGCTCGGCGCTCATCGGCTTTGGTCTGTGGCGCCTGTCCCAGCACTGATCCGGCGTTGCAGGGCCTTCTTGCCGGCTACACCGGCGAGCTCCGCCAGGCGCACGGCGGTTGCCTCCGGCATCACCTGATACTTCGGGTTCGACGCGAGACGCTGCTCGACAATCAGCAGTGCTTCGCCAGTCTCCCGGCGCGCAAGCAACGTGGCTACCAGTTCGTTCGCCAGCTTGTCCGCCGGGCGCAAGTCGTCCCAGGCAGAAGCTGCCGTCAAAACCGCCCGATGTTCCATCAGGTCACTGTGGGTCCGGAGCCAGCTGGCAATCTCCTCCCACCCTTCCGCTGAGCGATGGACGCGAAACTTCGTGTACGCGACTTCCAACATATGCGCCCGCGCTGCCGTGTGCTCCTGCAGGTTCCGCTCAGCGAGCCGCTCTTGCCGGGTTACGGTGTCGATGCCCAATTCATGCCGATGCTCAAACATCGCACCCGCCACCAGGGCAAACATGAGCAGCAGCGCCAACTGCACCACCACCAGCACAGTAAAGAGCGCCAGTCCCTGGGTTGCCGTCCAGTAGGCAATGAATCCGGCCAGCAACATCACCGCGATGATCAACAGATAGTCCCGGCCCAGCCGCGCGATCAGAGCGAACAACGACGGGGGCCAGACTGCTTTGAAGATATGGCCGCTAAAGCCCAACATCGCAACCTGCGCGGGTAAGACAGCGGCCACCGCTATCAACGCAGCAGGCCGCACGCGCCAGAGCAACAGGCCTTCCACCATGACCAACGCCGCCAGTACCAACGGCCGTTGCTCGCTGACGGGATTGACCATCTCAATGGACAACACGGGCGGCTCGTCTTCTCCCGCCACCACCGCGTCGAGCAGCACAAAGCAATATTTGAAAAACCAGGAAAACAGCAGGAATGCGAGCGGAAACCCCGCGAGTCCGGCCGCGGCGGCCAGCTTCAGGCCGAAGGCAAACGTCACGACCAGCAGCAGCGGCGTGCTATGAATTGGAACTAGAAAGTATCGGTGCACTTTCCATGTGGGCCGAGCGCCACCCCCCGAACTTGTAATACAACACGGCGAGCAAGGATGCGAACACCGATGACAGGGGAAAACTCCACCAGAGCGCCGCGGCTCCCACCTGATCGACCAGGAGCTCCGCCAGGGGAACGCGCACCACCAGCAGCGAAAGGGTGAGCGCAATGAGCGGCGCCAGGACGGCTCCCGTAGCGCGGACCACTCCAAACAGCACCAGCGTAATGCCGAAGAAGATGAAGGAGGGCGAGGCAATCCAATTGATCTGGACAGCAGCGGCCATCGCCGCCGAGCCTTCCTGCAGGTACAGCGAATACGCCCGCGTATTGAGAATTTCGAGCAGCGCCGTGGCGGCGCCGGTCAACAGCGTTGCATACACCACGCCGACTCGCGCAATCGCGGCGACCCGGTCCCATTTGCGCGCGCCGACGTTCTGGGCGGCCATGCTCGAAACGGCCATGCCGACCGCAATGGCGGGCATCTGAATGTAGTTCCAGAGTTGAATGGTCGCGCCGTAGGCCGCCGACGTATCGACTCCGAAACGGTTCACGATCGAGATCATCAGGATGCCGCTCAGCGACAACACGAGCATCTGGGCGCTCATCGGAATGCCCTTCCTGATGAGCGTCCCGACCACCGACCAGTCCACGCGCAACAACGCCCACTCATCCCGGTGCAGCACCATCGGATGCCGCCGCCGATACAAATAAATCATCATGGCGGTGAAGCTGACCAACTGCGAGACAAAGGTCGCCAGCGCGGAGCCCGCGATCCCAAAACGGGGAATGGGTCCCACCCCGAAGATGAATACCGGATTCAACGCGATGTCGAAGACGACTGACACCAGCATGAAGTAGAACGGCGTCTTCGAGTCGCCGGCGCCGCGCAACACCGCCATCACGAATGCATACATGTACAGGAGCGGTGTCGCCAGGAAGATCACTCGCATGTACGTGACAGCGAGCGGCAGCGAGTCCGCCGGCGCTTTCATGGCAATCAACAGGGGCTGACAGATCAGCTGGCCCGTGATCGCCACCAGTACGGAAATGCCTGCGAAAAAGCTGGCGCTCGTACCGACTATCTTCTTTGCATGCGCCAGGTCGTTGGCACCGATGCTCTGACCGACGATGATGCTGGCGGCCATTGCCACGCCGAACGCCGTGGCGATGAGCAGAAACATGATCACGTTGGCGGTTGAGGTGGCACTGAGTGCCGCCTCGCCCAGGTACCGGCCGACCCAGATTGAGTTCACCGAGCCGTTCAGTGACTGCAGCATGTTCGCAAACAGGATCGGCAGCGCGAACTTGAACAGTCCGCGGCTGATCGAGCCTTCGGTCAACGACGGCCGTTGCATACCAGTATCCACAGACCGCCCAGCGCCGTCAGACCCCATCCCGGCCAATACCCGGCGCCATTCACGCCCAGCCACACCAGGCCACCGAGAAGTATCGCGGCACCCACCGTCACGCCATTGCGGCGCCGCCCGGCTGCGTGCATCTCAGCTCTCATCTCCTCGAGAGCAGGGGAATCCACCTGCATGTGGAAGATGCCGCCCTGTGATCGATGCACAGCCGCCTTCAACAAGGATGGCAGCGCACGCGCCGCTTCGAGCAGCTCCGGTAGCTGAGTGCGCACGTTCTTGAATACCTGGCGCAGGCCGACCCGCTCGCGCATCCATTCGCGCAGGATCGGGCTCGCGGTTTTCCAGATATCCAGTTGCGGATACAGATCGCGTCCCAGGCCTTCAACATTGAGCAGGGTTTTCTGCAGCAGAATCAACTGGGGCTGGATCTGCATGTTGAAGCGTCGCGAAATCTCAAACAGCCTGACCAGGATGTTGCCGAAGGAGACATCCTGCAGCGGGCGATCGAAGATCGGCTCGAGCACCGTGCGGATGGCCGATTCCATTTCGTCCACCCGCGTGTCGGGTGGCACCCATCCCGACTCCACGTGCAGCAGCGCGACCCGGCGGTAGTCGCGGTCAAACACCGCCAGGAAGTTTTCCGCGAGATAGTTCTGATCGCGCGGATCCAGCGTCCCCATGATCCCGAAGTCGACGGCGGCATAACGCGGATTGCCCGGATCATTCACCATCACGAAGATGTTTCCCGGGTGCATGTCCGCGTGGAAAAAGTTGTGACGGAACACCTGGGTGAAGAAGATCCGCACGCCGTTCTCGGCCAGCAGCGCAATGTTGGCGCCCACCGAGTTCAGCCGCTCCATGTCGCTGATCGGCACGCCGTGGATGCGTTCGATCACCATTACGTTCAGACGACAGTAGTCCCAGTAGACTTCCGGGACGTAGAGGAGGTCGGAGCCGGCGAAGTTGCGTTTGAGCTGTGAAGCGTTGGCGGCTTCACGCATCAGGTCGAGCTCATCGAGAATGGTTTTCTCGTACTCGCCCACCACCTCAACGGGCCGCAGCCGCCGGCTTTCGCTCCAGTAGCGTTGGGCCAGTCGCGCCAGCGCGTACAGCACTTCGAGGTCGCGCTGAATGACTTCCCGCATGCCGGGGCGCAACACCTTGACTACAACTTCGGTGCCGTCCAGCAGCTTTGCCGCATGTACCTGCGCAATCGAGGCCGCGGCCAGTGGTGTCTCGTCGAATGCGGCAAACGTCTCAGTGACCGAGCGGCCGTGCGCCTTCTCGACCGCGGCGCGGGCCACAGAACCGGGAAACGGCGGCACCCGGTCCTGGAGCTTCGCGAGCTCCTCGGCAATGTCCTCCGGCAACAGATCCCGCCGCGTGGATACCGCCTGTCCGAACTTCACGAATATCGGACCGAGCTCCTGCAGCGCCAGGCGCAGCCGCTCGCCGCGATTGGCCGAGCGACGGCGCTCAAACCAGACATCCGGCGACAGGAAAAACACGAACCGCAGGGGGCGATAGAGATGCGTTGCCCGGACGAATTCGTCCAAGCCGTGTTTCAGCAGAACACGTTGGATCTGGATCAGGCGGGCGAGAACACGGAGCTTCACGGGCGAGTCAGAAGATCGATACGCGCAGAAAGACGGTCCACGTCCTCGCGAAGTTTGTCTACGCCCTGGAGGTATTGCTCGGCTTCACTGCGGGGTACGAGGTCGCGGCGCTCGTGAGCGAGATACTCGGCGGCATTGCGCACGGTTGTTCCCGCAGCCTTGCGTGTCCAGCCGAAAGCGGCCCGCGCGAATCGGCCGAGCTGGTGGGCCGGTACATCGCCCAGGACGAGCGACAATTCCTCTTCGAGATCCGGCCGCAACAACAAAGCCAGCTCACGGAATTTCTGGGCAAGCTCGGCATCGCCGTCGATGCGCACGTCGCCACGCTGCAGCACGGCTTCGGGCGTCTCGCCGGAGAGCGCCAGCAGACTGAAGGGCCCTCCCCGAACGATCGCGTCCGCCTGCACGTCCGGCTCGACTGAGCTCAACTTCAGCGACAGTCCCATCGACTCAATGAGCACCCAGCGCGGGTTACCCGCGACCGCCACAGCCACGCGGCGTCCGGCCAGCTCGGCGCAGAGCTGCTGTGCCCGTGGAGAGCGCGGCAGGCCGCGGTTCAGGACATTTTCCAGGGTGGCCGTCAGCATAGGGCGGCCATGATAATAGCTAGCTTCGGCGCTTGCGCGGTTTGCGAGGGGCTTTGGTCGGGTTGTCATCGCGACACCCGGAATCCACAAGATAGCCGTAGAAGGCTTTTATGGACGTCGTGGAGCTCTTCAGGTACTCGCTCACGTCCTGCTTCGTGGCGCTGATCAGAGTTTTGCTCTTGGCCTCGGTGAGCCAGCGGTCGAAGGCATACAGATCCGCTCTGTAAGCCGACAGCTGACCCTTGGGCAGGCCGCGCTCGATGCACAGCACATCAAAGAACCGGCGGATCACATCTTCGGAAATGCCCGTCCATGGATCGACTTCGCCGGGGCCTTCGTGGCTCACCGTAGTGGAACTGTCCTGCTTCATGATCCCTATGATGCGGAAGGTACTGCTGGTCCGTGGTGGATGTCTGTCAGGTAACGATCGACGTCCGCAAGGTAGTCTTTCAACAGATCGTGAGCCTTCAGGGTGAGGGACACGAAGTCGCGCCGTCCATCGCGCGCATCGGGTACCCGGTCAACATAGCCGCGCGCCGTGAGCTCACCGATCCGGCGCAGCGAGGTTGTTGCTGACACACCCGGAATGGAAATGGTCAGCGCCGAAACAGACAGTTTGTGGTCGCCCTGCTCCGTGCGCAGCAGCTCGAGCAGCAACTCCCAGGCAACATCATCCAGCTTGTGCTCGTCATAACGGGAGCGCAGGCTGCGAAGCTTCTCGATGGTATCGAGCACCGGCACCTTGCGACGGCCGGTGGCTTCGAGGTCGTTCGTAATCCCCTCGTGGGCAATGTCGGGCGCACGGCCGCGATGAATCAGTCGATCCTGGCGGGCGCGCTCGAGCGCCTTGGTCACCGCAGCCACCAGCTCCGCTGTGCTGACCGGTTTCACCAGAAAATCACAGGCGCCGCCACGCAGCGCGCCGATGGCCGACTCCAGGGACGGTTGGGCTGTCAGCAACAGAATGCGCGGAGTGGGGCGGCCGAGCGGCGTTTCGCTCAAGGCCTTCGCGAACTGCAGCCCGCTCATGTGCGGCATGTAGAGGTCGGTCACGACGACCGCGATTTCACTTTTCGTGGTGACGACGGCGAGCGCCTGCTTCGGGTCGCTGCTGCTGACGCAGTTGAACCCGGCGCCACCGAGCGAACGCTCGAGCACCGTCAGCGTCGTGAGATCGTCGTCGAGAAGAAGGATTACCTCTTTCATGCTTCGCTAAGCGTAGCGTCCGCTCGCGTCACAGTCACGGTCCCACGTCTCATGTTGTTTTCGACGCCGGGTGCCGACAGATTGGCTCATGGGGCCGACGTAAGCCGTACAGTGTCGTCTTATGGCGAGTCAGGACTTGTAGCCGCGATGGACTGCCACGATGCCGCCGGACAGGTTGTGATAGCGACACCCTTCCAGACCCGCGGATTGCAGCATTTCCAGCAATTTCTCCTGCCCGGGATGCATGCGGATCGACTCGGCCAGATAGCGATAGCTGGCCTCGTCCCGCGCCACCAGCCGGCCGAGCAGCGGCAGTATGCGGAAGGAGTATGTGTCATATAGCGGCTTCAGAGCGGGGACCACGGGCTTGGAAAATTCCAGCACCAGCAGTTGTCCACCCGGCTTCAACACCCGGCGCATCGACGCCAGCGCCGCCGCCTTGTCAGTGACATTGCGCAGCCCGAAGCCGATGGTGATGCAGTCGAAACTCGAGTCGGCGAAGGGCAACTTTTCGGCATTCGCCTGCACATAACGCAGGTTGCCCGCAAACCCGGCATCCAGCAGTCGCTCGCGACCGCGGCCGAGCATCGCGGCGTTGATGTCGGTAAGCGTCACCGTTCCCTTCTGGCCGACCTGCTTCGCGAGTCCCGCGGCCAGATCGCCTGTGCCGCCAGCGACGTCCAGGGCGCTTTGCCCCGGGCGTAGATTGGCCAGTGAGAGCGTGAACTGCTTCCACAGACGGTGAGCGCCCCCGGACATGAGGTCGTTCATCAGATCGTAGTTGCCCGCGACCGAGTCGAAGACATCCCGTACCCGACGGGCTTTGTCGCCCCAGGGAACGCGCTCAAATCCAAAGTCGGTTGCTCGATCGTCTGCCATTGGCCCCACTGCCTCAATTTCGTCTCATTATGGCACCGACCGGCGCCCCATTCGGGTGCCGTTGCGCCCTGTCCTCAACCGTTCAGCGAATAATTAATCCTTTGTTGCTTTTTCATGTTGCTTTTTTGAAGCACCGCTGGGCAGAATCAATCCCGGATACGGGGGTCTTGAACGGAAGAGGCCGGGCCTTAAAAAGCCCGGCCTTTTTCTTTGGCGGCTTTGCCGCCTGCCCAGCGTCCCGACTACGACACAGATAATTGATTTTGAATGTCTGTTTCCAGACACACTGCTAGCATCGGCTCATGCTGTATGGTGACAGTGGGAGCGTGCCGGAGCGGGCAGGGTTAGTCGCTGCCGAGCTCGTTCGCGCTCAATACCGCAATATCCCCACTGCAGTTGCGGTCAACGCCATCATCTCCGGGCTGCTCTGCATCGCGCTCCAGGAGACCGTTCCCATGGAGCGTCTCGTCTGGTGGCTCGTAGTGGTGTATCTGGTCGCAACGACCCGCTACCTGCTCTGGCGTCGATTTCACACGGCCTGTGCAGGCTGCGAAGCCCCACCCAATACCGAACTGTTTCGACGCCTGGCCATCATTGGTTCGGGCGTCAATGGAGTCGTGTGGGGCGTGGGTAGCATCGTTCTATACGCACCCCATAGTCCGGCCAGCCAATTCCTCCTCCTGATCACGCAGTTCGGGATGGGAGCCGGGGCTGCCTACGCCTCAGCGCCTGCCTTTGTCGCGGTCATGGCGTACCTGATCCCGAGTGTTCTCCTCACTTCTGTGCCGTTCTTCCTGGAAGGTGACTCTGTCCACGTGACGCTGGGCGCGATGCTCTTCGTGTTCGTAGCCGCCGCCACGCACTTCACCTACGGCATCTCGCGGACGATCGCCCGCGCCATCGCGCTTCGGTTCGAGAACATCGATCTCATCGACGAGCTGCGCAATCAGCACCAGGTTGCTGAACAGGCTCGCGATGCGGCCGAGGAAGCCAACGTCGCCAAGTCCCGATTCCTGGCGGCGGCTGGTCACGACCTGCGCCAGCCTCTTCACGCGCTGGGCTTCTTCGTCGACGCGCTTCAGGAGCAGTCGCTCCCTGCTGACGGACGGGCGATCGTCTCTAACATCCGGCGGTCCGTGGACGTCATGGAAGTCCTTTTCAACTCGCTGCTGGATGTGTCCAGGCTGGATGCCGGCATCGTCCGACCTCGCGTAGCGACGATCGCGTTGGCGCCATTGATGGACCGTGTGCGACTCGAGTACGAAGCCGCGGCTAGTCAGAAAGGGCTGTCACTCCGGGTCGCGCGCAACTCGCTTTTTGTACGAAGCGATCCCGTCCTGCTGGAGCGAATCATGCGCAACCTCGTTGCCAACGCGGTTCGCTACACCGACCGGGGCAAAATCGTACTCGGTGCGCGCCGCAGCGCAGGCAGCATCCGCATAGAAGTATGGGATTCCGGGCGGGGCATCCCGAAAGACAAGCATCGGGAAATTTTTCAGGAATTCCGGCAACTCGATAACCCGCAGCGCGACCGCCGCAAAGGCCTCGGGCTGGGTCTCGCCATCGTGGAACGCCTGGTAAAGCTTCTCAATCACCCGCTCGAGCTGCGCTCCCAACTCGGCAAAGGGTCGATGTTCGCTGTGACAGTGCCTCGGGGACGACGCGAGGACTTTGTGCCTGGTGAGGCGGACGGTCAGATCTTCGTTGATCGCGACGTAGCCAACTCTTTGATTCTGGTGGTCGACGATGAACCCGATGTGCGCGAGAGCATGCTGGCACTCCTCGGTCGCTGGCGCTGCGAGGTCGTCGCCGCGGAGTCCTGTGAGGAAATGTTGCAGAAGCTCATTTCAGTCCGGCGCATGCCCGACCTCATTGTTTCGGACTACCGACTGAAAGGCGGCGAAAACGGAATCGACGTCGTCGCGCGCCTGCGCGAGGAATTCAACGCTCAGGTCCCTGCTTTGCTGATCACCGGCGAAACCGGGATAGAGCAACTAAGAGAAGCCGAGGAGAGCGGCCTGCACGTTCTCCACAAACCCCTGAATCCGTCCCGGCTACGAGCGTTAATAGCGAATCTGCGCCGGGAGAGGACCCGGGCAGCCTGAAGAGGTACGGCAATGCACAACGTCTCAGGGCGGCCCGGATTGCGGGTTGAGTGCTCGCAAACGTCTTTCCTGGTAACGCTCCCAATTCGCGGCCCGATCTCGTCCCAGCTCATGCAGATACCGCCACGTGAACAGACCGGTGTCGTGTCCGTCATCGAAGACGATCTTGATGGCGTATTGCCCGACGGGCTCCACCGCTCGGACGCCGACATTCTCTTTATCGAGCACCAGCACTTCCTGTCCCGGACCATGGCCTTTCACTTCCGCGGAGGGCGAATGCACACGCAGGTACTCAAAGGGCAGCTCAAAGCGGCTGCCGTCGGTAAAAGACACTTCCAGCAGCCTGGATTTGCTGCGGACCTTGATTTCGGTGGCAATAGGATCAGACATAGCACCCCCAGTATAGGCCCAGCCCTATAGCCAATGGGCCGGTGCTGATAGGATCGCGCGCCATGCAGACACTGGATGTCAGTTCGCCACAACCCGCCAACGCGCTGGAGCGTTCGCTGTTCATTCGGGCCGAACAGATCCGGGCGCAGTTCCGGATTATGCCCGGCGCGTTCGTCGGCTCCGCGCTCGTGGCAACCGTCGTGGTGGCGATGGTGTGCGACCGGTTGAGTCTCAGCGTCCTGATGCCGTGGCTGATGATGGTCTACCTCCTGTCGGTGAGCCGTTTCATCCTGTGGCGTTTGTTCTGGAAAGCCGATCCGCCGAATGCGCGCATCAAGCGCTGGGGTCGTCTGGCCATTGTGGCCGGGGCCCTCTCCGGTGTGCTGTGGGGAATCGGCGGTATCGTGCTGCACGACCGCACGAGCCTCTCACACCAGCTTTTTGTACTGGTTGCGACGACGGGGTTGGGCTTCACCTCGACCTACATGACCGCGCCGTTTCTGCCGGCGTTTCTGGCGTACGTTTGTCCGAGCTTCCTGTTGTCGGCTATCCCGTTTCTGCTCGACGGCGATCGTATTCACGTGGCGATCGGCATCGCCACGCTGGTGCTGCTGCCGGTGGTCATCCAGTTTGCAAACCGCGTTTCCCGTACGTTTCTCGAGTCAGTCAACGTCAAACTGCAGAACTCGGAGCTCATGGCGGAGTTGCGCCGGCAGAAGGACGCGGCGGAGGAAGCGAACATCGCCAAGTCACGCTTCCTGGCTGTTGCCAGTCATGACCTGCGACAACCCCTGCATGCCCTGGGACTCTTCGTGCAGGCCTTGCAGGAATCCTCCATCGCATCCCACGAGCGTCATCTCGTCGGCAACATCCGCCGCTCGGTCGATGCAATGGAAGATCTCTTCGATGCCCTGCTCGACATCTCGCGCCTGGATGCCGGTATCGTGCGTCCCCGCTTTGAGACGTTCGGCCTGGCAACGCTGTTTGACCGTTTGAATTTCGAGTTCGGTCCGGTCGCTAAGCAGAAGGGCCTGTCACTGAGCGTCATGAAGACCTCTGTGTACATCTGCAGTGATCCTTCGTTGGTTGAGCGGATCGCGCGCAACCTGGTCTCCAATGCCATCCGTTACACCGACCGCGGCGGCGTGTTGCTCGGCTGCCGGCGGCAGCAGGGCGGCCTCAGGATCGAAGTGTGGGATACGGGGCGCGGCATTCCGGCCGACAAGCATCGCGAGATCTTCCGGGAGTTCTCGCAACTCGATGCCGCCGCTCGGGATCCTCACAAGGGGCTCGGTTTGGGCCTCGCCATCGTGGAGCGACTGGCGAAGCTGCTGGATCACGAGATCCGCTTGCGCTCGACTCCGGGCAAGGGCTCGGTGTTTTCCGTCGCCATCCCGCGCGGTCGCGAAGAGGATGTCATTGCCAACACGGCGATTGAGCAGACGACCGCGTTCGATCTGACCGACGTGCTGATACTCGTGATCGATTCCGACCCGTCGGTGCGCCAGGCCATGGAAGCGCTGCTTGGCAAGTGGAATGGAGAAGTCATCGCCGCCGCCTCGGGCGCGGAGATGAAGGACAAGCTGCCGTTGGTGCGCCGCGTGCCGAGCCTGATCATCTCCGACTATCGTCCGAGAGCCCCCGCAACCCTCGGCGCCGGGCCCACGTTGGCTGCGATTGATATGCTGCGGAACGAGTTCAACACGGAGATTCCGGCGGTGTTGCTGACGGGTGATACGGGGATCGAGCGTCAGTCACGCGACCAGGAGGTCGCAGGTCTGCCGGTCCTGCACAAGCCGCTGAACCCGGCCCGCCTGCGTACGTTGATTGCGAATCTGCTGCGGATCGACGAGCGCGAGCGGACTCGCCGGGCGAGCTGATATCGTTTTATCGGCGCGGCATCAGCCGCGCGGCGGCGTTTTTGGCGGCTGCGCTTGCGGGATGCGAGCGTTGGCGGACCCTAGCTCGTGATCATCCCAACTCGTCGGGCGACGAGTACGGCCTGAGTCCGGTTCACCACTCCCAGCACCTTGAAGATGGCGGTGACGTGAGCCTTGACGGTCTTTTCCGAGAGGCCCAGCTCAGTGGCGATCTGTTTGTTGGTCTTGCCCTGGCAGACACGCGACAGCACTTCGAGCTGGCGCAGCGTGAGCAACGCAACGTCGGGCTCCGTGCCTGACTGCAAATCGCCGCCGGTTGCACCGGGCAATGCATACGAGACGGGAGGTCCCGATGACTGCAAGGCTAACGGTACGGTCACGTTGCCCTCCAGCACCTGCTGGAGAACTTCGATGAGTACTTTCGTTGCAGCCGACTTCGGCACGAATCCCATCGCACCCGCGTTGATGGCGTGGCGGACGTTCTCGGGATCCTCGAGTGCTGACAGCACTACAACGGGTAGCGAGGGCAGCTTCTCGTGGAGCTTCCCGATGAGGTTGAATCCACTGATTCCCGGTAGTGCCAGATCCAGCAACACCAGGTCCAGGTCCGGATTCTCAGCGGCGAGGCCTAAGCCCTGTTCACCATCGCGCGCAGACATCACCGTGACGTTGTCCGCGAGGGTTTCCAGGGCTGCTGAGACACCCTCTTGAACGAGAGGATGATCGTCGATGACAAGTACTTTCAGAGTCATTTTTCTGGCGAGTTCAGTCAGTCAGTGTGCGGGCCGTGGAGCATCACGCCAAGTGGACCTTGGTCCCACTTTCATCATTCTCAGCTTGCGCGTGTTGATGCTGTTGCGCCATGAGTATCGGCGCCACCTTGAATATACCTCCGATCTATTTGTCAGGATTGAGACTTGTCGCAATTTAGCGGCGCCATGCAGTTGCGACAGGCGTCAACGAGCATAACGAGTAGGAAGGATCGAACACATGTCTTCCCAGGACTCCCCGGAGCGCGCGCTGCTGATTGCAGCTGAAAAAGTACGCATCCAGTACCGGAACATGCCGACCGCCTTCGTTGGCAGCGCCGTCATCTGCAGCCTCATGGGCTTTGCTCTGCTCACCGGCGCGGGCCTCGAGAAAACTATCGGTTGGATGGCTGTTGTGTACCTGTGGGTGATCGCACGCTTCATCCAGTGGCGGGCATTCAACAGAATCAATCCGGCACCGCGCGACATGCAGCCGTGGCGGTGGATGGGAATCGGTGGGTCGGCGTTGGCAGGGCTCATATGGGGTGTGGGTGCCGTCGTTCTCTACGTACCTAACGGTCTGGCCTATCAGTTGTTTCTGGTGATGGGGCTCGTTGGAATGGGCGCGGGCTGCGTTTATGCATCCGCCTCCGTCATGCCGTCCTTCTTCGCCTACTTCTATCCGAGCATGCTGCTGCCGGCCGCTCTGTTTCTGCGCGAACACGATTCGCTACATGTTATTACAGGTGTGCTCATGCTCGTCTACCTGTCGCTGATGACGCCGTTTGCGCTGCGCGTTTACCGGCTGATCGATGAATCCATCAAGCTGCGGTTTGAAAACCTCGGCTTGATCGGCGAGCTGCGCAACCAGAAGGACGCGGCGGAAGATGCGAACATCGCCAAGTCCCGCTTCCTCGCCGCCGCCAGCCACGATCTGCGCCAGCCGCTGCATGCCCTCGGCCTCTTCGTCCAGGCGCTGCAGGAGACGCCGTTGGCAACGCGCGAGCGTCAGGTCATCGGCAACATCCGCAGGTCGGTGGATGCCATGGAGGAGCTCTTCAATGCGCTTCTCGACATCTCGCGACTCGATGCCGGAGTCGTTCAGCCTCACATAACAACCATTCCGCTGGCCGCGGTCTTCGACAGGGTCCGGTTCGAATACGGTCCCATCGCGCGTCAGAAACGTCTATCTCTCAAAGTGATGAAGACGTCCTTGCTCGTGCAGAGCGACCCGTCACTGCTCGCTCGCCTGATCCGCAACCTGCTTTCCAACGCAGTGCGCTACACGGATGCGGGCGGCGTCGTGCTCGGGTGCCGGCGCACGGGCAACGAGGTCCGTATAGAAGTTTGGGACACCGGCAAGGGCATCCCTGCCGACCGTCACGAGGAGGTTTTCCACGAGTTCTATCAGCTCGACAACCCCGAACGAGACCGTCGTAAAGGCCTTGGTCTCGGGCTCGCTATCGTCGAGCGCCTGGCCAAGCTGTTGGGTTATCGCGTGGAGCTGCGCTCGGCCGTCGGTAAAGGCTCGATGTTCTCGATCACGCTGCCACGCGGGCGGCAGGAGGACTACCGTCCTGCGGAAAGCTCTCAGGAGTCATCGGCGTTTGACCTGTCACATACGCTCATCCTGGTGATTGACGATGAGGCGGCGGTGCAGGAGGGGATGGCGGCGCTGTTACGTAAGTGGAATTGTGACGTCGTCACAGCCGGCTCCGGGACGGAGATGATGGGCAAGCTGGTCGCTGTTGATCGCCTGCCGGATCTCATCGTATCTGACTACCGCTTGCGTGGAACGGAGAACGGCTTCGAGGTTGTGGAGATGCTGCGTAACGAATTCAACGTCGACATTCCGGCGCTGTTGGTTACCGGGGATACGGCACCCGACAGGTTGAGAGATGCCGAGGCGAGCGGACTACCCATCCTCCACAAACCACTCAACCCGGCGCGGTTGCGTACTTTGATCGCCAACCTGTTGCGCGAGCACACGCGCGCGGCCTGAGACTTTGGTCTAGTCCGCAGCCCAAATTCCTTGACGTATGATCAATTGAACCGAACGCGGCCACCTCGGAAGGCGGCATTCGGTCCTGCGGACCGGCGTGGGTCCTGACGGGCGGCGACCATCCTTCGGAAGCGTCTGTAGTTTTCTCGAGACGGGCCCTTCCGTTGCGCCGCTGCGTAGTGGGGGCCGGACCCGGCCTTTGTATCCGTGACAACGCCCGGGTTCGGCCAACCTCCTCGGGGGTGTTGCTAGCTGGACTCATTCAAATTCACGCAAGTTGTTCAGTTTCCGGGCACTTTTGCCTTGGAATGGTGACATTCCGCAGCGCGCGCCTATACTCGATTCCATTGCACGAAAGTTGTGCGTTTCGGGGGGGTCCGCCGGGTCGCGGCATTGAATGGAACCAACTGATACCTCGCAACCCGACTACTACCATCGAGTCGTGGATTGCCAGTGGGCCTGCCCGGCCCACACCGACGTTCCCGAGTACATCCGGCTGATCGCTCAAGGCCGCTTCACCGAGGCTTACATGGTGAACCGGCACTCGAACGTGTTCCCAGGGATCCTGGGACGGGTTTGCGACCGGCCCTGCGAGCCCGCCTGTCGCCGGGGCCGGGTTGAAGAGAAGCCTGTGGCCATCTGCCGGTTGAAGCGCGTCGCCGCCGACCACCGGGACGATGTAACGGGCCTGCTTCCGAAGATCCCCAAGATCAAGAACGGTCGCCGCGTCGCCCTGATCGGCGCGGGTTGTGCCTCGCTGACCGTCGCGAACGACCTGATGCCGCTCGGCTACCAGGTCACGATCTTCGAACAGTTCGGCGAGCCCGGCGGGCTGATGCGGACCAACATCCCGTCCTTCCGCCTGCCGCACACCGTGCTGAACGAAGAGATCGCGATGATCACCCACATGGGTGTGGACCTGAAGCTGAACCACCCCATCAAAAGCCTGCGCGAATTGCTGTCCACGGGCGGCTTCGACGCCGTGTTTGTCGGCTCCGGTGCACCCAAGGGCAAGGAGCTGAAGCTGCCGGGGCGCGAGTCCGCTGCTGCCAACACTCACATCGGCATCGCCTGGCTCGAGTCGGTGGCCTTCGGTCACATCGACAAGATCGGCGAGCGGGTGTTGATCATTGGTGTGGGTAACACGGCGATGGATTGCTGCCGAACGAGTCTGCGGCTCGGTGCGAAGAGCGTGAAGGTGATGGCGCGTAAGCCGCGCGCCTTCTTCAAGGCCTCTGCATGGGAATTGGATGATGCCGAGGAGGAAAGCGTCGAAATCGTCGTCAACCGTTCGCCGAAGGAGTTTGTGGTTGAGAACGGCAAGCTGACGGGGATGCGCTTCGATGTCATGGAGTATGACGTGGATGCTTCCGGGCGCATTACCGCCGAGCGTCTGGTCGGCGAGGAGTTTATTCCCGCCGATGATGTCATTCTGGCCATCGGGCAGGAGAATGCGTTCCCCTGGATCGAGCGGGATCTCGGGATCGAGTTCGACAAGTGGGACGTGCCCGCCGTCGACAAAGTGACCTTCCAATCAACGCGCCCGGGCGTGTTTTTCGGGGGCGATGCCGCCTTCGGTCCGAAGAACATCATCTGGGCCGTCGAGCACGGCCATCAGGCCGCCATCTCCATTCACCGCCACTGTGAGGGCCAGCCGGTTGCAGATCGGCTGGCGCCGGGCATCAATCTCCAAAGTCGGAAAATGGGTATGCACGAGTGGTCGTACTCGAACGACTACACGCCGGTCGAACGCCGCCTGATGCCGCATGTGTCGCTCAAGGAACGCTTCAAGAAGCTGAACATCGAAGTCGAGCTCGGATTTACAGCCGAACAGGCCGCGCAGGAGGTGCAGCGATGTCTGAACTGCGACGTTCAGACCGTCTTCTCCGCAAAGCTGTGTATCGAGTGTGATGCCTGCATCGACATCTGCCCGGTCGACTGTCTGACGATCACTCAGAACGGCACGGAAGCCGACTTGCGGACCCGCCTGAAGGCTCCCGCCGTCAACCTGACACAGCCCCTGTTGGTGTCCACGGGATTGCCGCAGACCGGTCGTGTCATGGTGAAAGACGAAGATCTATGCGTTCACTGCGGGTTGTGCGCTGAGCGCTGTCCAACCGCGGCCTGGGACATGCAGAAGTCCAGCTTGTGCTGGCCGCAAGCCGCCGATGAGTCGCGGGATCTGAAGGCCAAGGAACCGAAAATCGCATGACTGCGCGCAGCAACGATTTCGTCATCAAGATTGCCACCGTCAACGGCACGGGCTCCGCCAGCGCCAACACATTGTTGATGAAGTCCATCTTCCGAAGCGGCATCCCGGTCATGGGGAAGAACTACTTCCCCTCCAACATCCAGGGACTGCCCACCTGGTATGAAATCCGCGTCACCAAGGACGGGCACGTGGCTCGATCCGGTCGGGTCGACATCATGGTGGCCATGAATGCCGAAACGTACGCCCGGGATGTGCGGGAGGTCGCTCCGGGCGGCTACCTGGTATACGACTCGACATGGCCGCGACCCGCGCTCCTGAAGCGCGAAGACATCACTGTGGTGGGCGTGCCGTTGGCACGACTCTGCAATGAAAACTTCGATGGGGTGCGCACGCGCATCCTGATGAAGAACATCTGCTACGCCGGAGTCCTGGCCGCCCTGTTGAATCTGGATGTCGAGCGGATCCGCGAGCTGTTGGCGCAGACCTATGCGAAGAAGCCGCAGCTCGTCGAGAGCAACATGAAGGCAATCCAGCTCGGCTACGACTACGCTCGTCAGAATTTTGCGTGTCCATTGCCGCTGCATGTCGAGAAGATGGACGCGACTTCCGGACACATCATGATCGACGGCAATACTGCCGCCGCCCTGGGATGTGTCTACGCCGGCGCAACAGTCGCCGCCTGGTACCCGATAACTCCCTCAACATCGCTGATGGATGCATTCAAGTCGTTCTGCGACCGACTCCGCGTGGATCCCGAGACGAGCCGCAGGAACTTCGCATTCATCCAGGCGGAAGACGAGCTGGCCGCGATCGGCATGGTGATCGGCGCTGCCTGGAACGGCACTCGTGCCTTCACCGCCACCTCGGGGCCGGGTATCTCGCTGATGAACGAATTCCTGGGACTGGCGTACTACGCCGAAGTCCCGGCCGTGATTTTTGACATTCAGCGGGTCGGTCCTTCGACCGGCATGCCCACTCGTACGCAACAGTGCGACATCATGGAATGCGCCTATGCCTCGCACGGCGACACGCGCCATGTTTGTCTGTACCCGGCCAACCCGGAAGAGTGCTTCTATATGGCGGTCCAGGCGTTTGACCTGACCGAGCGCCTGCAGACACCGGTGATGGTTCTGTCCGATATCGATATCGGCATGAACGATTGGATGTGCCGCGACCTGAAGTGGGACGACCAATATCGTCCCGACCGCGGCAAGATGCTCGACAAGGAAGCGATCCTGAAGCTCGAGAAGTTCTACCGGTACATGGATAAGGATGGCGATGGCATCGGCTATCGCACGCTGCCCGGGGTGCATCCGAAGGCCGCCTATTTTACTCGCGGTTCGGGGCACACACAGTACGGCACCTACACTGAAGATTCCGCCGAATACCAGATCGTCATGGATCGGCTGTTGGTCAAGTGGGAAACCGCGAAGAAGCTGGTGCCGCGCGCTGTCATCGACGCCACCGCCGGCAGTGAGATCGGCTTGGTGTCGATCGGCAGTTGCGATGGAGCCATCCACGAGGCCATGGATGTGTTGAAGGCTGAAGGCGTCGGTGTCGATTACATGAGAGTCCGTGCCTTCCCCTTCACTGAAGATGTCGAGCGCTTCCTCAGTGCCCACAAAGTGTTGTTCGTCGTCGAGCAAAACCGCGACGCCCAATTCAAGTCGCTGCTGACTTTGGAAACGAAGGTCGAGAAGTCCAAGCTGCGCTCACTGTTGAGCTACGACGGCCTGCCCATCTCGTCTCAATTTATCGTTGACGGTGTGCTCGCCGAGGTGCGCCCAACACCCAAGGTGCAACCCCTGTCCAAGGGAGCCGCGGCACTATGACTTTCATCGCCAAGCCGAAAATCCGGCATCCTTCGCTTCCCAAGAACTCCCTGGGCTTCACCCGCCGCGACTACGAGGGCGCGCTGTCCACCCTGTGCGCCGGCTGCGGTCACGACTCCATCACTGCTGCCATTGTCGAGGCCGCCTGGGAGATCTCCCTCGAGCCCCAAAACCTCGTCAAACTCTCCGGTATCGGCTGCTCGTCGAAGACGACCGCCTACTTCGTCAGCGGCGGCCACGGCTTCAACTCCGTGCACGGCCGCATGCCATCCATTGCGATGGGCGCCAATGCCGCCAATCGCAACCTGAAGTACATCGGCGTCTCAGGCGACGGCGATACGCTGTCGATCGGCCTCGGCCAGTTCTGCCACGCCATCCGCCGCAACCTCAACATGCTGTACATCATTGAAAACAACGGTGTGTACGGCCTGACCAAAGGCCAGTTCTCCGCCTCCGCCGACGTCGGCACCAAGGCGAAGAAGGGCGAAACCAACTTCCAGCCGCCCATCGACCCGGTGCTGCTGGCCATGACCCTGGGGGCCTCCTTCGTCGCCCGCAGCTTCTCCGGGGACAAGGACCAACTCGTCCCCCTCATTGAGGCGGGTCTCAATCACAACGGCTTCGCCCTGATCGACGTCCTATCCCCCTGCGTGACGTTCAACGACCACGAAGGTTCTACAAAGAGCTACGCCTACACTCGCGAGCATTACGAGCCCGCCGTCCACGCCGATTTCGTTCCGCTGGAGCGCGAAATCACTGCGACGTATGGACCCGGTGAAACACTGCCGGTCGTGATGCACGACGGCAGCCGCATCGTCCTGCGCAAATGCGAAGACGGCTACGACCCGACCAACCGCAGCGCAGCCCAGGTCTACATCCAGGAACGGATGAAAGAAGGCGAGTACCTCACCGGCCTGCTGTTTGTGGAACCGTCGCAAAACGAGTTTCATACACTGAACGCCACACCGGATGCCCCACTCAACAGCATCCCGTACGAAAAGCTCTCACCGGGCGCGGCGGGACTGGGGAAAATACTCAGCCGCTATCGCTGAAGTAGCAGACTGATGGATCACGAAGCGATCTACCGACTGCGCAACGCAGTCACCACCGCCAGGCAGGCCGCCGAGCAGGCGCGCCTGGACAACTGCGACGTCGGTGACATCGACGTCGCCCTCGAGGCGGTCGATGACGAGCTGGCCAAGCCCACGCCCAACAAGAATACCGTCAGCCTGTACCTCAACTCCGTGGCCCGGAGCCTGATCGCCGCCCCGTCCGCCCGCGACGCGCGCGACCAGATCGATTCTGCATTGCGGAAATCGGGATTACCCGCCACCTGGGAGCAGTGACCCGCCGGGCTGGGCGCCCGTAAGTTCTTGTTTTAAATGGCGCGCCCGATTGGATTCGAACCAACGACCTGCAGCTTCGGAGGCTGCCACTCTATCCATCTGAGCTACGGGCGCGTGAGCGGCTGATTTTACAAGAGTTTCCCCACGGTCGCTAATTGTGCGGCACGATTGCGGTGGGGAGAGGAATGGGGAAGGTTCATTTTTTGGCGCCAAGGGTGCTTCCACTCGGGCGGGGCGTCGTTTCTAAATGGGTTGGTGCGACGAGATTTGCCTTGGGAGACTCCGACGGTTGCACCGAGTCGCGATGAAACAGAAACGGAGACACGACGGCACAAGCCGCAATAAGAATCGGTGCGACGTGCTCGCTAATCGCAGGGAGCCACAAAGTCGAGTGACACCAAGCCAAGAATCGAATCCATCCCACACGCGCGGGAGACCACGTCATCTGAAAGTTGAACTGCGCGACGCCGTGGTCTGAGTCACGGACCCAGGAATATGTACCCTTCACACCCTCGTACTTGCGACCGCCATTTTCCGTAGGCACAAAATCGGGGCTGCCCCCGACCACTATCTCCTTCTCTTGTTCGATTCCTCGCCTGAGGAACAACGTTTGACGACCCTCGGCCAACTCCACCGACGTGATGCGAACGTTCGGTCTCCCGTCTCCAACCGTCCCCGCTTTAATCTGCCGCTTTGCCTCCCGTCTGGCTTCCTTGAGCGCCAACCTTCGGTCCTCAGAACTCACAGCATGCAGTATTTCGTCCCAAAGCTCAGATATTCGTTCATAACTACGCTGGATGTATCGGAGGAGTGACCAGCCCCAAATTGCCCATAAGCCCAGGATCACTCGATCTGGATGAAGAAACTTTACGGTAAGTCCGTTGTACTCCCCTTCGTTTCGCACATAGATTCCGAGGGAGTAACACGCGAACACCAAGAGACTAACAAGGATCAAGAAGCGTCTCTGCTGTATTAGTGGCGCCCCGGTCTCCTCTTCGTCGCCTTCCATTGAGGCCCCCCTGCCGCTGAGCGGTTGCCTGGATCAGAACAGAGTTTTTATCATCTTATCAACACCCGATATCAGGTCGTCAATTTCCTCAGTTTTCGGTTCTCTGTTCTTGTTGTGGTCGCATAGATTACGGAGATCTGCCAGATGTTGTATGAATCGCCATTGAGGGGTATCGATCACGTTGTTGTTCTTGAGTAACTCGTTGAAATCATTAATCGTAGGATGTTTCTTGGAAACGGAGACGTTATGATTTACGCACACTTGGGCCAGATGCTTCTCAAGAACAACTCCTGCTATTGCTCCAGCCGCTCGAATGAACTTATTCTTGATGAGTTCACGAGCAGCCTCTAATTCCGAATCGAACAGATCAGCTTGAACAAGCTGTCGGATATCGAATAACGAGCTTTCGAAGCGGCCCTCAGCCGATTTTAAAATCTCCAACTGCTGCTTGAATCTAGGAATGGCCGCAGTGGCATTCACGACAACTTCTTTCTGGAATCCTCGAGTGATCTGCAAGCCCTGCAAAAGGTCCTCGATCACGTAGTTCTCCCACGTAATTGCTTTACGTGATTTGGGCTTCTCGTAAAGACGGGAGAAATCGGCTAACCGATCCGGCAGGAGCTGTTTAATAACTGCTGATGCTTCCGAATACCAACTCTGATAACCCGAATCAAAGTTTGGTATCTTCTTCAGGAACTCTTGGTAGTTGTCCTTCGCGATCTGCTTATACAGCTTCTCAAAGCTCTCACTGTGGTACTCCTTCTCAAGTGATAGCAGCAGAGAAACTCCCTTCTTCGTCAATCTATCAAGGTCTGACTCATATTTCTCAAGATTTGTCTGCGACACGCGACGCACTCCGTTTCAACAAGACTAGAAAATCTGTTGAAGCCAGTCTTCAGGGTTGACGAGCAGTCCCGATAATTCGATGTTATTCACGGATTCCACGCTTGTCTTCCATTCATCGGCCCGGCCAGACTCGTCGTAGAAAATCGAAGCGGTGTCCGCCAGTGCTACCAACACCAGCGGACACCCAAGCAATCAGCAACCTAGCAAGAGGTCGCATCATGCCTGTGAATCAGTGTACCACTGAGGATATCCCGCTCCTCAAGGGCAACCAAGAAAAGGCCACCCAACGCAAACGCTGATCGCAGCGTATGTGCCATTGCAATGTGGAATGCAACTCGACCATCCCCGAAACTCTACCAGTCAGACTGAGCCAGCATGCTCCACTGCGGAGTCATACAACGGCTCAACTCAGAGGTGCAGATCGGCAAGCGGGGAGTGCGATGGTCTGGGTTGCCGAAATCAAGCGATCCTCGGTTCGACTCTGAAGTATGTCAATCCAGCAATCGGAATATCTCCCTTCTTGTACCGACCGAATGACCACCATTCCCGTCTCTGACGGAACGTATCCCAGACGATAAGGCCGAAAAACTGTGCGGCGTGAACTGGATTCTCTAGGCATGCCGTTTCATAAATCGGATGAAACACCGTGCCGGACCAGTCAGCTCCTGGAATCCAACTTGAAGTCTGGATCTCCGTCCCTTCGATTCGGCGATTCAACTCGCCAACAATAGCGCCATACTCCTCGCCCGACAGCCGATCTCTCCAACGTCTGTACTCATCCTCATGAGGTATCCAATCAACCTCAGAAAGGGAGTCTATCGAGTAAAGCATGGCAGTTACCTTTGTCAAAGGACCTAGCGCCAAGAAACTTGGCTGGTCATGAAACGACTTGGAAACGCCGATGTGCAGAGCGCTGTGCAGGTTTCGCTTCGTTGAAGTGAGCCTGTTGCCCCTTCGGGTCAATGAAGCTTGCGGGAATATCCCTTACGAACGGTTGTTGATATGAAACTGTTCAGCCCTCGCCCGGAGACTGCGAGGCGGTGCATTGTAGCAATCGAACTGCTACCGGCGCTCTGGTTCGTGTACTCGTACATCGAGCCATCGCTGAACTGCACGACTATGGCACCTGGGCTCAACTCATACTGCACAACGCCCGAATCGCCACCTAGATTCCTATATCTTTCCACGTTGAATATCCCGTTGCTAATTAAACAGAGGGTTGCATTGGACTCCCTAAGAATAGACGACGCATCAGTAACTATCCGTTACTCCATCGCTGATCTCCATGGGAAGACATTCATCTTTGGCGCCATACCGATGACACCGATTACCTTGGCGGAGTACAACCAGATTCAGCGTCTGTCACGACCCAGCAGTTCACGGATCGTGTTCATCCCGACAACTGGCTTCGCCGTACTGGTATGACTATTACGTTGGGAGATTCGGGGATTTCTCTGCGGTTCGATCCCCGTTCTGACCTTGATACGGTACTCCAGCACGAACACATGCTCGCCTGTTCGTTGATCAAAGGACTGACCTCGCTTCTTTACATACGACCGAATCTTGTTCGGGAATCCCCGTCTTGGTCTCGTCAGCGATGATGTGTGCTCACCTTCGGTTGCTGCGATTACGAGTATTGGAATCACTTGACAATCATCGTCCCGGCATATCCCATTGAAGGCAACACAGAGGGACTCTCAAACACCGTGAAGAAGCCAACGACAAGAGAGGCGTCGGTCATAATGAAGAATGTGATTGCCGCATTCTCAAATGCCGGATATCTTGACATCGACGGAGAGAGCCCTTCCGCAGTGTTGGATATGGTCCGGAAAGTTGCCCGCACACTCCCATCTGACTTCGACTTTGTTCTCGATCACCGGCAGGACCTGCTCAAGCAGGCTCGGAGCTACCGCCTTCAAGACAAGCGGGAGTATGCGGTTCTAATGTACACAACGTGGATCGAGCACAGTCTGAACCTGACATTGCAAGAGCTGGCACGGGATCGATCGATAAGTGAGATCCACATTCAGACATTTCTTCGAGAGGTATCTGTGAGGGCGAAATCGTCCTGGCTATTTGTGTTACTCGGAAGGAAGCCGCTGTCGAATCGAGTCGTTGCACGGATACAAAGGCTGGCAGACTCAAGGAATGCCTTTATCCATTACAGATGGAGCCGTCTATCAAAGCAGGTTCAGTCCGAACTTGACTCCGTGTTGAACGATGCTGAGCTAGTTGTAAAAGACTTGCAGAGGCTTCTGAGAAAGACTGGGCGTCTCTGCCAGATCACGGGTGGTACGTGATGTGATCACGCATAAAACGAGCCGAGCTGACAGAGGAAAGAAGTAGCTCGTAGGTTGTGTGATGCAATCAGGTCAATTCTTCTCCGCACTCCCCGCTTGCCGATCTGCACCTCTGAGTTGAGCCGTTGTATGACTCCGCAGTGGAGCATGCTGGCTCAGTCTGACTGGTAGAGTTTCGGGGATGGTCGAGTTGCATTCCACATTGCAATGGCCAGCGACATCAGGTCAGTGAGAATGGTGGTTCGCCAGGATGGCCTGTTGGTACTTCAGCCAGAGCAGTTGCAAGTACTGCTTGCTTCGCGTACCTGGCAGGACTTCGAGACCGGGGATGTGCTCGAACAGGGCCAGCATCACCCCGTTGAACTGAGTCCGGTTGAGCCCTTGGCCGAACTCCGCCAGTGCAATCGACACGAGTCGGCCCATTTCGTCGTCGCTGAGTGATTGGCTATCGGTGGAGGCCATTTAATCCGTACCGTCCCCTGGAGTCGGTAGGACGACAACGACGGATCACGCACCCAATTGGCCGACGCAGCGGATTTCCGGGGAATGAGGGTGATGGCCGGGGGATAACTGGCCACTTGTTTTATATAAAGTACTTGGAACTGTTATCCCCACCCCTCCTATTGGGGAATGAATCCTGGGGTGGATGAAGACGAGACCAGGGTTTCGGATTTACCTCTCGTCCCCCTCAGACGGGACCTGAGCTCGGGAATTGATCCCTGGGGACCCGAACGGAATACTCGTATGGTAAGGGGTGATGGTCGTGAATCGATGACGAGGTCGTACCTCGGCGACGATTCGAGGTCTCCGAAGGCCCCCATTGAAATCAATGGCTAGCAGCCACAAGACACCCCTTCGGAGGCTGCCACTCTATCCATCTGAGCTACGGGCGCGACGAAAGGCATTTTACGGCAGTTTCCACCTTCGTGGGGAAATCGTCACAGAGCGGCGGTGGGGCGACGAATGGAGATGGTCAACAAATGGCCGATATGCTTGCGAGCGCGGGTTTACCCTGGTGGACAATGCCATCAATGTAGGCACCTGGAACCCATCCGAATACGCCGCTCTCGTCTGCGCCACGCGCCTCCTGAGCCAACAGGAGAAAGCAACACTGTTGGAACGACTCACGACCGCAACAACTCCGATCGGGTCCGTGTTGCTCCAATGACAGAGGCTACTGGATCAGCGGAAAACTGATGGCCGAGTTAGGCAGGGACACCGGTACGACCACGTTCTTTGTCACGTCGTAGACGAGCGAGGCCTCGTGGACGCCAATAGGACTCGTCACAGTGATCGTTGAATTGATCGGGGCGAATGGACTGTAGTCGGCATTGCTGTCGAAAACAAACGGGGTGCCCGCAGTCGTCTTCACAGCCACCGGAGTAGGGGAAGACGGTTGGCTGAAGTCGAGCACGTACAGTCCGCCACCTTTTATGCTGCTGGAGAACCCTCCGGGGATGTCTCTTACCTGCATGACCGGCGAGCCGGCCGACAGGTATTCTGTGCCAGTCGTAGTAGGTTGCAGCACATTTCCAGCGACATCGAGGATTCCGGTGGTGTGGTAGCTGGTGTCTTGCGACAGGAGGTAGCCGTCGACCACCGAAACACCCAAACCGCCAACGAACGGGAGCGTCGTAAACGATCCGGGTGCGTCTGTTGACAGGGTCTCGATGCCGGAATTAACCGCCGAGAACACCAGCTGAGATCCGCTGATACCTGCCAGCGTCAGCAATTCGGAATCATTCATCGCGCTCTGAGTGCCCAGCGTTTGCACCGGCCCGCCATCGGCGGGGATGCGCTGGACAGACTGCGTAGAGCCAACTTGAGCGGCTGCTCTCTGGGTGAAGTATAGATTACCGGCGTCGACCAGGCTGCCGTTAAAAGCAGGTTGTACGTCAGCCAGATCGGCGGAAATCGTTCCAGTGAAATCGATTCGATGGATCCCCCGCGGCGGCAAGGTCGAAGATCCCGCCGCGGCTGCCGGCTGTATCCCCAGGTAGCTGTAGGTGGGGTTCGCTGACACGCCGTAGACGTCGGCTGGCTCCTGTTGCTGGTAGAAGGATTCGACATTCGACGCCAACAGCCGGGGCTGGGTGAACGTCTCGTCGGCATAGAAGTTCAGCTGCCCCGCATTGTCCATTGCCACGATTCCCGCCAGCGTCCCGTCTGGCCGGTATAACGGAGCAATCGTCCCAATCGTCAGCTCCGGCAGGCTCACGGGAGTTGTCGTGGGACTGTCAGTGGCGTGGATCAACACCCAGCGCAGGCTGCCGTTGCACAGTTTCGTCGCATCGGTCGGCAATGCCAGCACCAGGACAACGGAAGTGGGATCGGCCAGGTTCTTCGCTATCGCCTGCGCATCGCAGGTCTGCACCACGTAGGGGCCGGTCATTGTGGTGGAGTAAGTGTAGTACGGAATCGTGAGATTGCTGAGCTGGGTCGGCACGAGTGTGCTCGACCCCGTCACGTTCAACGACCAAACGTGGTCGCCGCTCGATGAGTTGACTGTGTTGTACATGAGCGCGTAAGGAGTCCCTGCGCTCGCCATGCCCTGCGCGCTGATCATATGCCGCGACTGCACGCCGAGTTTAGCGATGTTATCGGTCAGGATTCGCGTTGGCTGTTCCCCCAAGGCTCCCGTGGAGACCACGAATAGTCCGGGGTCTCGAGGTTGCGCGGAAGGATCGTCGGGCATGGATGTGATCGGCAGATACACGGTTGCAGGGTCGCTGGTGCAGGTCACAGTAACGTTCGTGACGTCGGCCGTCGCAGTACCGGAGCCATTCGACACCACGCACGTCGGACCGGTGGGTTGCGTCAGGATGGTGACTGCGTAATTCGCCCCATTCTTGAGAACTGTGGGGAAGTTGAACGCGCCATTGGCGGTGACCGTCAAGCTGTCGCCCGCGTTGTTTTGCAGCACGAGCGAGCCGAGCAGCCCGGTTACTTTGCCGCCGATGTTGACATTCGAAGGTGCGTTGCTGCTGGCACCGCCTCCACAGCCCGAAATCTGCAGCGTGATCAACGTGGCAACTACATATCGCAGACGCATCGGAAGTCCCTTTCAATTAATTGTTGTAGTGGTATCGGCCATCAGCGCCGGCCGAGCTGCGCACGCCGGTCAGATTAGTGGATTTGCGGCGGGTGAGCTGTAGTGTATTTGTAGCCGCCGGTAGGGTTGAGTGACCCGGTGCCGATTTTTCTGCCGACCGGATTATTGACAAATAAACACCGGGATTTTCGCCTGATCGAGTGAGTCCTTGTTGGAATGGCCACCAGACGTCCCTGCGGAGAATCGCGCCGTCGTGCGCATTTTTTGCGGGGGCCGGCCGGTACCATAGAGAAATGAGTGCTTCAGCCAAGGATGGCTTGCGTCCCGACCTGGAAGGCCTGCGCGGCGTGGCCATCCTGCTCGTCGTAGCGTGCCATTGTGGGGTTCCCGGGTGTGCCGGCGGTTTCATCGGGGTGCGCCGGCTGTTGCCCGCGGCACTGTTGGTTTTTCTGCTGACTCTGTGGGCCGCCGTCGCGCTGCTTGCACCGCAGGAAATTGCCACCGCCGCCCGTTCAGCGATCGCGGCCGCCTGCTATGTCAGCAACCTGTTGTTCGATCGCACGGCAGCCGACTATTTCGCACCGTCGGTCGCGACCAATCCGTTCCTGCATACCTGGTCACTCGCGGTGGACGAGCAATTCTACCTGCTGTGGCCAAGGATCGTACGCGGTGATAGGCCGCGCCGGCGAGCAAATCGCACTGGACAGCGATTTTCGGAAAATCGGCAACGCTTTGGCGGATGTCGGCAACATACCCAAGGGCTGTTGGAGCGAGGGCAAATCCTTCGAGGCCAGGATCTGCGAATTCGGCACCGCAAACGCTACGAGGAGCATTGCTTTGCTCGGCGACTCGCATGCAATGCAGTGGGTGGGCCCGATGCGCACGGCGACGGGCCGTCAGGGCTGGGGGCTGATCATATCCATGCGCCTCGGGTGCTCGGCGAGCGAGCTCAATCCGTATCGTTTATCCGAAGAGGCCAATCGCTGCGCGGGATGGCGTTCGCAGGCGATAGGGAAAATCATCTCGATGCATCCCACCGCGGTTGTGATTTCCAGCTACAACGGTTGGACCTTCAGGGGTGACGGTGTCACGTGGTCGAACACGATAACTCCAGAGGAGGTGCGCATGGGAACCCGGCAGACTCTCGCTAAATTTGCGCGCGCCGGAATCCCAGTGGTTGTATTGAGAGATACGCCGCTGCCGCCATTCGACATCCCCAACTGCCTGGCGCGACACGTGGGCGGGGGACTCGCTGCTCAAAAGCAATGTGACTTCGACGCCACGGTGGCGTTGAACGCCACAGCATTCGCGGCCGAGCACAGCGCCGCGGACGGGCTGCCGAACATTTATTTCCTGGATATGAATGACTTGATCTGTCCCGGGATCCGGTGTGCGGCGATCCGCGAGCCCTGGATCGTTTACCGGGACAAGGATCATCTGACGGGGTCATTCGCGCAGTCGCTGGCGCCAATGCTGCAGGCGCGCCTTTTCCAGCTGCCCCTCACCCACGCAGACGCGGCCCGGGGTTCACAGGCAAACCCCGAGCCGCTCGAGTGACCTCAGTAAAGGCGGTTCAGAGTACAGCTGCCGAATGAATCAACAGGCCCGATAACCGGGTCCGTGATTGTGTGGGTGGTGAGGGTGATCGTGAAGACTGCGGGGTTACTGATCATGAGGTCGAGCCAGTTCTCACAGCGAGGCGAGAATCCATCGGTACCCAGGGGAAACTGGACGGTGCTCGGTGTGCTCTGGCCTGCCAGCACACCCGTGATGTAAGCAGTCGATCCGTACTGAATCCCGGTCACAGTCGAAAACACATAAGTCGTATCTGCCTGCGCGGTGAAAGGCAGCAACCACATCACAGCCAGTGGCGCCGCGCGCTTCAGTCCAATCATGGGCATCAGTCCTTTGTTGACCTTGACGAGCGGATGTTAACAGACCTTCTTGAAGCAACTGTGACGATTTGGGTATCGACCCCATGCTTGCTACAAAAACATAACAGTCAATACGCCGACGAGCGAGTTAACATCGGCTGCAAAACCAATCTCGACGGGGCGGGGGAGTTACGGTGTCACTCACGACGTGGATTGCGACCGGATGGCGTCGGTTTACATATTTTACGGCGTTGTGCTGTCTGCTCCTGTCGGGCTGTGGCGGCGACGGATCGAAGACCGTAACGATCGGCGGTACCGTTTCCGGCCTGCTCGGCACGCTCGTGCTGCAGAACAACGCAGGTGACAATCTCACTATCGCCGCGGACGGTGCATTTACCTTCGCAACTCCGGTCAGCAAAGGTGCGCCCTATGCGGTCACAATTCTGACGCAGCCGTCGGGCCCTCCCTGCGCAGTCGCGAGCGGATCGGGTACTTCCCCGGTGCCGGTCACAAACGTCTCAGTTACGTGCACTGTTGACCCAGCTACTGTATTTGTGCCGTTCTCTGCGACACCTGACAATGGCGCACCTCCGGAAGCTGCAGGGCTGTTTGTAGCATCCACGAATTCGCCCGGCGATCGGCCGATTCAGATTACGACGAAGACCATCCGATCAATAGGCATGCTTTCCCGGTACACACTGAGCCCGCAGGGGACGGCGAGCGTAGCGGGTCCGTACGCAGTCATGTACACCACGCTCAATTCCCCGAGCGGTGATCGTGTGTGGTCGGTCAGACTTTCCGGTACGAGCACCCTCACCCCAACACAAATCAGCAGCTTTACGTTTTCGCAGCAGAGTTGCAGTGAGCAGTTGATAGCGAAGGATCTTGCCGATCCGAGCTCGGCCTTTTTGATTCTGGCGTTGCCGGCCGACGCAACGACGTCGTGTAACGGTGATGAGTCCAGCTACCAATGGCTGCTGATTCATTTCGGTGATCGGACCACGACCGCTCCAGTCAGCCTCTCGCCCCTGCAGTCGCCGATTCGGCCGCTGTATCGACCTGATGGAAAATTGGCGGGGCTCCTGGCGACCGACACCGCGCATAACCTGAACTTCTATCCTGATGAAACCTTTACCAACCCGAAGGTCCTGCTGACGAATGCCGGGTCCTTCAGCCTGGTGCAGGAGCCGCAGCCCGTCGGATCGTCCGCGGTCTCCGTGGACCCGACTTACGGGTTCCTTCTGGTTCTACCGCCTGGTCCGGTGGTGAAGCCTTTCGATGTCTATCACGTTGACTATTCCGGAGCGATTTCTGCAAAGCTCTATTCCCTGCAGAATGTCTACAACGGGCTTCTTGTCGACGCACACACGCTCTACTACGTGGAGACAGCTGAAGCGGCGAACGACGACAGCCTGCTGACGGTCGGCCGCATCAACAGCAGCGGAGGACCGGTGTTGACCCTGGCCAACATTGGCCTGGTTCCGGGGTATTACATTCCGGTCCTGGTGGGAATCACCGGATCCCGGCTGGTGTTCGAAATAGAGGCCACTTATTTTGACCTTTGGAGTGTGGTGACGGTACCGACGGATGCGAACGCCATTCCCACGACAATCGTGAACGGGTTCAGCGGCCACGTGATTGCGGCAATTGCCGACGGCAAACTGTTGCTGACAGTGACGAGTTACGGGTCCGCCCCCTCGGGAGAGCTGCGGCTGGGTTTCAGTTCCGAAGTCGTGGATGTCGCAGGCAACGTGTTGCAACCGCTGACCCCGTTTTCGGCCTTCATCACGAGCGGCGCGCCGGCCATCCAGGTGAAGGATATCCCCACTTACTATGATATGAGAGGGGGGCAACTGTATGCTTTCGACCCCAGCGCACCCGCCGATTCCAACACTGTGCCTTTGACAACGTCAACGGGCGCGCCTTATACGTTGCCTACGGGCGCCCAGCGTGTGCTGTTCGAGCCCTTCACGCCGACGATCAGCATCGCTCCGAGCATCCAAGCCATACCCGATGGCCCCCTGCTGATCTACAATCAGTCAACCGGCGTGGTCGCGCCGATATCCATTCCAAATTCAACCCTCGAGCTCCTGACGCAGCCGGATTGAGCAGCCGCGGTCGCCGGTGACGATAGCTGCTGCGTTGCAGTAGAAGTGGGCCACTGATGTCACACAGCATCGGCTAACCTGCCAGCCAGTAGGGAACCCGATGCGAAAGGACAGGCTCGATGTTCGATGTGGTAGGTGCTCTCTTCGCCGATCCGGATTTCATGCCACACGGGATGTGCTACCTCTGGCGGCCGGACATTCTCAGCCTGCACGTCATCTCGGATGCGCTGATCACCCTGGCTTACTTCTCCATTCCGTTCACCCTTCTGTATTTTGTCCACACGCGCAGGGACTTGCAGTTCAACTGGATGTTCGTCTGCTTCGCCGTGTTCATTGTGGCGTGCGGCACGACGCACCTGCTGGAAATCTGGGTGATCTGGTATCCGGCGTACTGGCTGTCGGGCATCGTCAAGGCCATCACCGCTCTGGCCTCCGTGCCGACGGCCATCATGCTGGTGCGCCTGGTGCCCCAGGCCCTGCAGCTGCCCAGTCCATCCGCCCTCCGGGTGGCCAACGCCGAGCTGGAGCGCGAAATCGCCGAGCGCAAGCGCGCGGAAGCGGCTATCCGCAAGTTGAATGACCGGCTCGAGGAGCGCGTTGCCGAGCGGACTCGCGAGCTGGAAACGGCCAACAACACTCTGCGACAGACTCAACTGGCCATCATGCAACATGAGCGCCTGCGCGCGCTCGGACAGATGGCCAGCGGCATTGCTCACGATATCAACAACGCGCTCTCGCCGGCGGTGCTCAATTGCCGGGCACTGCTGGAACGGCGTGTTGGAGTGGACCCCGACCTGCGGGAGTCTCTGACCGACATCCAGCGTTCGGTCGAGGATGTGACCCACACCGTGATGCGGATGACCGAATTCTATCGGGCTCGCGAGCCGCAGTTCGTGCCGGCCCCCGTCCCTATCAACCACATTCTCGAGCAGGTCGTAGACCTCACGCGCCCTCGTTGGCACGACATGGCGCAGGAGCAGGGCATCGTCATCGACCTGGAAAAACAGGTTGCCCCCGACTTGCCCTTGATCCTCGGCGTGGAGAGCGAGATTCGCCACGCGCTCATGAATCTCATTTTGAATGCTGTGGATGCGATGCCTGCGGGCGGCACGCTCACGCTGCGTGTGTTCGGGGTGGCACCGAGGTCGGTCATCGTGGAGGTCAGCGACACCGGTACCGGAATGACTGAGGACGTGCGGGGCAGGTGTCTCGAACCGTTCTTCACGACCAAGGGGCAACACGGCACCGGGTTGGGGCTCGCGATGGTGTACGGAATGGTCCAACGGCACGAAGCCGAGATCGAGATTGAGAGCGCGCCCGGGCGCGGTACGACCATGAGGTTGACGTTTCCCGCCTGCTCCGCGGATGGTCTGCCGTATCAGCGCGCTTCTGTGCCGAGTCCGGCCCACAGCGCTCGAATACTCGTAGTCGACGACGACAAACGAGTGTCCAGGTCCCTGCGGAGAGTGTTGGAAGCGGACGGACATCGGGTGACCGTTGCCGATGGCGGCCAAGATGGCATCGACACTTTCCTCGCGGCCACCGGACGTGGCGAGTCATTCTCTATGGTGATCTCGGACTTGGGCATGCCCCATATCGACGGACGGAGAGTGGCGGCGGCCGTAAAGGCGGCGTCACCCAAAACGCCGATCGTGCTTCTGACCGGATGGAGTTACAGCATGCGGGAAAATGGCGACCTGCCCGCGCATGTGGATCACCTGCTGAGTAAGCCACCGGATGTGAATGAGCTACGCCTGGCCATCAGCAAGCTGACCGCGGAGGCGGAAACCTAGGCGGGCGGTCTGGATCAGCTCCAGGAACGGGCTGCTACGGGGCTGGACCACCCCTGGCGGCTTCCCGCACCGCATTCCATGGGGAAAGGCGCAAATTTTCCATGTGGTCTATACTGCGCCGCCGATTTACCAGGCGTTTCACGCGGATTCAAACGTGAGCAAGCAGGACACCCATTTCTTTAATACCTTCAGCGTGGTCATCGGGCTGCTGATTGTGATTGCCATCGGAATTTTCGCCCTGGCGCGAGTGGTCGCCAGCGAGACCCAGGACAAGCAGGTGCTCGAGGAGAAGTCGTACCTGAAGAGCGTTGAAGGCCACCTGCAGCCGGTTGCCAAGGAAGCAGTCGCTGGCGCCGATAACACCGCACTCGCCATCAAGCCGGACGCCGGATCAGCCGATGCTGCCGGCAGTGCCAGCGGCGGTCCCGCCGCACCGAAGTCCGGCGAGGAAACCTTCCAGCAGGTCTGCAGCGCTTGCCACGGTGCCGGTATCGCCGGTGCCCCGAAGGCTGGCGACAAGGGGGCCTGGGGGCCGCGCATCGCCAAGGGCAAGGAAGTGCTCTATGACCACGCCCTCAAGGGCTTCCAGGGCAGCTCCGGTGTGATGCCCGCCAAGGGCGGCCGTGCCGACCTGTCGGATGATCTGGTGAAGGCCGCAGTCGACCACATGGTCGACATGGCGAAATAACCTTCAATGTCGATGCTGGGCGCCGTCCCCGGCGCCCGGTTTCCAACGTTCGAAATTGAATCGCCTGGCTCCCGTGGCCCGCCGCATCTCCGGCGCCTCGGCGCACTTGCGGCGAACCCGAAGTCAATCCTTTGGTTTTGGCGGACGCCGATCAAACATCCGGTAGTGCACCGCCTCCGCGACGTGTGGCGCTCCGATGGTCTCAGCGCCAGCTAGATCCGCGATCGTCCGTCCCAGCTTCAGGATCCTCTGACGCGTCCGCGCCGAGAATCCGAGCTGCTCCATTGCCATGTTGATTATCGACTTGGCCTCTTTGTCCGGCGCGCAGAGTCGATTGATCTGCCCATCCGTCAACCGGGCGTTGCACTTGCCCTGTCGCGCTACCTGAATCTCGCGCGCCTGTTTCACGCGGGCAGCAATGATCGCGCTGGACTCACTCACCAGAGCGGCATCTTCGAAGTCACTCAGGTTGACACGCGGCACTTCCAGATGGATGTCGAAGCGTTCGAGCATCGGCCCCGAGACACGGCTCATGTACTGTGCGATCTGGCCTGGCGAGCAGTCACAGTTACCCTGCGGATCGCCAAAGCGCCCGCATGGACAGGGGTTCATGGCGGCGATGAGTTGGAATTGCGCGGGATATTGGATGTGATGGGTCGCGCGCGAGATGGAAACAACGCCCGACTCCAGGGGCTCGCGCAAGCCCTCCAGCGCGCGCCGGTCATATTCCAACAACTCATCCAGAAAGAGCACGCCGTGGTGGGCGAGGCTGATTTCGCCAGGTCGCGGCACCGATCCACCGCCGACCAGTGAAACCGCCGACGCAGTGTGATGTGGCGTTCGCATCGGACGGCGCCCGAAGCTACTGACATTGAAACCGATGCCGCCCGCGGATGCGATTGCCGCAACTTCCAGTGACTCTGCTTCTGTCATCGGTGGCAAAAGCCCGGGCAGGCGCATTGCCAACATGCTTTTTCCCGTGCCCGGCGGTCCGCGCATGAGTATCGAATGGCCTCCAGCGGCGGCAATGGTCAGGGCGCGCTTCGCACTAACCTGTCCCCGAACGTCGCGCAAGTCGAGTTCGGGCTCGCCGCCGAGGCTGTCGTTAGCCAGGACACGCGGCATAAGAGGGGGAATTGGATCGCTGCCATCGAGATGCGCGCATACGGCGAGCAAGTGACCCGCAGCCCGCAGTGTCGGCCCAGATCGGCGACGACGGCTTCCGCGCGCTGCGCCCTGCTGATGGCCGGCCGCCGATTGCCCATCGGCGCCAGAGGCGTCCGACTCACCCTGTGCGGTGCCGAGCAGCAGCCGTACCTCGTCCGCATTTGCGTCCGGCACGATGACCTCGTGCCCCATGCGAGCAGCGTGCGCCGCGGCTTGAAGCATCCCCGGGACGGATCTCAACTCGCCATTCAACCCGAGCTCACCGAAGAACTCGCGGTGCCCGGGGTCGATGCGCGACTCCGGATCCGTCTTCACCTGCCCTGACGCGAGCAGGATGCCCAGCGCGATCGGCAGATCGAACCGGCCGCCGCGCTTGGGGATATCTGCCGGGGACAGATTGATGGTGATGCGCCCCGCCGGGAACTCGAAGTTGGAATTGACGATGGCCGCGCGGACCCGGTCCTTGCTCTCTTTAACGACCGTGGCGGCGAGGCCGACAATGGAAAAGTTCGGCAGCCCGGAATCCAGGCTCACCTCCACCTGCACCAGCGGGGCGTGCAGCCCCAACTGCGCACGACAGACGACAGTCGCAATCGACATAGCCTTCCTTGGCTGTTTCGATCAAAAAGCGCTCAGTGCGGAGGGGGCTCCGCCGGCACACCGCCCTCCATGGAAGCCACCCGCCGCTCCAGCTCCTCGAGCCGCGCCCGGGTGCGCTCCAAAACCCGGGTCTGCGCATCAAACTCATCGCGCGAAACCAGGTCGAGCCTGGTGAGGCTTGCACGCAACACCGCGCGAAAGTTGTTCTCCAGGTCCTGCTGCACCGCCCTGACACCCGGCGGCACGCTCGCAACCAAACGTCGGACGATCTCGTCGATCTTGGGTGTATTCATGTGATTTTCCTCACGGAAGCCGCGCCCTAATTTGACGCAGGAGTCCAAATCGTAGCTCCAAAACAGTGCGCAGAGAGGGTGCTTCCACACGCAACCCATTAAAACTGCACTAAAAAATGCTGTGGCACGGAATCTGCACTTTGTATGCGCGCTTCACAAGCATACGTACCACTCGAGCATGGGGGCAGCCGGTGTTTGTTGGCGAATCACGCGATATGTCGGACCAGAGGTCCCGTTCGACAGATGTACTAAAAACCGTCCGGGAGAAAACATGCGCACCGCTTCAAAGACCACATTAACAATCCTGGGACTGGCGCTCGCCGCGCTGGGACCCACGTTAGCCTGGGCCGACGCTCCAGCCCCGCCTGTTCCCAACAAAGGTGACACGGCGTGGATGCTCACATCCACTGCGCTCGTTCTGCTGATGTCAGTGCCGGCCCTGGCATTGTTCTACGGCGGACTGGTACGCACGAAGAACATGCTCTCGGTACTGATGCAGGTGTTCGTAGTTTTCTCCCTGATCACCGTGCTGTGGTGCGTCTATGGTTATTCGCTGGCGTTCACTGAAGGCAATGCGTTCTTCGGTGGCTGGAGTCGCGTGTTCCTGAACGGGACGTTCGACCCCGCGAGCGGCAACTTCTCGCTGGGCGGCACCTTCAGCAAAGCCACGCCGATGTATGAGCTGGTGTTCGTTGCCTTCCAGGCCACGTTCGCTGCCATCACGTGCTGCCTGATCCTCGGATCCATCGTTGAGCGCATCAAATTCTCGGCGGTGCTGCTGTTCATGGTGATTTGGTTCACCTTCAGCTACATCCCGGTCGCGCACATGGTCTGGTTCTGGGCCGGTCCGGACGCCTACACCGATCCTGCTAAATCTGACGCTGTTTCAGCGACCGCAGGTTACATCTGGCAGCTCGGCGCCCTCGACTTCGCGGGCGGTACGGTTGTTCACATCAATGCAGGTGTTGCAGGTCTCGTCGGCGCAATCATCCTCGGCAAGCGCGTAGGTTTTGGCAAAGAGCCGATGCCGCCGCACAGCCTGACGATGACCATGATCGGCGCCTCCATGCTGTGGTTCGGTTGGTTCGGTTTCAACGCCGGATCTGCATTGGAAGCCAACGGCACCGCCGCGCTTGCCTTCATCAACACCTATCTCGCTACCGCGTGCGCGGTCCTCTCGTGGATGTTCTGCGAGTGGCTGCTCAAGGGTAAGCCTTCGATGCTCGGTGCAGCTTCGGGTGCGGTAGCCGGCCTGGTCGCTATCACGCCTGCTGCGGGTAACGTTGGTATCCCGGGTGCGTTCGCCATCGGTCTTGGCGTCGGCGTCGTCTGCCTCTGGGGTGTCACCGGCCTGAAGAAGCTGATCAAGACCGACGACTCGCTCGACGTCTTCGGCGTACACGCCGTCGGCGGTATCTTCGGCGCTCTGACGACCGGCATCTTCAATGCGCCTTCACTCGGTGGTCCGGGCTCGGTCCAGGATTGGGTGAAGGGCACGGTTGGCTATCCGGGCATCTGGCCCCAGCTGCTGATCCAGATTAAAGCTGTGGTCATCGTTACGGTCTGGACCGCGGTGGTGGCAACCGTTGCGTTCCTGGTTGTCAAAGCGGTCATGGGACTGCGAGTTTCAGAAGAACAAGAACGAGAGGGTCTCGACATCACGTCGCACGGCGAACGCGCCTACGACATGTAATCGGACGGCTTGGGCCCGGACTCGCCTGACGGCGGGTCCGGGCCTTTTTACTTATACTCATCGCTAAGCGGCGTTGTGACGGACTTCAATGGCCCGGACTCCTGTGACCGGCCATACTTCCCGCCGACCGGGGAGGTCTGCTTATGTTGCGATATTTAGCCATCAGCACAGTTTTGAGCGTGGGCGCCATTTCGGCTGCGCACGCCGATGTGTATCGCTGGGTCGATGACCACGGCGGTGTGCATTACAGCGACCAATGGGTTGCCGGCTCTGAAGTGATCAAGTCGTCAATCAAGCCCCCCTCGAGCGGTGGCGGCAACTCTTCCAGCCATACGACCTCTACCGCACCCAAGAGCACGCCGGCTCCGACCTCGCAGGATGACGCTGCGAAGGCCGTGAAGGGTGACGTGGCCAAAGCCCGTGACCAGCAGTGCAAAGACGCTAAGGATCGGTACGAGAAGGCGGTCGCGGCACGCCGCATCTACAAGGGACCGGCCCCTGGCGATAAGGCCACGAAGGACACCGATCGACCGGATGACCGGCAGTATCTGTCCGAAGAAGAAGCAGATGCGTATCGGGTGAAAGCGCGGCAGGACGTTTCGGACTTCTGCGGCCCCGGTAAATAAGTTCTATAGTTACGCGCTGGCCAATCCGGCCTGGTTGAGTGCGGAACAAGACGATGCGCGTTGGCTTTGTTGGTCTCGGCGCCATGGGCATGGGCATGTCGCGCAATCTCCATCGCGCCGGACTGTTGAGCGCCGTCTGGAATCGCACATCGGAAAAAGCGAAAGCGCTTGCCGCTGAGCTTGGATGCAAGTCCCCTGCAACATTGGAAGATCTCGCTGCAGACGTCGATGCGGTAGTCATCTGCGTCTCCGCGGATAACGACGTATTGGATGTCGTGCGCGCCCTGGCGAAGGGATTGCGCAAAGGGGCACTCGTCATTGATTCCTCAACGATCGGTGCCGACACTGCTCGCACGGCAAGCAGTATCCTGCAGCCGGCTGGCGTCGAATTCCTGGACTGTCCCGTCAGCGGCGGCGTCGAAGGCGCCGAAAAGGGAACACTGGCGATCATGGTGGGCGGTTCGCCCGAAGCGTTCGCGCAGGCGCAACCCATCCTCAATGCGATGGGCAAAACAGTCACTCACTTTGGCCCGACGGGTAGCGGTCAGGCGGCCAAGGCAACCAACCAGATCATGTGTGCGGGCATCATCGAGTGCGTGGCAGAAGCCATGGCATTTGCCCGGGCTCAAGGGTTACCCCTCGACAAAGTCGTGGATACTCTGGGCAAAGGCGCCGGCTCGAGTTGGTACTTCGTGCACCGCGGTCCAAACATGGTCCGTGGGTCATACCCCGCCGGCTTCCGCGTCCGTCTGCACGCGAAGGACCTGGGGATCTGCCGCGACATGGCGGCACGCTTCGGTGTCGCATTACCGGTCGTTGAGCGCATGCTCGGCGAGTACGCTGAGCTGGTCTCACGTGGCTACGGCGATGAAGACATCTCCGCCACCTTCAGACTCAAGGAAGAGCTCTTTGATGCCCCCAGCAAGGCGGGCTCCTCTAAAAAGGGCGCATGAGCGAGGGCGAGTCCCTCTATCTCCCTGACTTCTGCACTTCGCGCGCTGCGCTCGCCAACGTTCTCATCGTCGAGCTGACCGCGCTGGTCCTGACCCTTGCCCACGAGAATCTCGGCGTTGGATTCTGGACGGATCTGTCGCGGACCTCGCTTTTCCTGCTGTGGATCGGCCTCGCCGGCGCCGCGCTGTTGTGTTGGATGCGGAGGCCGTTGAGCCGTCTGGAGGTCGCCCGAGGCTCGGCGGCAGTGCTTCTCCTGATCACCGCGTTGATTGCAGTTATTTCCACGGCAGCCTATGCCCTGGGTCGCACAAGCCTCGTTGAAGATGCCGGCGCAGCCATCCTCTTTCCCCCCGACCTCGGTCTATTTCTAGTTAGAAATGGGGCCATCGGCTTCGTGGTGACCGCGATCGCCCTGCGATACTTCTATGTGACTCACGAATGGCGCCGCAACATTGAAATGCAGGCAACCGCGCGCGTCCATGCCCTCCAGGCCCGCATCCGGCCTCACTTCCTGTTCAACAGCATGAACACCATCGCCTCGCTCACGCGCTCCAATCCGGCGCTCGCCGAGGAGGCTGTGCAGGACCTGGCCGATCTTTTCAGGGCCAACCTCAGCGAGAAGCGCGACACGATTACGTTCGAGCAGGAGTATGAGGTTGCCCGAACGTATCAACGAATCGAGGAGCTGCGACTCGGGTCGAGACTCCGCGTCGATTGGAAGGTCGATTCCCTCCCGCGCAAAGCGTTAGTTCCGGGGTTGATGTTGCAGCCGTTGCTGGAGAACGCGATTTACCACGGCATTGAACCGCAGCCGGGCGGCGGCACGGTCACCGTGACCGGCGAATTGTCGGGCAACCTGATTACGGTCGTCGTACGCAACCCTGTTGGCGACTTTGAGAGCGAGCGTGAGGGAAATCGGCTCGCGTTGGCGAACATTCGTGAGCGACTCGGTCTCTTGTATGGCGAGCGAGGACTCGTCAAGTCAGGGCGCTTCGACAACGAGTTCATCGTTACGCTGCGATTCCCGCACGTCGAGAAGCTGGATGAGACCTAGAGTTCTGATCGTCGATGACGAGGCGCCCGCCCGCGAGCGACTGCGCAGCCTCCTCGTCGAACTCGATCAAGTCGACGTCATCGGTGAAGCAGTCACTGGCGAGGAGGCTGTGCAGCGAGCCGCCGAGCTCGCTCCCGACGTCGTGTTGCTGGATGTGAGAATGCCCGGCATCGATGGTATCGAGGCGGCGAAGCACATGAACGTGCTGGAACACCCGCCGGCGGTCATCTTCACAACAGCCTTCGATGAGTACGCCATGAAGGCGTTCGATGCGCAGGCTGTCGGTTATCTGTTGAAGCCGATCCGCAAGGAGAAACTTGCCGCGGCGTTGACCCAGGCCAGTCGGCTCAGCCGTCCCCAGCTCCAGAAAATCGCCGACCCCGCGCAAACCCGTTCGCACATTGCTGTCCGGCATCGTGAGGGACTGCGGTTGATCCCACTTGGCGAGGTCCAGTTCTTCTTTGCCGAGCAGAAGTACACGACAGTGCGACACCTCAAGGGCGAGGACCTGATCGAGGATTCGTTGCGCTCTCTCGAGGACGAGTTCGGGTCCGCATTCGTGCGGATCCATCGCAACGCCCTGGTGAGCGTGCATTACCTGGAAGGCATCGAGCGCAACGGTGACGGCCAGTACTTCGTGAGGTTGCGCGGCTGCGAAGCGCCCCTGCAGGTCAGTCGCAGGATGGCGAGTGAGCTACGGGAGCGGTTTCGAATCTGACGCGTAATCGAACGAGTCGAAATAGAGCTTTTCCTGACGCGGAAACGTCGCCCTGATGGCTTCGATGAGCGCTGGCGGACCTGCCGCATACACATCGAACGGCTCGAGGTTGGGATAGTCAGCCAGTACAGCCTCATGGACCCAACCCGTCCGGTAGCCTGGCAAAGTCGCCTCCGACAACACTGCCGTAAAGCGCAGTTGTGGAAACCGACGTACCCACTCCAAGACCAGATCCTCCTCATACACGTCCGGCGCCCCCCTGGCGCCCCAGTAGAGATGGATGGGCCGGTCGATACCACCCTCGAGCACGTGCCGCAGCATGGACTTCAGCGGTGCAAATCCCGTCCCGCCCGCGATCATCAGTACCGGAGAGGACCCTGCCTGATAGACAAACTGTCCGATGGGCCCCTCGATTCTGAGTAGGGAGCCAACGCCGGTGGTGCCCCACAAGGCCTCTGTGAAGCCACCGCCGGGTACGCGTCGGACGTGCAGCTCGAGGAGATCGCTGTCGTGAGGAGGGCTGGCTATCGAGAAGCTGCGGCGTCTGCCGTTGTCGAGGAGGATGTCGAGGTACTGACCTGGATGAAACTCGAGCCTTTCGACCACAGGTAGGCGCAGGAACACCTGCATCACGTCCGGTGCCAGAGGAGTCATCCGTGCGATGCGACAGGGAAGGGTCTTGATCTCGACATCTGTCACGCTTGCGATCAGTCGTGCCTCAACGACGAGGTCCGATCGAGCGCGAGCCTGGCAGAGCAGGATCTTGCCGGCGTCTGCTTCCTCTCGAGTGACTCCCAAGGGCAAGCCATTCGGGTACTCGATCTTCCCCGCACGCAACTGCACGCGACAGGACGCGCAGTGACCCGACTTGCAGCTATGCGGGAGGTTGAGCCCCGCGCTCAGCGCGCTCTCCAGAATCGGCCGATCGGCAGCCACGCTGATGCGGCGCCCGTGGGGCTCCACCAGGACGGTGTATTCACGCTGAGACATGTGAGTCAGACTACCGCAGGCGCAGCCGCCGTGGCGGCGACAAAGAACCCACCATGTTCAGAAATCCACCCACCGACAAGATCAAAGAGCTGCTGCGTTCTGCACGCATTATTGCTGTTGTTGGGCTGTCGGATGATCCGTCGCGGCCCAGTCACCATGTCGCAGAGGAGCTCCAGCGCTTCGGCTATCGGATCATTCCCGTCACCCCCAAAGGCGGCACTATTCTCGGCGAGCAGGCCGTCCCTGACCTCGATCATCTCGGCGATGTCTTGAAGCCGGGTGAGAAAGTGGACGTCGTGGATGTTTTCCGTCGGCCGGAACACGTCGCGGCCATCGTGGAGGACTGCATCCGGCTGCGCCTACCCGCGCTGTGGCTGCAGGATGGAGTGGTTGACGAGGCTGCCGCCGAGAAGGCAGTCAATGCAGGAATATTCACCGTGATGGATCGCTGTATGTTCAGGGATCGTGCCGCGTTGAGATGATTCGGCTATTCTTGGGGGCATGCGCATCGATTTCACAAAGATGCACGGCTCTGGCAACGATTTTATTGTCTTCGATTGGCTCGCCGGACAGGCCCTGCCGTCGGCGGAACAGCTCAAAAAGCTCGGGAACCGTCGCACCGGCATCGGATTCGACCAGGCCCTGGTCCTGGAGAAGCCCCGACGCCCGGATACAGCCGTGTTCTATCGCATCTTCAATTCCGATGGCAGCGAAGTCGAACAGTGTGGCAACGGCGCACGCTGTGTCGCCGCTTTGCTCTACCGTCGGGGCCGAACAACCGCAGGTACCGTAACGATGGACAGTCCAGCCGGGCTGGTTCACGCGCGTGTGCAGAGCGGAAGTGTCGTATCAGTAGACATGGGCGTGCCGAGTTTCGAGCCACGTAGTTTGCCGTTCGATGCGCCAGCAAGCGCTGATACGTATAGCCTCGATGTCGGTGGCCGGAAGGTTGAGATAGGCGCGGTATCGATGGGTAATCCGCACGCGGTATTGGTTGTCGATTCAACCGATGCTGCACCGGTGGAGACGCTTGGCCCCGCTATCGAGAAGCACCCGCGTTTCCCCAATCGTGTGAATGCCGGGTTCGTCGAAATCATTGATCGCTCGCATATCAAGCTCCGCGTGTATGAACGTGGCGCCGGCGAGACGCTCGCATGCGGTACGGGAGCATGTGCGGCAGTCGCCGTCGAAAGAAGGCGCGGACTTCTCGACTCCTCTGTAGTTGTTAGCGCGCGCGGTGGCGACTTGCGAGTAAACTGGGACAGTCCGGGGGATAACATCTGGTTGACGGGACCAGCCGAAGTAGCATTCGAAGGTCACGTCGAGGTCTGACGCATATGACAACACGAGAAGCACGCGGCGTATCCGCCGTGGAAACCGAAGAAGAGACGATTGCCGCTTACCTGCAGCACAATCCCGATTTCTTTGAGCGTCATCACGCCGTGCTGGCGCGCCTTCGTCTGCCGCATGCGCGGGGTGGCTCGACCATTTCGCTCGTTGAGCGGCAGATCGAGGTGCTGCGCGAGAAGCACTCTGCGGTGGAAGCGAAGCTCGCCGAGTTTGTGCGAGTCGCCCGTGCCAATGACGCGCTGGCCGACAAGTTGCATCGGTTCACGCGGCAGTTGCTCCGCGCAGGGTCCCCTGAGGCCGTGGTGACTACCATGGAAGCCAGCCTCCGGATGGATTTCGATGCATTCCACTCCGTGCTGGTTCTGATCGGTGCTCACCCCGAAATCACACCGCAGCGCTTTGTGCGTGTCGTGCGTGCAGACGATCCCAACCTGAAGTCGTTCGAATCGCTGTTCTCAAACGGCAAGCCACGTTGCGGACAGGCGCGTGATTCTCAGCGTGAATTCCTCTTCGGATCGGACGCCAATGACATCGGTTCGGTCGCTCTGGTCCCGCTGGGAGATAAAGGCAGTATCGGACTGCTCGCGTTGGGAAGCACTGATCGCGACCGCTTCCACCCCGGAATGAGCACAGAGTTTCTCGCACGCATGGCGGACTTGATCGCGGACGCGTTGGTGCCGGGTGCGCACCCTCTTCAGGCCAAGTCGACAGCCTGATCTGACGGTCCTGATCTGTCTATGAAGGCGGTGGCCGTTGACCGTGTAGCGCAGTTCCGGCGCTACATGACCATTGAGCGCAATCTCTCCGCGCACACTGACTCCAACTACGCGCGTGATCTCGCCGCCCTCATCAAGTTTTGTGACGCCCACAAGATCGATGACTGGAGCACCATCGACAGCCAGCACATCCGGCTGTTTGCAGCCCATTCACATTCAAAGGGTCTCGCCGGCAAGAGCATTCAGCGTCGGCTTTCGGCAGTGCGAAGCTTCTTTGAGTACCTCGTCAAAGAGACACGCGTGCAAGAGCTTGCGCGCGAGCGTCCGCGTCCCACTGACCTGATCAACGTTAAGCGGAACCCGGCAGTGGAAGTGCGGGCGCCCAAGTCGCAGCGCCGCCTCCCCGAAACGCTCGACGCCGATCAGATGGCCAGCTTGCTGGAGATCCCCGCGGGCGACATTTTCGTCACGCGCGACCGTGCGATCATGGAGCTGCTGTATTCGTCTGGCTTACGCCTCGCTGAGCTCGTCGATCTCGACGTCGATCGGCTCCATCTCGCTGACCGCAGCGTCCGCGTCATTGGCAAAGGCAAGAAAGAACGCATCGTCCCCGTGGGGACAGAGGCGCTCGACGCCCTCCAGAAGTGGCTCAAGGAGCGATCGGGCATCGCCAAGCCTGGTGAGGCGGCGTTGTTCGTCGGACGCGGTGGCGAGCGTCTGGGGCGGCGTGCGGTTCAGACCAGAGTGGCCTATTGGGCTCGGCGCCAAGGCGTGAGCCTGCGAGTCTACCCCCACCTGTTCCGGCACTCGTTCGCATCCCATCTACTTGAATCTGGTGGAGATTTGCGTGGGGTGCAGGAGCTGTTGGGCCACGCGGATATTGCTACGACCCAGATCTACACCCATCTTGATTTCCAGCACCTCGCCCGTATCTACGACAAAACCCACCCCCGCGCGCGGAGAAAAGCGTAGGGGCCTGACTGACCAATGGGCGCCTGCTGCGGCCGTCCCCCAGCGGCATCTTTGGCCGATCCTTTCACTTACATAGTGTCGACTATGCGCGTGAAAGGATCGGCCAAATCTGCTCGCTGGGGGCCAGCCTCGCGACGGCGCCCATTGGTCAGTCAGGCCCCTAGCGCTCCGCCCAGCCCAGGAGCGCTATGGCAGACAACAACGGATTCGATCCCCACGGAACCACCATCGTCGCGGTACGCCGCAACGGTGCGGTCGCGATGGGTGGGGATGGTCAGGTCACCCTCGGCAACACCGTCATGAAGGGCAATGCCCGGAAGGTGCGCCGCCTCTATAACGACAAAGTACTCGCCGGATTTGCCGGTGGTACCGCGGATGCCTTCACGCTCTTTGAGCGTTTTGAAGGCAAGCTCGAGAAATACGGCAACCTCACCCGTGCCGCCATTGAGCTCGCCAAAGACTGGCGCTCAGACCGCTTCCTGCGGCGCCTCGAAGCGCTGCTGCTGGTCGCTGATCCGGGCAAAGTCCTCGTGATCTCGGGCAACGGTGACGTGATCGAGCCCGACTACGATGTTGCCGCCATCGGCTCGGGTGGGCCGTACGCGCTGTCAGCGGCTCGTGCCCTGCTCGAAGGTTCCGACCTGGACGCACGCAGCATCGTCGAGCGCTCGCTGGGCATTGCCGCGGACATCTGTATCTACACCAACCGCAACCTGGTTATCGACGAACTCAAACAAGGCGCTGCTTAATGTCATCTCTGACTCCCCGCGAAATCGTTGCCGAGCTCGACAAACACATTATCGGCCAGGACGCCGCCAAGCGTGCGGTCTCCATAGCGTTGCGCAATCGTTGGCGCCGGATGCAGGTTGAGGAGCCGATGCGGCAGGAGATCACGCCGAAGAACATTCTCATGATCGGGCCCACCGGTGTGGGCAAGACTGAAATTGCCCGGCGTCTGGCGAAGCTGGCGAATGCCCCCTTCGTCAAGGTCGAGGCCACCAAGTTCACGGAAGTGGGTTATGTAGGGCGCGATGTTGATTCCATCGTCAAGGAGCTGGTCGACGTCGCGGTCAAGATGACTCGCGAACAGGCGGTCGAGAAGGTGCGCGTGCGCGCGGCGGATGCCGCGGAGGAGCGCGTGTTGGATGCGCTTCTGCCGAAGCCGCGCATGATGGGCTTCTCCACTGATGAGCCGGCTCAGCCGCGCGATGCCGAAACCCGGCAGAAATTCCGCAAGATGCTGCGCGAGCACGAGTTGGACGATCGCGAGATCGAGATTGAGACCCGCTCGCTGCCCATGGGCGTCGAGATCATGGCGCCTCCGGGGATGGAGGAGATGCAACAGCAGTTGCAGTCCATGTTCGCCAACCTCGGCGGCAACAAGACCAAGGCGCGCAAGGTCAAGGTTCGCGAGGCGCTGAAGCTGCTCACCGACGAGGAGGCCGGCAAGCTCATCAACGAGGAAGAGCTGAAAACCCAGGCGGTCTTCAACGCCGAGCAGAATGGCATCGTGTTTATCGACGAGATCGACAAGGTTACTCGTCGACAGGAAACCTCGGGCGCCGATGTTTCACGCGAAGGCGTGCAGCGTGATCTGCTGCCGTTGATTGAAGGCTCCACCGTGGCCACGAAGTATGGGCCGGTCAAGACCGATCATGTTCTGTTTATTGCTTCCGGCGCTTTCAGCTTATCGAAACCTTCTGACCTGATTCCCGAGTTGCAGGGTCGCCTGCCCATCCGGGTCGAGTTGGATTCACTCAAGGTGGGCGACTTCATGCGCATCCTGACTGAGCCCGATGCCTCGCTCACCGCGCAGTACAAAGCGTTGATGAAAACGGAAGGCGTCACAGTTGAGTTCACGCCTGACGGCGTGCAGCGCATCGCCGAGATCGCATTCCACGTGAATGAGCGAACCGAGAACATCGGCGCCCGTCGTCTGCACACAGTGTTGGAGCGCCTGTTGGAAACCGAGTCCTACGAGGCAGCCGAGCAGAAGGGTCGGACGCTTTCAATCGACGCCAAGTACGTCGAGGATCACCTGGGCAACCTCGTCCAGGACGAGGACCTGAGCCGCTACATTCTGTAGTCGTGGCGGCTGTCAGGGCGCGGCGTGCGCATTTGTGACCACGGTATCCAACGCGGCGCGCAACTCCACTCCATTGTGTATGCCCGCCGTGATCAAAAATACCCCGGCCACCGCCAACACAACCCACCGCCAGCGAGTCAGGGTGGCCAGTGCCGCTGCGGTCACAAACAGCGGCATCCAATCCATTGCATACAGGAACGTTTCATTTCCATAGAGCAGATGCAGGGCAATCTGGCCCAGGATGGACAGCGCCAGCATGATCCGAAACCGCGGGTACTGCGGCACACGCGCCAAAGCCCATGTAGCAAATCCCAACAGGCAAACCCACGCAATGAGGGCGGTCACCTTCAGGAAATCCATCGTCCCGAAAGCCGCGTGTTGATAGCTCAGTTTCGGCCACACGCCCGGCAGCTCATTCGGCGAGGTCCAGAAGCCCGGCGCCACAAAGCTGTGCAGCAGGATGACGACCAGCGCCGTCGCGCGCGGTACCGGAGGCGCGCCTTTGTCGTGCTCGCCTATAAAGAACTTCGCAGTGGGGAAGTAGTACTTCTGCAGCCCCCACAGCAACACCACCACGACGAACGCATTACAGGCAATCTGAATAGCCTGCTTCAGCCGATAACGACTGATGAGTGAGGCGAGATTCACCATGAAGTCAGTTATCAGGATGCTCATCGAGGCAGCCCCCGCTGCCACATCAAATGCAACCGGGACGGAGCCCCGCCGTGCGGCGATCGCGGCAACGATCAACACGCCCAGGATCGTCAGTGAACCGAACTCGTACGTCTCAGGGATCGCGGTCCAAAAGAGTCCGGCAGTCGTGGCTGCAGCCACGAGCGCAAACACCACGGCATCCAGTTGACGGCAGCGCAGGAGTCGCAGCAGAAAATAGAAAGCGGCCAGCCACAGACCCGCCGCGGCCGCGATGACCACTCTGACCGCCCGTATCGCGTCGAGATGAAACAGCGTCTGGATGGTGTGGACCACCGGATACAGCAGCAGCGGAAACAGCGGATGTACCGTGGTCTTGTAGTGATTGGCACCGCGATCGGTCATGTCGGCGAAAACGCGGTCCACGTCGGCTTCAAACCAGACGTCATCCGCCCGGACATCGATCATGGGCTTGACGTGCCCGCCGATTCCAGTGACCGACCAGACACAGAGACTGACAGCCAGGAATAGAGCGAGACAGAGGGCAACGTCGAGCTTGCGACGTCCGGTTCGCATGAGGGACAGGTCGAAATCAGGCAACACGCAACGCCTTTTGGAGTTCTTCTTTCCCGCTGGACATATTCCGTTGCCGGGTGCGGAACCGGCAACGGGACATTTCAAAAAATGTGACCCCGGTCCGGGGCCCGTTGCGGTTCATACTCGGTTCTGCGGGGGTCTCACATTCATGAGGGCAAGCGCAGCGCCTATGTGTGACAGGTGGCTCAGCCCCTGGGGGAAGTTACCGAGCATCTCCCGGCCGGCGCGCGAATACTCCTCCGCGAACAGTCCCAGGTCGTTGCCGGTCGCGACCGCGCGCTTGAAGATCTGACTGGCCTGCTGCTTCTGGCCGGCGTGCGCCATGCAGGCGACCAACCAGAAGGTGCACGCCAGGAACACGCCTTCGGAACCCTCGAGGCCATCCTCGCGGCGATAGCGCAGAAGCAAACCATCCTGCATCAGCTCTTTCCGGATGACTTGCAGCGTGCGGATCATTCTCTCGTCGTCGTAAGCCACAAACCCGGTTATCGGTAAGAGCAGCAGCGCGGCATCAACATCCTTGGATCCAAAGCTGCGTACGTAGATGCCCCTTTTATGATCCATGCCGCGCTTGTCGATGGCGGCGCGAATCTCATCGCGCGCCGCCCGCCATTTCACGAGCGGTGCCGGCAGGCCGTACTTCTCCGCCAGCGCCACGCCCCGGTTCGCGGCTGCCCAACACATGACCTTCGAATGCACAAAGTGCAGCGGGCGCGAGCGGATTTCCCAGATGCCGCGATCGGTGCAGCGCCACTTGGCGATGGCCGCCTCGACCACCTGGCTCAGGAACCTCCAGTAGGCATTCGTCGGTCGATGTCCCAACTGGTCCCACTGCCACGCAAACTCAACCAGCAGGCCATACATGTCGGCCTGGTATTGCCGCGCCGCGCCGTTGCCGATCCGGACGGGCCGCGAGCCCCGCCAACCCTCCAGATGCTGCAGCTCGATTTCAGTCAGGCGGCGCTTGCCGTCAACCCCATATAACACCTGCAGATCGTCGGCGTTGCCGCTCGCGGCGCGCTGGATGAAGTGTCGGACCCCTTCGGCCTCCGATACCGCACCGACTGCATTCAGGGCCCACACGGTGAAGATGGAGTCGCGAATCCAACAATAGCGATAATCCCAGTTGCGCTCCCCGCCTGTGCGCTCGGGCAGTGAAGTAGTCGGAGCGGCAACAATCGCCCCGGTAGGCGCAAACGTCAGTGCCTTGAGAGTGATGGCCGATCGGACGATGTTGACTCCAGGGCCGTCGTCGTAAACGATCTTGTCGGACCAGTCGCGCCACCAGCGCAGCGTTTCCGACAGGTGTGCCAGTAACACCTTGGACGGCTTGCGCCTTTCACGTACGGTGTTGGCCTCTTCCGGCCGGAAAAATTGCAAACCGATGCAGAGCTTCTTGCGCGGACGAACCTCGACTTCAGCATGCAGGTCGTGGGACTCGACGATTTCAAAGTCGACATCGCCGAAGAGCCGGATTCCCGTATCGCTACCAACAGCAAAGTGCGCATGGCGGCCGCCGGAGAAGACCCACGGCTTCACTTCACCGTAGTCCAGGCGCGGGACCACGGTCACATCGAAGGTCATCTTGCCTTTGACGCCTTCGATGATCCGAACCAACTCGCGGCGCGGGCGTTGCCGCCCCCCGGCGCGCATGGAGAAGAAGTCGGTGACGCGGGCGATGTTGCGGCCCACCCGGTAGGTGGTGGCCAGCACCAGCGTCTCATCCACGTACTGCCGGCTGACCTCGGCTTTGCCTTTAGGGGTGATGACGAAGTGGCCGCCCTGCTTCCAATCCAGGATGCGACCGAAACAACTGTCTGAATCAAATCGGGGGAGACAACACCAGTCCACGGAACCGGCGCGGGAAATCAGCGCTGCCGTGTGGCAATCACCAATCAGGGCATAGTCGCTGATGGCCGGATACGGACGCGCGGCACTTCGTACTTTGACGAAGCGCCGCGCTGGCTGCCGCTTCAAGACAGCAGCGAGATTCCCTTCACCTTGTCGAAGCGCTCGGAGACATCCTTCCAGTTGATGACGTTCCAGATGGCGTCGAAGAACTTCACTTTTTCATTCAGGTACTGGAGGTACCAGGCGTGCTCCCACGCATCCAGAACCAACAGGGGCAGACCGCCCTGCGTTGTCTGAGATTCGTGATCGTGGAACTGCGCCGTCAGAAGGCTCTTCGAAGCGGTGTCGAACACCAGCGCGCCCCAGCCGGAGCCCATGCAGGTGGCCGCGGCCTTGGTGAGCTGCGCTTTGAATTTGTCGAAGCTGCCGAAATCACGGTCAATGGCGCTGGCGAGCTCGCCGGTGGGCTTGCCGCCGCCATTGGGTGAGAGGTTCTTCCAGAAAATGCTGTGCAGCACGTGGCCCGACACATGGAAGGCGAGCGCGTGCTCGAGCGCTGCGATGGCGGCAAAATCGCCTTTCTCGCGCGCGTCGGCCAGCTTTTCGAGCGTCTGGTTCGCGCCATCGACATACGTCTTGTGATGCTTGTCGTGATGCAGCTGCATGATCTTCGCGGAGATATGCGGCTCGAGCGCACCGTAGTCGTATGGAAGATCCGGAAGCGCGTACTTGGTCATGAGAGTCACTCCTGCTGAAACAGTTTCAACACGGCCTTCTGGCCGCCCCAGCCCACAAACGGGCATCCCCCGACCCTAAAAGGACGGGGGATGCACGGTACCGCAAAACAGCGCCGTTTCGGGCGCAGTTTATTTACTTGGGCGGAGTGCTGGAATCAGCCGGAGGAGGTGGCGTAGCGCTGCCACTACTGTCCGGCGGTGGTGTCGTCGACGGGCTAGATTGATCAGCAGGCGGTGTCGTAGCCGTGGAATCCGCTGGCGCGGCAGGCGCCGTGGCCGTCGAATCAGCCGGGCCAGGCGAGGTCGACTGCTGCTTGGAGCAGGCCGCCAAGGCCAGTGCACTCATACACAGAAGGAGAAGGCTGCGTTTCATAGATATCACCTCACTGTATGTCGGGGTAGGCCGCCGCGGCTCCTTTACAGTGCCGGGTGGAACACAACGTACAGTCGCAAGCGGCGTTCCATTGCAGCAATTGTCCATCGCTGGGGCCCTAGCGGGGCCGCAGCCACGACCCAGGCAGGAAGCGGTTACTTCTTGGCGGCGGCGCGCTTCTTCTTCTTGGCCGGGTCTTTCGGGCGGCTCTTGCCGAACGAGCCCTGGTAAATCTTGCCGCGCCGGCTCCTGCTATCGCCCTTACCCATGAAAACTGCTCCAAATCTGGACTATTGAGGGGCGCGAAGTCTACCGGGCGGCTGGCCCCAGCGCAAAGCGCGCGGCCAACTGCACCTGGGTGTCCGTCGCGCGCGGCGGTATTCCCAGATAGAAAGGCCGATATTCAGCGTCGCTGATTACACGGAGCCACTCCAGGGTGAATCGCCAGTGATGGTCTGGCTCGAAGACGTATGCGGCCGTCCACGCATGGCCACGCTGCACGCTGTCTTCTTCGTCGCTGGATTCGCTATTGACCACAAAAGAGTCGTAGCGAACGCTGATCCGATGACGGCCGATTTCCCGGGAAACCATTCCGTACCGGGCCTTGAAGGGCCAGGCCAGGTACCCGCTGGCCGGCGCGACAGCCGTCTCTCCGTCGAGGTACTGCGCAATGGCCGTCCATCCAGTGCCACTCTCTGCCCGCACACCCGCCGCGTTGAAACGGGTATTCCACGCACGGTTGCGGCTGGCGGCATCGAAGGCCGCCGGGTCGCCCCTGTTGTCGTAATGGAGCGCTCGTACCACCACTCTGTCGAAGTACCGCGCTTCAACTCCGGTATAAAAGCCCGCCCGGTGGTCGATCTCGCCAAACAGCGCCATCGGCCGCAATGGCCCGGAGTGACTTGCCCCTACTCGTCCGAACAGCGTCGTTTGCCGGTCGCTGAGCGAGAAGCCTCGATTGGCGATCACCACGCCGGCCGGATCGTTCCAACCAAACACTCCACCCGTGAGCGCCAGGTCGAAAGCGTGTCCGGTACGCGTGCCGAGCCAGTCGATCTGGCCTTCCGCGCCGATCGTCCGCAGCTCCTGTCCCAACCAGGTGTTGATTGCCGAATACGACAGCGTGTAAGGAGATTCCCAACCTGCGGAGCGGTTCTCCAACGAGATGGGTGCATAGAACGCACCGGCCTTGAGGCGAAAGCGAAGTCCGCCGGAGAAGGGATACGGTCGAAATTGCAGGTACGCCTCGGTCAGATCGACAGGATTGCGATCGCGGTCGCCCCAGTAGGACGTATCGAAGTGAGCCGACCAGACTTCTCCCAACGCCTCCGACACCGCGAACCGGGCGCGACCCAACCGCAAACCTGACTGCGTGTCGTCAAAGCGAAGCGTTCCCAATCCACCGTTGGTTACGGATCGCTCGCCCTGTGAGCTGACGAGGCGTACATCCACGTCCGCCTCCCAATCGGGCGAGCTGAGCGCAACCGCTAAAGCTAACAGTACCGCCCCGCTCATCAGTAAGCGTCCCAGGAATGCCGACCCTCCAGGGGTGCGGGCTTGAGTGCTTTCGTCAGGCGGACGGTTAGCTCGGCCCGATCTGTTTCGCCTACTGTTACATCCTGTTGCGAGATCTCCTGCATCCGTGGCTGCCAGACAGTCAGCCGATAGGTTCCGTGCGGCAGATCAACCGACCACGATCCGGTCGCGTCAGCCCGGCCAAAATAGGGCGCATCGGTGACGAGGACGTACGCGAGCATCGAGTCGTGAATGTTGCACCCGAGCGTGACGATCCCTGCCTGATCAAAAATCACCGGCGGATAAGGTTTGCCGCGGTACAGCGGCAGTTGGAACTTGTGCGCGGAGGAGAACGAATAAATCTGGTGGCTGACTGAATCGCTGTTGGGAAACGCCACGGTCGAGCCCACGGGAATGACCAGCAGATCGGGTACGAACGTTCGATTGATCTGGTCCATGACGGCGTTCACGGGAGTGCTGGAACGGCTGTTCCCGTTGAGCGGATGGAGCGTGACCACGGCCCCTGCCAGTGGCCGCCCGTTGGCTGTTTGCACTGCGACAACGAGGCCGCCCGCCAATGCATTGGCAGCTGGCAGCAGGCCGCACAAAGACAGGATGAGTGAATACGCTCTCAATCCGGTACCTGATCGCTAACAACCGCGAGGTCGGGGTCCCTAAGATACTGACGGCATCAGAGTCGCTTTCCATGGGCAGCTTCCGCAAACGACTTCTCGTATTGATCATCGGGCTGGTGGTCGTCACTCAGACTGTGACGCTGGCCGCAGTGTTGGCCAGTACTGCCCACAACGTGGAGAGCCGGGCAGCGCAAGAGCTCCGCTCGGGCGGGTCCTTCGCCCAGCAGTTGATCCAGTTCCGCGCCGACCAGTTGGCCAACGGAGTGGGCATACTGGCGGCGGATTTCGGGTTCCGGGAAGCCGTTGCCGGCGGCGATATCCCCACGATCATTTCTGCCGCTACGAACAACGCGCAGCGAATCGGCGCGGACATGGTCCTGCTGACGGACATCCATGGGAAGGTTCTCGCCTCTACGGCGCCCGGTGGCGTCGGTAAAGGCCTCTCCCTGGAAAGCTTGTTGGCCGAGAGCAAGGGCCAGCGTGATCTGCCGGTATTCCGTGCCCTGGCGGATCGTTACTACGAGTTCTTCCTGGCGCCGGTCAGGACTCCGGAGACCATCGCCTGGGTGGCAATGGGATTTGCGGTCAACGACCCGTTCGCCCTGAAAATGCGCGATCTCGTGGGCGCCGATGTCACGTTGGTTGCTTACGGTCATGAAGGTCCGGCACGGATTGCTTCGAGTCTGCCGGAGCCCCTGCGCAAGACGATCGCAAAGCAAGGTACCCTCATTCAAGACCCCCACGTGACGCGCGTCGGGGACACAGACTATCTGACGTTTGCGCAACGCATCGAGGGGCGGGGCGATTTCGTTGATGTGGTGGTGCAGAAGTCCATGCACGAAGTGTTGGCTCCCTATCGTGACGTGAGGGATGCCCTGCTCCTGATTGATTCCATCGCCCTCGTTCTGGCGGCAATCATCGGCACGGTGTTGGGCCGTAGCGCCACCCGTCCGATCGGTGACCTGGTGTTGGCCGCCGAGCGTATCCAGGAAGGCCGCTACGACACCGCCGTCGTTGCGACCGGAGGCGCCGAGTTCCGAAGTCTGGCTGCGACGTTCAATTCAATGCAGAAGAACATCGCTGAGCGTGAAGCCGACATCACCTACCGGGCCCAACACGATGCGCTCACAGGCCTGCCCAACCGCGCGTTCGTGGAGAAGCGGCTGGGTGAAATCATGCAGAGCCCGGGGTCCGCGGCCGTGGTGTTGATCGATCTTCGCAGGGTGAGTGAGATCAACGCCTCCCTCGGTCACCACGTAGGTGACAATGTCCTACGCGAGGCCGCGCGGCGCTTGCGTGCCAACTCGGCACCGGACGATATCGTGGCGCGGCTCGGTGAAAATCAGTTTTTGCTGGTGGCGCGAAATTGCACTGCGCAGCGTGCGCCGTTGTATGCCGACCAGATGGCCGGTCTCATTCGTCGCGGCTTCCACCTCGAGGAAATGAGTCTGCAATTGCACGTCGGCGCGGGAATTTGTCTGTACCCGGAGCATGGGCGGACGGTGAGTGAGCTGTTGCGCCGGGTACAGATTGCCGTTGAGGATGGCGACGAGGCGTGGCTGCGTGTTGCGATCTATCGCACCGGCGGTGATGAGGAGCATCGCCGCCGGCTGAAGTTGGCTACTGACCTGCGGGGCGCGATTGACTCGAACGCCCTGACCCTGGTCTATCAACCCAAGGTTGCAATGGAGACGCGCTCGGTGCGCAGCCTGGAGGCACTGGTGCGCTGGACGCACCCGGAGCTCGGCTTCGTGAGCCCCGGCGAATTCGTGCCGCTGGCGGAGCGAACGGGCGGCGTGCGCAGGTTGACGAGTTGGGTGTTGGGTGAGGCGATCCGCCAGATGGGAGTGTGGCGTCGCGAGGGGTTGGATGTGGAGTTGGCCGTCAACCTGTCGGCAGCCGATATCCTGGACCCTGCGCTCGGCGATGAGATTCTGCAGATGTTGCGCACTCATCGGGTTGAGACCACGGCCCTGGTCCTCGAGATCACGGAAAGCGCCGTGATGCGCGATCCCCAGTTGGCCGCCCGGAACATGCAGTTGCTGCGCATCGCGGGCGTGCGCTTTGCCATTGATGATTTCGGCACGGGGCACTCATCGCTGTCCCAACTGAGCCTGCTGCCTGTGGACGAGCTCAAAATCGATCGTTCGTTTGTCATCGACGCGCATGCCGGAACCGATGCCGAGACGATCATCCGCTCCACGATCGAGCTGGCGCACAGCATGAGCCTGCGGGTGGTCGCCGAAGGCATTGAGCAGCCCGAGGCCTGGAACCTCCTGCGCCGCCTCGGTTGCGATTACGCACAGGGCTATCTCATCAGCCGGCCCATACCGGCGGCCGACGTTCCTGCCTTTGTAAAGCAGGCAAACGAGCTGCTCCCCCCTTCAGATTCCACGCAGCTGCAAATACGCGCATTAAATAAATTGTCGAAGCCGGTGGCTCTCCCGCGTCCTTAGGCTAGATTTCACCTAACCGAGGAGAGACCCCATGCGCTTCATGATGCTGATGATTCCAAAAGGTTACGAGACGGCGGCCCCGGGAACGATGCCGGACGCGAAAGCCGTCGAGGCGATGATGAAGTACAACGAAGCTCTGCAGAAAGCGGGCGTGTTGGTCGCCCTGGATGGCCTGCATCCGCCCTCAACGGGCGCCCGCGTGTCCTTCAAGAATGGCAAGCCCACTGTGACTGACGGTCCTTTCGCCGAAGCGAAGGAAGTCCTGGGCGGTTACTGGATGATCCGGGTCAATTCGCGCGCCGAGGCGATTGAATGGGCGAAACAGATCCCCGGTGGCGACAACGAGATTGTCGAGATCCGCCAGGTGCAGGAAATGGAAGACTTCAGTCCCGAAGTACAGAAAGCCGCGGCCGGCTTCAAGGAAATACAGGCTAAAGCCAGCGGCGGTGCTTGAAATACAGGTACGGCAGCACTGCGGAGGCCACCATCGATACCACACCGATGGTGACTCCCCAGGGATCGTGTAGCAGTGGCAGGCGCTCGAAGTTCATGCCGAAAAAGCCGGCAATGAACGAGGGCGGCAACAGGAAGACGGTGACCACTGAGAAAATCTTGACCACGTTGTTCTGGTCGATGCTCACCATCCCCAGGGTGGCATCGAGCAGGAACTGCACCTTGTTGCTCAGAAAGGTGGAGTGATCGGACATCGCGAGCACATCGCGCGACAGAATCCGATAGCGTGCCCGCGAGTCCTGGCTGACCAGCGTGTTGCCGCTCTGCTGAACAAATCCCAACAGCCGCGTGAGGCTGACGAGGCTTTCACTCGCCTTCGATGTCAGGTCGCCGCTCTGTCCGATCCGCTCCAGTACATGCCGGAAGTCGAGTGGGGAGCTCGCGCTGAAAGAGCGGAAAAAAATCTTGGAGGACACGGCGTCCACATCGCTGCCGACTTTCTCCAGCACATCGGCAATGCGATTCACAATCGCTTCGAGCAGGCCGGCCAACACTGTCGACCCCGATGTGCCGACGGCGGGGTGGCGCGCCGCATACGCAATGAACCGCCGGAATGGCAGCGGATCGGTATACCGGTTGGTGACGAGCTTGTTGCCCGTCAGGATGAAAGTAACCTGGGTTCGCTCCGGCAGATCGGTGTCGAGCTTCGTAACCAATGTGGCCGTCATGTAGAGGCCGCCGTTTTCCTCGTAGAAGCGGTTTGACGCTTCGATCTCGCGCATCTCCTCACGAGTTGGCACGTCGATGCCGAGAGTTTTTTCGACGAACTGCTCTTCTTCCGGCGTGGGTTCACGCAGGTCGATCCAGACGGCATCCGAAGGGATCTCAGCGCCGGGCTCGAGCTCGGCGCTGACCAGGCCGTTGGGCCGCGGAACGAATACGTTCAGCACTCGCGGCCCCTACGTTGCTGTTAGCGCTTGTGCTCCGCGGCAGCCAGATCGTCGATGAGCTGAATCAGCTCGCTCGGGCCGTTGGCTTTGCCCACATCTGATGTGTACTTGCCGTTGATGACAATCAGCGGGACGCCCTCGACGTGATAACGCTGTGTGAGCTGCTCGGCACGCTGCAGGTTTGAATTGACGCTGAAGGAGTTGTACGCCTTCGTATAGTCATCGGCCTTGACGCCGTTCGCCGTAGCCCAGGCCACTTGAGCCTTCAGCGTCTCGTCGTCCGACTGTGCAAACAGCATCTGATGCTGGTTCTGAATGGCATCGAAGGCCTTCTGGACCAGGTCCGTACGGTTCAGCGCAGCGATCGTATAGAACAGGTGTGCATGAGCGCGATGCGCCGGTCCCCACATGACGGGTACCCGCACAAACTCGATATATGCGGGCTTGTTCTTCAACCAACTCTGGATGAACGGCTCGAGAGCGGCACAGTGCGGGCAGCCGAGCCAGAACACTTCCACGACTTCGACTTTTCCGGGGCCCACGGTCGTCGGCTGCGAAGGCACGAGCGGAAAGTAGTTCACGCCCGGCTTCCACTTGCCTACCGGCAGCTGGGTGTCCGCCGGCATCTGCGCCAGTCGCTCCAACCCGGAGTCGCCGCGAGCGGCGCGCGGATCATCTTCCGGCTCATCGCCTTTTTCCTGGGCAGCGGCCGCCTGTTGGGCCTCTGTCTGTTGAGTCGCCGTGTCAGCCGGCGCCGGCGGCGGAGTTTCCTGTTGAATCACCGACGGCGTCTGCGGCTTCGCAGGGGTCTGGGTCAGCGGATGATTCTGCGAGGCGCGCCCGCAGGAGCACATGATCAACGTCAGAAACGCAGTCAGAGCGATCGATCGAAACATCGAAACTTCCTTAAAAGTTAGTGCGGACGAATAGCCCGCTGTGCCGTCAGCGCAGTCCCTGGACGTACGACGCTACCGCGGCCATGTCCTCAGGCGTCAACCGCTTGGCAATGGTCAGCATCATGGCTCCATTGCGGCTCGGTACTGCCGGGTTTTTTGCGCCGGAATAACGTGCGCCGCTGGCGTAGTCAGTCAGCTGTTTCACGACGTAGACCGACTGCTGCGCGCGAAGTGCCGGATATCCGGCTGCCAGGTTGCCGCGACCGCCCGGTCCGTGACACGCAACACATGCGGGGATGTTCCGGGCCTTGTCACCGCGCCTGTACAGTGTTTCTCCAGCCTGTACAGTCTTCGGGTCGGCCTCGAGACCTTGCGGGGTCTGTGCCTCGAAGTACACAGCGACGTCGTTGATATCCTGGTCGCTGAGATTAGATGCCATCGGCATCATGACCGGATTGGCGCGCACCTGGGTCTTGAAGAGGTGCAACTGCTCCGCAATGTAGACGGCGCTTTGACCGGCGAGCCGCGGCCAGTCGGGGCTGGTGCTGTTGCCGTTCGGGCCATGGCATCCGGTGCAGACCGCGGTCTTGGTCGCGCCGTCCGGGACCTTACCGGTGGAGAAGGGGCTGTCGGGTGCAGGGGCATCTGCAGCATAACTGAGCGTCGCGGCCAGCAGAGCGAGACCCGCCCAACCGGCCCTCATCATCTTCGCCATTGTTTTCTTTCCGCTTTGTCCCGTGGTGCGAGGGCGCGGAATTGTACACTACGAACGTGAGTCGATTTTCACAGGGTCATTTACTTCTCAGTGCCGCCGCACCGGCGCAGTTTCCTGCCGATATGGGGGCGGAGGTCGCTTTTGTCGGCCGGTCGAATGCCGGTAAGTCCAGCGCCATTAATGCCATCACCCAGCGCACTGGTCTGGCGCGGACGAGTAAAACGCCCGGCCGCACGCGTTTGCTCAATTTCTTTGAGCTGGGCACTCACCAACGGATCGTGGACCTCCCGGGCTATGGGTATGCAAAGGGCTCAGAAGATGAGCGCATGTCCTGGCGACCGCTGATCGACGCCTTAAAGCCCCGCGTTTCGCTCCGCGGCGTCTTTCTGATTGTCGATTCGCGCCGGGGCTTGTTGGACGGAGATCGCGCGTTGATCGATTGGGCGGAGCCGCCGCTGCGGATTCACATCCTGCTGACCAAAGCGGACAAGCTCAACCGCAGTGAATCTGCCAAGGTTCTGCGGGAAACCCGCACGATCGTGGGAGATCGCGCCACGGCTCAGCTATTTTCGGTTCCGGGCAAGACCGGGGTCGAGGAAGCGCGCAAGCTGCTCGAGAGCTGGCTGGACGACCGGGTGTTTGCGCCCCAATAAAAAACCCCGATGACCTCGACAGGCTTCGCAGCCAGCATGGCCACCGGGGCAGACTGACCCGGTACAGGTCTCATGAACCGGGTCACCCGCTCAGGGAGGGAAGCGGGGAGAGCTTGCGCTCTCAGTAAGTCAGACGCTCCCCGCTATCGTAAGTTCCAAAAGAATTTTCGAAAAAATTCTATCGATATCAGCGGCTTGGCTATTCTCATGTGGCGTTTTCGCTACAGAAAATGCCAGATCACATCGAAGCTGGCCGCCTTCACGCCATTGGTGTTGCGCACGTTAAATTGCTCATATTCAAGCCTTAATCCGAGCGGGCCGAAGTGCGCTTGTGCGCCACCACCCCAGGCGAAATCGGTGCCCTGCTCATCGAGGGCAAAAAGAGACGAATTGTCGTGGCCGTTGAGGGTCCACCGCGCCGCTCCCGCTTTGCCGAAAACATCCATAAACGGCACCGGCAAAGGGAAGAAACCGACGGCAAAAGCAGAGAAAGCATGGGCATTGACGTGGCCGTCAGAGGACTGACTGCCACTGAAGCCAAAGCGGCGCGATTCGCTGCCGAGGTCCATGTAGTTGGCCTCCACTCCTAGGAAGGGGATGGGTCGGACGCCGACGAACGCCTTCCAAGCGGTATTGTTCAGGTCAAAGTCATGCCCGGAATGGAAGATGTCGTTGATTCGGGCTTGGCTGACGCCCGCCCCGACGTAGGCATCCGGCAATTGGGCGTAGGCGCTGGTTGCGCCCAGCAGGAGAATCGCGGCAAACAGATACCTGCGCATAAGTGTTCCTCAGTGATCGACTCCACTGAGACGGCGCCTGAACGACCAAAGTTCCACATACGAGACGTTCGCCGCAGATCGCGACATGATTGGGCGTAATTTTCGCTCATTCACGCCCATAGAGCCGCTTGCTGCGCGCTGTACGCAGCTGATGGGCAGGGCGCCCAGGCCACTGGCGCCCACTCCATTGGCGCTGCCGGACCTGGCACGCTCGAGATGTTTCGTCTCAGTGCGCCCAGGAGCGGCCCAATGCCGCGCGGGCACGGGACCTCAATGCGCCTCGTCCCAATTGGCGCCGGTGCCGATGTCTACCCGAAGCGGAACGCGCAGCTCGCCAGCGCTCGTCATGCGCTCCCGCACCGCTTCGGTAACGCTCTCGACCGCGTCGGCGCGCACTTCGAGTACCAACTCGTCGTGTACCTGCATGATAAGACGCGCGGGGGCGTCCTCTCGTTGACACCAGGCGTCTACAGAAATCATGGCCCGCTTGATGATGTCGGCCGCTGTTCCCTGCATGGGGGCGTTGATTGCGCTTCTCTCATTGTATTGGCGCATCGCCGAATTCCCCGAGCGAATGTCAGGGAGGTATAGGCGGCGGCCGTAGACCGTCTCAACGAAGCCGGTTTCCCTGGCGCTGTGTCTCGTTTCATCCATGAAGCGCTTTACGCCTGGATAGCGTGCGAAATACCGCTCCACATATCTCGTCGCAGAGCCCCTATCAATGCCGAGCTGCCGAGCCAGCCCGAACGGCGACATCCCGTAAATCAGCCCGAAGTTGATGGTCTTGGCGGTACGGCGCTGATCCGAAGTCACCGAGTCGAGCGGCACGCTGAAAACCTCAGCCGCTGTTGCCACGTGGACGTCGCGATCCTCTGAGAACGCGGCCAGCAGTCCTTCGTCCCCGGACAGGTGAGCCATGATCCGCAATTCAATCTGCGAATAGTCCGCCGCCATGAGCACGTGACCCTGTGGGGCTACAAACGCCTGGCGAATCCTCCGGCCTTCCGGCCGACGGATCGGAATGTTCTGCAGGTTGGGATCCGCTGATGAGAGCCTGCCTGTCGCGGCCACGGCCTGGTGATAGGACGTGTGGATGCGTCCGGTCTTCGAGTCCACCAGCTCCGGCAGTTTGTCGGTGTACGTGGATTTCAACTTCGCCAGGGCCCGGTATTCGAGAATGGTCCGCGGCAGCGGATGGGTGAGCGCCAACTCTTCCAACACATCCTCATTGGTCGAGGGCTGGCCGCTCGGGGTTTTGGTCTTCACCGGGATCTGCAGCTTCTCAAAGAGGATCTGCTGCAGCTGTTTGGGTGAATCGACGTTGAATTCAGTGCCCGCTTCCTGGTGCGCCTGCTTCGTCAACTGCACCATCAATGTCGCGAACTCGCGGCTCTGCGCACGCAACAGCTCGCGATCGACGAGCACTCCACGATGTTCCATTCGTAGCAGTACGGGCACCAGCGGCTGTTCCAACTCCTCGTAGAGTGCTTTCAGCTTCGGGAACTCCCCGAGCTGCGGCCACAGGGTTCGGTGCAGGCACAGAGTGATGTCAGCATCTTCTGCTGCATACTCCGCCGCTTTGTCGACTGGAACCTGGTTGAAGGTGAGCTGCTTGGCGCCCTTGCCCGCAATATCCTCGAACTTGATGGTCTTGATGCCCAGGTAACAGGCCGCGGTCGAGTCCATGTCGTGGCGTGATGCTACGCTGTTGAGAACATACGACTCGAGCATCGTGTCGAAGCGCATGCCCGCCAGCGCGATGTTGTGGTTGGAGAGGACGTGGGCGTCATACTTCAGGTGATGCCCGATTTTGCCCCGCTCCGGGTCTTCCAGGAGGGGCTTGAGAGCTGCCAACACTTTCTCACGATCCAACTGCTCCGGCGCGCCGGCGTAGTCGTGGTGTAGTGGCACGTAGGCGGCAATGCCCCGTTCCAGGCCGAACGACACGCCCACGATCTCAGCCCGCATGTACTCCAGGCTCGTGGTCTCAGTGTCGAACGCGAACAAGTCGACCTTGCTGAGCTGCGCTATCCAGCGCTCCAGGTCTTCCCATTTCGTAATGGTTTCATACTTGCGCTCAACCCCTTCCAACGGCAACGGCGCTCCGGGAACGAGCCTGCCCGGGAAGACGTGTTGGGTTGCGGCGGCGGTAGCCGGCTGTACGTCCGGGGTCGAGGTGGGTGGGAGTGTCGCATCGCCACCCTCGAGCTGCTTCAACAGCGACCGCAACTCATACCGCGTATACAACTCCCTCAACTTCGCAGAATCCGGCGCGGTCGGTGCCAGTTGATCATGCGCCAGCGGCAATTCGAGGTCTGTGTGGATCGTCGCCAACTTCTTGGACAACTCCAACGTCTGCAGCCCCGCCCGCAGATTCTCCCCAACCTTCCCCGTAATCTGCGCGGCATTCGCCACCAGATTGTCGAGCGTCTGATACTGATTCAGCCATTTGGCAGCCGTCTTCGGCCCCACTTTCTCAATACCCGGAATGTTGTCCGAGCTGTCACCCACCAGCGCCAGGTAATCAATGATCTGCTCGGGAAACACATCGAATTTGGTTTTCACGCCACCACGGTCGAGCGTCGAATTACTCATCGTGTTGATGAGCGTGATCGATCCATCGACGAGCTGCGCCATGTCCTTGTCGCCGGTGGAAATGAGCACTGTCTTGCCAGCCTTGGATGCTCGGCACGCGAGCGTCCCGATCACGTCATCCGCTTCGACACCTTCGATGCGAAGAATCGGCAACCCCTGCGCCTGAATGATCTCCAGAAGCGGCTTGATCTGCGACCGCAGATCGTCCGGCATCGGCGGCCGATTCGCCTTGTACTCCGCAAACAGCTCGTCGCGAAACGTCTTCCCCGAAGCATCGAAGACCACCGCAATGCATTGCGGCTGATAGTCCTTCACAAACTTCAGCAGCATGTTCAACACGCCATACACGGCCCCCGTCGGCTCGCCGCGCGAGTTGGTGAGCGGGGGCAGGGCGTGAAACGCCCGGTAGACATAAGAAGAGCCGTCAACGAGAACCAGGTCTGGGGAAGTGGGCATGGGATAGGCCGGCGCGGGGGGAGGTTCAGTATAACCGAGGCTGGTTTCGGGCAGGTGCATGGCCGCCGTCGTCAACGCCGATGCGCGTTATGCGCTTTAGGGACAGCAGTGCCACCGAAGGACCCCTAACGTGCTGGAGCGGCTCTCTCCCGCCATTGCGGCCAATCGATTCGGCCTGGGCGCCAAGCCTGCTGAACTGACCCAAATGGGCTCGCAGCCACGCGACTGGCTGTACGCGCAGCTCTCCGGTGCAGCTCCGCTTCTGACGGGGGCTGAGCTTCACAGTTCGGCGGAAACACTGGCTCGTGGCCTGGACGTTCGGCGCGAGCTACGCGCTGCCAAGCGCGCGGCCGCTGAAGCTGATTCCGATGACAAAGCGAATGCCATCGCTGCCGTTATGAAGATCGGCCAAGTCTATCGCCCCATCTATATTGCAGAAGCGACCGCGCGATTCCACCAGGGCGTCACCACTGATCGCCCATTCGTCGAACGACTCACATATTTCTGGACGAATCACTTCGCCGTGTCGATAGACAAGAACCTCGTGCTCGGTCTTGCAGGCAGCCTGGAGCGCGAAGCAATTCGTCCTAACGTGCTAGGGTACTTTTCTGACATGTTGCTCGCAGTCGAGCGGCATCCCGCCATGCTGTTGTATCTCGACAATCACCTGTCAGTCGGTCCGCACTCGCGCGCTGCATCTCTGCTCCAGCGCCGAAAAGGCGGCCAGCAGCGTGGGATCAATGAAAACCTCGCGCGGGAAACGCTCGAGCTGCATACGCTCGGTGTTGGTGGTGGCTACTCACAGAGTGACGTCACAACATTTGCCGAGGTCATCACAGGTTGGTCGATCGGCGGTGACGGCTACGGCCGTTTCGGCGGCGGAGCGCCTGGCGAGTTTGTATTCCGCCCTGAGCTCCATGAACCCGGCGCGAAGGTGGTGCTCGGAAAGCGCTATGCCGACACCGGGTACGATCAAGGCGTCGCCGTGCTCCGCGACCTCGCCGCCAAGCCAGCAACGGCCCACTTCATCGCGACCAAGCTTGCGCGACATTTCATTTCGGACGACCCACCGCCCCGCGCGGTGGAACGTATCGCGAATGCGTTCTCGTCGAGCAACGGTCACCTGCCCACCGTCTATCGAGCGATGATCGAGTCACCGGAAGCCTGGAATCCGCCGCTCATGAAATACAAGACGCCGAACGACTACATCGTTTCGACGTTCCGCGGCCTACAGCTTCCCGCTGAAGCAGGCCGAGGTTCCCTGGCCGCATTCGAAGTGATGGGCCAACGCACCTACAGCCCCGGCTCTCCAGCCGGCTGGCCTGATCGAAGCGCCGATTGGGATGGCGCCTCAGCGTTGATCAAACGAATCGAATGGGCCGACGCCGTCGGCCAGCGGGTAGGCTCACGCCTCGATGCCAAGGATCTCGCCCCCCAATTGCTAGGCGACAACCTGACTGCGGCAACCCGCACCGCAATTTCGCGAGCTGCGAGCGGCGCACAAGCAGTCACCTTGCTGCTCTCCGCCCCGGAGTTCATGCGCCGATGACTACGCTACACCAGCTAGTTCGCAACGCATCCGTACACTGCGACTATGTCCCAAAGTCATGCGGTGGTCCCGTGGACGCGCCACCTTTTTCGGCTCACCAGCGGGATCGCAACTGGCTGCCGCCGAGGAATGACGCTGTCGCCCCGTCTCTTCGGCTCGCCGCCGTTCGCGGGCCATCCCGCAAACTCGCAGAACGCGGGACTGCCCATGCTCGCCGTGTTCTTAACCGGAGTACGCCATGCGCACTTTAAAACGTCGCGATTTTCTACAATCCGGCGCGCTGGCCCTCGGTGGCGCGTTCCTAACATCTCGCGTTGCCTTCGCCAGCACGGGCAAATCCAAGTCGCGCTTCGTCTTCATAATTATGCGTGGCGCTCTCGATGGCCTCGCCGCCGTTCCACCCTACGGCGACCCTGACTACGCCCGTTTACGCCGTGAGCTTGCGCTCAAAGCCCCGGGCACTCCCGGCGGTGCGCTGCCCTTGAATGGCTTCTTCGGCTTGCACCCAAGCCTCGGTTTCCTCCACGACTCCTATACATCACGCGAACTGCTGGTCTTCCACGCGATCGCCAGCCCCTACCGCGACCGATCACATTTCGACGGCCAAGACGTGTTGGAAAACGGCAGCCTGCAACCGCACGCCGTGCAAACAGGTTGGCTCAATCGTGGACTCGCTTCATTGCAGGCAGGCAACGGCAAAGACCTGGGAGTGGCCCTCGGCCAAAACGTGCCTCTCGTCATGCGCGGCCCAGCGTCAGTGACCTCTTGGTCCCCCTCCAAACTCGCCGCCCTCGACGATGACACTTTGGAGCGAATCACTGACTTGTACGCCGGCGACCCCCTGCTGGCGTCTCGCCTAGCCGACGCACTATCCGCAGACGCTATCGCTAATGGCTCCAACGCTGCTGGCGACCCCGCGAACACAGACGCGATGCAACCCTCTGCCGGTGCTTCGAAGCGCAACATGGCGCTACAGAACGCCGCTGCGCCACCTGCACTGGCCCAACAGGCGCCCGATATGCCTGCTAGCGCTCCGGCGGCGCGGAACCGCCGTGTGTCGATGGCCGCTGACGCAAGCACACGCGCCGGTGCCGGGAGCGGCGCCGGTGCCGGGAGCAGCGCTGGTGCCGGGAGCAGCGCCGGTGCCGGAACCGGCATCGGTGCAGATGACATGGACTCTACGCGCCCAAACCAACCGTTGCTACAACGCGGGAAACCAACGCGCTACACCGAGGTAGTCCGCGCCGCAGCCGGCTTCCTCCGCCGCGACGACGGCCCGCAAGTGGCTGTGTTTGACACAACCGGCTGGGACACACACGCCAACGAAGGCAGCGCCGAAGGTCAGCTCGCCGGTCGCCTTGCCGCCCTCGACGCTGGGTTGCGCACTCTCAAAGACGAGCTCGGCCCAACGTGGTCCGACACCGCCGTCCTCCTCGCCACCGAATTCGGCCGTACCGCAGCAACCAACGGCACCCGCGGCACTGACCACGGCACCGCGACGGCGGCATTCCTGTTAGGTGGTGCAGTCCAAGGCGGCCGAGTGCTAGCCGACTGGCCCGGCCTGTCCTCCCGCGCCCTGTATCAAGGCCGCGACCTGAAACCAACAGCCGATCTGCGCTCACTCCTCAAGGGCGTGCTCTCCGACCATCTTCTCGTCTCCTCAGTCGCGCTGGAATCCGCAGTATTCCCAAGCAGCGCCGACGCGCGCCCCATCAAAGGCCTGTTTCGCGCGTAACCCGTACTGCGCCTATCCAAACGCCTGACCCGACGCGTGTTTCGAACGCTGAGTCAACTGCTGCACTGAATCTCACTGCTTGTATTTGCCTGAATAGGGCATTAAATCAAATCCCACTCCGTAGTAGTGTGCAAGTGCGAACACGGAGAAGGCACATGGGTCGCGATTTCACAGGCTCGAGAGGCGAGTCGAGAGTGGGTTTGTACGAGTTCCTGCGCGATGTTCTCGTCGCCTCCATCGACAAACGTCAGTTTCTTTTCGCACTGACTGCGATCATTCTGTTGTCCGTCATCTGGAAGTTATCGCCAGCTGATCTTGCTTACCTGCTGGTAAGACTCGTCACCTTTGCAGAGCGACGGAGTGTTGTCGGGTATGTGGTGGCGATAATCTCCGTGGCCGGATGGCGGTTTCACGTTCGGTATAAGAATTGGAAGATCGCTCAGTTGGCGAGCTCGGGTTGATCAGCGTCACGGAAAATGAGGTTGGCACAAAATGATCACTGTGTTCATTGTCGGAATGATCGTGTTCTTCGGCGGGGCAATACTGGATTTCTTCTACGATATTATTATCGCGCCGAGTATCAGAATGTCGCTGACGTTGCGGCTCGACGAGATGCGCCGTGAGGCAATTGCGCTGAAGGCCGAGTACATCGATTCGGGACCCTATCTCGATTGTCTGACACTGCAGGAATCGCTCGAGTTCATGATCCGCAAACTACGCCGAATCAGCCTGTCATCCTGCATCTATGTCGAATTGGAATCGAAGAGATCCCCGGGCTTCCTGGCAGGTGCACAGGAGCGCGCGCGGATGCTGGACGAGTCGACAGTGCCGCGCGTTCGCATTCTTCGTCAACGAGCTCTTGATATTGCGATCAAGGCGTTCGCGGTCAATAGCACTACTTGGGCGCCACTATTAATCGCGCCTTCGATCGTTGCCGTGGCTAGAAGTCGTCTCAGAATACTGACGGCTCTGAGCGACCGCGAGCTTCACCAGTCGGCGCCGTTCAGACCGGCGGTGCATGCATACACCTAGAAGCAGAATCAAAAACGCTTAGGCGTCTGCGACGTCGATGAGTCCTTGTCGTTCTTATCGGGCGGCGGCTTCGGCGTAGACTCCGACGTCGTAGTCGATGGCGATGCCGTAGCGTCCTGCTGTGATGATGGCTGATTCGTCGTCTGTGGCGGAGCACCTGCGCTCCCAGCCGGGCGCGTAACAACCGTCCCATTCTTGGGCGGCAAATACAACGGTCCTTTCTGGCCACAGCCGACCGTAAAGGCCAACGGCAAAGCACCCGCCAAACACAACAGTACTGGCTTCATAGATACACCGGCCGCCGGTCACGCAACGCCAGCCACCCACGGATGACCCGGTAGATCACCCACACACCCAGCAGCGCCAGGCCCGCCGGCAACGTCACAAACCCGATCAAAATCAACATCAACACCAGCGACACGCCAAAGATAACCAGGCCCCACAGCACGGCAAACCAGAATGTCCGGATCTGCCAGCTGAAATGCGATTCCAGATAAGTCCCGCGGGCCTCAGACTGCCGCGCATAATTCATGATGACCGCAATAATCGACGGGATCCCGAAAACGAAGCTGCCGACCACCGTGACCGGTGAGGTCAAGCCAATCAACACTGACAGCGAATGCAGCGCATAAATGACATTCGTATAGGAGACCAGCGAGGGGTCAACCTCTCGCACGGGAACCGTCACGCTGGGGTTTGAGCTGTCAACCATGGGGCCACTATAGCGTCATTTCGCCGGCGCGGCTGCCGCCTTGTCGCCTCCAGCCACCGGCCTGTCGACCACGGCCATGGTCAACCGCGAAACACACACGAGGCGCTCCTCCTCGTCGCGGATCTCGATACTCCACACGTGGCTGCGTCTCCCAATATGGAACGGTCTGGCCGTCGCCGTTACGATTCCTGACGATATGGGCCGGAGATGATTCGCATTAATCTCCTGACCGAGGCAGACGTATTTTTCTCGATCTACACAGAGCGTGGCCGCGACGCTGCCCACCGTCTCAGCCAGCGCCACGGAGGCGCCGCCGTGCAGCACACCCATGGGCTGATGCACCCTGGGATTCACCGGCATCGTTGCCCGCAGGAAATCGGGCCCTATTTCTGTCACGCGAATGCCGATGGTATCGGCCAGCGTCTCGCGCGAAAACTCCCGAATTTGTTCGACCGAAGTCTGGGTGCGCCAAATAGTCATGGCGCGTAGTCTACAGCTACCCTAGTGCCTGCGCCTCGAGGGAGCCAGCTTGACCGAATACGTATTTGTCCCCCCTCCCATTCCCAGCGTCGAAATCGCCGGGAGTCGGCAGCGTTTCCCTGTTCATCGGATTTATTGCGTCGGACGCAATTATGCGGACCACGTGCGCGAGATGGGTAACGACCTCAAAGAGCCACCGATCTTCTTCTCGAAGCCGGCGGACGCTATCGTCGCGAACGGCGCTGCGGTGCCCGTTCCACCGCGCACGGACAACTTCCACTACGAAGTTGAGCTCGTCATCGCGGTAGGCGGTTCAGGACGGAATATCGCCTCAGCCCAGGCGCTCGATCACGTGTTCGGCTATGCCGTCGGCAACGACCTGACTCGTCGTGACATGCAGAGCAATTCGAAGAAAAAGGGCCAGCCGTGGGACACAGCGAAAGGCTTCGATGCATCTGCTCCCATCGGTGCCATCCGTCCGGCATCATTGGGCCACGTCGAGCGTGGCAGCATCTGGCTCAAGGTCAATGGTGAGACCAAACAGCAATCGGACATCAGCGAAATGATCTGGAACGTTCCTGACATTATCGCTGAGTTGTCCACTTTGTTTCAGCTGCGCGCCGGCGATCTGATCTACACGGGCACACCCGCCGGGGTAGGGCCGCTGCAGCCGGGAGATCGGATTGAGTGTCACATTGACGGTCTGGAGTCGCTGACCAACACCATCGTCGCACCCGCTAAAAAATGAAACTCTACAACTACTTCCGCAGCTCCGCGGCCTATCGCACGCGTATCGCGTTCAATCTGAAGGGCGTTCAGCCGGATACGGTGGAAGTTGATCTGCGGGCACCGGTGAACGACCAGCAGAAGCCGGACTATCGTTCAATCAACCCGCAGGCGCTGGTTCCTGCCTTGACGGTCGAAGACACCACAATCGCGCAATCCCTCGCCATCATCGAGTACCTGGACGAGACTTACCCCGATCCACCGCTGATGCCGCGTTCGCCTGTCAATCGCGCGCGTGTCAGGGCGATGGCGTTGGCAATCGCGTGCGACATGCATCCGCTGAACAACCTGCGTGTTCTCAACTATCTGCGTTCGCCGCTCGGCCAGGACGAAGAAACCGTCAATGCCTGGTACAGACATTGGATTGCTGTTGGATTCAGCGGTTTGGAACAGGAGGCTCGTCGCGCAACGGGCGACGGCCGCCACATGTTCGGCCAGTCGGTGACAGTCGCAGACATCTACCTCGTTCCGCAGATGTTCAACGCCCGCCGCTTCAAGTGCGACCTCGGGCCTTACCCAACATTGCGTGCAATCGCCGCACACCTCGAATCACTGCCCGCGTTTGCAAAAGCAGCGCCCGAGGCGTAACCGAACGCGTCTTGGCGCAAGATCCGCCGCACCAGGGGCAGCGCGATTTACTCGTACGGGTGCGACGTGATGCCGCAGTCGACCTCTTGTTGGGCTCGCTAAGCGTGGCGATGTCCGCCAACGTGGCCGACAACAAATACTGAGCGAGCAAGCTCTCTTTAATTCTGGCGTGGCTATTCATCTTAGAGTCCTCGGGCTACACTTTGTGGAAGACGGCTCCGGGTCTGACCGTAGCGAAATTGGCTACAGCACTGATGAGCCTAAAGACGAACGCGAAGTATGACCACGTACAAGAGTCGGTAGAGGCTACGTGTTGTGACAGCGTCAAAATCCACCGGGTCCGTACTAGGTACGGCATTGGCTATGAATCTGCAGCGGCTGATGGAGGCCCAGGGCATGTCGAGGGAGGGCCTCGCGCGCGAAAGCGGACGCCCGCTGACGTCTGTGGACCACGCATTGACCGGTGAATCCGAAAAAGTGACGATGGCGGATTTGGAGGGTTTCGCCGCTGCGCTCGGAGTTCGCCCTATGGATCTTGTGAGGATGGGATCGGAGGAGGTCTGAGAAGATCTTCCGCGGAGCATTCCAGGCCCTTAGCCAGCGCCTCGAGATTGGCAAGAGTAATGTTAACTGTCTCCTGTTCGATGTCGCCGATGTAGCTGTTCGGGAACCCACAGCGGCGCGCGAGTTCCTGCTGAGTGTAGCCACGCGCATCCCGGAGCTTCTTCAGGTTGGTCGCCAGTATCCAGAGGATTTCGGAACTCGCCTTCCGCTTGTTGCCCATATGCAAGGTTCGATGTAGATGAATCAGGAAGTATAGGGGGCGTGCAGACGACGCGGAACCATGGCATTCCTGGGGCGTTTGCCCTATAACCGCAGTCCCTGGCAGGTGGAGTGCCCCATGTCCACTGACTCACAACACCTCGTTCACATGGCCAACGACATTGGTGCTTTTTTTCGCGGTAATCCCGACCACGACGCCGCCGTCGTAGCCATCTCCAATCACATCAAAAGCTTCTGGACCCCCAAGATGCGCAAAAAGCTCATCGCGGATATGGATGGGGTCGATGAGCCACTGGACGAGTTGCCAAGGGAAGCGCTGCGGTTGCTCCAAGAGCACCCGGATTTCAAACCCAAGCAGTTACCTGAAGGCGGTCCCGAGGGCGGCGGCGACGCCGGTTAGAGCGCTAGCGAGTAGCCTCGCCGGCAGTTGACGCACCGTCAGAGACGCTGGCCTGCGCAGGCTTGCTCGTCTGTGGCAGGGAGGCCACGATTGTGCTCGGCGAGAAGATCATGATGCACATGTGACCCGGTGGCGGGCGAACCCGGTTGATTTCGAGAACGACGTTGCCCTCATCCGCGTGCACGCGAGTGAGCACATACTTGTCGCAGGCGCTCCCGCCCCCAACCCACGCAACCACCATCCGCTGTTTGAAATTGACCTTGGGAACACGGCCCTTCAACCCGAGCCGAGACCAGACCTGAGCCAGTGCCTTCGCATCACGCACCTCAGTCAGCCCCGCCTCCACCTGCCCCGCCACCTTACCCGCAGACAAAACCTTGAAAGGCAGGTCAGCCGCGAGGGCTGTGCCGCCTGCGAGACTGGGTTCGGCAAACGCAACCCAGGTCAGCGCCAGCGCAAGGGACAGTGACTTTCGCATGAGCCTTTCTCCAACTCGCCAGCGCTGGAGGATTACAGCGCGGTGCACCAGGTCCATCTTCGACGCCGTATCAACGCCCAAGGGTCGAGCATCAACCGCCTTTCAGCTTCGCTCCAACCCGTCGGTAAGCCTCACGAAAGGGAATCCCTTCCTCCACCACGAGCCGATTAGCCTCCTCGGCCGCGTGTATCGCTGGATCGAGCGAGATCCGCTCCGGCCGAAACTTCATCGCATCAATTGCCGGCGGCAGAATATCCAACGTCTGCATCGCGATATCGATGCTGCGGAACAGCGGAAATTTCAGCAGCTGCAGATCCCGTTGATACCCCGAAGGCAGCTTGGCAAATATACCCAGTGCCTCCGTCAAACATCCCAGTGCCGTGGCCGAGCGCCCGCGAATCAGCTCAAACACATCCGGATTGCGCTTCTGCGGCATGATGGATGAGCCGGTGGTGAACGCATCCGGCAACTGCAGGAAGGCAAACTCCTGCGTATAGAACAGGAGCACGTCGGCGGCGAAGCGGCCGAGATCCTGCACCAGCAGCGAAATCTCGAACAACAGGTGCGCCTCGGCCTTGCCGCGCGAAAGCTGCACAGCCGTCACAGGCTCTTGAACTGAATCAAACCCAAGCGTGGCTCGGGTGGCGGCCCGGTCCAACGGTAATCCCGGCGTACCGTATCCGGCAGCGGACCCCAATGGGCTCTTTCCAACACGACGCTGCACCTGCCGCAGCCCCTCGGCATCATCCCGGATCTCAGCCGCAAACCCACCGGCCCACAGAGCAACCGAGCTCGGCATCGCCTGTTGCATGTGCGTGTAGCCCGGCAACACCGTACCCGCCTCTCGCCCGGCCAGTCGATCCAGTGCATCAACGACAACAAGTGCGCCGGCCGCCAGATCCTCAATAGCATCACGCAAGTAAAGTCGGACTGCCGTCAGCACCTGGTCATTGCGCGAGCGCCCGAGGTGTACCCGCCCACCAGCAGCGCCGATGAGCGAAGTGAGCCGCTTTTCCAGCGCGGTCTGCCCGTCCTCGTCTTCGAGGGAAATCCGCCACTCCCCCCGCGCATGCGCGTCGCCGAGCGACGTCAGGCCGGTGCGAATAGCAGCTAAATCCTCCGAGGACAGCAACTTCTGCGCATGAAGCATCTCAACATGGGCAAGGGAGGCGGCCACGTCGTACCGAACGAGCCGCTCATCGAGCGCATAGTCTTCCCCGGCCGTGTATTGCAAAACACGGCCGTCCAACTCAGCGCCTTTATCCCACAATCGACTCATCAGGCACCGGCAGACTGCTGCTCAGCCGGGCTCAGAGCGTTGACGTCAGCGACAATCAACGTTCCAGTTCCTTCGTTCGTGAACACTTCCCCGAGAATACCTTCGGGAGACTTGTACGACACGACGTGCACCCGACGAACGCCGCCATGAATGGCGTTCTCAATGGCCTTAGCCTTCGGCAACATGCCCTCCACGATCCGGCCTTCCTCGCGCAGGCGCTTGAGGCCGCGGAGGTCGGTGTAGGAAATCAGGGAGGTCGGGTCTTCAACACGTTCCAGGATGCCCGGCGCACCGGTGCACAGAACCATCTTTTCGGCCCCGAGCGCCGCACCGATCGCCGCCGCAACTGTGTCCGCATTGATGTTGAGGAGCACGCCTCTCTCGTCAGCGGACAGAGGGCTCACCACCGGCATCAATCCGTTGTCCAACAGCTTGCGAATGACAGTGGTGTCAATTCCGTCGATGTCCCCGACAAAACCGTAGTCGACAGTCTCGCCCGAACCTACCTTCACAGGCGCGCGGCGGTGGGCCCGTACCAGGCCCGCATCAACACCGCTGATGCCAACAGCATCGATGTTGAGATCCCGGCAAATACCCAGAATCCGTGTGTTGATCAGCCCGTTGAGGACCATCGAAGCGACGTCGATGGCCTTCTCGTCGGTCACGCGGCGCCCTTCGACCATCCGCGCCGACACGCCGAGCGCCTCAGAGATCTCGGTCGTCTGAGGTCCGCCACCATGCACCATGACCACTCGCACCCCGAAGTAGTGGAGGATCGCGACCTGCTCGAGCAGCACCCTGGTGGATTCGGTGTCGGCAAACACACCTCCTCCTGCCTTCACGACGAAGGTCTTTCCCTTGTACATGCGGATATAGGGAGCGGCGCTTTTCAGCGCCCGGATGGCCAGTGTCTGTTCGCCACGATGCATGATCATTAGATTTACCTCAGACTCCTTTGAGCATTTGATAAAGCACGGCCGTTTGCACGACCAGTCGATTGAAGGCCTCGCGCTGCACGATGCTGCGCGGGCCGTCGAGAACCTCATCCGCGATCGCAGTGTTGCGCCTCACGGGAAGACAATGCATGAGCCGGCACTCGGGTGCCGTTTTTGCAAACCAGTCGTTCCTGACACACCAATGCAGGAGCTCGGCCCGCAGCCGGGCGTCGCCGGCAACGTCACCGTAATGCGCAGTCGACCCCCACTCCTTGGCATAGATGACGTCTGCACCTTCGAGTGCATCCTTCACGTCGGCAGTCTCACGAACCGATCCACCTGACTTGGCTGCAGCCCGGCGCGCCTTGTCCATGACAGCGGCCGGAAGCGCGAAGCCTTCGGGCCTGGCAACGATCACTTCCATGCCGCGCATGGCGGCCATGTGCACCGTCGCCGCAGGTACAGCCAGGGGCAGGGGGCGTGGATGATACGCCCAGGACAGGACAAAGCGCCCGGTGCGAGGCACCTGCATGTCGTCCATCGTCTTCCAGTCCGCCAGCGCCTGGCACGGGTGATTGATCGCCGACTCCAGGTTGATGAGCGGCTTGTCCACCAGCTCAGCCATGGCCGTGAAGTTGGTTTCCGCCAGGTCGAAGGCGAGATCCTTGCCATCGGCGAACGCCCGGATGCCCAGTGCATCGCAATAAGAGGCGAGCACCGGAATGCCCTCGCGGACGTGCTCCGCGGCAGCCCCATTCATCACGGCGCCGAGTTTCGTCTCGAGCTGCCACGTTCCCTGGCCCGGGGTGATCACGAAGGACGTGCCACCCAACCGGGCCATTCCTGCCTGCATCGACGCGAGCGTCCGCAGCGAGGGATTGAAGAACAGCAGTCCCAGGATCTTGCCGGCGAGCGCGTGCGGTTCCGGACTCGTCTCGAGCCGGTGCGCGAGCTGCAGAAGAGCGCTGATTTCGTCGCGCTCAAAATCGGCAAGATCCAGGAAGCGCTTCATGCAGGCAGGTCCGCCAGCGTATCCCGCAGCATGTCCACCTGTTCTTCCTGCAGGATGAACGGCGGCAGCAGGCGCAGGATGTTGGGATCCGTGGCCGTACCGGCCAGGATGCCGCATTCCAGCAGCTCGGCCTGGATCTCCTTGGCCGGGCGGGTGGTGCGCAGGCCGGTCAGGAAGCCGGCGCCCTGGTGACCCGTGACCGGGCCAACCACGCAGGTCTGGCGGATGTAGCCGCTCACGCGGCGGACGCGATCCAGCAGATTTTCCGTCTCGATGGCGTCGATGACGGCTTCAATGACCGCGCAGGCCATCGGGCCGCCGCCGAAGGTCGTTCCCAACAGATCGAGCTTGAATGCGGAAGTGACTTTCGAGTTGGTGAGCAGAGCTGCACAGGGAAAGCCGTTGCCCAGCGCTTTGGCCGTCGTGATCATGTCAGGCATCACGTCGTACATGTTCGCTGCGAACGGATGACCAACACGCCCCATGCCACATTGGACTTCGTCAAAAATCAGCACGGCGCCCACTTCGTCGCAACGCTTGCGAAGTGCCTGCAGGAATTCCTTGCTGAGATCAACCGCGCCGGCGAGGCCCTGCACGGGCTCAACGATCACTGACGCGGTTTCCTTGGTCACGAAACCAGGAATCGCATCGACGTTACCGCGCGGGATAAAGCTGACATCAAACGGCGTGCGCGGGTAGCTATACCACTTCTGCTGGGCGCCCCAGGTCACGGCGCCCGCACCAGCAGTGCGTCCGTGGAAGCTGCCAACGACCGCGCAAACCTGTGTGCGGCCGGTCATTTTGAAACCGAGCTTCAGCGCGTTCTCGTTCGCCTCAGCACCGGCGTTGACGAAAAAGACACTGGTGATGGGCAGACGGGAGAAGCGCACCAACCGTTCGGCTGCGCGGGTGCGAACCTGCATTGCGACTGCGTTCGACTGGAAGTTGCAGATTTCGGCCTGCTTCGCCAGCGCGCGCGTGAACCCGGCGTGCCCGTAGCCGAGGGCGGCGACCGCGTGGCCACCGTACAAATCGAGTACGCGCTCCCCACGACTGTTGGTGAGCCAGACACCCTGTCCGGACACCACCTCAATGGGGTACTGCGCAAAAACGGGCGCAAGAAAATCATGGCCGGCCGCGGCCGGCCGAGAGACTGAGATCGGTGAATTCATGGTTCTCGCTTCAGGTCCATCCGGGCGCAGGAGCCGTGAGACCCGAGGTCTCGGCCAGGCCGAACATCCGGTTCATCCACTGTACAGCGCCGCCTGCTGCACCCTTATTCAAGTTATCCACCACGCACATGACGGCGACGGTTCGCCCGTTCGCCACAGCGGACAAATGTGCGTAGTTGCTCGTAGCAACTTCCTTCACACGCGGTGCCTGTTCGGTCACCCGGATGAAAGGACAGTTCGCATAAAATTCGCGCAATGCCCCCAGGATCTTAGGCGTATCCGCGGCCGTCTTCAGTGCCGCTTGCACAGTAACGTGAATGCCGCGCGCGAACGGGCCTGAGTGAGGAACGAAGGCGAAGTCAGCCTCAACACCGGAAGCAGCCTTGGCACAGGCAGCGATCTCCGGCGCATGACGGTGCGAGAGTGCGTTGTAGGAATAGAGATCGCTGTGCCGGACAGGGTGGTGCGTACCGTCAATCGGCTTGCGGCCCGCTCCGGTGCTGCCAGTGACACCCGAAACAAACAGCGTGGACGAAGTGACGCCCAAAGAAAGCAGCGGGACGCTGGCGAGCAACGTCGCGGTAGCAAAGCACCCTGGATGCGCGACGTGGGTCGTTTCCAGCTTCTTCAGGTGCTCGGGAACAGCGCAAGTGAACTCTGCAATCCGCTTCGGCGCACCGTGAGGATGTTTGTACACGGCCTCATAGGCTTGAGCAGATGAGTAGCGGAAGTCAGCGGAAATATCGACGACACGCGGATGCGTTCCGGCCTTGGCAGCCACGCCTAGCAGCGAGTCGATGAGCGCCGCTGAAACGCCATGAGGGGCCGCCGAAAACAGCGCCGCCTGGGGGATTTCGGCGATCAGCTTTTCCACGTCCGTCTGTGACCTGAAGCGCGAGTCTGCGTAGGCGCTGGCCAGGTGCGGGAATGCCTTGATCACACTCTCACCGGGCTGGCTGTCCGACATCACGGCCGCCAGCTCGAACTGCGGATGACCGGCGATGAGGCGCAACAGCTCGCCCGCAACATAGCCGGTTCCACCCAGGACAATGGTCGGGATGCGCGCAGTCATTGGGGTGCCTTTACGCCGATCGCCTCGATCACGCGATCGCCGAGCGCAGCGCCATTGGTCATCGCGTTGAAGGCGGAAACACCCAATTGCTCCGTGATGACATCAACGCCCACCTGGTTGTCGGTCGACGGTCCAGTAACGACGCACGGCTCGATGCCAAAGCGCTCGCGCAACAACTTGACACCACCCCACGCAGCGACCGGATCGTTTGCGGACAGGATGACACCCGTCAGCGCCGCGCGGATATCCGGGCACTCGAGGATCGCATCCACACCGTAAGTACCGAGGATACCGTCACCCAGCTCAAACACGATCGCATCGGGTTTGTCCGCGGCCAACTCGGTCAACATGGTGCGGGTGAGGGCCGGACCGTTGGTCTTCGTGGTCGTCACGATACCGAGGTCGGTGAAGATCATGGAATTGCGGGCGCCTGCGTCTGTCATCGCGAGGATATCGCGCCGCAGAGAGACACCTGTAGCTTTGAATGCGTCAATGACCAGCCCGCGGTGACGCATCCGGCTGATTACCGCGCACGCAGCAGCAGTCTTGCCCGCTTCCATACAGGTTCCTGCGAGCGCGACAACAGGCACGCCCCGGGTGTCGAGCTTGGCGTCGAAATCCAACCGCTTGAAACCTGCTCGCGCAGGGACACCGATGCGCTCGCCGAGATATGGAAAATGCAGCACGCCGCCGATGACACGACAGTCGAACGGCTTGCCCTTGTCAGGATTGACCGAGTCGCAAATACCGAGCACGCCGCCGATGTTGAGCATCTGGATGATGTCGCCGGGTTGCACGGACTGCGGTATGTGGCCGGAGTAGCCGAACAGCGCCTTGCGATGCCCCAATGCGCCCGCGACGATGTCGCCCTTGCCGACCTTGGCCATGCGGCCGCTGGTGAGCTCCAGGGTGTTGTAGGTCGACTTGTTGGTCAACACTTCGACTGCGACGACGACGCCTTCCTCTGCCGGAATGTCCGCGGACACGCGCACTTCATGCGACAGTCCGCAGGCCTGCGTCACCGAGGCAATCTTGTCGACAACGATACTTCTCATCGCACTAGTCATCCCATTAGCCATGTTCAAGCGTCCTTGGCGCGTTCGGCTGCCCGCCGTGCAAACACGCCCGTCAGCGAGACAATCTTCGAGAATCCCAGGGCATCCGTCGGAGTCCACTCACCCACTGCCTCGCCATAGACGCCCTTGGAGGCGGCCATCAGCGAATAGGGTGACTCAACCCCTTCAACAAACAGATTGCCCGGGCGGAACAGCACGTGCACGTCGCCGGTCACGCGCTCTTGCGACGACAGCAGCAATGCTTCGATGTCGCGGCAGACTGGATCCAGAAGCTGGCCTTCGTGCACCAGGTCCCCGTAGGGCTGTGCGACCAACTCCTTGATGCGTTGCTGGCGGCCGGTCAGTACGAGCTTTTCCAGCTCGCGATGGGCTGTCAGCAAGGTTTCGGCGGCGGGCGCTTCGAAGGCGACGCGACCCTTTGTACCGATGATGGTATCGCCGAGATGAATTCCACGCCCTACGCCAAACGGCGCGGCCACGGTTTCGAGTGCCTCGATCACCTCAACGGGAGACATCTTCTTGCCGTCGAGGGCGCAAGGGCGGCCCTTCTCAAACGACACGACATGCTTTTCCGGCGCACGCGGGTTGGTGAACGCATCGCGTGACAGGACCCAGGCGTCGTCGGGAATGCTGCCGGCGGAAGTCAGAGTCTCCTTCCCGCCGATGGTGACGCCCCACAGGCCGCGATTGATCGAGTAGGCAGCGCCATGAGGCGGCACCGGCAGATTGCGCTTCTGCAGATAGTCGAGCTCTTCCTGACGCTTGAACGCCTTGTCACGCACCGGTGCGAACACCTCGAGTTCCGGTGCAAGCGTGCGTAGCGCGACTTCAAACCGTACTTGATCATTGCCCGCTGCGGTGCAGCCGTGCGCAATCATGTTGGTACCGAGCTCGCGCGCCATTCGCGCAATGGTCTGTGCCTGCATAACGCGTTCCGCGCCCACGCAGAGCGGATAGAGCTGCCCGCGCTTGACGTTGCCCATGATGAGGAAGCGCAGCACTTGCTCAAAATAATCGGCGCGCGCGTCAATTTGATGATGCTCGATGGCGCCCAGCGCCTTGGCGCGGTCCGCCAGCGTTCGCGCTGTCGCTGCATCGATTCCGCCTGTATCGACGGTGACGGTGATGACGGGGCGGCCTGTGTTCTCAGCGACCCAGGGCACGAGGAAAGAGGTGTCGAGCCCACCGGAGTAGGCAAGAACAATGGGCATTGAGCCCGCGTTTGACGGCTTCATGATGTTTCGGGTCGCTTCAGGTCAGTCGGAAAATCGAATGCAGGCGGCTCAGGAGCTCGTCCTGGGCGCGGGAATTGGCAGTCGCAATGAAGATCGTGTCGTCGCCTGAAATCGTGCCGGCCACCTCGGGCCACTCGGCCTTGTCGATGGCGACGGCGACGCTCTGGGCGGCACCCACGGTGGTTTTGAGAATGGTGAGCGAGGGGCCGGCGCGCTTCAAACCGCGCACGAACTGCGCGAGCGAGCCGAAATCCCCGTTGGCCCGGGCGAGATCATCGGGAGGCAAAACATAGCGCCCGCTGGCTTTCAACACGCCCATGTCCCGCAGATCGCGGCTCACGGAGGACTGCGTGACTTCGTGCCCCTCTTTCTTCAACAGGCGCACGAGGTCCTCCTGCTTGCGGACAAAGCCCGCTCGCAGGATGCGCACAATGGCGCCGCGACGATCGTGTTGTTGAGTATCCGTGAGCACGCTGCATAAACAAGCGCATAAAGGGCCGCGTATTGTGCATATTAATGCAAGCAAGGTCAAGGTCCGAGGGCTATGCCGGGCAATTGCCCTGCTGCGGTGCGATCTATCGGATACTCTCGGCCGTTTGCACACTTCAGAACAACGCCGGGGAGAGATTTATGCGCCCGATTCCCTCTGCTATGCACCGGCTCGTCCCCGGAGCCACCGCCTTTTGCCGATCTTTTGCCCTGATGGCGTTGGCAGGCGCGATGACTCTGACCACCGCCACGGCTGCGGCGGGGTCGATTGACGCCCTGTCGTCGAAAGACGCAGCCGGAGGTATGAAAGCCGCCATTTCCCAGGGCATCGACAAGGCGATCGCCCAACTCGGGGCTCCCAACGGCTTCCTCAACAATCCGAAATACACCATCCCGCTGCCCTCGGGCCTGGAAAAAGCCGATCGGGCGCTGCGGATGATCGGTCTGTCAGGGGATGCGGACCAACTCAAGGCGGCCATGAATCACGCGGCCGAAATGGCGGTGGCCGATGCCAAGCCGGTGTTCAAACAGGCGGCACAGAAGATGACCGTGGCGGATGCCAAAGGCATCCTCACCGGTGGCGAAACGTCCGCCACGGAGTACTTCCGCAAGGCGACCGCCGAGCAACTCACCGCCCGATTCAAACCGATCGTGGTCAAGCAAACCGAGAAACTCAAACTGCGCGCCCTGTATGATCAGTACGCAGGCAAAGCCGCGCAGGTGGGCCTGATCAAGTCCGAGGATGCCAACCTCAACGACTATGTCACGGCCCGCGCGCTGGACGGCCTGTTCGGTGAGATCGCCGACGAGGAGCGCGCCATCCGCAAGGACCCGATGGGACAGGCGAGCTCCCTGATCAAGAAAGTATTCAGCTCGTTGTAACTCGCGAGGATCGTATGAAAGAAGACCCCGTTTCCACGCCGCCCAGCGCCCAACACGACTGGTTCATCCAGTCCCTGGTCAACGTCGCCAACGTGGCGCCGCTGAGCTTCGGTGTTACATTGCAGGTCAGCGGCCTGTTGGTGTCGGGTTACCTCGTCAGCGGCAAGGCCTACTTCGAGGCGACGGGCCAACAGATCATCAGCGGGCTCGCTAAAAATCCGGAGCTGCAGGAGCAGATGCGCAAGATGTATGCCACGTTCGAATCAGCCTACCCGAACGACCCTGCGCAAACCGATCGGCCGGTTCCGCAGTTTGTTCATCTGCAGAACGCGCGCTTCTACAGCACGAACGGCGCGCCGGTCCCCAGCAATGCGGGCGTGTGGTGGCGTGGGCGGATTTCGGAGATCAGTGGCATCGTTGTAGGCATCCTCGGGGTCCAGGAATAGGGGGCGGCATTTGCACCCTCACGGTCTGCGACCGGACTGTTGGGTCGCAACGCGCGGGGATTTTTTCGCCGCTGTCACAATTTTGCTCGTGTCGGGCTTGATGTATTGGGCTGCCGGCCCGGGCGCTCGTATTTTTGCGTACCACACGGCCGGTTTCGTGCCCCGCCGCTGAGCTCGTTCGCACGATTCTGACCTCTGCGGGCCGGTGAGGTGGCCCCACCGGCCCCGCTTTTCGATCACCGGCCGGCCCCTTCAATTGATCCACTGCCTGTGGTTTCGCCGTCCACCACTGGGGTCGTTCGCACCTTCCAATCTCTGTGTGCCGGTGGGATGGCCCCCACCGGCCCCTCTTTCTCAATCACCGCCCCAATCCCTTCAACCGGTCGTGCGCTTTCAACTCCATGGCCAACAACTGTACGCCATGCAGTCGCGCCATCTCGAGAGCGGCGGGATCGGCAGAAAGGCCGGCTTCCAACAAATCCTGCCAAACCTTCGGCCTGCCAGGCCAGCGAGGCCGCAGCCAACCGGCATGTTCGTCTGCCAGATCCATCAGTTGCTGCATGGAGCACGTGCGCAACAGCGCCACGCAATACGAAGGCATTCCCAGAAACAAAGTTGCACCCACCGGCTGCGACTGGGCGATGTACCAGGCGTTCGTAAACACCTTCCTCGCCACGTCGATCAGGCTCGGTGCCGTGAAGAATTTGCCGAAACTAACCGGTGCGCGCAGCGTGTCCTGCACCCCGGACCGGGCGTTCGCATGTTGATCGCTGAGCCACTGCCATCGATAGGGGTCACAGAATCCCGCATCCATCAGCAAATACGGACAAGCGGCAGCCCGCCGCCGCGAATTCACATCAAGTTGACTCCATAAGCTCACCAGCTCCCTGAACATCGGCGGCGTCGGCGGAATCGGCCGCAGCGCCTGTTCCGCCAGCAGCGCCAAACATTGCTCATTCAACTCGGCGAGCATACCGAGCACATCCTCACCAGCTAAGGGCCGTTCCGTGCTGTTGAGTTTGCCCTCGCCTGCGCCGCCTGCTTCGTTATTCTTCCACATGACACGCCTCCCTTCGTTTTGCCCATCCTGACCGGAATGCACGCAATTTCCCATCGGCCTTTTTTGGGAATTTTTTCCCAAAAATAAAATTGCCACCCCTGGCACTCAAATCGTGCAATCCGACTGTGCCGTTCCGATACATCGGGATTTCCCGCTCCGTAATGCGAAAAATCACCCACTATTCTCCAGTTGTTTTTTGGGAAAATTTTCCCAAAACTGTAGTTGATCCCCGGGGAGCACATAGGAAGTGTCATGCGAATATCGGAAGACCGCTACAGCCGCGAACGACTGAGCCTGGACCTCGCGCTCAGATTCCTCCGCCACGAGGCACGGACTCAAACCATCCGCACATGGACGGGCCTGAGTGACGATCGCATCCGAAATCTCTACAGAAATTACATACGTCGCAGCGGTCAATTCGTCCCGCGCCACCGCGGCAAGTCGCCGCACCAGGTGGCTTATTTCATGCGCTCACAGCGGGTGCAGTGGGAAGCGGCGCAACTTGCGAGCCTGTTGAGTTTGTTCGGCATCATTCCCGCGCAGCCTGCCCCGGAGTTGGCCGCTGCACTTCCCACCGTCGCGCGCGGCGAAAAGCTCTGCTACGCCTTCGAGCAGTTTCGTTCGACAATTCCGACGTCGCAGATTTCGTTCGAGCACTCGGTATTTCTCGCGAAGGCCCTGACGCGAGGTGACCAGCTCAGACTCTCCGGCTGTCGCGAATGCGGGGGTCTGCTGGTAACTGAGCGACTTCCCGCACGCGAGCGCCGGTGCATATATTGCGTGAAGTCAGGCGACTAACAAAACTGCGCTTTATGCGCAGATATGCAAGGACCGGACAATCCCGCCAGCCCCATCAGGGGCGGCGGGCCCTGCCGCCCGTTCCCCCGACGGGCGCGCCGGGAAGTTTGGACCGCAAATCAACGTCAACGCGTCTCATCTATGCCGGATTTTCGCGTGCTACACCCCACCGCAAGAGAGTCTCCCTGCCGAGCTGGCGACAACACGCCGAAAGACAACCCTCGGCTGAATCCGGTCATGTGCGACTGGGGAGTGGTTCCGCGAAAACTGCCTGCAGGTCAGCCGCATCGAATACACGGTCGAGCCAAGCGTCGAGTGATTGTACGTCCGCGCTGAGGACTCGCGTGCGAAGGGGGTCCGGCAAGGCACCGAAACGCTTCTCCAGTAGGCGGACGAGCGATTTCGCCTGACCCTGCGCGCGGCCTTGTTCGAGACCTTCTTGGAAATACGGTTGAGTTATCCAACCCATGATCTGCTCCTCGCAGTCGGGGACCCGACTGCGTAACACCTGACGCAATACTTCGCGGCTCACGGCGACCGGCCCTTTGTCCAGATACGTCAGGATCAGCAGGAGGTCGCGCCGCCCCAGCGCCTCGACATCCGCCAGGATGAGGTCGAGGCGCTCAGGCAAGTCCGGCCGGCGGCTGTATTTTAAGGCCTTCAGCAAGGTCCGCAAACGGGCCGTGGCCGATAGGGCCTCATCCGGTATCGTGGGCAAATCCACCAGCGCATGCCGGAAAGCGGGAAGATAGGGGCGCATCGCTGGGGGCACGTCCCCGAACAGGTCCGCAAATTCGCACGAGACCCTCCACTTCCCCGGTCCTTGATGTGCTACCAGCGGCAGCACCGGGGGAAGTGGTAGTTGCCTGCCGTTTTGTTCGTACCAGCTCGTCAGAAGGCGCACGATATAACGCAGCAGTTGCAAGCGCGCGCCATCATCGGGAGCGCTTTTGTGCTCCAGGAGCAGATACGCGAAGGCGTCACCGCCGGTTTTGCTCCACGAGTCCCGGGGGCAGGTGCTCGCGCAGAAACCTTCCTGCGAGCTCCGGGTCGCCCAGTACCTGCTTGAAGAAGGCATCGTGTAGGTTGTTGAGTTGTGTCGACAAGGTCGCGTGTTTTCAGCGACAGGCAGTCGCGAAGCAGCCGTAACACAGCGCGCCCGATTCCGGCGCTCGTGTCGCAAATTGCGATCATTGCAACAGGGTTCCTGACCCGATGTAAGCACTCCAATCTGTGTAAAATCGCCAATAACCCTGCAGGCGTCGCTCATTGACGCTGATGTGCAGCTGAAAGTCGCCAAACTCTCTTTGGGTTCGATCAGGTACCTCGGACTGGCCCAAAAGCACCATTTATTGCCGGTGACCCGCGTTCCTGATCGCGCAGGAACATCCCGCGCCGCGCAGGACTCGTCACGGTGTCGCATTCTGAAATCGCCTTTGCGATTTATCGGGTGCTCCTGCGACCCCTCGCGGGAAAGAGCTCAAGATGCGATCTCAAAATACCCTCGGCGCACTCGTCATCCTCGTGGTCTGCGCAGCTTGTGGAGGTGGAAACAACTCGGGAAATACCCCAGGGACCGACCCCGGTACCACGCCACCTGCTCCTACCTACACAATTGGCGGAACCGTTACGGGCCTGCGCGGCTCCGGGCTCACGCTGCAGAACGGTAATACTCATTTGCCCGTAGCGAGCGACGGCGCATTTACGTTCCCGGACGAGCTCACCAGCGGCACGTCATATTCCGTCTCCGTCCAAGCTCAACCCTCGAGTCCCACTCAGGCATGCACAGTGACCGACGGAGGTGGTGCGGTAGGAGCAACCAACATTACAAACGTCGCAGTCACATGCGTAACACCCGAGGCAAGTCGGAGCTGGCAGACAGCGATACCCCTACATCAGGACGATGCACGTGCAGAGGAGGGCCCGAGCCTTGCGATAAACGCACATGGAACGGCGGCTCTGGTCTGGCGGCAACGTGACACTCATGACGTGGTGCAGATCTGGGCGAGCCGATATACGCCGGAGCAGAAAACATGGAGTGCGCCAACACGCCTGGGACCGCAGGGTGGCGGGATTGCGCTCAGCGCCGAGGCCATACCGCAGGTTGCAATCAGCGAGAGCGGAGACACGCTGGCCGCGTGGCCGCAACTGGTGAACGGAGTGTACGAAGTACAGGAGAGTCGCTACACCGACTCAGCGGGTTGGACTGCTCCTGTACGGATCGATACAGCCACGTCAACGGCGGCATACTCCCGGGTGATATACGACTCTAGCGGCAACGCGCTGGCTCTTTGGCAGCAGCTCGATGGCACGAGCTATCACATCTACTATAGTTGGCTCACCGCCGCAGCAACAACCTGGAGCGCGCCAGTGCGCCTCGATACAACCTTGGGTAACGCCGGAAGCTCTCGGTTGGCAGCGGATGCTCACGGTAACGTCGTGGCCCTCTGGACCCAGACCGATTCTGCGCAGACCGACGCGATTTATCACGTTTGGTCGAGTGTTTACATTTCCAGCACCGCAGTCTGGAGTCCACCCGCGGTGGTCGGCAATGACCCTACCTTACATGCGATCTTTCCCAGCGTAGCTTGCAACGCGGATGGAACTGCCGAGGCGCTGTGGGTGCTGTTCGATGGTTCGATCTGGTCGAATCAGTACGCGCCCGTTGCAGGCTGGGGGGCGGCCAAAATGGTCGAAGCCGGCGGAAACGGCAACCAGGCGCCGCAGATGGCCATCGATCCCAGCGGTAATGTCATGGCAATCTGGGAGAGAATGGATCCAAACACTCCCACTTCGCACATCCGCTACGCCGCTTTGCCCGCTGGTAGTGGAAGTTGGTCTGCATCCGCGCAGGTGTCTGCAATGGATGCGGGCGCTTCCGAAAATACTGAGGTTCCGCAGATCGCTTTCGATGCCCGAGGAGAGGCGCTCGCCATCTGGTCCCGCTTCGTGGATGGGCACGAGAACGCGAGGTCGGCCGTCTACACACCTGGAACAGGCTGGAGCACACCGGTGGATGCTGGCAATACGGCGGACATCGACGAGCCGGCACTTGCGGTTGCTCCCAACGGCACCGCAGTCGCCGCCTGGCAGCAGATCTCGAATGGTGTATCCAATCTGTGGGCCAACTTTTTCGATTGAATGCGGAGGCGGAGCGAACTGCCGATGGCGGATGGCGGCTATCGGGTCGCTGCCAGTATATCCAGCAGGATATCGTGGGACCGCCGCTGGCCATAGTTGGTGTTGTATGCGCTCGATGTGATTGCCACCACCAAGTGCAACGACGGGACGATGTAAACCTTGTTGCCGCCGTTTCCTGAGGCGAAGTGTACGAGTATCTGCTTCGTGCCCACAGACTCTGCTCGCGTGTACCACATATAGCCGTAATACTCCGCGTAAGGATCCACGGTCGAAATGGGTACCTGCGCGGCCAAACTGGTCTCAACCCATTCACGATTCAGTACTTGCTTTCCCGCCACGACGCCACTGTTTCTGACCAGCTCACCGATAGCCGCGAGGCCGCGGGCGGTGATGGAGAGATTGCCTTGGCCGGTCGCCCGGTCGACCGGAACGTGGCGCCAACTCGTGGCTCCGATACCCAGAGGTCCGAAAAGTCTCTTGGCGGCGAACTGATCCAGGAGCTCATGGCTGGCATTCTCTACAATCGCTCCAACGAGAAACGCATTGATGGAGCAGTAGTTGTATCGCGCACCTGGGATCTCACTGACGGGCACCGCATAGACTGTGCGCATCCAGTCAGTTGATTTGTCCAGGTTTACCTCACTTCCCGGTGTTGACGCATCATTGTCGTTCGCGTCGAGACCGGAACGCATATTGAGAAGATCCTTTATTGTGATCCTTTCTTTGCCGTCCCTCGGCAGATTTGGGAGATAGACCGCAATGGAGTCTTCGACGCTGTGAACCAAATCCTGCTGAAGGGCCAGTCCCATCAGTAGTGACGTGATGCTCTTCGTAGCGGAGCGGATGTCGTGTAGCGTGCTGGCGGAATCTCCATTGAAGTAGCGCTCGCTCAACAACCTTCCATCGTGCAATATGACGATGCTCTTCAGATCTTGGTGCGGATCTTGCGTAACCTTTTCGTAGAGCCGGGCTATCGCCGCCGCGTCAATATCGGATGGGGTCGACTTCGTCGGGGACCAGTCAATTCCTGCGGGATGCGGATCTGCTGGTTGCGTCGCAGTGGCGACAGAGAACATCGCGACGCTCAGCAATGCAACCGACCGGAACACCCGTCCAACTGTCATGCACATGGCTTACCGTGACCTGTGGTGCGCAGAGGCTCTGCGCCAAGTTGCAGCATACCGTCGAATGAGCTGGAATTGGTCGGACACAGTCAGCCTGGTCGCGTGCAGGCGCCGGGAACATCAACGCGGGACGAGGCTTGAATACGCAATGAACGCCGACCGCTCCAAAGGGGCGCCGTTGTATGCATCTGTTTTCGGACAACTGAAGGTACGGATGCTTGCAGCGGTGATTCTCACCGTGATCCAACATCCCAGCGCTGGCGCAACGAATGCCATGTATCGAGTCAGCGACAACGGTCACTATCTGCTGGGGCCGAACGGCCAGCCATTCTTTTGGCAGGGAGACAGCGAGTGGGAGCTGTTCTACCTGCTGACGGTTCAAGACGCGAAAGATCTGCTCCAGGCGCGAAAGGCGCAGGGATTTACCGTCATCCAGGCCATGTGCGACGGAATATTCCCCAAGTGGGTCGCCGCAGAAAAACTACCACCGGTGGACCAGCTCATGCCGTGGCGGGACGATAATCCGCTCACGCCCAATGAGGCTTTTTTCAAGCGCATGGACGCCATCGTTGCCGCCGCTCAGGAAAACCACCAAGTGCTGCTGATTGGCGTTTACCACGTCGATGATGTCTCGTCGAAGCGGATCACGTCGGCGAACGTCGGTGGTTGGACGCGCTGGCTCGCGAACCGATACAAGAATGCCCCCAACATCATATGGAGCATGTATTCGGCTCCGGAAGCGTCATCCATTCCGATGGTGCAGGCCGCTGTGAAAGGTCTCGAGGAAGGCGACGGCGGTGCACACTTGATTACCCTTCATCCCGAGGGGATGGCAGGCTCGTCGAGCTTCGTGCACGGTGAGCTGTCCCTGAACACCTTCCAGTCATTGAGTGGAGGGCATCTGAACTACGAGCTCGCGCAGGCGGACTACACGCGCACGCCGCCGAAGCCTGTAATTAATGGAGAGGCCCTCTATGAGGGTGACAAGGGCGCCACTTCCTTCGACGTGCGACGCAGCGCATGGTGGTCGTACCTGGCCGGGGCCGCGTTTTCCTACGGTCACATCAAAAATTGGTCATCGCCCGATTCCTGGCGCGAGTGGGTCAACGCCCCCGGAGCAAAACAGATCGAGGCGGCCGGTAAATTCCTGCGATCACTCGCCTGGTGGAAGTTGCGCCCCAATCAAAGCATCCTCATCGAAGTCGGCGAAGCAGCTGCGGCGCGCTCAGTGGACGGCGATTGGATTCTGGTTTACCTCCCCATGAGCACGTCCGTGACTCTCGAGTTGGATTCCATCACCGCATCGAAAACAATATTGATTTCATGGATCAATCCGCTCGATGGCGAAAAGCTGAGAGTTGGAGTCTATCCGACTTCCTCGCGCCCGCGTTTGACACCACCCCCAGGTTGGCAAGATGCTGTGCTGCTGGCTGAAGCGATGGCGGGCTCTGGTACTCGACTCTGACGAAGAAGTTGAACGGCGCGCTCCGCATGCGCGGCTGTGGCGATCGAAGTCGCAGCGGCCAGACCGAGTACAGTTCTGCGGCTCACTCGCCCCGCGTCCGAGTCATCAACGTCGTCGTTCATTCAGGGTTCCAAACTTCTCGCCCATGAGAAGATGCGGCCACGTCTTGCCATCGGCATTGGGTGGGATCAACTCAAAGCGCACGCCGGCCTGAAAGACGAGCACGAAATCGGATCCGCCGAACAGGAAGTACCCAATCTCATCTCCCTTGTGTACTTTCGCGCCCGGCTTGACGGCCGGGTCGATGTTGACGGAGCTGACCGGCGACATGCCGATGGGTAACAGCGCCACGAGACCGTAGTCAGAGGACTCGATGATCACGGTGGCGCGCGTCTCGAGTGCCTGCCAGCCCGCCGACGATGGATCGAACGCGTAGCGCCTACGCTTTGCGTCCCATGTAATGACGCCGCCCGGCAACTCGCTTCCGGGGATCACGCGCGCCTCGCGCACGACCCCGCTAAGGGGGAAGTGATAGCGGTGATAGTCACCGACGTCGAGGAAGGTGTGCGTGAACGTGCCGCCAGCGAACGAGTCCTTGTAGGCGCTCTGCTCGCCGATGAGTTGAGCGATCGAGCGCACAGTGCCGGATTTGAGCGCCGCGCCCTCGCGATCTACCAGATTCGAGGAGCTGTCAATGCGCCAACTTCCCTGTGGGATAGCATCGACGGGCGAGGCTACGACTCTGTTGTTGTCGGGCGATGCGAATGGGCGTGCGTCAGGGGTCTTCAGGCGGCGGGCAAAGAACTGATTGAACGTGTGCCAGTGCGAGGCATCTTCATACCAGCCATTCTGCAGGCCAAAAACCGGGTCGGCCTGCGCGATGGCCAGGGACTGCGCGTCCCATGAGTCAGGGGAATCGAGCGCCTTACCCCACGAGCGCACGAAGGTCCTCAGCCATTCGTTGTAGGGCGGATAGTATTGAATAGAGTTGTTGAAGTAGCCGCGGCCGCTCAGTTCCGGCAGCGGCTGGTCGCTGACGAAGAATAGAAAACTGAGTCCCTGGTCGAGTCGCTGGTAAAGCGTGCTCGCCGACGTCGGTACCACCATCCTGCCCGGTTGAGCGCGCTCGGTGAATGCGATCAGGTTGAAATACTGATCGAGCGTCTGGACGGGATTGGTAACGGGGTCGGGATTGACCTGGTGGGCGTGATCGATCGAAGCAACGAGCAACTGTTTGAATTCGGGACTGGTTGCGACCAACTGACGCAGCGCCTGCACCGCCGGTCCTTCCTTCGGCGCATCAGCTTGCGAGTTCGTCGCGAACGCAACAATGAAGAAGGCGGCTGCGAGCGCGACCAAACTCCGCCCGCCGAAGCACACTCCAGGCATTGATGAGGTCATCGTACTTCCTTATTGGAAGCTTGCTCGTGGGACCCATGCGTAAACCGCGCTACCTTAGCAGGAACCACTCCCCAAAACGAACATAGTGCTGCAGCGCGGCGTGCGCGACCCTCCTTCTGGCGCCTAACATAGCGCCGCGCGTTCCCGAGCCCTCCCCGCTCGAGGGGTGGCTCACCCGCCTATACCAACAACACCTTCATTGTGGGGACATCCAAATGCAACGCAAGATCGGCTATACCGCTGTCGCCCTCTCATTGTTCTCCGCTGCATCCCTGGGGATGCTCGGATCGGTCGCGCTGGCGAACGGACGAGATTACAACGATGGACCGGTTGTGAACGTGTCTGCCATTCGTACGGCAGACGGACATTTCGATGATTACATGCACTGGCTTGCAACAGCCTGGAAGAAGCAGGAGGAAGCCGCCAAGAAGGCGGGACTGATAATCGATTACCACGTCTACACGGCCGAGCCGCGCAACCCGAACGATCCTGACGTCTATCTGGTCGTTACATACAAAAACTGGGCCGTACTGGATGGGGTCGGCGCCAAGTTCGATGCCGTCAGCCAGCAGTTGGAAGGCTCGCTGGATAAAGCCGACCAGGCTCAGGCAGCGCGCGGCAAGATACGGACGATACTCGGGTCTGAAACGATGCAGGAAGCGGCGTTGAAGTAGTGCCCGCCCGCCAGCGCACGAAATATACAAACACATCTGGAGGAATCAGTCATGAGAAAGCTTCTGACGTTGCTGCTTCTTGGCTCGCTGTTGGCTGCCAGCTCAGCATTCGCAGCGGATCCGGTCGTTGGGACCTGGACCCTCAATGTTGAGAAATCGAAGTTCACATCGGGCCCGGCACCCAAGGCCGCGACGCGCGTTTACACCGAGTCGGCCGGCGTTTACACGCTCAACCAAAAGACTACGGGCGCCGACGGCAAGGAAGTTCCGTTCACGGTGCAGTACCACGAGGGCCAGGACGAAAAAGTCACGGGTGCGAACGGTATCGACACCATCCACGCGACGAAAGTGAGTGCGAACACTTGGGATTTCTCACTGAAGTCCGGAGGCAAGGAAGTCGGGCATGTGCACCGAACAGTCTCCGCGGACGGCAAGGTGCTCACGGTCCTCAACACTGGGAGGCAGCCTTCCGGCGCGACTGGAAACGACTCGCTGGTCTTTGATAAGAAATAGGTCAGATGTCGCGGCGGGGCTCGTACCCCGCCGCGATCGCACATTGAGCGGCCGGCTGTGGCAGGATACTGACACATACAGCCTTACGGACCGACCGCAATGCCCGAAAACTGGGAACTGGTACTGCAGAACCAAAAGGTCATCTTCGACGCCATCACGCGGCTCGACCGGAAGGTCGATGAGATGAAGCTCTGCAGTGGCGCTCAATTCGCGCAATTCAACCAGAGCCTGGCGTCCGATCATCTGCAGGACTACGAATTCAAAGTTTTCTCGCAGTGGGGCGACGACGGGATCATCCAGCATCTGGTCAACAGTATCGAGATCAAACACAAGACCTTCATCGAATTCGGTGTCGAGACGTTCTTCGAGTCAAATTGCCGCTTTCTGATGATGAAGGACAACTGGCGCGGCTTCGTCATGGATGGCTCGGCCGACTGCATCAATTTCCTCAAGCAGTCGAACTTCTACTGGCGGTATGACCTGAACGCCGTCAGCGCTTTCATCACCCGGGACAATATCAACGCGCTGTTGGCGCAATGCGGCTTCGATGCCGACGTCGGCATCCTCTCGGTCGATCTCGACGGTGTCGACTATTATGTTCTCGAAGCGATCACCGGCTTCAGTCCGCGCATCCTGATTTGCGAATACAACTCGGTGTTCGGCCGGGAGCGGCCCATCTCCGTGCCTCATGACCCGCATTTCCAGCGTACGGCCAAGCATCCCTCCAACCTTTATTTCGGCGCTTCCTTGCCGGCAATGGCCCACATAGCCGGCAAAAGGGGTTATTCCCTCGTCGGCACCAATAGCGCCGGCAACAATGCCTTCTTCGTCCGCAATGATTTGCTGAATGAGCGCATTGCAGCTCGATCGGTCGAGGCAGCCTTCACGGTTTCGAAATTTCGCGAGAGCCGTGACCAGGCCGGCAACCTCACCTATCTCGGCGGCGATCAACGCATCGAGGCGATCCGCGGCCTACCGGTCATCAATGTCATTACCGGTGCCGAGGAAGCCCTGTAAGCGGCGAGGCTACAGCCCCGCCGCTGCAGACGACCCTAGTATCCCCCGCGCTCATCCCGCACAGGCGTCCCACTCACAGGGTCCAGAATAAACCGCTGCATGTGCGGTTCATCATCAAACATGTTGTCAAACGACCGCTCAGGCGGCGCCTTCAAGACACCAACGCTACTGAACGCTAACTTCAACGGCCCGTACTTCCACAACGGCCGCTACGCCAATTACGCACAAGTGGTGGCTCACTTCGAAGAACTTGGTGTTGGTCTTGAGGCAGATCAGCGTATCCAGCGACCGTGCGAAGTTCGACGAGGCGGCTACACAGTTGGCGACATTCCGAACTTCAATCGCACCTACAGCGGAAGCAATGAAGACCGCGGAGCCGTGGTCTCTGTTCGACAGAGACCATCACGACGCCCATTTCGCCGCGGTCCGAGCCCTCAACCGCGCATCCATCGACCCCCGCAGCGTCCGCGCTCGTCGCCCGGACAATGACTAGCGAGCTCATCGGCGGTTCGCACGCCGTGCGGCCTCAGGCAACGTATCCGGCGCCCCATAGCTCCAATGCGCACCGAACACCGGCCTGTGCACTACAATGCCCGTAATTCGCCCAGCAAATCTTGAGCTCATGGACCCCACTCGCCCGAATTTCTTCGCTGGCCCTTACATTGATCGGCGCGCCGACGTGCGCGAAGAGGCTGGCTGGCCGGCTTCCGCGCTCTCAGACCCGGAAACGCTGTACATCCTGGCCCGCTACACGGCGCAGTTGGTGTACACAGGTTCCCAGCCACGAATCGCATTCGTCACACGTGATCACCCTGCGCTGCAAGACCCCGACCCGCACTCATTGGTGCTGCTGGGCTGGTACAAAGGCGCGCGCTGCGTGCTCGTCGAGCTCGGAGACGAGCAGAACGTCGAGCTGCCGGATGGCACCGGCTTCGAGGAGCTGCGTCCGCTCTCACCGCTCTTGCACGCCGATCAGGCAGGCCTGCTCGCGTATGCGCGAGCACTCACCATCTGGCGCGAACGCCAGCGTTTCTGCGGTGTGTGCGGCTTCAGGGCACTGCCTGAACGCGCCGGCCACGTAATCCGCTGCACGAACGAAGCTGAGCCTCACGAGTTCTTTCCACGTATCGACCCCGCCATCATCGTGCTCATCACCGACGGCGAGCGGGCGCTGCTGGGAAGGCAGGCGAGCTGGCCGCCAGGGCGTTACTCCACGATTGCCGGATTCGTCGAACCCGGTGAGAGTCTCGAGGATGCCGTCTTTCGCGAGGTTTTCGAAGAAACGGGCGTCGTTGTCACAAACCCCCGCTACGATTCCTCGCAGCCGTGGCCGTTTCCGTCGTCTTTGATGATTGGATTCCAGGCGGATGCCGAAAAGGGGAGCCCCATCCGGATCGGTGACGAGTTGGAAGATGCCCGCTGGTTCACCCGCGCCGAGATCCGCTCGGACGGCCTGCCCCTGGTGCCTCCATCCCACTCTATTTCCTACCGCCTCATTTCCACGTGGCTGGAAGCAGATAGGCAGCCCTGATCGATGTGCCTGCTCGTTATCGCCTGGCAGGTGCATCCTCGCTACCGCCTCGTCGTCGCCGCCAACCGTGATGAGTTTCATGAACGGCCCACCGAGCCGATGGCCCTGTGGCCGCCGCCCGATGACCTCATTGCCGGCCGTGACCTGCGCGCGGGCGGAACGTGGCTGGGAGTCGACCGGCGTCGGCGGTTTGGGATCGTCACGAACTTTCGCGAGCTGCAGCGCCCCGCGGCCGGAGCGCCTTCGCGCGGGAACCTGATTCCAGGTTATTTACGTAATCCAGCGCCGGTCACCGAGTACATACATAACCTGGAGGCGGTCGCGGAACAGTACTCGGGCTTCAATCTCCTCCTGACTGACCATGACTCGCTGTGGTACGTATCCAACCGCGCTCCCCGGTTCGCGCAATCACTGCCGCCCGGAATTTATGGCCTCTCCAACGAGTTGCTGGATACTCCGTGGCCAAAACTCCAACGCGTCCGCCAACGCTTCGATGCGCTGATCAATCAGGCTGACACCATCCCGGAAGAGGCGTTGTTCGCCATCCTCGCCGACCCGACTCAGGCTGGTGTCGACGACAGCCTGCCGGATACGGGCCTGTCACGTGAATGGGAGCAGTTGCTGTCTTCCCCATTCATCAGCAACGGCGAATACGGAACCCGCTGTTCGACCCTCGTCAGGATCGACGAGACGGGCGGCCTTACCCTGAACGAACGCCGCTTCGGACCCCAAGGCATCCTCCTCGGCGACACCCGGTTCGACCTTCCCCCCAACGAATGGCCGTGAGGCCCAGCGCGGCCCCGGTTAGAATCCTGTGATCCTTCGTGACCTCACTCGTCCTATCGCACGTTTTTGATGGCGCAGCGCACTTCCTCCCAGCAGGCCTTGCAGGCCGCACGGCCCCGGGCCGCACTGCTCCTGCTGTGCCTGATCGCCAGTTCCCTCGTTCGAGCCAATGTCACCGTAGAGGTTCATGGTGTCGAGGACGAGATGCGCACCAACGTTCTCGCCTACCTGAGCTTTGAGCGCTACAAGAAGACCACTGACCTGAGCGCCGACACTATCGAGCGCCTCCACGATCGAGTTGAGAGGGAAGTGCAGTCAGCCCTGCGCCCATACGGTTACTACGACCCGCAGGTCCACTCCGAAGTCAACAACGTCGGCCGTGGCGACTGGAAGGTGACCGTCAATATCGATCCGGGTCCCCCTGTACTCGTGGATAAAATCGAAGTCCAGGTGCATGGCCCCGGCGCCAACGACGCCTTGTTCACCCGGATCACCGACAACCTGCCCATCCACCGGGGCGACCGGTTGAATCACCCGGCTTATGACAGTTTGAAAGGCGAGTTGCAGCGCACCGCCGCCACCTACGGCTATTTTGATTCAAAGCTCACACGCAGCGATCTCGTTGTCGATCCGGCGACCCGCAAGGCCACGATCGGACTCGAGCTGCAGACCGGAGAGCGCTACCGCTTCGGCACCACCCACATTGAACAGAAAGTCATCAAAGACACCCTGGTCCGCCGCTACCTGCGCTACAAGCAGGACGAACCCTTCGATCTGACCGAAATCCTGCGCACCCAATTCGCACTGGACGATGCGCAATACTTCGCCAACCTCGAAGTGTTACCCGGTGAGCCCGACCGCAACGCTCACGTCGTTCCGGTCAACATCAAAGCCGACCCCAACCGCCGCAACTGGTATTCCATCGGTGGTGGTTATGCCACCGACACCGGGCCACGCGGAACTCTCACCTGGGAAAACCGTCGGATCAACTCCCGCGGCCACCGTTTCAACGTCCTGGTCCAGGCGGCGCAGGTTACGAGATACCAGGTTCAGAGCAACTACATCATTCCGATCGGCGATCCCGCCGTCGAGAAATTGACCCTCCAGGGTGTGGTCGAACAGCGCGACCTGGCGGATGTCACGACCCGGAACGAGTACCTGCAGCCGGGCATCACCAAAGTGGCGGGCAACTGGCAATATGTCTGGTTCGTTCAGGCAATGAAGACGAACAGCGAATCGGCGGCGGAAACACGCAGCGACAAGCTGCTGATACCGGGCATCGACGTTGCCTCGGTTCCCAAGGGCTACCTGGGCGAGCCGATTTTCCAACACGGCCTGTTCCTCGAGGTGAAGGGCTCGGACGGCCTCGTTGGTGCGAACACCCGGTTTATCCAGGCGCACCTCACCGGTGTCCGTGTGTTCAACTTCTTCCCCAAGTGGCACCTGCTGTTGCGCGACGAAATTGGCGCCACATTAGTGTCGCGCTTCAGTAATCTTCCGGTGGTAGAGAGGTTTTTCGCCGGTGGTGACAACAGCGTGCGTGGCTTCGCATACAACGCGTTGTCACCCACAGAGCAGGTCTGTACGCGGGATTCAACCGGCAATCCGATTCTCAACTCGATGGGGCAGTGTGCCCAACCGATGGGTACGGTGAAGGTCGGCGGCAAAGAGGTCATTACCGGCACAGTCGAAGTCATTCGTGATCTGCCCCGTAATTTCGGCATTGCCGCCTTTTTTGATTATGGCAACGCGTTCAACCAATGGAGAGATGCCTCGTTGGAATACTCCGTAGGTGTGGGATTCCGGGTCCGACTGCCCGTCGTGACCCTGGGTGTCGACATCGCGGAACCGATTTCGCGACTGCCGGCCAGTCCGCGCCTGCACATCAACTTCTCACCGAAGCTCTAGATCGTCATGCGTCGCCTGCTGCTGCTCATCGCCGGAATCCTGATCCTCACAGCAGTAGCGGTGCCCAGTGCGGCGGTCTATTACTTTGCCTTCACCGAAGCGGGCCTGCAGTATCTGTTCAGCAAGATCCCGCACAAGGCCGCCGGCGTGGGGCTCGAGTTCATCGGCATCCACGGCACGATCGCTCACGGCCTGCACATCGACCAGGCCGAGATCGACCATCGCCTCGTCCACCTGACTTTTAAAAACATCAATGCCCGGGTCGAGCTCACTCCGCTGCTGCTGCAGACGGTGCGCACCAAGGGCGCCTTCATTGAGAGCGCGGCCGTTGAGGTCAAGCGCCGCAGGATCCCACCCAAGCCGGCAACTCCGTTCTTCCTGCCTCACTGGTTGATTGTCAGCGCGGATCACATGCGGATCGGCAGCGTGACTCTGGCTGTCTACAACGGATTCCACATGGAGTTCAGCAACGCGGAAGGGTCCGGGATCGCGCGTCACCGCAAGATCCGCTTCTATCAGCTCGCGGTGGACTCAGGCCATTTGCACATGGACGGTGTTGGCGAAATGTTCGCCTACGACCCCCTGCGCTTTGACTTCCAGAACAAGTTCACCTGGAACCCGGATGATCAACCGGCCTGGGTCTTCAACACCGCGTCCAAGGGCGATCTGAACCGCCTCGATGTCACCGCCCATACACTTGCCCCGTTCAGGTCCGACTTCATCGGCCAGTTTCTGACCCTCACGAATCAATGGCACTGGCAGGGCAACACCCTCGTCCACGACCTCGACGTCACTGCCTGGGGTGGCAACCGGATCCTCGGACTGATCTCCGGCCAGGTGGCCATGAAAGGTAACGCCAACGGCTTCCTCATCCATGGCCCGCTGAATTCCGCCGGTCTGAATGTCGGACTGTTCGATTCCGAGTTCGCGGGTGCCTATAACAATCACGTTCTGTGGGCCAGGCACATCGACATTACTCATCGCAGTTCCGGTGCTCACGCCACGGGCGGCGGTACCATCGAAGTTGTAAAGAACGGCCCGCGCCTGAACCTGCGTGGCACGTGGCACAACTTCCAGTGGCCTCTGGTTGGCAAGGACATCCCGTTTCACAGCTCCACCGGCGAATATACGTTGGAAGGAACCTGGCCGTATGCCGTACGTGCAAGCGGCATGGCGCAGGCAAAAGAGCTGCCTCCGATGCCAACAACCATTCAGGGTGCACTCGCGAGGGATCGATTCACATTCACACAGGGCGACGTCGACCTGTACGGGGGTCATGCCACGGTCAGCGGCGAAACTATCTGGAACCCCGCCGACACCTGGGCTTTTTCCGGGCACATCGTCGACGTCAATCCGGCTCAGATTCGCAGCGATCTTCCCGGCAAGCTGAGCTTCAACTTCGCCACCCAGGGTCAGCGGTTTGACGGTACCGGCGACTACTCAATCGACATCCACGACATCGGCGGACGCCTGCGCAATGTACCCGCCAGCGGCGGCGGGAAGTTTGTCCGGACCGGGACCACGTGGCAATTCGACAAGCTCCGCGCGACTCTCGGCGGCACCAACCTCGCCATGGACGGACATCTGAATGAGACCTTTGATCTGCGCTTTGCGGTCAGTGCGAAGGATCTGAGCCTGCTGTCGCCCGACAGCCGCGGCACACTGGAGGGTAACGGCACGATTCGCGGCACCCCCGGCGAGCCGATCGTTGCCGCGACTCTGCATGCCAACGGAATCCAACACGATGGCGTCACGATCAGGGATCTGCTGGCTGACATCGACTTCAACCCGAGCCCGCAGTATGAATCAAAAGTCACGGCGCGCATCCGCAGCCTCGTCTACAACGACCGGGCGCTCGATGAGCTGACTTTCAAGCTGAACGGTCGCTCGACCAACTATGACGTGCGCCTCGACGCAAAGGGACTCGGCCTGTCACTCTCCGCCGCCGCCAATGGACCTTTCAGCAACGGCGCGTGGCGCGGTCAGATGCAGTCGATGCAGGTCCTCGGCACGGACTCGCTGCGCTTGAATCTCGAGCACCCGGTCGCACTCGTGGTGTCCTCTCAGGAGATGCGGGGCGAGCCGATGTGCATGGCCGGTCAGTTGGGCAGCCTGTGTGCCGAGGGCGAGTGGAACCCGCGGCAGTGGAATGCATCGTTCAATGCGAAGCACATGCCACTATCAACCGTCACAGCCGGTCTCACACGTGCTGTTGAATACAGCGGACAAATCAACTTCATGGCGCGCGCGTCCGGCGCGAACGGAGAGCCGGCACAGGGGAACCTGCGCGCCGATCTCACCGACGCTGTGCTGTCACACAAGCTCACCAGCGGTCGCATCGATCACTCGAAGATCGGCTCCGGATTCATCACTCTCAACGCCACTCGCAGCGCCATCAGCGGCGAAGTAGGGCTGGCATCCGGCGATGTAGGTACGATCAAGGGAACCCTGGTGGCGCAAAGAACCGGGGAAACCTGGCAGGCCATGCCCGTCGCAGGCGAGCTGCACACTCATACGGACCAGTTGGGACTCGTCACCCTATATGTCCCGGATATCGACCGGGCCGCCGGCCAACTGGATGGCGACATGAAGATCGCCGGAACCCTGGGCACTCCGCTGGTCGACGGGACCCTGAAAATCTCTGAGGGTGAGATCGACTACTACCAGGTGAACATGGGCCTGCGCCAGTTGGCCTTCGACGCCCGGTTGACCGACAACGGCGTGGATTTCAAAGGCACCACCCGCATCGGTTCCGGGATTGCCAACGCGGCCGGGCGCCTCGAATGGCGCAACTCCCTGCCCTACGGGAAGGTCCATGTGGACGGCTCCAACCTTCGGGTCATGGATGTCCCGGAAGCTCAGATCGATGCTTCGCCCAACCTCCAATTCAACATCACCGGGCGCAAGATCGATGTGGCGGGGGCGGTCAAAGTCCCTTATGCCAAGATAGTCCCCGCCGATCTGACCGGTGCCGTGCGCTCCTCTTCGGACGAAGTCGTCGTCGGCCAGGAACAAACCGACCCCTCCAAACGGTTTGAGGTGACGAGTACGATCACCCTGAGTCTGGAGGACCATGTAAATATCGACACGTCGGGACTGACCGGGCGCCTGGCGGGCAACCTCACGGTGCGCAGCGGTTTTGACGAGGCGACGACTGGCCAGGGTGAGCTCACTATTGAGCAGGGAAAATACTCAGCCTATGCGCGTAAGCTCGATATCCAACGGGGTCGGCTGATCTTTTCAGGCGGGCCGGTGGCCAACCCGGGTCTGGACATTCGCGCGGTCAAGGAATTTCCGGACGTCATTGCGGGCGTGAACGTGCGCGGCACGTTGCTTCAGCCGCGGATGAGCTTCTTCTCGGATCCTTCGCTCACTCAGTCGCAGATCGCCTCCCTGATCCTCTCCGGCGGCTCCTTCGAATCCGCCCAGGGTCACCAGAACGGCGGCAACGAAATGCTCGCCCAGGGCGGGGCGATCCTGGCGCAACAACTGGGCTCCCGCGTGGGAATTGAGGACGTGAGTCTCGAGTCCGATCTGACGAACGAGACATCGCTGGTGTTGGGGCGTTATCTTTCGCCGCGGCTCTACGTCAGTTACGGCATTGCCCTGACCGAACAGTTGAATGTGCTCAAGTTGCGTTACAGCCTCGGCGATCGATGGACGATCAAGACGGAAGTCGGGCAGGCCCGCGGAGCCGATCTGGTGTATACGATCCAGAAATAGTTTCAAAAACTCAAACGGCGCACGACAGGGAGTTGATCATGCACGGTGAGCGTTCCAGTGCCTCGGCCAATAACCGCTACGCGGTCAGCCCGGCTATTGCCACCCAGGCAGACCATTCATCCGGTGGTCCACTCCCGTACGCCGGGTTCTGGAGGCGAGCCGGCGCGTATGTAATCGACTATATGCTCGTGGCATTCGTGTTTACGATAGTCGGCAGGGCTTTCACCGGCCCCAGACACCCCACAACGAGTGGACTGGCATCGCTCGCCCTGTTGATCGCCGGCTGTCTCTACTACGTGTTGCTAGAAAGCTCCAGCATGCAGGCCACCCTGGGCAAGCGTGCGGTTGGCATCAAAGTGACCGACCTCCACGGCGAACGCATTGACTTTGGACGCGCGCTCGGCCGGATGTTTGGCCACATACTGAGCTTCATCACCTTCAGTATCGGTTTCGCCATGGCCGTATTCACCGAGCGGCGCCAGACTCTTCACGACAAGCTGGCCGGCACCCTGGTTGTGAAGCGCGAAGAATCGCCTGAAGAGGTTGAGGCCGCCGGCATTGCTCCGCCCGCCCCGATGTGGCAGTCGATCTCGGCGGTGTTGGGTTTGGTGTTGTTTGGCCCATTCGGCATCGGCATACTCGCGGCCATCGCCATTCCGGCGTATCAAACCTACACGATCATGGCGCAGATCACGGAAGGGCTCAATATTGCCGCGCCGTACAAGACTGCGATCGCGACGGCCATCGCCGAAGGCACGCCGCTGAACAGGATCGATTCTTCCAAGTTGAACGTGACGCTGCCGGATGCGGCGAAATACGTCGATTCCGTACGGGTGATCCAGGGGTCAATTGATATCCACTACGGACGGGCTGCCAACAAGAAAATCCAGGGTGGGCACCTGATTCTGATGCCGGGCGTGAACGGTACAGAAGTGCACTGGCTCTGCGGCCATGCAACGGCATCAGCGGATGTCACTGTTCCCATCCAGGACTACGAAAAGTACACCAACATCCCCGACACTCTGCTGCCGGCCCTCTGCAGGCCCGGCGTCCACCCTCGCTAGCTCGCCTAGGCCAACACCACCAGTAAGTCTTTTGCGTCCACCTGCTGTCCCGGCCGGGCGAGCACTTCGGCGACTTCGCCGTCGGTCTCCGCCCGGACGGCCGTCTCCATCTTCATGGCCTCGAGCGTCGCGAGTATGTCGCCACGCGCAACCTTGCGACCAACGGTAACCGCAATAGTGGCAATGGTCCCCGGCATCGGGGCACCCACCTGCTTGGCATTTCCCACTTCTGCCTTGCGCTGCGGCGCTCGCTTGGCAACCTGACTACGGTCCTGCACACGCACTGACCGCGGCAGTCCATTCAACTCAAAAAATACGGTCCGCGTGCCATCCTCGTGCACTTCGCTGGTGGCCACATAGCGCACAATCAGAGTCTTGCCGCGCTCAATGTCGACACTGATTTCCTGTCCTGCCTCCATGCCATAAAAGAACACGGGCGTCGGCAGAATGCTGACATCCCCGAATTGCAGGCGGTCGTCGATGTAGTCCATCCAAACGCGGGGATACATCAGGTACGACGCAAGATCGTCGTCCGTCACCGCCCGCGGCAGCTTTTCCTGGATCTTCTTGCGCTCGGCTTCGAGATCGGCCGGGGGCAGATGCGCACCGGGGCGCTCCGTCAGCGGCGTCTTCCCCTTGAGGATCTTCTTCTGCAGCGCTTCCGGGAAACCGCCGTACGGCTGGCCGATATCGCCCCGGAACAATTGAACGACCGACTCCGGGAAAGCGACATCATTCGCCGGGTCCAGAACCTGATCTTTTGTCAGTCCGCTGGTCATCATCAGCAGTGCCATATCGCCGACGACCTTGGATGTCGGCGTGACCTTGATGATGTCACCGAACATCTGGTTGACGTCAGCGTACGTCTGCGCAACCTCCGGCCAGCGTGCATCGTCGATGCCCAGCGACCGCGCCTGCTCCCGAAGGTTGGTGTACTGACCACCCGGCATGCCATGCACATACACTTCGGAAGCGCCAGAGCGGATATCGCTCTCGAAAGCGCCGTACAGCTTTCGTGTCTGCTCCCAATACGCTGACAGCAGCCGTATCTTGGCGGGATCGATTCCCGTATCGCGCGGGCTGAAGCGCAAGGCCTCCACAATGGAGCCCATGTTGGGCTGAGACGTGAGACCGCTCATCGAGTCGATAGCACAATCCACGGCACTGGCGCCTGCTTCAACCGCAGCCAACACGCTCGCGGCGGCGATGCCACTCGTGTCATGTGTGTGGAAGTGAATCGGCAAGCCGATCTCGTCCTTCAGCGCCCCGACCAGTTTGCGAGCCGCCTCGGGGCGGCACTGCCCACCCATGTCCTTGATACCGAGCACATGCGTGCCCGCATCGCGCAGCTCACGCGCCAACTTCAGGTAGTAGTCGAGAGTGTATTTCTTTTCCCGCGGATCGCTCAGATTACCGCTGTAGCAGATCGCGGCCTCGCACAGCTTGCCGGACTCGAGAACGGCATCGATCGACACCCGCATGTTCTCGACCCAGTTGAGTGAGTCGAAAATACGGAACACGTCGATGCCGCCTGCCGCGGCCCGCTTGACGAAAAAACGCACGACGTTGTCGGGATAGTTGGTATACCCGACCGCATTCGCCGATCGCAGCAACATCTGCAATAGGAGGTTGGGCATCCGCTCCCGGAACATCGCCAGGCGCTGCCAGGGGTCCTCGCTCAGGAATCGCATCGCGACGTCAAACGTCGCGCCACCCCAGCATTCCATCGAAAACAGTTGTGGGAGCAATGTTGCGTAGTAAGGCGCAATAGCCACCATGTCCTGAGTCCGCACCCGCGTTGCCAACAACGACTGATGCGCGTCCCGCATCGTCGTATCCGTCAGTAATACGCGCTGCTCACTCAACATCCACTTCGCAAACCGCTCCGGCCCGAGCTCCTCGAGCTTCTGCCGCGTGCCGGGTGGAGGCGGCGATTGCAGTGCCACGGCAGGCAGGCGCGGCAGATTGAATTGCACCGGCCGGGCTCGACTCTTGGTCTCCGCATTTCCGTTGACGATCGTTTCACCGATGAACTTCAAAATGCGCGTCGCCCGATCGCGCTTGCGAGGCCAGTGAAACAGCTCAGGCGTCGTGTCGATGAACCTGGTGGTGTATTCACCCTTTGCGAACGCCGGGTGCGTAATGAGCTGATCCAGGAAGCGCAGGTTGGTTACGATGCCCCGGATCCGGAATTCCCACAGCGCGCGATGCATGCGCGCAATGGTTTCTTCGGCGGTCGGCGACCAGGCGGTGACTTTCACCAACAGCGAGTCATACGAACGGGTGATGATCGCGCCGGTGTAGGCAGTGCCGGCATCCAACCGCACACCAAAGCCCGCGGGGCTGCGATACGCCGTGACGCGGCCATAGTCCGGAATGAAGTTGTTTTCAGGATCCTCGGAGGTGATCCGGCACTGCAACGCATGTGCATTGATCCGGATCTCGCTCTGCGCAGGCACGCCACTTTCCGGGGTACCGATCCTGGCGCCGGCGGCGATCCGGATCTGAGCCTTCACGAGGTCAATGCCTGTGGCACATTCAGTGACGGTGTGCTCAACCTGAATGCGTGGATTGACTTCGATGAAGTAGAAACTTCCGGTCTGTGCATCCTGCAGGAACTCAACAGTGCCCGCGTTGACGTAGTTGGAGGCCCGCCCGATCTCGAGGGCGGCTTCGCAGAACGCTTTGCGCTGATCGTCTGTCAGGAAGACGGCCGGTGCCCGTTCAACCACTTTCTGATTGCGGCGCTGCACGGAGCAGTCACGCTCGAACAGATGAACGAGCCCACCGTGGCGATCACCGAGGATCTGCACCTCAATGTGCCGAGCACGGCGTACCAGCTTCTCGAGGTAGATCTCGTCGTTGCCGAAAGCGGCTTTGGCTTCGCGTCGCGCTACCGGCACCAATTCCATGAGCTGCGCGTCGCTTTCGATCACCCGCATGCCACGACCGCCGCCGCCCCAACTCGCCTTCAGCATGACCGGATATCCGATGCCATGGGCCAGCCGTTTGCACTCCTCGATATCCGCAGGAAGAGGCGGCGTCGCAGGCATCACCGGGACGCCGGCGCGGGTGGCGAGATTTCGGGCCGCAACCTTGTTGCCCAGTGAGCGCATCGTGTCCGGCGTCGGACCGATAAACACTATTCCAGCAGCCGCGCAGGCCTCCGCGAATTCCGGATTCTCGGATAGGAAGCCATAGCCTGGATGAATGGCATCAACATTCGCGTCACGCGCGACACGCAGGATGTCCTGGATATCGAGATAGGCTTCGATGGGGCCTTTGTTGCGCCCGACGAGATACGCCTCGTCCGACTTCGACCGATGCAGGGAGAAGCGATCCTCTTGCGAGTAAATCGCGACCGTCCGGATGCCCAGCTCGGTGGCCGCACGCATGACCCGAATGGCGATTTCGCCTCGATTGGCGACCAGGAGACTGCGGATTCGGGTCATAGTGTGGGCGTCTTGAGGGATGTGTGCGAAGAACGCCCAAACTATAGCGAACCCGCCGCACGGGTGTCGCGCGAAAAGAATTCGCTGGCGGCTACTGGGTCGCCCCGGCCCCCGGATGTGACCCTAGCTCTATCGCTGCCCGAAATGCACTGGGGGACCGCGGCTCCCACCGCGCCCATACGCGCCGCAATTGCTGTGCCGACCGGAACCCCGCGCGTGCGGCGATCCTCTCCAGATCGAGCTTGCTCTGCGTAACCAACTCTTTGGCAAACGCGAAACGAATCAACTGCACATAGTCGAGTGGCGAACAATGTGCGTGTTCGGCAAATAAGCGCGCGAGATTACGCGAGCTGGTACAGGCAACAGCCGATAACTCACTCGATGTCCACGAAGCGGAGGGTTTGCGCGCGACCGCATCCTGCACACGATGTACAGCCGGATGGAGATGATTACGATGTTGGACCCAGGGCGACAGCGCCGCATCCGTGCCCGATCGCCGCAGGTACACGACGAGGTCGCGTGCAACATCGGCGGCGATCCGCGGACCGAGTTGACTGCCAATGACATGCAGCGCCAGGTCCAGTCCGGCCGTGACACCTGCACTACTCAACACAGAGCCGTCTTCAACGAAGATCCGGTTATCCAGAACACGTGCGTTCGGCGCTATGCGACGCAGTTCTTCGATGTGAGAGTGGTGAGTAGTGCACTCCCGACCGGCAAGCAACCCCGACTTCCCGACAATCACACTTCCAGCGCAGACACAAAGTAGCATCGCTTCGCCGATCACCCCGGAGGCGAGCCAGGCCACCACCCGTTGAGTGGCCGCATCCTCAAAATCAACGGGCTCACCGCTGACACCGTTCACCACCACGATCGCATCTTCAGGCAGCTTCGTCGGCAGGGGATCCAGGGAACCCAACTGCAGGCCGATCGCAGCCTGCACCGAGCGTGATGCGGCGACAAAATGCAGCCGATAGCTGTCAGCCAGCTTTTTGTTAGCCATCCTGAAAGCCTCCGCCGGCCCTGCCAGATCGAGCAGAACCAACTGCGGCAACACGAGGAAGTAAACATCTCTCACGGTCGCTACCCGAGCACCTCAGCGGTGGAAACAACACGCGCGAACCGGCCATCGAGCACGAGCTCGGTCCGCTCGCGGATATCCGCGGTTGAGAAGCGGCGCCCCGCGCGTGATTGCATGGGGAACGTCAATGTCGCATCGCCCACGAACTGCACTTTAAAGCCTGCATCCGAGGCGTGTCGCGTGGTCGTTTCGCAACATTGTTCGGTGCGAATACCCGTTACGACGACTTCCTCGACGCCGTGGTTGCGCAGCCAGCTCTCGAGCGTGACCCCCGAAGTTGTCTTGCCGTACAGAGCCGAGTGCACTTCCTTGAAAAACACCTCGTCCGCCTCCAGGCGCAGCTCCGGGATGGGACGTACAAATCCGGACTGCGGGTGGAAGGGGTCCTGCGGGTCGGCGTGTGGCTCCTGGTGAAGCACCTGGAGCACCGGGATTCCTTCCTCGCGGCTGCGATCAATCAGCGCCTGCGTGTTGGCCAGAAAGGCGGCAGCCTCATCCGGCTGCCAATAGGGACGCTTGCGAAATGATTCCTGGACATCGATGACGAGCAACACGGTGCGGCCGTTGGCGGTATTCATGAACTCTTCCGGTATTGATGGAATGGACACATCATGCCGGGGCGCTGAGCCTGTCGCTACCGGCCTCGCAGTCACCTACCGTTCAAAAACGGACACTCGGGCGGTTGCGCCTGAAACCGCTGGCTGCGACGCCCATCCCATCCCCGGGGCCGCGCGGTTCCCCTGGACGGGAGGATGGGCTTAAACTGCCGCGCTCGCATAACATTTGTTAACAAAAACAGTTTGCTCCCCGGAGGGTCTCGACGTGTTGAACCATAAGGCAAAGAGCGCTGCCATACCGGCCGCGCTCACACTGGCATTGCTGGCCGCCAACGGTCTCGCCTGGGCTGATGCGCCGCAGCCGGAGATTCCCACCTGCGACAAGAAGATCGGCACGCTCGCCGTGACCGAGCCCCAGAACCAGTGGTGGCTCCAATACAACTTGGAGTCCCCGGAAGCCCTGATCAAGGTATACGTCTCCAAGTCCAAGTGCTTCACGCTCGTTGATCGTGGCAAGGGTCTTGCGGCAGCACAGGCCGAGCGATCGCTGGCGGGCAGCGGCGAGATGCGGGGTGGGTCCAACATCGGCAAGGGCCAGATGAAAGCCGCCGACTACGTGCTCGTTCCCGACATTGCCATGAAAAACAACGACTCGGGTGGCAAGAAGATCGGCGGCATGTTGGGCGGACTGTTGCCAGGCATCGCCGGCGTTGTGGCCGGTGGCGTCAGCATGAAGAGCAAGACTGCCGACGTTGTACTCACTTTGACTGACGTTCGTTCGACGGAGCAGGTGGCTCTCGAGCAGGGACACTACAAGAAGACGGATCTGGGTTGGGCGGGCGGTGGCGCCGGGTTCTTCGGGGCCTTTGCGGCCGCGGGGGCCAGCAGCTATGCGAACACCGAGATTGGCCAGGTCGTTGCGATCGCCTACCTCGACTCCTTCACCAAGCTCGTGAACGACGTCAAGTCGATGGATCACGATGTCAAGACGGACAATGTGCAGCAGTCCGTGACCATGGCCAAGCCGGGCAAGTTGTACGAAGCGGCGAACAACAAGTCCAAGGTGATCCGCGACCTCGATCCGGGCACGACGCTGTATCCCACCGGTGAGAAAGACAAGATCTGGTGGAAGGTCAGCGACGAGCTGGGGAACGAAGGTTGGGTCCCCTCGCCCCTGTTCCAGTTGGCGAAATAAGCTTGCTCGGCAAGATCCAGAAAAAGCTCGTTGAGTTCAGCGCGGCGCCCGACAAGGGTGCCTGGCTGTACGATCTGTGGAAGTGGCGCTACTTTGCTCATAAACACAAGCAACAGGCGCAACTGAATCTCGTCTGGGACCGCGAGCACGGAGTCGAGACGGCCGGCGAGCTCCAATTGGAGACCGCCGGCGTTCCCCTGGCCGACGTGGCCCGCGGCAATGGCGTCTATCGCCCCCTGACTGAAAATCTGTTCCGGGAGTCGATGGCCTCGATCGGAGTCGATGCCAGCCGATTCACGTTTGTGGACATCGGTTCCGGCAAGGGCAAAGTCCTGTTCATGGCGGCGGACTTCCCTTTCAAACACATTGTTGGAGTCGAGTACGCGGCAGGCCTGCACGAAGTCGCCGCGCGCAACGTAACAACGTACCGATCCAACACTCAGAAGTGCCGCTCCATCGAGCCGGTCCACGCTGACGCGCTGACCTACAGGCTCCCCGATGGCCCGCTGGTGCTGTTTATCTTCAACGCGCTGGCCAAAGAGATCATGCGCGATCTGCTGAAAAAGCTGGACGGCGATGCGGGTGCCCAACGCGACCGCCCTCTGGTCCTGATCTACACCAACCTCCGCAACGTCGCTGAAGTAGGCGATGTCTTCGACGGCCTGCAAAATCTCCGGGCTGTCCGCCGCGTCAGGAACTTTGTAGTGATCGCCAACGAGTCCGGCGCCCGCTCGCTATCTGCTCGTACATAAGAGCTTCCTGTGTGCTGCTGGCGTGCACTCAGTGCCCCGGCGGCGTAAAGTAAGGAATCGGCGCCCCTGCATACACGTTCTGCGGCAGCTGCCCATTCCACCGCTCCGCCTTTACCCTCTCAACCTCGATCCTCCGCAACTCCAACACATCCTTGTTCTGCGCCAGCGCGGCGTTCTGGATCTTCAGCGCTTCGGCTTGCGCGGTGGCCACTTTCAGGTTGGCGTAGGCATCGCCGTCGGCGCGCGCGCGGATGGCGGCGGCCTCGGCTTCCGCGACGGCGACTTTCTGTTTCTGTTCCGCCTCAACTGTCCGCAACCGGTTCTCAGCGGCCAACCGCAGCTGCTCCTGAGTCACCTTGTCATTGATCGCATGCATGTACGACTCCGAGAACTCGAAGTTGCGCATGTCGATGTTGATCACCTGCGCGCCGTATAACGCGAGTTTGGCCTGCAAGGCGGCGTTGATGTCGGCTGACACTTTGGCACGTTGGGAAATGAGCTCAGGAGCGTTGTAGCGCGCGGTTACTGCTTTGAAGATCTCCTGCGTGGCGGTCTGCACATACGAAGACAGGTCACCGTTGTGACTGTACTTTTCGTACACTTCAGACACCTTGTCGGTCATGATGCTGTATCGAACCGTCAGGCTGACACTGACCGGCTGGGTGTCCGAGGTGGATCCGCCGGCGTTGTCGATGTTGGCCTGCTCGGCGCGGATGCTGAAGACGGCCAGTTTCTGCCAGGGCGGCAAAACAGCCAATCCCTCGTTCTCGATCCCGACGATTCGCCCGAACTGCGTGACAACCCCGCGGCTGCCGGTCGGAACCGAGTAAAACGGCCACAGCATCCGTATTGCCAGCAGCGCAACAATCACGATGGCGGCGTAGCGGATGCCCTTGGTCACAGCGGGTGTAGGCGCAGCGTTCATATCCCTCTCCCGTGGTACGAACTAAAATACTGCGACAATCATCTCATTGTTCTTTACCCCGGAACGGCGCTCTGCTTCTCATTGGCGGTAAGGCCCTGACCGTAGGTCAGGCGCCGCCAGACCCATTCGGCGGGCCCCTGGCGGAAATACCGGACATAGACGTTGGAAAAGACGACCTGGGCTGCGTAGATGGCCACGGCGATCAGCAGGGCCTGCGGATGGCTCACCTTCATGAACCACCCCAGTATCCCCATTCCGTAGAAAATCAGGATCCCGAGGACGCTCTGGCTCAGATAGTTGGTCAGGGCGATGCGTCCCACCGGGGCGAGGTACAGGAGCACCCGCTGCCAGGCCGTGCTCTGGAAGGCGAGGGTGATCGAGGCAACGTAGCCAATAGTCAGGGCAGGAGTGCCGATCGACTCCAGGACCGTGGCGGCAAAGCCAACTCCGGACAGCGGCGTCATGGGCTGGTGCCAGTTGACGGCCGCCCACCCGACGCTCACCGGCAGTCCGACGATCAACCCCCACCTCGCACAGGTGCGCAACAGCGCCAGGTGTCGGGAAGGCTCGTGCAGCAACCGCAGGCGAACGACTGCAAATCCGAGCAGGAACATCCCCAGCACCCGCGGGTAGAACATGAGCACCAGGCGACGGAACCAGTTGTATTCGTTGATATAGATATTGACCGGGATGATATCCGGATAGTGACCTGTCGTGACCACGCGAATGACCCACCCGACCCTCTCCGGCGTGAGCCAGCCCGTTCCCGCGGTGGCGGGCAACAGCACCCAGAAAAGCGCGTACAGAGGAATGGGGGCCAACAGCATCACCGCTGACCAGGTCAGCAACTTGCGGGTGCTCATGCGCCGGAACAGCAACAGCACCATCCCCAACAACGAATACAGCACGAGAATGTCGCCGAACCAGATGAGGATGGAGTGGATCAGTCCAATTCCCAACAGTACAAAGTACCGTCTCATGAGCACTGCCGTCGGACGTGCGCCATGCATCTCCGCGCGGTCCGAAATAATGGCGAATCCCAGTCCAAACAGAAACGAGAACAGCGAGTAGAACTTCGCCTCGATGAGGGCGGTCATCGCGAAATCGAGAGGTTCGGTCAGCGCGGCGCCCGGGAAATGGGCCGCCTCCGCAGGACTCAGGAAAAGCGAGCCGGAAAACGCGGCAATGTTAACCAGCAGGATGCCCAGCAGGGCAATGCCGCGAAGGACATCCAGAAGCGCGATGCGCTCGCTGACGGGACCCAGCGCCCGCGAGGGCGCTGTCAATGATTGCGTTGACATGGCAGCGACCGTCCCATGGAGCGGTCGCTGCGAGTGTTAAGAGTTGCTGCGTTTGCGCAGGGTGAATCCGGCAACGCCGGCCAGGACCGACAAAAGGCTCAAATCGATGGTGCCACCCCCGCCGCCGCCCGAAGCGACGCTGGAAGAAGCATTGGCCGTTGTTCCGGAGGGCGTCGTCGCCTGCTGTGTTTCCGAGATCTGCAGGGTGACCTGCGCCGAGTTGTTGGTTGACACGTAGTCGTTGGGTGAGGCAACCACCACTGTCACGGAGTTCGTACCCACTGTGTTGCTGGTCAGTGTCAGATCAATCTGTCGCGTCTCCTGCGGAGCCATGTTCCCCAGAGTGCAGGACACCGTGCCGGAATCACTGGTGCAGCTACCGCCCGCAGCCGTTGCGCTCACAAAGCTGACGCCCGTCGGAAGTGTGGCGCCGGCAGTTACAGAGTTGGATGCATCGTCTCCGACCGCATGCGCCACGAAAGAAACGGTGAATGTCGCGTCGGCAACTGCACCAACCAAAGTGTTTGGCACTTCGACCCGCACATCCGGAGCCTGGTAGGGCACCAGGCACGAGGCCGTCTTGATGCGAGCATTAATCTGCGTGAGGCTGCAGCTCGAAAACTGATCGCTGTAGTTGATCTGCGGCGCCATCAAATAAGTCTGCGGAGTGGACTGGCAGGCGCCGGTCTCTCCATCGTGAGGCGCGTTGAAGTTGTGTCCGAGCTCGTGCGCGGCAATCAGCGCTGACTCCAGCGTCGAATGCGACCCTTCAGAAAGACTGTCGGCGGAGTCGCCGTTGCAGACCGAGTTCATGTAGGAGATGCCGACGACGTTGCCGTCGAGGTCGCGACCCGTCATCAAATGAGTAACGCCCGTCGCCGACTGAGCCGAGTTCGAATGTCGGTATGTGCGAACCTGTGCCAGCAGGGAGTTGGGATCCGTCCGGGTGAATGGCTCATTCGCGCTTTTCAGCACCGTCAACGGCGCGAGGGAAATCTTGACGCCGACCTGTTCGGACCAGATGCCATCGACGATGTCCCAGCGCGCGATGATTGCGCCCTCGGGATCGTCGCTCATCTTCTGATAGAACTCATAGTCGGCAATCACGCCGACGGTCAACTCCAGGTCCGGGCCGTTGGGGAAGTTGTTGACCGCGTCCCTGGTGATTGCTTGCACCAGCATCTTGGCAGTCACCTGCCCCTGCGGCACATCCTCGGAGCCGGTGAACGGCGTGCCATCGGCATTCAGAACCTGGCAATGCCCGGCCACATCGGGCAACAGTGCGTCCTTCAGGCGATACACTACCGAGGCGGACGAAGAACTGTCGGCGAGCGGCTGAACCACCGAGTCGGCGACTTCATTGGCCGGCGCAACCGCATATAACTCTTCACCATCCGAAATCAGTCCGCGCCAACCGCTGCGGGTATGTGTCATGCGAACCCATGACCCGGGTAAACCTTCGAGCTGGCCGCGCAGTGCTTCGATGTCAGTCCGGTCAGCCGGTACAGCGCGCTGTACCGCCGGGTTGGCCGTGAGTTGGAAGTTGAATTGGCGGCCGTAGGCCTCGAAGCTCATGCTCCGCGTGTGCCCCGCGATCTGCAACACCCGCGGCCGGATGGCTTCGTGATACAGAATCTGCGCGTGCGGTGCGCCAATTGCGTCGCCAAAAGCGCCGCCAATGAGAATCGCGCCGAGCGCGACTCGTATTGCTGGATTTCTCATGTTCCCCTGAGCCGGCTGCAAGGCCGGTACACAACGGCATCGTTATGGAAAATGGCCGTTTTCGCAGGTCAGCATGTCACAAGGACGCGACAAACAATGTGCGTCGCATCACGTAAGGCAGATCAGACCGCGTCTTTCAGGGGAAGCGCCGAGTTTGCGAGCTTGTCGAGGTTCGGCCGGGCGTGGGCGCCAATCAACTTGCGGGCCGCCATCTGGTCCTTGGGGGAGTTGACACTGTCGACAGCGATCAACTCACCGCCGCGCAGATAACACACGCTGAAGCTGCGTGATGCCGGCGAGCCGCGGATGATGACCGTATCGTGTCCCTGGCACAGGCCCACGATGATCATTTTCAAATCGTACTGATCCGACCAGAACCACGGCACTTTGTCATGCACAGTGGGTGAGCCGAGCAGGTTATGTGCAGCGTTGGCCGCCTGCTCGAATGCGTTGTCCACCGACTCCAGGCGCAGGCGGCGATCATAATGAAGGTTGGGATGATTGGCGCAGTCGCCGGCGGCGTAGATGGCCGGGTCTGATGTTTGACAATACTCGTTTACGACGATGCCGTTGGCGCACTCGATGCCGGATGCAACAGCGAGCTCGTCGGCAGCGATGACGCCGACACCAACAATCACAACGTCCGCCGGGTGTTCAGCGCCGTCATCCGTGAGTACAGCTTTGACTCGGCCGGTCTGCGAATCGCCAACCAGTGCCTGCACTTTCGAGTTCGTGATGATCCGGACGCCATGCCGAGCGTGCTCGGTCTCGTAGAACGATGAGATCTCCTTGCACGTCACGCGATTCATCACGCGCTCGGCCATCTCGAGGACCGTCACGTCCAGTCCTAACTCGCGCGCGGTTGCCGCGACCTCGAGGCCGATGTAGCCACCGCCGATGATGACCATCCGTTTCCCGTTGGCCAGATCGGCGCGGATCCGCTCAACGTCCGCAATAGTTCGCAAAGTGTAAACGCCCGGCAGATCTGCACCCGGAGCCGTCAAAAGCCGCGGTTTACTCCCCGTCGCTAAAAGAAGCGCGTCGTAGGGCATCACTGTGCCGTCATCGAGACGGATACGCCTCGCATCACGCGAGATTTCCTGCACCCGCCGACCGAGGTGAGTATCCACAGAGTGCTCGGTATAGAAATGCTGAGGTCGTAAGACCAGGCGGTCTCTGTCCAACGCGCCGGCGAGGAATTTCTTTGACAGCGGGGGACGCTGATACGGCAGCCACGGCTCATCGCCCACCACGGCCAGCTTCCCCGTGAAGCCTTTGCGGCGTAGTGTATGAACGGCCTGGTCGGCAGCCTGACCAGCCCCAACGATCACAATCTGTCCGAACATCACTGGAAGCATAGCCCATCCTCATGCGGGTCTGCTGCACCAGTGGTGAGCGAAGGGTGCGTCCCGCCGCGCCACAACGGTGCAGAGTACGAGCGTGTGGCTGGAACAGCTACGCAATTACTGCGGTTTAGTTACGGAGTAGTGCATGGCATGAAAGCTGCAAAAAACTTCCGGGGCGATAACATTGCGTATAACTAAAGCATTGAAAACTCCGACGGAGAGCGCGACATGAAACTGGTCACAGCGATCATCAAACCGTTCAAGCTCGACGACGTGCGTGCCGCGCTGTCAGACATCGGCGTATCCGGCATGACGGTCACCGAGGTGAAGGGATTCGGACGGCAGCGTGGCCACACCGAGTTGTACCGAGGTGCCGAGTACGTGGTCGACTTCGTTCCGAAGACCCGGATCGAAGTGGCTGTACGTAGCGACCTGGTGGACCAGGTCGTGGAAGCCATTTTGAAGTCCGCCAAAACGGGGAAAGTGGGTGATGGAAAGATCTTCATCACCGAAATCGAGCGCGTAATCCGCATCCGCACCGGCGAAACAGACGACGCAGCTCTATAGAAGACTATCCGCCATGGGCCCTTTGGGCCCTTGGCGGCCGGTGAGGCTGGCGATGACGATAGCGAGCTCATGCGGCTCCACCGGCTTGGCAACGTGGTTCTGATAACCGGCTTGCAGAGCCCGTAGTCGATCGACCGGGGAAGCGTAACCGGTTACCGCAATTGCCGGCGTCTGCCCGCCAAAGTCAGGATCGAGCGCCCGCACCTGCTCGATCAGACCGTACCCATCCATCCCCGGCATCCCGAGATCGGCCACCAGTACGTGCGGCCGCTGCTCAAAAATCTTCGTCAGAGCAGCCTGCCCGCTCTCGGCAAGAGAAACCTCAGCGCCGTAACCCTGCAGAACATTCGCGATCAGCTCGCGCGCCCCTGGCTCGTCATCGACGACCAGTAGTCGAACGCCGGCCAGCATCGTGGAATTGACCGCGATCGGGCCGCCACTCTCTTCACCAGCACCGCTCCTCGCCAACCCCAAACGCGTCGGAAGCCGCACGACGAACCGCGACCCTTTCCCCTCACCCTGGCTGAACGCCTCAACCGATCCCGCGTGAAGCTCGACGAGGTGTCGGACGATGGCGAGCCCGAGTCCTAAGCCCCCGTGGCGACGGCTGATGGAACCGTCCTCCTGCCGGAAGCGATCAAAAACCAAGGGAAGAAACTCAGGCTTGATCCCCTGCCCGCTGTCACTGACGCTGATCTCCGCCTCGCTATTGCGATGCGTCAGCGTTACCTCGACGCGGCCCCCAGACGGCGTGAACTTGATGGCATTTGAGAGCAAATTACACACAATCTGCTGCAAACGGGCGAAATCACCCCGAACAGTGGCCACCCCGGTATCGAGCAGCGGCACTACGGTGATGCCTTTCGTCTGCGCCGCCGGCTGCATGGTCTCCAAAGCGGCTTCGACCACTCTCTGCGGATTGACCGGCAGGATTTCCAGCGCCACCTTGCCGGTAACAATCCGGGAAACGTCGAGAAGATCTTCGATCAGGCGCTTCTGAGCCCGGGCATTGCGCTCAATGGTCTCGAGTGCCCGCTCCTGGGTCGGCTCATCCAGCCGCCGGGTCCGTAGCAGGGTGACCCAGCCGAAAATGGCATTGAGGGGTGTCCGCAGCTCATGGGACATCGTGGCCAGAAACTCGTCCTTGAGTCGGCTGAGCTGCTCGAGCTCGGCGGTGCGCTCCTTGACCCGGTTCTCCAGCTCCTGGTTGGACAGAGCCAGCGCCGCATGGGCTTTGAACAGATCAACGAACACCTGCACCTTCGAACGCAACACCGGCGCAACCACAGGCGACTGTATGTAATCCACTGCCCCCAACGCATACCCGCGCGCGATCTGCATTTCATCCGCATAGGCGGTAATGAAAATAATGGGCGTCTGCCGGCCGTTGCGATGACCGCGAATCAACGTCGCGGTCTCGAGGCCGTCGATGTCAGGCATGTTGACGTCGAGGAGGATTACGGCGAACGAACCTTCCAGAACGCGCTTCAGTGCTTCAGTTCCCGAGCGCGCTTGCACGATCTCCGCGTCGATGTCCTCCAGCAGACTGCTGTAAACCAGCAGTTTTTCCGGCAGATCGTCAACGATCAGGATTCGGGCACGACTCACTCGATCCTACCGTACGACTCGCAGCGGACGGGCATTGCGTCCAATTCCCAAAGCCCCGCTGCGGACGACTTCGAGCAATTCCGCTTGCTGGGCGAGGTCGGACACAAATGCATTGATCTCCATTTCGCTGGCTGTCAGCTCAACAATGAATCCATCGGTCGCGGGATCCAGAACACGTCCACCGGTTCGCACCACGTACCCGCGGACCGCATCAGTCTGCTCCGGTCGGACTTTCAGCTTCAGCAGCACGAGCTCGCGCTCCAGATGCTCGCCACCGGTCATGTCCTCCGTGCTGACGACATCCACCAGCTTGTTCAACTGGTTGGTGATCTGCTGCATCACCGCTTCCGATCCGGTCGTGACCAGCGTCAGGCGCGATACCGTCGGGTCGTCTGTCGGCGCGACCGACAGCGATTCGATGTTATAGCCGCGGGTCGAGAACAAGCCCGCGACGCGGGTCAGTGCACCGGCTTCGTTCTGCAAGAGTATGGCGATGATGTGACGCATGAGTCCGATCCAGAAAAATGTATCGCAAATGAGAATAAAGGATTCCACGGCAACGCGCCGTTTTGCGCAGCCTGCGCAAGCTGCTAGTCTCGACGAGGTACCCATTTAGAGCCTTCCCATGAGTGACACGGTCATCCAGCCCCGCCCGTTCGGGCACCCCCTTGCCGGTCAGACGATGTCTGGCGCCCGGATGATCATGCAGGTCCTTGCGGATGAGGGCGTTACGGCCATTTTCGGGTACAGCGGCGGCGCCATTCTGCCGACGTACGACGCTGTGTTTCTCTACAACGAGCACGCGGTCCAGCAGGGTGAGCCGCAAATCCCGCTCATCGTCCCGGCGAATGAGCAGGGCGCGGGGTTTATGGCCGCTGGCTATGCCCGTGCTACCGGCCGCGTCGGCGTCTGCATCGTTACCTCCGGACCCGGCGCGACGAACACTGTTACACCGGTGCGCGATTCCATGGCGGATTCGGTACCAATCGTGGTGATTTGCGGCCAAGTGGCGCGCGCATCCATTGGTACAGACGCCTTCCAGGAAGCGCCGGTCCCTTCGATCATGGGCTCCGTCGCCAAGCACATCTTCCTGGTGACGGACCCGACCCGCCTCGAGGCGACGGTCCGGACCGCATTCGAAATCGCCCGTACCGGCCGGCCTGGGCCAGTGGTCGTGGACGTCCCTAAGGATGTTCAAAACTGGGAGGGCGTGTTCCAGGGCAGTGGCATGCTGCCGATCCCCGGTTATCGCCGCCGGATGAACGAGCTCGCCCACCGGACGCTCGATGACCTGGAAGCCGGGAAGTTTTTCGAGATGCTGGGGGAGGCCAAGCGCCCCGTCATCTATGCGGGCGGTGGCGTCATCAACGCCAATGCGGCCGTGTCCCTGGCCGATTTCGCGGAGGCCTTCGGCATCCCGGTCGTGACCACGTTGATGGGCATCGGCGCCATCGACACCAGGCACAAACTGGCGATGCACATGCTCGGCATGCACGGCACGGCCTATGCGAACTACACGGTTGATGATGCTGACTTCCTCATCGCCGCCGGAGCCCGTTTCGACGATCGCGTCGCCGGCGTGCCGGCGAAGTTTGCGCGCAATGCGAAGCGAATCGCGCATCTCGACATCGATCGCGCGGAGGTCAACAAGGTCAAGCGGGTTCAGTGGAGTTATGTGGGTCAGTTGCCCGAGGCCCTGCAGGCGCTGACGGCGTATGGGAAGCGCAAGAAGTTTGCGCCGGATTACTCGACCTGGCATGCGGAGTTGGCCGAGCTGAGGCGCACGTATGCCATGAACTACGACCGCCAGAGCAATCTCATCCAGCCGTACTACGTGATCGAGGAAATCAACAAGCTGGCGGGCGGCGAGGCCATCATCTCCACCGGCGTGGGCCAACACCAGATGTGGGCGGCCCAGTACTGCGATTTCCGCCAGCCGCGACTGTGGCTCACCTCCGGCAGCATGGGCACGATGGGCTTCGGCCTGCCCGCCGCCATCGGTGCCCAGATCGCCAATCCCAAGCGCCTCGTCATCGACATCGATGGCGACTCCAGCATTCGCATGAACATGGGTGAGCTGGAGACCGTCACGACGTATGACCTGCCGGTCAAAGTCGTTGTGTTGAACAACTTCGGCGACGGCATGGTGAAGCAGTGGCAGAAGCTCTTTCACCACGGACGCTTCGCTTCGAGCGACCGGTCTTTGCACAAGAAGGACTTCATCAAGGCCGCCCAGGCGGACGGCTTCCGCTACGCCGTGCGCCTCGATCGCAAGGAGGATGTGCCGCGGATCGTCCAGGAGTTCATCAACTTCCCGGGCCCGGCCTTCCTCGAAGTCGTCATCGACCGTGACGCCGGCGTGTACCCGATGGTGGGGCCGGGCAAGAGCTACGAGGAGATGATCACCGGTGATCACATCCCGTCGCGCCACAAGGTCGTTATCACGACGCCCGGCGCCTCGGAGATGTTCTAAATGAAGTACCTCCACACCATGGTGCGTGTCACCGACATTGAAGCGTCGTTGCGCTTCTATCGGGATGCGTTGGGTTTGAAAGAGCTGTCCCGCATGGATAACCAGCAGGGCCGCTTTACGTTGGTGTTTCTGGCGGCTCCTGGAGATGAGAGCGCCCAAGTGGAGCTCACCTACAACTGGGACCCGGAGGCCTATACCGGCGGCCGGAACTTCGGGCACCTGGCGTACGAAGTCGACAACGTGTATGACACCTGCCAACGCCTGATGGATCATGGAGTGACCATCAACCGCCCGCCCCGGGATGGACGGATGGCGTTTGTTCGCTCCCCGGATAACATCTCCGTGGAGCTGCTGCAGAAGGGCGGCCGTCTGGAAGCGGCAGAGCCCTGGAAATCCATGCAGAACGTCGGCGTCTGGTAGACCAGACGTCGATTTAACATTGGCTGCCGTCGCCACTGGCTGACAGTCTGCGTTCAGCCTCCAACGGGCATTGTTACGCTATGTAATCGCGTATGATGCACTCGCTCCACGTTGGTTTAACCCATGAAGTCCCTACCTGGCCTGGTTGTTGCGGCAGCCTTCGCTGCCTTGACGTGCGCTGTCTGGGCGTTCCTGAACCGCCCGGCCGCGGAGCCGCCATGGCCCGCCCACATCCAGGGGTTCTCGTTTTCACCCATCCGGATGGGCGAAGACCCAACGAAACACATCTACCCAACGGACGCGGAGATCGATGCCGATCTCAAACTCGTCACCGGCAAGGTCGGGACCGTCCGTACCTACAGTGTGGCCGGCTCGCTGGCTGACATCCCGCAGCTCGCCGCGCGTCACGGACTCAATGTTGCTGTTGGCGCGTGGATCGACGATCACCGCGATACCAACGAAACCCAACTGCAGACAGCCATCGAGCTGGCACGCACTCACCTCAACGTGATGCGCGTGTTCGTGGGCAATGAGGTTGCCTTGCAGGGTTATGTGCCTTTGAAGGAGCTGGAGGGCTATCTGGATCGCGCCCGGGCGGCGATCGGGCAGCCGGTGGGTACCGCGGAGCCCTGGAACACCTGGCTGGAACATCCTGAGCTGGCCCAACACGTCGACTTCATCGGGGTCCACCTGTTGCCGTATTGGGAAGGGCTTCCCGTCGATATGGCCGTCGACTACTCCATCGAGCAGTTCCATCGCATCCAGAAAGCCTTCCCCAACAAGGAGGTCATCATTGCCGAAATAGGCTGGCCGAGCCGGGGTCGTACTCACCAGTACGCCGTGGCTTCGGAAGCCAATGAGGCTCTGTTCCTGCGGCGGTTCCTGGCTCGCGCCAAGCACGAACACTTCGTCTACTACATCATGGAAGCGTTCGATCAGCCCTGGAAGGCCCCGCAGGAAGGCGATGTCGGCGCGTACTGGGGTGTCTACAACGTGGATCGGGTGCCGAAATTCGAGTTCACGGCCGGGATCGTGCGGGTGCCCGAGTGGCACATGCTGGCTGCGATTTCGGTGGCAGTCGCGTTCGTGGTGCTGTTCTTCTTCTACTTGAACAACGTGACACCGTTGCGGAATCGCGGGCGCAGCTTCCTTGCGCTGGTGGTGTATGCCGCCGCTACGACTACCGTCTGGGTGTTCTACGACTTCACCCAACAGTACATGACTGTCGCCAGCGTCGTTTCCGGCGTGATGCTTTTGATGGGCATGTTGGGCGTCGTCCTCGTGTTGCTGGCCGAGGCTTATGAGTGGGCTGAGGCTCACTGGGTGACCTCGCGCTTGCGCCTGGGCCCCCCAACCCGGGCGAACGGACAGCCGCAGCCGAAGGTGTCCATCCACGTTCCGGCCTACAACGAGCCGCCCGACATGGTCATCGAGACCCTGGACGCACTGGCCAGGCTCGACTACTCAAACTTCGAAGTGCTGTTGATCGACAACAACACGCGCGATGAGGCCACGTGGCGGCCGGTCGAGGCCCACTGCGCACGGTTGGGTGAGCGTTTCCGCTTCTTCCACGTTGCCCCTTTGGCCGGCTTCAAGGCCGGCGCGTTGAATTTCGCGTTGCGACACACCGTCGCCGATGCGCAGATCGTGGCCGTGATCGACAGCGACTACGTGGTTGAACCCAACTGGTTGCGGGAGCTGGTGCCTGCGTTCCAGGATGAGCGCATCGCGATCGTCCAGGCGCCACAGGACTATCGGGATGAAAGTCAGAGCGCCTTCAAGGCGATGTGCTACGCGGAGTACCGCGGCTTCTTCCACATTGGGATGATCACGCGAAACGAACGCAACGCGATCATTCAGCACGGAACGATGACACTGGTCCGCCGAACGCTTCTGGAGGCCACAGGCGCGTGGGCTGAGTGGTGTATCACCGAGGATGCAGAGCTCGGGCTGCGCATCTTCGAGGCCGGGTACGAAGCGTCATACGTTCCCACGACGTACGGGCGCGGCCTGATGCCCGACACATTCATTGACTTCAAGAAACAGCGGTTCCGTTGGGCCTACGGCGCGATGCAGATCCTGAAGAGCCACGCCCGCTCGCTGTTCACCGAAAAGAGCTCACTCTCCCCCGGACAACGGTATCATTTCGTTGCCGGTTGGCTGCCGTGGGTGGCTGACGGCTTCAACCTCATATTCAACATCGCGGCGCTGGCCTGGAGCGTCGCCATTGTGTGTCTGCCACGCCAGATTGATCCCCCTCTGATGATGTACTCGGTTCTTCCGCTGTCACTGTTCACTTTCAAGCTCGCGAAGCTGGCGCACCTGTATCAAGTCAGGGTGGGCGCGAACATACGCCAGACCTTTGCGGCGGCGATCGCGGGGCTGGCGTTGACACACACGATTGGTACCGCGGTTCTCAAGGGGTTATTTACTCGCGGCGAACCTTTCTTCCGCACACCGAAAAATGCCGGGAGTCAGCGTGTAGCCCAGGCGCTGGCGGCCGCCCGCGATGAAACGGTGATCATGCTCGGCTTGTGGCTTTCCGCCTGGGGGGTCTCGCATTCCACGACCGACCTGACCCGGGGCCCGGACCGGATTGCCTGGGTCGTCGTCCTGTTGATCCAGTCCGTGCCGTATCTCTCCTCGCTCCTCGTGTCCCTGACGAGCGCTTTCCCGCTCCCCGCGAAGCTCCTCGGGCGCGGCTACCGCTCGGCGGTACTCCACCCGCCGCAACGGGCCGCCGAGCCCGACTCTTTAGCCTGAGGTACGGGTATGGATCGCCCGGAGGCCGGGCGGTCTCTTAAAGCAATCGGGTTAATGCTGACCGCAGTCGCGGCGTTCAGCGGCATGGACACACTTCTCAAGCTCCTGTCCGAGCACTACCCACCCATGCAGGTGGTCGCGCTCCGGGGCGCCTCTGCAGTGCCCTTCATGGTATTGCCGCTAATCGTGATGGGCCGCCTCAGATTGCTGAAGCCTGTCCGCATGAGGATGCACGCCCTCAGAGCCCTGTTGCAGCTCTTCGTGCTCGTGGCCTTTGTGTATGCCGTGCGTGCGCTCTCGCTGGCGGATGCCTACGCCATCTTTTTGAGCGCGCCCCTCATCGTCACCGCGCTTTCGGTCCCCCTGCTCGGTGAGCATGTTGGCTGGCGGCGCTGGGTCGCGATCTCCGTAGGCCTCGTCGGCGTTCTGACGATGCTCAAACCCACGGCTTCGAGCTTGGTGTCATTGGGCGCCGTGGCCGCTTTCCTGTCCGCCGGAGGATATGCGTTCAACGCTATTGCGCTGCGCATCGTCACGCGGACCGATTCGACCGTCAGTGTGACGTTCTGGATGATCAGTCTCATGACGTCCATGGCCCTGTGTCTCGCGGCGCCGCAATGGATTCCGATCCGAGGCGAGGACTGGGTGCTGCTCGCCGCCATCGGCCTCTTTTCCTCGATCGCCCAACATTTGCTCACCGAGGCGTTTCGAAGAGCGGCCCCCTCCGTGGTGGCACCGTTCGAATACACAGCCTTGCTGTGGGGAATCGGCATCGACCGAATGGTGTGGGGGGTGTTCCCGAGCAGTCGCGTTTATATTGGGGGCGGCATCGTCATCGCCAGCGGCTTGTATCTGATCTGGCGCGAGCACGTGCAGCGTGTCCCGCCGATCGCATCGGAAACCCAGGCCCATTCGACGCAACCTTGAACGAAGCGAGAAATGCTGACGACGGAAGTGGAAGCTTATCTGTACTCGAATATCCCGTTGTCGGCGGCTATGGGCGTGCGGGTGAAAGTCGCGACCCCGGAACGAGTACTGCTGTTTGCCCCGCTGGGCCCCAACATCAACCATCATCAGACCGTGTTCGGTGGCAGCGGCGTGGTGCTTGCGACGCTGTCAGCCTGGACCCTGTTGCACCTGCGACTGACCCACGAGAGCCTCAACGCGCAACTCGTCATCCAGCGCAGCGCTATGGAGTACGAGCGCCCCATTTCAGGCGACTTTGAGGCCGAGTGCAGATTCACGGATGACTCCGCCTGGCAGAGATTTCGAGCGATGCTCGAGCGTCGCGGCCGGGCCCGGATGACGCTCAACGCTCAGTTGCTGTACGCCTCAAACGAGATGGGCGCTTTTGTGGGAGACTTCGTCGCTTTGACTCAGAGGTCGTAACCCATCCCGACGATTGCACTCGTCGCGGTGCTGCTTGCCGCGGCGGCGCACGCCACCTGGAACATTTCAGCGAAGAGAGCTGCCAGGGCGCGGCACTTCGTGTGGCTCTACTCGGTCGGCTCCGCTCTCCTGTATCTGCCGATCATCCTCTGGATCTTCATCCAGCAACCGCCGCACTTTGATACGCGACAGTGCATAGCCCTCGCGGCCACCAGTGTCTTGCACTTGGGCTATTCGCTGTCTCTGCAGGCTGGCTACCGAAGCTCCGACCTCTCCCTCGTTTACCCGATCGCACGCGGCTTTGGTCCATTGTTGTCCTTCATCGGAGCCGTCACGCTCCTGGGCGAGCATGCGTCGACGCTGTCTGCCCTGGGCATGGCCCTCATCGTCGCGGGCATTCTTCTGGTGGCTGGCCTCACCCGAGAACCTCACCGTGCGCCCCGCAAAGGCATCTTCTTCGGGCTTTTAACCGGTGTGTTTATAGCGTCCTACACCCTGAATGACGGATGGGCGGTGAAGGCGCTCGCCCTCTCGCCGTTTATCGTGGACTTCACCGGCAACCTGGTCCGTATCGTCGTGCTTTCACCGATCGCTTGGCGGGACAGAGCCGAAGTCAGTCGCGAGGCTCGCGAGTACGCCGGACCCGCGGTGATTGTCAGTGTCCTGGGTCCCATCGGCTACATCCTGGTGCTGTTCGCCATGCGGATTGCTCCGATAAGTCACATTGCGCCCGCGCGCGAGCTCGCAACCCTTGCCGGTGCATACATGGGATCGAAGTTATTGAGTGAACGAACCACACCGGAGCGAATTATTGGTGCTGTTTGTATTGTTGTCGGCGTCGTGAGTCTGTCGTTCGCGCGCTAGACAGTGCAGAATGTCGCGCGGATAGCTCCAAACAAGGGGAAAACTCGCCATGAGCAACGCGGAGATTCGGGGACGGTTTGTCTGGCACGAGTTGATGACTACGGACACCGACGCTGCCAGCGATTTTTACTCGCGCGTCGTCCCGTGGAAGGCGGAAGACTCGGGAATGCCGTCCTATTCACTTTGGATGTCAGGCAAGGTGCGGGCGGGCGGGCTGATGGCCCTGCCGGCGGATGATGGATCCGCTACGCCGCCGCATTGGATCATTTATGTAGGCACGCCGGATGTCGACGCAACGGTCGAGGCGGCTGAGAAACTCGGCGGCAAAGTTCTGAAGGTCGCTTCCGATATTCCGAATGTCGGCCGTTTCGCGGTGCTTTCGGATCCGCAGGGGGCGGCATTCGCCGTATTCACGCCTGCCTCAACGCCCGAGGAAGGCATCATGTCCTCGGGTGCCATTGGTGACTTCACCTGGCACGAGCTGGCCACAACCGATCTGGACGCGGCACTCAGTTTCTATGCGGAGCTGTTCGGTTGGGAAAAGGGTCCCACCCACGACATGGGCGAGGCCGGCCTCTACCAGATCGTGAAGCACGGCGGGCAGGAGGTCGGTGGTATCTGGAAGGCTCGTGACAACTCGACGCCGCCGAACTGGCTGAGTTATGTGCGGGTCGCGGATGCCGCCAAGGCGGCTGGTGCGATCAAGGCGGCAGGCGGTCGGGTCCTGAACGGACCGATGGAAGTGCCGGGCGGTTCCTGGATCGTCCAGCTTCTCGATCCCCAGGGCGGCGCGTTCGCTGTGGTCGAGTCGCCCAAGGCGGCTGCCGCCGAAGGATCCTCGGCGCCGGCCAAGCGAGCTGCGAAGAAGGCAGTGAAGAAAGCGGCCAAGAAGGCTCCGCCTGCGAAGGCGGCCGCCAAAGCGGCTCCGCCCAAGGCCGCTCCCGCGAAGGCTGCTGGCAAGACCGCGAAGAAAGCGGTCAAGAAGGCTGCCAAGAAGGCCGCCGGCAAGACCGCCAAGAAGGCTGTGAAGAAAGCAGCTTCCAAGCCAGCGGCGAAGAAGGCAGCTAAAAAGGCGGTAGGCAAAGCAGCCGCCAAGAAGGCTGTGAAGAAGGCCGCCAAGAAGGCGCCTGCGAAAGCCAAAGGCAAAGCGGCGCGCAAAAAGTAAGGTGTCCGGGGCCGGCCACTCCAGTGGCTGGCCCTGACGCTGGATCCGTCGGCGGCGGAGCTGAGCCTGCCAGTGGTCGGCCTCGGCATCGAATGGGCTGCGTGACACGCACGCAATGCTGGCCTCGACACTGGGCCGGTTGGCGTTGGCTTCATGCAGCGTCGGTCGCACGCCGATGCGCGGCGAGGCCGCGCCGCCAGCGTGGGGCGCGGTTACTTTGTATCGGCCTCAGCGGCGTTCCGCTGATCCGCCGACTGCTTCATGGCCGCGTCGAGTTGCTCGCGCACCCGGGCCTCGGTTTTGAGGCCCTCACGCGCCTCTTGAGCCTTTGATGTGGCCGCCGCCGCGGCCGCTGCGCCCGTGTCGGCAACACCGCAACCGCTCAGTGACAGCACGAGGCTCAATAGAACAATTGACCTTGCCATGGGGAACCTCCAGTGAGCCTGGAGCTTTGTCCGTGGAGGCAGGCACGGCAAGCCCGGTCATCCACTTTCGTGACCGGGTGCAGATGGCCGGTTACGGTTCGTGGCAGTATTGATGATCATGGCGGAGCACGTACATGGCTAAGGGAACTGTCACCAATCGAACCGCGGCTGAGCCGCGTGTCCGGCGCGGCTATTTCGAAAGCCGCTTTGGTCAGTTGCATGTCCATAACGCCATCCCCCCGGGTGGAGGTTTTGAAGAGGGCACGCCCCTGCTGTGCGTCCACCAGACGACGGGTTCCAGCCGCGTTTTCGAGCGTTTCCTGGCACTCGCGGGTCGGGATCGCTCCGTGTATGCGCCCGACCTGCCGGGCTTCGGCGAGTCGGACCCACCGCCAACTCGGCCGACGATTGCAGACTACGCTGCCGCAATCGGCGATTTCCTCGACACCATGCGCTTTCGCCAGATCGACATTCTCGGCTATCAGGCGGGTACGTTGATCGCAGCCGACATGGCGATTGCACGACCCAAGCAGATACGCCGTCTCGTGATGGTGTCTGTCCCTGTTTTGAATGATGCAGAGCGTGATGCGTTCAGGCGCGGGTCATCGGCTCCGTCGGAGGACGGTGCTCATTTGTTGACCGAATGGAAGCGAACGATGGAGTCATATGGCCCCGGCGTTCCGCTGGAAGTACGCGCGCGTTCTTTCGCGGAGAAGTTGAAAAGCGGCGTCCATCCAACTTGGGCGTTGGCTGCAGCGCAACAGTACGCGTCACGCGAACGGCTTGCGCTCGTCACACAATCTGCGTTGGTATTGCGTCCTAAAGATGATTTTTGGGAAGCCACCCTGCGTGCCCGCGAGCTGTTACCTAAAGCGCGATTCATTGACCTGCCCGACCAGGGCAATGGCTTCTTCGAGGTCACTCCTGAGGTCGTGGTCGAGGTTTCGCGGGAGTTTTTGCGCGGTTGATCCCGGTTTCCGCGGGCCGCGGAGCGGGTTTATGTCACATTTCCAGGACATCCCTCGCACTTTGGTCTTGAATAGACGCCTGCAGTGCCCTGCAGCGTTAGACTTTGGTCCACAATTATTAAGACGTGGGGACATGCGATGAACCTACAAAAACGCCAATCGTCGCCGCCCGAACAGGATGATCTCGAAGTCACGGCCGAATTGCCGGTCCTGGACGTGGCCGCCTACGAGGCCACCGCCGCTTCGGCTGCGACCACCGGATCCAATCCTGTTGTGGCGCCCGAGCGCGATCATCTCAACTCAACTGACACGTGGCACATCCCTGCGCCGTCATTGCGGGTCCCGAAGACACCCGGCTCCGAAGTTGCCAACACCGTCATCGACGAGAACCGCGCCAAGCTCGAAGCCAACCTCAGCTCGCTGGCCACGACGCTCCGTGACGTCGAAGAGCGCCTCACTCGCAAGGGCGAGCGGCTGGCCGAGATGGAGAAGCAGCTCGAGCTCGCTGTCGGGGAACGCAGCACAACCGACCAACGCGCCCGTGCTCTCAACGATGAGCTGACCAAGGCCGAAGCTGCCGCCACCGCCGGTCAGGCGCGCGTTGCCGAGCTGCAGAAAGCGCTGGCTGACCACCAGGCCGCCGATGAGGCGCGCCGCGCCCGCGATGCCGAAATCCAGACGCAGCTCAGCGAGCGCAACAAACAGATGCAAGCGCAGCTCGCCAGTGCCGCTCGCGAGTTTGAAGCGAAGCTGGCCGCCAGCCACCACGATTTCGACACCCGGTTTGCCACCCACGCCCATGCCATGGCGCGCTTCGAAAAGGAGCTGACCGAGGCGCGCGATCGCAACACCGAGTACCTGGAAGCACTGCAATCCGTTGAAGGCCGCCGGTCCGTGTTCGAGGACCTCATCTCGACGTTGGAAGACGATGTGTCCCAACGGGACGCACGGATTACCACGCTGGAGAGGAGCCTCAGCAGACATACCGGCCACGAGGGTGAGCTGGAGTCGGAGTTGCGCGAGCGGGTCTCTCGTATTGCGGCTCTCGATAAACAAGTGAGTGCCCTGACTGCTGCCCTGGCTCAGCGCGTCGAGCAGCACACCGACGGTGAGCGAGCTCGCGCAGGACTGCAGCAGAGCGTCAGTGCGCTGAATGGGACACTGACCGAGCGCAATGACCGCGTGAAGGTGTTGGAAGGAACGGTCGAGCAGCACACTATCGCTGCCGCGCATTTGCGCGGAGAGTTGGAGCGGGCTGCGGCCGAGCGTGCACAGCTCGTAGCCGGTGCTGCGTCACTCCAGGCCGCGTTGAAATCCGCGACCGCGCGTGGTGACCAGCAGGAATCGGTTGCCAGGGCGTTCAAAGCTCGAATCGATGATTTTGAGGCAGTCGCGCCCGGGCAGCGTCGCCGGGTCGAGCAGCTCGAAAGCGAAGTGGCCGCTGTGCGTGCCGAGCTGCACTCATCGAGCTCGTCCCTGCAGGCAGCCGCTGTCGAGCGAAACGAGCACGTTGGTCGCATTGCTGCCAGCGAGGCCAGAGTTCAGGAGTTGGAAGCACGAGTCTCCGAACAGCAGGAGACGGTACGTCAACTGCAGGCCGAGTCCAACGCTCACATGGCGCGTGCCAACGAGCTGGAGGTCTCCGGCGCTGCCCGTATCGGAGAGCTCGAAATCTCGCATGCGGCTCGCGTCAGTGACTTGGAAAACTCGCGTGCTACCCGCATCAGCGAGTTGGAAAGTGCTCACACCGCCCGGGTGAAGGAGCTCGAGAGCCACTTGCGCGCTGCCGAAGACAGTCTCAATCGGCTCGAAAGCGAAGCGCGCAGCAAGGGAGCGCGCGTGGACGAGCTGGAGAAGGTCAACAACGACTGGCGCGCCACCGTCGAGGAAGCGCGGCACGCAATTGCGGATCGCGACGTCCTCATCGAGCGTCTCGAGCAGGAGACTGCTGCGAGTGCGATGCTCGTCGGCCACATCCAGAAGAGCGTCAACCGTTTGGACAGCGATGCCCCGCCGCGTGTCAGTGAGCCGGCTGCCGATGGTGCAACCCGCTTGTTGATCCGGACTGACGGCGAATCAGAAGTCGTCCACGTTCTCGGTCGCAAGACGACAGTCGGACGTACACCGGACAACGATCTGCAGATCGATGCCAAGTTTATCAGCCGCCATCATGCTGTGATTCTGGCGGGCCCCGCGCACGCGATCATCGAGGACCTCAACAGCACGAACGGCGTGTCGGTCAACAACAAGCGCATCACGCGTCAGCCGTTGAAGGATGGCGATAACGTGGTCATTGGAAAGACTGCATTCCGCTTCGCCATCCGACCCGCCCGGACTGCGCCGCAGGCCAATAACTAAGGGTCCTCGATCGCTTTCGTCCAGAGGACCACGTCGTCCGGGGACATCGAGCTAGCGCTGGTGTGTCTCGCATCTGTGAGACCCCAACGCTGGACATCCGGTAAGTATTGCTCGCGCGAAAGCAGCGTGCCCTGACAGGTTTTCTCGATCGGCGGCGGTGTCCGCAGCTCGTGGTCGAGTCTGTCCATGAGTCCGGTCATGACCCATTCGGGAATCCGATCGCGCTCTGAAGGGTAGATAAAACCGAACAGACACAGGTGGGAAAACAACACCCGCCAGTGCGGCCCGAAGCGAACTAATATCCGCGCCCAGTCGAGATGCTCCGCGTGGGCCAGGATCAGATGCATGATGTCCGCAGCGTCATAGCGCTCGCGCTCCATGATGAACGCCTTGGACCAGATAGTCTCCTCCACCGGGCACAATAGAACGTCGACTCCAAACACCTGCCCCGGTGTGGCGTGTTTGAACCATCCGTCATCTACATACGCAACACCATTGCCCGAGTTGAAGATCACATCCACATAGCCGTGCTGGCACGATGCCTTGCCCAGCCAGTGCGGGAACGTCAGCTCGGTGTCAAACCCCGCCTGCGCTAAAACCTTCATAATCGGGTCGTATTCTTCGCGACGCACGAAGATGTCGAAGTCCTTGGTGTCGCGCTGGACAGCGGTGTAGTGTCCGAGCGCGAAACCACCGCCCACCAGAAACGGAAGGCCGGCGTCGTTCAATGACTCCATGACACGACGGTAGAAGTCGTGCGCGGCGGATCCATCGGGCGCTCCGGTGGGCATGCGGATTGCTCTCCAGTGCTCGTATGAGGGCTTCGATCTGAGCAGTAACAAGCAAGCTACGCGCCTGGCCGCTGTCGGCGACCTCCACGTCAAAAAGACGTCCAGGGGAGCACTGAGCCCCTTGCTCGAGTCCGTCAACGAGCGGGCGGATTTTCTCTTGCTGTGCGGCGACCTCACAGACTACGGGCTGCCCGAAGAGGCGCACATCCTGGTCGAGGAGTTGGCTGCGGCCGTCAGGATTCCCATTGTCGCGATCCTGGGCAACCACGACTTCGAGTCGGGGCAACCAGGGGAAGTGTGCAAAATCCTGACAGAGGCCGGCATCAAGGTCCTCGACGGCGAAGCGCATGAGGTGCAGGGCATCGGGATCGCCGGGGCAAAAGGCTTTTCCGGGGGATTCGGCCGCGCGACCCTCGGTGCCTGGGGCGAGCCCGCCATCAAGCGTTTCGTACAGGAAGCGATTGATGAGGCGAACAAATTCGAAGGTGCCCTGGCCCGGCTGCGCACGACCCAGCGCATCGCGATGCTGCACTATTCGCCCATCAAGGCGACGGTCGAGGGCGAGCCGCTGGAGATTTATTCCTATCTGGGCACGAGCCGCCTGGAAGAGCCCCTGAATCGGCATCCGGTCAACATGGTGTTCCACGGGCACGCCCACCACGGCGCCCTCGAAGGCCGCACCAGCACCGGCATTCCCGTTTTCAATGTGGCTATGCCGCTGCTGATGCGGTCCTTCCCCAATCAGCCCCCTTTCCGGGTCTTCGAGATCCCCGCGCCCCCCGTTGGACGCGAAAATGGTTAAGCTTCGAGACCCCGTTTTCGCCAGAGATGCGCTGTGGCCAGTCCGTACATCGAACGAATCCTCAAAGCACGCGTGTACGACGTGGCTGTCGAATCCCCGCTGGAGGAAGCCGGCAGGCTCTCGCGCAGGCTCAACAACCAGGTTTGGCTGAAACGCGAAGATCTCCAGTCCGTTTTCTCATTCAAGCTGCGCGGCGCCTATAACCGCATCGCGAATCTCTCAGACACCGTCGCCAGCCGGGGAGCCGTCTGCGCATCGGCCGGCAATCACGCTCAAGGTGTCGCGCTCGCTGCCAAGCGTCGCGGCATCCCTGCCGTCATTGTCATGCCGCAGACCACCCCGCAAATCAAAATCCAGGCGGTGCTGGACCTGGGTGCCGAAGTCGTTCTCCACGGCGATGACTATGACAGTGCGTTCGATCGCGCACTGACACTCGCCCGCGAGCGCAACCTGGTGTTCGTCCATCCATTCGACGATCCCGATGTCATCGCGGGGCAGGGAACGATTGGCGTCGAGATCCTGCGCCAGACCGGCGGCAACGTTGACGCGATCTTCGTGCCGATCGGTGGCGGCGGGTTGATTGCCGGCATCGCCGTGTACGTCAAATATCTGTATCCCAACGTCAGAGTTATTGGCGTTGAGCCGGAAGAGGCCGCCAGCATGTATGAGTCGCTACGTGCCGGCAAGCGCGTGACACTGGATCGGGTTGGTATCTTTGCTGACGGTGTTGCGGTCAAGCGAGTGGGCGAGGAGACCTTCGCCCTCTGTCGTACCTATGTCGACGAGATTTTGCTGGTCGACACCGATGAGATCTGTGCTGCTATCCAGGATGTGTTTGAGGATACCCGCTCCATCGTCGAGCCCGCCGGTGCGCTGGCCGTCGCGGGAGTCAAGAAATACGTCGCTCGCGAAAACTGCAAAGGCAAGAAGTTTGTGGCCGTCAACAGCGGCGCCAACATGAACTTCGACCGGCTGCGCCACGTTGCTGAGCGCGCCGACCTGGGTGCCGAGCGCGAAGCATTGTTGTCGGTTGTGATCCCGGAAGAGCCCGGCAGCTTCCTGCGCTTCTGCGGAATCCTCGGTCAGCGCAATGTCACCGAATTCAACTACCGGTACGAGGCGTCACAGACCGCACAGATCTTCGTTGGTTTCAACCTGTCACGTGGTGGTGCGGAGCGCGAAGAAGTCGTAGGAGCCTTACGCGAGGCGGGATACACGGTTACCGACGTCAGCAACAACGAAGTAGCCAAGCTCCATGTGCGATACATGGTCGGCGGTCATGCGCGCGGGTTGCAGAACGAGCTGCTGTATCGTTTCGAGTTTCCGGAGCGCCCGGGCGCCATGTTGAAATTCCTGCAGGCCATCGGCTCGCGTTGGAACATCAGCCTGTTCCACTACCGCAACCATGGTTCCGACTACGGGCGGGTGTTGGCGGGAATTCAGGTGCCTCCTGAGCAACGCGCCGACTTCATGCTGCATCTCAACGAGCTGCACTACGCCTATGTCGAGGAGACGGAGAATCCGGCCTACCAGATGTTCCTGGGTGCGTGAGATGTCGCGGGACACCGCGCCATGAACTATTTGATGAGGCGCAACGTGAACGGGTAACGGTAGCGAACGCCTTCGGATGCCTTGATACCGGCGACGATGGTCATCGCCAGCCAGTAGAAGAAAAGCGCCACCCCGAGGAGGATGCCGATCAACACAAACACCAGGGCGCCGCAGACGACACCGGCCAGGAGAAATGAAATGTTGAAGTTCAATGCTTCCTTGCCCTGGTCGTTCACGAACTCCGATTGGTCGCGCTTGATCAGCCACACAATGAGTGGCCCGAGCACACAGCCGAGTGCCGGAACCAGGAAGAGCCCGAAGGCTGCGATATGCGACAGCATTCCCCAGGTACGCTCGTCCTGCGTTGGTACGCCGGCAACCGGGTTCGGTTCATTCATACGCGTCGCTCCATGAGGAGGTGCGGGTGACATATACACCATTGCGGCCACCTCGGCACGAACAACTGAACGTTCGTGGCCTCAAACACCGCCTGACATGGTGGGGGCCTCGCAGCCTGCAAGGGCCGCCCTCTGATGCGCCGATTGTGTTGCTGCACGGATTTCAGGATTGCGGTGATACGTGGCAGTTCCTGGTGGATTGCCTGCCGGAGATGGAGTCGTTCGTTGCACCGGATTGGCGCGGATTCGGCGGCACCGAGTGGGCTGCGGGTGGCTATTGGTTTCCCGACTACCTGGCGGACCTGGAGGCGTTGCTGGATCAACTCGTGCCCAACGGGCCCGCGCGGGTCATTTCGCACAGCATGGGGGCCAACGTAGCCACGCTTTACAGCGGAATACGGCCCCAGCGACTCCAATGGCTGGTCAGCCTGGAAGGCATCGGGTTGCGCAGGAAGTCACCGGATGAAGCGCCGGCGCACTATGCGCGCTGGCTCGATGAGATCAACGAGCCGTTGGTCGAGGGTTGCTACCCGTCGGTGCAAGTGCTGGCCGATGTGTTGATGCGGCGAAATCCACGCCTGACAGCGGATCGAGCGGAGTTTGTTGCGCGTGCCTGGACCCGCGACGACGATGAGGGCGTTCGCCTCGCGTTTGACCCGCGGCATCGGTTCGTCAATCCGGTCTTATACCGACGTGAAGAAGCTGAGGCCTGTTGGGCCCGCGTGCGGTGCCCGATGTTGTTCATCGCCGGCGAGAGTTCGGGTCACCAGGAACGCCGTCTGGCGGATTTCAGTGATGAGTTCCTGAAGCGGGTGTTCCGCGACGTGCGGATTGTTGGCCTGCCGGGACTCGGCCACATGATGCACCACGAAGACCCGGCCGCGGTGGCTCGACCCATTATCGAATTCGCGGAGGCGCACACATGACTGCCTCGCTCTCTCGTGCGGCGCGGGTATCGCCAACGAAAGCCTCATCCATTGGCACGGCGCAGGGGTCGCCAACGAATGCCTCGCGCCTTGGCATGGGGCGAGTTAGCCCATGAGAACTTTGCTCATCGGGGGCGCGCGTTCGGGTAAGAGCGCCTTAGCACAACGCTGGTCAACTGAGCGCGGCTCGAACGTGTGCACGCTGGTGACCGGCACGGAATCCGATCCTGAGATGGCCGCCCGCATTGCCGCCCATCGCCGCGACCGCCCGGCTCACTGGCGAGTCTGCGAGGAACCCATACACTTGGGCCGAGCCTTGCGCGATGAGTCAGGGTTGATCCTGGTGGACTGCCTGACCCTGTGGATCTCCAACTGCCTCTGGTCGCCGGGCACCGTAGAGGCGGATCTCGTCGGGTGGCGACGCGAGCGTGACGACTTTATCGACGCCCTCAAAGCTCACACGGCCGATGTCATCATCGTCACGAATGAAGTCGGAACGGGGATCGTCCCCAACAACGCGGCATCGCGGCTATTCCGCGATGAGCAGGGTTGGTTGAATCAGGCGGTCGCAGCAGCCTGCGACGAAGTCTTTTTCGTGACGGCCGGCTTGCCGCTGTGCCTCAAACCAGGACCAGCGCATACAACAGCACCAGCTCGGTAACTTCTACTCCTGCGCCGAGGCAGTCGCCGGTCGTCCCTCCGAGGCGCCGTTTGAGCCACAGGCCCCACGCGGCAATCGCAACAGGCGCAGCGCACAGGATCGGAGCCAGTACCGCGCTGGCGCCGAGCAGCGCCACTGCCCAGAACACGATCCAACCGACATTCAAATGCCCGGCAAAGCGCTCGCCATGCCCCGGTTTGAGCGGCTTCAACCAGCGGCTCCAGGCGAGGGGTCCGAGACGGGCCCAGGCTGGAATGAGCGGAAAAGCGAACAGGTCGCGGATTGAAATTTCAGCTAGCCCGGTTGCCTTTAGTATCAACACCATCACGATGCTTACCACGCCCAGTGCACCGATGTGGGGATCGGCCAGGACGGCGAAGAACTTCTCCTTGTCGCGGTGTGCGGCGGCGAGCGCGTCCGTCAAGTCTGCAAGACCATCCAGATGCAGCGCGCCCGTCGTCCACACCCAGACCAGCAGACCGATCGCCGTTGCCAACGTGGCATTGCGGTGAGCGCAAATGTAGATGGTCGTGCTGACCAGCGCGCCGATGAACAGCCCGACAAACGGGAACCACGCGGAAGACCGCGAGAATTCAACAGGCGAGAAGTCCCGCACGACGGGCACAGGCACGCGGGTCAAAAATTGCATCGCCAGGCGCAGACCCCGAAATCTCACGATGTAGGCCCGCTATCGGCGCGGCCGCGCAATGCCGAGGCACTCCCGCAGGTCACGGCGATTCGCGGTCGACTCCGGGCGGCATTGTGCCGAGCCATTCTCCCCGAGGGCACCACGACGTTAGGCTGACTTGCCGTCAACGCCCGCTGACGAAAAGGTCGCCATGTTCCGGTGCAGTGCCAAGGCGGCCCGGATGATGGGCAACGTGAGCGCCGCTCCGCTGCCCTCGCCGAGGCGCATCCCGAGATCAACCAACGGGTTCAACCCCAGCGCCTGAAGCGCGTAGCCGTGGCCGCCTTCGGCCGATCGATGCGAAGCCAACATCCAGCGCACTGCGCCTGGCTCGAGTCTGACGGCCGCGAGCGCCGCGGCGCCTGAGATGTATCCGTCGAGCACCACGGGCACGCGACTCCTGGCGGCTTCAATGTAGAAGCCGGCCATGGCCGCAATCTCGAGGCCGCCTACCTGGGCAAACATCTTACGGGCGTCCGCAGCGGCTGAGTCAGATGTGCCAACGGCATTGCGGGCCCGAGCCAGAGCCTCGGTCACGACTTCACGTTTGCGCGCGAGCCCGGCATCGTCGACCCCCGTTCCACGCCCCACAACCTGCTCCGGCATGGTGTCCGTGAAAGCGCAAATCAAACAGGCAGCTGCCGTGGTATTGGCGATCCCCATGTCCCCGGCGATGAGTAGCTGCGCGCCGCGCTGAATGGCTTCACGTGCACAACGCGCCCCAACATCCAGGGCAGCAGTCAGTTCATCGTCAGTCATGGCGGCTTCGACGAGGAGATCCCGAGTCCCCGCGCGAACCTTCTCTTTGCGGACCGAGCGTGGTGGCTCTTCATCACTCGCCACGCCGACATCCACAACCTCTATCGGACATTCCTCCAGCATTGCGAGGACGTTGATCGCAGCGCCGCCGCCTGCGAAATTCGCGACCATCTGGCCGGTGACCGATTGGGGGAACGCCGACACGCCCTGCGCTGCGACTCCATGGTCAGCCGCAAACACAAAAATCTCACAATGTGAAATTTCGGGTATGGGGTTGCCCGAGCGTGCAGCGAACCAACACGCCAGCTCTTCCAGCCGGCCCAGTGACCCGGGCGGCTTGGTCAGTTGCAGTTGGCGGGCGCGGGCTTCAGTCTCGGCGCGCGAATCCGGCACCGGCATGTCAATGAAATTCGGTTGGGCGTTCATGGGTCAGGTTCCTAGCGGCCGCGCGGATACTGCGACAGTCCATCCTGGGGGCGATCCCAGCTGAGGGCATCCTCCATCCAGATGTGTTCGGTCGGTGTGATCGCGTTGGGCTGATCGAGTGTGGCGATTGTAATGTCAATGGTATCGGGCCAGTGCGCATTACTGTACGTCAGCGGTGTGCCGCATTGCTCGCAGAACTGCCGCGTCACGGGCGGCGAAGACGCATACGAGCGCGCCGACCCCGCGGTGATCCTGAATGAGTCGCGGGGGACGGTGGCCCAGGCGACGGCAGGGGCGCCACTGGCGCGCCGGCAGGACTCGCAATGACAGAGGCTCGGTGCAATCACGGGTGAGCCGCATTCATAAGTCACCGCGCCGCACAGGCAGCGACCGGCCAGTTGGGTACTCATTGGATCGGTAGCTCCAACATCAGTTCCCGGACATAACGCACCGGGGGAGAGCCGTACGCCAGGACGGCATCATGATAGTGCTTCAATGTGAATTCCTTGCCCCAGGCCTGCTGCGCCTCGACGCGCAAGGCCATGTGCTCCTGTGCGCCCACGAAGTAGGTCGGAAGCTGCGTTGCGGTCAGCTGTGCACGAATCCACTTGCCGGCGGCCTCGCGTTCCTGCTGAAAAGTATCGTGCATCATCAAGTTCATCGCATCCTCCCGCGACATGCCCTCAACGTGCACAGCCTGGTCGAGGATCGCGTTGCCGATTGTGCGCAGGTACATCTTCAACTGGATCAGGTGCATGAGCGGATCGTGATTGAGGAAGCCTTCCTGCACCATCATTCCTTCGGTATAGACGGCCCAGCCCTCTATGAACTCACTGGAAGCGAGCACCGCGCGTAACGGCGAGTCGTAGCGGTTGGCATGCATCAGTTGCAGGTAATGGCCCGGCATGGCTTCGTGGATAGTGAGATTGTAGATGGCGCGGGTGTTGTATTCGCGCAGGAAGGAGTTGACTTGCTCGTCGTTCCAGTCCTTCGGGATCGGTGCAACCGCGAAGAATGTCTTCTGACCTCGGTCGAGCGGGCCCGGCGAATCGCAGTACGCCACCGCGACGCCGCGGGCGAATTCCGGCATCGGGATGATCTGGATCGGATCATTGTAGAGCGTCACCAGGTCATGCTCTTTGACGAAACGCGACGTCTCTTCGAACGCATGTTGTGCTGTTTCAAACACCTTGTCGCGGGCCGGACGCTGGTCATAAGCCAGCTCCAAAGCTGCGAGGATGGCAGCCTGCTGCTCTGTTGGATTGGGCATGACCGGAAGGGGCGGCGCGTCGGAGCGGCCTGCCAGGACTGCGCGCGAAATGTCATACATTTCGCCACGGACTCGTTTCAGCTCCGATTGCGCCCGTGCGCGGATCTCCTGCCGGGTCAGCGGCGAGTTGAGACTGAAGCGCAGTTTTGCATCATAGAAGGCAGCGCCGAGTCGAAAATCGCCCGCCGCCGCCGGCAACAACTTCTTTTCCAGCCAGATCTGATGCTGTGCAACCGCCGTCCGGGCGGTGGCGATGGCCGCTTTCAGCTCAGTTTGCTGCGCTTCCGGCAGTGTCCCCAACTGCGGCACCACCAGCTCATCAATCAGGTTGAGCACACCGGAGTTCTGTTTGACAGCCGTTTCGGCGTGGATGCGCGGGACGCGTGCCGGATCCAGCGATTCGCGCACCTGTAACAACAACCGCGGCAGCTCCGATAAGCGGCTGCCGACACTGTGGAGCCTCGCCGGCAACGGCGCGAAGTCGCGTGCCATAAGCAGGTAAATACTGTTACCCGCCAAGTCCGTGTAAATCAGCGGATTCCAGCGCCATTCCTGCAACTGCTCGCTGGACCAGATTAGGTATTCGAGCTGGTTTCTCAGCAGGCGGGCGTCGACCTGGTGTGGGCGCGACATTTGCGCAAGATCCAGCGTAGCCATCTGCGCCAGCAACTGGCGGGCGAGTCCGGTTCGCCGCGACTGGCCATCGGCGCTCACATCATCGAGCTGTGAGTCGTAACGATGCTCGCCGAGTGATGTCGCCTGTACGGGCGTCAGCGGCAGCATCTCCGCAAGATAACGCTGCGCAATTTCGTCGAACGTCCGGTCCGATGCGCTGGGGGGATTGCTGAAGTCCGGGGGCGGTTGGATCACGGTGCACGCCGCGAAGCCCACGATGACAACGGCCATGATGGAAACAGATAGAGCGGCCAGTGCAAAGGCACGCCAATTGCTTACGACTTCTAGCATTTTTTTAAGGCCCCCAACGAGGGGCGAATGATGACGAAGACGGGGTTCCATGGGAAGTGAAGCACCGACGGCAACGGAGGCGGACAGCGGGTTCTTGCAGAACCCCACGGAAGCCTTTGCTCCTTCGGACTTCCGCCGCTTGGCGGAGCACGTGCCCCACATGGTCTGGGTCTGTCGGCCGGACGGCACGCTCGACTACCTGAATTCCCACGGTCTGAAGTACTTCGGAGTGACACTGCGCAATGCCACTACGCTGTTTCCCTCGGGGTCCATCGCTCATCCTGAGGATCATGCAGGATCCCTCGCTGCATGGAAAAAGGCACTGCAGGTTCGCGAGGCGCTCAGCGTCGAAACCCGACTGCTGCGCGCAGACGGCGCATTTCGATGGCACCAGATCCGCGCCGAGCCCATAACGGACGATTCAGGACACATCATCAAATGGATGGGCACTTCGACCAACGTGCACAGCTTCAAGGAGGGCGAGGAGCTCAGCGCCTTCCTGCTCGAGATGTCGACTGACTTTGCCCGTATCGACAATCCTCATGAGCTCGTGTCGACCGCGATGCTGAGGCTACGACAGCGCCTGGGAGCCGCCCAAGTCACCCTCGCGGAGTTTGATGATGCGCGGGGCCAGGTGGTCATGCTCCGGCAGGATCGCGCCGACAGTTCGAATCTGCAGGTGGTCAACCTTCCCGTCGGACCGTTTGAAAGCATCACTGTTGAAGCGCGCAAGGGCCTCCTAACCGTGCTCGATGAGGTGCCCACCGATGAGCCGATCGCCAATTTCTTCAGCCGTTGGTACGGCATGCAGCGTGTTGGTGCCGTAGTGTCGGCACCTCTACTGCAGGGTGGACATCTGGTTGCTTCATTGAGTGTCGCGGAGGAAGTGCCGCACCGCTGGAGTGGGCCCGAAGTCGAAACGATCCGTCGCTTCGCAGAGTTGGTTTGGCCGGCGTTGGAAAAGGCCCGATCGGACCATTCACTGGCGGTCAGCGAGCAGCGTCTGCGACTCGCGCAGGCAGTGGCGGAGATCGGCGCCTGGGAGTTGGATCCCGCAACGCATAGTGTGCACTTCTCGCCTGAGAGCTATGAGCTGTTCGGGCTCACCGAGGGGTCCCAGGCAAAGCTATATCAACTGTGGGTGAGTCTGATCGATCCACGCGACAGCAGCGCGTTGCAGGACCTGGTCGCGGCGTGTAACGAATCGGGGAGTGCTGAGGCTGAGTATCGTTACCGCCATCCCGCTCGCGGCCTGCGTTGGATACATACACGCGCCGGACTCGTCGATGACCAGGAGCCCCGTCTGATCGTCGGTATCAGTATGGATGTGACTGAGCGGCGCAAGGCTGAAGAGGCGTTGAAGGACGTCAATCACCAGAAAGACGAATTCCTCGCGATGCTCGCTCACGAGTTGCGCAATCCGTTGGCGCCGATCCGTAATGCGGCGCAGGTTTTGCGTGCTCATTCGGGTGGGGTGCCCGAGCTCGAGTGGGCCCGTACGGTGATTGAGCGGCAGACACGCCATTTGGTCCGCTTGGTCGATGATCTACTGGATGTCTCGCGCATGGTGCGCGGTAAGATCGTGCTCAAAAAAGCACACGTTGAAATTGCAGAGTTGGTACAGCATGCGGTCGATACGAGCCAGCCACTGATCAGAACCCGGCGCCATCAGTTGCACGTCAGCATTCCTCCCGCGCCGGTGACGCTCGACGGCGATCTGACTCGCCTTGCGCAGGTGCTCGCGAACCTGTTGAACAACGCAGCGAAGTATACGGACGAGGGCGGCCAGATCTGGCTGGACGCCTGGCTCGAGGGCAGTGAGGTTGTGTTGCGGGTACGGGATAGCGGCCCCGGCATCTCCCGAAAACTGCTGCCGCACGTGTTTGATCTGTTTACTCAGGCCGAGCGCACACTCGATCGCTCGCAGGGCGGGCTGGGTATCGGGCTCACGCTCGTGAAGCTGCTGGTGGAGATGCACGGTGGCTCTGTCGAAGCCCGGAATGCGGATTCCGGCACGGGCGCTGAATTTATTGTACGGTTGCCGGCCAACACGGTGATTCCGACGCTACAGCCGGCTGAGACAGCGCACGCCTCTTCGGATTCGAGCTCGAATGGTGAGGAGGCACTGAAGGTGCTCGTTGTCGACGACAACGTTGATGCGGCTGACAGCATTGCGTTGCTGCTAACGATTGATGGTTTCAATGCGCAGAGTGTGCATGGCGCGGTTGCTGCGCTGGATACCGTCAATTCATTCAAGCCTGATGTTGTTCTGCTGGATATCGGCTTGCCTGTGATGGACGGGTACGAAGTCGCGCGGCGCTTGCGGAACCATCCTTCCGTTTCGCGGCTTCGTATTGTGGCGCTGAGTGGATATGGGCAGAAGGCGGATCGTGAGCGTGCCGCTGAGGCCGGGTTTGACGACTATCTGGTGAAGCCCGTTGAGCCCACCGTACTGAGCCAGTTTTTGCGCTCGCTGCAATAATCTTTCGGCCGATAGCTGCTAAGCTGTCGCGCTTCATGATTCAAGCGTTTTCAGTCCTGCGTTACCGTGACTACGCGGTCTACGCAGCGGGCCGGTTTTGTGCTTCTCTGGCCTGGGAGATGTTGGGCGTGGCGGTCGGCTGGCAGATGTACCAGCTCACCCGCAATCCGCTGTACCTGGGTTTCGTCGGCCTGGCTCAATTTCTGCCCTTCGTGCTGCTCGTACTGCCGGCGGGTCACGTTGCGGATCGAGCTGATCGACGGCTCGTCCTCGTCGGCGCCTACAGTCTGCAGGCCGTGTGTGCCGGCGGTCTTCTCGCATTCTCGGTGTCGGGTTCCACGCAGGTGTGGCCCGTCTTTGTTGCGATGACTTTATTTGGTGTGGCACGCGCCTTCTCGATGCCCGCATCGCAGGCTATGACGCCAAACCTGGTGCCTCCGGAAGTGTTTCCGAAAGCCGTGGCGTTCAATTCCGTGCTCCTGGAGATCGCCATCATCGTCGGGCCGTCCCTGGGCGGGTTGCTGTATTTATGGGGCCCGAATGTTGTGTACGGTGTTGGCTTTGGACTGATGCTGCTGGTTGCCGGCCTCGTCTCCTCGATCAAACCTGTGAGAGCGGTGCTCTCGACAGATGACAGTGCGGAGGCTGATCTGCTCGGTGGATTGCGTTTCGTGATCAAACGTCCTGTGGTACTCGGCGCGATTTCCCTTGATCTGTTTGCCGTACTGTTCGGCGGTGCTACAGCACTGCTCCCGGCTTTCGCCAGCGACATTCTTCAGATAGGTCCTGCGGGGCTCGGTACTTTGCGTACCGCGCCGGGTATCGGCGCGGCGTTTGTGGCGATTGCGGTAGGTGTTGTTCCGATTGAGCGTCACGTGGGCCGATGGATGTTCGGTGGGGTCGCCTTGTTTGGGCTCGCGACCATCGTCTTCGGACTCTCGAAGTCATTTTGGGTCTCCCTGGTGGCGCTCGTTCTGCTCGGCGCCGGCGACATGGTCAGCGTTTTTATCCGCGGCATTCTCGTGCAGCTCGAAACGCCCGACGCCATCCGCGGCAGAGTGAGCGCGGTCAGCTCGATGTTTATCGGCGCATCCAATCAGCTCGGCGAATTCGAGTCAGGCGTGACGGCCCGCTGGTTCGGCATCGTGCCCGCTGCAGTGGTTGGTGGAATAGCCACTCTCGCCGTGGTGGCAGCCTACGTGCGGCTGTTTCCCCAGCTTCGCAAAATGGATCAGTTTCGAAAGCCCGCTTGAGGCGCCGATCATTCCCGCGCTGACGGATCACGAGATTGAGCACGCACCATCCGCAACGCGCGGCGCATGTTATGTCACTGGTTCAGGACGTCCGCGGCGGCCGTGACAATGATTCGAGTTTTGGCGCGCGGATGCGCGGGACGGGGCCGGTGGCTGAGTTGATTCGTAGCCGGTTCAAAGTGGCTCACCGACGCCTGGGGCTGGACGCTATTGAGCGCTTCAGGCTCGACACCACTCTGTTCCGGCGCCCCGGAATCGCTGGCGCACAGATGAGCCTGGGGTTCTGAGGTGGCATACTGGCGCGAAGACAGCCCAGGGGAGTGGGCTCGTCGGTCGCATAGAACCGGGAAAAGCCATGCACGGCCTAGGTTTCGGGTCTCAGGGGGCATCCGCCCTCGCGTTCGTCTTCCTCGTGTCAGGATGCATGCAATCGCGCGTGGACGAATCCCGGGAGCTGCATACCCAGATTCAGAAGGACGAGGCGGTCGTAATACTCGCGAAACCCCAGGTAGAGGGCGCGAGCGCCGAGGATCAGTTCATGCACTGCGTCGCGGCGGAGCTGACCGGCCCTGACCGTGCGATCTCCACGCGGACGGATGAGCAATTCACTGATGCTTTGTTCCCATGGTTCGAGCCTGGAACGGCGCCAACCAAGCCTGAGGGCGTTGCTGCCCTGTTAACGCGACCGGGCGTTGCGGAACGGGTTGCCGAATCGGGCGTCCGATACATCGTCTGGTTGGATGGCGGCACCCAAAAGACAGATGGCGGTGGGAGCCTGGCTTGTGGAGCATCGCCTGGCGTGGCGGGTTGCATCGGATTCGGATGGTGGGAGAAGGAGTCGCACTACGAGGCGACGATTTGGGATCTCAAACAGGCCAAGAGCGCGGGAAGCGTGGGAACGAATGTGACAGGAACGTCAGCAATGATCGGCGCGGTGCTGCCTTTGCCCTTCATTGCGCGCGTCCAGGCCACTGCATGCAATCGGATGGGAAATCAGCTTCGTACTTTCTTTACTGAGTCCGGGCTATGAGGAATGGGGTGCGTATTGGGTTGATTGCGGTTGCGATGGTCGTCGCCATCGGCGGCCGCGGCTGCGTCACGGCACCTCGCCCGACCGCTGAGTCGCTCGTCGCGGGCGCGTCGAAGCCAATCACCCGGTCGTCCGCGTCTTTGACGTCCGGCGATGCCGTAGCGCCCGCGCCTGCTGAGTCAACGAAAACGGCGCCAAACACGGCGGCACCACCTGATGGTGGCGCGTCTGCACCGCAGACGGCGGAGGAGCGGCACGCTGCGCTCGATAAGCAGCTCAATGACTCACTCGGGGCGTTTGATGCTCGCCTGCACAAGGAGCAGCAGAAGACCGCCGAGGAGCGCGATGCTCGTCAGGCCACCGTTGCGACCACGGCTACAGCGACTGAGAGCCCGGGCCCTTCGCAAGGCGCTGATGGCGCGGGCAAGCAGAACGCGCGCGGCGAAACCTCCCGTGCGGGCGATCTCAAATCGGAGAAGGTGGCCGGGGCCAACGGAAGCGCTAGCGGCAACGGTGCGACGGCAACGGTCATCCCCGACGGCAACGACGACGACATCGTGGCCCGGCGGATCCGCAAAGCCGCCGAACTGGAAACGGACCCAGAGCTGAAGGACAAGCTGTGGAAGGAATATGTCGAATACAAGAAAAATACTCAGGTGCGATGAGGTCACTGGAGCGCACAGGTGACAAAATGGGAACGGCGATCCGGGTGATGACTGCACTGGCCTTGCAGGCTGCACAAGCCTTGCTTTTGACGGGTTGCGTGGTCCACGAGACGCGCCCGCTCCCGAAGATCAACGCAACGCAGGCCGGCAGTGAAATTCCCGAAGGCGAATTGCTGGAAGTGGCCGTGCATGTTTTTGACCCCGGTGTGCCGCCCGAGATCGCGAAAAATGAACAAGCGCTGAACAGGAAGCGCATTTACCCCGACATCCGCGCAGCGGAGTCACGTTATGTTGCAATGATGTTGCGGGGGACACTGGAAAATTCCGGCCAGTGGGGCGCGGTGCGCGTATGTCCGGAGAACCTGCAGTTCGTTGATGTGTCAGTATCAGGCAAAATCATCGAATCTACGGGAGCGAAGCTTGCTCTCCAGGTTACGGTCAAGGACTCGAGCGGGCGCGTATGGCTGAATAACAAGCAGTACGCGAGCGCTGCTGACACGGGATCTTACAAGACGGATGCCGCGTTGAAGGCACGCGATCCGTTTCAAAACGTTTATTCGGAGGTGGCCAACGACATGCTGACTGCGCGCCAGGCACTCACTGCGGAAAATCGTCGCGACATCCGTCGCGTGACGCAGCTCGAGTTCGCGCAGGATCTGGCGCCGCAGGCGATGGATGGTTACCTCGTCCGCGGGCAGAAGGGGTTGGTGGAAGTTTCGCGACTGCCGGCTACGGATGATCCGATCAGTACGCGTATTGATCGTATCCGCGCGAGTGACTCGGGCGTTGTCGATACGGTGAATGGCTACTATGCGAACTTCACCGATCAGATGAGCAACTCGTACGGGCAATGGCGCCGTGCGAGCTTTGAGGAGATCGAGAAGGAGCAGCGTACGCTGAACCAGGCGAGGACGCGGACCTATCTCGGTGCGGCCGCGATTGTTGCGAGTGTTTTCGTACCGCAACAGTGCGGCTTGTATGACTACAACTGTCGCCGTCTCGAAACCGGAGTGCGGACGGCGGGTGCGATCAGTGGCGCTGCGTCGGTTTTGTCGGGATTGAAGAAATATTCCGATGCGAAGACGCATGCGCAGGCGTTGAAGGAGCTTTCGGAGTCCTTTCAGAACGAAGTGGCTCCTCAAGTGGTCGATGTGGAAGGCCGGACACTCGAGCTGACCGGCACCGCGGAGGAACAATACCGCGAGTGGCGCGAGCTGCTGCATCAGATGTATCTCGAAAACTAAAGTATGACCGAGGCTGTTGAGACAGAACTGAGCAAGAAACTCGATGCACGCTATACGCTCCTGGACAAGCTGGGGGCGGGCGGGCAAGGAGAGGTTTGGCGCGCGCACGATGCGACGCTGGGATTTGATGTCGCCCTGAAGGTGTTGACTCCGAAGACCGGCGAGAAGGCGGCGTGGAGCGCGCTCGAGCACGAGTACCGCATTGCCAGCCTTCTGGACCATACGTCCATTCTCAAGGTGTTCCCGCCGGAGCGCGCCGGCGACGCCATGATTCTGCCTATGGAGCTTGCTCCGGGCGGTGATTTGCGCAAGCTGCGGGGCGCCGGGTTCCTCGAGATCGTTCCTGTCCTGCTCGAAGTTTGCCAGGCCTTGGAGTACGCACACGAGCGCGGAGTGGTTCACCGGGACTTGAAGCCCGGCAATATCCTGTTCGATGCGCGTGGTCACGCGAAGCTCGCGGACTTCGGCGTAGCCGAAACGGCGATGAAGGACGTGGGAACACACAGCGCCGCGTCGTCGACTGTTCCAACACGTGACACCAACAAGCATGGGTATTCGCCGTTTACGGCGAGTCCGGCTCAGCTGCGTGGCGAGCCGCCGACACCTGCGGACGACGTGTATGGGCTTGGGGCACTTGCCTACGAATTACTGTCCGGGTATCCGCCGTACTACCCGCACTTCGACAAGAAGCGCGCGATGGAAGAGCGTGTCCCGACTCTCGTTCCAACACGGCAGATACCGCCGCTGCTTGGCAAGCTCGTCATGCATATGTTGGCGAAGGATCCAAAGCGACGCCCGCGCACGATGCGTGAAGTCATCGATGAGCTGGATGCCTCGCTCAACGACACACTGACATACGATTTCGAGAATGTGTCACCGGCTACGCCGACAGGATCTGCCGCGGTTGTCGCAGCCGCAGAAGCGGCCGCGGCTGAGAACCGGCGGGGGAAGCCATGGACGCCGGACAGCCTTGATCGAAGATCGAGCGCTGAGCGACGTGGCCGACGCAAGGAAGACGTGACGCCTGAGGATTCAGACGCCAGCGGGCGCAGGTCCTCCGATGGTCCGTCATCCGAAGAGTCACGCCCAACACGTCGCCCCGGTGCTGACGCGTTGAGGCGCATCGACGCCGCGTTGGAGCGCGCATCTGCCGACACCGGCTCGCATGCCAGGCTCGCGCCGAAAGACGCGACGGCTGCGGGTGAGACCGCCTCCAACCGAAAGCTATCACCAGACGCGGCGCGGGCGCCCGCTGAGTCTGGGTCGCGGCTATCGGAATCCCGGACCTCGAGCGATACGGGTTCGCACCGGCAGCCGTGGGAAACTCCGCTATCCAACACTGGCTCGCATCGCAGCCTATCGCAGAGTGCGCCGACGTCGTCTTCGGACACCGGCTCGCATTCACGACCTACATCGGGCGCGTCGGCTGGTGACACGGGCTCGCGCCGGAGCGCCCTGCCAGAGGCTTCGGCTGCTGACACGGGCTCGCGCCGGAGCGCCCTGCCAGAGGCTTCGGCTGCTGACACGGGCTCGCGCCGGAGCGCCCTGCCAGAGGCTTCGGCTGCTGACACGGGCTCGCGCCGGAGCGCCCTACCAGAGGCTTCGGCTGCTGACACGGGCTCGCGCCGGAGCGCCCTACCGGGGACTTCGGCCGCTGACACGGGCTCGCACCGGAGCCCTTTACCCGGTGCATCGGCTGCTGATACTGGGTCGCATCGGGACCTGTCGCCCGGGGCGTCGGCGGCCTACACGGCCGCGCATTCACGGCCCGCGAATGGCTCGGCGAGCGGCGACACCGGATCACGGGCGAAGCTGTCGCCCAACGGGTCGGCTGCATCCGATGACACCGGTTCGCATGCCAACCCTGCGTCGGTGGCGGCGTCGTCACCTCCTGACGTAACAGCCGTGCTCCCGAAGCCGACACCAACATACGAGCCGACGGTCAAAATCCGCTCGCCGTTCCTGCAATCCAATGACGGGAGCCGGTCGAGGGCCTCTCACTTCCTATCGGAAACGTCCGGTGCTCTGGGCCGACCCAACTCGGCGTCAAAGCCTGCGACACCCTCGGCAAGCGAGGCGTTCCGTCCGAAAGCGAAGGGGTCACAACCTTCGCCCATGACACCCGCTGAAGCAGCGGCGATTGTTGCTGCCGCACGCGCCGCAGCCAAGGCCGATGCGGCTCGTGAAGCCGCTGCCAGTGACAAGTCTCAAGACTCATCTCAAACAGTTGCGTTGCCTCCCCTCGGCTGGGACACATCAAAGACAGTGGCCCTGCCGCCATTGTCTCCCGACTACGTGCCACCGGAGTTCCGCGGCAAGCAGCCAGAACGTCCGAATCAAACGGCCGCGCGGCCAGCAACGCCGGCTCGCAAGCCCGGGCCAGCCGACTTGCCCACTCCGGCAAACACGTCTGATCTGTCGAAGACGATGATGTTGCCTCCGCTGTCGCCGGACTACGTGCCGCCGGAGTTTCGCGAAGAGCAGCCGCGTCAGAGCCTGACAGAAGCTCGATCGGCATTGTGGGACCGCAAATCTGACCCGTCCCGCGTGGCGGAGCTCGACACGTCCAAGACGATGGCGCTGCCGCCGCTGTCACCTGACTACGTGCCACCGGAGCTCGGCGACAAGTCGCCGGAACGTCCGAAGCAAACGGCTGCGCGCTCGACATCATCCGCTCGCAAGTCTGAAGCGGTCGAAGCGCCCGCTCCTTCCCGCACGGTTGATACCTCCAAGACGACGGCGCTGCCGCCGCTATCGCCCGACTACGTACCAACAGAGTTCCGCGAAGAACAGACCGCGAGCCTGACGGAAGCGCGTTCGGCATTGTGGAGCCGCAAGACTGAAAAGGCTGATGCGCCGGCTGCATCGCGCACGGTTGATACCTCCAAGACATCGGCGTTGCCGCCACTGTCGCCGGACTACGTTCCAACGGAGTTCCGCGAAGAACAGACCGCCATCCTGACGGAAGCGCGTTCGGCATCGTGGGACCGCAAGTCTGAAAAGGTTGACACGCCCTCTTCATCGCGCACGGTCGATACCTCCAAGACATCGGCATTGCCGCCGCTGTCGCCGGACTACGTACCAACGGAGTTCCGCGAAGAACAGACCGCGAGTCTGACGGAAGCTCGCTCGGCATTGTGGAGCCGCAAGTCTGAAAAGGCTGATGCGCCGGCTGCATCGCGCACGGTCGATACCTCAAAGACATCGGCGCTGCCGCCGCTGCCGTCGGATTACGTCCCGACGGAATTCCTCGACGACAAAGAATCAACGTGGGCGCCGACGCCGCCACCACTGGCGCCTTCAAACCCAATGTGGCCGATCGAGGGTAAGGGTGCGTCGCGGCCCACAGCTCCGCAGCAGTCCAAACCGGCAGCGGCTCAACAGCCGCCGAAGAAGCTCGAGCCCGGTATGGGCCAGCCCATCATCGTGTCTGAGCCAACGTTCAGCCACAGCAATGTGACCGTGGGCACGTACCCCGATCCAACATCGATTTTCACGCGCGATGTGGTTCAGCAGGGCCCCGCACCGGTGAACTGGGGCGACGTCAGGCTCGATGAGTTGCCGAAGGTCTCGCGCCTCGAGCCCATCCCTCCGACTCGCTGGCCGTGGGTTGTGTTGGGACTGGCAGCGGGCGCCGCGGCAGCGATTTATTTCTGGCTGCCTCGCTTCGATACGCAGGAGTTGCCGCCAGAAGTGGCAGCAGTGGTCGAGCCGCTGAAAACGGCGATCACATCTAACTCGTCGCCGAACGCTGCGACGGCAGCGGGCGCCGCCGCGCAGGCGAACACGTCCGGCGATTCGACCAACGCTACATCGGGAGGAGCGGCAACGACGCCTGCTGGTGCGGGAACGGCAGCGTCCAAGCGAGCGTCCTCGGGAAATAGCGCTCTTGCGGGTACATCCGCGGGCGACGCGCCGGTTGGGACAGCAGCTGCGGCAGGCAAGCCGGCGGGGCGAACCGCCGGAGCCCGGACGGAGACTTCAGGTGCTGGTGCGGCTGGGACGGCGGCGGCCCGAACGGCAACCAGGAACGATGCGTCGCCTTCACCGATGGGTGCGGCGACGAAGCGCGCTGAGTCAGTGGCTGCTGCGGGCGCGGCGATGTCTACAACTGCGTCCGGGGCTGCGATCAACTCGGTATCTGCAAACACGAGCCGGGGCGCCTCGACGTCTGCGGTGGGCCCAACATCGTCCCAGCCGTTCACCGCCGCGGAAGAAGAGCGTCTCCGCAGCATGCGGCAACTGTTCGACAACAGGCTCTCGGCTCTGGAGGCCAGAGGCGCGGGCGCATGGGGTGGCCGTGAATACGCACAGGCGAAACAACGCGCCGCCGAGTCAATCGGTGCGCACGACGCCGGCAACCCACGCGTGTCTCAAGAGCGCCTGACCGCCGCGTCGAAGTTCCTCGACATCGTCGAAGCCAAAGCGCCTGAGGTGTATTCCACTGAAGTGGCTGCCGGCGAGCAGGCTCTGGGAGCCGGCCAGCAGGAAGTGGCAGGTCAGGCATTTGACCTGGCTCGTCGAATCAACCCCAACGATCGCCGAGCTGTCGACGGTCAGCGCCGCGCGCAGAACCTGCCCAACGTTCTTCCGCTGATAGCGGACGCGCAGAACGCCGAAGTTGCGCATGACTACGCGCGCGCCGCTCAAGACTACAGCCAGGCGCTATCTCTGGATCCGAACAACGCCGCCGCGAGAGCAGGCCAGGCGCGCGCGAACGCCGCGTTCGGTGACGACAACTACGCCAAATCGGTGGGCGCCGGATTCGCGGCCCTGGGTGCGGGCCGCCTCGATGAAGCTCGTGAGTCATTCGTCAAAGCCCGCGCTCTGAACCCAAGAGGCGCGGAAGCAGTAGAAGGCTTGCGGCGAGTCGGCGCTGCCCTCACGGCCCGCGGTTTCGCTTCCATGCGCCAGCGTGCTGCAACGCTCGAGAATCAGGAGCGCTGGGAAGAGGCCGAGCGAACTTACGAGGATGTGCTCGCTGCCGACTCGTCACTGGCCTTCGCCCAGGAAGGGAAGGCGCGGACCACCTCTCGTGCTGATCTTTCTCTGCGATTGCAGCAGCTCATCGACCGTCCGGACCGGCTCACGGCGCCCGGCGTACGAGAAGACGCGCGCTCTCTGCTGGAGACGGCGCGCGCTCAGAGCCCCCAAGGCCCTGTGATTCGCTCGCAGATTGCCCGCCTCGAGTCAATCATCCCGACCTACGGCTTTGTCCCCTCAAATCGGCGGTGACCGGAACCAATTTGGCCTCGTAAGGGCCTAAGCTGTGGGCTGGACAGTCCGTCCAGATACCCGGCAGGGTACACAGGCAGAAGAATGACCGACGGGGCGTTGGCGAGTGCGAACACCTACGCACAGGTACGTGTGCGGGAGCCCATTGGTGATCGCACTCTCGGCGAATCGCCCACAATCGGCGGTGAAGGCTCCGACATCGTCGTCCCCGGGGTCGTCCCCGGAATTGCCGTTCAGATCGAACGGCGAAAAGGCGTCTGGATCTTCAGCCCCGCCAGTGACGTTCGAGTCCGCTTCGACGGGCGACTGCTAACTGCACCGCGTGATTTACGTCGGCACGACGTGCTTGCGATCGGTGATGCTCAGATCATTGTTACCGACATCTCCCGTACGTTGCTTCGCTTGGACGTGTGCCATCTCGTGGGCAACGCCACAGTGTCTCCGGCTGCCGCTGTTTCGTTGATCGAGCATGGTGACGGCGACGAGGACCTGCTGATCGAAGCTCCGCGTGTTGCGACTGCGGCGGAGTCCCAGGAGGCAAACGAAAGAGCCCGCAGCGTCAGGTTGCCGCGTCCGCCCCGAGCAAGAGCATTCTGGATTCGCGTCGCAGCGGCGGCAGTGGTCGCCCTGTTGGTTATCGGATTCATTTTGCAACTCAACTCAGTCACTCTCGACATCGAGCCGAAAGATGCGCGAGTGCGTGTTCCAGGGACGTTGGTTTCCGTCCACGCAAGCGGTGACTTATGGTTGCTCCCTGGATCTCACGTCATTCGTGCGGAGCACGATGGCTACCTGCCGGCACAACTGAACATTGCCGTGACTCGCGGGGCACCTGCGACTGCGCGGCTGAGACTTGCGAAACTCCCCGGAAAACTACGCATCGACACATCTGATATCGCAGCGGTTGTCAGCATTGATGGTGTAGAGACGGGCCGCGCGCCGGGGACACTCTCAGTGCCCGCCGGTGTGCACACCCTCATGCTGCGTGCTCCGCGCTACGTTGACTTCATCGCGTCAGTGGACATCCAGGGCGCGGGAGCGAGTCAGGATCTGAAGGCGGTGTTGCAGCCATCGTGGGGCACGATCCAGATAACAGCGATTCCCGCCGGCGCACACATTGCTCTGGATGGAGTTGATAGTGGCGTAGCGCCCAAAGTGGTCGATGCACCCTCTGGAGTGCGGCAGATCCGGATTTCTGCTCCGGGTTTAAAAACGTGGGAAAGCAGTGTTGTTCTCAAGGCAGGGGAGGCTCTGAATGTGGGGCCTATTGCCTTGGGTCAACCGGACGCTGAGCTGGCTCTGACCTCGGTGCCATCCGGTGCTGAAGTCACCGTCGGCGGTGAGCATCGAGGCCGGACGCCCCTTCAGCTCGATATAGCCTCTGGCGTGGACCACGAGCTCGTTGTGAATTCCCCGGGTTATGCGACCTGGACGCAAAAGATATTCGCTGAAGCGGGTAAGAAGTTTGCCGTTGTCGCCAGGCTGGAAGCGGTTGGTGCGCGTGTCACAGTCCAGGGCGAACCAAACGGCGCGCAGCTGTTCATCGACGGCATCGATCGGGGGCGTACTCCGCAATCGTTGGAGTTGTCTGCGATAGAGCACCGCATTGAGGTGCGCAAGCAGGGGTGGGCGCCCTTCACGGGTAGCGTTACCCCGTCGAAAGGTCTGGACAGGACGATTCAGTATCGGCTCGTGTCCGAGGACTCGCTGGTTCTGGCGTCCACGATGTATACCCAGACCGGCTACATGCTCAAACTCGTGCCGCCGGGTGCATTCTCAATGGGAAGCGAGCGACGCGAGCAGGGGCACCGACCGAACGAGGGATTTCGTCGCGTCACGCTCAAACGGCCGGTGTACTTCGGAGTGACCGAGGTGACGAACGAGCAGTTTCGACGGTTTAAACCGGATCACACGTCGGGCGTCATCGATCGCCGTTCAATTGACCTCGACGATCAGCCGGTGACGCAGGTGAGTTGGAATGAGGCGGCTGAGTACTGTAATTGGCTGTCGGGGCGGGACAACTTGCCCGTTGCGTATGAGAAGCGAAACGATGAATACGTTTTGAAGCGGCCGGTCACGATGGGGTATCGGCTTCCGACGGAAGCGGAGTGGGAATACGCGGCGCGATATTCCGCGCCGGGAGAGTTCCGGAAGTATGCGTGGGGCGATACGCTGCCGGTGAGCATTGATGTTGGAAATATCGCGGGCGCGGAGACCGGAAATTCGCTGCCGGCGTCGTTGCCTGGGTATCGGGACAATTATCCGATATTGGCGCCGGTGGGTAAGTTCAAGCCCAGTCCGCTGGGATTGCAGGACCTGTCGGGCAATGTGTCGGAGTGGGTTGGGGACTATTACTTTTCGTACGTGGATTCAGCGCCAGTCACCGACCCGTTGGGCGCGGAGGATGGCACGCGCCATGTAATACGGGGCGCCAATTGGAAGACGGCCGCGGCCACAGACCTCAGGCTCGCGACACGAGACGGCGCCGATGGCGCCAGTAACACAATCGGATTCAGAGTGGTGCGCTATGCGGAATAAACAAATGAACTGGCTTCTCGCCGTGGGCGCGGTGGTGCTGCTAGGCACCGCCGTCGTCACGCTGCGCGCAGCGGAACAGGCGACGCAACGAGCAGCAATATCGGCCGTGCGCGGTGAATCCGCCGCCGCAGGCGGTATGTCGCCGCAAACGCGTGACGCGACGATGCATGCTGTGCCACCGGCAGCGACTGGGACGGCGAAGCAACAATCACCGGCGTCGCTTCGAGCATTGACGGCGGAAACGGCGAGCACGATGTTCGTATCCCCGACCGGGGCCGAGCCGGAGACGGCGACGGGCGCGATGTCCCACGCCGTGGCGCCGGGTGGGGGCACGAAGCAACATCCGCCGGCGTCTGCGCCGGAGGAGTCCGCCACAATCACGGACGATCCCACGACAGCGCCGGATCCATCTCAGTCTGCGGACAACAACGTCAGCTTCCCCACCGACATCTGATGCCGCATTTCGCCGTAGAGCTGGACGATCGCGCCGTCGCGATAGCCACGGACGGGCGCGTGTTATCCAGCGCGCCCAGCGCGGTGTTTGACGGCACGTCCGGGACAATCGTCGGCGCCCACGCTTGGCGGGAGCTGCGAGTCCGCCCTAGAGCAATCTCCACTCGCCACCTCAGCGCCGTGCTGGCCCGGCGGGGAACCTCTGTGCGAGCCGAGAGGCTGCTCGAAGCGGAGTTGAAACTGCGACTAGCCCAACAGCCAGTGGCGGAAGGCCAGCGGATGTGGATCGTTGCGCCTGCCCAGGCGGAGGCCGCAGGGCTAGCAGCACTGTTGGGTATCTCCCGCAGTAGGGGTCTTCCCGTAGACGGTTTTATCGACTCGGCAACGGTCACCACGGCAGCCCTCGGCTCCGAGCAAAACACCATTGTTTTGGAGCTCGGCCTCCATCACGCAGCGGCGACCTCAGTCGACTGCACCGGGTCGCAAGCCCGCCGGCGGCGCGCTGTTCATTCCGAGCGGGGTGGGTTGATTGAGCTGTATCAAGTGTGGTTGGACCTCGTCAGTACCACTATGGTCAAGCGAACGCGCTTTGATCCACTGCACGATGCCGCAACAGAGCAACACGTGTTTGAGTCAATCCCAGCGCTTGCGCTGGAGGCGGCCAACGCAGGCAGTGCTATCGCAAGTATCGCCAAAGGCGCGGAGCGCTTCGAAGTTACGCTGACGCGGGACCAGTTCGCGCAAGCGGCGCAACCGATCTACCGCGCGATAGTAAGCCTGCTGCACCAACTCCGCCCGGCAGGCGTGCCCGTCGCCATAGTGATGCCGCAGTTGGCAGCCCAACTCCCCGGCCTGCGAGAGCAATTGGAGCAATTCGTCGGCTGCGAGTTAGTGGCCGTCCCCGACGGCTTCGCCGCCGCCGCAACGTCGCTCCTTGAGCTGCCGCCCCCACCGGCCGACGAGAACGCCGTCGTCCTGCTACGGCGTATCCCACTCATGCCGCCTGACGACTCCGCTGCGGAAACGGCCGGGCCGCTTCTGCCGTCGTCGAAGGCCGGCGAGCCTCACGAGGCATCTCGCGTTGCGGGCAGCGCGCCCAACCTGGCCCATGACCCAACCGGTCGCACGCAGTCTGCGGACCAGGCACGCCCTTCAGCGTCGCCGTCGGCCGAGGGCGTCAGCGGCGATACCCACACTGCCGCGGTATCCCGCGTGTCCCTCGGCCAGCGTCGTATAACCGGCCCTGCGCCCTCTCACGTGCTGTGGGAAGGCCGCGCTTATCCACTGCAACCGGACACTCTGGTGGTCGGCCGCGAACCAACGACCAACCCTCGTCACATCACTCTGCCGGACGGCCTGGCGGGCGTTTCTCGTCGCCACTGCACGTTCGTGCACGACGGCGACGAACTAGTGCTCCTCGACCACAGCTCCTTCGGCACATTCGTCAATGGCGAGCGTGTGCAGGAGCGCGTTCGGATCTACGCCGGCGATCGCGTCAGGCTCGGGGAGCCGGGGATCGAGCTCACTTTGATAGCCGTCGGCCCCCAACAGCCCTGATATGGCACGACGCCGTCGCACAGTCGAGGTGTTCACACTCTCGTTCCTGGACTGCATCTGTTGCGGCTTCGGTGCGGTGATCCTCTTCTACACCATGGTCAGCGCCCAGGCAGGCATGCAAGGCACGCGCAGCACCGACCAACTGCAAGCAGAGGTCAACCGCCTCGAAGAGCAGGTCCAAGCGGGCTCACGCAATCTCGTAGTCCTGCATAACCAGATCGACAGGACAGCCAGCGAAACCGTCAGTGACGAAGCCAAAATCCGCAGCCTGTCTTCAACCCTGGACGCTCAGCGCGAACAGGTCTCCACGTATTCAACAACGAGCGTGGCCAAGCGCGAGTCCATCGAGAAGCTGAAAGCCGACATCCAGTCGTTGCAGGAAGGCAAACGTCGTCTCGAAGCCGGCAGCCTGGACAGAACACCGCCCGGTCAACAGATCAGCACATTCCGGGAAAACGGCGGTGATCGCCGCTACATCACCGGCATCAGGCTCACAGGCAAACGCATCCTCATCCTGTTGGATGTGTCAGCAAGCATGCTCCACGAGGATGTCGTCACGATCCTGCGCCTGCGCAACGCTGACGACAACACCAAGAGAAACGCCGCCAAATGGCGCCGTGCCGTTGACACCGTGACGTGGCTTACAACTCAGATTCCTCCCGGTAGCCAATACCAGATCTACGCCTTCAACACCCAGGCCCACGCGCTGTTGCCCGACATGGCGGGAAAGTGGATCGGTGCCGGCGACGCGCCGACTCTCGCAAGAGAGTTGGCGAATCTGCACGCCGTAGTGCCGGCAGAAGGAACCAGCCTCTATAACGCCTTCGCCGCGGCCAAAACCATGGGCCCGCTCCCCGACCAGATCGTATTGATTACCGACGGCCTGCCCACTCAGGGTAAGTCTGCGGGCGTGCGTAAATACGTAGACTCGGCAGCGCGCATGCGCTTGTTTGACGACGCAGTAGGCCAGTTGCCGGACCATGTACCGGTGGACTCCATTCTGCTGCCCATGTTGGGCGACCTGCAGGCACCACATCGCTTCTGGAACCTGGCCCGGCTGACCAACGGCACGCTGCTGATGCCTTCAAAGGACTGGCCGTAATGCTCAGGCGCCGCAGCGTTGAAGTGTTCAGCCTGTCTTTCCTCGACTGCATCTGCTGCGGCTTCGGCGCGATCATTTTGCTGTTGGTGCTCACGGACTATCAACGACCGGCGAAACTCGAAGAGAGCCGCATCAATCTGCAGGCGCAAATCCGCGACCTGCAGCAGCAGCTCGAAGTGATTCGAGGTGAGTCAGACGATCTCGAACGGCAACTGCAAGGCCGCGTCGACAAGCTCCAACAGGAACACCACAAGCTGGACCATCTGTCCGGCGACATCAGTAGCCTGCAGGGCAAGTACTCAGCGAGCAAGCAGGAAGCCGACGTCACCAACACAGTCGAATCCGACCTGGTGGCTGCCAAGCAGAAACTCAGCGCTGAGATGATGCGCCTGTTGAAGGATCACGCCAGTCGGCCGGCCACCGAGGCCATTGCCGGAATTCCAATCGACAGCGAATACATCATCTTCATTGTCGACACCTCCTCCAGCATGACTGCCAATCACTGGGACGTGAATCTGGCCATCATTGATGAGATCCTGAGCCTGTACCCGCATGTGAAAGGCCTGCAGGTCATGAATGACCAGGGAACCTACATGTTTAATGGCACGAAGGGCCGTTGGCTGGACGACACACCCGAGCAGCGCGCCGAAATCCGGTCGCGGGCCAAACATTGGCATGCCTTCAGCCAATCGAACCCCGTGCCGGGGATGGAGGAGGCGATTCGAAGCTACTGGGCCGCCGACAAGAGAGTCAGCCTGTACGTTCTCGGAGATGAATTCACGGGCGATTCCATTCAGGCCGCGCTCGACTCCATCGGCACCCTCAACAAGCTCGACGCGAACGGTCGCCGCCCCATCCGCATCCACGCCATCGGCTTCCCCGAAGGACCGGGCATGTCACCCTTCACGAACATCCGCTTTTCCGCCCTCATGCGCCTGGTGACGGAGCAGAACAACGGCACGTTTGTCGGCTTGAGGCAATGAAACACGTTGCCCTGGCAGTCCTCACGGCAGTCTTGGCCGCCTGCGGTGATGTCAGTATCAAACCCGAAGCGCATCTTCCCAAGCCGCTGATCACCCCGATGGCGGCGGCTGTCGGACTGGTCATCCCGGTGGAAACCCGCAAGTACCTGGACCAGGAGACTCGCTTCGGCGTCGACTGGAAAGTCGATCTTGGCCCCGGCGAGGTCAAACTCATGCGGGACACGTTCACAGACCTGTTCCAGCACGTGGTGGAGTTCAAGGATCTGGAGTCGGCGAAGGCGGCGAAGGATTTGCGGGCGCTGTTTGAGACACGAGTGGATCAGTACTCGTTTGTCACGTCGCGCGAAACGGGTGGCCGGTACTTTGCTGTCACAATGAAGTATCGGATCAATCTCTACACCCCGCAGGGCGAGAAAGTCGACAGCTACACACTGACCGGGTATGGCAACTCCCTTGCCATGGGCATGTCAGGCGGCAAGCCTCTGACTCAGGCTACTGTGGCAGCCATGCGGGATGCCGCAGCGAAGTTCCTGGTGCAATTTCCGGATCAACCCCCGGCACAGCAACTTGCCAGGAACGAGGCGGTGGCGGCGGACAAACCGACCGCGTCTGCGGAAGCGGCGCTGATCGAGGCGGTGCCTATCGACGAAGCGCCAGGTGACACGGCGCAGCCCCGAACGTAGCTGGCGCAAATTCGCCGGCCAATGGGCGGTACGCTTGCGGCCGGATCTCGGTAGGCAGTGCCAACACTAGTTCTTTTTGGACAGTAGCCGCTCGCGAAATCGCACGCCGGTCGTTTCGGCAGCCTCTCCATGCTCGAACCGCGGCGCGTATCGAGCCCTGCGGACCGCAAACAGGACTGCTTTCTGCTGAGGCAGCGGGGCATCCGCGTCGACAGTAGTGACATCACTCGTCCGACCCTCATTGCTCACAGTGAAGCTGACCTCGACAAAGTGCTCCTCCAGGTTGTCACGATCTCCTTTGGCGCGACTCACCGCCGCCAGGGGCGCGCGATAAGCCAGTTGTCGCGGCGCAGCGAGAGCGGCAGTGGACCCTCCCAGCTCAAACTCCTTCCACGCACGCCGGTATGCCGCCAGCCCGCGATTCTGTAGACCGCCGCTCAGGTACCAGTCACCCAGCTCAACAAAAGCAGTCCCACGGCGCATGTGATCGCCGGGCTCGAGGGCCTTCAATGCCATCAGGATGGCGCGCTCCCCATCAGGGTTGAGCCGCTGGCTGTCGTCGGCGGAATGGGCCGGTGCATAGACGTCGGCCGTGTCCGTCTTGTCGGCCTCACTGTTTACAAACTCGAGCCGGTAGGTGCGCGCAATGCCTTCCAGCGGCTCTACAGTGTTGACCGCCTGTCCCGGGCCGGCCTGTTCGGCGATCGTCAGCGCCCGTGCATAAAGAATCCGGGCGGTTGGATATCGCCCCATCTGCTCCTGCCAGCGTGCGGAACGGTCCAGCGGCTGCACAACATGAAGATCGGACTTGCCGTAAGCGGCCTCCGCAACCCGGACGGAATAGTCAAACGCCCGCTCGACATCGTCGTTGCGATCCAGTGCGACCAGGCTGTCAATCAGCGGATCGAGAATCGAGATCTGTTCCAGGTTGAACAGCCCGTCGAGATTGCGGCTCAGATCGAGTGCCCGTTTGAGCATCAACGCGGCATCTTCGTACTGATGAGTCGCAAAATAGGTTGCGCCCAGTCCGTGCAACGGCCGCAGCAGCGCCCGGTCGGCCCCTCCGCCGGAGTCCTCAACAATCTTGACTGTCCGCAGGTATGTTTCTTCGGCGCTTTTGTAGTCGTGAAGGCGGTATTGGGTGGTGGCGACGTTGCAGAGTGGGATGGCGAGTGACCGATCGGTCGGGCCGTACTGCTCCTCGGTCATTGCGACGAGCTTTTGGGCCAGCGGGAGTGCTTCCGAGTACTTGCGCGCATCGAATTCCGTACGGAACTCGTGATACACCTGCACGCGGTCCGCATCAGTCACTGCCGCAACTGACCCACACAGCAATCCGATTGCTACAATGCCCGCCACGCGCATATTGTGAGGAATCGTAACTCGATTATGCCTCCAGACAACGAACAAAAAATGGTACTGCTCGCGGGCGCCAGCGGTTTCGTAGGCAACCTTGCCGTCACGAGCCTGCTGGAGTCGCCCGACATCGCCCGCGTGTACGCGGTCACCCGCCGCCCCCTCGGCCGCGAGAATGCTCGCCTGGCCAACCGGATCGTGACATTCGAACAGATCGAGTCACAGCTCAAAGGACTCACCTGTCACGCGGCGTTGTGCGCGCTGGGTACTACGATCCGCCAGGCCGGATCCCAGGAAGCGTTCCGGCAGGCGGACATTGACGCAGTACTCGCCTTTGCACGCGCCGCCAAAGCGGCCCAGGCCCAGAGGTTCGTTGTCGTTTCGTCCGCAGGCGCCGACCCGGCCGCCAAGAACTTCTATCTACGGACCAAAGGCGAGATGGAGGAGGCGCTGCAGGGTGTGGGATTCGCCAGCCTCGACATACTTCAACCCGGTCTGTTGCTGGGATGGCGCGGGCACATCCGGCCGGTTGAGCTGCTGGGTGCGGTGATCATGCCGCTGGTCAATCCATTCCTCACCGGGAAGCGCGAACACTTTCGCGCCATCCCTGCGCACACGGTGGCCGCCGCAATGGTGGGCGCCATACGCTCAGGTCGTCGCGGTGTACAGCGCTACACTTTTTCCGGAATACAGGCGCTTGCGCGGCTCAAGCCGGTGCGGGCCGTGCCGGTTCGAACTGAGAGGTAGAGCACACTCGTCAACAGCCCACTCCGCGCACAATTTTTGATTAATGGACGCATCGCACAATCAATGTGCGGTCGTATGGATACATTGAGGAAATTACGTGCAGGAAGCCAGTGGAATGGGTTGGACCGCCTTCACGAGCCGCATGGGCAGGCGCATCGCATGGGTAGTGGCGGTGTGTGCCGCCGTGCCCGTCGTGCTGTTTGCGTACGCGGTCGCGCGGGAGGCGAATTCCGCAGGCGCGCAGTCCGATGAGCGCCGGCTCACGGGTGTCAGCTCCCTGTATGCGGATGTTATTCGCTCCCGGATCGGCGTTGCCGAGACCATAGTCGAGACGTTCACGGTCGGGGACATCGGCCCCGACAGCTCTCAGCTGCGCCACCAGATCACCAACTCCCGCGCTTTCAAGTCCGTGGTCGTGGTCAACCGCGACGGCGTGCTGGCTGACGGCGAAACAACATTACGTCCGAGCCCGGCGCAGTCGCTTGCCCTGGAAGCGGGGCAGACAGTGCTCATGCCTGTCACCCTCGACGGACAGTTGACCGGCACCTTCATGGTTCGCCTCACCAACAGTGGCGGCGTTCCGAAGCTCGCCTACTTCGAGATGGCTCCCGACTGGCTCTGGAAGGACCTCAAGGATTGGCCGAGCGCGGCGGTTGTGGTCGTGGATGCGGACGGCAAGGTTCTGCACAGTCCCCGTCCGGTACCCAACGATACCAACCACATGTTTGCCGAGCACATCACGCTGCTGGGTGAGCGGGGTGGTTCGCTCGACACTCTCGCCTGGCAGGATAATGGTGTGGAGTGGCGCGGTGTTCTCAAACACGTGCCGCTGGTCAATGAGCGGGTAACGACGGTTCCATGGGGTGTTGTTGCATACAACCCGGAAATGGCGTTCCTCGCCCGCTCCAGGAGTATCTGGACCATCCTTCCTTACATACTCGGACTGTTAGTCATCTGTGGCCTGATCGGCGCACGCTATCTCGCACGCGGCTATCTCGCGTCCCTGAGTGAGCTGCGGGTGGGGTTGCCCGGACTGCAGGCGCGGCGGTTTGAGCCCCTGACCGCCATGGGAATCGACGAGCCGCGCGAGCTCATTGCGACGTTCAATCGATCCGCCGCGAGCCTCCAGGAGCAGTTCCAGGCACTGGAAACGCTGGGCGAGATCGACAAGCTGCTGCTGGGCTCGGCGGAGCTCGAACAGGTGCTCGAAGGCATTCTCGCGCGGGTACAAACCGTAACTCGCTGTCATTGTGTCGGCATCACCCTGCGGGATGCCGATGCGCCGGGCCGCGGCCGGGTCTATCTCGCGGGCAACAATCTCACCGACCTGCCCGTCGCCCGTGTTGAGCTCGATGATGACATGCTGACCACGCTCATGGCCGAGAGTCGTGGGTTGACCGTTGCCCGGTGTGAGGACACCCGTCACAGCTTCCTCAAGCCCCTCAAGGAGCTCGGCGCTGAATTCTTCTGGGTGTGGCCCGTCAATGTGTCCGAGCGCGTCGAAGCGATCCTGGCTGTGGGCTATCGCGAAGCACCGGCGGCTGATCCGTATCTGGCCCGCAGCGGCAGTCAGTTCGCGGAACGCCTCGCCGTGGCTCTGTCGAAGAGTGCGCGTGATGAGCGATTGTATCGTCAGGCGCACTATGACCCGCTGACCTCACTGCCCAACCGCATTCTGTTCCGCGACCGCCTGGCGCAGGAAATCGCCAATGCCACGGCCGGTTTGAGTCGCGGCGCGCTGTTGTATATCGATCTCGATAACTTCAAACGTGTCAACGACTCGGAGGGTCACAGCGCGGGCGATCAACTGCTCACCATCGTTGCGCAGCGACTGCGCTCCTGCGTGAAGGAAGGCGATACGGTCGCGCGGTTGGGTGGAGATGAGTTCACCGTGATTCTGCGCAATGTTGCGGACCCGAGCGCCGCGCGGATCGTGGGCGAACGGATCATCGAGACCCTTCAGTTGCCCGTAAACATCGGCGGACGCGATCACTTTGTCTGTGCCAGCATCGGTATCACGTTGTTCCCCGATGATGGATCCATCATCGACGATGTCATGCGCAACGCAGACACCGCGATGTATCGCGCCAAGGACCTCGGCCGCGGCTGCACGACGTTCTTCGATCCTCACATGAACGCGAAGGCCACTCTCCCGACCGAAACGGGATTGCACCGGGCCTTGCGCCGCCGCGAGTTCTCACTCTTCTATCAACCGCAGTTCACGGTTTCCAACGGGGCGCTGGCGGGAGTCGAAGCGTTGCTTCGCTGGCAGACCGCGAAGGATGGCATGCGTCAGCCGGGCGAGTTCGTGCCGGCGGCCGAAGAGAGTGGTTTGATCATTGACATCGGCGGGTGGGTGCTGGATGCCGCCTGTGCGCAACTCGCGAGCTGGCGCGATCAGAACATTGCACCGCCCCGACTGGCACTGAATGTCTCGGCCCAACAGTTGAAGCACTCCGAGTTTCCGAAGCTGGTGCGCCGGGCGCTCGACAAGTATGGCCTGGCGCCGGCGTTGCTCGAATTGGAGCTGACCGAGAGTGTGTTTGCCGATGATGCCGCGGGAGCCACGCTCGAGCGGCTGCACCAACTGGGTGTGCATCTGGCGCTGGATGACTTCGGTACTGGATATTCATCCTTGTCGTACCTGCGTCAATATCCGATAGGGACCGTGAAAGTGGATCGCACTTTCCTGGAGGAGGTGCCGCAGAACCCGGCCTCCGCGACGCTCGTGGAAACCATCATCGTGATGGCGCACGCCCTCGGCAAACGGGTTGTGGCTGAAGGCATCGAGACCGCGGAGCAGCTCGAGTTTCTGCGCGAGCGCCGGTGTGATATCGCGCAAGGTTTCTACCTGGCCCGGCCGCTGTCGAGCCAGGTAGTCACCGAGCTCCTGCAGGCGCGCACTCAGTCGGCTGACGATCAGTTTGGGGACGTTCGCGAGGCAGGTTAGAAAGTGTGCTGCAAGTCACACTTTCTGACGGGACTCAGGTCTCGGGTACTGTCGCCGGGTCCAGACAATTCAACATATCGTGTTGTGCGACCGCTCCTCGAGAGGCTAAGCACAATATAAATGCTTGACTGTCAATCGCGACGCTTTGACACTTACAACTTGTAGTGACAAGGGCAAACCCGTCGAAAGACGGGGACGCAAAGCCACCGGTCTAAAGGAAGTATTCCTATGACGGCGGGGCTGCCACGGACGCGCAGACGGCGCGACGCTCGCACTCCGATCTCGTCGGGAAACTCTTCCTGTTGCTGGTGGCCGCTTTACCGATCGGTCCGGGGAAGATTCTATGACACCAACGCCTAAGCCTGCATCTGGCGGCACAGCACGCCAAAATGCAATTGAGCCTGGGAAGCCGCTGGAAGCGGCGGGTCCCTACGTACTCAACTTAACTTCGTCGACGACGCCCATGGCGTTGGCGAATCCCGAGCAACCCGAGCTCAAGCGGTTCAGCTTCTTTGTCAGCCGCCGTTTTGAGGAAGGCCGTGAGCGGTTCCGACTGCACATGGGCTACTTCTCAACACTCAAGGAGGCTGAGGAGTGGCTGGTCGCCGTACGGGATATTTATCCAGGTGCCTGGGCCGGAGAAGCCCCGGGCAAGAAGCTGCGGGAACGCGCTGTCGCTGCCGCTGCCGCGCAGGCTCAACATGCCGCCGGCCCGCCGCCGGTCGCGGTCGCCTCGAAACCAGCAGTCGCCCCGCCCCGTAACGTTCCCACGCTGCCTGTTGCCCAGGCAGCGCAGCCCAATTCCGGAAATGTTGACCTGCCGGCCCTGAATGTCCCGACCATTCATGCCGCCAATTCGAACCCGGCCCGCCCGGCCGCGCTCGTCCCCGCGCCGGTACCGAAGAATGTGCCGGTTGCAAAGCCAGCGCCGGTGGCCGCTCAACCTGCAATGTTGCATTCACCGGCGAAGGCGCCGCACGCCGTGTCAGCTCCGGCTGTCGTAGGAGTACCGCGTCCTCCGAAGGCTGCTCCTGTTGTACCCGTGGCCGCTCCGCGAGCTGTCGCGCCTGTACAGGGCCGTTCGCCTGCTCCCCTGGCCTCGGTCCCGACCGCTCCAGCAGCGGCTGCACGACCGCCAATGGCCGCTGTGGCGCGCGCCGCAACCCTGCCTGTGCGCCCGGCTCAGCCCGTTAAAGTTGCCCCGGCGCCAGCCGCTCAGAGGCCGACGGCGCAACCCGCCGCCCGAAGCGCCCCTGCTGCCGTGGCACGCCCAGGCGCGAAAGCGAAGGGTACCTACCCGAATTCAAACGTCCGTGAGGTTCTCAAGGCCCTGGACGAGACCAGCAATGACACCGAAATCACGGGGCAGACCCGCATGATGCCGGCACCGTCGCTTGCCGGTCTGGACGCTGTCCAAGACGACAACAACTTCACCGATACCCAGGTACTGAAGTACCTGGAGACGCGCCGTGCTGACGGCAGCGAGATCTCCGGTGTCGACATCGAGACGGGTGCGATTTCGTTGTTGAAGCCCGATGACACCGGCACTCGACGTGCCCTGAAGGAGGCGGTTACCGACAACGCCCCTGTCTGGTTCGCCGTTCAGTTGCAGTGGTCGGTGCAGCCGGTGGAGTTGAACAAGGTTCCGCCGCTCGCGATCTTCAGCGCCTACACGCTGTACACGGTTGAGGGAAGTCGCGATGGCCGCAAGTGGTATGGCTTGCGACTCGGCTTCTTCAGCGACGCAATCTCAGCGAAGCAAGTTGCTTACTACGTACGGTCAGAGTTCACTTCAGTCGCGGTTGTTCCGGTGAGCCCGCAAGAGCGGACCCGCGCGTCGGATGTTGAGAAGAAGGCCGACATGCCCTTCCCGAAGAAGGCGCGCCAGGAGCCGGTCGACGAGTTCAAGCTCATCGACTCGGACGATCGCGCGGCGGCAGCGCCGGTACGTCAGCGCCCGGCTGTTGCTACCAAGCCGGCCGCTCCCGCCAAGTCGGCACCTCCCGCGGCCCGACGGCCGGAGGCGAAGGCTAACAGTGGGCGCGTGCGGGCGCGTGATGCACGGTCTCCGCAGACGCTCGAAGAGACATTGGAAATTCTCGGCGCCGGTGAGCTCGAGATGGACAATGGCAACGGCGAGTCGATGAACGAGAGTGGCGTGCGCCACCTGCGTGTCGAGGTTCAGAAGAACACGCCGTTCGGTCGGTTGTTGGAGCGTTTGAGCGAGCGCGTCCGCAAGCCGTAATACTTATTTTTTCCCGAACAGCCGTTCCAACTCGGACTTGGCTTTATCGACTTCACCCGTGTTGGGTGCCGTGTAGGCACCCTCACGAGGTTTATAGAAGTCGCAGAAGTTCGCCTGGGTCTTGTCGCGGACTTCTTCAGCCGTCGGCTCGCGACAATGTTTCGCAACGCGCGTGTCGTAGTCGACGCACAGTTTGCACACGTGCAATTCGGCACGGCACTTCGGGCACTCGTCCAGCCGCCGTAGCGGCAGACTCAGTTGTGCCAGCGAAGTACCGCAATTCCAGCAGACGAGATTGTGGCTCACGCCGCCAGTTTACCCCTTCCGCTTTGCTGAGGCCCGTCGCGCACTCTTCGTCCTGCCGGCGAGCGACCCACTGCGCTTCCTCGTTGTCGCGTCGGTGGCCGCCGCGACTCTGGCCACTGCTGGGCTGCCGCGCTTTGCAGCCGTGCCTGCCGAGCGTCCGCGGCGTTTCACGATCGTTGTAGCCAGCGCCTCGTTGGCACCAACCGTTGATGCTTCCGCCTGCTTCGAGGCGGCCGACCCGGTCAGTCGTGCGGCCACCTTAGACGCACCAGGTGACGTCCGGCCCTTCAGGAATGTCTCCAGCACGCGCCCCGTGTGCGACTCCTTCTTCCGCTTCACGATCTGTGCCGGCGGCCCTTGTGCGACCACCTTGCCGCCGCCTTCACCCGCCTCCGGCCCCATGTCGAGGATCCAGTCGGCTTCCGCCATGACATCGAGATTGTGTTCCACAACCACCGCGGTGTTGCCGGCGTCGACCAGGCGATGCAGCACGTGAATCAGCTTCTCCACGTCAGCCATGTGCAACCCAACGGTCGGCTCATCGAGAACATACAGAGTGTGCTTCGGCTTTTGCCGTGGGCCGGCACGCACGTTGTCACGGACTTTGGACAGCTCCGCCACCAGCTTGATGCGCTGAGCTTCGCCTCCGGAAAGCGTCGGGCTCTGCTGACCCAGGGTTAGATACCCCAACCCAACGTCCTGAAGCAGCTTCAACGGATGAAGCACTTTCGGGTGCGCCTGGAAGAACTCCACAGCGTCATCGATGCTCATCGACAACACATCACCGATGCTCTTCTCCCGCCAGAGCACCGACAACGTCTCTGAGTTGAAACGCCGCCCCCCGCACACGTCGCACAGAACTTTGACGTCCGGCAGGAAGTTCATCTCAATCGTCTTGACGCCCTGACCCTCGCAAGCATCGCATCGACCACCCGCCGTGTTGAATGAGAAGCGACTCGAGGTGTACCCCCGGATACGCGCTTCAGTGGTTCCCTCAAAGATACGGCGGATGTCATCCCAGAAACCGATGTAGGTGGCCGGACACGATCGCGGCGTCTTCCCGATGGGCGTCTGGTCGACTTCCAACACTCGGTCGACATGCTCGATGCCGCGTATGGTGCTGCAACCAATCAAATCCCGCGTCTTCGTGCTGGGCTTCTTCTGCCGTGAGCCATTCCCGTTGGTATCAATGAGCAATCGTCGCAGGTTTGTGTACAGCACATCCCGCGCCACGGTCGACTTCCCAGACCCTGACACACCTGTGACAACTACTAGCCGCCCCAAGGGGATGGCAATGTCCGTCCTGGAGACATTGTGCAACTGCACTTTCTCCAACTTGAGATGGCGCGTCTCATCATCAACCGGGCGCAACGGCTGCGCCGGATGCTGTAACGGCTCGCGAAGGAACTTGCCCGTAGTTGAGCGTGGGTTACGGATCAAATCATCGACCGTACCTGCTCCCACCACTTCGCCACCTCGAACACCGGCCTGCGGGCCGAGATCCAGCACGTAGTCGGCGCGCCGGATGGTGTCCTCGTCGTGTTCGACAACAACGAGCGTGTTCCGCTGACCGGACAACTGCGTGAGGGCATCGAGAAGCACCTCGTTATCGCGCGGATGCAACCCGATGGTGGGCTCGTCCAACACATAGCAGACGCCCTGCAGGTTCGATCCCAACTGGGCGGCGAGTCGGATACGCTGGGCTTCACCACCCGACAGGGTGGGTGCCGAGCGATTCAACTGTAGATAGCCAAGTCCAACCCGCCCCAGGAATTGCAGGCGCGCCCGGATTTCAGCGAGCAGATCACGTCCGATCTGCGTCTCGCGGGGAGACAGTTTCAGCTTGGAGAAGAACTCACTCGTACGGTCCACGGAGCCGCTGGCCAGCTCGGCCACGGATTGATCGCGGAAGCGGACGTTGAGTGCGATCGGGTTGAGCCGGTGGCCCTCACACGCCTTGCAGGGCGTGGGCTCGTGCTCATACCACTCGTTCCACCAGATCTCTTCGCCGCTTTGCTCTTCGTCGAAGCCGGTCATTTCCACACCGGTCCCGAAACAACTGTCGCACCAGCCGTGCTTGGAGTTGAACGAGAACAGGCGAGGGTCGAGCTCCGCGAAGCTCTTGCCACACGAGGGGCAAGCGCGCTTCGTCGAGAACACGACCACCTTGTCTGATTTCGGTCCGAGAACGTGGACGAGGCCCTTTCCGAAGTCCAACGCGCGTGACAATGCCTGGTGAAGCTGAGTGTCGTGCTTCGCATCGACGTCGACCTGCGCTACCGGCAGCTCGATGGTGTGTTCCTTGAAACGCGACAGCCGTGGCCATTTCGATGTCGAGATGTTGGCCCCGTCAACGCGCAACACCTTGAAGCCCTTCTTGGCAGCCCACTTGGCCAGATCGGTGTAGTAACCCTTGCGGGCGACGACGAGCGGCGCGAGCAGGGAAATGGTCTGTCCCTTGTAGTCCTTCAGCAGGCGGGCCGCGATAGATGCCGAGCTTTGGGGCTCGATGGCTACGTTACAGTCCGGGCAATGCTGGGTACCGAGTTTGACGTATAGCAGGCGGAGGAAATGGTAGATCTCCGTGAGCGTGGCCACGGTGCTCTTTCTGCCGCCGCGACTCGTGCGCTGCTCAATAGCCACCGTTGGTGGAATACCGAAGATGGCATCCACATCGGGACGAGCGGCCGGCTGAACAAACTGCCGGGCGTAGGCGTTCAGAGATTCCAGGTAGCGACGCTGTCCTTCGTTGAACAGGATGTCGAACGCAAGTGTTGATTTGCCTGAGCCCGATACACCTGTGATGACAGTGAACTTGTCGCGTGGGATCTGTACGTCGATGCTTTTGAGGTTGTGCTCGCGGGCGTTGTGGATGACGATGGAGTTGCGGTCGGCGCCGTTTCCGTAGCGTACGTGGGTGGGCTCCGCGACGCCTCCGGCGTCGCCGCCAAAACTGGCGCTGGAATATGAGCGTGCGACGGCGGCGGAGCCTGTGTCGGCAGCAGAGCTTGCGACGGCGGAAACCGCCTCGGTGAGTGCGGTGCCTGCGGGGACGTCTTCGAACAGAGCCTTTTCGTAGGCGGCGAGAGCTTGGCCGGTGTATGAGCGATCGTGGACCGCCACCTCCGCCGGGGTGCCTGTGCAGACAATTTGGCCACCGCCGTCGCCGCCCTCGGGACCGAGGTCGATGATCCAGTCGGAGGCGCGGATGATGTCGAGGTTGTGCTCGATCACCAACAGCGAATGCCCTGCAGACAGCAGCTTGCGGAACGCACGCAGCAGCTTCGAAACGTCCTCAAAGTGCAATCCCGTCGTCGGCTCGTCAAACAGGAACAACTTGCCGCGATGAGTGGTGCTGGAGAGCACAGTCCCCGCCTCGGCGAGATGCCCCGCCAATTTCAGGCGCTGGGCTTCGCCACCCGACAACGTGGGTACGGGTTGGCCGAGCTTCACATACTCGAGGCCAACATCCGCCAGCGGTGCCAGCCGGGCCGCGACTTCCTTGGAGTCGCCAAAGAAGGCGAGGCCTTCAGTGATCGTCATGTCGAGCACTTCAGCGATATTTGCACGCAAACCGTTGGCGCCTTCGCGCTTGATGTCCAAAACCTCGTCGCGATAGCGACTGCCGTTGCAGTCCGGGCAGCGCAAATACACGTCCGACAGGAACTGCATCTCGACGTGCTCGAAGCCGTTACCCGAGCATGTCGGGCAGCGACCGTTGCCGGAGTTGAAGCTGAAGGTACCGGCGGTGTACTTGCGTTCCTGTGAGGCAGGTTCCGATGCGAAGATATTACGGATGGCGTCGAACGCCCCAACGTAACTCGCTGGATTGGAGCGCGTGGTCCGGCCGATCGCGGTCTGGTCGACCATCACAATGTCATCGACCAGCTCGGCGCCCCGCAGACCTGTGAACTGTCCGGGTGCTTCGGTGGGTTTTCCCCTGTACTTCAACAAAGCCGGGTACAGAACATCTTCAACGAGTGTCGATTTCCCGGACCCCGATACCCCGGTCACGCACACCAGGCGCTTCAGAGGAATGCGGACGTCGATGTTCTTCAGGTTGTGCTCGGTAACCCCGTGCAACTCCAGCCATCGGTTGGAGACTGCCTCGGCGACGACTTCGCCGGGAGTCGCCGACTCGATGACAGCCTTCGCCTTCTTTGAACCAACCTTCTTGCGCCCGCTCAGGTACTCGCCTGTGAGCGACGTACTGCTGGCGCGAATCGCCTTCGGCGTACCAAAGAAGACGATGTTGCCGCCGCGTTCGCCGGCACCCGGGCCAATATCCAGGATGCGGTCTGCTTCCAACATGATCTGGGGATCATGCTCAACTACGATCAGCGAGTTACCCGCGTCACGCAGCTTCTTCATCACGGCGATGACCCGCTGCATGTCGCGCGGATGCAGGCCGATCGAAGGCTCGTCCAGCACGAACAGCGTGTTGACCAGTGAGGTGCCCAGTGCAGTGGTCAGGTTGATCCGCTGCACTTCACCACCGGACAACGTGCGGGATTGTCGGTCGAGTGTGAGGTAGCCCAGGCCAACATTGGCCAGGTAGCTGAAACGACCGCGGATCTCACTCAGCAACAGGTCTGTTGCTTCGTCGAGCGGCTGCGGCAGTTTGAGCCCCGAGAAAAACTTCACTGCCCGGTCGACCGGCAACAGCATTACATCGTGAATCGTGAGGCCGGGCAGTGCGTTGAACGTCTCATCGCTCCACTGCACGCCCCTGGGCTCGAAACGGGGCGTCGTTCCGAGGGCTGCATCAGCGAGCTCGCGCCCACCGAGCCGCCAGAGGAGGGCGTCCGTCTTTAGTCGGGCGCCATCACAGGTCTCACACGGCGTGTAAGACCGATATCGTGACAACAACACGCGCACGTGCATCTTGTACGACTTGGTTTCCAGCCACGCGAAGAAACGCCGTGCGCCGTACCAGACACCCTTGTTCCAGTCGCCTTCGCCCTCGATGACCCACTTGCGACGCTCGGCACCGAGCTCGCGCCACGGCGTGTCGATCGGAATGCCGCGCTTCTTGGCGAACTTGATGAGGTCATCCTGACACTCTTTGTAGGACTTGGTCTGCCAGGGCTTGATGGCACCGCCACGCAGCGATTTGCTCTCGTCCGGGATGACGAGACCGTAGTCGATGCCGATGGTGCGTCCGAAGCCGCGGCAGCTCTCGCAAGCGCCAATGGGTGAATTGAAGGAGAACAGGCTCGGGTTGGGCTCGCGATACGGCAGGTCGCATTCGGCACAGTGAAGCTGGTTGGAATAGCGCCAGGCCTGTAAAGCCTTTGGAGGATCGGAGTCGTCGACAACCTGTACGTTGACGCGACCTTGTCCAACACGCAGTGCTGCTTCGAGCGACTCGAGCACGCGGCCACGGTCGGCGCCGGCAATGCGGAGGCGGTCCTGCACGACAGTTAGCGTGGCGGTGGTGGTCGGTGTGGCCGACTTGCCTTTGCCGCGCTTTTTTGCGCCACCCTTCGCCTTGGCAGACTTCTTTGCGGGCGCGGCCGACGCGGCCGCGGCGGTTATCTGTGTCTCACCAAAGAACCGGGTGTAACCCTGTTTCTCCAACAACCCGCGCACTTCGGCTTCACTGAAGTTGGAAGGCACAGGCACCGGGAAGGTGATCAACAGTCGCGGATCGCCCGCCTCTGCTGCGCGCGCGGACAAGTCCGCGTAGATGCTCTCAGACGTATCGCGTCGAACGGGCTTGCCACAACACTGGCAATACAACGCCGCCGCCCGCGCGAATATCAACTTCAGATGATCATTCAGTTCGGTCATCGTGCCCACGGTGGAGCGCGAGGTCCGCACCGGATTGGTCTGGTCGATCGCAATCGCAGGGGGAATTCCGGCAATTGAATCGACCTGTGGCTTGTCCATGCGGTCGAGGAACTGACGCGCATAGGGCGAGAAAGTCTCGACGTAGCGACGCTGGCCTTCGGCGTACAGAGTGTCGAATACGAGCGACGATTTTCCGGATCCGGACACGCCCGTGACGACCACGAGTTCATTGAGAGGAATGTCGAGGTCGAGATTCTTCAGATTGTTCTGGCGCGCGCCGCGCAAAACGATGGCGTCGCGAGAGGCGTCGGTCATTCCGTCACCTTGTAAGTAGGGGTAGTAGTCGTTGTACAGCGCGGGCGGGAACGCACGCGCGAATCTCACATAGTAAAGGATTTCGCGGGATCCGCGAGCCGGTCAATTAGGCTGGTGGCATTCAGTAGTTCGTCATCATTGGTGCTGTATAAAAAGATTTCGCTGCAATAATTTTTCGCTTAATTGGGTCTACTGCATGCATCTGCAACCTAGGCAGATGCGTAGTGGATGACGTTGAGTAGCGTACAATCGGTACGCGGAGCCGAAAGTCGTCGGTCCGGGACCTATAGCCGTATAGGCCGGTAGCCGGGAGGGGGTGTCTGACGCGTAGCATCAGGCAACGACCGGTCGCGCGAGCTCGGCTCATCTCTAGGACGGAAGATCGATCGTAACAACCTCGAGGAGATTTCGAAGATGAACAGCCGAAAAATGTCCAGCGTTGCCCTGGCTGCCGCCGCCGCCGTATTGTTCTCGACCGCAATGGTGGGCACGGCCAGTGCCGCTGATGAAGCCAAGGTCAAGTGCGAAGGCGTGAATTCCTGCAAGGGCAAGTCCGCCTGTAAGACCGCGAACAATGCCTGCAAGGGCCAGAACTCCTGCAAGGGCCAGGGTTTCTCGGAAATGACTCAGGCGAAGTGCGACGCAGCCAAGGCCAAGGCTGCCGGCAAGTAAGGCCCCTCGCTGTGAATGGCCGGGCGCCGTCTCCATGCGAGGCGGCCCCGGCCTACTGAATTGATTCCTATGGCAATGCCTTCACCCTTGGCGGGTTGGCGGCCCGTCGGCTACTGAGCACCATGCCACTTCTGGTACCTCCACTCGGGTTTGGTCTCGGGCTGCGTGTCGAGCACTACGGGGCGATCCTCGAGGGCGAGCCCCGGGTGGACTGGTTCGAGGCGCTCACCGAGAACTATCTCGTCCCCGGGGGCAAACCGCTCGACAACCTCATGCGCATCCGCGAGCGCTACCCAATGGTTCTGCACGGTGTGTCGATGTCGATCGGCAGTACGCAACCGCTCGACCGCAACTACCTGGCCCAGCTGAAAGCGCTGGCCGCACGAGTCGAGCCCCATTGGATCTCCGATCACTTGTGCTGGACCGGTGTCGCCGGTCGCAACATGCACGACCTGTTGCCACTGCCCTATACAGAAGAAGCGCTCGCCAACATTGTCGAGCGGGTGCGGACGGTGCAGGACATCCTGGGGCGGCGGATATTGCTGGAGAATGTCTCCAGCTATGTGACTTACCGGAGCTCCGAAGTCACTGAATGGGAATTCCTGCGCGAGGTTGCGCAGCGCGCCGATTGCCTGTTGCTGCTCGATGTCAACAACATCTATGTCAGCAGCGTGAATCACGAGTTTGAACCGCTGGAGTATCTGCAGGCGATTCCGCTCGATCGGGTGCAGCAGATTCATCTCGCGGGTCACGAAAATAACGGCGACTATCTCATCGACACCCATGACCAGCCGGTGCCGGACCCGGTGTGGGAGTTGTATGATGCGGCGGTCCGCCGCTTCGGCAACGTCTCTACTATGATCGAGCGCGACGACAACATTCCCCCTCTCGAAGAGCTGGTCGCCGAGCTGGATGCCGCCCGGCAATTGTCCGAGCGTGCGCTGGCACGCGCGGCGTGAGCCGCCTGCCTGACATACAGGAAGCGTTCCAACGCTTCCTGCTGAACGGCGATTTAACAATCCAGGCCGATGTTGTGGGCACTCAACGCGTGCCGGTTGAGACGCGGTTGGGAATTTATGGGGATGGCTATCGGTTGCGGCTGATCGAGGCGCTGCAGAAGACGTTTCCCGTCCTGGCGGAGCTTTTGGGCGAGTCCGATTTCCAAACCCTCGCGGCCCGGTACGTCGACGCGCACGAGTCGACCTTTTTCAACATCCGTTGGTATGGCGACCGCATGGGCGAGTTCCTCGCTGCTGACGAGGAGTACTCCAAGGCGCCGATCCTGGCTGAGATGGCCCGATGGGAATGGGCCATGGCCGCCGTCTTCGATGCCGCGGACGCAGAGCCTATAGGTCTGAACGCTTTTGCCAAGATTGCACCTGAGGACTGGGCCGGGCTGCGGTTCGAGTGGAGCCCTGCGGCGCAAGTGCTCGAGCTCGAGTGGAATATTCCGCAGCTCTGGAAAGCGGTCACGGAGGGTAGCGAGGAGCGGCCGGATCCGGTGTACGAGGCCGGCATCTACCTCATCTGGCGCCGCGAGTTGCAGATATATTTCCGGCCTTTGGGCGCAGAGGAAGCTTCCGTTATGGCAGCCGCCCGGGAAGGTCACTCTTTCGGTGAGCTTTGTGTTCTCCTATGCGAACATCGCGATGAGGGTGAGGCTTCGCAGCATGCAGCGGGCTTCCTGCGCGGGTGGGTCGAATCGGGCCTGCTCGTAGGCCTGGCCTCATCCGCAACGGAGGACTGATGACCGCACCGATTTACAACAATGCGCTGCAGATGATCGGCAACACGCCGCTCATGGCTGTGAAGCACATTGATACCGGAGCCTGTGAGCTGTTTCTCAAGTTGGAGAATCAGAATCCCGGCGGCTCCATCAAGGACCGCGTGGGGCTGTACCTGATTGAGGCGGCCGAGCGCGCGGGCAAGCTCAAACCCGGTGGCATCCTCATTGAAGCGACGGCGGGCAACACCGGCCTGGGACTCGCGCTCGTAGCCGCTCAGAAGGGCTATCGGTTGCTGCTGGTCATCCCCGACAAGATGAGCCAGGAGAAGATTTTTCACCTGCGGGCGATGGGCGCTGAAGTGCAGCTCACGCGTTCGGATGTCAGCAAGGGTCATCCAGAGTACTACCGCGATATCGCCGAGCGCCTGGCGCGCGAGATTCCCGATTCCTTCTTTGTGAATCAGTTCGGCAACGAAGCCAATCCGCTGGCTCATGAGGAAACCACAGGACCTGAGATCTGGGAGCAGATGGAACATCGGCTCGATGCGGTTATCTGTGGTGTGGGGACCGGCGGCACGCTGGCGGGGCTAACCCATTTCTTTGCGAAGACGGCGCCCGGTGTTGAGTTGGTGTTGGCGGATCCGGCGGGCTCGATCCTGGCCGACTACGCCAGGACGGGCGTGGTGGAAAAGGCCAAGAGCGGCTGGCTCGTTGAAGGCATCGGCGGTGACTCGATTCCGCCAGTGGGGGATTTTTCTCACGTCGGCAAGACCTACACGATCCCGGATGCCGAGGCCTTTCAAACCTGTCGCGAGCTGTTGAGGAAGGAAGGCATCATCGCCGGCACTTCGACCGGCACTTTGTTGGGCGCGGCGCTCCGCTATTGCCGGGAGCAGAAGACTGCCAAGCGCGTCGTCACCTTCGTTTGTGACAGCGGCAACAAGTACCTGTCCAAGGTCTACAACGACTATTGGATGCTCGATAACGGCTTTATTGAGCGGGATCAATATGGGGATTTGCGGGATCTGATTGCGCGCCGGCACTGGGAGCGAGCGTCGGTGACTGTTAATTCGACCGAGCCGGTGCTGGCGGCGTTGCGTCGGATGAAGCTTTACGATGTTTCCCAGCTGCCGGTCATGAAGGACGGCAAGATTGTCGGCATCGTCGACGAAGAAGATATTTTGCTGGAAGTGGTTGAGAATCCGGCCCACTTCAGTGAGCCTGTGACCGCGGCCATGGCTACCCACCTGGTCACCGTGCCGGTGGATGCGCCGGTGTCGCAGCTCATGGAGATCTTCAAACATGGCATGGTGGCCATTGTGGTGAAGGACAATGAGTTTCTGGGGCTCATCACCCGCATCGATCTGCTGAACTGGTTGCGACGCCGAACATGAAAGACAACAAGAAGTTGGCCAATAATAAGTTAGAGTTCGCCTCCCGGGTCATTCACGGAGGGCAGGAGCCTGATCCCCGGACCGGCGCGGTCATGCCGCCCATTTATGCGACTTCGACGTACGTGCAGTCGAGCCCGGGCGTGCATAAGGGTTATGAGTATTCGCGTACCGCGAATCCAACACGCGATGCTTTGCAGGCTGCGGTTGCCAACCTGGAGGGTGGGGCTGCGGGGTTTGCTTTTGCTTCGGGTATGGCGGCGACGTCGACTGTGCTCGAGCTGCTCGACAGCGGGTCGCATATTGTCGCCATGCATGATCTGTACGGCGGCAGTTACCGGATCCTGGAGAACGTGCGCAAGCGATCCGCTGGGCACGATGTCTCGTTTGTGGATCTCACCAAGCCATCGGAGCTGGAGGCTGCGGTTCGACCTAACACCCGTCTGGTGTGGGTTGAGACTCCTACCAACCCGCTGCTCAAGCTGGTTGATCTCAGTGCTGTTGCGCAGATGGCTCGTAAGCTCGGGCTGTTGAGCGTCTGCGATAACACATTTGCCACGCCGTTCATCCAGCGACCGTTGGAGCATGGATTCGATATTGTCGTGCACTCTACGACCAAGTACCTGAATGGGCACTCGGATGCGGTGGGTGGGGCGGCGGTCGTCCGTTCTGACCAGGGGCTTCAGGAGCGGCTGGCCTATCTGCAGAATGCTATCGGTGGCGTGTCCGGGCCGTTTGATTCGTTTCTCACGTTACGTGGGATCAAGACGTTGGCGCTGCGGATGGAGCGGCACTGTGCCAATGCCTTGGCAGTGGCTCAATTTCTCGAAGGGCACGAGAAAGTCCGCAAAGTGTTCTATCCGGGGCTCGCCAGTCATCCGCAGCATGCGCTTGCCAAGCGGCAGATGGTGGGCGGGTTTGGTGGGATCGTGACCGCGGAGTTACGCGGCACTCTGGATGATGCCCGCCGGATGTTGGAGCGCTGCGAGTTGTTTTCACTCGCCGAGAGTCTCGGCGGCGTGGAGAGTTTGATTGAGCACCCGGGCCTGATGACCCACGCCTCGCTGCCGCCGGCTATGCGGGCGTCGTTGGGGATCAGCGATGGGTTGATCAGGTTGTCGGTGGGCGTCGAGGCTGTAGACGACTTGATCGCGGACTTAAAGCACGCGCTGAAGTAGCTACAGCCCCGCCTGGCTCGTCACATACACCGCGAATGTGCCGAGCCAATGGCCGCCTTCATAGTGTTCACCGGTTACGGCTGGTAGTGCGGCTGCGCGATGGGCCGCCGCGGCGACTAGCAACTGGGGTACTCGCTTGTCTGTGGGCTTCAGGCCATGGGCAATCCCCTCGAGCATCCACGACCGGCTCAGATTGAGCCCATCGAGGTGGGCCAACTTCGGATCGGCCCGGTCCGTCACCACGCCCGGCTGCAGCCATTCAACACCGGCCTTCACCGGAATCTGGGGCAGAAAATCCCCCAGCCATTTGCCGAAGGCCTCAGGCTGTAGCACCCGCCGCATGAAGTCAGCTTCCGACAAGCACGGTGACAGGAAGTCTTCGCCGGACGGCTCATAGCTCAACGGGCAATTGCGATCGCCGCGATAAAACCGCTCCGCGGCATCCACCAGGGCCACCTTCATCTGGGCATCGCCGGCAACACCGGCCCAATCCCAGACCAGCCCGAACGAAAATGCTGTCTGATTGTGCTCGCCAATCCGAATCGGGTAGTGCAGCTTAGGCAACCAGCTCTTCAACTTCGTGGCGCTGAGGGCTTCGAGCGGCACCAGCATCACAGCCCATTGCCGACCCTGCGGGTCATCCCATGTGCGCAACTCGGCAGAGAGTTTCAACAACCAGGCGAGCCCGTACGGACGCTCAAACGAAGCGCGGTCCTCCCGCTGGAGGTACTCAACTTCGCCTGCAATGTTTTTCGGTGTCAGACTCGCCGCCAGCGCCGCTCGTGCATCCTTGGCGAAGTCCGCATTCGGAAACAGCTTGACCAGCCGCACGAGCAGCCAATGTCCGTGCACAGCCGAATGCCAATCAAAGCACCCGTAAAACGCAGGCGTAAGCAGATGCGGAGGCATTACATCCGCCTCGCTCGCCAGCACGTGGCTGATCTTGTTGGGATACTCTTTGTGGGTGCAGGCCAGCGCGAGATGCGCGAAACGAGCCGCCGCGGCCTCATCCAACGGCCCCGCCGTACCACTTGCGGGAGATGTCTGCTCCGCGCCAATAGACGATAAACTGAACATGCACGTCAGTAGAGTAACGATCCAGCGCTGCACGATTACCGCCCCTGATTCAGCCAGCATCCACGCCGGCGTGCCCATGTTATTCGGACGGAGTGCCTCATGAAAATAGCCCCCACTCACATTGGATTCGCTGGCCTCGGAAAAATGGGCAAGGCCATTGTCGGCCTCCTGCTCGGCAGTGGACATAAGGTCACTGTGTGGAACCGCTCTGCGGATGCGGTCCAGGAACTGGTCGCCAAGGGAGCCGTAGCAGCCTCGAACCCCGCCGAGCTGGCCAAGGCGGATTTCCTGCTGACCATGCTTGCCAATGATGCGGCGACACGCTCCGTTGTCGTCGACCAGGGCGTGCTCGATGCGGCACATCCCGGGCTGATCCATATCAATCTCGCCACCGTGTCCGTTGCGTTGGCGAAGGAGCTGGCCGAGCTGCATCGGCAGCGGAAAGTCGGCTACGTCGCGGCTCCTGTGTTCGGTCGGCCTGATGCGGCCGCGGCGGGCAAGCTGAATGTCGTGGTCGCGGGTGATCCAGCGACCGTCGCGAAGGCACAGCCGATTTTGGACGCGATCGGACAGAAGACCTGGCCTGTGGGCGACAAGCCTGAGCATGCGAACGTGGTGAAGATCGCAGGCAACTTCATGATTGCCAGTGCGATCGAGACGATGGGCGAAGCGGTTGCGCTGACCCGTTCGCATGGAGTGAAGGCTGACGCCTTCCTCGACATCCTCACCAACACGCTGTTTGCCGCGCCGGCCTACAAGTTGTATGGTGGGCTGATTGCAGCAGAGAAATACCAGCCCGCCGGATTTACCGCGCCTCTGGCTCTCAAAGACGTCCGCCTGGCTTTGTCCGCGGCGGACGATACCAACGTGCCCATGCCGTTCGCCAATGTATTGCGCGACTCGCTGATGGAATTGATTGCCACAGGCGGCGGTGACGATGACTGGGTGGCCATGGCACGAGTGGCCGCTCGACGCGCCGGTTTGTGAGGATTCTAATTGTCTACCGTCGCTAGTAACACCACTCCCGTTACACCCACATCTTTTGCAGCCTTCCGGAATCCGGGTTTCCGGATGTATTTCATTGGCACGGCCACGGCGATGCTCGCCGACAACATCGAGCACGTCATCAGCTACTGGGTGATGTGGCAGAAGTTTCATTCGCCCGCCCTGGGCGGATTCGCCGTGATCTCACACTGGGCGCCCTACCTGTTGTTCTCTGTGTACTCGGGCGCCCTGGCAGACCGCTTCGACCCGCGTCGCATCATCCAGCTCGGCATGGTCATTTTCGTGTGCGTCTCACTCATGTGGGGCGTGCTGTTTGTCACTGACTCACTGGAGCAGTGGCACGCACGCGTCCTGCTGATTATTCACGGCTTTGCCGGTGTGCTGTGGGGCCCTGCGAGCCAACTCCTGTTGCACGACATCGTGGAACCAGCGGTTCTGCCAAGTGCCGTGCGCCTCGGCGCGACAGCACGGTACCTGGGAATGTTGTCCGGCCCAGCCGTGGGCGGTGCGTTGTTGTTGGCTTTCGGTCCCGCGCACGGCATCTTCATCAATGCGCTGATCTATCTGCCCATGATCCTGTGGCTGTGGAAAGCCCCCTACGGTCCGAAGTTCCGGGCCGCGGTCGCCGCTCCTAAACCCGCCGTGCGCGGCTTCGGTGATCTCATCGAGACCTTTCGCAGCATCGGTAACAACTCCACCGTGCTGTGCATGGTCCTTCTCGCAGCACTCGTCGCCTTCTTTGTCGGCAGTGCCTACCAGGCACAGATGCCGGGCTTTGCGGCCGACCTCGGCCACGGCGATCCAGGCGTTTCCTACAGCATGCTGTTGGCTGCCGACGCGGCAGGTGCACTGATTGCCGGATTCGTCCTGGAAAGCAGGGGGCTGTTGCACCCTTCTGCCCGGATCGCCTTGATCCTGGCCATGGCATGGTGCATTGCACTCTGCGCATTCGCCCTGATTCCCGTCTATCCGATCGCGCTGCCACTGCTGTTCGCGGCCGGCTTCCTGGAGCTTTCCTTTAACTCCATGGCGCAGGCACTCGTGCAGCTGAACGCGCCGGCGAGCATACGGGGCCGTGTAATTGGGGCGTTCAGCATGGCAGCCAGTGGGATGCGCATGTTCAGCGGAATCACCGTAGGCCTCGTCGGGGGCCTGATCGGGATCCATTATTCGCTGTCCCTGAGCGCGGCCGTCCTGTTCATCTGCCTTGCCATTGTCTGGGGCACGTTCCATGCTGGCTCCAGCACATGGCAACGACCCGGATAGGCATCTCAGGCTGGCGCTATGACCCCTGGCGCGGCACCTTCTACCCGAAGGACCTGCCGCAACGGGCGGAGCTGGAGTACGCCTCCAGCCACCTCCCGGTAATCGAGATCAACGGTTCGTTTTACTCGCTGCAGCGGCCCGAGAGCTACGCGAGTTGGTACGCGGATACGCCGGCCGATTTCATGTTTACGGTGAAAGGGCCGCGGTACATCACGCACATCCGGCGCTTGCGCGATGTCGCGACCCCGGTCGCCAACTTTCTGGCTTCCGGGTTGTTCAATCTCAAGGAAAAACTGGGGCCGATCCTGTGGCAGTTCGCGCCCAACTTCAAGTTTGATCCGGAGCGCTTCGAGACGTTTCTGAAGCTGTTGCCGCATGATACGCAGGAGGCCGCGGCGGTTGCGCGCAAGCACGATGATTGGATGGCCGAGCGCGTGCAGCTCAAAGTCGATGCGAAGCGGCCCATGCGCCATGCGGTGGAGATCCGGAATGAGAGCTTCCTGACGTCGTCGTTTGTGGACATGTTGAGGAAGTATGATGTTGCGTTGGTGATTGCGGAGACGGCGCGGAAGTGGCCGATGACTCAGGACATCACGGCCGACTTTGTCTACATGCGATTGCATGGGGACAAGGAGTTGTACAAGAGCGGGTACTCCGACAAGTCGCTGGACCGATGGGCCAAACGCATCAGCGCCTGGCAGAAAGGCTCCGAACCCGCAGACGCCGAGAAGATCTCGCCGAAAAAGCCGCCCACCAGGTCGCCACGCGACGTGTTCTGCTTCTTCGACAACACAGATGTAAAACTGCGCGCCCCGTTTGACGCGCAGACGTTGATGGATAAGCTGGGAATTCCCAAGCGAGAGGTGCCAACGCGCGTCGCGAAGCCGTCGCCTGGTGGAGCGAGGCAACAGGCGAACACGCCTGCTAGCGCTGATACGCCCGGACGGCCCAGCGTATCGCGCCGCAGGGCCGGCGGCACTGCGCGGCGCAAATCTGCGCAAAAAGGATCAGGCGCGGTGACCGCCACGGCAAGGACCTTCGCCGCCCGCGGTACTTCCCGGCGCGGTAAGGCGGCGCGCACCAACGTCGGGAAAAAGCGGCCCGCCGGCACCGGCGGCGCGAGTTCGCGCATCACCGGTGCTCGGCAGACCGTCCGGGCTGTCAGGCCCCGGAAAACCGGCGCTTCTGCTTCCCGCCGGCGAGCGGCAACTGGCTCTCGTCGATCATCTGCCCGTTCTTCATGACAAATACAATGGACTTGGCGTTGTTGATATCCATGGTCGGGTCCTTGCTCAACAACACCAGGTCCGCCAGCTTCCCGGTATCCACCGACCCCAACTGATCTGCCTTCCCCAGAAATACCGCACTGTTGTAGGTCGCAATCCGGATCACATCCAAGGGCGAAATGCCGGCGGTCACGAGCAACTCCAACTCCCGGTGCGTAGCTGCGCCACTGCTCTGATCAGTGCCGCAGGCAACGGTCCCACCCGCAGCATGGATCTTCCGCACATTCTCTTCAGCAATGGGCGTCATGATCTTCATCCACCATGTCCATGGCCGTTTCTGCCATTCATCATGCGTGGTCGTCTTGAGCTTCTCACGCTCGGCCGCACTGAATGACGCCACGTACAGAGGCTGATCCAGATACTCAGGATGCTCAGCGAGCCGGCTGTAGTTCTCGCCAATCGTCAGCGTGCTGGCGAACGGTGTCTTCTTCGCCCCCATCAGCTTGACGAAAGAATCGCTCACCGGGGCCTGAATGACCGGGTGAGCTAATGTGTCACTCCCCGCATAAATCGCCTCGAGGGCCCGCAGCTCACTCGACACGTGAACGGTCGTACGGATGCCGTGTTGATTATAATAACGGGTGATTTTCTCGAGCAGATCCACCGGCATCAGGGTGATCATGGGGCGTGACCCCCAGCCTTCTTCCTCCAGTGTCAGTTTGAGAATGTCAGGCTGCTGCTCGGCAATGTGCTTGTCCAGCAGCGCCTTGTCCTTCTCGAAATCACTGATCCGCACAGCCATCCGGTCGCCATGACTGCCCGGATACGTCACGAGGTTCCCCGTCGCAAAGATCCGCGGCGACAGAATCTTCCCCGCCCGCTCATCCGCGCGCAGCGGGAGGATGTGCTCCGCGCGATTGCCCGCATCAAACACCGTGGTCACACCGGCGTATAGGAAGCTCGCGAGCGCCTGAACACCTTCTTCACGGTTTGGAGGCGCCATCTCGGCATCCACCTTGCCCGTGATGTCGAACCCGCCCTTGAGATGGATATGAACATCCATCAACCCGGGAATCAGGTATTTGCCCTTGCCGTCGATGCGCTTGCCCTTCAGGCCATGCGCCAGGCTGCTGGGGGAAACGGTCGTGATCTTGTCGCCTTCCACCCCGACGGTCATGTCACGCTGGGGAGCGTGGATCCCGTCGATCAGCGTGACGTGCTCTATATAAAGGTTGTCAGCTTGGGCCGCAGTCGCTGTGAGCACCAAGGCACAGGACTGCGTCATCAAGCGTCGCCAAACGACGCGCTTGGTTGGTTTCGCCGCCGCCGCAGCCGATCGCGGGGATGCCACGGCCGTCGCCACGCCGAACCTCACTTGGCACCGCCGGAGGTCTTGACCACCATACCCTGGGTCATGACAAACCCAACATCCATGACCGCATGAATGTCATCGAGCGGACTCTTCGACATCGCCACCACGTCAGCCGACATTCCCGGCTCGAGTTTGCCAACGCCCTTGATTCCGCCGGCCTGGGCGGCATTCACGGTCCCCGCCATGAGCGCCTCCATCGGCGTCATGCCAGCATTCACGTACTCCACCATCTCAGCGGCGTTCTGACCGTGAGGTACGAGCGGAGCATCCGTGCCGACCGCAATGCCTACGCCAATTTGGTGAGCCATCTTTACGAGCTTGCGCGGTTGAGTACCCAGCTTGAGCACCTTCTCCATGGAGACAGGTGGCAGATCCTTCAGCGGGCCGTTGCGGATCTTCTCAGGCGTATCGCCGACGTAGGTTATGGTCGCCGCGGTGGGGACCAGCCAGATTCCCTTGGCCTTCATTGCCTTCAGGGTCTCTTCATCCGCCCACATGCCGTGCTCGATGGAATCGAAGTTGGCGCGTACGCAGCCGTCGATACCGGCCTTGGCATGAGCATGCGCAGTCACCTTGCGACCCAACGAGTGCGCCGTGTCAGCAATGGACTTGAGCTCGGCATCGGTGAATTGCTGACCGGTGCCTCCATCTGACTCGTCCAATGTCCCGCCTGTCGCCATGACTTTGATGACATCCGCGCCGCGGCGAATCGCCTCACGCACCACTTTCTGGCACTCATCCGGTCCGTCGCACACGCCGCGACGGATGACCGCTGTCAGCAATTCCTCGCGCAGGTTGTGATTGTCGGCGTGCCCACTGGTCGGACTGATGGGATCGCCGGAGGCGATGATGCGGGGACCGGCGACGATTCCGTCGCGGATCGCGTCGCGCAAACCGAAGATGGTGTAGCCCACGGAGCCCAGGTCTCTGACGGTGGTGAAACCGCCCATGAGTGTTTGCATGGCACTCCTATAGGCGACCACCGTGAAGTAGTTGTCGGGCTCGCGCAGATTTAGATCGCGTCCACGCTCGGCGCCCGAGCTCAGGTGCACGTGCAGGTCGATGAAGCCCGGCATCACGAATTTATCAGTTAAATCAATGACCGGCGTGTCAGGAGGCAGGCCCAGCGCGGCCGCATCCACATAACCTTCCTTGATGAGCTTGATGTTGCGGTTCTCCACGGCGATGGTCGCTTTCGACACGGGCTTCGTCCCCGGAACCGCCAGCAGCGTCCCCGCATGGATGATCGAGAAGGCCGGCGGCGCCAGCGCACCGCCTTTGATCGGGACGACCTGCGACAGTGCGCCGCTGCTCACTGTCAGTGCAACAACTGCCGCGGCAGCCAGACGAAGGGAGGTCAGGAATCGCATCAACATCTCCTGCGGAAGTTGTTTTCCGGCAACGCGAAAGTAACACTTCACATCTAAAGTTTCGCGGGATAATATGATTCAGCATATTCATTCGCAAGCGTCCGCGCGCTGGCGAATTAGGGCGGCCGGCCTACTTTTTTTCTTGTAGGAAACCCGGCTGCGCAATACAACTCGTGATCAAAACGGGGAGCGGAAATGTATTTCTCGAGAAGTCTGTACGTTACAGTCGCGATGGCTGTTGCCTGCGCGTGCATGGGTGCTGCGCGGGCCGCGGAGCCTGCTGACAATCCTTCGGCCGACGCTGATGCGGATCGCCTGTCGGAGGTTCTGGTCACGGCGCGTAAGCGCGGTGAGGAAACCGCCCAGTCCATTCCGACCGCCATCACCGCGATCGGCTCGGCGCAATTGGAGGCGATGGGCGTCAAGGATTTCACCGACTTTGCCAACTCAGTACCGGGCCTCACTTTCAATGATCAGGGCGCCGGAGAGAAGCGGTACATCATCCGCGGCGTGTTCTCGCCGGGACAGGAGCAGGTAGCGGTCTACTACGACGAAGTGCCCGCGCCTGGAATTCAGAGCAGCACGGGTGACAGCGGCTCGCAGACGCCCGATCTGAAGCTCATCGACATGGATCGCATCGAAGTCCTCAAGGGGCCGCAGGGCACCACGTTCGGTGCCAACTCGCAGACCGGTGTCGTGCGGTTTATCACGAAGAAGCCCTCGCTGACGGAAGTCAGCGCGACGGTCGACGCCAACGCAGAGTATATGCAGCACGGTGATCCGGGTGGCGGAGCCAACGGCACTTTCAACCTTCCCTTGATTCAGGACGTGCTCGGTGTCCGCGTCACGGCCTACTACGATCATCTCGGCGGGTACATCGACAACGTTCGCCTGGGCACCACGGATATCAACTGGGCCAGGACCGAAGGTGGCAGAGCCCTGGTCCGCTACAAGCCTGCGGACGGCACTACCCTCGATTTCATGGCCTGGGTCCAGAACCGCGACATCGGCGGCGCCAATAACTATTACCCCTTCGACTCATTTCATGTCCGTGGCACAGGGCCGAGCGACAACGGGTACAACGACCACATCCCGAATTTCGCCTACTTCAATACCGGCGAATACAACACGGCCGACTATGTGCAGACGCCGCTGCCTGACAAGCAGCAGATCTACAGCCTGACGCTCACTCAGGACGTCAAGTTTGCGACGTTGACGGCAACAGGCTCGTTCTACCGGCGAGATTTTGGTTTCTTCCGCGACAACACCTGGGCGGTCATCTCCCTGGGACTCGGGCCGGCCGCGCTCCAGGGGACTACTAATTGCTTCAAGGGCGCCACGACGGCCAACGCCAACGCCGCAACCTGCATCCGCGGTGACCTGTTTCCCGAGCTGACCAATCAGAGTCAGAACATCCTGCAGAAGAGTGGTGAGCTGCGCCTCAACTCCAACGGCGACGGCTCGCTGGGCTGGCTGGCCGGCTTCTTCTACCGCAAGCGCGATTCCGGCTTCCAGAGCACCTCGCCGGTGGTTGATCCGGATACGGGCCTGCCGTTCCCGGTGTCGGGTCCGCCGACCGGCTACTCCAACCTGCCGGGTGCGGGCATCGAGGGTTGTCAGCCTTGTGCGCTGTCACGCTACAACACGCGAACGATCAACGAGCATGCCGAGTTCGGTGAGCTGACCTATCGTTTCTTCAGCAAGTTGGAAGCGATGGCGGGCTTGCGTGAGTTTTCCGCAACGCAGACGGATGCAGGTTTTTACCTGTTCCAGTTCCCGACCTTCGGTAACTCGCTGCCGGCGCCGGCCTACGGCCACTTCAGCGAGAGCAAGTTGATCAAGAAGTTCCAGCTCTCCTATCGCCCCTGGGAGGATCTGACCGTGTTCGCCCTGGCGAGCCAGGGTTTCCGGTTGGGAGGCACCAACCAGTCGACCTTTGCTGCGGTGCCCAAGGGATATTTGGCCGATTCGCTGTGGAACTACGAGTTGGGCATCAAATCCCAGTGGCTGGACAAACGTCTTACGGTCAACATCAACGCCTTTGACATCGAGTGGGACAACATACAGGTCTCGGGTCGCGATCCAACGGGGTCCTTCGGCTTCATCAGCAACGCCGGCAAAGCTCGAGTTACCGGTCTGGAGTTCGAAACCCTGGTTCATCCGGTACGCGGATTCGATGTAAACGCAGGATTCAGCTTTCTGCCCACTCGCAAGCTGACACAGGATGAAACGAACAATGTTGTGGTGGCTCCGGGTAAGGCCGGCGACAAGTTACCGCGCATTCCGGAATTCACCTTCGACCTGGGAGCGCAGTACACCCACGCACTCGCGGCTGTTCCGGATTGGGCGAGTTTTGCGCGCGTGGACTTTTCCTACCATGGCCGATCGGCCACGGACTTCCGGCCTACCTCTGTCACGACCTATCGCATTCAGCACGCCTACGACATCACCAACTTCCGGGTGGGTGCAACGAATGCGAGCAGCGGGCTGGACCTGGCACTGTATGTCGACAACGCCTTCGATGTGGCCGGCGATGTCTATCTGGTTGCCGCAACAGCAACCCCGACGGCCAAGTACACCAACCAGCCCCGCACCGTGGGTCTGGAGGTGACGAAGAAGTTCTGATGAAAGGTTTTTGAAAGGAAGAATACGAATCCCGGTCAAAAGCTCTGCCATGGGGCATCAGGACGGCTAAACTGCGCCGTAATGGCAAGAGCAATAACCAAGAAAGAGGCGGTGGTCGCGACCGAACGGAGCGACCGCCGCACCCGGACCGGGGACCAGTGGCTCGACAGCTTCTTCCCATATCGGCTCTATCGGGCAAGTGAAAAGCTGCAGTTGCGGTTGCATACGCGGCTGCGGGCTTTGCGGATGAGCTCGTCCCAGTGGCGTGTCATCAGTGTGTTGAAAGCGTATGGCGCGCTCAGCATTGGTGAGATCGTGGAAGCCACGTTGATGGAGCAGCCGACAATCAGCCGGGTCGTCGCGCGGCTCGAAAAGAATGACCTCGTTGCCCGTCGGCCGTCGACCCGCGACTCCCGTATGACGTTGATTTCGCTCACCACCGCCGGCGCCGAGGTGTTCAAACAGATCGTTCCCGCGGCGATGCGCCACCAGGATCTGGCGCTGGAAGGGATTCCGCGGAAGGACATCGCTCAGTTGATTGCTACGTTGGAGCGGATCGAGCAGAACATCGAGGGCGGGGATTAAGGAGCCTGTCGGCTCGTGAGCGCCGGTGCGAGGGCGGGGATCAGGAGTCCCACCGAGGCCGCCAAGGGCCGGCCGCGGCAGGCGAACATGACACAGAGCGGCGCCTAACCTTCGGGTTGTAGTACCTGGGTTGGCAGCTTGGCCTTGCGCCAACCTTCAATGCCGTCCGGGTACCAGTAGACGTTGCGGTAGCCGTAGCCAATGGCCCGCTTGGCCCCATTCCAACTCAGCCAACATTTCTCGTGACAGTACACAACCAACGTCCGGGTCAGGTCGTTGCCGGTCGCTTTGGCCAGGCGTTCTTTATAGAACTGCTCGACGTTGGCGGGCGGTACCCCCAGACCGGCACCCGGAATCCAGATCGCGCCCGGAATACCCGGGTGGGGCACGGGTAGCCAGGTTGTTGTGGCCGGCAGGTTCTCCGGCCTGTGCGGCGAGTCTGATACATCGACCACGACGGGTTTGAGCTGTCGGAGCAGAGCGCTGAGCGCCTCGGTGTGGATGACCTTGCCACCCTGGAGGGTGGCGGGAACAGGGTCGTTGACGGGGCCGGTCCAAAATCCTTTGGGCTCTGTGATCGCCGCTGCTATGAGCAGCAACGCAAGAAGAGCCTTCATCCAGCGCCTGGCACGTCGAAACTGCGGTCAAACTGGGTGTCGCTGCTATCCTGGGCAACCACCTTCATCTGTCCCTTCTCATGCGGTACAAACCCGAAGGTGATGACAGGATCCGTGGCGAGTGAGATATCCGCGTCCATGTGGAAGACCTGTGCGCCGTCATAGGTTGCATCGATCGTACGGATAAATCGCGCAGGCGTGTACATCCGGGTGATCTGGTTCATCTGCATACCGTTGAAGTTGGGATGGCGAATCATCAACTGCGCCTGCATCGGCTTGTCTGCGTTGAAATCGCCCAGCAATCGCAGCTTCATCCGTCCCATATCCGCCAGCGCTGCTGCGTCATCCGATCCTGCGGGCGCTGAGCAGCCACCAGCCGCTTTCACAAACTTAGTCGCTGCATGCAGCTTGCCGTCCGAGGTCTCGGCAATCGCGTGTATGTTTGTATATGCGTTGACCCGTACACGGAGTTTCAGATCCCTCGCATCAGCCTTGGGACCGAAGACTATATGCGCAGCCATGGGCGCAGGATTGTCGTCGATGATGAGATAGACGCCCTTCACCGGGCTGTTCATGTGCAATTCAACCGGCACGAGAGCGGCGTCCAACGCTCGCGGAGGAGCATCAACGGTGATGATGCCGCCTGAGTCCAACACTTCGCGCTTCGGGAATATGGATTCCTGCAGTTGCTTCCAGCGTGCTGCGGGCTCTTGCGAGTCTTCGTCGTCGGCGAAGGCGGGGTGCAACGCGCTGAGCATCAACACGGCTGCACACACGCTGAATCTGTTCAATCCCATTCGAGCTCCTTATAAGCCCTGGTGACATTGTGGCCGTTGTAGTCGTCGAACAACTTCCACTTACCCCGTTCAGAGAGGCCAACTGTTTGAGCGGCTCGGTCGATATCCACTCCCTTGGCGATCGCCTGCCGGGTCTCACGCAACAGCGTGCCGAGATAGCGCTCCAGATTGCGGGATGCCGAGGGCCAGTCTACGCCTGTCGGACCGTGGCCGGGTACCGCTCGCCTGGCGCCTATGGTTTTGAGCTTTTCCAGTTCCGCGAGCCAGCCTTTCAGGCTGCCGTCCAATGACGGGACCCGCTCCACGAAGAGCAGGTCGGATAACAATAATGTGCCGGTTTGCGGGTCCAGGACCGTCAGGTCGCAATCGGTGTGGGCGTTTCCGTGGGCGGTTACCTGGAGTGTTCGCCTTCCCAGGTCCAGGTCGGTCTGGTCCTTGACCAACAGTGTGGGTGCCACCACCGGGCCGGCGTTCCCATTGAGCATCTTGTCCAGGTTGTTTTTGTAGAACTCTCCGCGCTGCGCCAACGCATTGGGGAGGAGCGCGTGGCCGACAAACTGCGGTTTGTCCTCGACGAACGCTCCCGCGCCGAAGATGTGGTCGGGGTGGACATGGGACAGCACTACGTAGCGAATCGGCAGCTTCGTTGTTTTGCGGATGGTTGCGCGCAGATTCTGGCCGTCGAGCAGGCTGCCGCCGGGGTCCATGACGCAGACGGCTTCGCGGCCTACGATAAAGCCGATGTTGGCGATGGCGTCGTTGTTGGTTGCGGTCGCATCTTCGTCCAGGCCGCGGCGGAAGTAGATTCCGGGGGCGACTTCTGCGGCGCATGTTCCTCGGCTGGAAAAGACCGCTGCGCAGGCTCCGGCGATGAGCGCTTCGCGTCGGTTCATGCTTTTAAGATGCGACACCCAAACACCGGTCCGGCGCCGCCGTTGACCTCCGGCTCAAACCGGATCACCACGAACTCCTTTGAGTTTGGCGGCAGCGTGTAGCTGCGCTCAACAAATGCGATCGGTCCATCGCCGTCCATTGCTTCAGAACCTATCTGCACACCGTCGGCGAATACTTTGAATCGACTGCCTCGCTGCTTGCCCCAATAGGTTGCCTGCAGGGTGAGGGGCTGGTTGCTGCTGCCACGGACTCGGAATTCGAAAGGCGTCTTGCTGCGGGCCCAGCGGCCGGTGCGGCCTCGGTAGAGCACGGTCTCCGACGTGCCTTCCTTTAGCTGATGATCCTTCTCGGATTCCTTTTCGCCCAGCGTAACAATGTCTATGGAGCGGGCATCGAGATCTGCAATGCGCGTTTTTTCGGCTGTACGCTGTGTTTGTTCAACCTGCCACTGTTGCTCGGTCATCCTCGGGAAGTACACCGCCGATCGGCGGTCGTACTGCGTATAAAATGGCTTCAGTGGCAGTGTTGTCGCCTTCAGTGCGTCTTCTGTGGTGGTACCGACCAACACTGGCGCATCGCCTCGGAATGGCTCGTCGGCCGGACCGAGGTCCGCAGCCATCACCATCGACCCGCGGAGCAGCGCCAACAGGTTCGGATCATCCCGGATCGGTTCAGCCCGCAGTGGCATGTCCAACTGCAGTTTCAGTTGATCGCCGGCTTTCCACTGCCGCCGAACGACCAGATATCCATCCTGGAGAACGCTGCCCGGCAGGACGGCGTTGTTGCACCAGCCCGGCTTACGGAACGCCACCGCAAAGGATCGTGGCTTCTCGAGGTGGGTGACCTCGAATATCACTTCGCCTGCATACGGATAGTCGGTCCGCATGGCAAACGTTGCCCCCTGTTCTTTCCATGTGAGCTCCGAAGGGATGAACAGGTTGACGTAGAGGTGGTCGCCGCGCTTCCAATAGATAGAGTCGCCGTGCTTCGAATGGCTCTCCATGCCGGTGCCCACGCAGCACCAGAAGTCGTCGAACGGCTTCGAGAACTCGCGACGAGCGCCCGTCATCAGGGGCATCATGTACGCGAACATCCCGGTATCCGGATCGTGTTGCGCCAGGATGTGATTCAGGTGAGCGCGCTCGTAGTAGTCAAAGTAGGCGGCATCCGGCTGCCACTGATACAGGTGGCGCGTGAGCTTCAACATGTTGTAGGTGTTGCAAGCCTCACACGTCTGGTCGGTCACGTATTGTGACAGTGGCGATTCGAAGCTTTCCCGGTCGGCGTTGCCGCCGATCACATACGAGTGGTTCTGGGTGACGGTTTGCCAGAAGAACTGTGCGGCCGTGCCGTAGCCGGCGTCACCAGTCGCCTCATGCAGGCGTGCGATACCGATGATCTTCGGGACCTGGGTGTTGGAGTGCAGACCATTCAACTCGTCACTCTTTTTTGTCAGGGGATCCAGAACTTTGTGGTCATAGATCTTCCTGGCGGTGGCCAGCCAACGAGCCTCGTTCGTGCGCTCGTATAGCTGCATGTAGCTTTCGTTCAGGCCGCCGTACTCGCACGCCAGCATCTTTTGCATTTGCTCGTCGGAGAGCTTGGAGAAGATGTTATCCAGGTAGCTGGCTAGACCGACAGCCACTTTGAGCGCAGCGGCGTCTCCTGCGTCCAGCAACCCGGCGAGCAGCTTGTGCAACGTGTAGAGCGGCGACCACGCGCCGTTCAAATTGAAAGGGGCGCTGCGGATATCGCCTTTGACGATCTCAGGGAAGATCGCCTTGCCATCTTCGTTGATGTCACCGCGTTTGCGGCTGAATCCGCCAACATAACCATCGCCGTGCGCTGACTGGCACTCTGCCAGCTCGCCTACTATGTAGGTAACGCGTTGTCGATATTGGGTTTCGCCGGTCTGAGCGAACATCAGTGAGCATGCGCTCAGATAGTGGCCGAGAGAGTGGCCCGCCAGCGACTCGGACTCCCAGCCGCCGTAGACTTCGCCCTTGGGCTTCAGGCCTGCACTGACTCTAAAGTTGTGCAGGAGTCGATCCGGCTCGATGCGCAGCAGGTACACACCGTTGGATTCCACCGCCGTCAGATACGGCGAGGGTCTCAGTCGTACGGCTTCGAGAGGGAAGGGGGTGACCTGCGGCTCGTTCGCTGCGAGGAGCTTCGGAAGCCCGAACGCGGAAATGTACGCAGCCCCTTTGAGCAGGGAGCGTCTGGTCTCATCCATGTTTGAATCTCTTGGTGATTTCTCCGGCCACACGCGCACCGCTCTGGAGCGCCCCTCCAACTGTCGCGGCTTCATTCTCGTCGGTCGCCTCTCCGGCAAAGAATAAAGTATCTTCCAGGGGTGCCGCCAAAGTGCGGCGTGCGTCACTTCCCCCAACACCGATGTAGCTGTACGCGCCCAGCGAATACGGGTCTGTTTGCCAGTTGTGCAGGTACGCGCCCTCGAGCTCGAATTGGGCGCCGTTAAATAGCGTTGAGAGACTTTCCAACGCCTGCCCGACTATGTACGGCATTTCCTTGGTGGAAAGCCGCGCTGCCTTGGGACCGGCCATCCAGGCAGTCATGAGCGGGGCGCGTAACGGCAGCGATGTCCAAAATGTTGGAAACGCCGTTTCCGCGGAATGGAAGAAGGAGGCGCCGGCATACTTGCCGTCATCCAGCTCCTCCCAGAACGCCTTGCGGAATCTCAGGCTCAATTTCAACACCGGTCCGAACACCAGTTTTTCCAGCGCGTGTTTCTTTGAGTCGAGCGCCGGTGTGAAGCGAACGCTGCCGGCCTGTAGTACGCCCAGCGGCAGGGTGACTATGACAGTGGTCGCTTTGAACGTGTGCGTTTGATCGAATCGCGTAACGTCAATTTCAACGGACCCGCGTTGCCAACGGATCTCTTTGACAACGGATTGAAGCTGGAGCTGGATGTTGTCGCGCTCCAACGAACCGGCGAGGGCCGAAAGCACTGAGCTGTAGCCGCTGAGTGGTCGGAACTGAGGGGAGTCCAACATCCCGCCGGCGCCCCATTCCTCTGCAACGAAATGAGCACTCACCCGGGCAGGATCCGCCGCGTCGAACCCTTCAACAAACGCCTTGGCCATCGTCGCGGCTTCCCTGGACAGACCGTATTGATCGCTACCGTCCAGCCACGCCTGAAATGAGATGTCCGGCTTCTCGAGGATCTTCGACCGTTCCAGTGCGTTCTGGATGTCACCGAATAAATCCTCGGTGTTCTGCACGAGCCTTCCATCGCGCAGGGTCCAGTGGGCGCCGGATGTGTCGAGCGCCGCCTTGCCGACTTCGTGTAGTAACTCAAAGGTTTCGGGGACGCGGCCGTGGATGAACTCGGCGCCGAGCTCTATGGGGGCGGAGAGGCCGGGTTCGTGGCGCGTCCATGCGCGACCACCTATGTGGTCTCTGGCTTCCAGGACGAGTATGGACAGGCCGGACTTGCGCAGCTCGCTGGCGGCTGAGAGTCCGGAGACGCCGGCACCGACGATGACAACGTCCCATGAGGTGTTCATTTTTTTGAAAATCGCAATTGCTAGGCCTACGTGATACGCGCGCCCCAAATATACAATGCGTTATGCCAGAGACACCTACTCATCAAATATTCCTGAGTGCGCACCCGTCCACGCAATGCGATTCGGTACAGCGTCTGGACGTTCGCTTGTCGTTCCAGAGACCACCGGTCCCGAGCGCGGGGGTCGTTACGCTTTGCTATACGCTCCGGGGCGACATGTCGCGCATCCGCGTCGGAACGGAGGGCGCTCCGGGGACAGCCGATGGTCTCTGGAAACACACCTGCTTTGAAGCGTTCATCCGACCTGGTGAGTCATCTGGGTACTACGAGTTCAATTTCTCCCCGACTCGGCAGTGGGCGGTCTACCGCTTCGATTCCTATCGTCAGGGCATGACCCCCATGGACTTGGCCAATCCACCCACCATTTCTACGAGCAGGGCGGCCGATCACCTGATGCTGCAAGCCACTGTCCCACTCCCATTCAGCGCAGACTCGGGCGCAGCACGGCACACGAGGCTTGCGCTCGCTGCGGTCATAGAAGAGGAGAATGGTAGGCTGTGCTATTGGTCCGGGCGCCATCCGCAGGGCAAGCCCGACTTCCACCATTCCGACGGTTTCGCGTTTGAGCTATAGAAATGAAGTTTGGCATTGATCGACTCCTCGACGAACCTGAACTGCGCCGACCGCTCGTAGGACGGCGTGTCGCGCTGCTCGCGCATCCAGCGTCTGTCACTCGGAACCTGACCCATTCGCTGGATGCACTCGCAGCAACGGGCGACACGCGCATCACGGCCGCTTTTGGTCCCCAACATGGCCTGCGAGGTGACAAGCAGGACAACATGGTGGAGTCGCCCGACTACAACGACCCGATTCATCACATCCCTGTCTTCAGCCTGTATGGCCAAGTGCGTCGGCCGACGGCTCAAATGATGGACACTTTCGACGTCCTGCTGGTCGATCTGCAGGACCTGGGTTGTCGCATCTATACCTTTGTGACCACGTTGCGTTACGTCCTCGAAGAGGCGGCGAAGACGCGCAAAGCAGTGTGGGTGCTGGACCGTCCGAACCCCATCGGCAGGCCGGTGGAGGGACTGACGCTTCGCACAGGACATGAGAGCTTTGTCGGCGCAGGTCCCATGCCGATGCGTCACGGCCTGACCATGGGCGAACTGGCCCTGTGGTTTGTCACCAAGCTGCGCTTGGACGTCGACTGCCAGATTGTGCCCATGGACGGTTGGGAGCCTCTCGCAGAACCTGGATACGGATGGCCCATGGGGCGGCGCACCTGGGTGAACCCGAGCCCCAATGCACCCAATATTTCCATGGCTCGCTGCTATCCCGGGTCGGTGATGTTGGAGGGCTGCACCCTGTCTGAGGGGCGCGGCACGACCCGGCCTTTGGAAGTGTTGGGGGCGCCCGATCTCGAGATTCGCGAGTTGGTGGCGGAGATGCGCTCGCTCGCGCCTTCCTGGATGCGGGGGTGTCGGGTGAGGCCGTGCTATTTCGAGCCGACGTTTCACAAGCATGTTGGGAAGCTTTGCGCGGGCTTCCAGGTGCATGTGGAGGATGCGGCTTATTACGACCATACGGCGTTCAAGCCCTGGCGGCTGTTTGCTTTGGCGTTCAAGGCGTTGCGCCGGCTTCGGCCCGACTATGATATCTGGCGCGACTTTCCCTATGAGTATGAGAGCGGGCGCCTGGCAATCGACGTCATCAATGGCAGTGAGCTGCTGCGCCAGTGGGTGGATGACAAGGCCGCGATGCCGGCCGATCTGGATGCGGTCGCCGAGCCCGACGAGGCGGCCTGGATTCGCGAACGCGCTTCTGTACTGCTGTATTGAATGAAACGGATGTCTGCATTAATGCGACTGATGGGCGCCGTTTTGCTTTTTGTTTATGGAGGTTTCGCCGTGGCTGCCGGTCATTCTGCAACTCATTTGATTCCCCGCACTGCCCTTTTCGGCAATCCGGTTCGCGCCCAGGCGCGCCTCAGCCCGGACGGCCGTTACATGTCATTCCTTGCTCCGAAGAATGGCGTGTTGAATGTGTGGCTGGCGCCCTTCGGCAAACTCGATGCCGCCAAGCCGATTACCGACGACAAGAAACGCGGTATCCGTCAGCACTTCTGGGCCGATGACGGCAAGCACGTCCTGTTTCTTCAGGATGAGGGCGGCGACGAGAACTGGCGTGTCTACAGCATCGATGTTGAGAGTCACAAGCAGGTCGACCTCACTCCGCTGAAGAACGTACGAGCAGAGCTCGTCGGCATGTCACATGAGCGGCCGGATGTTGCCCTGATTGCTCTGAACGATCGCGTTCCGGAATACCACGATCTCTACGAGATCAACATTGCCACGGGTGATCGCAAGCTCGTCGAGCGCAATGACCACGAGTTCGCAGGCTACCTGGAAGATCTGCAGCTTCACCCGAAGCTGGCAGTGAAGACTCTGGACGACGGCGGTGGCGAGATCTATCGCAACACCGGCAAGGGTTGGGAGCCGTTTCTGAAATACGGACGGGACGACAGTCTGACGACGCGACCCGTTATTGTTGAAGAGGGCGGCAACTCGGCGCTGATGCTGAGCTCGATTGGGCGTGACAAGGCGGCGCTCATTCGCGTCGATCTGAACAACGGGAAGCAGACTGTCGTTGGCGAGAGCGACAAGGCCGACGTGTCGGAAGTGTGGTTGGATCCCAAGACCCGCAAGCCGCAGGCGTTTGGGGTTGAGTACATGACCACCGAGATCGCACCGCTCGTGCCCGCTGTGGGGCAGGATATCGAGCGCCTCACCGCGGCACTGGGGCCGCAGTTTGAAGTGGTGAGTCGCACGCTCGATGACACCAAGTGGGTCGTCGCGGTGGATGATCCGGTTAAGGTGGTGTCGAGTTATTTGTATGAGCGGGGCAGTGGCAAGGTCACCAAGTTGTTTGACCAGCGCCCGGAGTTGACTGGGGCACCGTTACGGCCCATGAAGCCTGTTGAGATTAAGACTCGCGATGGGTTGTCGCTCGTGGGGTACCTGACATTGCCCGCGGGGCCCGGTGAGTCTGGCGGGGCCGGCGCGCCCACGAGCCCGGTGCCGTTGGTGTTGGACGTTCACGGCGGCCCTTGGGCTCGCGACAGCTACGGCTTCAACGGGGAGCACCAATGGCTGGCCAACCGCGGCTACGCCGTGTTGTCCGTCAACTACCGCGGCTCGACCGGGTTCGGCAAGAAGTTCATCAACGCGGGCGACCACGAGTGGGCCCGCAACATGCACAACGACCTGTTGGACGCAGTGGACTGGGCCATCAGGGAAAAAATTGCCCAACCTGACAAGATCGCCATCTACGGCGGTTCCTACGGTGGCTACGCCACCCTGGTCGGCCTGACCTTCACCCCAGACAAGTTTACCTGCGGTGTCGACATCGTCGGCCCCTCCAACCTGTTCACGCTGTTGAATTCGATCCCGCCCTACTGGAAGTCCTTCTTCGAAGACATGGTCCGCCGCATCGGCGACCCGCGCACCGCCGAAGGCCGCGAGCTGCTGAAGCAACGCTCACCGCTCACCTTCGCGGACAAAATCTCCAAGCCCCTGCTGATCGCGCAGGGCGCCAACGACCCGCGCGTCAAACAAGCCGAAGCAGATCAGATCGTGAACGCCATGAAGTCGCGCAAGCTGCCGGTCACCTACGTCCTGTACCCCGACGAAGGCCACGGCTTCGCCCGCCCTCAAAACCGCATCTCCTTCTACGCCGTCGCCGAAGGTTTCCTGTCGAAATGCCTCGGCGGCCGCGCCGAACCCATCGGCAACGACTTCGCCGGCGCCAGCCTAAAGGTGATGGACGGCGCCGACTACATCGACGGCCTGCCCGCGGCCCTGAAGTCGCTCGAAGCGTCACCTGAAGCGCGGCAGCATCCCGAGTCGGTTAAGCAGAACGAACGCACGAAGTAGTCTCGTAGGTCAGGAGGGGGCGCAGCCCGTTGGGCGCGGTCGTTTCCATTTGCTTTGAGCGGTGCGCGGCGGCTGGCAGCGCGAACACGGCGCTTGGCTTGCTGCGCGGGCCGCTACGATGCCGCCGACCACGATAGACGAACCGGTGGTGCGCCAAGCGCGCTTTGCGCCGGGGCCCCGGGGCCGCCACCTTTATCGGTGCTGAGCCGCAAGTCCTCACCGCACTTGGCTGCGGCGATAGCTGGGGGGCTAGCGGCCTCGCCGCCTTAGCTCGCGGGTCCCCTTGACGTTCGGCCCCGCGCCTCCCAAATAGGCTATTCCCTAGCGCTATTTCTGATCTAATCCGCGCCTCATCATGCAAACTGCACGTGACATAACGGGCTACCGCCGCTACTGGGCCGAACGCTTCGGCACAGCCCCGTTTCTGCCCATGTCCCGCGCGGAGATGGACCTCCTCGGCTGGGATAGCTGCGACATCATCGTCGTCACCGGCGATGCGTACGTCGACCACCCCAGCTTCGGTATGGCCATCGTCGGCCGCGTCCTCGAAGCCCAAGGTTTCCGCGTCGGCATCATCGCCCAACCGGATTGGCACAGCGCTGACGCATTCGCCGCGCTCGGCCGACCTAACCTGTTCTTCGGCATCACATCCGGCAACATGGACTCCATGGTCAATCGCTACACGTCGGATCGCCGTATCCGAAGTGACGATGCCTACACGCCGGGAGGCGAGGGTGGCAAACGCCCCGACCGTTCCGTCATCGTCTACGCGCAACGTGCGCGCGAAGCGTTCAAGGACGTACCCATCGTTGTAGGCGGCATCGAAGCCTCCCTCCGTCGCATTGCCCATTTCGACTACTGGTCGGAAAAAGTCCGCCGCTCCATCCTGTTGGATTCGAAGGCGGACTTGCTCGTCTACGGCAACGGCGAGCGCCAGATCTGCGAGATCGCCCACCGCCTCGCCGCCGGCCAAACCGTCAGTGACATCACCGACATCCGCGGCACAGCGTTCGCACGCAAATCAACACCGGCAGGTTGGATCGAAATCGACTCCACGCATCTGGATGCACCGGGGCCGTTGAATCCCCCTGTTGATCCGTACGCGATGGAACCCGCTGGCACGACCGCGGCCGCCGGTATGTCCGCAGCCGCCGGCGCGTCGAGCGATGCCGTTGCACGAACTGCCGCCTCACTACCGTCAGGCATGGCAGAGCCGTATGCGACCGCGGCCGCAGCTACTGGCGATAGCGCCGCCGATGGCATATCGCTGAAGTCGTCTGCGCCGACTTCAACGCCTTGCGCCACCGCGTCAGCTTCCGCTCCCGCACCGATTGAGAAAGTCGTGCGCTTCGTTCGCCGCGTAAAAAACGCCGACCGCGAACGCAGCGTCATCCGCATGCCCTCGCACGAGCAGGTCGCCGCCGACCCGGTGCTGTACGCCCACGCCTCCCGCATCCTCCATCTGGAGGCGAACCCAGGAAACGCCCGCGCCCTGGTCCAGCGCCACGGCGACGTAGACGTCTGGCTCAACCCACCCCCCATCCCGCTAACAACCCGCGAGATGGACTGGGTATACGACAAGCCCTACGCACGTCAGCCACACCCGTCCTACGGCGACGCGAACATCCCCGCCTACAAGATGATTCGCTTCTCCATCGCAATCCAACGTGGTTGCTTCGGCGGTTGTACCTTCTGCTCCATCACGGAACACGAAGGCCGAATCATCCAGAGTCGTTCCGAGAATTCCGTAATCCGTGAAATCGAAGCCATCCGGGACAATGTTCCTGGCTTCACCGGTGTGATCTCCGACCTGGGCGGTCCAACAGCCAACATGTATCGCCTCGCGTGCAAGAGCCGCGAGGTCGAAGCCGCGTGCCGAAGGCCGTCGTGTGTCTACCCCGGCATTTGCCCGAACCTCAACACCGACCACACACCGCTGATCAAACTCTATCGCCGCGCCCGTACTCTGCCCGGCATCAAGAAGGTGCTGGTCGCATCAGGCGTTCGCTACGATCTTGCCACTGAGTCGCCGGAGTACGTAAAAGAGCTGGCGCAACATCACGTCGGCGGCTACCTGAAGATTGCGCCCGAAGCGCTATCCGAAGGTCCGCTGTCGAAAATGATGAAGCCGGGCATCGGCACCTATCATCGCTTCAAGGAGATGTTCGACAAATACTCCAAGGAAGCGGGGAAAGAGCAGTATCTGATTCCGTACTTCATTGCCGCGCATCCAGGTACGTCCGATGAAGACATGCTCGACCTGGCGTTGTGGCTGAAGAAGAATGGTTTCCGTGCGGACCAGGTGCAGGCATTCCTGCCGTCGCCGATGGCGACCGCGACGGCGATGTATCACTCCGGCAAAAACCCCCTGAAGCGCATCACGCGTGCAGGTGAAGAAGTCCGCATTCCGAAAGGCCTCAAAGTCCGTCGACTGCACAAAGCCTTTCTGCGCTATCACGACGCCAACAACTGGCCGACTCTCCGCGAGGCACTCCGTCGGATGGGTCGTGCGGACTTGATCGGCAGCGGCAAGCATCAACTCGTCCCCGCGTACCAACCCGCCGGCACGGGCGAACAAACCGAAGGCCGCCGTAACGCAAATTTCAGCCGTCCTTTCCGGACGCAGCATACCGGCTTGCCGACCGTGCCCCGTCCTCCAGACGAGAAGCGACCCAACGACCCCCATCGTAGTCGTGGCGGATCGCCCAACCTCGGTCGCAAAGGCTCGGCGCATCCTGGAGCTTCCAACCAGGGCCGGCCTGTCGGATCCGGGCGCGGATCATCCAGCCGCGGGCGCGCCGGCGCGCGTCCTGGTTCACCGCGGAAATAGCGGACCGCGGGCGCCGCCCCGTACGGTGGCTTCCTCAAAGCCGGCAACCTGCTGCGTGCGGGCTCACTTCGGAGTAGGGTGAGGGCTGTGAACGCCTCGTCCGTACGTCTTCGGACCCGTTTCAGGGTGTCGCTTGCCACGATAGTGTCCTGTGCCAGGATGGCGGCAACGTTCACAATTGCGATTGCAGCCATCGGCATGGTCGCAATGGCGCCAGCCTCCTTGGCCGCGTCTCCTCCGGATTTCAGCGGCGAACCTCAGCCGTCTAAAAGTAGTATCCCTTTACCTGCAGCCGACGCCAAAGTCGCAACCGTCCTGGAGATCAACGGCGCAATCGGACCCGCAACATCACGCTACGTAACCAAAGCACTAGAGACGGCGCGCCTCAACGGAAGCCGCATTGTCATTCTTCAGATCGACACACCGGGTGGTCTCGACACCTCAATGCGCGACATCATCCGCGCGATCTTGGCGTCGCCCATCCCTGTCGTCAGTTACGTATCGCCTTCTGGCGCCCGAGCGGCTAGCGCGGGAACGTACATTCTCTACGCAAGTCACATTGCAGCGATGGCGCCGGCTACGAACCTGGGCGCAGCGACGCCTGTGTCCATTGGCGGCGGAAACGAGCGCCCGGATGACGCGAAGCCGCCTGGCAAATCCTCGGACGGTTCGGATGGCTCGGACGGCAAAATCCAACCCGCCGCGCAGCCGCCCGAATCGGCGATGGAGCGGAAGGCGGTCAACGACGCAGTTGCCTACATACGAGGCCTCGCAGAGCTGCGCGGTCGCAACGCCGACTGGGCGGAACAGGCAGTTCGAGGCGCTGCCAGCCTGTCAGCCACCCAGGCGCTGAAAGAAAATGTAGTCGACGTGGTCGCTCACGACATACCCGATCTACTGAAGCAAATTGACGGTCGCGAGGTTCGCGTTGGCAACAACCACGTAAAGCTCGCGACAAACGACCTATCTATCGCCAGCGTCAAACCTGACTGGCGCGTAGAGCTTCTGTCCGTAATAACGAATCCGACGATTGCGTATGGGCTGCTTCTCATCGGTATCTACGGGTTGTTATTCGAAGGGTACAATCCTGGTGCCGTCTTTCCGGGCGTAGTGGGTGCCATTTCACTGCTGGTGGCTCTATTCGCGTTCCAGATTCTGTCGGTGAACTACGCGGGATTGGCCCTCGTCGCCCTAGGCGTCGGCATGATCGTCGCTGAGTTCTTCTTTCCCACTTTCGGCTCGCTGGGACTGGGTGGGCTCATTGCCTTTGTGGTCGGTTCACTGATTTTGTTTGATACCGATATTCCGGGGATGAACATTGGATTGCCAGTGATTGCGGGGCTCGCCACGGTCGGTGGCCTGGTCATCGTGGCGATGACCTGGGTGGCCAGTCGTTCTTTGCGCCGCCCCGTGGTCACGGGTGTGCAAACCATGGTGGGCGCCAATGCAGAGGTGCTCGACACATTCACCGGCAAGGGAAGAATCCGCTATGGCGGCGAGATTTGGAACGCGCTGAGCTCGTCGGCCGTTCGTGCCGGTCAGATCGTCAGAATAACACGAGTGGATGGTTTGACGGTGTGGGTCGAACCTGTTTGATCCAACTTCCTCATCCATCTTAAGCGGAGATCTCCATGTCCTACGGAATAGTCGTCGTCGTTTTGATTGTGTTACTGCTCTTCAGTACCTTCCGGATCCTGAATGAGTACGAGCGCGGCGTGATGTTGACGCTGGGCCGGTTCTCCGGAGTGAAGGGACCGGGCATCGTCATCGTCTTTCCCGTACTGCAGCAGTTACGCAAAGTGGACTTGCGCGTCGTCGTGTTCAACGTACCGAAGCAGGATGTGATTACTCGTGACAATGTTTCGGTGAAAGTAAACGCCGTCGTCTATTTCCGCGTCGTTGATCCAGGTAAGTGCATCCTCCAGGTTGAGAATTTCTTCGAAGCCACCAGCCAGGTCGCTCAGACGACTCTGAGGTCCGTGCTGGGTCAACACGACATGGACGATCTGTTGTCACAACGTGATAAATTGAACGCGGACGTCCAGCAGATTCTCGATCAGAGCACCGAGAACTGGGGCATCAAGGTTTCCAATGTCGAGATCAAGGACGTCGACCTCGACGAGAGCATGATTCGGGCGATGGCGAAGCAGGCCGAGGCAGAGCGAACCCGCCGAGCCAAAATCATTCACGCTGAAGGTGAAAGCCAGGCCGCGCAGGGATTGGTGCAGGCGGCTGAATCGCTCGCCCGTCAGCCCACTGCCATGCAACTGCGCTACCTGCAGACACTGGCCGACATATCACACGAGAAGACGCAGATCATCGTCTTCCCCCTGCCACTCGACCTGATCAAACCTCTGCTGGGCCCGCGGGGCGAATAGCCCGCCGACGGGACTCAAACCATGGATGCACGCAAGACACTGGCAACTGCCGGCGCCCTGATCGCTTTGGCCACCGTTCTAGGTGCGTTCGGCGCCCATGCCCTCAAAGCTCACCTGTCGCCGGACAAGCTGGCGGTTTATGAGACAGCCGTTCGATATCATTTCATACATGCGCTCGGGCTCCTCGTCATCGGGGTGCTGTTGCGTTCGGCCGACGGCGAGCTGTTGCGCTGGTCCGCAACACTGGTGCTCGTCGGCATCATTTTGTTCAGTGGCAGTTTGTATCTACTGACATTCGGGGCTCCCCGGCTCCTGGGGGTGGTTACTCCGCTCGGCGGGTTGGCGTTGATTGGAGGCTGGGGGCTGTTCGCAGTGACGATGTGGCGACAATAAGCAATGAGGAATAATCATGGATGGACGTTGGGGTACGTTTGTTTTGATGTTGGCAACGGCAGGATGCACAACACACATGAAATCGGATAACAAAACGACAACGAGTGCTGAGCGCCCCCAGATCGGCGCGTGGGGACTGGACCTGGCAGCCGGCGACCGGTCCGTCAAGCCGGGCGATGATTTCTACCGCTACGCCGATGGCAAATGGCTCGCCACCACCCAGATTCCACTGGATCGCACCAGTTGGGGTTCCTTTGTCGAGTTGGCCGACCGCTCGGAACGGGAGGTCCGTGAAATCGCGGAAGCGCTACCGGCGAACGCGCCGCAAGGCAGCACCGAGCAGAAGGCTGGCGACTTCTACCGCGCCTACCTCGACACGGCTTCCATCGAGCAAAAGGGCCTTTCTCCCGCGCTGCCTGGACTCCAGGCGATTGCGGCTGCGCGCACTCACGAGCAGTTGGCTGACCTCATCGGCCGACCTGACCTGGATCTCAAAGCGCCACTGGGCGTGGGAATCACCACCGATCAGAAAAATCCCGATCGCTACATTGTGGTCATTGTGCAAAGCGGGCTCAGCCTGCCGGATCGGGACTACTACCTGAAGGACGATCCGGTATTTACCAACCTGCGAGCGAAGTACCAAACGCATGTCGAGCGGATGCTGAGGCTTGCCGGCGAAACGGATGCGGCGGCGCAGGCGGCCTCCATACTCGACATCGAAACCCGGATTGCCAAGGTACATTGGCCGGCAGCCAAACGGCGCGAGCGCGATCTGACCTACAACCTGCGGACACGCGCGGAGTTGGATCAACTCAGCCCGGGCTTCCTCTGGCAGCCGCTCCTCGCCGCACAGGGTCTCGACGGCCAAACCGAGTTTGTAGTGCGCGAGCTCGATGCGGTTCAGGCATTGAGTGCATTGTTCAAGCAGATTCCGGTCGAGCGCTGGCATGCCTATTTCGAGTATCAGTATCTGGCAGCCAATGCAGATGTGTTGCCGGCTGCATTCGATGCGGAGCGTTTTGACTTCTACGGCCACATTCTGAACGGCCAACCGCAACAGCGCGAGCGCTGGAAACGCGCTGTCGCCGCTCTCAACGGTGGGCTGGGCGAGGTGACGGGTCAGTTGTACGTGCAGAAGTATTTTCCACCCGAGGCCAAACAGAAGGTTGTGGCACTCGTGGATAATTTGCGGCTCGCGTATTCGGCTCGTATTCAACAGCTCCCCTGGATGTCTGCCGACACCAAGAAGGTTGCGCTGGAAAAGCTTGCGGCATTTCGTCCCAAGATCGGCTATCCGGACAAGTGGCGCGACTATTCTGCTCTGCAGGTCGTGCCGGGCGATGCCTTCGGCAACAAGTCGCGGGCCGATGTGTTCGAATGGCATCGCCAGTTGGAGCGCCTCGGAAAGCCTACGGATCGTGACGAATGGCACATGACTCCGCAGACAATCAACGCCTACTACAATCCAACTTTCAATGAGATTGTGTTCCCGGCCGCGATTCTACAGCCGCCCTTCTTCGATCCCAACGCGGACGCGGCGATCAATTACGGCGGCATCGGCGGTGTCATTGGCCACGAGATGGGCCACGGCTTCGATGACCAGGGCTCGAAATCCGATGCCCGCGGCGTTCTGCGTACCTGGTGGCAACCGGAAGACGATCAGGCATTCCGCAAGCGGGTGGATAGTCTGGCGGCTCAATTCGATCAGTTTGAGGCGCTACCCGGGCTCAACGTAAACGGAAGGCTGACGCTCGGGGAGAACATCGGCGATCTCGGCGGGTTGAGTGTTGCGTACGAGGCCTATCATATTTCGTTGCAGGGCAGGAAAGCCCCTGAGTTGGATGGGTTCACAGGCGACCAGCGATTCTTCCTCTCGTGGGCACAGGTCTGGCGCAGCCTGTATCGCGATGAGCAGTTACGAACTCTCGTCATGAGCAATCCCCATAGTCCTCCAAAGTTTCGCGTGAACGGGCCAGTGCGAAACCTGGATGCCTGGTACACGGCCTTTGATGTCAAGGCGGGCGACCAACTGTACTTGCCGCCCGAGGATAGAGTGCGGATTTGGTGAAGTCTGGCCTACCGATCGATGAGGCACTTCCCGAGCTGACGCGCGCGCTCGCTTCGAATCACTCTGCTGTCCTGCAAGCGCCGCCGGGAGCAGGCAAGAGCACAGTGGTGCCTCTTGTCCTGCTCGACGAGCCGTGGATGGTGGGCAAGCGCCTGCTCATGCTCGAGCCGCGGCGGCTTGCCGCTCGGGCTGTGGCCCATAGGATGGCGCAGACGCTCAGGCAGAGTGTTGGGGCGACAGTTGGGTATCGGATGCGAATGGATACTCGGGTGTCTCGTGACACCCGCATTGAAGTTGTGACCGAGGGTGTGCTGACTCGGATGCTTCAGAGTGATCCCTCCCTGGAAGGGATTGCTGCCGTGATTTTTGATGAGTATCACGAGCGCAGTCTGCAGGCGGATTTGGGTTTGGCGCTGGTGCTCGACGCGCGCGCCAATTTGACGCCGGATCTCAAGTTACTTGTCATGTCCGCGACGCTGGACGGTGAGGGCGTTGCCAGGCTGTTGGACGATGCTCCCATCGTGACCTCTCAGGGACGCACCTTCCCTGTTGAGTCGCGATATGTCGGAAAGGGGTCACCCTTGTTACCTCCGACCTCATTTGTGCCTGGCCAGATGGAGTATCCCGAGGATGTGGTCTCTCGGACGATAGTCAGGGCGTTGCGGGAAGAGCCGGGCGATGTGCTGGTGTTTCTGCCGGGCGCTCGGGAAATCCGCCGCGTGCAGTCGTTGCTGCAATCGTCGGGTTTGGACTCGTCCGTACGCTTATTCCCCTTGTACGGAGAGCTGTCAGGCGACGATCAGGACGCCGCCTTGCAACCATCGCCGCCAGGTCTCCGAAAAGTCGTCCTGGCAACCAACATCGCTGAAACCAGTCTCACCATCCAAGGTGTTCGTATCATCGTTGATTCCGGACTCGTGCGTCGCTCACTGTTCGATCCCTCGACAGGCATGAGCCGACTCGAAACGCAGCGGATTTCTCGCGCGTCCGCCGAGCAGCGCCAGGGTCGTGCTGGCCGCGTGGAACCTGGTGTCTGCTACCGAGTTTGGAGCGAGGGTGCCCAGCGCAGTCTTGCCCCTTTCACTCCCCCGGAAATCGTGGAGGCCGACCTCGCGCCGCTCGCACTCGAGTTGGCTAGCTGGGGGACGCGAGACGCCGCTGAGCTACGTTGGCTGGACCCACCACCTGCAGCCATGCTCGCCAGCGCCCGCGATTTACTTTCGCGCCTCGGCGGATTGGACACGTCCGGCCGCATCACTCAACACGGTCGGCAAATGGCGCGGCTCAGCGTGCATCCGCGCCTGGCGCACATGTTGCTCCGGGGGCTAGACCTCGGTGCTCTTCCCCTGGCCGCAGACCTCGCCGCTTTACTGTCAGAGCGCGACCTGCTGCGCGCCGCTGGCGGTTCCAAGGACGCCGACATCCGCAACCGCCTCGACGTCGTCCGCAGCGACGGATTTCCAGCGGGTGCTGATCGGGTTGGTTTGCAGCGTGCCCGCCGTACTGCCAAAGACCTGGTGCAACAGGTTAGGGCGGTTGTCGCCGGCGATTCTCGCGGCGTTGCGAACAACATCCACGCGACTCGCCCGGGTGCGCCGGCTTCAAATCGGAACGACGACTCGGCCGGAGCCAACACCGCTCAGGCAGCCAGCCGAGGCGCTCGATCGAGTGCGCAGACATTGGCGCGAGGCAGCGACTCGAAAGCCGCCGCGGCCTCTCGCGGCGCCGGATCTTCCGACGCCTCGACGGCAGGACTGCTGCTCGCATTCGCCTATCCCGACCGCATCGGCCGCCGCCGCCCCGGCGCTGACGGTGCTCGCTACACTTTGGCAAACGGTCGCGGTGCCCACTTCGCCGACATCCAAAACCTCGGCAAGCAGGAATACATTGTCGCAGTTGACCTCGACGATCGCGAACGCGACGCCCGCATCCTCCTCGCCGCACCGCTCTCACGTGGTGAAATCGAGGAGCATTTCTCCGACCGACTCGAACGTGCCGATTCAGTCGAATGGAACTCCCGCGAGCAGGCCGTGCTCTCCCGGCGTGTAGTCCGCCTGGACGCCATTACCCTCGAAGAAAAACCGCTACAAGACGTCCCCGCCGAGGCAGCCCGCGCAGCCATGCTCCAAGGCGTCCGCGAGCTCGGCATTGAAGCACTGCCCTGGACCCGCGACGCCCGCGATCTGCAAGCGCGAATGGAGTTTGTTCGCCGGTTGGATCAGAACTCGTGGCCTGATGTCTCGGATCCCTTTTTGGCTACCACTTTCGAGGAGTGGCTGACTCCCTGGCTCGACGGCATAACCCGCCGCGATCACCTCGCCCGCCTGTCACTAACAGACATCCTCCGCTCACTCCTCCCCTGGGAAAAGCAACGCCAGCTCGACGAGCTGGCTCCCATCCACCTGAGGGTCCCCTCCGGTTCCAACATCCGCATCGACTATCTCGACGAAAGCGCTCCGGCCGTGTCAGTACGACTGCAGGAAGTATTCGGCCTGGACGGGAGCCCAAAACTCGGCGGCGGCCGTGTCCCCATCACCTTCAAACTCCTATCCCCCGCCCGCCGCCCGGTCCAGGTGACCCGCGATCTCGCCAGCTTCTGGCGCGGCTCCTACGCAGACGTCCGCAAAGACATGCGCGGCCGATACCCCAAACACTACTGGCCAACATTTGAAGAACTCAATAACAATCTGAAGAAGGAAGATTAGCGGGAGCTGTCACACACACACACAGCTCCTGTGCCACAATTCGCCCGCGTATCGCCACGACATTTCCATAGTTGCCAGTCATGCTCCCTCAGCATGGCAATGCCCCTCAACGATAGCAGAGACACAATGAATCGCTTCACCGCGTTGATTGCGGTTTTCGGCCTCTTGGCCGGCGGTGTGGCTCACGCGGCCGAGGACTATCCAACGTGGGCCGGGGAGGTTCGCGAGAAGCTCTGCGGTGCATTGCCGAAAGGTGAGCGCTGCGAGCCTGCCAACCCCGTTTTTGGGCCGCCGCCGGCAGGTAGCGCCAAAGCGATCCACGTCGTGGATGTCTGTCGCGATGGTGTCTGTTCGCCCAGCAAACTCACGTTTCCCCCCAAGCGCGAGGAGGTCCCGGCCGGGAGTTCACTGCGCGAGAGGTTCCGCATCATCGTCAAGTTGAAGGACGGTACCCGAAAATCCTGGTCTGCCGAGAACCGGTATGAGTGGCAGAACAATGACTGGCAGGGGGACGAGCATTCGCAACAGTCGTGGGAGCTGCAGGGGTTCGACCAAATCCACCGTTACTTTTGGATCGAGGAAGGCGGATACGAGAGTTCGAACACGCAGCTGATCAACTTTGATACCGGGCAGACCCGGTCGTTTTCGGATGCCCGGCTGTTTGTGTCACCGGACGCGGCCCATCTGTTGACGTTCGAAGGTGAGGGGTATGCGAATACGCTCGCGCTTTCTTCATTTTCCACGGCAGCGCTCCAACACATTGCGGACTTTGACATCTCTCATATCTGGGACGGTCGCAACGTCGGCTGCTGCACTGCTGAGATCCTTTGGGTGACGTCGCGGGAATTGGCGATACTCGAATCGGACACTCCGCAAAGGGCTGTCGTGCTCGCGCGTATAAAGCTGAAAGGCGGCAAATGGATTTTGGTCACCCCGGCGGCAAAAGATCCTCCAGCTTAGATGAGTGCACCCGTCCCACTCGTCCGCGATTGCACTGCTGTCCTCTGCCAAGAGCATTGCTATGCGGATACCGGCCACTGACTGTGCGGCCAGTGAACTGGCTCCCGGGGCAACTATTTCCAAAATGGAAATAGTTCCTTCCGAGGGCACGCGAGAAGTCCGACGCGAGATGGAGTACTACAACCTCGACGCGATCACCGCCGTCGGCTACCGGGTGAACAGCTGCCACTCAGTTCCGCCTCTGGGCCACGAAGATGCTGCCGGAAGCTTTCCGGCCGTAGTTGATAAACCGACGCCGGCATCCTGACATACCAGTGACCAGCGCGTTTCCACCACGCCAGCTCTGACGTCAAACGACGACGTCAGCGTCGCACATAACACACGCCGTGCTAGTCCCACGCGCGACGCACAGCAGTGCCACAGATTATTGGCTATTTTCGCGAGAAATAACGGCTTACTGCGGATCGAAATTCCTGTTTGAATGTCCGCACGTCGACAATCGCGCCTCCCTGTCAAAGTGTCAAATCAGCTCGCCAGCATTCATGATCGCTTCTTCAAACAGACCTTGAGCGATCTTGACCTCGCCCGGACCTTCCTGCGTGAACATTTGCCGCAGGAGATCGCTAGCTTGCTTGCCCCAGGGCAGCCCGAAGTGATTTCCGGCTCGTTCGTGGACGAGGAGCTGCGACAACATCATTCAGATGTCCTCTTCCGGGTCCAACTGAAATCCGGCAGCGATGCATTCGCCTACGTATTGGTGGAGCACAAGAGCGTGCCAGATCCTATAGCACGCCTGCAGTTGTTGCGCTACGTGGTCCGTGTTCTGATCAACTGGTACAAGCAGAACGGCAAGCAACTACCCTTGCCCGCAGTAGTACCGCTGCTGGCGCACCAAGGACCGGAAACCTGGGAGATCTCCTGCGAATTCGCGGATCTGTTCGGTGTTGTACCTGAGGCACTGAGTCCCTACCTGCCCGCCTTCCGCCATGCACTGGTTGACTTGGCGGGGAGGGATGGCCGGGCTCTGTCGACGGAAGTCCGTTTGAGGGCCTATCTCAAAGCTTTAAAGTACGGTCGTCGCACGGACCTTCCGGAGCGCTTGGATATCGTCCTGGCGGAAGCGCGGGCGCTGTGCAGGGAAGATCTTAACCGGATAGTGACTTATTTCGACAGGGGCCCGATACCGCTTAGCGGCGAGGCATTCGACAAGGCATTGCAACAGGTGGATCCAGAGCGGAAGGAGGAGATTATGGGGTGGATAACTCAACCATATGTGGAGAAAGCGATGGCGAAGGGAATCGCCCAAGGCATGGCCCAGGGTCGTGCGGAAGGTGAAGCCAACTCACTGCTCCGCCTGCTCGAGAAGCGCTTTGGCGCCATCCCGACCCACACCAAGCAGCGTATCTTTGCTGCGGATTTGGCTTCCATCCAAGAATGGTCCGACCGCGCCATCGATGCCCCGGATTTCGATTCTGTCCTTGCACCAAAATGACATCGCAGCGGTCTGCGCGTGTCGCCGGAGGCATCATTGAGTCGCGAGGGCGCCGGTAACTCGCCAAGCTCGTTGATGTCTACCGGACGGTCATTACGAAGCACCTTCGCAACATCTTCAGGAAGGTGAGCTCGCAGAGAATGCAGTATGTGCAAATTTTGCACACACTGCTCGTGGACGAAAATATATCAAATCGCCAACTACAACCTCGGCGCCATCATCGCCGTCGGCTACAGGGTGCCGCTGCGGTCCGACTACGTTGGCAGAGGCGCAGCATATGCGTGGGAGACAGCAGCCGGTGCACGTCACATGGGACCCGGCGAGCTTTGGCGGGGTGCGCATGCTGAGGTAGGCAGACGAGGGATTGCGCGCCGGCTACCAGTGCAGCATCGCGGCCGCACCGAGGTTGCGTACGGATAATGCCGAAGCCAGCATCGAGGCGGCGATCCAGGGGCTCGGATCGCTCGCCTGTTTTCATATCACGTGGCCGGTCACGTAGCACGTGGACAGTTGGTTTAAGTGTTGCCGAAGTTGGATCGCGAAGCCGTACCCGTGAGCGCTGTCTATCAATATAGAGGCGCGCCTTCCGCTGGTCTCAAGGCGTTCCTCGCCGCCGCGCGGGCCGAGCTACCTGGCTGCCCGGAGCTGTGAGCCGACGAAGTTTCCGGAAGTTTACTCCGTAACGCAAAGTACTTTACATCGCAGAAATCACCTGCTACGGTTCGCACCCAGGCTCTGCAATACAAAGTAACTAGCATGCGTGCCACAGCCGCCCAACGCCGAGACATCGAAGTTCCGTCCAGCGAGCCCCGCCAGCCCGGGGCAATGGTGATCGCGCCCACCCTGCCGGCGCCTCGGTCAGGACATCCTCTTCAACCGAGGTATGCCTTACTGATCAATCCCTTCTATCCCAAAGACCCGCGCGCCAGTTACGGCAAACACGTTCTGACTCCGAGTCTCGCTCTCACGAGCATCGCCGGCGCGACCCCCGCGAATTGGGACGTCCGATACTGGGACGAAAATCTTCTCCAGGGGCCACCTCCTGTTGATCCCGTCCCCCAGGTGGTCGGAATCACTGTCCACCTGACATTCGCTCGTCGTGCCTACCAACTCGCGGATTGGTACCGACAGCAAGGCTGCTGCGTCGTACTTGGAGGCTTGCACGTGCTGTCCTGTCCTGAAGAGGCCGCACAGCACGCCGATGCGATAGCAATCGGCGATGGAGTTCAACTCTGGCCCAGAATCCTCCACGACGTGGAGCAGGGCACACTACAACCTCGATACGAGGCCGATTTCTCGCGCCCCTACGCGCTGGATCCACCGGCCCGGCGTTCCATACTGCCGCGAGAATCCTTCCTGACAACGAGCAGCGTGATAGCCACGCGCGGTTGCCACAATCGATGCGGATTTTGTTACCTGTCAACCGACGGTCTGCACATGCCCTATCGAATGCGAGAGGTGCAACAGGTCGTCGATGAAATCGTAGCCGACCGCCAACCCTACACCGTCTTCATCGATAACAACCTCGGCTCGCGCCCCACCTACTTGCGCGCCCTCTGCGCTGCCCTACGGCCGCTGGAAATCATCTGGAGTGCTGCGGTCACTATCGACGTAACCGATGATCCTTCACTGATTCGCGACATGGCGCTTGCCGGCTGCACAGGCGTATTTGTGGGATTTGAGTCCTTGAACGGCGGCAATCTTACGGACTCCCGCAAACGAACCCCCGTTCCAGAAGACTATGCGCGCCGCGTCGACATATTTCACCGCTACGGGATCCAGGTGAACGGTAGCTTCGTCCTCGGCTTCGACCACGATCGCCCGGACGTCTTCGAACGGACTGTTGAGTGGGTAGAAGCCAACCGGCTGGAATGCGCGACCTTCCACATACTCACCCCTTATCCCGGCACGCCGCTGTTCCGCCAATTCGAGTCGCAAGGGCGCATCCTGCACCGCGACTGGGACAAGTACGACACGGCCCACGTCGTGTTCCAACCAAAACACATGACTCCTGAGGAGCTGGATCGTGGCTACGCCTGTTGCTACAGCAAGCTCTTCTCGCATGGCTCAATCTGGCGGCGGCGTCCCACAGACACTCGCGCCGTGCCTGCCTATCTTGCAATGAGCTATCTGTACAAGCGCTCGAATACTTTCTGGCATCTGCTGATACGCCATCGCCAAACCCACAACGTCTGGCGCCCCCTCATAGAGCTCTCCCGTCGCCGCCATCTGCGGCTTCGAAAGCGCCTCGCAACCATGGATGCGGGTGGCGAGGTGAGGGCGAGTCAATTTGTGCGGAGTGGAGTCTGATGTTCAGCGCTCGTTACGGGCGATGCGGCGAAGCTCCTGGGGTGTCTGACCGTACGCCCGTACGAACGCGTGCCGCATACGATCAACACTCCCAAACCCTATACGCCTTGCTATCGCTTCGAGTTGGCTCGAGCTTGTTTCGATTTGAGATCGAGCTGCTTCTACGCGCAGGCTTTCAATGGCCTTCGCGGGGGACATCCCCACGTCGAGACTGAATGCGCGGGAGAATTGACGCACGCTGAGAGCTGCTTTGGTGGCCATTCTCTCCACGCTCAATCGCTCTCCCAGGTGCTCGCGGGCCCAGGCGAGCGTCGGGCCGAATCGGCTCTCAGTACCCGCGACATCCAACAAAGTGGAAAACTGCGACTGTCCGCCGGGCCTGCGGTAGTAGACGACGAGGCCCTTCGCGACATTCCTGGCCACGACCTGCCCTAAATCCTCCTCAATCAACGCCAGTGTCAGATCGATCCCGGCGGTGACGCCCGCAGAGGTCCACACCTTGCCTTGCTTGATGAAAATCCGGTCCGAGTCCACCTCGATGTCCCGATAACGTTGTGCGAGCTTCTTGGCCTCGATCCAGTGGGTTGTCGCCCTTCGTCCCTCCAGCAACCCGGCGGCCGCAAGGATGTAAGTTCCTGAGCAAACACTGGCAATCCGACGACCGCGCCTGAATGCCGCCTGCACGAAGCGGCGAACCAGCGGATCCTCCGCTGCCCGCTCGGCGCCGTTGCCACCCGCGACAATCAACGTGTCAAACTTACGGATGTCCTTCAAACTGCAGGCGTCGATCGCAACCCCGGATGAGCTCTGCACTCTGCGGGCATGTGCAGCAACGACGGTTGTCTGGTAAGCCATTCTGCCACTGGCACGGTTGGCAACTTCCAATGCGCAGATGGGGCCCGCTGCATCCAACAGCAGAAAGTCCTCGAACACGAGGATCACCACCTCATGCGATATGACCTTTTTCAACGAAAATACGTCCTTTCGGCCATGGCCACGCGGCGCAGTATTGTGCTCCCGAAGCCTCCACAAGTGAAACTCATGGCCAGCATCGTCTTCGCTCTCTACCCCGGCTTCACTCAGCTCGACTTCACCGGCCCATACGAGGTGTTCTGTCGACTACCCGGTGCCAAGGTCACCGTTGCGAGTCTCGAAGGTGGTGAACTGCGGACAGAACACGGCCTGACGTTCAGCAACATGGTTCGCCTGGAAGACGTTGCGGACTGCACGCTGCTCTGCGATTCCGGGAGGAATCGATCAGTCGGCCGCGATGTGCGAACCGTTTTTCACCCAACTCAATCGGTTGGCGGAGCATGCAACGTATATAACATCGGTCTGTAATGGGTCTCTGCTGCTCGCGGCCGCCGGCCTACTCAAAGGCAAACGCAGCGCTTGCCACTGGGCCGTACGTCCGCTTCTGGAAAAGTATGGGGCTATACCCGACCCGGCTCGGGTGGTCCGCGACGGCAATATCGTCACTGGCGGCGGCGTAACCGCAGGCATCGATTTCGCATTAACCGTAGCCGCGGAAATCGCAGGCCCCACAGTTGCCCAAACCATCCAACTGTTGCTGGAATACGCGCCCGCACCGCCATTCAACTCTGGCAGCCCCGAGACCGCTCCTCCCGAGGTCATGCGCAACTGCCGTCGCTGGCTGTCTGAACGCGCCTAGGTCTTCTCCACCGCCAACCGCAACCCAAGAGCGATAAACAGCGTACCCATTCCTCGTTGCAGCCAGCGAGAGACCGCCGCGTTTCCACGCAATGTCTGCGTAAACCGCGACGAAAACAGAACCAGCAGCAGGTTGATGGGCAAACAAACGAGGTTACAGGTGATGCCCAGCAGGAAGAACTGCAGACCCGGGTGAGGCGCGTGAGGATCGACAAACTGCGGCACGAACGCCACAAAGAACAAGGCAACCTTGGGATTCAATACATCACTGAGAAATGCCTGCCAAAGTATGGTCTTGCCACGCGGGCCGGCCGCGACGCCCTCTGTAATGGACATCGGCCCTGGCCGGCTCCGGATTGCGGCGATCCCCAGGTAAATGAGATACGCCGCTCCGAGCCATTTGACCGCGGTAAACGCGGTCGATGAGCTCGCCAAGACAGCCGAAAGCCCCAACGCCGCCGCCGTCGCATGAACCAGCCCGCCCAGGTTGAACCCCAGTGCCGCCAGCACTCCCGCCCGTCGCCCCTGCGCAATACACCTGGCGAGCATGTATGCCATATCGGGGCCGGGGATCAGTGCCAAAGCTATGCAAGCTGAAATGAACAGCAGGAAATTGTGAAGGGTCACTTACTTACGCCTCGAGGTCATCAGATGCTCCTGGGCCCAGGAGAATACCTGGCGGCTCTACAAGTCGTAACTCAGACGCCCGTAAAAGGAACCGGCCCGCGCGTCCGAAGGGTGAATAATTGGAGAAAGCCGCCGTCCCGGTCGGGTTGACCGCGACGCGTTCCAGCGCCCGGTCCGCCCTCGCCGCGAATGAATTCACAGACATCGTCGATAACATCCGGTTCGATCATCCCGGGGATAACCGCGTACCCCCCTGAAGCGAGTTGCTCGTAATAACTCAACATCTCCATATGGTAACCGGATCGGCTACTTAAAGGCAGATGGTCGGCCGCGCCATGCTACTGGACATTTGCGGACCACAACAGCCTCGAGGCGTCACACCGAGCCGGAGTGCCAGAACCGCCGCTGGTCCCCTTGCGCGCGGCGCATGCAACCACGGCTCATGGCCTCGCAACGCCTCGCCCTGAGGAAAGCACGAGGTCGCCCAACGGCTCGCGCCCGCGCCCGGTGCCATGCGGGCTGCTACAAAATCAACCATGTTGGTCATGTTGATCAGCGCGATGAGAGATCGCGCGCGTTTCGTGCTGCACTCCAGTGAGCCCGATCACGAATCCGCCTTGCAGAGCAACATGACCGCCTCCGCTCGAGTAAGGTTGCCGGGTCACGCACAAACGTGACGTCGAGGCGGCCGCATCGCCGGCTATTCAACAATTTGAGTGCCCGTACAACCGGGTCCGGCTGATGGCGTGCCTTTCGAAATGCAAGACGTGAGTTTTACTAGACGCGGCGCACATTTTCCGCTCATGTTGCGTTATGTATGTCCGGTTCTTCGTGCGCTCGCGGTGGCATTGCTCGCCTGCGGTGCAATTGCTCCGGTCTACGCGGCTCCGCAAGTCCTGTTGTCCACCTTCCAGGACTCCCCCGATCCGGTGGCCTCCACCCAGCAGCTCACCTATGAACTGCAGGTAAGCAACAACTCGCTGACCACACAGGCGGACGGAGTGCAACTCTCCGTGCCGATCCCTGCCGGGGCGACCTTCGTTTCCGTCTCCGACGTCGAATGTAGCTACGCGAGCCAGACCGTTACATGCTCATTCGGCACGCTCCCCGATGCGGGTACGGATCCCTCTGGGGCGACCAAAACTGTCGACGTCGTGATGACCGTCACGGCAGCCGGTGGGAGCACGCTGAGTAGCACGGCCGTCGCCACCTCGACGAGTGCTGGTGAAAGTCCCAGCAGCGTGACCCAGATAACCACTGTCAGTGCCGGCGCCGACCTGGCCCTGACAGCAAGCGGGTCACCCAGTACGGTTGTAGCAGGCGGCCTCGTCACGTACACGCTGAATGCGAGCAATTTGGGGCCGGACTCATCTTCGGCCCTCAACATCGTCAATACGTTGCCCCCGAACGTGACGTATGTCTCATCGTCCGGCAGCGGATGGTCCTGCTCCCCATCAGGCTCGACGGTCAACTGCACCAACTCAGGGCCCCTTCCAAACGGAAGCACCAGCACACTGACAATCGTAGGTCGGGTTCAGAGCTCCAGCAGCGGCAACATCACGGACTCAGCCACGCTTTCCGCGGGGGTGCCTGACGGGTCCCCGAACAACAACACGGCGACGGCGACTGTTAGCGTCTCCACCGGCGCAGACCTGAGAATCAGCAAGACCGCGTCGCCGAATCCGATGATCGCGAGCAATGCCGCGACTTTCACGCTTCAGCCGCGCAACGTCGGCCCTGATGTGGCGAGCACCGTCTCCGTTACCGACACCTTATCCACCGGATTTACGAGCATCGCGGCGAGCGGCACCAACTGGTCTTGCTCGGTAGCGTCTTTGACGGTGACCTGCTCACGGGCCTCCTTGCCCGTTGGAGCGACCGACGACATCACGATTTCGGCGACGGCACCTGATAACACCGTAGTCCCGCCCGCCGGCATGGCGGCCACGAACACCGCTTCCATCAGCGCCTCCAGCGCCGACCCTGATTCGACCAACAACTCCGGATTGGTGAATTTCACGATCCAGCGGGATGGCAGCGACCTGTCGATCGCCAAGACGAAGTCGCCCAACCCGGTCGCACAGGGCGCGGCATTGACGTCCGTACTGCAGGCGACTAACAACGGTCCGCGCGCGGTCGGCAGTGCCGACACAATAACCATAACGGACACGCTGCCCGCCGGCGAAACGTACTCCGGCAGTCCAACCTTCTCGAACAACGGTTGGACCTGCACCTACAGTGCGCCAGCTTTCACTTGCACCTTGCCCGGTCCGCTTGCGGTCGGTGCGACGACACCCAATGTCAGCCTGGTAACGACGGCTACGGGCGCGGCGTCACTCACAAATCAGGGTTGCGTAGCTCTAGCCAGCGCAACCGTGACAGACCCGAACAGTACCAACAACTGTACTTCCGCCGCATCGACCTCCACCGCAGCGCGGGCCGACCTGAGGATCGTCAAAACCCAGAACCTGGCCACCGTCGCGACCACGGATACGACGCTTGTATATACCCTCACCATCAGCAACAACGGTCCGCAAGACTCCGCGAACGTCGTAGTTACGGACGTCATACCGATGCAGACCGCTCTCGCGGGCGGCACGATCATCTCGGCGGTGGCAGGCGGCGGGAGCAAAGGGTCCACTGGTACCTGTTCCGTGAGCGGCGCCACGGTCACCTGCAACTATCCAGCGCTGCTCTTTGCTACCGGAACCCCAGCGGATAGCGCCGAAACGGCGGCCATCACGATCACAGTGAAGCGTCCCATGGCTGACGGCGCATTCACAAACACCGCAACAATCAACTCTACAACCGTAGGCGATCCGGACCGGTCGAATAACTCCTCACAGGTCAATACAACCGTCGATCCTGTCGCCGACGTTCAACTGCAGGCAAAGACGGTTTCACCCAATCCAGTGCGCGCGGGCGTCGACACTACCTACGTCATCACATACGGAAACGCGGGACCGTCGAGCGCACAATCCGTCACTCTGTCGGATCAGTTCAATCCGACAGGTGGAGACGCCGGCTTCACGATCGGGACTCTGACTTCGAGCAAGGGCACGTGCAGCTTCAATGCAGGCAGCAACCTGATTTCATGCGCGGTGGGCACGCTCGCCGCGAATGAAGTTGAGACGTTGACCTTCACTGCGCGCCCGACGTGGATGACCTCGCCGCCGTCGCCACGCGTGCTGGCCAATACGGCCACAGTCGCAACGACGACTTCTGATTCGGATCCCAGCAACGACAGCAAGAGCGCCTCGCTGACCATCACGGGCGCGCAGGTCGATCTGATCGCCAATATCTCGGACGTCCCCAGCTTTGCCGGCGTCAACGCAGACCCGCTCGGATACGACGGTGTTACAACGAGCAATAACCTGATCACGTACGCCACGAAGGTCACAAACGGCGGACCCTCGGTCGCGACCGGAGTTACGTTCCAGAACTCATATCTGGCACCATCGGGAAATTCAGTCACTTTTCTCTGCGATTCGACCGATGAATATTCGTGCACCGGTACTCCGGTGTGTGCCGTCTCCGGATCGGCAACCGCGGTCGGTCCCACGCCCCAGGTGGTCAACTGCAGCGTCGGGAATCTCGAGGCCAACGCCTCGTCGACGCGCTATCTGCGTTACCAGATCAATACGAATCCACCGGCGGCCGGCAACAGTTACGTAAACACCGTTACCGTCAGCTCGAACGAAGTCGATTCGAATAGCGCGAACAACACGGCTTCGGAGCCTACCGCCGTGCGCGCCAAGGCGGATCTGGCCTTGACGAGCAAGACCGCAGTCGTGAGTCCGGCGCCACTTCAGTATGGACAGACGTTCCAGTGGCAGATGGTCGTGACCAACAATGGTCCCGGTACCGCTTACCAGTCGACTCTGACCGATAGCCTCCCGTCCAACATGGCGCTTTCGCAGCTTCCGCCGCTCTACAGCATCAGCTCCGGCGGTGGTACCTGCACGGCCAGTACGCTCAACAATCTTACCTGCAGCCTCGGTGACATAGCGGCGGGCAGTTCTGTCACGGTTACCGTGAGCGCCGTCATTCCTCAACCCTCGGGGGCGCCGCCGGTGCCTCCGATCTACTCGAACACCGCTTCGGTCTCGACTTTCAGCGTCGATCTCGTGAGCGGCAACAACTCGGCCACGGGATCCGTCAGCCTGGTGAAGTCGAGCATCGCAGGCAGGGTCTACGCCGACAATAACAATAACGGGACGATCGACAGCGGCGAGTCGGGCATCGCCAGCGTGACCCTCTCCATCAGCGGCACGGACGTCTTCGGTAACACCGTTACTCATGCACCGGTAACCACCGACTCGAGCGGAAACTATCTCTTCGACAGCCTCGAGCAGGCGAACGCTTCGGGCTACACCATCACGGAGACTCAGCCATCAGCCTACGCGGATGGCCTGGAGACAGCCGGCACCCCGCCGGGCGGCACAGTTTCCGCCACCGTCGGCAGCAACACGATCACCGGCATAGTGCTCGACAAGGATCAGATCGCCACGGCCTACAACTTCGGCGAGCTCAGAAACAACAAATTGAGTGGCACAGTCTTCGCCGACATTAACAATAACGGGATAAAGGATACAGGCGATCCCGGCATCTCCGGCGTTACGGTCACTCTCACCGGCACCGACGCCCGTGGGTCAGCGGTGAACCTGACGACCACTTCCAGTTCCACCGGTGCATACAGCTTCTCGAACGTTCTGCCGGGCACGTACCAAATTGCAGAAACACAGCCGACGGCCTACGCGGACGGTACCGACACAGTCGGCACGCCTACTGGAGGATCAAACGCCGTCAACGATCAATTCAGTGGGATCACGGTCGGCAATGTGGATGGCGCCGGTTATAACTTCGCGGAGCTGGGTGGCTCCGTCAGCGGCCTGGTTTGGCGTGATGCAAATCGCAACGGTGTGCTCGATTCCGGCGAAGGACCTATCGTCGGCGCCACCCTCACTCTGAGCGGCGCGGCGACCGGCACAACCGTCACCGACGCCAGCGGAAACTACGTCTTCAACGCGCTGCCGGCCGGCACCTACACAGTCACACAAACGCTCCCCGCGGGCTTCGGAAATAGCACGCCGCTGGCAATCGGTTCCATCACGATCGCCGCCAATGGCGCCAGCACCGGTCACAATTTCGGCGATACCACGGGCGCTGTCACCGGGTCCGTGTTCTTTGATCGCAACGCAAACGGCACCAACGACGGCAGCGACACACCGATCGCGGGAGTGACATTCACACTCACGGGCACTACCGCCGGGGGCGGCTCTGTCAATCAATCCGTGACCAGTGACGGGAGCGGCAATTTCGCTTTCAACGACCTGATTGCGCCGAATGCCTCCGGGTACACCCTCACCGAGACGCAGCCGACCGCCTATTCAAACGGGCAGATCACGGCAGGCACAGCGGGAGGCACGGTCACCCAGTCCGCCAACAAGGTTTCTGCAATAGCGTTGACTGCCGGCACGGTCGCAACCGGCTATCGTTTCGCCGAGATCGGCACCGTCATCTCCGGAACGGTTTATCGCGATGCCAATCGCAACGGAACCAAGGACTCCGGTGACGTCGGCCTCGCTGGAGTCACCGTAACTCTCAAGGACTCGACCAACACAGTCATCGCCACTGCATCTACGGCTGCCGATGGCACCTATAGCTTCCCGCCGCAGGCCGCCAGCAGCTACACCGTCGTGGAGACGCAGCCGACCGGTTACCAGAGCGGACCGGAGAACGCGACCAACAGTGTTGCAATGGCTCTGACCGCAGGAACGCCCGCTACGGTCAATTTTGGTGAGAGCGCCGGTTCGTTCGCAGGGACGGTCTTCCTCGATAGCAACAACAACGGTGTGCAGGACAGCGGTGAAGTCGGACTTCCGGGAGTAACGGTCACTCTAACCGGCACCGACGCAAACGGCGTCAGTGTCGGCCCCACCACCACTACTACCAATGCATCCGGTACCTATTCCTTCAGTGACCTGCTGGCCGGCACTTACGTCATCAAGGAAACGCAGCCCGCTGCTTTTGGCGAAGGGCTCGACGTTCTGGGTTCAGGCAATGTGGGCGGGACTATCAGCACGGACACCTACAGCGCAATCGCGCTCCCTGCAGGTGCCCAGGCGACGGGTTACAACTTTGCAGAAACCGGATCTGCCGTCACCGGTACCGTGTTTCGTGACTCGAACCGGGATGGTACCCAGCAGCCCGGGGACCAGGGCATCGCCGCGGTTACCGTCACACTGCAGAACTCGGCCCACTCGGTTGTAGCGACGACGACGACTGCAGCGGACGGGAGTTACCTGTTCGCTGGCGTTGCGGCCGGCAGTTATTTTGTGGTCGAGACCCAGCCCACCGGCTACGGCTCCTCGCCCAGCTCGCCCGACACGGTCGCGATAGTCGTACCTGCTGGAGGGGCAGCCACTGCGCGGTTTGCAGACACGCTCTCGACGTTGACCGGCTCGGTCTACGTCGATCTGAATGGCAATGGCACCCGTGACTCGGGCGAGCCCGGCATCAATGGCGTGTCGGTCACTATCAGTGGGACTGACGCGGCCGGACAGTCCGTAAATCGTGTTGCGACGAGCGACGCAAGCGGCAACTTCCTGTTCATCGATCTGTTGACGCCCAATGCCGCGGGATACACGGTGGCCGAACCGACTCAGCCCGCAGCCTATGCAGACGGCCTCGACGCGGCGGGCACCGCTGGCGGCAGCGTCGGAAACGACCTCATCAGCGCCATTCACCTTGCAGTGAATACTGATGCAACCGGCTACACCTTTGGCGAGCGAGGTACGACAGTAGCCGGCACCGTATTCAAAGACGTCAACGGAAATAATGTCCGCGACGCCGGAGATCCTGGGATCCCAGGCGTCATCCTGACGCTGAAGAATTCTCTGAACGCCACTGTAGGCACGGCGACAACCGCCGCAGACGGCACTTACAGCTTCTCCGGCTTGCCCTCAGGCAACTACACCGTAGTGGAAACCCAGCCCATTGGCTACGGCAGCAGCCTGGGCAGCCCCGATTCGGTCACTGTCACAGTTGCAGCGGGCGCGGCGGCGACGGCCAACTTTGCGGAGATTACTTCGAGTCTCGCCGGCCAGGTCTACGCGGACACAAACAACAACGGCAAACGTGATTCGGGCGAGCCTGCAATTGCCGGTGTCACGATCACACTTACCGGCACGGATGCAAGAGGAACGCCGGTCTCGCGCACGGCGGTGACCGGTGCAACGGGTGATTTCTCATTCAGCGATGTGTTGAGTGGAACATACACACTGAGCGAGAGCCAGCCGGCGACTTACGCACAAGGCACGAATGCGGTCGGAACCGCAGGCGGCACGATTTCCAGCACGGACGTGATCAGCAACATCGGCTTGCTGCCAGGCAACGCGGCGACCGGTTATCTCTACGGCGAGCGCGGTCAATCGATCACGGGCCACGTTTGGCTCGACAGCAATCGCAACGGCACGTTGGAGGCAGGCGAGAGCGGCATCAGTGCCGTCACCGTAACGCTCCGCGATAGTAGTAACTCTGTGGTGGCGACGACCGTTACCGCCGCCGATGGCACCTACGATTTCTCGAATATTCCAGCCGGCCACTACAGTGTGGTGGAAACGCAGCCAGTCGGCTATGGCAGCTCCACCCCTGACACGGTCGCTCTCGATCTGACTGCGGGCGCCGCGCCACCGGTGGTCAATTTCGGGGATACGGCCGGAAGTTTGGCCGGCTCCGTGTACTCGGACGCCAACGGTAACAACCAACGAGATCCGGGTGAACCAGGAGTGGCGGGCGTATCGCTGCAATTGAGCGGTACCGATGCCCGCGGGAACCCGGTAAGCAAGACAACAACGACGGCCCAGGACGGCAGCTACTCGTTCAAGGATGTAGTCGGTGGTACTTACTCCATTGCCGCGACTCAACCACCCGACTACACCTCCAGCGGTCAATCTGCGGGTACGGCAGGCGGGGTCACGAGCACCAATCTGATCAGCGCGATTCCTCTGGGAGCGGCCGTCGACGCTGTCAATTATCTATTCGCGGAGCACGGCGCAGCCGGTGCTCTCAGTGGCACAGTCTGGCGCGACGTCAATCACAACCGCGCGCGAGAGAGCACAGAAGAGCTGCTTTCCAACTGGATTGTAGAGCTCTATCAGGGTGCGCTGCTCCTGCAGAGCGTTACGACCGACACGAACGGCCATTATGAGTTCGACAACGTAACACCGGGTAGCGGCTACGAGATCCGCTTTCGCGAGCCGACCAGCCGGGCGGTTTACGGTACGCCGGTCGCGAACGAGAGCGGACTTCCGATCTCCCCAGGGGTTGTGGGTCCGAACAATCCGGGCGGCACCGACCCACGTGGTGGAACGTTATCCGGCATAACGCTGACTCCTGGCGCCCGTATTGCACAGCAGAGCCTGCCGGTCGATCCGATGGGCGTGGTCTACGACTCCGTGAGCCGGCAACCGATAGCCGGAGCGACCGTGACGCTCGTGGGTCCATCGGGATTCGATGCGAGCTCCCAGCTTCTCGGCGGAACGGCCAACCTGCAGCAGGTCACGGGCGCTCAGGGTTTCTATCAGTTCATCCTGCTGGGCAACGCGCCGGCCGGCACTTACACACTGCAGGTGACACCGCCGGCCGGCCGTTATACACCCGGTGAGTCTGTTCTCATTCCGGCATGTGCCGGCTCTCTCGCAGTGGGATCCATCCCCGCCCCGGCTGTAGTCCAGGCAGCCACTTCGGCACCGGCGGCAACGGTTCCAAACGCAAGTACAGCCTGCCCGACCAATTCGGCCTCGCTGGCGGCCACCGCGAATACAACACAGTACTTCTACGGATTATTGTTATCGCCGGGCACATCGGCAGCCGTAGTCGACAACAACATTCCCATCGATCCGATTCTCGGTGGCGCATTGGTCGTCACCAAGACGACACCCATGGTGAATGTCAGTGTCGGTGACCTCGTCCCTTACACGATCACGGCTACGAACACGCTCAATGCGACTCTGACCAACGTCGACATGCGCGATCTGATTCCGCCCGGCTTTGCCTATCGTGCCGGATCCGCCTCGGTCAATGGAATTCCACTCGAGCCGCAACGACTCGGGCGCCAGCTCACCTGGATCAATCAGACCTTTGCACCCAAGGAGCGGCGTACCTACAAGCTGGTCCTGGTCGTGGGCGCCGGTGTGGGCGAGGCTGAGTACGTCAATCAGGCGTTTGGACTCAACAACCTGGTCGGAACGACGATCTCCAACGTGGCTACCGCGGCAGTGCGCGTAGTTCCCGATCCCGTATTCGACTGCTCCGACATCATCGGCAAAGTATTCGACGATAAGAACGTGAACGGCTACCAGGATGCCGGCGAGCCCGGCATCCCTAACGTTCGCCTGGCGACCACGAATGGAATTCTGGTCACGACGGATGCGGACGGCCGGTTCCATGTCGCCTGTGCCGCGATTCCAAATGCATACCGCGGCTCGAACTTCGTCATGAAGCTCGATGAACGGACGCTGCCGTCGGGCTATCGCGTCACAACAGAAAACCCGCGTGACGTCCGGATCACAACCGGCAAGATGAGCAAACTCAACTTCGGCGCCACGATTCACCGTGTCGTGCGTATCGAAGTGAGTGATGCAGCGTTCTTAGCGTCAGACATCCGATTGAAGCCTGAATGGGAAGCACGGATCGCGCAGTTGCCGCAGTCTCTGCGGGATAAGCCTTCCGTGGTGCGCATCGCCTATGCGCCCGGAACTGCGGATCGCAACCTCATGGCGCGTCGCAAGCGTGCGCTCATTGAGCAGATCAGGGAGCAGTGGCAGAAGCTGCACTGCTGCTATCAGCTCCAGGTCGAGGATGAGACGGAGCCGCGCCGATGAGCAAGCACACGTTCGTGCTGGCGCTCCTCGCCGCTGGGCTGCTGAAGACGTCGATCGTATTGGCAAACCCAACAGCCTGCGCTGCAGATCAGGCGCATCCCGGAAGCTGCGACGGCCTGCGCGGCCAGATCGCCGATGACAGTGCCACTTTCACGGCAGCCCCGGGCGAGAACAGCGAATTCAAGACACCCCTGGATGGATTGGCAGGCCCGTCACACGTGTCGCAGCGTGATCTGCAAGCGATGCGCGATTCTGTGGCGTCGCTGCCGTCGCAGCAGGCGGCACGTACCGAGACTCTTTCGGATGCGGACCTGGGCGCACTGTTTGAATCCGGGCGTGACGAGTTGCTGCCGGCGTTCCACGCGCAACTGGACCGGATAGCGGACAGCGTCCGCGGCAAGACCGGACTGCGGTTCCTCATCACCGGCCACGCTGACAATCAGCGCCTGAGCGCTCACGCCAGGTCGGTCTACCATGACAACCAAGGCTTGTCGGAAGCTCGCGCGTTCCAGGTTGCGCAATACTTGCGTGGGCGACTCGGATTGCCTGCCGAGGCGTTTACGATCCGCGGCGAGGGTGATGGCAAGCCGGTGGCCGACAACAAAACACCCGCTGGCATGGCGAAGAACCGCCGTGTCGAGTTGAAGCTTTGGTACGACCAGACGCAACCAACTGCGGCGTCCCCTGCACCGGTAGACCGGATGAACGCCCTCTGCGGAACTGACGAGACTGCGTCGGCCGCACCCCTGCGTATTACGATCGACGGCAAGCCCGCGACCTCCGCCGATCAACTCAACGAGGCGGACCACCAGCGATGCGTGGATGTGGCGGCGAATCGCAATGACATCCAGATCCAGTTCGATCCGCTGAAGACGGATCCCGCCCTGAACGTGACCGCCTGGCCGAATGGAGTGGTGCGCGGTGAGACTGTTGAGCTCTCTACGTACAGCAACTATGTGCATTGGATTCGTAAAGCGGAAATCCGCTTCTTCACTGTCGGGCAGGACTCGCGCGAGCGTCCCTTCCTCGTTCTGCCTGTCACGATCGGCGCGACGCTCGGGCTCACCGCGGATGCGCGCCTGCCTGCGACTTCGGTCTACACCCTACGGGTTTACGATGAGCACGGACGCTTCGATGAAACCGCCCTCAAGCCGCTGACTGTTCTCGACCATCCTCGCCCAATCGGAGATGAAAGCACGCCCTGGCGCGAGCGACTTACCGGCTACGGGCAGAGCACACTGCGGATTCGGAATATCACTGTGAACGGCGGCACCGTCACCGTGAGCGGTCGCAATGCCGCAAAGGGCGAGGTTGTACACGCCCTCGGGACCCTCGTACCCGTTGATGATCAGGGGCGGTTCGTCGTGCGCCAGCTGCTACCTGCCGGGACGCACACGGTCAATATCGATATCGACACTCCCGGCGGAGATCATACCGAATATGCACGCAATCTGACGATTACGCCGGATAGTTGGTTTTACGTCGCGCTCGGCGAGCTGACGGTTTCTCCCAATCACACAACCGGGCCGGCACTCCTCGTCACGGGGGATACCGATCGCTATGGGAAAGCCACAGAGGTTGACGGTCGGGGTGCTTTTTACGCCAAGGGCAAAGTACATGATGACTACCTCGTTACATTGAGCGTCGATACAACTGAACGGCCCATCGAGAAGTTGTTCACCAACGTTGCATCCAAGGATCCACGCTTCCTGCTCGAGCGTATCGACGCTGACAAGGCATATCCTGTCTATGGCGACGACAGCACCAGCGAGTGGGATGCCCCGACCAACGGCCAGGTCTACGCGCGCGTCGAGCACAATGACTCGCGCGCGACGTGGGGTAATTTTCAAACTGCCTGGACCGGACTGGAGTTGAACCAGTTCAGCCGCAGCCTGTACGGCGGCGACCTGTTGCTCAAGAGTGATGGTGCGACGTCCTTCGGTGAGCGCCGTTCGACCACTGACGCGTTCGGCGCAGAACCGGGTACGCTGGACTCCCGCGAAGAGTTTCGCGGCACGGGGGGCTCTCTGTACTACCTGCACCGGCAGGACATCACCCGCGGCTCGGAACGGCTGTGGATTGAAATCCGCGACCCGACTTCATCCATTCCGCTGCAGCGAACACAGCTCATTCCCGGGCTCGATTACGATCTCAACTACCTGCAGGGGACGATCCTGTTGCGCGCGCCGCTATCATCCGTTGCCGATGGCAGCGGGCTCATTCAGATCGGCAGCCTGAGCGGCAATCCTGCCTACCTTGTCGCCACATATGAGTATTCGCCGGGACTCAACACCGCACAGAGCAACGTCTACGGGGTGCGCAACAGCACCTGGCTCAATGACTTCCTGCGCGTGGGATTGAGTGGCTATCGCCAGGGCGAAGGCATCGACCGCCAGATCGTGGGCGGGCTGGACGCGACCTTGCGTTACCGGCCGGCGACCTACCTGGACATGGAGTTCGCCCGCTCAGACGGCACCGGGTCGCAACTCAGCTCCATTGACGGCGGTTTCGGATTCAACCAGACATCGACGCCGGATACGCTTGCCAATGCACGACGATTGCAGGGTGCGATAGATCTGTCAGACATCTGGCAGTCCGCGCGTGGCCGGGGCAGTGTCTACTGGCAGGATCGGCAAGCCGGCTTCTCGGGCGCCGGCGCCCTGGCTAGCACCGACGCCATCAAACAGCAGGGAGCGGCATTCAGCGTTCCGCTCAACGCCCGCACATCAATTGATGTGAAAGCCGACGACAAGAGCTCCGCGACGGATCGCATAGATGGCGAGGAAGCAGCGGTTCACTATCAGATCAACGACTCGTGGGGCGCCAGTGTCGGCGCACGCTATGACGATCGGCACAATGACGTCGCGAATGCCAGTACGTTGCTATCAGAGAACGGCGCACGCACCGACGCGATCGTGCACTTCGATTACAAGCCTCCGGCTCCCCCGACAGGCCCGAAGTCAACGCAAAACCCATCTCCGGCGCTCAAACCATCTCCCGCGACGGCCGCGATCTCCAGCAATCCGGCGGCCCCAGGCAGTTCCGGTGCTTCTGCGCCTACAACAACCTTCACGAGCGGGCCATTGTCCGCGGCCTCAATGCAGCTCGGGGCTAACACTTACGATGTCACACATGCGAGTGTCCCGGCACAGAGCGCGGCGGACGTCGCTGCACGTCCTGCCTCATGGCAGGCGTACACATACGTTCAAGACACCCTGGATCGCAGCGGTGACCGTGAGGCGAATGATCGTATCGGCGTGGGCGCGCAGAAACAGGTCAACGACCATTTTCGCCTGGGCAGCGAGGTTTCGGAAGGCAGCGGCGGTTTCGGCGGTCAACTGACCGGGGACTATCGCATCGACGACCGATCAAACGTCTATCTCGCCCACTCCATTGTCACTGAGCGCGATGACTCCACCTATCAAGGGCGTTTCAACAACACCGTGCTCGGTAGCCGCATCAAATTGAGTGACCAGGTCAGTGTCTATGATGAAGCGCGGGACGGTCATGGCGCCGGACCGCAAAGCGCGACCAATGCTTTCGGTGTTGATCTGTCGCCCAACGACCGCTGGAATTACGGTGTGAAATGGGAGACCGGCACGATCAGCGATCCGTTGGCCGGAGACCTGACCCGCCATGCAGTGAGCGTGAGTACCGGCTATAAAGAGAAAGCCATCCGTTTCGCGTCGAGCCTGGAATTCCGCCACGAGAATGGCACCGCCGGCGAACGCGACACATGGCTCGCGCGCAACGCCGGCTCATATCAAGTCTCGCCCGACTGGCGCCTCATGGCCAAAGCCAACTTCTCCTTCAGCAGCGCGAGCCAGGGCAACTTCTACGACGGCAACTTTGTCGACGCCTCACTCGGTGGCGCTTTCCGCCCTGTCGCCAATGATCGCTGGAATACGCTGCTTCAATACCGGTATTACTACTCGCTGCCCTCGCCTGGACAGGTGGGGCTCACTGACGCCACGCTGGATTACGCTCAACGAAGTCACGTGATATCACTCGATTCGATCTACGACATCGTGTCGTGGCTGTCGTTGGGCGGAAAATACGCTGAGCGCTACGGTGAGCTGCAAGATACGCGTGTTGGCGGCCCTTGGCTCTCCAGCCGGGCGGATCTCGTCATCCTGCGCGGCGATGTGCACATCGTCCGCGAGTGGGATGTCATGATCGAAGGGCGCCGACTCACGGTGTTTGAAGCCCAGGACCGGCGCTCCGGCCTGCTCGTGGCTCTGTACCGGCACATGAGCAAGAACGTGAAGCTCGGCGTGGGCTACAACTGCACCGACTATTCAGACGATCTGACCGACCTCTCATACCGAAGCCGCGGGCCGTTTGTGAACATCATGGGCACGTTCTGATACGCCCCGTGGCAGGGTCATTTCAACAACAGATGATCATTGGGAAGGTGTGCATACCACGTGGCCAGCCGGTGACGGATGGTCTTCTCGGCCACCTGGTCCTCCGGCATGGGGGTGATCAGCTTGTCGTGCACCAGCAGGCGGTAGACATACAGCGCCTTGGCACTCGCGGAGTCGGTGGCTTCAAACTGCACGGCGCCACGACCTTCGGCATACCGAATACCGGCTAGCAGCGCCGCCTTGAAGGTTTCCGCTTCGTTTTTCAACTTGCTCATATTCCAGGTTCGGTTGCTCGAGGATGCTTTCAGGATAGGCCTCAAATCCAGCGCCAGCCAGCCGAGCACTGGCAACTTAAACTCGGCTGTACCCGGGGCGCTCGGCTAGATGGCACTGACGATAAGCGCCTAAGTGGACCTGCCAGGCGGGTCAGGTCAATGTAAATTGCGTTAGTCCGCACCAGGGAGGGAGCCGCTGTGTACAGAAGTGTTCTGTTGATGGTGGGAATGGCCATTTGCGCGATCGCGCTCGGCTCAGAGGACGACCTGATCCAAGACCAATGGCGCATGGCCGGCCACGATGCGGCCAATTCGCGCAGCCAACCCGCGGAGATGCGGATCGGCCCACACAACGTGCAATCACTCGCCGTGAAGTGGGTTTTCACTACCGGCGGCGACGTGTCGGCCACTCCCACGGTCTTCGGCGACGCTGTCTTCTTCCCGGATTCGGCGGGCAACCTGTTCGCCGTCAACAAGCACACAGGCCAGTTGATCTGGTCGCGCAAGATCTCCGACTATGATGGGGTCTCCGGCGCAATCTCCCGCAACAGTCCCGCCATACATGGCGACAATGTCATCGTCGGTGATATTGAAACCGGGTTCGGCCCTCACGACGGCGCCAACCTCATCTCGGTCGACCGCAAAACCGGGGCCCTGCGCTGGATCACTCGCGTCGATGACCATGTCTCCGCCGTGATAACCGGCTCCCCTGTGGTCTTCGGTCATGTCGTTTACGTTGGCGTCTCCTCGCAGGAGGAGTCGTTGGCGCTCCTTGATAATCCATTCCCGATCCCTCCCTTCTCCATCTATCATTGCTGTACGTTCCGCGGGAGCGTGGTGGCGCTCGATGCCAACACCGGTAAGCTCCTGTGGAAAACCTACGACATGCCGGAGAACGGCGGCCAGCCGGGCGGTTACAGCGGCGGAGCGATCTGGCAGCCTCCCGCTATCGATCCCATTCGCGGTCAACTTTACGTTGGCACCGGCAACAACTTCAGCGCTCCCGACAGCGTCCTGCAATGCCAGAAGCAAGCGATCGCCGACAACAATCCGGACGCCGACTGTACCGCGCCCGACGACTTCTTCGAGACTGCGCTGGCCCTCGATCTCGCCGACGGCCATATCCGCTGGTCCAAACGCCTGCAGGACTATGACGTGTGGACAGTCCCCTGCATCGTTTCCGGTTTCGGCACCTGTCCTTCTCCGAACGGGCCGGACTACGATCTTGGCGGATCGGGACCAAACATTATCCACGGCCTCGGCCTCGTCGGATTTGGACAGAAGAGCGGCGTCTATTGGGGTCTGAATCTGGATGACGGTACCGTCCGCTGGAAAACGCAAGTCGGACCCGGTGGAAATACAGGCGGAATCCAGTGGGGCACTGCGACCGATGGCTGGCGCATCTACGTCGCTGACTCGAACAGCAATCACATGTCGTACACACTTGCTCCGAGCGGGCAGACGATCACCTGGGGTGCCTGGTCAGCGCTCAATGCCTTCACCGGAAGGCCGATCTGGCAGACTGCCGACCCAACTGTTGACGCCATCGATATGGGATCGGTCAGCATCGCCAACGGGGTGATGTATGCTGGCTCTCAGTCGGGCTCGATGTACGCGCTCGATGCGCGCACCGGGAAGATCCTCTGGAGCTTCGCCAGTGGAGGAACGGTGTTGGACGGACCCTCCATCGTGGATGGCGTTGTCTATTGGGGCTCCGGGTACAATAACCCCGGGACACCCAACAACAAGCTGTACGCCTTCACCCTACCGCGGCGCGGGAAATAGTTTCCTCAGTTAGTTGGCTCGCCATGTGAATTCCCCAGTCGCACTCGCCTATGAGATTCGCGATCTTGCTGACGGACTCCGCTCCTAGGGCTTTATCCCAGCCGCGTTGATGAGTCGGGTTGCAGTTTCACTCTCGGTCTGCACGAAGCGCGCGAACTCGGGCTGCGTCATGCTCATTGGCTCGCCCCCATGCTTCGCAATCCAATCTTGCAAGTCCCGCCCGCCGAGCACGCGCGCGATATCCTTGGAAAGCTTTTCAACGACGCGGGTCGGAGTACCCGCAGGCGCCCATATCCCATACCAAATCGGAAAGTCGAACCCTGCGACACCTCCTTCCGCGATCGTTGGCACTTGCGGAAGCAAAGTCGAGCGTCGCGTCGTTGTTACACCTAGCGGAAATAGTTTGCCGTCGCGGATTGGGGTTAGGGTGATGGAGATGGGCGCCATCATGTACGTGGTACGTCCCTCTATGGTCGCACCGAGAACGTCGGCGATTGCATCGCTCACCTGCGGAGGTACGTCCACCACCTTTATGCCAGTTTCGAAGTTGAATTTCACGATGCCCAGGTGTGTGCCGGTGCCCGCACCCGTGGAGCCAAACCTGAGTTCACCAGGCTTTGCTTTCGCCGCGGCGATGAGTTCGCGAACAGTGGTGACGCCAGCTGGCTTGCCGGCGACGAGGACGTAGGGCTGTGAGGTGAGCGAAGCGACCGGAATGAAATCCTTCAACGGGTCATAGGGTAGTTTTTTCGAGAGCACCGCGCTGTATGCCTGAGCGCTGGTGTTTATCAGCAATGTGTAACCATCGGCCGGCGACTTCGTGACCAATGCGGGTCCCGTCGTGGCGCCCGCGCCGGGGTGATTTTCCACTGTCACGGGTTGGCCCCACAGCTCAGAAAGCTTCGGAGCTAGCGCACGGGCCAGCAGATCCGGTCCACCGCCCAGCCCAAACGGTTCAATTATGCGCACCGCCTTGGCAGGATAGTCTTGTGCGGACGCGGTCGAACTGGTTGCACTTCTCATCGTGCCCGCGAGGGCTCCGGTAGAGCCAATGAGGAGAAGCAAGAGCAACGAGATTGATCGGAGCCTCGGTCTCATGGATCTTCTCCTCGCGTCCCGCGAAGTGCAGGACGACCCTGTATTCAGATAATTATGGGCCGCGCTCCAAACTATACCACCGCTGGACGGTCCGTTTTGGACCGACCACCGGCAGCTCTCTTTGAGTCGTTCTACTCACGAAAGCACCAGTCTCCATTCAAGGTGCCAGTCGCATCGTCAAGGAGCACCGACAGCCGAGCTGCCTGTTTGTTGTTGTAGCAGTTCTTCTTTGATTTGCAGGAGCCAACGCCAACTCACTCATAGCAGTGCGGATTCCCCTGGCCACGAAAGAGTGATTTTCTGTCGTTGCCCGGCGTATCTGAGTCTGTGCTGTTTCGGCGCCTCATACACGACGCCTTGTTGACTGTGGGCGAGCCAACCTCACGGTAGTCACAAATTTGAACCCCGGAATATTGACGGCAGACGTTACAATTCCGGGGTACTCATTTCAAGCGCCGACGGGCGTTTCCGGGACGGATGGCGGTTCAGCACTCCGCACCGCCCTTCGCGAGGCTTGCGCACAAGATCAGAGAGATTGCGTGACGAATCCAGCTAAACCTACCAGCCCGATTGTAGGCGTCAGCAACCACTTTGTACGTGTTAGTCGCGGCGTCTTCCTAAGCATGACGCATCAGCGTCGGATCAACACCGTGCAACAACTGCCGCCGAGCATCCTCGCGTTTCTCCCGTGCTCGCTTCAAGGTCACTTCGGGGTACTGGCCGAGTGTGAGTAGTTTTTCTACCCCACCTGCGCTTGTACCGGAAGCGCCATAGCCGTCCGTCTTGCAGGCGTGCCGAGCTTGAACAGCGCGAGCTGACCTCGACGGAAGTCACCGGAAGGTTAATTTGTGGGCCCGGTAGGATACATGGTTTACATGTAACTACTTGGGTCGCTGGAATTTTTCGCGCGTTCCAACCTCGACGATACCCCGACACGTACCCCACTTGGGCCTGGGCTGGTCTAAGCGCCGCCCGCCGTGGTTGCAGCCACAGCGGACGGCTACCACAGCCACGTACGAAAGAGGTACGCAGTCATGGGTTCACGACCCGACCATTCTACTCGCGCCCATTCGGCGCCCGCCGTTAATCGCTCTTGGAACTTACCCAGACGTCTCGGGACCTGGGTGCCGAAACATCTTCATTCTTCGATCAAAGGAGAATGCAGGCGAACATGTCCGCCGATCATGATCGTCCTGGCCCTCTTTCATCGCTCGCAGCCGCGGAGGAGGAGGGGCAGCTATGGTCAGTGACCCCCGTATCCGAGCTGCCCGGTGCTTTGGACTCGCACTCAAAGCGGCCCGCATCAACCGCGGGATGAGCCAAGAGGATGTCGCCGCCGAATGCGAATTCGACCGGACCTACCCCAGCATGTTGGAGCGGGGGCGGCGATCTCCCACGTTCTGGGTGATCATCCAACTCGCCAGGGCATTGCGCATGCAGCCGGTGGCCCTCTTCGCCGATGCCGTTGCCCACTTGCGCGGCGAGGAGGAGCGATCATGAATGCGAGCGATAGGCCGCCAAAAGAAGATGCCGTTCCCCGATCCCATCGAAAGCCGAGCTGGGCAATCTGTTGCCGGCTGGCAGACAACGTAAGGAAGTATCGGCTCATGCGCGGATACACCCAGCACGAATTGGCGCGGCAATGTGGGTTTGCCAACAGCTACGTGGGCGACGTTGAGCAGGCGACCGTCAACATTACCCTCGCGAATCTCGAGGCGCTTGCTGTCGGCCTCCGGTGCGGAGAGGAGGAACTGCTCATGAGAAACCGCTGACGGCTACACCTGCCGTGAGCAAATCCAGTCGGTGAGTGTTTTGGGTCACGCGGGCAATGGCGACGAGTCATTCGACCGCGCGACCTATTCTGAGCAAGTCAGGTGCCAATGAGAATCATGAGCCGCCGTTCGTTGCACGACTCTGTGCGATTCTCTTGGCAATCCACTGCTGCACTTCCGACTCGACCCAACCTACTGCACGAATACCGATCTTGATACTCTGTGGAAAGAGATTCTGCGACTGCAACTGGTATATAAGTGACCGACCGAGCCCCGTGACCTCTTGTACCTGGTTGAGCCTCAGAATTTTGGAAGAGTTTGTCCGAGGTTCGAGGCTTGAGTCATTCAAAGGCAGGTTGATTTGACTGCCTGATTTAGATTTCATACTACTGACCTCCAGGTTACCGCTCCTTAGTTCCTCGCACTCTGGATTAACCAAGCAATCTGGTACAGAGTGAAGTTGTTATGGTTTACGACAGATCTTCTTCCTATCAAATTCGTTTCAGTCCCCGCTGTGGATGGCCACCTTTCCTCACCCTGAATAAGATGTATCGTGATTCGATAGATCGGCAGGATAGCCTCGCGGCGTCGTTTCTCTGAGAATGTGCTCATGGTCGATACCGCACTCATCTCGGCACACATTCCGAAGGACAAGAAGGCTCTGTTTGCGCTGCTAGCTCAACAGCAGGGGCTGTCTGAATCGGCGTTGCTGAAGCGATTGGTGTATGCCGCTGTTGTGGCATCGAGCGTCGTTCAAACCGATGTGATTGAACCAGTCGACCCGATCCCAGCCAGCGGCAAGATCTCGGTGCGATTGCGTCCGGAAGACCTATCAATGCTGCGCGAGAGGGCGATTGCGAGGAGCGTGCCCACCGGCACCTACGTGTCATTTCTCATCCGCTCCCACCTACGTTCGCTTCCTCCGCTGTTGGCCCCTGAGCTATCGGCGCTCAAAAACAGCCTCGCGGAGTTGGGGGCTATTAGAAGGAACTTGAATCAGATTGCCCTTGCATTGAACCGCGGCGAACACCCGAATGGTCCGAATAGAGCAGATCTCCAGGCTCTTCTTCGCGCATTGGGCGGCCTCCGGGATTTCACCAAAGCGCTCATCACTAGGAACTTAGAAAGCTGGAACCTGGGGCATGAAAAAGCGAGTTCTTGATCTGCGGGACGAAAATCCGCTGCTGGACATTGCGGCTTATGCCCGGAAGGGACGCCTTCCAACGCCGGCAGAACGGTTACACATCTCGTTGACGGTCCATAGGGCGCCTGAAGTCATGGTGAAGGTGTCGGGTGGTGCGCGGACTCTAAGCGGAGTGGAGCGCCACTTGGCGTATATCGGACGAAATGGCGAACTTAGTTTGGGCATCGATGCGAACGGCAAGGCCGCGGGAAAGGGGTTCGAGCGAGGCGTCGTCCGCGATTGGAATCTCGATGTCGACGCGCTTCAGAATCACACGAGGAACTCGGCTCCGCCGAGAAAGTCGCCAAAGCTCGTGCACAACATTATCTTCTCTATGCCGCCAGGAACCTCACCTAGTGCGGTTTGGAAGGCCGTCCGGAAGTTGGCTTTGAACGAGTGGGCTCTGCAACATCGCTATGCAATGGCTCTTCACACGGATCATGACCACCCGCATGTGCATGTCGTGCTGAAAGCAGTAAGTGAGCGGGGAGTTCGCTTGAATATTCGTAAGGCAACTCTACGGGCGTGGCGCTCACAGTTTGCGGCGAACCTACGCCAACTAAGTGTCGATGCTAATGCGACCGAGCGTGCTGTTAGACGACAGTCGAGAGCTCCAATATTGGACGGCATCTTTCGCGCGAATTTGCGGGGCCAATCGAGTCACATGTCACGACGTCGTGCTGCTCCACGTGTGAGCCACGTGGCGAACTCAGAGAGTGCCGAAGAAATTGCAGGAGAGCGAAAGCTGCTGGCAACGCGGAATGACGTCACAACCGGTTGGCGAAAGATGGCAGCAATTCTCGCAGAGAGCGGGGACTCGCACGGAGCTGATGACATTCGGCGTTTTGAAGCACACATGCAGCCAGTCAAAACAGAAGCTCGGTTAACGAACGAACATGCTTTCGGTTCGCCCCAGAGCACAAGAGAACGCGGGGAACCGAATTGAAATACCTAAAGGATGTTTCTGAAAAGCGTCCTGTAGTGTTCGGGTGCTCGGCCAATCATGCAGAACCAAGCCGGTGGATTAGTCCAGGGGCTCTCTAGCAATGAATTTTGAAACGATCCATTCCTGAGATTTGCACCTTCAATGACTATGATTTGGAATCAGGAACGCGGGTTGTCGTAACGTCCGACAACAGATAGCTGCTGCATTCCCGATCGCGGAAGTGACTTGAACCAAAGACAATCAAAATCATCAATTTTTCAACTCGCCCAAATTCGGCGATTTTGCGCACCGCAAGAACCGGGCCGCTAGCAAATCGCGTCCGTGAGCCAGTTTGCGAACGCCCGCCGGTGCCGGGTCCATGATCTATGTTTATGTTAGAGCATTAAAATCTCCAGTTGATTGAATCGCATAAACTGGGCATTGATTGGTACCCATAATTAGAGCACCCGCCAACGACTTTAGATTGGAGTACGAAAGAACGGCCATGAACAAGAAAACAGCAGCGCCGGACGGGAAAAAAAGCCGACCGGAGGTCGAGTCGACTTCGCGGCCAGTCCGCATCCGCCAACTTCGTATTGAGCGATTCCGAGGGATCGAAAGCCTCAAATGGAATCCGGCAGCGGGCCTCAATATGATCCTCGGCGGAGGCGATGTCGGTAAAACCACAATCCTGGAGGCGATTGCCCTCCTTTTAAGCCCCACGAATAACGTTACGATCTCCGAAGCTGACTACCTCAACCGAGACACAAACTCCGGCTTCAAGATCAGCGCGGTCGTCTCCCTTCCCAGTTCTTCAGAAATCAGCCAGCAGCAGAAATTCGCATGGCCTTGGGAATGGAACGGAACGAACGCAGTTGTTCCATCCGGCTCAGGTCCCGAGGATCATGATCTCCCCGCACCCCAGGAGCCGGTCTACTGCCTTCAACTACGTGGCACCGCAGAAATGGAATTGGCGTGGGAGGTGCTGCAGCCGAACGATCAAGCCGACTCCCTTTCGCAGGCTGTCCGTAAGAACATTGGAATCGTCCGGCTCGGTGGCGATGACAGAAACGACCGCGATTTGCGGCTTGTCTATGGCTCCGCGTTGGATCGCCTTCTTGCCGATCCCGGCTTGCGGCCACGAATTGCCCAACAGGTAGCAGACATCGACCTCAACGACAACCTAAGCGACGAGGCCAAAAAGGCACTTGCCGATCTGGACAGCGCTCTGCTCAAGAACGCCCTTCCACGTGGACTGGAACTCGGACTGACGAGTTCGCAAGGCGTCTCGATTGGCGCACTTGTGGGACTGTTCGCCGAGAAAAAGAGGGACCTGCCATCGATGCCGCTGTCGAGCTGGGGCGCAGGGACGCGCAGAATGACGACGCTGCAAATTGCGGCAGCGACGCAATCGAAAAGCCGCATCGCTGTCGTCGATGAAGTGGAGCGCGGTTTAGAACCCTACCGGGTGAGAAAGCTTATCGGGAGCCTCCAGGCGGAAAACAACCAGACTTTTATTACAACACATAGTCCCGTAGCGATACGGACAGCCAACCGCGCATGCCTCTGGTATCTGGATGGAGCCGGAACCATCGGCGAGCTATCTGCCGCGAAAATTGAAGAACAGCAAAGGCGCGATCCAGAAACCTTTCTTTCGCGGCTCGCAGTCATCGCCGAGGGACCGACGGAAGTTGGACTTGCCTCCCATTTGCTTCAGAGGGCCGTCGAGGGCGACCTCCTCGATCACGGCATCCGCATTTGTAATGGCCAAGGCACACCAGCGACACTCGGATTATTGGAAGCCATGACGACAGGCGGTTTGAAAATCGCGGCATTTGCGGACGGCGGAGAGGAAGAACCCGGACGCTGGAAAGCCGTTAAGGAGAAGATGGGTGATCTCCTTTTTCAGTGGGAAAAGAAGTCAACAGAGGAGAACATTTTTGCCTTGGTTCCCGACGACAAGTTGTTGGAACTCATTGTAAACACCGATGGCATTCTCGATCCGGAGCGACGCAAGACGTTGGCCGAGCGGTTGTCCATTACGGACCACAGCATTGAGGCTATCACCGCCAAGGCCGGAAGCATGCTTGCGCTCCGGACTGTAATGGTCTCCGCCGCGACGGGAAGCAGGGATGGCTGTCCAAATGACGCAGTGGGAAAGACTTGGAAGAAGCACGGCCAGAAATGGTTCAAATCCGATGAGGGCGGCGAGGAGCTGGCTAAGAAGGTAATGCAACTTGGGCTGTGGCCCGAGGTGCAACCGCGTTTCATGCCGTTTCTCAACGCCATCCGCTCCTTCGTCGGACAGTCGCCCTTGACCGATATCCGCCATGACTGATACTGAAATCGCGGAACTTCTGGACTCTACGGCTCCCCTGGTTGTCATCGAAGCGCCCGCTGGCTGCGGCAAGACCTATCAAGGCGCTAATCACGCGCGAAGAATGGCCCTTTCCTCGCTGCGCGGGCGAATTCTGATCCTCACCCATACGCATGCTGCATGCAGCGTGTTCGCAAAAGAGACTCGAGCAACGGGGAGTCGGGTTGAGATACGCACTATCGATTCTCTTATTGTGCAAATCGCTATGGCCTATCACAGGCCATTGGGTCTGCCCGCCGATCCGTCCGTGTTGGCTCGCCGCGCCGGGGGTTTTGAAAGTCTCGCCGTCCACGTATCAAAATTCCTACGGTGCAATGACATCGTTTCTATCGCGCTGTCGGATCGTTATCCAATCATCATCGCGGACGAGCACCAGGACACCAGCCTGGAGCAGCACGAGATCGTCATGTGTCTTCATCGCGCCGGATCAAAGCTAAGAATCTTCGGCGATCCTATGCAGAATCTATATTCGTCGTCCAAAGCAAAGGTTGCAGCCGACCTGGCTCGTTGGGATGCGTTAAAGACGAAGGGGCAAGCCGCAGAACTTCAGACCCCGCACCGCTGGGAAAATGGTTCAGCCGATCTGGGGACGTGGGTTCTGGAAGCTCGCCAAGCGCTTAAGGAAGGACGGAAGGTCGATCTGACCCAACGCCCCGACACTCTGAATGTTCTCTTTGCTGAAAACATTGCTGCTCGGTCAGTTGGCTTTCAGTTAGGAAAGGACGACCGAAAGCCGATAGATGTGCTGATGGATTCAGCGACGAGCATGCTTGTGTTGAGTGGACATAACGAAACCGTGCAGGCGCTCCGTGCCTTCTGGAGACGGAGATACCCCCTATGGGAAGGACATACGCGAGAACCGCTCGGCACTCTTATCACAACGCTCTCAACTGCGTCAGGCAACCCGGTGGCCGTGTCGGAGGCCGTGATCGTGTTCATGGAAGCCACATCGGTCGGCTTTACGCGCTCCACTCACGGAAACCGATTGACGCAGGAAGTTGTATCAGCATGCGCAAAGCCTGCGAAGGGTAAACCCGCCATGCTCCAAGAACTCGCGCGTTGCATTCTTACAGAACCAACGCATGTCGGTGTAGCGAAGTGCCTTGTCCGGCTAAATGAATTGGTCGATCAGCGGGTGCCGGGTTTCGATTCAATATCTTTCGACCTTCGCAACGAACTGCGGGATGCAATGCGCCTCGGAGAATTCAAGGACCCTGAAGAAGGATTTTCAGAAATACGCCGCAAAAGATCATTCGCTCATCCCGCGCCACCGGCCAAGTCAATAAGCACCATCCACAAGGCCAAAGGATTGGAATGCAGTCATTCCATGATTGTGCCCTGCGACAGAAAGAACTTTTCCGATACCGCCTACGCGCGATGCAAACTTTACGTCGCTATAAGCCGAGCTAAGCAGACTACAACCATTGTTGTCTCGAGGAACAATCTGTCCCCGCTGATCGATTTGGGCTGAACATACGGTATGGACTAACGGCAACCGCAGGAGCGAAGGCGGTGCCGACGTACCTCCAAATTCATCGACCGCCGCTTCGAGTATCGGTTTCGGGCGGCCTGATCAGGCCTAGCGGTGGTCGGTCAATACAGAGGCTCCGCGGCCAAGAGTAATTGGACGCTCCGCACCGAGCCGCCCAATTAGCCCAGTGCCACCACTTAGTCATCCGAGCGCTTTTCTGCCAAGTCACAACGAGAGTCCTGACCGGATCGTCGAGAAAGACCAGCAAGAGCGTCTGACAGATACTCTGTCGCCGAGCCGATTACGGAAAGCCCTTGAACCTTGAGTTGCTTCGACATTTCCAGGTCGATTCTGGTCGTGCCCACTTCAAAGTGTCGCCCAAGCTGAGGTAACCAACTTAGACTCTGGCACCAGCTAATGAGCTCATCAAGCGACCTTGCACTTTGCAGTCCCCCTAGAAATAGCGCTAAGGGCATGATTGGGTACCGTATGTCCGCACTGCGGGTGCCCGCATAGCCAGTGAGGAGCACAATTCCGCTAACCTTCCATTCACCGCTTGTGTCGGCGTCGGGGCCTAGAGCACATCTCGCTAGTTTTGTGGCGTTCCGCGCCGCCCAGTCAACCTTGCGACGGACTTGATCTACTTTCTTGAGGCACTCCTTCTGTCGGTTGAGAATCTCGCGTGGATCTCCCGGTCCTAGCATCCACCGCAACTCGGCGACCAATAATGTCCTGCGACCAACATCGAACAGTAGGGTATCAATTTCCTCTTCCTCGCCGCCGAGATTTAATTGAACGTTTGCACACATTAGCGTGCCCTCGGGAAGACTGGCCGACTTAAACTCCGTCACCATCTCGCGTTCAAACTGATTGCTCTGGGCATCGAAGGAATCAGGCCGTGTGCGTGCCATAAGGCTGAGCAGATTTCGCTCCAAGTTGGATGACAAGATATGGATACAGGGTATTGCAAGCCAGCCTGATCCCATTGGTATAAGCGGCTGTAGCGCCGGATCTGGAGTTGTGGTGTGATGTCCCCAAGTTAGTGCAGATACGAAGGACCGAACACGTTTCGTCTCTAAGCCGCTCATCAACTCTAGATCAAGTGTTAGCTGATCACGCTTCATCACCAAAACGAGACTATCGACACCACCACCGCTCACTCCATGTAAGGCAGATCCGAAATGAATGGCGACGATGTGATACATACATCGAATAATTAGCGCATTCAGTAAAAGGTTAGTCTTAGATCTATCTCCCCATTCAAACATCCATGTTTCAGGTAGGATATGTGGGGATTGCGGAATTAACCGCGAAAGCTCAATGGCTTTGTCTTGTTCGTAGTCATAGTCGAGCAACTCCTTGCTAGCTCGAATCGATATTGCAATTGAGTTGACGGAATCTGGTAAAGGTTCCTCTCTGAGTACCAAATGGAGGAAAATGGTCGCAGGATCGAGGTATCGATGGCGCGCCACGCCGAGGAGTTCTAATGCGCCATAGGATGAGTCGTGAGTTGGATCGTCCAAATGAACGTGCCAACAATTATCTTCCAAGGCTATCTTCGCAGTTCCGGTATGAAGACTAGCGCAGAGTTGTGAGGCTAGGCTGTAATCTATGCCAGCCCGGATGAGTTGTGACGCTTTGATGTACAGCTTCCCCACAACTTTGCGAGGAACGTTGGTCCAATTGGTGTCGTTGTTCTCGCTGAAGATACGGCTGAGCGCGTGCCGCATGGCGTACTTGTATCGATCGACGTAGAAGACAATCAGGCTTCTGGGGTCATCCTCTTTGAAATTGCAAAAGAGATTTCGCAGCGAGTCTTCAGCAGCCGTAAGGTAGTACCAGACCGCAAGAACCCTATTAACGTGTGGCAAGGGGCGCTTGAGGAATGTCTGATCGACCGCGGCTTCGAACTCCTCTATCTGCGTCTTCGTCACTTTACTCGCTTTGCTATTCCCACCCATACGCCTTCGCTCCTGGCCCCTATCTGGGCGGATTTCTCGCGATTCGAGATCGAGCTTGTTGCCCTAGAGTTGCATGCGTAATTTCGAGCATACGTTTGTTCGGCCGAACCTATTTCTTTCTGCGATTGCGACGCCTCGAATATTTGACAGTGAGTCGGATCCTATTTTCGCTTCGTTTGCGATCACGCGCTTTCTGCCGTTTCTCACGCTTAGCCTCAAATTTTGTGCCTTGGCGATTTGTGCCAACTCCAGGGAATTCGTCCGCGTGCCAGACTCGCATCTCTTGACGATTACTTAGTATCTTGAGCTCCACTTGAGCACGACGGATATCTTGAGCTTGCGCCTCACTAAGCTCGCCTGTTTTCTCGAATGCTATAAGATCTTCTGATCCTCCTTGATAACTCTTTGAGGGATGATCGAAGCCAAGACCAATGACGACTTTGGAGGCAGGAAACTCCAGTCTCGCAACTGCCACATACGTGATGAGTATAGAGACTCTGCGTTTTCGATAAGTCTCATAGGGTTCATCCGCAAGCCTCGGAAGGATAACAAAGATGTATAGGATCGCCTGATCCTGGGCACTTGTTACCACTCTTGCCAGCCGAAGATCGTAAGGACTCCAGTAACCCCGTTCTTGTGGTCGGACCCGTGACGGTGTAGGGATCGGCCGGGCCGTGAGCGCCTCGGCGCGGGATCAGCGCACAGACAGACGGGGATTAGCCGGGTCGCTGGGGCA